>Ga0209096_1000044_pt1 | contig 201013 bp, 178 predicted proteins | sample AD_UKC034_MetaG_FD_184407 | JGI IMG/M metagenome (GOLD analysis project Ga0209096, IMG submission 184407) | Active sludge microbial communities of municipal wastewater-treating anaerobic digesters from USA - AD_UKC034_MetaG (SPAdes) (version 2) | ecosystem: Engineered > Bioreactor > Anaerobic... | reverse complement strand
TGAGGGACCTGTACCCTGTACTTTGCGGCCCTGTCATCCCGAACGAAGTGAGGGACCTGTACCCTGTACTTTGCGGCCCTGTCATCCCGAACGAAGTGAGGGACCTGTACCCTGTACTTTGCGGCCCTGTCATCCCGAACGAAGTGAGGGACCTGTACCCTGTACTTTGCGGCCCTGTCATCCCGAACGAAGTGAGGGACCTGTACCCTGTACTTTGCGGCCCCGTCATCCCGAACGAAGTGAGGGACCTGTACCCTGTACTTTGCGGCCCCGTCATCCCGAACGAAGTGAGGGACCTGTACCTTGTACTTTGCGGCCCCGTCATCCCGAACGAAGTGAGGGACCTGTCTCCTGTTGATCACTCCAGCTTCTTAAAGCAAAAATACCAGTCCAGACAACGGATGTCCCCACGTTTGTAAGCCTCTTCGCGCCATTTGGCAGCCTCGATGGTCTGAGGACTCGCTACAATGATGTCATCTCCCGGCTGCCAGGAGGCCGGTGTGTTGATATCGTATTTATCCACAGCCTGCAACGCAATCAATAACCGCTCGATCTCTTCCATGTTCCGCCCCACAGTCTGGGGATAATAGAGAATGGCCCGAACTGCATTGGCAGGATCGATGATGTAGACCGCACGAACGGTTCGGGTTGACATTGCATGCGGATGCACCATGCCAAACATCCTGGAAACTTCCATCCTGACATCCGAAATGATCGGGAACCGGATCTGAATGCCCTTTTGGCCTTTATACTCCAGGTTCTCCATCGAGGCTATCCAGTCCAGGTGGTTGTCATAACCGTCAACAGACAGCCCCATCAGTTCACAGTTCAGCGCCTTGAAATCATCGTGCATCAGGGCAAATTCAAGCAGTTCCGAGGTGCAGACCGGCGTGAAGTCGCCCGGATGGCTAAACAGGATCTTCCACTTTCCCGCGTAATCATCCGGGAAGTACATGATACCCTGCGAAGTGGCTACCTTGAATGAGGGTACCGTGTCCCCGATCAGCAGTGGATAGGAGGTGCCTGGTTGAGCGTACGTGCTTAATTTGGATAAAACTATGAGAGAAATACTCAATAACGACCATACAATTCGATGTTTCATCTTGGTTAAATTATATTATACTATTACAGTAACAGGGAATGACAGGAAAAGTTGCAAGCAGGAACGTTAATGTTATGTTAAAAAAGTGGCAGGATTAGCCGCCGACCGCTGACCGCCGACCGTTTACCGCCTACCGGTCATCAGTATCTTCCTGGCGTAAATGCTCAGCATCACCCCGCGCGTAACCATGAACAACAGCATCGCCAGCCAGAGCCCGTGGTTGCCGATGGTTCCCCTGGAAATGAAATACACCGGAAGAAATACAAGGAACGTGGCGACGAACAACGTGTTCCGCAAGGGTGCGGCAGTCGTGGCCCCGATAAATATGCCGTCCCAGATAAAGGCAGCGAAAGATAGAAAGGGAACCAGCACCACCCAGGGCATATAATCTCTCGACAGGGTGATCAACTCCCGGTTGTTTGTCAGTATGCTGAGAATGGGCTCGTTCCAGACCAGGTAAATGATCGTAAAGGGAATGCTCAGGAAAAATCCCCAGGCGAAAAGACGCCGGATCACCGATCGTAACCGTACGGGATCTTTTGCACCGGTAAATTTCCCCACCAGTGACTCGGCTGCATAGGCAAACCCGTCGATAAAATAGGAGAATATGAACAGAAACTGAAGGAGCAGCGTGTTCACCGCCAGTATGCTGTCGTTTTCGGCAGCGGAGCGCGCTGTAAAGAAGGAAAAGGTGACGATCAGGAACAGGGTGCGGAGAAGGATATCTTTGTTGACCAGGAAGAATCTTTTGAAGCCAGCCCATTGTTTCAGCGCTGCGAACCTGAAACGTTTCAGTAGTTTTGAATAATAGCGCAGGAAAAACAAAATGGCCAGGATGAGCCCGCCGTACTGTCCAAGCAATGATCCCAGTGCCACGCCTTCCACCTTCATTTCGAAACCATAGACAAACAGGAAGTTCAATCCGATGTTGAGCACGTTGATCAGTAAGGTGACCATCATGGTGAGGCGGGCGTTCTGCATCCCCAGGAACCAGCCGGTGAAGGCATACAGGCAAAGGGTGGCCGGCGCCGACCAGATCCGGATGGAGTAGTACTGTGTGGCAAGAGTTTCAACCTCCGCACTTCCGTGGATCAGGTAAAAGCTCAGTAATACGATTGGCTTTTGAAGAACGACAATGAGCAGCCCTGCACCCAGCGCGACCACAAGTGACCGTGCCAGGATGGTGATCATTTCACCAAGATCCCTTGCTCCGTAAGCCTGTGCGGTAAAACCGCTGGTGCCCATCCGCAGGAATCCGAAGCCCCAGAAAATGAAATTGAAAATGATGACCCCCAGGGCAATGGCCCCGACATAGATCTCGGATCCGAGATGCCCCATAATGGCAAGGTCAACCATTCCCAAAAGAGGAATGGTGACGTTACTAATGATGTTGGGGATGGCCAGCCGAAGAATCTGCCGGTTCACTGCTCGGTATTTTCTCAGCTAAGGTATGAATTTGGCAGACCCATCTGCCGGATCTTATTCGTTAATCCAGTTGATGATTTTTTCCGTAAAAGGCTTCTCTTTCGGAGGCACCATATCCACCAGGTGTCCGTTCTCGTCGATCATGAACTTCTGGAAGTTCCAGGAGACCTTGGCATCCATGATTCCATTCAGCTCTTTGGTCGTCAGCCACTTGTACAGAGGGTGAATGTCATCACCCTTCACGGAGATCTTGGCCATCATGGGGAAAGTTACGCCATAATTGACTTGGCAGAAATTCTGGATTTCATCATTCGTGCCGGGCTCCTGTCCCATGAAGTTATTGGCCGGAAAACCGATGATCGTAAACTTGTCGCCGCCGTATTGCTGATAAAGTTTCTCCAGATCGGCATATTGAGGTGTCAATCCACATTTGGAAGCGGTGTTGACCACGAGTACTTTTTTGCCTTTGAACTGGCTCAGGGAAATCGTTTGCCCGTCAATGGTCTGAACGGTGAAATCGTGGAATGTCTTGCCTGGCTGAGCTGCTAAGGTAAACGATGTCATAAGCAATGTCGATAAAATTATCAGTTTCATAACGCTAAAATAGGATAGGTTCATGCTTTTAGATAATGGTGTTAAATGATCATTTAAACGGGTTTTGGTTCAATTTGTTCAATGACTGTGAAATTTTTAACATGGGCTGCCTTAATGCATGCCGATGTCAAAATTGACGATTTTCAGGTAAATGAATTCCGTTTCCTGAATTTCCCTAAATTTCGGGCCGAAACGAACAGGTATGGAACTGCTGCGATTAGCCTTGACTCCCCTCGAAAAGAAAACGTTCCGTCTCCATATCGCCTACTCCGCTATCGAAGGGATCATCCTCGGAGTGCTGGCTCTGAATGAATTCGTCTTTATCAAGAGCCTCAAAGGCTCCAGCTATCAGCTGGGCATTCTTTTTCAGTTTTCGGTGATCGTTTACCTGCTGCTGATCGTGGCCAATGAGTTTCTGCGGAGGATCCAGAACAAAAGGAAATTGTTGATGATCACCGCTGTGTTGACCAGGTTGCCACTCTGTTTGCTGGTATTCTTTCCACGAACGCCTGAAATCTACACGAATGGCATGGCCTATCACATCCTCTTTCTGACCATTTTCCTGTTTTACTATCTGTCGACCCCCATTGTCTATCCTCTGGTCACGTTGTTTCTGAAATCCAATTACGCCCATCATCATTTTGGCAGGTTGTATGGAATTGCCACCGCACTCAACAAACTCATCCTGATCATCACTACCTTCGTGTACGGTCTGATCCTCGACTGGAACCACTATTCCTTTACCTGGGTATTCCCTGTCGTTGCAGTTCTGGGGATTTTTTCCATCCATCTGCTTTCCCGGATTGATCATTCGGATGCCCTTCCGGATACGGCCCGGCAGACATTTCAACGTTCTGTAAGGGACTCGGTTGCCAAGATGATCCGTATTTTGCGTACCAACAAACCTTTCCGGAATTTTGAGCTGGCCTTTATGATCTACGGATTCGGATACATGATCTCCATTGCGTTGATCGTCCTTTTTTATGAAGAGGCATTGCATCTGAACTACTCCAGTGTGGCATTCTACCGGAATGGCTATACGCTTCTTTCCATTCTGCTATTGCCATTTTTCGGCCGATTGCTGGGGTTGATGGATCCCCGGAAGTTCGGAGCCTACACGTTTACTGCTCTCTTTCTGGCTCTGCTGTTCGTGGTGCTGACAAAATACTTTCCACTCAGCTTTAATTTTAGCGACATAAAGATTTTTTACACCCTTCTCTTTTTCGTAATCCTGTTTGGAGTTTTTGATGCGATGATGGCTTTGCTCTGGTACATAGGTCCGGCGTACTTTTGCCCCCGCGAGGAAACAGCCGACTATCAGGCTGTTCACCTTGCACTGACCGGTATCCGCGGGGTCTTTGCCCCTCTGGTGGGGGTGATGTTTTACGAGTGGATCGGATTCACCGGCGCTTTTATCATTGCCATGGTTTCACTGCTGGTCGGTATCCGGGTGGTGATGCGGTCGTACCGGAGGGAGGCGATGGGGGGGCAGTAGGCTGTCAGCTGTCAACGGTCAGCAGGTCTTCAGGTCGGTGAAAAAAATGAGCCTGGAATTTTGAACCTCTAATTTGTTTGGAAGTTAGTGCCCTGGATTTGGAATTTGTCCGGCAGCTGCCTGAAGCATTTAAAAATTATAAACGGCTCCTTGAAACGCGACGGGATAGGAGATCAGGAAAGGGTTTACTTTAGCTGACTTTGTCTTGTTTTTTCTTTTTTTTGGATAAGTTTAGCTCCGCATTTCTTACAATACACGGCTTTCGGTTCATGGTTGGCTTCACCGCACGACCAGCAGAATAATTTACTGTCGTTTGCGATCTTCTGCTTCTGCTGTGCTTTGGCCATCTCCGTTGTGATGATGCCGGTGGGTACGGCAATGATCGCATAACCGATGATCATGATCACCGATGCTATCATCTGGCCGATGGGTGTTGCCGGTGAAATATCGCCGTATCCGACGGTGGTGATGGTGACGATCGCCCAGTAGATACTTATGGGGATGCTGGTGAATCCGCTTTCCGGTCCCTCGATCAGGTACATGAAAGCTCCTACGATCACCACGATGGTGAGTATGACCTCCAGGAAAACAATGATCTTGTGCCGGCTTTCTTTCATTGCGATGACGAGAACGTTGGAGGCCGTCATAAAACGGCCCAGTTTGAGGATCCGGAAAATCCTCAGCATCCTGATGATACGGATGATGATCAGGTATTGTGATCCCCTGATCAAAAGGCTCAGATAGGTCGGCAGAACGGAAACCAGATCAACGATGCCGTAAAAACTGGTAATGTATTTTATTGGGCGGCCGATGGTCCATACCCTCAGGAGATACTCCAACGTAAAGAGAGCCGTGACGATCCACTCAATCACCCTGAGGAATCCTCCGATGGAAGCTTTGACAGAAGGGATGCTGTCGAGCATAACCACTAGAACGCTGAACAGGATCGTGATGAGCAGGATGATATCAAACCTTCTTCCGGCCGGGGTATCCGCTTCGAAGATGATTCGCCGGAGTCTGAGCCTTAGCCGCAGGATTTTGATCTTATTCACAGCCAGGTACTGCCGGATCCATTGTGTCAGTTTCATCATGTTCGTTGTTAGTGATCATCGATCATGTGCGCAAAGATAAGTCAGAAATTTTCATAGATGCCCATTCCAAACAAGGCATAATCATATCTGACCGGATCATCCGGATCCAGTTCTCTGAGTGAAGCGGTCAGTTCTTCCGTTGCCTGCCAGTCGTTTTGTTTTCTGGACAGGAGTTTCAGTTTTCTTGCAACAGTTCCTGAGTGAACATCCAGCGGGCAACGGAGTTGATCCATCCTGATCCGCTTCCAGAGGCCGAAATCCACACCTCTGTCATCCTTTCTCACCATCCAGCGCAGGAACATATTCAGACGTTTTGCAGCAGAACCCTTGCAGGGATCAGGAAGATGTTTGTTTGTGCGTGGCAGATGAGGGGATTCAAAAAATCTTTGTCTTGCCCGGGAGATAGCTGTCCCCATGTCCATTTGTCTTTCAGGATAAGAGGGACTGAACAGCTTCTCAAGACCACCCCCGGCAAGGTATGTTTTCTGGAGTGATTGCACGAAATACAGGCAGTCGTCGCCGTTGAAGGTCCTGTGAACGAAAGACAGAAGCCTTTTCTGATCTTCCTCCGTGGAATTCATGATGTAATCGTATGGAGCATCGTCCATCAGGGCCATCCATCTGCTGGCATTCCGGATGGTGGTTTTGCGTTGACCCCACGAAAGGATGGCTGTCAGGAAGCCTGCAATTTCGATGTCTTCTTTCTTATGGTACCGATGGGGTATCGAAACAGGATCGTCGGGGATGAATTCCGGTCGGTTGTAAAGGTCGGCTTTATAATCCAGAAGGGATTTCAGGACATTCGTGGTCATTTAAAATCACACCTTGATTTCCTCGATGATCTCCATGCCGCGCAGGATCGCTTTTTCGTTATCAGGAATCAGGTTGTGATAGCGATGTGGCAGGGATTTTTTAAGGCCAAGGATGACATTTTCAAGCTTGACCACGGGTTTCACTTTCAGGTATCCTCCCAGGACGATCATATTGAAAATTTTTGCAAGGCCGAGCCGGGCCGCCTCATCCGCCGCATCGATACGGTAAATCCTGATGTCGTTGCGGGTGGGATGTCGCGAAATGCCATTCCCGTCATAGATCAGAACGCCGCCGGGTTTGACGCAGGGCTCAAATTTATCCATGGATTGCTGATTGAGGATGATGGCCGTATCGTAAAAGTTCAGTATGGGAGAGCTGATCCGTTCATCGCTGAGGATAACGGTCACATTGGCTGTTCCGCCGCGCATTTCCGGACCGTAGGATGGCATCCAGCTTACCTCATGATCCTGCATGATTCCGGAATAGGCCAGGATTTTACCCATCGACAGAACACCCTGTCCTCCAAAGCCGGCAATGATGATTTCTTCGGTCATATGATGAATTTTTTGCTTCAGACTTCAAGCTTGCAGCTATTTTACTAATTTCCCGTCCACCTTCAAATCTCCCAGCGGGAAGAACGGGAACATATTTTCTTCCATCCAGTGGTTGGCATCCACGGGTCTCATTTTCCATCCCGAGTTGCAGTTGGAGACGATTTCCACGAAGGAGATGCCTCCTTTTTTGTTTTTTTGGTTCTCAAAGGCCATCCGGATTGCCTTTTTGGCCTTACGCACCGCGGCAGGTGTATGAACCGCCTGCCGGGAGACGAAATAGGTTCCTGGAAGGGTAGCAATCACATCGGTCATTTTAAGGGGATAACCCATTGTTTGCACATCACGCCCATAGGGGCTGGTGGAAGATTTCATGCCTTCCAGGGTCGTGGGTGCCATCTGGCCCCCGGTCATGCCATAGATGCCGTTGTTGATGAAGACCATCGTGAAATTCTCTCCCCTGTTGCAAACGTGAATGGTTTCGGCTGTACCGATGGCTGCAAGGTCGCCATCACCCTGATAAGTGAAAACGATCCTGTCGGGCCAGGTTCTTTTGATACCGGTTGCCAGCGCGGGTGCCCTTCCGTGAGCAGCCTGTTGCATGTCGACGTTCATGAAGTCATAAGCCAGAACGGAGCATCCGACCGGACAAACCCCGATGGTTTGTTCCTGAAGCCCCATTTCATCAATGACTTCCATGATGATCCGGTGGGAAGTGCCGTGACCGCAGCCAGGGCAATAACTCAGGATGTTATCGGTCATCAGGGACGTTTTCTTATAGACCAGGTTCTCAGGCCGGATGATGTCTTCCATTTTTAGTTCAGCCATTACAATCTTCTCCTATAACTTTTTCTTTGAGGACTCCGAGGATTTCCTCCGGGGTGTAGATCATTCCTCCCATTCGACCATAAAATTCCACGTTCACTTTACCTTCTACGGCCAGACGCACATCTTCGACCATTTGTCCCGCGCTCAGCTCGACCGTGAGTATGCCTTTCAGCTGGTGGGTAAGTTCGTTGATCTGTTTTGTCGGGAATGGCCATAAAGTGATGGGTCGGAGCAGACCAAGCCTGATTCCCTGTTCCCTGGCCAGATCGAGGGTTTTCTGTGCGATCCGTGCACTGGATCCATAAGCCACGATGAGGTATTCAGCATCCTCGCAGGCGATCTTTTCGCAGCGGACTTCCTTCTCCCGGATGATGGTGTATTTCTGTTGAAGCCTGATGTTCCGTTTTTCCTGAACAGCGGCCTGAAGGTCAAGGGAGGTGACAATATTGCGCTCCCTGTTTTTGGATTTACCGGTCGTTGCCCAGGGTGACATTTTAATGATTTCTTCTTCGGTCCACCGGGGGATCGGGTCAAACAGGACCACTTTTTCCATCATTTGCCCGATGACCCCGTCGGAGAGGATCATGGCGGGATTACGGTATTTGAAGGCAAGTTCAAAGGCAAGTTTCACGAAGTCCGACATTTCCTGGACAGAGGCCGGTGCCAGGACGATCAGCCGGTAATCCCCGTGCCCGCCACCTTTGGTTGCCTGGAAGTAATCGGCCTGGGAAGGCTGGATTGTGCCGAGACCCGGGCCACCCCTGACAACATTCACCATCACGCAGGGAAGTTCCGCTCCTGCAATATAGGAGACTCCTTCCATCATCAGACTCACACCCGGACTTGACGAGGAGGTCATCACCTTTTTGCCGGTGCCTGCACCACCATAAACCATATTGATGGAGGCTACTTCACTTTCAGCCTGGAGAACGACCATTCCTGTCCGTTCATAAGGCTTTTCGGCCATCAGGTATTCGATGACTTCCGACTGAGGGGTGATCGGATATCCAAAATAGGCATCCACACCGGCACGTATTGCTGCTTCACCGATCGCCTCGTTGCCTTTCATTAAACGTAATTCACCCATGATTCATTTATTTAACCGTTTCAGCTTCTACTTTCATTCTGTAAACCGTGATCACTCCATCCGGACACACGATGGCACAATTCGTGCATCCTGTGCACGCTTCCGGATTTTTCATGTACGTGTACCGATATCCCTTGCTGTTGACCTGGTTGGAAAGCCCGATCACTTCCGTAGGGCACGCTTCGATGCAGACCTCGCATCCTTTGCATTTTTCGATATCGATAACGATTGCACCCCGAACTTTTGCCATTCACTTGAAATTTTTAAAGATTAGAAAGTTTGTTACAAGCTACAAGCCTCAAGCTATGTAGTTACGGAATTCTGTCTGCATTTTGAAAACTTGCAGCTTGCAGCTTTTTATTATCACGTTGCGAAGTTACGGATTTTCACTGAATCGGAAAGTTAAAAGAGAGAAGAAATATTTTTAGGAAGCGTGAAGCATGTACTATTTACTATTTCATCTTACCTTCTTCATACTCCATTTTCACATCATCAAAGCGGATGATTCTCTCTGAACTTTTTCAGCCTGGTTTCAAGGTCGGGAAACTGGGATTCTTTGACCAGAGATACACAGGCGCGGGCCCCTTCAGAACGCTCACTGCCGCAGATCGTCAATGAGATGGCGCTGATCCCGTGATAGATCAGTTCACGCATCAGTTCTTCACCATCCATTCCCGGATAGGAAAAAGTAAAATAAAACCCGTCAGCAATGGGAACGCCCTCGTCAAGGTCATACACAATCCTGAATCCGTTGTCGGTAAACAGTTTTTTCATGATCCTGGCTTTTTCACCATAGACCCTGACATCGTTGATAAGGTTGATTTCCCCGTCATTGACTGCTTTCAGCATGGCAGCCAGTCCGTACTGCGGAGAATGGGATGTGCCTGAGCTGAGCGAGTAAACCGATCCGAAGATCATGGCCGGGCCGAACTTATCGAAATAATAATACTGAAGCAGATCAGGAGAGCGCAAATTGTAGACCTTGTCGGAGATCACCATCATTCCAATGCGCTGGCCGGCATAACTGAACACCTTGGAGCTGGAGATGAGTAAAATGTAATTATCGGTGTACTGTGTGGCGGAAGGTTGATAGGGTGGATGTCCCGGAACGGAATAGTCATTGCGGAAATCCATTGCAAAATAGGCCAGGTCCTCCACCACGATCACATCGTACTGGTTGGCAAGCTCACCGATGATCCGTAATTCTTTCTCGGTGAAACATACCCATGAGGGATTGTTGGGATTGGAATACAGGATACTTGAAATATTTCCCTTCTCAAGGTAGGATTCGAGTTTTGCTTTCAGTTTGTCGCCCCTGTAATTGTACACATCAAACGCCTGGACGGGAATACCCAGTACCATGTGTTGCTGCTTATGGACAGGAAAACAGGGGTCGATCGATAAAGTCGTGTTTTTCTCCTTATGGATCCGGTTGACGGTCATAAAAGTGGCAAATCCACCCTGCATGGATCCGACCGTTGGAATGCATCCGTCGAGACTCACCTCCAGGTTCAGAAAAAGCTTTACAAACCTGGCGATCTCACTTTTTAGTTCAGGAATTCCGTAAATGTCGGGGTAAATGGCAGCAATTCCCGTCCTGAGTGCTTTGATCTCGGCCTCAATGCCGATCTTGGAGGGAGGCAATCCCGGCACTCCCATTTCCATGCGTACGTATTTTTCACCCGTTGCGGTTTCAATATCATCCACCAGCTTTTTGATCATCCGGATGGTCGCCCTTTCAAGACTGGAGATTTTACTTTCATTTATTTTCCGGGTAACGACATCGTAATTAATAGGGGTATCTCTCATCTCTTTTCGCTTTGTTAAGTAAAACAGAATAAGGTCAAGCCTGCAAAGGTATGAAATTAATATCACAGGGAAAGGGAGGGGATTCGCTCCGAACCGGTTTACTTTTCAATGCGGATCCTGGCATCCACGGTCAGGATGGAATCCTGGAAGGCCATCAGTGGATTCAGGTCCATTTCCTTGATTTCGGGAGCGGCTGTTACCAGGGCTGCCACACGGGCAACGATCTCTGCAAAAACGTTTTCGTCGACGCCTGCACGGCCGCGTACGCCTTTAAGGAGCCTGTATCCTTTCAGGTTCCGGATCATCCACAGCGCCTGATCGTGGCTCAGAGGTGCCAGAGCTGCCTGGAAATCCTGCAGGACCTCAATGAAGATCCCTCCGAATCCACTCAGCACCAGGTGCCCGAACCCGGGATCCTCTTTTGCGCCAATGAAAAGCTCCATTCCCTTTGTCATCGATTGGACAAGGACACTGTGGGCACCTCCGATGGACATCAGCTCCCTGAAAGCCTGCAGGGCGAGTGAATAACCTGTGATGTTCAGTTTCACCCCGCCAAGATCGGATTTATGCAAGAGTCCGCCTGCTTTCATGGCCACGGGAAATCCGATGTGACGGCAGGCATCGGTGACTTCCTTTTCCTCCGTAACGATGATTTCGGCTATCCTCGGGATCCCGGCAGCATCCAGCAGTTTCTGCAGGCTGGTCTGAGGCAGGTAGCCGGATGATGCCCCCTGGATGATCGTGCGGATCGTTGTGAAATCAATTTCAGGGTAGGTGGCTTTTTCGGGTATGGATAATTTTTTCAGGTAGATCCTCGACAGCATGTTGCCCAGGATGACCTCTTCGGGAAAGCATATTCTTCCTTTTGAGATGAATTCGTTAACTTCCTCTGCGGCTGTCGTTATGGAGGGTAAAACGGGAAAGATCGGCTTGGTGGCACTGGCCATTTTGCGGTCCAGCAGATCATATACACCGAAGAGCCTTTGCAGTCCGGGAGTTCCAAAGATGACCACCATCCCGTCGATGGTTTCTACATCGCGGTCGATGGTATCAATGATCATCCCGAGCTGTTCGGCGGTGCCCGTTGCCAAAAAGTCGACCGGGTTGGCTATGGATGAACCCGGGAAAAGTTTTTGTTTCAGCTCCTCAAGGGCGGGACCACCTAAATGCGGAACTTTCATTCCGTCTTTTTCCAGTGCATCCGTTAGCATGACAGCGGGTCCGCCGGCGTGGGTTATGATCGCAATGTTTTTCCCTTTCAGCTCCGGGTGCATGAAGATACAGGCTGCCGTGATCAGCTCTTCCCGTCCGAAGCATCTGATGATGCCGGCTTTTGCAAACAGGGCATCCACTGCCAGGTCCGAGCTCGCCAGTGCACCGGTATGCGAAGAGGCAGCACGGCTTCCGGCCTCGGAAGCCCCTGCCTTGATGGCCGCAATTTTACACCCCTTCCTCACGAGCGAGGAGGCGTGCTTAAGCAATAATTTTGGATTGCGTATATTTTCGATATACAATAGAATGACGCGTGAACTGTTCACGGGATCAAAGCTCTCATCCAGGTACTGCACCACCTCTTCCACGCCGGTCTGGGCACTGTTGCCGACGGAAAAAACCCCGGAGAACGTCAATCCCTTTGGAATTCCCAGCTCCATGATGAAACAAGCCGTTGCTCCTGACCCTGAGATCAGGATACATCCGCCGGGAGAAAGCTTGGGTATGGGAAGAGTGAAAATACTCTGGTGGTCAAGGGTCAGTATTCCGGTGCAGTTGGGACCGATGAGGACTGCATTCACTGCATTGACCGCTTCCACTAATTTTTTTTCCAGCAGTTTCCCTTCCTGGCTTTCCTCGCTGAAACCGGCCGAAATCACGATGAAAGCCTTTGTTTTCTTATTTTTCCCAAGGTATTCGACCGTTTCCGGAACAAAACGGGCAGCGATCGCAATCACGGCAAGATCCGTATCGGGAAGGGAGGCAATGTCCTGATAACAGGCGATGCCCTGGATGGTCTTTTCCTTTGGATTCACAACATACAGCTCTCCCCTGAAGCTCCCCTCCGCGATATTTTTCACGACTTTTCCTCCCGGTTTGGACAGATCGTTTGAGCCACCAATGACCGCAATACGTTGAGGTTTGAGTAACTGTTTGTTAATCATCATATTGTATGTTAAAATCGTAATTATTTCCTATTGCCGGTAGGTAATCCATTTTCCAAGCTCCCTGTAATTCACCTTTTTCCCATACATCAATATTCCCGTCCGGTAGATCCGTCCTGCCAGCCAGGTTGTCCCCACGAATCCAAGAATGAGAAGAACGACCGAAAGCACCAGATCCAGGTAGGGGACTCCGAAGGGGATTCTAGCCATCATGGCGATCGGGGATGTGAAGGGTATGATGGAAGCCCAGAAAACCAGGGGGCCCTCAGGATTGTTGATGATATACGGAATCAGGACAATGGCCAGAATGAGCGGAACAGTGATGGGTAACATGAATTGCTGAGTGTCAGCTTCGTTGTCGACTGCGGAGCCGATGGCAGCGAACATCGCTGCGTAAAGAAGGTAGCCGCCAACGAAAAAGAAGAGGAAAAAGCCGAGGATCGTTCCATAATTGAGCGTATGGATAGCCTCCAGCACAAACTGAAGTTCATCGCTGCCCAGTTCTTCTTCATCCGGTAAGGATTCTGAGGGAACCAGACGGCTGTCCTCCGTAAGCATCTGGGATGATCCTGCTTCCGACAGGGATGTTCCGGTCATGGCGGAGAAAGTCGTCACCAGCGCACCAGTGAGCAGTACCCATAAAATGAACTGGGTCAGCCCTACAAGGGCAATGCCAATGATCTTCCCCATCATCAGCTGAAAGGGTTTGACGCTAGAAAGGATCACTTCGACGATCCGGCTGGTTTTTTCCTCAATGACACCCCGCATCACCTGGGATCCGTACATGAAGATGAAGATGTAGATCAGAAATCCGCCAATATATCCGATCACCATGCTGACCTCCGTATAGCTTTTTTCTTCGTGACCTTCCCTGTCGATCTTGAAGGTGGCCAGCTGAATTTTGGTTTTGGCACTTTCAATCACCGCTTCGTCAACACCTGAGGCTTCCAGCTTCAGCCTTTCCACCTCTTTTTGCATGATGTTTCTTATATGGCTGGTGACAGTGACACTGGCCTGCTTGCTGGAATAAATGATGGCAGAGGAGGGGATGATCACCTCTGTTTTTGGAATGTGCAGGATGGCGTAGTATCCGCTATCGGCAAAATGGGTTTTCAGCGTTTCCGGGTCACCGCTTACCTGTTTAAAGATTAAAATTTTTGTATCGGTGAACTTTTGGTGGAAGATGCCGGTTTCATCGAGGATGGCAATTTTTTTGACATCGCCCTGGCGGGTGGTTATGTAGACCGGAATGATGAACATGGCCGCCATCAGGATTGGGCCAAGAAGTGTCATGACGAGGAACGAGCGTTTTTTGACGCGTGAAAGGAATTCCCTCCGGATGATCAGTTTGATTTTATTCATGTGGATGGCTTGCTGTATTCATTTACCTTGGAAATGAAGATATCATTCATGGTTGGGAGAAGTTCCGAAAAACCGTGGATGGTGATATGCGGGAGCAGATTTACGATCAGATCATTTGGGTTTGCATCCTTTGGCAAACGGATCCTGGATGATTTCAGCCCGCTCCCGAGGTCTTCTTCCAGGATCTGATAGGATGGATGGAGGATCGGACGGAGCGACTCTGCCGGACCGTCAAAGTAAATGACATAGGCATTTGTCCTGTAAGTATTTTTGATATCGGTGACTTTTCCCTCCAGGATCTTCTCCGATCGGTTCAGCAGGGCGATATGGTCGCAGAGTTCTTCAACGGATGCCATGTTGTGGGTGGAAAAGATGATCGTGGCACCCTGGTTGCGAAGGCGGAGGATCTCTTCTTTCAAGATGTTGACGTTGATGGGGTCAAAGCCGCTGAAAGGTTCATCAAAGATCAGTAATTCAGGCTCATGGATGACGGTCACCACAAATTGCACTTTTTGCTGCATGCCTTTGGACAGTTCCTCCACTTTCCGGTTCCACCACCCCATGATATCGAACCGGGAGAACCACCATTTGAGCCGGCGCTGTGCATCGTTAGAGCTTAATCCTTTCAACTGTGCCAGGTAGAGTGCCTGCTCCCCGACCTTCATTTTTTTATAGAGTCCTCTTTCTTCGGGCAAATAGCCGATCCGGCAGATATGGTCAGGTGATAACCTTTCATTTTTCCAGGTAATTGAACCTTCATCCATTGCCAGGATCTGGTTCACGATCCGGATGAAGGTGGTTTTCCCGGCGCCATTGGGTCCCAGCAAACCATAGATGCTCTGCTCGGGTACACCCAGTGACACCGATTTAAGGGCTGTATGGTTCGCATACCGCTTGGTGACACCGGTGGCTGTTAGAATTTCGTTTTGCATTGGGATTTCAAGAATTGAACATATCCTTCCACCTGCCGAAGAAATTTTTATCCTTTCCCGAAGGGCTGGGTTTGAAATTCACGGAGTGCAACAATTTTTCCATCATTTCTTTTTCTTCTCTGGTAAGGGATTTTGGAACCCATACCTGAACAGTCACCAGTTCATCTCCACGCTGACCATATCCGTTCAGCACGGGTATGCCTTTGTCCTTGAGCCTGAAAATTTTCCCCGGCTGTGTTCCCGGTGGTATTTTGATCCGTGCTTTGCCATCGATGGTGGGCACATCGATGGAGGTTCCCATGGCGGCCTCCGGGAGGCTGATATAGTGCTCATAGATCAGGTTATGATCGTCTCGTTGCAGATAGGGATGTTTTTCTTCTTCGATGAGTACGATCAGGTCGCCGGGGATTCCATTACGGGCAGCGGCGTTTCCTTTTCCGTTGAGGGACAATTGCATTCCTTCGGCCACTCCGGCTGGTATTTTGATGGTAATGACTTCTTCGCCGTTGACGATTCCGTGTCCGGCACATTTGATACAGCGGTTGGTGATGATCTTTCCTTCACCTCCGCAATTGGGGCAGGTGGATGTCGTTTGCATCTGTCCCAGGAAGGTGCTGGTCACGCGGGTGACGTGTCCGGAACCCCTGCAGGCTGAACAGGTCTGGTATGAACTGCCTCCTTCGGCACCTGTACCCTGGCAGTGTTCGCAGGATACATATTTGGTTACCTTGATCTTTTTTTCCACCCCGTGTGCAATTTCTTCCAAAGTGAGCTTGACCTTGACGCGCAGATTGGTTCCACGTGTGGTTCGCTTTTGCCTTTCCCGTGTCCCTGTTCCAAATCCAAAACCGCCAAAGTTTCCAAATGCGTCACCAAAAATATCTCCGAACTGGCTGAAGATGTCTTCCATGCTCATGCCAAACCCGCCAGCTCCGCCGCCTGCTGAGCCACGTACGCCTTCGTGCCCAAACTGATCGTATTTGCGTCGCTTTTCCGGATTGCTGAGTACCTCGTAGGCTTCGGCTGCCTCTTTGAAATGTTCCTCAGCCTCTTTATCACCCGGATTTTTGTCGGGATGATACTTGAGCGCCATTTTACGATAAGCTTTCTTGATCTCGGTCTCGTCAGCATTCTTTGGAACTCCAAGTATTTCGTAATAATCGCGTTTGGACATCTACTAAATTGTCAAATTATTAAATTGTCAAATTGTTCTATAGTTCAATTGTTTAACTACTGAATGTCAACTGCGAAATGGCTATGCTCCCACCACCACCTTGGCATACCGGATCACTTTCCCGTTGAGTGTGTAACCTTTTTGCGTCTGGTCGATGATTTTTCCCTTCAAGTCATCTGATGGTGCGGTAACGTTCGTTACCGCATCGTGCAGATCAGTGTCGAAGGGCTCTCCGATGGTTTTCATCTCCTGCAGTCCCTTCTGTTCAAGGATCCTTTTAAGTTTTGCCAGGATCAGTCTTTCTCCTTCTTTGATGACTTCACACTGGTCAGTAGTCTCAGAATTTTGAATGGCACGGTCGAAGTCATCCAGAACGGGCAGCAGGTCAAGGATGATCCCGGAGGAAGCGGTCTTTATCAGTTCGCTTTTTTCCCGGAGCGTTCGTTTACGGTAGTTATCGAATTCTGAGTAGAGGCGGAGATACTTATCGTTGGTTTCCTCCAGTTTTTTGCTGATCTCTTCCAGTGCCTTTGATGGAACTGTTTTTTTGAGTGTTTTGCCGGTTATATTCTTCTTTTTTTCTTGCTCGCTCATGATTGAATCCGGATATTAATTTTATGAATAGAACTAAAACTCTTCTAAAACAGGTGAATTGTGCGAATCATCAATTAATTTGCCATTGTGCACTTAGCGACAAAATGGCAGGCAGGGTCACCGTCTTTGAACGGAGGCTCCGATAAGGTTCAATCGTTCGTCGATGTGCTGATAACCCCTGTCGATTTGTTCGATGTTATGGATCACGCTGGTTCCCTGTGCGGAGAGGGCAGCGATCAGTAAGGCTACCCCTGCGCGTATGTCGGGAGAGGTCATGTCGATTCCTTTGAGAGCATGTTCGTGATCGAGCCCGATGACAGTGGCACGGTGCGGATCACAGAGGATGATGCGGGCTCCCATATCGATCAGCTTGTCGACAAAGAAAAGTCTGCTTTCAAACATCTTCTGGTGAATGAGCACACTTCCTTTTGCCTGGATGGCGACGACCAGTGCGATACTGATCAGGTCGGGAGTAAATCCGGGCCACGGTGCGTCGGCAATCGTCATGATGGATCCGTCCATGAACGTTTCAACCTCGTAATGGGCTTGTCTGGGGATGAAAAGGTCATTTCCGGACTGCTGTACCTGGATCCCCAGGCGGCGGAACACTTCCGGAATCAGGCCCAGTTGGATAAGATCCACACCCTGGATGGTCAGTTCCGATTGCGTCATTGCAGCCAGGCCAATAAAACTCCCGATTTCGATCATATCCGGCAGCAACCTGTGGGAGCATCCCTGCAGAGCTTTCACGCCATCGATGTGCAGAAGATTGGAACCTACTCCGGATATGCGTGCACCCATGGCGTTGAGCATACGGCAGAGCTGAAGGACATACGGTTCGCAGGCTGCGTTGAAGATCGTGGTCGTGCCCCGGGCAAGCACTGCCGCCATGACGATGTTGGCCGTCCCGGTCACGGAAGCCTCATCCAGGAGCATGTAGGTGCCCTGGAGTCCATCCGTCCAGACCTTAAAAAAATTTTCATCCGGCAGGTAGGTGAACTGGGCGCCCAGAGCCGACAGACCGACATAGTGTGTGTCAAGGCGCCGCCGGCCGATCTTGTCACCGCCGGGCTGGTGCAGGTACCCAATGTTGAACCTTCCCAGCAGCGGACCAAGGATCATAATGGAACCTCTCAGGCTCTTTGATTTGTTTTTGAATTCCTCAGACCGGAGATAATCCAGGTTGACCTGATCGGCCTGAAATGAGAAAGTTTCCGCAGCGGTCTGTAGCACCTTTACTCCCAATCCCTTCAGTAATTCAATCAGGTGATTGACATCCCGGATGTCAGGTACGTTTTCAATGGTCACTTTTTCTGCAGTCAGGAGGGTGGCACAGATAACCTGCAATGCTTCGTTCTTGGCGCCCTGCGGACGTATGGTCCCATACAGCTGCCGGCCCCCTTCAATAATAAATGAGCTCATCTGTAGAAATTAACGTTCCAAAGATAAGGAATTCTTTATTCCTGTGGTTTTGGGCGCCGGTCTTTTCTCTGGCGTGGATTGAAGTTGTGGTTGAAGCCGTTCTTATACCCGGAGTTGTGGTTTTTGTTCATTCCCTGGGGAGGCTCCTTGACGAATTTTTTCTTTTTGTTCCGGGCAAGAATATCGCTGGTATGACTGAGTTTATCTTCTGTACCCAGTTTTAACTGACCCTTCGACAGCAGTTCCAGATGCTGGGCGATGAGTTCATCCGTAACAGATTCGCGGTTCCAGCTGAGGTATGACTTTTTCAGATGGTTGGCAATGGTGTGGACCAATGCCTGTTTTTCGGGCCCTTCCGGATAGTCAATGGCTTTTTGTATGATTAGCTCGATGTTATTTCCATAGTGGCGGAATTGGATATCCCTGTCGTGATATTTCAGTCGTTTTGGCCGTTTGAAGATTTCCTCCGGTGATGGGGGAGGGAACGGGCTGTCCACCTCAAGTTTGAAATCCGACATGATGAAGATATGATCCCAGAGTTTGTGCCGTATGTCACCAGCTTCACGGATCGTGGGATTAAGCTGCGACATGACGTTGATGATCGCTTTTGCAGATTGGGCACGGACTTCGGGATCTTCTATTGTGTTCAGGCTTTCAACCATCTTTTGCACATTCCGGCCATATTCCCGTAGGATAAGCTTGTTACGCGCGGTGTTATAATCCATGGATATTAATGCGATTAAATGATTTCGGTCGTTAAATGATCACTGAATGGAGCGATTCTCTCAGGAAGTAAATTTAAAACGGCAATAGAATGCTTTTAGCTTTAACGGTAGATTCGGCTGCAAATATACGATAATTTTTTTTGCAACAAAATTTCCAGTGATTTTAGAAAGAAAGGACATATACCCGGTGGTGATTTACAGGATCCTGAGCCGGGCAAACTTCAATAAAAGCTGTTTCTGGCCAATGTTCTGGAAAAAGATGGTTGCCTTTTTATTGGGGCCGGTCCCTTCGATGCTGATCACCTTCCCTTTTCCGAACCGTGTGTGTTCGACGTCCATTCCGGTCTGGATCAGTTCTGAGTCCTCGCCCGGATCGTTGTCCTGACCTGGTATCAGCCGCCTGAAATTTTTGCGGAAAGGATGTCTCCGGTCATTTTGATCCGGTGCACGGTTCCCGGAGGAGGATCTGTGTTCTTCCGGTAAAAAAGTCACTTTTTTCGGCATTTCGAATGCATTGAAATCGATTTCATCAACGAACCGGCTTGGTTCGGAGGCCGTCAGCTTACCCCACCGATAGCGGTTCTCTGCATACGAAAGGGTCACTTTTTTCATTGCCCTGGTGAGTGCGACATAGAAAAGCCTTCGTTCTTCCTCCAGATCGGCACGTGAGTTAAGCGACTGAATGGACGGGAACAGGTTCTCCTCGAGTCCAACGATGTAAACATAAGGAAATTCCAGTCCCTTGGCCGCGTGAATGGTCATCAGTGAAACGTGATCGGGATCTTCGGTGTCGGGTGTATCCGCGTCGGTCAGCAGGGCTATTTCCTGCATGAACTCATCCAGGGACTTGGGTACGTTTTCGAGGTTTTCGGCCGTGGGCGACAGCGCGCTGTCTTTTTCTGTGAAATCACGGATGGCATTGAGCAATTCTTCAATGTTCTCGAAGCGGCTGACTCCTTCGGGTGTCTTGTCGTCGTAAAGTTCTTTCAGCATCCCGGAAGAGGAAGCGATCTCTTTGGCCAGGTCATAGGCATTCTTTTTTTTGAGCTGAGCCGAATGGCTTTTGATCATCATCGAAAATTCGGATATTTTATGCTGGGTGGGTATCGGAATCCCGATATCCTTATCCGGCATTTTTCCGATGACATCCCAGATGCTGGTCTTATCTTTGTCTGCCTGGACCACTAGCCTCTCACAGCTGGTTTTACCGATACCCCTTGCAGGATAATTGATGATCCGGAGAAAGGCTTCCTCATCCTTGTTGTTGATCACCAGGCGGAAATAGCCAAGCAGATCTTTGATCTCCTTTCGTTTGTAAAAGGACAATCCCCCGTAGATCCTGTAGGGGATATTCATCTTGCGCAGGGATTCTTCAAAAGCCCTTGATTGCGCATTCGTCCGGTAAAGAATGGCAAAGGCATCATTCCGGAGCTGGTGGTTCATTTTGTTTTCAAAAATCGCATTGGCAACCAGTGTTCCTTCTTCGCCATCCGTCACAGCCTTTAACAGGCTGATGAGCGTGCCCTCTTCGTTATTTGTCCATATTTCTTTGTAAATCTGATCTTTATTACGAACAATGACTCCGTTGGCCACCTTGACGATGGTTTTGGTGGAACGGTAGTTTTGTTCGAGTTTGTACACAGCCACGTCGGGGTAATCGTTCTTGAAATTGAGGATATTCTGAATATTGGCCCCTCTGAATGCATAGATGCTTTGAGCATCATCGCCGACGACGCAGATATTTTCATTGTTGGCGGCCAGCTTTTTAAGGATGGCGTATTGCACAAAGTTGGTGTCCTGGTATTCATCCACCAGGACGAACAGGAACTTCTGCTGATATTTGTACAGGACGTCCGGAAATTCCTCCAGCAGGCGGTACATGTTCAGAAGCAGGTCGTCGAAATCCATGGCTGCCGCTTTGACCAGCCTGTTCTGGTAGAGTGAATAAAGATCGCCTGTCTTAGGTCTCCCCGCAAGTTTATCCTGCAGGTTCAGCTGAGGATCCTGTTGATAGACATCCGGGGTGATCAGGTTGATCTTTGCCTTTGAAATGCGGTTCAGCACGGAGGAGGGTGCATAGATTTTCGTATCGAGTCCTTGTTCTGTAATGATGGATTTCATCAGGCTCTTTGAATCGTCCGTATCATAGATCGTGTAATTGGAGGGGAAGCCCAGCCGATGGGCTTCCATTCTCAGAATGCGGGCAAAGATCGAGTGAAACGTGCCCATCCATACATTCCTGGCGTCGTGGTTATCCACCAGGGAGATGATCCTTTTTTTCATTTCCCTGGCAGCTTTGTTTGTAAAAGTTAGGGCCAGGATCGAAAATGGATCAATGCCAAGGTTGATCAGGTACGCCACCTTATAGGTCAGTACCCTGGTTTTCCCTGAACCTGCTCCGGCAAGAACCATGATGGGACCCTCGATGTGTTCTACAGCCAATCGCTGCTCATTGTTCAGGTCTTCAAGTATATTCATGCTTCTGTGGTCAGGTCTGGCAAAAGTAATTGATTTGGGATAATAAATTGGTTTAAAAAAAATGATAAAAAGGTTTGTAAATCAAAAATTAATTGTACTTTTGCACCCGCTTTATTGGAAGCAGAACGAATTTCAAGGTTCTTTCATTTCATTAAAACAGAGACACAGTCTCAGAATATTCAGGAAACCTGATAAAGTAAGACGGTTATAGGTTTCGACCGAAAAGGATTTTCGACGAACTTCCTTCGGACAGGTCTGCAAACTCTTACTGTATCCTTCCTTAATATTCCTTTTAATTATTAATGTGAACAAAAATCGTAGCTATGCCAACGATTCAACAATTAGTCCGTAAAGGAAGGAAAAAATTAATCTACAAGAGCAAATCACCTGCTCTGGACTCCTGTCCGCAGCGCAGGGCGGTTTGTGTGAGGGTTTATACCACCACTCCCAAGAAGCCCAATTCCGCCATGCGGAAAGTGGCCAGGGTCAGGCTGACCAACTCAAAGGAGGTCAATGCGTACATTCCGGGGGAAGGACATAACCTTCAGGAGCACTCGATCGTCATGATACGGGGAGGCAGGGTGAAGGACTTGCCCGGGGTGAGGTATCATATCATCCGGGGTGCCCTCGATACTTCCGGTGTGGAAGGAAGAAACCAGAGAAGGTCGAAATACGGTACGAAACGGCCGAAGAAAAAGTAAGATACATTATATAGTGTTCTATGAGAAAGAGTAAACCAACAAAGGTAGAAGTACTGCCGGATCCAAGATTCAATGATCTCATGGTCACAAAATTTGTGAACAACATGATGTACCGTGGGAAGAAAAATCTTGCCTTTAAAGTCTTCTACGAGGCCATTGATGCGGTCAGTGAACGGACTGGGGAAGATGGACTGGAAGTCTGGAAAAAGGCCCTGGCCAACGTGACCCCTGCTGTTGAAGTGCGAAGCAGGAGGATCGGCGGAGCCACTTTCCAGATCCCTTCCGAGATCAGGCCATCCCGTAAGTTGTCGATCGGAATGAAGAACCTGATCAAATATTCCCGCGCCCGTCACGAAAAATCGATGGGACAAAAGCTTGCAGGTGAAATACTGGCTGCATTTAAAGAAGAGGGATCCGCCTTTAAGAAGAAAGAAGACACCCATCGCATGGCCGAAGCGAACAAGGCATTCTCGCATTTCAGGTTCTAGTCGGCAGACACAAACCTACAGCGTAAGGAACGAAAAATGTCGGACCGGTTATTACATATAAGGAACATAGGCATTATGGCTCACATCGATGCGGGTAAGACCACAACGACCGAGCGCATATTGTATTATACCGGCATTAATTACCGAATGGGAGAAGTACATGATGGAACAGCCACCATGGACTGGATGGTTCAGGAGCAGGAGAGGGGCATTACCATAACTTCCGCTGCCACTACCGTTTTTTGGGATGCTGACGCGGAAAAATACCGGATCAACATCATCGATACGCCCGGTCACGTGGATTTTACCGTTGAGGTGGAGCGGTCGCTGCGGATCCTGGATGGGGCCATCGCCATCTTCTGTGGTGTTGGCGGAGTGGAACCCCAATCGGAAACAGTGTGGAAACAGGCTGATAAGTACGGCGTTCCAAGGATATGCTTCGTCAATAAAATGGATCGTCCGGGGGCCGATTACTTCAGTGTCATTACCCAGATCAAGGATAAACTGGGAGCAAATCCGGTCGCCATTGAACTGCCTATCGGACATGAAGAGACTTTTTCCGGTGTTGTTGACCTGATTCACCGGAAAGCCTACCAGTGGGATGAGGAATCCCTGGGTATGGTGTACTTTGAAATCCCTGTCCCGGAGGATATGACTGAGCTGGTGGATACCTACAGGATGAAATTGATTGAGGGAGTGGTGGAAACGGATGATCAGCTTTTTGAGAAATTCATCAATGACCCGGAATCCATTACGGTCGCTGAGATTCAAAAAGGATTGAGAAAAGCCACGCTTTCAATGCACATCACACCTGTTCTCTGTGGTGCAGCCCTGAAAAACAAAGGGATACAGAGCCTGCTGGATGCCATTGTCCGGTACCTGCCCTGCCCCCTTGATGTTCCGCCTGTCGTTGGATTGAATCCCTACACGGAAAAAGAAGAGATCAGGAAGGCAGATCTGTTGGAACCTTTCACCGCCCTGGCCTTTAAGATTGCCACGGATCCTTTTGTGGGTCGCATTGCTTTTTTCAGGGTCTATTCCGGTGCACTGGAAGCAGGGGAAACGGTACTGAACACGCATACCGAAAAACGGGAGCGCATTTCCCGCATCCTGCAGATGCATGCCAACAAGCAAAAGCCCCTGGAACGTATTGAAGCTGGTGATATTGCAGCAGCGGTGGGCTTTAAACTGATCCGTACCGGTGATACCCTGTGCGATCCTGCTCACCCGATCGCCCTTGAACCCATCAGGTTCCCGGATCCTGTCATACGCATTGCCGTCGAACCCAAAACCCAGGATGATCTGGTGAAGCTTGAAGCAGGACTTGCCAAACTGGCAGAGGAAGATCCGACATTCCAGGTCCGGCAGGATCCGGAAACGGGACAGACCATTGTCAGCGGTATGGGCGAGTTGCACCTGGAAGTCATCATTGACCGGCTCAAGAGGGAATTCAACCTGGAGATCAACCAGGGTGTACCCCACGTGGCTTACAAGGAAGCGCTGGTGGGCCCGGTTGAACTCAGGCATGTCTACAAGAAACAGACGGGAGGCAGGGGCAGATTCGCTGACATCGCCTTTGAACTTGGCCCTGCAGAGAATGGATACAGCGGATTGCAATTCACATCTGAATTAAAGGGAGGAAGCATTCCCAGGGAATACATACCGGCCATAGAAAAAGGATTCCGCCAGGCGATGAACAACGGGATCTTGCTTGGATTTCCAATGTACAATATGAAAGTGAGGCTTCTGGATGGTTCGTATCATCCGGTTGACTCGGATGCTTTATCATTTGAGATTGCAGCAAACCTGGCGTTCAGGGAAGCCTGCAAAAAAGGGAAGGTCATTTTGCTGGAACCCGTTATGCGTCTGGAAGTCATAACACCGGACGAGTACCTGGGGGATGTCACCAGCGACCTGAACCGGCGCAGGGGGCACGTTGATGATGTATTCCCGCGGATACGTTCACAGGTAATCAGGGCGAAGGTGCCCTTGTCAGAGATGTTTGGCTATGTGACCGCCCTGCGCACCATAACATCGGGAAGAGCCACCTCAACAATGGAATTTCTTCATTATGAGCCCGTTCCTGATGTGTTGACCGAAGAAATCATTTACAAAATAAAGGGATACATTCTCACTTAAACCTAATTGTCGAAACATAATCATTGAACAAGTGAGCCAGAGAATCAGAATAAAACTTAAATCATACGATCATAACCTGGTGGATAAATCAGCAGAGAAGATCGTAAAAACGGTCAAATCAACAGGTGCTGTTGTGAATGGCCCGATCCCGTTGCCCACCGACCGTAAGATTTTTACCGTGAACAGGGCAACTTTTGTCAACAAGAAATCCCGGGAGCAGTTTCAGTTATGCTCCTATAAGCGCCTTCTGGATATTTACAGCACGACATCCAAGACAATCGATGCTTTGATGAAGCTGGAATTACCCAGTGGCGTGGAAGTCGAAATTAAGGTTTAATTATGCTTTTACTTCAGCATTAAATTGAAAGAAAATGTCAGGACTGATTGGAAAAAAAATAGGAATGACCAGCATTTTTGATGCAAACGGTAAGAATATTCCCTGCACAGTGATTGAAGCGGGCCCCTGTGTTGTGACACAAGTCAAAACGAAGGATTCTGACGGGTACGATGCTCTGCAGCTTGCTTTTGATGAGAAGAAGGAAAAACATACCACAAAGTCGCTTCAGGGCCATTTTGAGAAAGCAGGAGTCACGCCGAAAAAAATAGTACGGGAATTTACAAGATTTGAATCGGGGCATCAGAAGAAATTCGGGGATGTTTTAACCGTTGAGGTATTCATTGAAGGTGAATACATTGATGTGGTGGGCATTTCCAAGGGCAAGGGTTTTCAGGGAGTGGTCAAGCGTCATCATTTCGGAGGTGTTGGCGACTCCACGCACGGTCAGCACAACCGGAAGCGTGCACCGGGCTCCATAGGAGCCTCCTCGTATCCTTCCAGGGTACTCCCGGGAATGCGCATGGCGGGCCATACAGGTACCGACCGTGTGAAAATGATCAACCTGCAGATCGTGAAGCTGATTCCTGAAAAGAATCTTGTACTGGTCAAGGGTTCCGTGCCCGGACCCAATGGTTCATATTTAATACTAGAAAGATGGAGCTAGCAGTTTTTCAAATAAGCGGCCAGCAAACCGCCAGAACGGTAATGCTGGATGAATCAATCTTCGGCATTGAACCGAATGATCACGCGATTTACCTGGACACCAAACAATTCATGGCCAACCAGCGCCAGGGTACGCACTGTACCAAGGAGAAAAGCATGGTTTCGGGGAGTACCCGAAAGATCAAACGGCAAAAGGGCACAGGCGGGGCACGTGCCGGTAGCATAAAATCTCCTCTTTTCCGGGGCGGAGCCAGGATTTTTGGCCCACAACCCCGGGATTATGCATTTAAACTGAACAAAAAAGTAAAACGGCTTGCCAGAAAATCGGCATTGACCTATAAAGTAAAGGAAAACCAGATCATCGTCCTGGAGGATTTTGATTTTGAAGCACCACGGACGAAATCCTTTGTTGAATTGCTGAACAATTTCAGCGTTGCCGGCAAAAAAACCATGTTTGTACTGGCCAGGCCAAACCGCAACGTCTTGCTTTCCAGCAGGAACATCCAGCAGGTAAAGGTCATTCAGGCGACCGACCTGAATACCTATGACATCCTGAATGCCAGGCAACTCTTCGTTACCGAAAGTTCGTTGCCGGAAATTGAAAAAGTATTGACGCGATAATTCGGAAGAGATCCATTCATTATTAATACCAGAACCATGGAAATTATTCTGAAACCTGTTATAACGGAGAAGATGACCCCGAAAGGGGAGAAATTGAACCAGTATGGTTTCATTGTTCACAAAAAGGCCAATAAACTCCAGATCAGAAGTGCGGTGAAGGAGTTATATGGGGTTGAGGTCATTGAGGTGAACACGATGAATTATTCTGGTAAGACCAAGACCCGTTTTACAAAGGGTGGAGCTCTTACAGGAAGAACCAAATCCTATAAGAAAGCGATCGTAACCTTGGCAGCAGGAGAAACAATTGATTTTTACAGCAATATCTAAGATAAATGGCTTTAAAGAAATTTAAACCGACAACTTCAGGTCAGCGCTTCAAATTGATCAGCGCGTTCGAAGAGATTACTTCTTCAGTTCCTGAAAAGCGATTGTTGACACCCAGAAAGAAATCCGGGGGTAGAAACAATGAAGGCAAAATGACCATTCGTTATGTTGGAGGCGGTCATAAGCAGCAGTATCGTCTGGTGGACTTCAAGCGCGATAAGGAGGATATACCGGCAGTGGTCAAATCGATTGAATACGACCCAAACCGCTCGGCGCGAATCGCTCTGCTTTTTTATACCGATGGTGAAAAACGGTATATCGTTGCGCCCCACGGCATGAAGGTGGGACAGCAGGTCATCTCCGGGAAGGGCATTTCGCCGGATCTTGGCAACTCAATGTATCTGAGCGAGATACCTTTCGGCACGATCATTCATAATATTGAACTCCGGCCCGGACAGGGCGCCAAGATTGCGCGCAGTGCAGGTTCCTATGCACAGCTGATGTCGCGTGACGGCAAGTTCGCCATATTGAAACTGCCCTCAGGTGAAACACGCATGATCCTGCAGACCTGTAAGGCGACCATTGGAATGGTGTCCAACATTGATCATTCTCTGGAAATGTCGGGTAAAGCCGGAAGAACCCGATGGATGGGACGCAGGCCAAGAACCCGTGGTGTGGCGATGAACCCCGTGGATCACCCCATGGGCGGCGGGGAAGGCCGTGCCTCCGGTGGGCATCCCAGGTCAAGGAAAGGTATTCCTGCCAAAGGTTACCGTACACGCAGCCTGAAAAATACATCGAATAAATACATCGTCGAAAGAAGAAAGAAATAATTCAATTCTTTTAATACTATGAGTCGTTCATTAAAAAAAGGTCCCTTTATTCATTATAAACTTGACCAGCGTGTCAGGGAATCTCAGGAGTCCAAAAAGAAAGCAGTCATCAAGACCTGGTCAAGAAGTTCAGTGATCTCCCCTGACTTTGTCGGACTGACCATCGCTGTGCATAACGGGAACAAATTCATCCCGGTCTATGTCACTGAAAACATGGTTGGACACAAGCTGGGAGAATTCGCACCAACCCGGATCTTCAGGGGTCATTCAGGAAATAAAGGGTAGAAAAGGTAAGCATCAATAAACAGAAAAGATCATGGGAGCAAGAAAAAGATCAGCAGCAGAGTCGTTAAAGGAGACGAGAAAGTCGACCTACATTGCCAGGCTGAACAACTGCCCGACCTCACCTCGCAAGATGCGGTACGTGGCGGACATGGTGCGCGGACAGGAGGTTGAAAAAGCGCTTCACATCCTGAAAAATTCAACGACCTATTCATCCCTGCGCATCCGCAAACTGCTGCTTTCTGCCATTGCCAACTGGCAGAACAAAAATGAAGGTGTACGGATTGAACAGAGTCATCTTTACATCAAAGAGATCATGGTCGACAGCGGCCGGGTCCTCAAAAGAATCCGGCCTGCCCCGCAGGGACGCGCGCACCGGATCAGAAAACGTTCCAATCATGTCACCATGATCCTGGATAGCCGTCAGATCACTGAAAAAGCTGAAGCATAGCCATATAAAAACTAATAAATCGCATCGAATTAATGGGACAAAAAACAAATCCAATAGGCAACAGGTTAGGGATCATCAGAGGATGGGATTCCAACTGGTATGGCGGGAAGAATTTTGTAAACAAACTTGTGGAGGATGAGAAAATCCGTCAGTACCTGAATGCGCGTCTGGCAAAGGCTGGTGTTTCCAGGATTGTGATTGAACGCACGCTCAAACTGGTTACGGTGACCATCAACACGGCCCGCCCGGGTATCATTATCGGCCGTCAGGGAGCGGAAGTGGATAAGTTGAAAGAGGAGCTGAAGAAGCTCACGAAGAAGGAAGTTCAGATCAATATTTCTGAGATCAAAAGGCCTGAACTGGATGCCCTGATCGTTGGATCGACCATTGCCAAACAGATCGAAGGCAGGATTTCCTACCGCCGGGCCATCAAGACAGCCATTGCCTCCTCCATTCGGATTGGGGCTGAAGGCATCAAGGTGGAGATCTCCGGGCGGCTGGGTGGTGCTGAAATGGCCAGAAGTGAGCAGTACAAGGAAGGCAGGATCCCGTTGCATACCCTGCGCGCCGATATTGATTATGCCATCAGTGAGGCCCATACGACCTATGGACGTATCGGCATCAAGGTATGGATCTGTAAAGGCGAGATTTACGGTAAGCCGGAGTTCGCCCCGTCAGCAGCACCCAAAACCAAAACAGCTCCGGCCGGGGCAGGAATGAAACCCAGACCAAGAGGTGGCAAGCCAAGAGGAGCAAGATAATTAGCATCGAGAACAACCATTTGTAATATCACTCAGCTATGTTACAGCCAAAGAAGACAAAATACAGAAAGCAGCAGAAAGGCAAAATGAAAGGAAATGCCCAGCGGGGCGACCAGCTTGCCTTTGGTTCTTTTGGTATCAAGACCCTGGAGGAAGCCTGGCTGACAGGCCGCCAGATCGAAGCTGCCCGTCAGGCAGTGACACGTCACATGAAACGTGAAGGCCAGATATGGATTCGGATATTCCCCGACAAGCCCATCACGAAAAAACCGGCTGAGGTCCGGATGGGGAAAGGAAAAGGAGCACCTGAAGGATTTGTGGCACCCATCACCCCGGGCAGGATCCTTTTTGAAGCTGACGGAGTCCCTCTGGAAATAGCACGGGAAGCCCTCCGCCTGGCTGCACAGAAATTGCCCGTTCAAACCAGGTTTGTGGTCAGAAGAGATTATATTGAAGAAACAACATCATAAAAAATGGAACAGACAGTCATAAAGGAATTATCCACTCCCGAACTGCTGGAGAGACTGGAGGAGGAAAAGAAACAGCTTACGCGCCTTAAGCTCAACCATGCTGTTTCCCCGATCGACAATCCCAACCGGATCAAGACCTACCGAAGGACCATCGCCCGCATCATCACCGAGCTCAGGAAACGGGAATTGAAAGGGACAGTGAACAAACAGTCTGCTAAATAATACCATACACAGAAATGGAAAGAAATCTCAGGAAAGAAAAAATCGGCGTTGTCGTCAGCGATAAGATGGAGAAAACCATTGTCGTGGAAGTCCTCAGGAAGGTGAAGCACCCGATCTATGGCAAATTTGTTAAAAGGACCTCCAAATTTGCGGCACACGATGAAAAAAATGAAGGCCGGACGGGCGATACGGTCAAAATCATGGAAACCCGCCCCCTGAGCAAGTCAAAATGCTGGAGATTAGTGGAAATCATTGAAAGAGCCAAGTAACCATGATACAACAAGAATCACGATTGACAGTTGCCGATAACAGTGGCGCCAGAGAAGTGCTCTGTATCCGCGTGCTGGGTGGAACAGGAAAAAGGTATGCAACCATTGGCGACAAGATCATCGTCACGGTGAAAACAGCCATTCCATCCGGCAACATCAAAAAAGGAACCGTATCCAAAGCCGTTGTCGTCCGGACAAAAAAGGAGATCCGACGGAACGACGGATCCTACATACGGTTTGACGATAATGCAGTGGTACTGTTGAACACTGCCGGAGAAATGGCCGGTACGCGCATATTCGGACCGGTGGCCCGGGAACTCCGGGATAAGAAATACATGAAGATCATTTCGTTGGCACCTGAAGTACTGTAGCAATCAAATACGGAACAGTGATGAAAAAGAAATTTCATATTCGCAAAGGAGATACGGTGATGGTCATTGCCGGTGACTCCAAGGGTCAGCAGGGCCGGGTCCTTAAGATCGACATCGATAAGGAAAATGCCATTGTTGAAGGAGTCAACATGATGGCAAAGCATAGCAGGCCAAACACACAGAATCCCAAGGGAGGGATTTTGCATAAGGAAGCGCCCATCCACATTTCCAACCTCAAGGTGGTCGATTCTTCCGGAAAACCAACGCGTACCGGGCGCAGAATCGACCCGAAAACCAATAAAGCAATCCGGTTCTCAATTAAATCTGGGGAGGTGATCAAGTAATGAACTACGTACCACGTCTGAAAAAACAATACCAGGAAGAAATTACTCCTGCATTGATGAAACAGTTTGAGTTTACCAACCTGATGCAGGTGCCCAGGCTGGTGAAAATCTGCCTGAACCAGGGTATGGGATCAGCAATCACGGACAAAAAATTACTGGAGACCGGAATTGTTGAAATGACATCCATCACGGGTCAGAAAGCCGTCACCACCAAATCAAAAACGGATATATCGAATTTCAAGTTGCGCCGGGGTATGCCCATCGGTATCCGGGTGACCCTGAGGGACATCAAAATGTATGAGTTCCTCGACAGGCTCGTTTCGGTTTCCATTCCCCGCATCCGGGATTTCAAAGGCATCAACGACAAGGGATTCGACGGAAGGGGAAATTTTACTTTCGGTGTTTCGGAACAGATCATCTTTCCGGAGATCGATATCGATAAAGTAGCCAAAATCAATGGAATGGATATCACATTTGTGACAACCGCCAAAAATGACAAGGAAGCCTATGCATTGCTAAAAGAATTTGGAATACCATTTAAAACTCAAAAATAAGTATACATGGCGAAGGAATCAATGAAGGCTCGTGAGATCAAACGGCTTATGCTCAATAAGAGGTTCGCGGCCAAAAGAAAAGAATTGAAAGAAAAAGGTGACTACATCGCATTGCAGAAACTGCCCAAAAATTCATCCAGCGTCCGGCTGCACAACCGTTGTCAGCTTACCGGCCGCTCCAGGGGATACATCCGCCTGTTCGGTATCTCCCGTATCAATTTCAGGGAGATGGCGAACCAGGGACTGATCCCCGGTGTGAAAAAAGCCAGCTGGTAATGTTATGATGTCCATTAATTAAACCGAGATATACACAATGACGACAGATCCAATTGCAGATTATCTGACTCGAATCAGGAATGCGGTGAAGGCCAACCACCGGATCGTGGAGATCCCCGCCTCCAATCTAAAAAAAGAGATGACAAAGATCCTCTTTGATAAAGGATATATTTTGAATTATAAATTCGAGGATGACCAGGTGCAGGGTGTCATAAAAATTGCCCTGAAGTACCATCCCTCGACAAAATTGCCGGCGATCAACTCACTGAAGCGTGTCAGCAAACCAGGGCTCCGCAAGTATGTGGATGCAGAACGGCTGCCCCGGGTCCTCAACGGGCTTGGCATTGCCATACTGTCAACCTCCCAGGGCGTGATGACCGATAAGGAAGCGCGTAAACTGAATATCGGCGGTGAAGTTCTATGTTATATAAGCTAATACAGGAGAATAAACAATGTCACGAGTAGGAAAATTACCCATTTCCATTCCTGAAGGTGTCAACATAACCATCACGGATGATAACAGGGTAACGGTAAAGGGTAGTATGGGAGAACTTAGCCAGCAGGTTGATCCCCAGATTGAAGTCAGGGTGGAAGACGGCATGCTGCATCTCAGAAGAAGCTCCGATGAAATAGAGCCGCGGTCCAAGCACGGTCTGTACAGGGCGCTGCTGGCGAATATGGTCAAGGGCGTTTCCACGGGTTTTACAATTACCCAGGAGATGGTGGGCGTTGGGTATAAGGCTGCGCTGAACGGACAGACGCTCGACATCGCCGTTGGCTATTCCCATAATATCATCTTTCAGCTTCCCCCTGAAATCAAGGCGGAAGTAAAAATCGAACGGGGAAAGAATCCCCTGATCATCCTGCAATCGCACGACAGGCAGCTGCTGGGCCAGGTTTCGGCAAAGATCCGTTCGCTCAGGCCTCCTGAACCCTACAAGGGCAAGGGGATCAAGTTTGAGAATGAACAACTGAGAAGAAAAGCCGGCAAGGCAGCTGAAAAGAAATAACCTGTTTTTTAAATGAATAAAACAAGGAATCATGTCGATAACCAGTAATAAGGAATTCAGAAGGTCGAGGATCCGGATGCGGATACGGAAGGTCGTCAAGGGTACGTCAGACCGGCCCCGGTTGAGCGTTTTCAGAAGCAACCGGGATATCTATGTGCAACTTGTGGATGATATGACGGGCCGGACCCTTCTGGCCATTTCCTCCCGTCAGCCTGAAATAGTGGCCCAAAAGGTCAGCAAAACCGAGCAGGCCCGGCAGGTGGGCCTTCTGGCCGGCAAAAAAGCCGTGGAAGCAGGAATCACCGAATGCGTATTCGACCGGGGAGGATATCTTTATCATGGACGAATTAAATCATTGGCTGATGCAGCCAGGGAAGGCGGACTTAAATTTTAATTAAAGATGGCAAATTTGAATGTCAGAAGAGTAAAATCAAGCGAAATCGAATTCAAGGATAAGCTTGTCAGCATCCAGCGTGTTACCAAGGTCACCAAAGGTGGGCGAACATTTAGCTTCTCCGCGGTCGTGGTGGTGGGCAATGAAAACGGAGTGGTCGGCCACGGGCTGGGCAAGGCAAAAGAAGTCACTGCCGCCATCGCCAAAGGGATTGATGATGCCAAGAAGAACCTGATCAAGGTTCCTGTCATGAAAGGAACGATTCCCCACGAACAGCTGGGCAAATACAGCGGAGCCCTGGTTTACCTGCAGCCGGCTGCCCCGGGGACCGGCGTGATCGCCGGGGGTGCGATGCGTGCTGTGCTGGAAAGTGTCGGAATTAAAGACGTGCTGGCCAAGTCAAAAGGTTCATCCAATCCGCACAGCGTGGTAAAGGCGACCATCCATGCCCTGATGCAGATTCGGGATCCCTATGCGGTTGCTCAGCTGAGAAACATACCCATGGAAAAAGTGTTCAACGGATAAAAGAGAATCAGATGAATAGACTCAGAGTCACACAGATTAAAAGCGGTATTGGTAAACCACAACGTCAGAAAAGAACCCTCGAGGCGCTGGGAATCAAACGTATGCACCAGACTGTTGAGGTGAAGGCAACACCCCAGATTTTGGGCATGATCGAAAAAGTTCGACACCTGGTCACTGTGGAAGAAATTCAATAGATCAAACGAATCATTGATAATATCAGACTATGATGGATTTAAGTAACTTAAAACCGGCAGAAGGTTCGGTAAAGAAAAGCAAACGCATCGGCAGAGGCCAGGGATCAGGTAAGGGAGGTACATCGACAAAGGGACACAAAGGCGCTCAGTCCAGATCGGGATATAAGCGTAAAATCGGATTTGAGGGAGGTCAGATGCCCCTGCACCGCCGTGTCCCCAAAGGTGGGTTCATCAATTTCAACCGGGTCGAGTTCCATCCCATCAATCTGGATGTACTTCAGCGTTTGTTTGATGCCAAAGGCATTAGTTACTTCGATGTGGATGTTTTCATCGAAAATGGCCTTGCCGATAAAAAGGACCAGATCAAAGTACTCGGACGGGGTCAGCTGACTGCCAAGGTGGATGTGAAGGCGCATGCGTTCTCAGCTTCAGCCAGGAAAGCAATCGAATCAAATGGTGGCATTGCAACAAAAATATAGCGTGAATGAAACGATTTATTGAGACCATAAGGAATATTTACAAGATAGAAGACCTCCGGAAGAGGATCCTCTACACACTGGGCATCATCATGATTTACAGGCTGGGTGCCTATGTGGTGATACCGGGCATTGATCCGAATCAGCTGGCTGCCCTGCAAAACCAGGCCAGCACAGGACTTCTGGGTCTATTAAACATGTTTTCAGGTGGTGCATTTTCCAATGCTTCCATCTTTGCCCTCGGGATCATGCCCTATATTTCCGCATCCATCGTGGTCCAGCTGTTGGGAATGGCCATACCCTATTTCCAGAAATTGCAGCGCGAGGGAGAAAGCGGCAGGAAAAAGATGAACCAGATCACGCGGTACCTTACCGTGTTTATCCTGATCTTCCAGTCACCAGCTTACATCGCCAACCTGGTCAGCCAGTTACCCGCCGAAGCGATCTATCCCTTCCAGGCGGATATCACAACCCATTCCGTCCTTTCGTTTTTCGGGATATCGTCCATCGTCATACTGACGGCCGGATCCCTGTTCATCATGTGGCTTGGGGAACGCATCACCGACAAAGGCATCGGGAACGGCATATCCCTGATCATCATGATTGGAATCATCGCCCGGCTGCCCTTTGCACTGTTCGGAGAACTGATCAGCAGGCTGGAAACACAGGGAGGAGGACTGATCATTTTCATTGTGGAAATCGCGGTGCTTGTTTTCGTCATCCTGCTCTGTATCCTTTTGGTACAGGGTACCCGCAGGATCCCCGTACAATATGCCAAACGCATTGTCGGCAACAAACAGTACGGAGGTGTCAGGCAGTACATTCCCCTGAAAGTAAATGCAGCCGGTGTCATGCCAATCATCTTCGCCCAGGCCATCATGTTCCTGCCCCTCACCTTTGCCCAGTTTGGTTCAGAAGGAATGTCACGTTTTGCAGCCACGTTCAGTAATATGAACGGATTCTGGTACAACTTTGTTTTTGCCATCATGATCATCCTCTTCACCTACTTCTACACGGCCATTACGATCAACCCCAACCAGATGGCTGAGGATATGAAAAAGAACGGCGGATTCATCCCCGGTGTCAAACCGGGCAGAAAAACCGCGGAATTCGTTGATAATATTATGTCGCGTATAACCCTGCCCGGATCAATCTTCCTGGCTTTTGTGGCCATTATGCCAGCCTTTGTCAGGTTGATGGGAGTTAATACGCAGTTTGCCCAGTTCTATGGAGGCACATCCCTGCTGATCCTTGTCGGCGTGGTACTGGATACACTGCAGCAAATCGAAAGTCATCTGCTGATGAGGCATTACGATGGATTGACCAAAAGCGGCAGGATAAAGGGACGCTCATCCATGAGCATGGGCACATAACCGTTAACCAGGGGGGTGCGTGTTTGAAAAGATGATGATCAAAACAGAAGAAGAGATCATTCGGATCAGAAACAGTTCTTTGATAGTTGGTAAAGCACTGGCAGAGGTGGCAAGGTACATCCGGCCGGGAGTGACGACACGGGAGCTGGACCGAATCGCCGAGGAATTTATCCGCGACCAGGGAGCTATTCCCGCATTCAAAGGGTACGAAGGTTATCCGGCTACCCTCTGCGTGTCGGTGAATGACCAGGTCGTTCATGGGATCCCCGGGAAGAGGGAGCTTAAGGACGGTGACATCGTTTCAATTGACTGTGGCGTTGTTCAGGATGATTTTTACGGTGATTCAGCCTATACCTTCGCTGTCGGGGAAGTTCCGGAAGAATGGCTCCTTTTGATGAAACAAACCAGGGAATCCCTGTACAAGGGGATCGAAATGGCAGTGGCCGGAAAACGGGTTGGGGATATTGGTTTTGCAGTTCAAAGCTGGGTGGAGCAGTTTGGATACAGTGTCGTCAGGGATCTGGTGGGACATGGCATCGGAAGAAATCTGCACGAAAAACCGGAAATACCCAATTATGGAAAACGGGGGACCGGCATGAAACTGACCGAAGGAATGACCATCTGTATCGAACCCATGATCAACCTGGGAACACGGACAGTGGTGCAGGAACGAGATGGATGGACGATCCGGACGGCCGACGGGAAACCCTCTGCTCATTATGAACATGAAGTGGTCGTGAGAAAGGATTCGTGCGAAATACTCTCTACGTTCGACTATATTGAAGAAGTAATCAATGGTAAATAATTTCAGGCAGTAGATGACAAAACAGCTAACGATCGAACAGGATGGCATCGTTAAGGAATCTCTTGGTAATGCTATATTCCGCGTTGAACTGGAAAATGGGCACGTGATCACGGCTCATATTTCAGGTAAAATGCGCATGCATTACATCAAGATCCTTCCGGGCGATAAGGTGAAAGTGGCCATGTCACCCTATGACCTGACCAAGGGAAGAATTACCTACAGGTACAAGTAGAGGATAAGATGACTCAACGGACACGTGACATTAAGAAATACATTTTGTAACTGAAAAATAAATTCCAATGAAAGTAAGGACATCGGTAAAGAAAAGATCTCCTGAATGTAAGATTGTCAGAAGAAAAGGCAGGATTTACATCATTAACAAGAAAAATCCCAAACTGAAACAAAGGCAGGGATAAGAAGCGATTTGACCTTGCACAGGTTCATCCTTAAAACACTATAAAATAATCACCATGGCAAGAATTTCAGGTATTGACATACCAAAAAACAAATGCGGCGAAGTTGCCCTGACCTATATCTATGGGATAGGACGAAGCAGGGCCCGTCACATCCTTCAAAAAGCAGGTGTGGATATCCAAAAAAAGGTGCAGGACTGGAATGACCAGGAGCTGACCAGCATCCGTACAGTCATCACCGAAAACATTAAGGTTGAAGGGGAACTGCGTTCCGAGGTACAGATGAACATAAAACGGCTGATGGATATCGGCTCCTACAGGGGCATACGTCATCGTCTCGGACTTCCGGTACGCGGTCAGAGCACCAAGAACAACGCCCGGACACGCAAGGGCAGAAGGAAGACGGTTGCCAATAAGAAAAAGGCTCCTAAAGGTTAAAAATCAGTTACTCATTATTGTTCAGCACGAAATAATAAATCTATGGCTAAATCAACGAAATCGGTCAAAAAAAGAGTTGTCAGGATTGATCCTATCGGGCACGCCTATATCATGGCATCGTTCAATAACATCATCGTTTCCCTTACAAACAGTGCGGGACAGGTAATATCCTGGTCTTCAGCCGGTAAGATGGGATTCAAAGGTTCAAAGAAAAATACACCCTACGCAGCCCAGATGACAGCTCAGGACTGTTCAAAGACTGCATACGACCTGGGATTGCGCAAGGTGAAGGTATTTGTGAAAGGACCAGGGGCAGGCCGCGAATCTGCGATCCGTACCATCCATACCAACGGCATCGAAGTTACTGAAATCCGCGACATTACCCCAATTCCCCATAATGGATGCAGGCCGCCTAAAAGAAGAAGAGTATAATCAGCAATCATAAAAAATTTTCAGGGAATGGCACGATATATCGGACCGAAAACAAAAATTGCACGGAAGTTCAGGGACCCTATCTATGGACCTGACAAAACGTATGAAAAGAAAAACTATCCCCCGGGCATGCACGGGGCAACAAAAAGGAGAAGGAAACAATCGGAATACGGGGTTCAGCTGCAGGAAAAACAAAAGGCAAAGTACACTTACGGCATCCTGGAACGCCAGTTCAAAAATACCTTCTACAGGGCGACCCGCAAGAAGGGTATCACCGGTGAAATCCTGCTGCAACTCTGCGAAGCACGACTTGACAATGTCGTGTTCAGGTTCGGGATCGCCCCCACAAGGGCTGCCGCAAGGCAACTGGTCACACACCGCCATATCATCGTCAATGGCGAAGTGGTCAATGTTCCTTCTTTTTCAGTCAGGCCTGGCGACCTGGTCGGCGTCAGGGAACGCTCCAGATCACTGGAAACAATTACAGATTCACTGGCTGGAAGATTTCAGAAATATTCATGGCTGGAATGGGATGAAGATAAACTGACCGGGAGATTCATGAATTACCCCGAACGATCCGAAATTCCCGAAAATATTCGGGAACAGCTGATCGTCGAGTTGTACTCCAAGTAATCGTTATTTTTTTAATCTTACAGAAATTTCATATGGCCATTTTAGCTTTTCAGAAACCCGATAAAGTGATCATGATCGAAGCTGATCAGTTCAAGGGCTCCTTTGAGTTCAGACCCCTTGAACCTGGCTTTGGCATCACCATTGGCAACTCCCTGCGCAGGATACTCCTTTCCTCACTGGAAGGATATGCCATTACTTCCATCCGGATCGAAGGAGTGGACCAGGAATTTTCATCCATAAAAGGAGTGGTGGAGGATGTGACGGATATCATCCTGAACCTCAAACAAATTCGTTTCAAACGACAACTGGATTCTGAAACCAGCGAGAAGGTGACGGTGATGATCCAGAACGAAGCAGTATTAAAAGCAGGGGATCTGAATAAATTCCTGTCCATCTTCCAGGTGCTCAATCCCGATCTGGTGATTTGCCATATGCAGCCCAATAGCAAGCTCAACATGGAAATCACCATTGAAAGGGGCAGGGGATACGTCCCGGCGGAGGAAAATAAAGTCATGAACGTTCCCCTGGGTATCATTTTCCTGGATTCCATCCACACCCCCATCAAGAATGTAAAATACCACGTTGAAAACTACAGGGTGGAGCAGAAGACCGATTATGAAAAGCTTGTCATGGAGATCACGACGGATGGATCGATCCATCCGAAAGAAGCACTGAAGGAAGCTGCCAAGATTCTGATACAGCATTTCATGCTTTTCTCTGATGAAAAGATCACGTTCGACACCGAGGAAAAATCAGTCACGGACGAATTTGACGAAAATACACTGCATATCCGGCAGCTGCTGAAAACCCGACTGGTGGATATGGACCTTTCTGTCAGGGCATTGAATTGCCTGAAAGCAGCCGACGTGGAAACCCTGGGCGACCTGGTCACGTTCAATAAAACAGATCTGTTGAAATTCAGGAACTTTGGAAAGAAATCCCTGACTGAACTGGAAGAGCTGGTGAAATCAAAAGGGCTGGATTTCGGCATGAATACAGCGAAGTATAAATTAGAAAAGGAATAATTGCCATGAGACACAGGAGGAATTTTAACCATTTAAGCAGAACATCCACACACCGGAAATCGATGCTGTCGAATATGGCTTCATCCCTGATCCTGAAAAAAAGGATCAACACCACGCTGGCCAAGGCCAAAGCGTTACGGGTCTATGTTGAGCCTATCATTACAAGGGCTAAGGAGGATACCACCCACTCCAGAAGGGTCGTTTTCAGCTATCTTCAGAACAAGGAAGCCGTTACGGAACTTTTCAGGGAGGTATCCCAGAAAGTGGCCAACCGTCCCGGTGGATATACCCGTATCCTGAAAACAGGTAACCGTTTGGGTGACAGTGCAGAAATGGCATTGATCGAATTGGTGGATTACAACGAATACCTTCTGGGGACAAAGGCGGACGAAAAGAAGGAAAAAGCAGGCACACGCAGACGTCGTGGGCTTGGTCGGAAAAAGACCGTTGCAGAAGCAACTCCTGTCGCCGCAGCAAAGTCCTCCCGGAAAGAAGAACCCGAAGCCGCCGCTGAGCCTGAACCTGCTGAACCGGAAGCCGACGAAACAACCTCCGAAGAGAAGTAATTCAGTAAGATCTACATAGTTGGATTACAATGGGTACAATCATAAACATTTCAGCGCGTCAGATACTTGATTCCAGGGGAAATCCGACCATCGAAGTGGATGTCTACTCAAGCTCAGGGATGATTGGACGTGCGTCGGTCCCGTCAGGTGCCTCTACCGGCGTTCACGAAGCCGTTGAGCTCCGGGATGGTGACAAATCCATGTACCTCGGCAAAAGTGTGCTCAAGGCGGTTCATAATGTGAACAAAATCCTTAACGACGAACTGAAGGGATATTTTATCTCCGACCAGGCGGAAATTGACGCCCGGATGATTGAAATTGATGGCACACCGAACAAGGGGAAACTTGGCGCAAACGCCATCCTTGGCGTATCTCTGGCTGTAGCGCATGCTGCTGCCCAGGAATCACAGCAATACCTGTTCCGGTACATCGGCGGAGTGAATGCGTCACTGCTTCCCATACCCATGATGAACATTCTCAACGGAGGATCTCACGCCGACAACAGCATTGATTTCCAGGAGTTCATGATCATGCCGGTCGGCGCTTCAACCTTCACGGATGCGATCCGTATGGGCGCTGAAGTCTTTCATAACCTGAAGTCCGTTCTCAAATCCCAGAATTATTCAACCAACGTTGGCGACGAGGGTGGATTCGCCCCAAACCTGAAATCCAATGAAGAAGCGATCAAAGTGATCCTTCAGGCCATTGAAAAAGCCGGCTATAAAGCCGGTAAGGATGTCTATATCGCCCTGGATCCGGCCGCTTCCGAATATTTCATTCCCGATGAGAACGTTTATCATCTGAAAAAGTCAACAGGCGAGAAACTCACTCCTGCCCAGATGGTGGACTACTGGAAAGGCTGGGCGGATAAGTACCCGATCATCTCCATTGAGGATGGCATGGCTGAAGATGACTGGGATGGCTGGAAGCTGATGACCGATGTCATGGGCAAAAAGATACAGCTGGTGGGGGATGATCTTTTTGTTACCAACGTCGAACGATTGAGCCAGGGTATCAAAAATGGAGTGGCCAATTCCATCCTGATCAAACTGAATCAGATCGGCACCCTGACCGAAACGATCAACTGCGTGGAGATGGCCCACAAGAGTGGCTTCACAACGATCATCAGTCATCGTTCTGGTGAAACCGAAGATACGACCATTGCCGACCTGGCTGTCGCCCTCAATACGGGGATGATCAAGACCGGCTCTGCCAGCCGTTCAGACCGTATTGCCAAGTATAATCAGCTGATCCGCATCGAAGAGATCCTGGGTAATGCAGCCCGGTACCCTGGAAAAAATTTCCAGTACGCCCGGTAGGACCTGATGGATAATTCAGTGCAGTAACCGGCGGTTCAGGATTCCTGTTTCCGGCCATACCTGATAATTTCGTAACTTTGCCCGTTTTTAAATCGCATGAAGCATTCTGAAATCAGGCAAGTTGTTCTGATAGGGGCAGGCAATGTCGCTACGCACCTGGCACTGCATCTGATGAACAGTGAGCGGAAACTTGTGCAGATCTGGAGCCGGACCAGCGAATCGGCGGCTGCGCTTGCTTCAAAAGTAAACGTACCCTGGTGCACCAGCCTGCAGGAGCTCTTTCCCGACGCAGATCTTTACATGATCGCCGTGCCAGACCGGGTACTGCCTGAAATCCTGGTACGGCTCACGCTTCCCCGCGACCGGTTCATCGTTCATACAGCCGGGGGATTGTCCATCGAACTTCTGCAGAAAGCAACCGAACGACCCGGAGTGTTCTATCCCGTTCAAACCTTCACCAAAGAACGGCCTTTAAATTTTCGGAGCATTCCCGTTTGTATCGAAGCCAGGAAGGCAGATGACCTGAAGTTATTAAAAGCCTTTGCGGGTTGTTTCTCCGGGAAGATCTACAGCCTGGATTCGGAAAAAAGAAAAAGCGTACACCTGGCCGCCGTCTTTGCCAATAATTTCACGAACTATCTGTATCAGGTGTCGTATGATCTGCTTCAGCGGGAAAATCTGCCGTTCGATCTGCTGAGGCCCTTGATCCGTGAAACGGCCATGAAGATCCAGCAATGTGAGCCGCAAGCTGCACAGACGGGACCCGCTGTGCGAAATGACCGGACCGTCATTGCCGAGCATCTTGAACTTCTGAAGCGGGACAAGCAGTACGATGAACTTTATGCATTCCTTACAGAGCGCATTCTGGAAATGCAGGGGAACCTAAACGCTTAAATGAACTGAACATGCCAAACTATAAGATCCTGTTATCCGGTATCACGACCTTTATCTTTGACTATGACGGTGTACTCACCGACGGCCACGTCTTACTGACCGAATCGGGTGATGCTCTCCGGATGGCCAACGTAAAGGATGGCTATGCCCTGCAGCTTGCCGTGAAAAATGGTTACCACGTTGCCATCATCACCGGAGGACGCTCTGCTTCCATCCGGCATCGTTTTGATGCATTAATGGTCCACGATGTCTTTCTTGGCGTCGAAAACAAACTCCAGGTGTTCAACCAATACCTGACCCGGAATTCCCTTGAAGCAGGCGAAGTGCTCTTTATGGGGGATGACATTCCGGATTTTGAGCTGATGAAGGTAGCGGGTCTTCCAACCTGCCCTGCCGACGCGTGCGAAGAGATCAAATCCGTTGCAAAGTACATTTCCGGTTTTAAAGGTGGCGAGGGTTGCGTAAGAGACGTGGTCGAACAGGTCATGAAGATCCAGGGAAAATGGATGAACCATCTGGCATTTAGCTGGTAAGAAGAAATTAGTTCTCATTATGCGTCGTACGATGACTGGTCTCGACAATTTAAAAAAATACCACATAATTCTGGCTTCACGGTCACCGCGACGAAGGCATCTGTTGAAGGAACTGGGCATCTCCTTTGAACCGGCCGACCTTGAAACGGATGAGTCATACCCCGATGATCTGCAAAGGGAAGAGATCGCGCTCCACCTGGCTACGTCAAAAGCCAGCGCATTCCCCGCCAGCGACCTGAAGGAAAACACATTGCTGATCACGGCCGACACCATTGTCTGCCTTGACCATCACATCATCGGTAAACCTGCTGACCGCAACGAAGCAATCCGGCTTCTGAAAAGGTTATCAGGAAAGAAACATGAGGTGATCACGGGTGTTTGCCTGCGCACCTCCTCTTTTACACGATCGTTCTTTTGTGAAACCGATGTGTATTTCAGGGAGCTCAGCGAGGAAGAAATCACCTATTATGTTGATCATTATCTCCCCCTGGATAAAGCTGGTGCTTACGGGGCTCAGGAATGGATCGGCTATGTCGGGATCACCCGTATCAACGGCTCCTACTTTAACGTGATGGGCCTTCCCGTGCACCAGCTTTATGAAGAACTGAAAAAGATTGGAACTGAAACTTATGAACGACAGGATCATACTGATTAGTAATGATGACGGGGTGAATGCTCCCGGGATCAATACCCTTGCTGACATTATGCAGGGATTTGGAAAGGTGTGCATTGTGGCCCCCCAGGAACCCATGTCGGGAATGGGTCACGCAGTGACGGTACGGCATCCGCTACGCCTGCGGAAACTGGAAGAAAAGGAGGGACTCCTGCGGTACAGCTGCACCGGAACACCGGCAGATGCAGTGAAACTGGGAATACAGGTCGTGCTGAAGACCAAACCTGACCTGATCGTTTCGGGGATCAACCACGGTTCAAATGCTTCCATCAATATTCTGTACTCCGGTACCATGGCCGCTGTGCTGGAAGGAGTGATCAGCGGGGTGCCTTCGATCGGCTTTTCTCTGGCAGATTATTCCTACCACGCCGACTTCAGCGCCTGCGGGAAATATGTGAAACGAGTCGTTGAAAAAGTTCTGCAATACGGTTTGCCCGCGGGCACCTGTCTCAATGTCAATATTCCTCCCGCTCCGGCTGATCAGATCAAAGGCATTCGGGTATGCCATCAGGGACAGGGAATGTGGATGGAGGAATTTGATGAACGCAGGGATCCCCATAACAGGGAATACTACTGGCTTACAGGTGCATTTGCCAGCCTGGCCGATGGAAAAGATACTGATGACTGGGCACTGCAGAACAACTACGTCTCTGTGGTTCCGGCCCAGATCGACCTGACTGCGTACAAGAGCCTGGAAATCATTAAAAGATGGAGCTGGGATGCTGAATAGAGATTCGTTTTCTTTTGGCGTTCTTCTGGGTGCAGTCACACCTGCTCTTTTTCTGGGGGCCCTGTTCCTGTTTAATTTATTGATCGAAAAATGGCTCGTCACCGGGACCTTCATTAAATTCAACATTCTTCTCCTGGTGAGCATTACCCTTGACCTGATCGTCATGAGGCACTATTTTGTGAAACTGAGCTTTGATAAAACAGGAAGGGGAATACTGCTGGTGGCGTTTATCTACATGATGTCCTTTTTTATTTTCTTTGCCAAACAGGGGTCCTGAGAACCATGCGCTATTATGTCATCGCCGGTGAAGCCTCGGGCGACCTTCACGCTTCCAACCTGATGAAGGAGATCAGGAAACTGGACGGAAATGCATCGTTCCGGTGCTGGGGAGGCGACCGGATGAAAGAACAGGGTGGAGAGCTCGTCGAACACTACCGTAAAACGGCGTATATGGGCTTTACGGATGTTTTCCTCCACCTGCGCAGGATCTGGAACTTCATCAACCTGTGCAAAAGGGATATCCTCTCCTATGGCCCGGATGCCCTCATCCTGGTGGATTACCCGGGTTTCAACCTAAGGATGGCTGAATTTGCACATAAAAAAGGATTTCGGGTCGTTTACTATATTTCACCGCAGCTGTGGGCCTGGAAATCATCCCGTGTCAGGAAGATCAAATCCTTTGTTGATCGTATGTATGTCATCCTCCCGTTTGAGAAGGATTTTTACAGCAGGTATGGATATCCGGTTGAATATGTTGGCCATCCGTTGCTCGATGCCTTAGGTGAACCCAGGAACGATGAAAAGGATTCATTCAGGTCACTTCATTCACCCGGTAACAGGCCGGTCATCGCATTGCTTCCTGGCAGCCGGAAACAGGAAGTGAAACGAATTCTGCCAGCCATGCTGTCGGTTATCCCGCATTTTCCTGAATATCAGTTTGTCATAGGTGGGTTATCTTCTCTGACCGCCGGTTTTTATCATCGTATCATCCAGTCCGCCCGTGTGAATGTCGTTTTCGGCCAATCCGACACCCTTCTGAATAACGCGGTAGCTGCCCTGGTCACATCAGGCACTGCAACGCTGGAGACAGCGCTGCACGGAGTCCCCCAGATCATCTGTTACAGGGGGGAAAACCTGTCGTACCTGATCGCCAGACGTCTGATCAAAGTTCCCCATATCGGATTGGTCAACCTGATCATGGAAAGGGGAACGGTGAAGGAACTTATTCAGTGTGAGCTCAATACCGTTAATCTGGCCAGTGAATTACGCCAGATCCTTCCCGGTGGACATAAGCGGGAACAGATGCTGCGTGCGTATGAGTTGCTGAAACTGAAACTCGGGGGCAGCGGAGCTTCAGCAAGAACGGCAGGCCTGATCTGGCGGTATTTGAATGAGGTTTCAGTAAGTTGATTATTTTTGCACATCCAAAAAGGAGATACATTATGCAAATCAGACATTCGATCATGGCCATCATCCTGGGCGCTTTTATCCTGGTGATCTTTTCCTGTAACACATCCCGGAAGGAAAAACAAGTCGTTCAGAACGACTCCCTGACATCGGCTGTGCAGGAGCAGGGCCAGCAAACGCAGGGTAAAGAATACATTACGATGAAACCCGCTCCCACCGACCGGCCTGCCAAAACGTCGGCCGGGCCGGTTTCCGTGCTTCAGGATTCCATCTTCAGGATGGTGCAGAAACAGATCGATGCAAAAGATTATACTGCTGCCCTGCCCGGCTTGGACGAACTGGTCAGGAAATACCCTGAAAGTTCAGAAGTGTACTTCTTCCAGGGGTTGTGCCGCACGGAGCTGAAACAGTACGCTCAATCCATTCTTGATTTCACCAGGGCCATCGAGTTAAAGCCCGATCTGGCAGAGGCTTACAATTACCGTGGTGTGGCCCGGTTTTTCACCAGCCGCTTTGATCTGGCCATTCAGGATTACGATGAAGCTACCCGGCTAAAGCCGGATTTCCCAAAAGCATACTATAACCGCGGAATAGCCAAAGCCAACCTGGGTGATTTTGCCGGTTCCATCGTTGATTTTGATAAATCCATACAGCAGGATTCCACCAGCGTGAACAGCTATAATAACCGGGGCAACGCGAAAACCATGCTGAAGGATTATGAAGGAGCCATTACGGATTATACCAAATCCATTGCCCTGGCGCCAAATGATCCGGAGGCCTATAACAACCGCGGTGCTGCACGCCAGCTGATGAACAATAACGACAAAGCCGTCCGTGACTTTTCCAAGGCGATCGAGTTAAAGCCTGACTACGGGGATGCTTTCTTCAACCGGGGCCGATCCTATCTTGCCCTGAAAGAAAATGCCAAAGCCTGCAAGGATTTTCAGAAGGCAAAAGAGCTGGGCCTGACGGAAGCTGACAGGTTGCTGCAACAATTTTGCAAATAACAGGGTAACAAAATCCAACAAAACCGATAAACCTGAAAAGGTTTATCGATGCCAATCAGTCTGCGCCTGCCGCTGGTCAAGCTGCTGACCGGGTTCATTGCGGGGATTTCGTTGATGGGACTCAATGTTCACGCTCCGTTATTCCCCTTGATCCTGATCGTATTGTTGCTGACTGGAATGACAGGCCTGTTTGCCCTGGTTTTTTTCAAAAACCTGACGTATTCCAGCCGCTGGACGCCGGGTGTCTGCATTTCCATACTCTACCTTCTCATCGGGTATGTCCTGATCATCAGTGTGCAGCCGGAAAACGATCCCCGGCACGTCGTACAGATCACTGAACCGGTCGAAGGATTCGCCGGAAGGATCAGCGAGCCTCCCGTTAAGGGTAAAAAATCGGTCAGGCTTACACTTGACATCCTATCGGTCCGTTACAAGGATCAGTGGAGAAGGGTTCACGGAAGGGTGATCGTTTATGGTAAGAAGAACACTCCGTTACCCGAATTTGAATTCGGGGATACGCTGCTGATCAAAGGCGCCCTGTTTCCGGTTGCCGGTCCGCTTAATCCGGGACAGTTCAATTACAAACGATATCTGGCACGCCGGAACATCTATCACCAGGCTTACCTGAGCCTGGAAAACTTCCGCCTGATCGGTCACCTTAGAACCTGGAGCATTCAAAGGGCTGCTCACGTGGTCCACCGGAATTTATCATCCATTCTGATGGAATCAGGCCTGAGTGATCAGGAACGTGCAACTGCTCAGGCATTGCTGCTGGGCGACAAGAGCCAGCTTGATGATGAAACGTATCAGTCTTATTCTTCCTCCGGTACAATCCACATTCTCTGTGTCTCGGGATTACACGTAGGTGTGATTTATATGATTCTGAACTTTTTGTTTGGTTTTTTACCGCAGCGGGGAACCGGGAAGGTGCTGCGGTTCCTTTTGATCATCCTTTTTATTTGGTTTTACGCCTTCCTGACAGGTTTGTCCCCATCCGTCCTTCGGGCAACGGTCATGTTCTCCATCCTGATCGTCGGCAGGACTGTCAGCCGAAATACAAATATCTACAATACCCTTGCAGCGTCGGCGCTTTTGCTCCTGGCGAATCATCCCCTGATGCTTCAGGAAACGGGTTTTCAGCTGTCATACCTGGCGGTCATTGGCATTGTGAGCCTGCAACCCTGGATCAACGACCTTCTGACGCCAAAATACTGGCTCCTCCGGCGCATCTGGGAACTTCTCAGTGTGTCAATGGCGGCACAGCTGCTCACCTTCCCGCTAACCGTGCATCTGTTTCACCAGTTTCCCAACTACTTCCTCCTTGCCAATGTCCTGGTCGTTCCACTTTCCGGCTTCATCATCTATACGGGCATTCTGGTCTTTGTGACCAGTCCGGTTCCCCTTCTGGGGGAGGTGATGTGCCGGATCTTCGGACTGATGATTAAAAGCATGAACGGAACAGTCAGCTTCATCGAACAGCTTCCGTACTCAACCCTCAACAGGTCGCCAATGGATACTGTTGAGATGATTTTACTCTATACCCTGGTTGTGGCGGGAATCTACCGGCTGGTATACGCAAAACGGGCAGCCACATACTATCTGCTCGCTTTTTCAGCAGCATTCTGTTGCTATAATGGATACCAGGCCATCAAGTCCCTCCGCCAGAAGATGATCGTGATCTATTCGATTCCGGGATCGACTTCAGCTGGTTTGATTGACGGCAGGAATGGAATCTTCTTTATGGATTCGTCATTTTATCATGATCCTTCCAGGGTCAGGATGCAGATGAACGGCCACTTCGTGCAAAGCAGGTTGAAAACGATCCGCAGTTTTTCTCTGTCAGAGAAGGCTGATTACAGTGATGACAGGATGCACGGCCATCAGCGGGGATACTTTTCCGTGATTCACTTGGACGGCCGGAGCCTTGTCGTGGTGAATGACAGGTTTTGCCTGACACAGGTTGACACGGTGAGGTATAAAGCAGATTACCTCCTTTTAAGCGGGAACGCTTCTGTAAGGTTGGAGGAGCTTGTGCGCGTGTTTGATGCGCGGTATGTCATTGCTGATATGTCCAATGCAAAGTGGAGAGCAAGGAAATGGAAAGAAGAGGCGGCTTCGTTATCCATTCCATTCCACGACACGGCAGAGCGGGGGGCATTTCTTGAAAAATGGGAATGAACCAGTGGCCGGCATCACCGGAGGTCGGGAGTCATTTCAATCGGTTGATCTCGTGCAGCGATTTGTCAACCAATCTGTTACTTTCCTGCAGGATCTTTTTGATCATCGGTTGCGTCCTGATCTTCTTTCCCGGGAAAAAGGTGTGCATCGATTGCTCATACTTAAATATGTAATCAAGGGCGACCATTCGGTCGTGCCATTCCCCAAGGTAATTTTCAATGGACTTTATTTTGTTCTGAAGTTCTTTGTACTCAGGTTTATTTTTAAAAACGGAGATCATCATGTCAAGCATGTACCTGGCTTCTTTCAGCAGCCTGCGGATCAGATGGATCGTGGTCCGGTCCTTCTGCACCGATAATTTTTTCGCTTCCTGAATCCGGTGACTGATATATTCATTTGCCTTGAGAATGATGAGCTTTTTTCCGGTCCTGAAATAGAAGGAGTGAATATCCGCTTCCAGTGAACTCCAATCAGGCAGGGAGCATTGATGAAGCCAGGTATTCACGTTGAATCGGATCATTTTTTCCTGTTCCCTGAGAAACGTCTGGTATCCTTCAATGTTTGCAGATGTTTTCTGTTTCAGGTAGGAGGCCAGCTTTTGCTGGACCTGCAGGTCACGGATCAGTCCCAGCCGCTTGAAGATCTTGCGGTAGGGTCTGTAGACGGCCCTGATATCCAATTCTCCGGGATAGATATATTCGAGCAAAAGCAGAAGGGTACGTGTTTTTTTTATGCTGACCCTGACATCGTGGATGGCTTCGTCATCGGCAACATCGTGGATTCCGGGAAAACATTTTTCAAAGGTTTTCCGCTGATAGTACAGGTACCGGTTCAGAAGATTCAGGTTCATCGGTTATTTATGCACTCTCCGGATAAAATCCTCCACTTCCGGCACCCCCCCCTGGTAGACCAGGTAACCGTTGTAGGGTTCCCGGAGGGTTATCTCATCATTGACCGGTGTGAACATCATTTGCCTGACTTTTACAGGATCGTTTGTCTGGCCCAGAATCCAGCTCAGTTTCACCCAGGCGACCTCCGGCAGCATGTTACCGGCGGGGATCACACCTTTGGCCATCATATCCCTGCCGGTATCATACACGAACATGTGAACATATCCCCAGATGGTCTGAACCGTCATAAAAACGTGTATTCCTTTGGCCTTGGCCCGTTCCAGGGCAGGATAGAGCTCCTTGTTGACGTGTCCCAGCCCGGTTCCCACGATGATGATCCCTCTGTAACCATTATCTATCATTGAATCCAGTGTGTCGGGCTTCATCCCCGGATAATAGTAGAGCATGGAGACCTCATCGCTAAAGTACGGATAAATATTGACATTATTATCGTTCCTTCGTTTATTGTATTTCTTGTGAATGGGAATGATTTCCTTGCGGCTCACCATGGCCACGGGTACATCTCCGATGGTGCGGAATGTGGAACGGTAGGAGGAGTGCATTTTCCTTACGCGTGTGCCTTTGTGCAGGAGCCCGTACTCATCGGATGTGGGGCCGAACATGCACAACATGACCTCTGCGATGTCACCGTGGCCTGCAGCGTGCATGGCATGCATCAGGTTCAGGGCTGCGTCGGAGCTGGGCCGGTCGGATGAACGTTGCGACCCGACCAGGATGATCGGGACGGGCAGGTTCTGGCACATAAAGGTCAGCACGGCTCCGGTGTGGTGTAGCGTGTCGGTGCCGTGGCCAATGACAATGCCGCTCACCCCTTTTTCAATCTCTTTGCCGATGGCCTGGGCAAGTGCGATGTACTGTTTTGGCCCCATGTTTTCGCTGAATACGGCAAAGATCTTTTCCGTTTCAAGATTACAGATATCTGCCAGTTCAGGCACGGCCCCGTAGAGTTCCCCGGGCGTAAAGGCAGGTATGACAGCTCCGGTCCGGTAATCGAGCCTGGAAGCGATCGTGCCTCCGGTTCCAAGCAGCTTCACTTTTGGCAGTCCGGGGGTGACGGGGAATTGCTTTTCGGGGATCTTGTAGACGGCTTTCTTGTAGCCGGTTTCGGTGATGGACAGAATGGTTTTTATATCAATCCCCACATTGTAGCCTGTTGGAATTTTCAGCACGATATGCTGATCATCGTCGTTCTCTGACCGGGGTAGAACGGTTCCCACAAACGTTCCACGCTTGGTTTCCATCTTCGCCTGACCCCAGACGCGCGTATTGAATTTTTTCAGCGTCTCGAGCGCCTCTCCTTTGTATCCCTGAAAAATATCGTCTGACATGATGGACCTTATTATGGATTTAATCTGATGTAAATCATTAAATCAAATTCAAAAAGCAAATAGCATAAATCAAATATCAAATATCAAATATCCGTTAATCGTTAATCAGCTATCTCCAGCTTCCGCTCAATTGCATTTTTCAATTCCCTGAGTTCGATATTCCCGGTTGCCAGGCCACGCAGTTCCCCCATGATCCAGCGCACTGCCACGTCCGGTTGCCTGGAGCGTCCGACCTTTTTGAATTTTTCGATCAGGAAATCGACCTTGGAAAGAATCTCGTCTCTTTCGACTCTCCTGAATTTGATGCTGGTCAGTACCGAATCAAGATCCATCTTCGGATGTTCAAAGATGACCGGAAGCATGTCACCTGCGATGCGGACGTCGAGCTGATGTTCCCGGATATACTGAAAAAGATCGAACACTTTGCCGTAGGTGAACTCGCTGGATTTCTTATAGTGGCCTTCAACGAATTTAAGATGGTGGCCGAAAAAAGTACCGATCAGGCGGGGATTGTAGTCGAGTTCCTTTACGATCCGTTCAATGTCGGGGTAACGATTCCTTGAAAAGATGTACGTATAGGTATCTTCAGGGACCTGCCACTCCCTGAGTTGCCTGTAACGGTCCATAATGTCGGGGGGCAGTTCTTTCCCGGCATGTTCAATGAAATCATCGTCAAGTGGTATGGGTGCGGAATCCGTATCCGGGTACATTCGGTCGGCTCCCGGCAGCACTCTCTCAAAGATCGTGGTGCCATTTTCAAAGGACTTTCTGGTTTCGTTGGGCACTCCTTCTAAAGCCATTTTACAGCGTTCCTCCACGGTTTCAAGGGCCGTGGCCATATCGGCTTCGGGTCCCCAGATCAGGAGCTGAGCATCACTATCTTTGGCTTTCAACAGTTTACGCAGTGAATCCCAGTTCTTATACGGCAGGGTTGCGGTGAATTCTTCGGAATGGCACATATGGGGCTTTTCGATGCAGGCAATGACCTTCAGCCGATCGCTGATCTCATCGGCAAACATTTTTCCGGGCTGGGTGAAGTGTGACAGGATCCCTTCAAATCCCTGCAGGTTGATGGCGATGATCCTGTTTTTACCATTCACCGCTGTCTTGATGGGTTTATACCTGAAGTTGAAGGTGTGGTAGGGGATCACCTTGTGGGTTATTTTCCATTCTGCAGGCTTTCTGACCCGTTGGCTAAGTAGTTCACGAATGTGCAGCAGCGACCATTGCCTGAAACATTCGTTGTGTGTCAGCTCAGGGATCCATTTGGTGTGTGCCACGCCTTTGATCTCCACCCGTGAGCCACCCCGGCAGCTAACGTTGACATCTTCACGTCCTGCACCCATTCCAGTTCTGACCTTTCCGGTCGACCGGTTCAGAAAGCGAATATGGTCACAGGCTTCCCTCACTTCTTCGGGATTGACGCAATCGGGGTAGGTGACGGTTTCGATGAGGGGCATGCCCAGCCTGTCGGTCTTGTAACCCCGTTGGTGTCCGATATCCCACATTTCGCGGCAGGCGTCTTCCTCCAGGCTGAGCTGGATCAGGCGTACTTTCTTGTTTTTCAAAGGGATTTCACCTTCCACGCCGATGATAGCCGTCCGCTGGAATCCGGTTGGTATGCTTCCGTCGAGGTATTGTTTCCGGGTGATGTGGACCTCTCCGACGATGTTCAGTTTCGAAAGAAGGGAAATCTCAATGGCGATCTGCAATGCTTCGGTGTCGATCTTGAAGGGAGGGGTGTCATCCACATCATACGTACAGGCTGTTTCGTTCTTGATGCGGTAGACGATTTCTTTTCTGGTTTTGAACTCCATCAGGGCGGTCCCGTCGTACTCCCCGAGTTCGCTGAGCGTGGGGCGCATATGCCGTATCAGCTCGGCATCATATTCATGGTCAGGATTATAGATGCCTGCCGGGCACCGGCAGAAGAGCTTGTATTTTGTCAGCAGCTGCTGGTGTACTTCAAGTCCTGATTTAAAACCGATTCGGTCGTAATCTTCCTGGGTGGCTTCCCTTCGGGTAACGTACCCGATATCCCTGCGGCTCTGGTTGTAATTCTCTTTAGGATCAAACTTTCCCTTTTTCATAATAAACATTCAAAATTATCCTCACAGAAAAGGAAGCCAAATTTATGGCTTTTAGGGATATGAACCGAAAGGGGAAGTAAAAGAAATGTCAAGGCGCTCCGTTTTCCTGCCACGAAATGCTGATTCCGGCAGGGCGACCTTTTCCCGCAAGTTCAGATTACCGTTTCGGTGGGTCAGTGGGGCAGGGGATGGGATTTTATCCTGATATCCAGGAAAATGGGCAGGTGGTCACTGAATCCTCCAAGGTAGCGGGGTCCCAGGTAGGTTCTGTTGAGTTTGCTACCGAATCGGTTTGGATCCTCCACCAGCAGGTAGGGCGCCCTGAAGATCAGCGCCTGGGATGGGGGTATCTCCAGGGTTCCGGCTCCCGTGGCCAGTGAACGGGAAACGATAAACTGGTCGAACGTATGCCAGGTCTCACCGTGTTTAAGCGTTCCTGCATAGCCGGTTATCGTATTGCCTGTCATCAAATTGACCAATCCCGCCTCCTGCCTTACGTCACCCCCCAGCAACACTTGTGCGATGCTCTCGTCCAGCGGATCATCGTTCAGGTCCCCCATAATGACGATGCTGGCAAGCGAATCCGCACGCTGCACCGAGTCAACGGCTTTTTTCAGGATGGACGCTGCCCGTGATCGTTTTTCAACCGTTTGCATATAGCCGCCAAACCGCGATGGCCAGTGATTGACAAAGAGGTGCAGGGTGTCTTTCTTCAGGACAAGCACACGGGCGTAAAGGATGTCGCGCGTATGTGCGGTGGAATCAGGTTTAAAAACGACCGGGATCACCGTGTCGGAAAGGGGTGTGATCTTATCCGGCCTGTAAAGGAGTGCGACATCCACTCCCCGCGGATCAGGCGATTCGTGGTGGATGATCCGGTAATGGAAGACCGAAAGTGGCGTATCGTAGATGAGTTTGTTCAGGACGTTCCGGTTTTCCACCTCGCATACCCCGATGATCTCAGGAGGTTCCCATCCGCCTGCGGCAAGCAGGGTCTTGGAAAGGTACTGCAATTTCTGAACATAGCGTCCGTAATTCCAGTGCTTTGCACCCTCCGGCGTAAATTCTTCATCATTGGTCAGGGAGTCATTGAAGGGATCGTAGAGGTTTTCCAGGTTATAAAACACGATACGGATGGCCGACGAATCCCTTTCCGTGTCAATGAACCCTTCGAAAAGCGGTTGTGCGTCAGCAGCATCTTTGCCAGGCCAGATATTCTTCTGTGCAGATGAGTGAACCTCAAATATCACGCACAGCATCCCTGCTAAAAAAATCACCAGTGTTTGTTTCATAAAAAAATGGATAGAGAACGAGAAATTTCCCTATCCATTAATCCCCTTACCCCCACAAACGTTACCCTATAACTTAAAAATTAATTTCTCCACTCTCCTCTCTCCTTTCTCCACTCTCCTCTCTTTTTTTAGGTGGGATTCGCCACCATTTTCACCTTAAATCTGAACTTAACCTTAAAATCCAGCGGAGTTTCGTTGGCGCTGCCAGCAAGGTTCAGCAGCAAGGAATGCGGTGGATTTTTAATGAGGTCTGCTGCGCGGTCGACGCCATCCTGGTTTATAGCCAGTGTTTGAACGTTGTTCAGCAGTGAAGCCAGGTTTTGGTTAGCGACGGTTCCGATGACTTCCTGGCCTCCACCCGAAGCATCGGAGACCGACAGGGTAGCGGTATTGATCTGCTGGGTGGCAGATCCGTTATGATAGGTAACTTCATAGGTTACTTCCAGGATTTCGATGCTTTTGATCAGGTCGGCATATTCTTCGATGACATCCGATTCTGCAGCCGCATCCAGCAGGTAATTTTCGTTGAAGTTGGCGTTGTTGCCCTGCACGGGGAAGGTATGTTCCAGCCAGAATTCCTTTTCCACGTCGAGCAGGTCGCAGGAGAAAAAACAAGTGGAGACAACAAGCAGTCCCAGGATAAGCGAAACAGTTTTGCCTTTCATAGTTTGGATTTTAGAGGTGATACATTCGTGAACTGACTGACAATAATACGAATATTTCAAGATTTTAGTATGTCATTTTTTACATAGAAATGGCACATCCGCTGGATCATAAATTTTGTTGCATATCTGAAAATTATCCCCTAATTTTGCAAACGATTCAGTATAACAATCTGGCGCTGCATTTAACTGCTGACTGCTGACTGTGAACTGGACGTTAGCTCAGCTGTCCTGAGTTTCCTCAGGATGACGGAGCGGTAGAAATCAAATATCGGGACGTTAGCTCAGCTGTCCTGGGTTTCCTCAGGATGACTGAGCGGTAAAAATCAAATATCGGGACGTTAGCTCAGCTGTCCTGGGTTTCCTCAGGATGACTGAGCGGTAAAAATCAAATATCGGGACGTTAGCTCAGCTGGTTTAGAGCGCATGCTTGACAGGCATGAGGTCGACAGTTCGATCCTGTCACGCCCCACAGCCGGAACCCTGAAATAATAAAGATTTCAGGGTTTTTCTTTTTCTAAAAATATATGCAGTTTACCTGCAGTTTAAATATGGTTTAAAGTTTCTGGAATGATCAGAGTCAACGATTTTGACTTTTATCCCCGACAGGGATTTGACACTTTATAATCCTATGTCTCTTTCTGACTAAAACAATTATTAAAAATATTGTATATTTGTCCTATGAGTACAGACAGACAAATCGTATTGGAAAAGATTATCAATGCAGTCAATAAGACCGCTCCGGATTCCGAAATCTATTTATATGGTTCCCGGGCAAGAGGAGATGCAAGAGAGCTGTCGGATTGGGATTTATTGATTTTGTTACAGGGTACGAGGATTACTTTTGATTTTGAAAAAAAAGTACTGGATGAATTATATGAAGTTGAGATTGAGACCGGAGAAATTATTTCACCGTTGATCTACACAAAAAATGATTGGGTTGAAAATCATTCAGTGACTCCTTTATTTGAAAGCATTCAAAAAGAAGGGATTCGGATTCGATGACAGGAACACGGAAAGATATCATTCAATATCGGTTAAGGAGAGCATTGGACACCTTTGAGGATGCTGAGATTTTTGCAAAAAACCAAAAATGGAATTCTGCAATTAACCGGCTCTATTACTCTGTCTATTATGCTGTGAGCGCCGTGCTTCTTTCGTCAAATTTGAAAACTACAACACATAACGGAGTGAAATATAGCTTCAATGAACATTTCATCAAAACAGAAAGGTTACCCAAAGAGCTAGGTAAATTATAATCTCAGCTTTTTTCTTTCAGACAGAAAGGTGATTATGATGACCTTTACGACTTTAATCAAGAAAAGGTAGAATCCTTTTTTGAACCCGCCAAGAAAATGATCGGAACAATAGAAAATGAGCTGAAGCAAAAACCTTCGAGTCTATAACCTGTCTTCAAATTCTCCGTTTATTAATTCATTTTATCAACTTCACCTTCCACCTCTAATTCTGCTTCAGCAATCGTTAATGGCTATTCGTCCTGCTCCCTCTTCCCTTCTGGTTTCAGTCCGCTTCCCTAGGTTGCTCCGCCATAACTGATAAATTAGCGAGAGGAATTCTATTTAGGTAAATTTCCGGGCGGCAATTTTCAAGAGGCCGGTCCTAAATAAAGCCCCAATATCCAGAGCACCGTAGGTGCGTGATATTGGTAGCAAAAATCATCAGCCGATCATTTTAGAATCCGTTAGGGGTGACATGGAAAGTAAAATTCCATTAACGATTAGCCAAGTAGAGGTGGAAGTAGAAGGCGAAGGCGAGGGACGAAAGGAAAGATGAGATCAGAGGAAACGAAAATAATCATACCTTTGAAAATGTATTCTTTCAACATCATCTTTCGGATCAAATACTGTCCTGATTTCCTATGCAGATAAGAAAACCATACCTGATTTGGACTGGTGTCGCTATGATCGTTCTGATCATCTGCATAGTGGCGCTTGCTCTTTTTCTCCGCAGGATTCAGTCTCACGACCTAAAGAAACCCGTTGAGCAGGACAGGCTGGGTGAAATCTTTCACATACTGGATACCAGCTTCTGGGACCATAAGGAAAAGAACCTGCAACTCACAAACGAAGCCCTGCTTCTTGCTCAAACGACCGGTGACAGCAATGCCATGTCGGAAGCACTGTATTTCAAAGCAAGAATACTGGGACATTTTGAGAACAACGACAGCATTTTCTTGTACAGCATACGGGCATTACAAATTGCCGAACGATCCGACAATGATGTCCTGATTGCCAAAATTAAGAACAACATTGCCAATTACTATTACATCAAAGACAATTATTATCTGGCAATGACCTATTATGCGGAAGTCGAATCGATCGCAGAAAAGCTGAATAATGATTACCTCCGGGGTAAAGCATATAACGGTTATGGGCTTGTGTATATGGCGCTGAACGAATATGACAAGGCTAAAGAATATTTTGAGAGGGAAGCTGAAATGTTCTGGGACAAAGATAAAGTCAGTGTCCGCAGTCATGCCATCACTCAAATTAACATCGGACTACTTGAGATGAACCGGAATAATTTCAGCGAGGCTTCCATCCTGTTCCAGGAAGCATTGGTGCTGGCAGAAAAAATTAACGATTCAGCCGTCATCTGCGATATTTTCAACAAGCTTGGCCTGGCCTTTATGGCTCAGGATAACTATACAGCCTCCCAATCGTATATTGAGCAAGCCATCAATTTTTCCAGGTGCCTCCAGAACAATCGTTTCTATGGAGAGGCCATTTATAATCTGGGCTTACTTAATGTTCATCTAAACCGTCCTGTGGAAGCAGAGAAGTTATTTCTCCAGGCCAAGGATATTTCGGCAGAGGTTGGATTTAAGAGTGCTGAACAAAGAGCAAACCTGATGCTTTCGGAACTGAAGGAGAAACAGGGTCAATACAGGGAATCTTTGACGTATTACAAACAGTATGTAGCACTCAACGACAGCATATTGAACTCGAAAATCCAGAAAAAAATATCAGATTTTCAATGGGAGATTGAAGTACAAAAGAACAAATATGAACTGGAACTTTTGCAGGAAAAATATGAATCACAAAAAATCAGGAATTATGCCTATGTGATTCTTATTATTTCTGGGATCCTGATTGCCCTGATGTTCTATAAATACATGAAGAAATCACTGAAGCTTCAGAAAATAGAAAATGATAACCTGGAAGAACGAATCAAGACGGCGGATAAGATCAACAACCTGGAAAAATTTAAACATTTATCTGAAATAGAAAGTAAGAACAAGGAATTGATTACGCTTTCGCTTCAATTGGTCAGCAAAAAAGATATGGTGAATGAAATTTCATCGACGATGACCAAACTCTATGAAGACAATAAGATGGATGCAACCTCATACAACAACCTGAACCGGATCATCAGGGAAAGTGTATCCACGGATAAAGCCTGGGAACAGTTTAAAAATGTATTCGAAAAGGTACACCATGATTTTTTCAGCAGGTTGAAACGAAGGGGACCCGAATTAAGTGAGAATGAATTACGCTTGTGTGCCTATCTGAAGATCAACCTGAGCAATCATGAGATTGCTAAAATCTTCAATATCAATCCCGGCACTTTAAAAACAAATCGCTATCATATCCGTAAAAAGCTTAACCTGACGAGCCAGGACAACCTTGGAGAATACCTGCGGAATATTTAGTTCTGAACTCCTTGTGCCGATGTGTTGAACCTCTCACCAGGACATATTTTGCTTATGATGACCTGATTTAAGGTTGATTTTCTTACCAATCTATTAATTATCATAAAATTAAAGCAAATCAGCTCTTGTAAATACTTTCGGCAGATTGACCATTTCTCTACCCTGAATATTTTGGATAATCACTGGATTGGGGTTACTTTGTAGCACGCGACTTTAACATCTGAAAGATGTTCCGGAAGAAATTTCATTAACTTAAAAAACCAAATAAAATGAAAATGAGTCTAAGATTACCAAAAACAGCCCTGATTTGCCTGACTCTGTTGTTTGTGAGCCCTTTTCTTTGGGGGCAATCGCGGCCAGGTGCCGGAACAGGCACGATTCAAACCCCTGATCCGGCCAGATCTCCTGAAAATCTGAGTGTTGTCACCATCGGTGATGGAACCGAATTACCAGGATCGCCGCGGGTGCCCATTGATTTTTACTGGAATACCAGCCTGAGCGAGACCATCTATTTTGCCGATGAGATCGGACAGCCTGCCGGGTCACAGATTACGAAAATTGGCTATTTCAATGATTTTTCTGATGAACCCACGGAGAAGCCAGTGAAAGTGTATATGGGTGAAACAAGCCTGCAGGACCTCAATGGAGGGTGGATCACATCCAACAACCTGATCGAGGTTTTCAGCGGAACGGTAACTTTCCCGACCGGTTCCAATGAAATAATTATCCCTTTGCACCGGCATTATACATACCAGGGAAAGAACCTGGTGATCATGGTTTACAGGGAAAAGGACACTATGGTTTATGACAATGCAGACCGCTTTTACGCCACCATTGACCAATCGCGTAAGGGAAGAACCCTTGCCATCTCCCTGGATGCCAACGAATCATTCACACTATACCCGGAAAATCCCCCCATTCATCTTACACCAACGGATCATTTCCCGAACATTTCGCTCTATGTGATGCCCGGCTCAAATACTACCATCTATGCCACCGATTTTGAGACCTTCACGATTCCGGGGCAGGTAGCCTGCCAGTATCCGGTACAGTGGACCACCTGGGAAAATGAACCCTGCGGGGAGCAGGATGCGGAGATCAGCAACGATTTTCACCACAGCGGAACAAAAAGCGCCAGGGTTGACAATGCCGTTGACCTTGTCCTACGTTTAGGTAACAGGACGACCGGGAAATACGAGCTGTCATTCTTTATCTATATCCCATCGGGATTTTGCGGCTATTACAATCTGCTGCAGAATTTTGGCGGCGCTGAAAGCAAATTCGGGCTGGAGGTCTATTTTCACAGCGATGGAACCGGATTCATCAATGCAGATGGATATAATACGGCCCAGTTCGATTATGCCCACAACCAGTGGCTACCGATCAAAAATATCATTGATCTGAACGGGGATGTGGCAGAGCTGATTATTGGCGGTGCATCCATTCACACCTGGCCCTGGAGCGCAGGGGCAACCGGCACTGACGGGATCAGACAGCTTTCGGCAGCTGATTTTTTTGCCGGTGTGGATGAAAACTACCCGTCGGATGTACCGAAATATTACATTGATGATCCTGAGTATAAAGCACTGGATGCTCCAACCTGTGCCGACCTGGTGGTGTATCCTTCGGCGATTTCGCAGAATCTGCAATACAATACTTCCACTTCAAGGATTTTGACCATTACCAATAATGGAAACACAGATCATACCTTCAGCATAGAACCGGATTATGTTTCCAAATCAGCAGAGGGCAGCTTCAATGGCAAAACTGCTCCCAGGTATGGCGCATCAACCGTCTATTACAATCAGACCGGCAATCCATCGGCTGAGACGGGGGTTCTGTCGCAGACCTTCATCACCGATCTTCCCGACCGTATCTGCGCGGCGGCCGATGATTTCATCGTACCCCCGGGCGAAACCTGGAACATTACGCACGTATTTGCAGCAGGGTACTATGTTAGTTACGTCATCCACGGGGAAGTGCCCTTTGTGAATGTGATCTTCTATGCCGATTCAAGCGGTTATCCGGGCCCTGCAGTCCATACCTTCAACGCCATACCGGCCCATTCGGATGCCGCTGGAGATGTGAACGTGTTCCTTCCGGCGCCGGCAAACCTGACCAGTGGTACATACTGGGTGTCTGTGGCCGCGTATATGTCCTACAGCACCAACAGATACTGGTACTGGAGCAAGGAGGCAGCACCTGCGATCCAGAATGAATTTGCCTGGAAAAATCCCCCCGGTGGATTGTCACAGAGTTGCATGTCGTGGTGCCACGCCTCAGACTATCAGCCCGACAAACTGGATCGTAACCTGACATTTGCCCTGACAGACAGCGTTTACGTAACACCCACCAGCTGGTTATCCGTCAGCCCTGCAAACGGGACCATCCCTGCCGGAGGCTCCATTGACGTACAGCTGGCCATTGATCCGGGCAATGTCACAGGAACCCATCAGTCAAATCTGGTTATCAGCACCGACGATCAGGTTGTTCCCCTGAGAAATGTGCCCATATCATTGAAAATGAATGGGGAGCCCGGGGAACTGCCGCTGGTTGAAGGTTGGGATAGTGATTTTCTGTCCCGTAAATGGGAACTGGATCCGATCACGATCCAGTGGAATGTCAATACAGCAAACGGGAATCCCAAACCTGAAGCCTGGTTTTTCCGCCCGGTGAATATCCTGAATTATAGCTTCTCACTGGTCACACAAACACTGGACGCCAGGGAAATACTTGACAATGTGACGCTGAAGTATGATGTGAAATTTCAGAATCCAAGTACCAGGGCCACCCTGGAGTGTTTGTCGGTTGAAGTATATGATGGAAGTGAATGGCAGCTGATCTGTACGCATAAAAATACGCAGGGGGGATTTGGGTACCTCTCTAAAACGTTTGACATTACCCCGCACGCCGCCGGGAAAATATTCAGCGTACGCTTCAGGGTAAACGGAGCGAATACCTCTAACATCAATGTGTGGGAAGTGGACAACATCCAGGTATACCAGGAGGAAGTCGGCCACCTGGAGGGATTTGCCAGCAGGCTTTCAGATGGCTCCATGGTTGAAGGCGCCGTGGTAACCCTTATCAATCCTCAGGGCGAAAAGTATGTCACAAGTACCCAGAACAACGGCCATTTTATGGTCAACCGGGTGAAAACAGGCGGTTATCTGCTCAGTGTCAAAAAGAAAGGACTAAACGTAGTCTATGATAGCATCACCATAGTCTATGGCGAGACACTGTCGAAGCACTACCGGATGACTGCACCAACCCTGACGGCGGATCCGGAATCGGTTTCCGTGGTGGTCCCGGTCAACCAGACGGCAACGCAAACGGTTACACTTTACAACGAAGGAAACGGACCTTTGGGATGGATAGCTAACTTCCAGTCCGATTCCAGGAAGGTATCCATACCCGTGAGCAACGGCGACTTTCCCAGAGGTTCTTCCCCACCATCCCTGGAGCGTGCTCCGGCGAAAGGTCCTGCTCATTTTGAACCTGCCCGGGGAGCGAAGGGGCCGACGGGTTTTGCTTTTGATTTGCACCACGGGATGTTTTTTTCATTTGATACGGATGATCCAGGTACACCCAATGCAATTGCCACCTTCGATTATGGTCCTTACGGGGGCACGTTCGATGCCTATCAGACCTCCTTCCTGTACGTCATTGACGTCAGTAACGACCACCTGATAAAAGTCGATGTTATCAGCGGGACGGTTACCGATATAGGGAAATGTGACAAGATAGGAGGCCACACCTTTACAGGTCTGCAAATTGACAAAACCACCAATACGTTGTATGCCGTTTCCGCCAAAGCGAACCTGACCGAATCGCAATTATACACCATTGATAAAAATACTGGAATTACAACACCTATCGGTTCATTAGGCCTGCCTGCGTGCATCGATATAGCCATTGACGGCTCCGGCCAGATGTACGGCTATGACATTATTACCGATCAATCCTATAAGATTGATAAGACCACAGCGGTTTCCACCCTGCTTGGTTCCATTGGTTTTGATGCCAATTGGGCCCAGGGAATGAGCTGGAATCCAGATGACGACATCATCTACCTGGCCGCTTTCAATGACTGGACACAAAGCGGCGAATTACGCAGACTGGACGTTAACAGCGGAAATACCGAGTTTGTCGGGAATTTCAGGGGTGAAGTCGATGCGCTGGCATTTCCCGGGGGAGGTTCTACCTGGTTTGCCTTTGAACCCATAACCGGTCAGATAGAAGCAGGAGGGTCCCAGGAAGTCACGATCACCTTCGACGGAAGCCATATCAATGAAGATGAGAGTCCCGTCGAAACCGGTATCCTTGTGTTCAAACCGGATGTCACCGTAGCCGATATCGATCCGGCACCGGTGGATCTTACTATGACGATCCAGGGACCGATGTTTGGCATTTTGAACGGGACCGTGACGCACAGCAGTATTCCTGTGGGAGAAGTTGAAATCAGGTTGGTCAGGGAAAACAGCCCGATCGAATATACCTATTTCATCACCACAGGTCCGGATGGTCGGTATGGTTTTAATGAGGCCATTCACGGGACCTATACGCTGACGGCGTGGAAAGAGGGGTATAACCTCTATACGGTGGGTGGAATTGCTGTCACGGGTGATCAAACCACCACGCACGACATCAACCTGGTCGCACCCATTATGAATGTCAATCCGTTGGAGATCAATGCCGCAACCACCGAAGGCGAGACGGTGGTCACGACGATGACCATCAGTAACAGCGGGGATGGCTTTCTGGAATGGCAAAGTTATATTACAGTCACGAATGAAAAAATATCCATTCCGGCCAGTGATGGCAGGTTTCCACGGACAAACATTCCTCCATCTGCCGGTCCGGCTCCGATGGCTCCGCGATCCGGCGGCAGCCCTTCCGGAAGCCATTTCAGAGGATCAACCGCTTATGCGTTCGATCTCAGTGAGGAAAAACTCTTTATTTCATTTGACACCGATGATCCTGGTACAAAGAACATCATCAGCGCTGTCGATTTCCTGGCTGTTGGAAGTGATTTCGACGGAAAGGATTTCAGCTTTATGTACGTGATTGATTACGATAATTTTGAATTAAAGAAGATCATTCTTGAGACCGGCGAGGTCACCAGCGTTGGGCCTTGTGTCCCCAGGGAAGAGCATATCTGGTCGGGGATAGCGGTCAATAAGCTCACGAATACCATGTATGGCGTGTCGACCAACATCGATGAATCGGCGCTTTACACGATCAACATGTTCACCGGTGAAGCAACGGAAATCGGGGGCATTGATATTCCGGCAGCGATCGATTGTGCCATTGACGGCCAGGGAGTGATGTACAGCTATTGCATTGTCAATCAAGAATCCTACCGGGTCAACCTGGAGACCCTGGAAACCACCTCCCTGGGCCCGATCGGGTTTGATGCCAACTATGCACAGGGGATGGCCTGGGATCCGGCAACAGACATCATCTACCTGACCGCCTTCAACCAGGAGGCCTTCCGGGGTGAGCTGCGCATTTTGGATAAAGAAACCGGAAACACCGAGTTCCTGGGTGCCTTTGATTGTGAAGTGGATGGTGTTGCCTTCCCGGGCGTTGTACCCTGGTTCACTATTGAGCCCAGGCGCGGAATCATTGAACCTTGGGCAGCACAGGATGTCACGGTAACCATGTTCAGTTCCCTGGCGCTATTGCCCATTGACTACACCCTGACAGGCAACATTCGTCTGGAGAGTGATCCGAATGTCGGAATCGTAAACGTACCTGTAACGCTTACGGTATCTCCTGTTGCCGTTGATGAAAACGAGTCCGATGGGATCGCCATTTATCCCAATCCCACTGCAGGTCTTGTTCAGATACAAAGCCGGAATTTCATCAAGGAACTGGAGATTCACTCGATCACAGGGCAAAGTGTATATCATAGCATAAAACGTGGACAGAAAGAGATGCAGCTTAACCTGTCGGAACTTGAACCTGGAGTCTACCTGATCAGGATGGTCACCGACAGCGGCATTCATCACAGGAGACTGACCATGACGCGATGAGCAGTACACGAGGCAATTTCCATTCAAGGGTCAATCCTTGAAGTTACGAACCGATACCTCGTAGTTTTTTTAGTAGATGGTTTTAAAAGCTCTGGCGTCGTTGAGGTTCAGGAGTCGCCTCTCCAATCCGTGATGTGGTTGACGAGGATGATGAGGTCCTGTACATTGACCCCACCATCCTCGTTCACATCAGGACACAGGGAATCCTAATTTTGCTTAATTTTACAGCGTTTTTAAATCCCTGAAAATGAAAAGAACTTGCTTTATCGGTTTTCTCGCCATCGTGTGTTTTACCCTGTCGGCCCGATCTTTTTCGGATGTTCCGCCGGCTTCCGCAGGTCCGGATGCCACCATCTGTGAGGGGGATGCTTATGTTCTTGCAGAAGCTTTTGCAGCAAATTACGAGCGCTTGCAATGGACAACTTCCGGCACGGGTTCCTTCAATAAACCTGCGATCCTGAATCCGACTTACAAACCGAGTGCAAAGGACATCAAGGCCGGATCGGTTACCCTGATGCTTTCGGTCACCGGCCAGGCTGGCCACCCGGATACAACCTGCAGCATGTTCCTGACGATCATCCACGCACCCAGGGCATTTGCAGGAGGAGGAGACGTCGTAAGGGCAGGGGATAGCTACTTTTTATCCAATGCGACAGCCGAAAATCATACCCACGTGACCTGGTCAACCTCCGGCACCGGGTTCTTCAACGATTTCCGTGACCTTCATCCTACCTATACCCCGAGTGCGGAAGACGCCCGTTTTGGATCGGTCACGCTCACATTAACCGTAAAGGGAAAGGGAAGCTGCGAGCCGGTGGTTTCCGACATGATCCTGAACATCAATTGAAAGATCAAAAAGCAAAGATCAAAAAGCAAAGATCAAAAATTTAACCTGATGGCTTTCGTTCCACCTTATTTCAAACCATGAACAAATCCGGAACGGTATTCATAATATTTCTGATGGTCATGCTGAATGTCCTGCCATTCAAGGAGTGCGGTGCATCAGACGTAGATGGCAGGGAAGTCAGGGCCGTCTGGCTTCATCAGACATTGTTCGACAAAGAAGAAGCGACAGCCGGAAAACAGATCGCGGATCTCTTTGATGCGTATGCGGATGCCGGGATCAACCATCTGTATGACGACTCGCCGTTCGAACTCTCCAACGACTGCGGAAGCATGCTCTGGTGCGAATGGATCCGGTGGAACCAACAACAGGTCACTGCCCTGGTAAGGGATGTTCATCACCTGATACAGGCATCAGGTAAAAAGGTGCTGCTTGGTGCCGATGTGTTTCCCAGCATGGATATCTCACCGGTTGAGATCGGACAGAAATGGACCGAATGGGCACAGGAAGGCATTATTGACTTCCTGGTTGACAGGTAGGCACAGTCACTGATTGCCGGTGGTCCTATGTCACTCACCTCTTGGTGATTCCCTTCAGCAGCCGGCTAGTGGCCCAGCGTATTGAGTATATTACGGGCGTAAGCACCGACAAAGCTGTTCTTTTTCCGGGCTATCAACGATAGAATTGTTTTTTGCGCTTCGTCAATCTCAAAGATAGATTTTTCATTATGGATCAGTTCCTTAAGGATCTCCACATAACTTACCATATCGTTGTATTCATCCAGTTTCCCATTGACCAGATTCCACTTTGCTTTGATATCAACCAATACCCTGTCGGCGTTGACCGTATCCTTTACAGCAAGATAGGCGAAAACCTTCCTGTACTCCCATGACAGGCTCCGGAGATCACGAATGTTGGTGGTAATGCCTTCGTAAAGGGATATAAGTTCAACATTCCGTTGAAAGAACGCTGTGTCAGGATTGTGTATATACGATTGGCTCAGGTGATAGGCTGCATCCGACACGATCTGGAACTGGTAATCCAGTTCACTCGTAGGATTTTCAAGAGTGGCTAAGTTTTGCATTGTATAGATCGCATCTTTCATGATCTGCAAAAGAGGCTGTCCCTTCAGTTCTAACCAGGAAGGGCAGCTTACCGTACTTCGGAACTCATATTGTGTTTCCGCTAAGGTAACCGTTGAGGATGTGTAATCAGACGGCCAGGTAGCAGGCGGACTGTTGCTTTTACTGTTATGAAAATAGATGATTGTACCGCAATCGATGTGATAGTTATAATCGCTGTTGTCCCAGGGCGGGACATCCTTGCCGAACCTGTTGCCCGCCGGAGCATCCTGGCGGGTATCATACCCCTGGTTGAAAGCGATCCCGCATGATCCGGGTTGGGAAGAGGCGTCGGGTGAAACAACGATATCGAAACTGCACTCCAGGAACTCATTGCATTTGATCTGCAGTCCCGTCTTCCCGGGACCCCGGTTGACGCCAAGTGCAAGAACCCCGGTGTTCATATCCACCATCCGGTTGCTGTAAATAAAGTTATTATCGTCAAGGGAGTTGCTGACAACAATGCCATAGTGCAGCGGACCTGAGCCGACGTGGGATACATATGCTTTCCTGATGATATTTTCCTCCACTGTATAGCCGGTGCAATAACCGAGGTACACTCCATAGGCCATATCAGGCAGAAAGACATAACTGTCGTACAGGACAATTTCGTTGCGTGTAATGGCCACATTATCAATTCCATTGAGATAGATGGTCTTGCAGATGGAGTCGAACAGGGTCTCATTGACCGTAAAGGTTTTCATTGAATTGAAACCGTAGGCTTCGATTCCGCGGTAGAGATACTTGAATTCACACTGATCCGTACTGGTCGGGGTCAGCTTGTCGATGGTAAAGGATGAATTCACGCTATAGATCCCTCCTCCCCTTGTGCTGGGGAAATAGTTTTGTTCAGCTTCGACGGGAACATTATTTACAAAGGAGCAGCCCAGGAACCAAATTCCCCTGACATCCTGAAGGATAACAAATGTTTCGGGATTTATCTGGGGATCAATCAATTGATCATCAGTCCGGAAGGTCACATTTTTGAAATAACTCACATTGTCAAGTACGTTTGAGGTGTTTTCCGGTGTAAAATTTTCGTACGGTAAAAAGCGGACTGCAATTTTATTGTTGATAAAGAATGCATTTTCAGCCTGGATGATCCCCCCTCCGCCGTGAATGGTTTTATCTCCCAGTAGGTTGACCAGGGCAGCTCCCGTCCGTGCATTTTTGATGGTCGCGCCATTGATCAGGGAGAGTTTTCCATGTTTGCCGGCTTCCAGCTGGCTTTTTTCGCGGATCCCCTCAACCTGGACCCCCTCCCACATGCCATTGCACATGTTGTTTCGCAATGTTGCCCCATTCACCACGACCGTGCCTCCCGGTTTGATGATCAACCTGGCATTTGTGTTAAAAAGAACATCCGCCAGGATGGTAAGCGTTACCCCTTTCTCAACAAGGATATATTCCTTGATATAATGTTCCGTGGTCCATGTGGCCGAAGATGTGAGGCGGACATTGGTTCCCGGTTGAATGATGGCTGCTTTTTTGACGGCTCTTCCGGCATTGATCCTCCCATGGCCAAGAAGCCCGGTGAAGTTGCTGTTGCCCGGAATACTGTAGATGTCGTCGGTGGTGGATTCAATGATGTACTTGACCTCTTCAGGTGTCATACATGACCTGGCGTAGAAAACCAGCGCTGCCAAGCCGCTTACGATGGGCGCCGCAAAAGAGGTTCCCCAGTTCGGAGAATAACAGTCATTATGAATGATTCCATTGGAATCGATATAATAACAGGTTGAAAGAACGCCATAACCTGGTGCGCAGACATCAACCTTGTCGTTGTGGGTATGGCAGTGTATCCCATCGTAAACATGATTGTCAGTCTGCCCGACACTGGTAACAGAGATCACCGGATCATAGGAAGCAGGGTAGCCATATCCGTTTCCATTTGAGGAACAGTGACCTACTTCTGTTCCATTTCCTGCACCTCCGACCAGCAATGTCCCCTGATCGGCCATATAGTGAATTAAATTGAGAATGGTCGAATTGAATTTGCAGGAGATAAAACTGGCATTGATCACGCGCGCGCCCATGTTTGACATGGCCAGTACCTCGTTCCAGTCCTGGTTGTTGCTCGGGGCTGAACCCAGGATCAATTTGCAGTTGTATCCTATTGAGCTCTTGCCTTTGTAATTATTCGTCGCTGCACCGGCACATCCCGCCACAACAGTGCCATGGTATATGTGCCACGCAGGGCTGCTCAGTGCCGAGTGGATCTGCGTTTTAAGATCTTCATGGCTGCGGTTGAAGCCTCCATCCGGGATCCCGATCAGAATATTATCGCCCTTCGAATAAGACCATGCCTCCACAGCGTTAATATTCTGCAACGCCCAATCCTCTGCAAACCGGGGATCATTGGGTGGACGCAGTGTCGAAGGAGGAACTTCATAACCGGGATCCGGCGGATTATCATTTCCAATCAAGCGGTAAACGGGAATTTTTTCCATGTAATAATAGATCCAGTCGCTGTACAGATCCAGTTCCTGCAGTAACGAGTCCTCGTTGCCCAGGCATCTAAGCACATACACTTGATCCAGCAGATAGGTTTCCTTTCCTTTGAGCGTATCGATACCGGGAAAGGCCCGGTTAAAACTGTACACCCCATAACGGTTAAAGAGCTCACGCAGGCCATCGTTTGACATGATCACGGTATCCCCGACAAAGGTGGGGATGCCGGCTGTGTCATACACACAAACAAATAATCGCCCGGGTTCATAATCCTGGCCCTGTACATGAATCGGAGAGAGTGCGCAAAGGATGCCTGTCGTTGCGATCATGACACCTGAAAGTAAAGTACGTATTTTCATAATAGATGAGGTTGGATGTCAGGAAGATAGTTTGATAAATGGGTGGGAATTATCCTGGGGAAGTTACGACATTAATAAAGGAAAGTCAATAGGTTTCATTAAAAATATTCAATAAAGATGATTAAATTCGGTCAGTGTGGCCGGCATGCTCATTAAGACATAACTTTGCCAACGTTTTCACGAATGCCGCCATGCGTCATATTTAAACCGATCGGTCATGAAGAATACAGCTATTTCTGGATTAGTCCTTTTATTATTCTTTTCTGGAGCGATCCTGGCCCAGAACGGGCAGAAAAAACTTACCCTGGAAGAGGTTATCCAGGGAAACGCCTTCGCACAGGCTTCCGTCCGCGGATTGCGGTCAATGAACGACGGAGTCCATTATACGAGCCTTCAGAACGGGAATAAGATCATCCAATATGACTATGAGACGGGCTCTGTGAAAGATACACTTTTCAGCCTGGCTGATTTTCCTGATGCTGACATGAAGGCAATATCGGATTATGCATTCAGCGATGACGAGAACAGGATACTGCTCTGGACGGAGAGGGAACCCATCTACCGGTACAGCTTTAAGGCCGGCTATTTTGTTTACGACCGGTCTGCACGCCATCTCCGGACACTTTCGCTGAAAGGGAAACAGCAGCTGGCCACGTTCTCTCCTGATTCCCGTTATGTGGCTTTTTTCAGGGATAATAACCTGTTCATCAGCGACCTGGAAAGGGAACAGGAGCTACAGATCACCACGGATGGCGAAAAAAATTCGGTGATCAACGGTGCCCCGGATTGGGTTTACGAGGAAGAATTCAGTTTCAGCAGGGCCTTTGACTGGTCGGCCGACGGGCAGTCACTGGCGTATATCCGTTTTGATGAAAGCCATGTGAAGGAATTCAACATGACGGTTTACAAGGGATTGAAACCGGAAATCCCCGGGAATGAGCTTTATCCGGAAAACCGGAGCTGGAAGTACCCGAAGGCCGGGGAAGATAACTCGGTGGTCTCCGTCCTTATCTATGATCTTGGAACGGGTACCACGACTACGATAAATACAGGGCAGGAAACGGATATCTATATTCCGAGGATCAGGTGGACAAACGATCCCGATCGCCTGTGCATTTTTCGTTTAAACAGGCTGCAGAACAAACTGGAGCTGATCCTGGCTGACCGCCGGACCGGCCGCACGCAAGTCGTTTATTCGGATGAAAATCCCTGGTACATTGATGAGGCGAACTTCGACCGGCTGACGTTTCTGTCGGGCAACAAGCAGTTTCTCATGCTCAACGAACAGAGCGGCTGGAATCATATTTACCGTTATGATCTGATGAAAGGGGAGGTAATCAATCCCATTACATCAGGGAATTACGATGTGACTGATTTTTATGGAGTTGATGAGGTCAACGGGCTCGTATATTTCCAGGCTGCAAAAGAGTCTCCGCTGCGGAGGGAAGTTTATATGGCCGGATTGGATGGTTCGGGGCTGAAAAAGCTTTCCGTTACGGATGGTGTCAACAGGGCAGCTTTCAGCAGGGGATTTCGTTATTTCATAAATTCGCATACCAGTTCCGGTTCGCCGTTGACTGTCACCCTCCACACTGCAGACGGAGAGCGGATCCGGGTGATAGAAGACAACAAGGTATTAACGGACAGGCTTGCAGGGTATTCATTCCGGTACAGGGAGTATTTCACGTTCACGACCAGAGACGGAGTGAACCTGAATGGGTGGATGATCCGGCCGCCGGATTTTGACCCGAAGAAGAAATACCCTGTCCTGATGGTTCAGTATTCCGGTCCCGGATCACAGGAGGTGCTGGACGAATGGGATTTCGGGTGGCACCAGTACCTTGCGCAGGAAGGAATCATCATTACCTGCGTGGATGGAAGGGGTACGGGCTGCCGCGGCGAGGCCTTCGGTAAAATGACCTACCTTCAGCTTGGAAAATACGAAACCCTCGACCAGGTGGAAGCTGCGAAATACCTTGGCACATTGCCGTACGTGGATCCATCCCGCATCGGGATCTGGGGGTGGAGCTACGGTGGGTTCATCACGCTGTCCTGCCTAACGCAGGGAGAGCCTGTCTTTAAAGCGGGTATTGCCGTCGCTCCCGTTTCCAACTGGAAGTATTATGATAACATCTATACAGAGCGATTTATGCGCAAACCCCAGGACAACCCGCAGGGGTACGACGAAAATGCACCTGCATCACGGGCCGAAAAGCTTTCGGGAAATCTGCTGATCATCCACGGCACTGCCGACGACAATGTGCACGTACAGAATACCCTTGAGTTTTGCGAGGCCCTTGTCCAGGCCGGCAAAACCTTCGATATGATGCTTTACACCAACCGAAATCACGGCATCTACGGCGGGAATACACGGCATCACCTGTACCGGAAGATGACACAGTTTTTGGAAGAAAACCTGTAAGCTGCAAGCTGCAAGTCGAAGCGAAGCGAAGACCCCGCCGAAAGACGGGGCTGCATGCAATTGCAAAATCCTGCTTGTCAATAGTCATCTGCTGTCGACTTCCAGGATTTTTTATTTTGTAGTTTCAAAAACATTATGTACTTTTGCGGCCCTGATTAGGAATAGAGTCATTTAATCATCATTAATCAAAGAAAGAGAGCGTATTTTTTATGATCATTGTACCTGTTAAGGAAGGTGAAAGCATCGACCGGGCGTTAAAGAAACTGAAACGGAAATTTGAGAAGACCGGCGTGGTGAAAGAATTGCGTGAGCGGCAGAAATTTACGAAACCATCCATTATCAAGCGTCAGGAAAGGTTGAAAGCCATCTTCATTCAGCAGTTGCAACAGCAACAGGATTAAAACGGGATCAGGCATCCCGGAGGGGTGCTAATTTTTTTCGGAAGAAATTTTGTTTTTACAACATTTTGTGATAATTTTAGCGTTATCTAAATGTTGAGACAAAATTTCTTTTTTTTTTGATGTTGCGGGCGAGATTCATTGATTATATACGGTACGAGAAACGATATTCTCATCATACAGTCATAGCATACCAGACCGATCTTGATCAGTTTTATTCCTATTTGCAAGCCCAGTATGGATTGGATGACATCCTGCAGGTGGATCATCAGATGATCCGCTCCTGGATGGTCAGTTTGATGGATGTTCACGTTAATCCCCGGTCGATCAACAGGAAGCTGAGCACCTTACGATCCTATTACAAGTTTTTGCTCAGGGAGGGGGTGGTGGACGTGAATCCCCTTACGAAGGTGATTTCGCCTAAAAATCCTCACAGGTTGCCTGTTTTTGTGGAAAAGGAAAAAATGGAAACGTTGTTTGATGCTAATGATTTCGGAGAGGGATTTGCGGGGATGAGAAACCGGTTGGTGCTGGAGTTGCTTTATGCGACGGGGATGCGTTTGTCGGAGATGATCCATCTGAGGGTTGCCGATGTCGACTTCGACCGGTCACAGATCAAAGTGCTGGGGAAGCGTAACAAGGAGCGGATCATACCCGTCACGTCGCAGGTAGAAGTATTGTTAAGGCAATATGTGGACTTGCGTAAAATCCAGGAGGGGAAGATCAGGGAAGTTCCTTACCTGCTGGTTACCGACAAAGGCAGGAAGTGTTATCCGAAATTCATTTACAGGCTTGTCGTCAGGCATCTGGATTTGGTCACGACCCTTGGTAAGAAAAGCCCGCATGTTCTACGACACACCTTTGCGACCCATCTGCTCAACGAGGGGGCCGACCTGAACGCGGTGAAGGAGTTGCTGGGCCATGCCAATCTCTCTGCGACGCAGATCTACACACACAATACGATTGAAAAGCTTAAGAAGATCTATAACCAGGCTCATCCAAGAGCCTAAAAAAAGGAGGTAGCTTATGAACGTTAACATTCAATCTGTTCATTTCAAAACCGATCGTAAACTCGAAGTTTTCATCAATGAACGAATTACCAAATTGTCGGGAATCTTTGACGGTGTAATCTCCGGAGAAGTGACGTTACGGCTGGATAATTCGGAAACGCCTGAGAATAAGATCACGGAGATCCGGTTGCTCATACCGGGAAATGATCTCTTTGCCAGAAAGCAGTGTAAAACTTTTGAAGAAGCGACCGACATTGCGGTGGAAGCGTTGAGGAGACAGTTGAAGAAGCATAAGGAAAAAGTGCGCGGCAGGTAACAGATCGATTGGACAAACGTCTAAAAATTACATTTTTCTTTGTTTGTTAGATGAATTGTTCATAAATTTGCAGTCCTTTTTAGAAGGGCTGCTTTTTTTATTGATTTTTTTCTTAATTTTGCGCGCTAAAAAATCGATTAGCCGATGTAGCTCAGCTGGTAGAGCAGCTGATTTGTAATCAGCCGGTCGGCGGTCCGAGTCCGTCCATCGGCTCACTCACACCCACACGCACACTGACACGCACACCCACCTCGGGGAGATACCAGAGCGGTCAAATGGGGCAGACTGTAAATCTGTTGGCAGCGCCTTCGGAGGTTCGAATCCTCCTCTCCCCACACTCACACGCACACCCACACGCACGCCCGTCTCGCGGAAATAGCTCATTTGGCAGAGCGACAGCCTTCCAAGCTGTAGGTAGCGGGTTCGAGCCCCGTTTTCCGCTCAAGACAACGCCGATGTAGCTCAGATGGTAGAGCACGTCCTTGGTAAGGACGGGGTCACGGGTTCAAATCCCGTCATTGGCTCAGGATCGGAAGAAGAAACTTAATCACTAAACCTTAAATTTAATATTTTTTAATCATGGCAAAAGAAAAATTTGCGCGTACCAAACCTCACGTGAATATCGGAACCATCGGTCACATTGACCATGGCAAAACGACCCTTACCGCTGCTATAACGCTGAATTTGCAGGATAAGGGACTGGCTGTTTTCAAATCCTTCGATGAAATTGACAATGCACCGGAAGAAAAGGAAAGAGGGATCACCATCAATACAGCTCATGTGGAGTACCAAACCGAAAACAGACACTACGCCCACGTTGACTGCCCGGGTCATGCCGACTATGTGAAGAACATGGTTACTGGTGCTGCACAAATGGATGGTGCCATCCTGGTTGTGGCGGCCACCGACGGTCCCATGCCCCAGACGCGTGAACATATCCTTCTGGCCCGCCAGGTGGGTGTCCCGCGCATCGTCGTCTTCATGAGCAAAGTGGACATGGTCGACGATGAGGAGCTGCTGGACCTGGTGGAAATGGAAGTGAGGGACCTGCTTACCTTCTACGAATATGACGGCGACAACACCCCGGTGATCCGCGGATCTGCCCTCGGTGCCCTGAACAAAGAACCCAAATGGGTTGAGAAGATATGGGAACTGATGGACGCCTGCGATACCTGGGTGCCCCTGCCACAGCGCGACAAGGAAAAACCATTTCTGATGCCCATCGAGGACGTTTTCTCCATCACCGGCCGCGGCACAGTCGCCACCGGCAGGATCGAAACCGGAATCATCAAGGTGAATGAACCCGTTGAAATCATTGGAATGGGAGCTGAAAAACTCAAATCTGTCGTTACCGGTGTGGAAATGTTCCGTAAGATACTCGACGAAGGTGAAGCCGGAGATAACGCCGGATTGCTCCTGAGAGGGATTGATAAGGATGAGATCCGCCGTGGCATGGTGGTTGCAAAACCCGGATCCGTCACACCCCATAAACATTTCATGGGCCAGGTGTACATTCTTAAAAAAGAAGAGGGAGGCCGCCATACTCCGTTCCATAACAGGTACCGTCCTCAGTTTTTCTTCAGAACGACCGACGTGACCGGTGAAATAATCTTGCCGGAAGGTGTTGAAATGATCATGCCCGGCGATAACCTGACCATTGAAGTGAAGCTGATCGCTGACATCGCCATGAGCAAAGGCCTTCGTTTTGCCATACGCGAAGGGGGCCGTACTGTTGGCGCAGGCCAGGTAACAGATATCATTGAATAACCTGGATTTGCAAATAATTAACACTGCAGAGCCGTTCCCCGGCCACGGGGAACTACTCTGTTTGACGGATAATCTGAACGGGTGTAGCTCAATTGGCAGAGTAGTGGTCTCCAAAACCATTGGCTGTAGGTTCGAGTCCTACCACCCGTGCAAATAATAACGAAAAAATGGCACGGTTTAAAATCAAAGAATACGCGAAGGAAAGCTACGATGAACTGATGCATAAAGTATCCTGGCCTACCTTTAAAGAACTGCAGGGCAGTGCTCTGGTCGTATTTGTCGCTTCCCTGATTATTGCTCTGGTTGTTTTCCTTATGGATATTTCCTTCGAAAACATCCTCAAACAGATCTATAAGCTCTTTTAACCTTTTGCCAGTACAAGAAACTTAGCGACCATTGATTCAACATCAGGGATTCTTTATGAGTGAACAGGAAAAAAAATGGTATGTGATCAGGGCGATCAGCGGGAATGAGAAAAAAGTGAAGCAGTATATCGAAAGCGAAATCAACCGTTTGAAATTACAGGATTATATTGCCCAGGTACTGATTCCTACTGAGAAAGTGTACCAGGTCAGAAAAGGCAAGAAGATCAGCAAGGAAAGGAACTATTTCCCGGGATATGTGCTGGTCGAAGCTGCCCTGGTCGGAGAAGTCCCCCACGTTCTCCGCAATGTGCCGGGAGTTCTCGGTTTTCTTGGAACCAAAGGTGAACCCCACCCGCTCCGGCCCGCAGAAGTGAAACGTATCTTAGGTAAGGTGGATGAACTTTCTGAAATGGGTGAGGAAATGAGCGTGCCGTTCATCATCGGCGAAACCGTGACCGTCATCGATGGACCATTCAACAGTTTCAGCGGAATCATCGAAGAGATCAACGAGGAAAAGAAAAAACTCAAGGTGATGGTCAAGATCTTCGGCCGAAAAACACCGCTGGAACTTGGATTTATGCAGGTTGAAAAAGAACAGTAACTTAATCTTTCTATACGTTTATGGCCAAAGAAGTCAGTGGAATCATTAAACTCCAAATCAAAGGTGGTGCAGCCAATCCTTCACCCCCGGTGGGACCGGCACTGGGTTCCAAAGGAGTCAACATCATGGAGTTTTGCAAACAATTCAATGCCCGTACACAGGATAAGGCCGGTAAGCTCTTGCCTGTCGTCATCACCGTGTTCAGGGACAAGTCATTCAATTTTATTGTCAAATCCCCTCCGGTTGCCGTACAATTAATGGAAGCCAGCAAAGCACAAAAGGGATCGGCAGAGCCAAACCGCAATAAAATTGCTACGGTTACCTGGGAACAGGTCAAAACCATCGCTGAAGATAAAATGGGTGACCTGAACGCTTTTACACTGGAATCGGCCATGAAAATGGTGGCCGGCTCCGCCAGAAGCATGGGCATCGAAGTGAAGGGGACACCACCCCTCACCCTGAATGAATAGACGCAAGACAACCTTAACACGAAAAGGCTATGGTACAAGTAACGAAGAACCGAAAAATAGCAGCTGGCAAGTACGATAAAAAAGTCGTATTCCCCCTTCAGGATGCAGCAAAGGTCATTAAAGAAATTACAACCACGAAGTTTGATGCATCGGTCGATATCGACGTCCGCCTGGGAGTCGATCCCAGAAAAGCCAATCAGATGGTGCGCGGAACAGTGACCCTTCCCTATGGGACAGGCAAAACCAAGCGCGTACTGGTCCTTTGCACTCCCGATAAGGAAGACGAAGCAGCAGAGGCCGGGGCAGATTATGTCGGACTGGATGATTATATCAAAAAGATCGAAGGGGGATGGACCGATATCGACGTCGTGATCACCATGCCCACGGTAATGGCCAAGGTTGGAAAACTGGGTAAAATACTCGGTCCCAGAGGCCTGATGCCCAACCCCAAATCCGGTACGGTAACCATGGACATCGGAAAAGCAGTTCAGGAAGTCAAGGCCGGCAAGATCGACTTTAAAGTGGACAAGTACGGGATCATCCACGCTGCCATCGGTAAGGTCACCTTCACCGATGATATGCTGGCCGACAATGCCCGGGAACTCATCCAAACCATCGTAAAACTGAAACCACCAGCAGCAAAGGGTACGTATATAAAAAGCATATATATGTCGAGTACAATGAGCCCAAGCGTGAAAGTGGACCAGAAATCCGTAACGATATAACACGACACCAGGTACGATAAAGAAAAAAGGAATCATTTACCATGACAACTGCTGAGAAAAACCAACTGATCGATGTTCTTGCCGAACAACTCAGGGCGAATAATACCATCTATCTGACCGATATCTCCGATCTCAATTCCGTTAAATCATCCGATCTGAGAAGACTCTGTTTCAAAAGGAATGTTAAACTGATGGTCGTCAAAAACACCTTGCTCCGGAAAGCAATGGAAAAGGTTGACAAAGACTTCAGTGAACTGTATCCCATCCTTCAGGGTCCCACCTCACTGATGATCTCTGAAGCCGGGAATGTACCTGCAAAACTGATCAGGGAATTCAGAAGGGATAGCAACCGCCCGATCCTGAAAGGAGCTTTCATCGAAGAAATGGTTTTCATCGGTGATGGTCAGCTTGATTTTCTGGAAGTTCTCAAGACGAAGAATGAATTGATCGGCGATGTGATCTTTATGCTCCAGTCGCCGGTGCGGAATGTCATCAGTGCCTTGCAGTCGCCCTCACACAAGCTGGCAGGCATCCTTGAGACCCTGTCGGAACGCTGATTATGAATATCCTAGCTATACTATAACTGTTACGCCGTATTTAAAAGTTAAGGAATAATTAAAATTGAATAAAATGGCAGATTTAAAAGTGTTTGCAGAGCAATTGGTCAATTTGACCGTAAAGGAGGTCAACGAACTGGCCCAGATCCTCAAGGAGCAATATGGCATTGAGCCGGCCGCAGCCGCAGCCGTGGTTGCAGCTCCCGGAGCATCCGGCGCTGTTGCAGCAGCCCCCGCTGAGGAAGAAAAAACCAGCTTTGATGTGGTGATCAAACACCCCGGCCAATCCAAACTGGCAGTGGTGAAACTGGTAAAGGAATTGACAAGTCTTGGGCTGAAGGAAGCGAAAGAACTTGTGGACGCATCTCCGAAAGCAATTAAGGAAGGCGTTACCAGGGATGAAGCTGAAGCCCTCAAAAAACAATTGGAAGAGGCCGGTGCCGAGGTTGAAATTAAGTAGGACAAACTATACTGTTGACATAATTGAGGGTCAGGCTCCTTCCTGGTTTTAAAGAAGGGTCTGCCTCTCATATTATACACGATATTTTTTCCACGTAATTAATAACCTCAACCTGTCAGAAAGCAGGTCTAAAAACCTAACACTTTGGCCCTAGAAAATATCCAACGAGTTAATTTCGGTACAGCAAAACTCATAGCGGAGTATCCCGACTTTCTTGATGTTCAGTTGAAGTCCTTCAGGGACTTTTTCCAGCTGGAAACCAATCCGGAGGACAGGGTTGGGGAGGGCCTGTACAAGGTCTTTGCCGAGAATTTCCCCATCACAGATTCCAGGAATAATTTTGTACTGGAGTTCCTGGATTATTTTATCGATCCTCCACGTTATTCCCTTGATGAATGCATTGAGCGGGGGCTGACCTACAGTGTCCCGCTGAAGGCCAAGCTGAAGCTTTACTGTACGGATCCCGAACACGAGGACTTTGAAACGATCATCCAGGATGTTTACCTGGGGATGATCCCTTACATGACTCCAAAAGGAACGTTCATCATCAATGGAGCGGAACGTGTTGTGGTCTCTCAGCTGCACAGATCGCCAGGCGTCTTTTTCGGGACAAGCTATCATGCCAACGGGCAACAGTTGTTTTCGGCCAGAATCATTCCCTTCAAGGGATCGTGGATGGAATTCACGACGGACATCAACAATGTGATGTATGCTTACATCGACCGGAAAAAGAAGCTTCCGGTCACGACCTTGCTCCGGGCCATCGGCTATGAGACGGATAAGGACATCCTGGAGATCTTCGATCTTGCACAGGAGATCAAAGTCAGCCGGACCGCCATGAAAAAGTACATCGGGCGCCGGCTCGCTGCAAGGGTCGTCAGAGCCTGGATCGAGGATTTTGTGGACGAGGATACGGGGGAGGTGGTCTCCATTGAACGAACCGAAGTGATCATAGAACGGGAAACCGTGCTGGAGAATAAGCACGTTGACCAGATCATCGATGCCGGGATCAAAACCATTCTGCTGCATAAGGAAGAGAACGAGTCCATCGACTTTTCCATCATTTTCAATACCTTGCAGAAAGATACCGCCAACTCCGAGAAGGAAGCGGTGGAATTCATTTACCGCCAGTTGCGGAATGCGGAACCTCCGGATGAAGAGACGGCACGCGGTATCATTGAGAAACTGTTTTTCAGCGACAAGCGATACGACCTGGGAGATGTGGGAAGGTACCGCATCAATAAGAAACTCAAACTCAACACTCCATTGGAGGTCAAGGTGCTTACCCGGGAAGACATTATTTCCATCATCAAGTACCTGATCGAACTGGCCAATTCCAAAACTGAGGTTGACGATATTGATCACCTGAGCAACCGTCGTGTCAGAACCGTTGGAGAACAGCTTTACAACCAGTTTGGAGTCGGGCTTGCCCGTATGGCGAGAACCATCCGGGAACGGATGAACGTTCGGGATAATGAGGTGTTCACACCTACTGACCTGATCAATGCCAAGACCCTCTCGTCGGTCATCAACTCCTTTTTCGGCACAAACCAGCTCTCGCAATTCATGGATCAGACCAATCCTCTGTCAGAGCTCACGCACAAGCGAAGAGTTTCAGCACTGGGACCCGGGGGGTTATCGCGTGAACGTGCCGGATTTGAAGTACGTGATGTCCATTACACGCATTACGGACGGCTGTGTACCATCGAAACACCGGAAGGCCCGAATATCGGACTGATCTCATCACTGTGCGTCTATGCAAAGATCAATCATCTCGGTTTCATCGAAACTCCTTACCGCCGTGTCATCAAGGGCAAGGTGATGATCGATGAACCACCTGTGTACCTTACCGCGGAGGAGGAAGAAAGCATCAATATAGCCCATGCCAGCGCTGCGCTTGATCCCAATGGGAATTTCAAGGAGGAAAAGATCAAGGCACGTTACCTTGCTGATTATCCCTATCTCGATAATCAGAAAGTCGGCATGATCGATGTAGCCACCAACCAGATCGCATCCATCGCGGCCTCCCTGATACCGTTCCTGGAACACGATGACGCCAACAGGGCCCTGATGGGATCCAACATGATGCGCCAGGCAGTTCCGTTGCTCAATCCTGAGGTCGCTCTTGTCGGCACTGGCATTGAAGAACAGGTCGCACGCGACAGCAGGACACTTATCCACGCAGAGGGAGATGGCTCGGTAGAATACGTCGATGCACGGGAGATCCTGATCCGCTACAACAGAGCGGAACAGGAACGCCTGACAAGCTTTGATGATGACATTAAGCGGTACCAGCTGACCAAGTTCACCAGAACCAACCAGAATACCTGTGTAAATCTCAGACCCATTGTCAGCAAAGGAGAGAAAGTGACCAAAGGGCAGGTGCTCTGCGAAGGATATGCGACAAGGAGCGGTGAACTGGCCCTGGGTCGCAACCTGATGGTTGCCTTCATGCCCTGGAAAGGCTATAATTTTGAAGATGCCATCGTGGTCTCTGAACGGATCGTCAAAGAGGATATCTTTACCTCTGTTCACATTGAAGAATTTACCCTGGAAGTCAGGGACACCAAGCGGGGGATCGAGGAACTGACAAGCGACATACCCAATGTGAGCTCCGAGGCCACAAAAGACCTGGATGAAAACGGACTCATCCGCATCGGCGCTGAAGTGAAGGAAGGAGATATCCTGATCGGGAAGATCACGCCGAAGGGAGAAAGTGATCCCACACCTGAGGAAAAATTGCTCAGGGCAATCTTCGGCGATAAAGCCGGTGATGTCAAAGATGCATCGCTTAAAGCTCCTCCCTCCATGCAGGGCGTCGTCGTTGAGAAGAAATTATTTTCCAGGGTGATCAAAGACCGCAAGGCCCGAACAAAGGAGAAAGATGACCTGGTGAAGCTGGAAAAGGACTTCAAAAAGGATGCAGATGCCCTGAAAGCCAAGTTGATGGACAAACTGACCCTTCTGCTCAGTGGCAAGTCATCCAACGGAGTCTATAATAAATTTAAAGAGGAGATCATTCCCAAGAAGGCAAAGTTCTCCCAGAAAGTCCTTTCCGAAATTGATTATTCAACCATCAACCCCAACAAATGGACAGCTGAAAAAGAAACCAGCGACCTGGTCAAACAGCTGCTGAACAATTACAACATTCATCACCGTGAGATCCTGGGCCGGTTTAACCGTATGAAGTTTGTTGCCACTGTCGGCGATGAACTTCCCAACGGGATCGTACAGATGGCAAAGGTCTATGTGGCTAAAAAGAGGAAGCTGAAAGTCGGCGACAAGATGGCCGGACGACACGGGAACAAGGGTATTGTGGCCAAGATCGTTCGGGAAGAGGATATGCCTTTTCTGGAGGACGGAACCCCTGTTGATATCGTACTGAATCCGCTGGGTGTGCCTTCCCGGATGAACCTGGGTCAAATCTACGAAACCGTATTGGGCTGGGCGGGTCATAAACTTGGCAAGTATTACTCAACGCCTATTTTCGATGGAGCCAGCATTGATCAGATCAACGCGTACATGCGTGAGGCGGGGCTTCCTGAAAATGGCAGGGTGTACCTTTATGACGGCGGAACGGGTGAGCGTTTCAAGCAACCGGCCACTGTCGGATACATCTATATGCTTAAACTGCATCATATGGTCGATGATAAGATGCATTCCCGTTCCATCGGTCCTTACTCGCTGATCACCCAGCAACCTCTCGGCGGAAAAGCCCAGTTCGGAGGTCAGCGTTTCGGGGAAATGGAAGTCTGGGCACTCGAAGCTTTTGGTGCGTCCAGTATCCTGCAGGAAATCCTGACCGTCAAATCCGACGATGTGCAGGGGAGAGCCAGGGCTTATGAAGCGATCGTCAAAGGGGAAAACATGCCCCGGCCCGGCGTCCCGGAATCGTTCAACGTGCTGGTCCACGAACTGAGAGGTCTCGGACTGAACGTGACTTTTGAATAATACCATCATAGGGACCATCGGGTGAATACCCTGATCTTTATCCCTTAACGTCATTTATTTTCGTCAAATTAATAAAATCAAATGGCTTTCAGAAAAGATACCTTGATCAACAGTAGCTTCGATACCATTACGATCAGCCTGGCTTCTCCGGAGATGATCCTGGAACGTTCCAGCGGGGAAGTCCTGAAGCCCGAAACCATTAACTACCGCACGTACAAACCCGAGCGGGACGGATTGTTCTGTGAAAGGATCTTTGGCCCGGTCAAGGACTGGGAGTGCCACTGCGGGAAATATAAACGGATTCGTTATAAAGGAATTGTCTGCGACCGCTGCGGCGTGGAAGTAACTGAAAAAAAGGTCAGAAGGGAACGCATGGGACATATCCAGCTGGTCGTTCCCGTTGCCCATATCTGGTTTTTCAGATCACTGCCCAACAAAATCGGTGCTCTGCTCGGGCTATCCACAAAGAAACTGGATACGATCATTTATTATGAGCGCTATGTGGTCATTAATCCGGGCATTAAAGCCCGTGACGGCCTGAATTACCTGGATTTCCTGACCGAAGAGGAATATTTTGAGATCATCGAAAACCTTCCCTCCGATAATCAATACCTTGATGATTCACATCCGGACAAGTTCGTGGCAAAAATGGGTGCCGAGGCCCTGTATGACCTGCTTGCCCACCTTGATCTGGATAAAACATCCTACGAATTGCGGCACAAAGCCAACACCGAATCATCGCAGCAGCGAAAGCTGGAAGCGTTGAAACGGCTTCAGGTCTATGAATCGTTCCGCGAGGCGAACAAAAAGATAGAGAACCGACCTGAATGGATGATCGTCAAGGTCGTACCGGTGATCCCACCGGAACTGAGGCCCCTTGTGCCTTTGGATGGAGGACGATTCGCCACCTCCGACCTGAATGATCTTTATCGCCGGGTGATCATCCGGAATAACCGCCTGAAACGGTTGATTGAGATCAAAGCTCCTGATGTGATCATGCGTAATGAGAAACGTATGCTCCAGGAAGCAGTGGATTCACTTTTCGATAACTCAAGGAAGGTGAATGCTGTGAAGACGGAATCCAACCGGCCACTGAAGTCCTTGTCGGATAGCCTGAAAGGAAAACAAGGGCGTTTTCGCCAGAACCTGCTGGGTAAACGTGTCGACTACTCGGGCCGTTCAGTGATTGTCGTCGGACCCGAACTGAAGCTTAATGAATGCGGGCTGCCCAAGGAAATGGCATCCGAGCTTTTCAAGCCGTTCATTATCCGTAAGATGCTTGAGCGGGGAATTGTAAAAACCGTTAAATCGGCCAAAAAAATCGTTGACCGTAAAGATCCGGTCGTGTGGGATATTCTTGAAAACATACTCAAGGGTCATCCTGTGATGCTGAACCGTGCACCCACACTTCACCGTCTGGGTATCCAGGCCTTTCAGCCCAAATTGATCGAAGGTAAGGCGATTCAGCTGCACCCCCTGGCCTGTACGGCATTTAATGCCGACTTTGACGGCGACCAGATGGCTGTCCATGTCCCGCTTGGGAACGCCGCCATCCTGGAAGCCCAGCTGCTGATGCTGGCCTCGCACAATATCCTTAACCCGGCCAACGGAGCACCCATTGCCGTTCCATCCCAGGACATGGTTCTCGGGCTTTATTATCTGACAAAAGGCCGCCGTAGCATCACGGAAAACCCTGCCAGAGGAGAAGGGTCGGTATTTTACTCACCTGAGGAAGTGATCATAGCCTATAACGAAGGAAAAACGGACCTTCACTCCTTCATCAAGGTCAGGTTGAAAATGACGGAGAATGGGCAGGAAGTCTATAAGCTCACCGAGACCACGACGGGCCGCGTCATCTTTAACCAGGTCGTGCCCGAAGAGTACGGATACATTAATGAAGAACTGACCAAAAAATCGCTCAGGGACATCATCGGGAATATCATGCGCAAGACCGGGACCGCGGCCACTGCGAAATTCCTTGACGACATCAAGGATCTTGGATTTGAAATGTCATTCAAGGGAGGACTTTCATTTAACCTTGCCGATGTCATTGTTCCGGCTATCAAGGAAAAACTGATCGAGAATGCCAACACCGAAGTGGAAGAGGTTGTCAATGATTATTCCTTTGGATTTATCACCAACAACGAGCGGTATAACAAGATCATCGATATTTGGACACATACAAACTCTCAGCTTACACAGGAGCTGATCAAACAACTGTCGCAGGACCGTCAGGGATTTAATCCGGTATTTATGATGCTTGACTCCGGTGCCAGGGGCTCCAAGGAACAGATCCGGCAGCTTTCGGGCATGAGGGGATTGATGGCCAAACCGCAAAAATCGGGAGCCACAGGAGGAGAGATCATTGAAAACCCGATCCTTTCGAATTTCAAGGAAGGATTATCGGTTCTGGAATATTTTATTTCCACCCATGGTGCGCGTAAGGGTCTTGCGGATACAGCCCTTAAGACTGCTGATGCCGGTTACCTCACCCGGCGCCTGGTCGATGTGGCACAGGATGTTGTCATTACGGAGGAAGACTGCGGAACCCTCAGGGGACTGACCATCACCGCCCTGAAGAAAAACGAGGAGATCGTCGAAAAGCTTTTTGACCGGATCCTGGGAAGGGTATCCCTGCACGATGTCTATCATCCTCAGACAGGAGAGATCATCGTTGGAGCAGGAGAGGAGATCACGGAAGTCATTGCCCGTCAGATTGACACCTCGCCGATAGAAGGTGTGGAGATCCGGTCTGTGCTTACCTGTGAAGCGAAAAGGGGTGTCTGTACCAGGTGTTACGGGCGTAACCTTGCCACAGGCAGGCTGGTTCAGAAAGGTGAGGCCGTTGGAGTCATTGCTGCTCAATCGATCGGTGAACCGGGCACCCAGCTCACCCTGCGTACGTTCCACGTGGGTGGTACGGCCTCCAATATCGCCATCATTTCCAAGATCGAAGCGAAATATGATGGCATACTGGAAATCGAAGAGCTTCGTGCCGTGGATTACACGGATAAAGAGGAAAATGCGTACCAGATGGTGGTGGGTCGTTCTGCTGAAATGCGGATCATTGACAAAAATACCAACATCGTCCTGTCGTCCAGCAATATTCCTTACGGAGCTAAACTGTACTTCAGAAACGGAGATAAGGTTAAAAAAGGTGACCTGATCAGTGAATGGGATCCCTGGAATGCCGTTATCCTCTCGGAAGTGAGCGGCAAAGTTGTGTTTGAAAGCATCATCGAAGGGATCACCTACCGCATTGAATCCGATGAACAAACAGGGTATTATGAGAAAGTGATCATTGAGTCGCGTTTGAAAACCAAGAATCCATCCATCAGAATTGTTGGCAAGACAGGCGAGGAGCTCAGGGCCTATGACATTCCTGTTGGCTCTCACATTCAAGTTGAAGATACTGCTGACATCAAGGCTGGGGATGTCCTGGTGAAGATCCCCAGGTCCTTTGGTAAGGCCGGGGATATTACCGGTGGATTGCCCAGGGTGACCGAACTTTTTGAAGCCCGTAACCCCTCCGATCCGGCCATCGTTGCTGAAATTGACGGCGTGGTATCGCTGGCCAAGAAGCTTAAAAGAGGCAACCGCGAAGTGGTGATTACTTCAAAGACGGGTGAGGAAAAGCATTACCTCATTCCAACCTCCAAGCAGATCCTTGCTCAGGAGAATGACTATGTAAAAGCCGGAACGCCTCTCTCCGAGGGTGCAATGACTCCATCCGACATTCTTGCCATCAAGGGCCCCATGAAGGTTCAGGAGTATATTGTCAATGAGATCCAGGAAGTTTACCGGCTTCAGGGTGTCAAGATCAATGATAAACACTTCGAAGTCATTGTCCGTCAGATGATGCGCAAGGTTGAAGTGGCCGATCCCGGCGATACCAAGTTCCTGGAAGGGGAACTGGTCAGCAAAAACGAATTTCAGGATGAGAACGACTGGATCTTCGGTAAAAAAATCGTGGTGGATTCGGGTGATTCATTGAGTTTCCGGTCAGGGCAGATTGTCAGCGCGCGGAAATTGAGGGATGAGAATTCTTTACTGAAACGGAAGGATAAACGGCTTGTCGAAGCCAGGGATTCCCAGCCTGCCACGGCCAAGCAGGTGCTTCAGGGGATAACAAGGGCTTCGCTGCAGACAAAAAGCTGGATCTCGGCCGCATCTTTCCAGGAAACTACAAAAGTGCTCACCGAAGCAGCTATCCGGGCCAAGACAGATGATCTGGAAGGTCTGAAGGAAAACGTGATCATAGGCCATTTGATCCCTGCCGGCACAGGCCTCAGGGAATATGAGAACCTGATCGTGGGAAGCAAGGAAGAATATGAAACACTGATGGCCTCAAAAGAAGATGTTACCGTAACCGAATAAATTTTTACCCAATGGAAGAACAAAAAAAGATGGGTCAGATCAATATTGAACTAAGTGATGAAGTCGCCGAAGGAATCTATTCCAACCTGGCCATCATTACCCATTCACAGTCTGAATTTATAGTGGATTTTGTCAAGATGATGCCCGGAGTGCCCAAAGCCAAGGTCAAATCAAGGATCATTCTGACACCTCAGCACGCAAAACGGCTCTACCGTGCACTAAAGGAAAATATTACCAAGTACGAAGCCGTTCACGGTACGATCAAGGAACCTGTTGGGGAACCCATTCCTCCCTTCTCGCTGGGAGGACCATCCGCGCAGGCATAAAAAAAAGAGGGTGTCCGTTTGGTGACACCCTCTTTTTTTACCGGGACTTATCCGGTCCCTCCGGAATAGCCGGGATCTCTTTGTAATGCTTCAGCTCCTCTTTGATCACTTCAATGGCCTTGTTCAACTGGTCGTCGATGCCGTCATACTCCCTTGCCGGATCATTGTCCACAAAAATATCCGGCTCAACGCCAATCCCCTCAATGATCCATTTGCTATCATCCGCCGAGTAGGAGGCAAATTCCGGCTTTCGCAAATCGCCTCCGTCAATGAATGGAAGAGAACCCCGGATGCCAACCACGCCTCCCCAGGTTCTTTTCCCGATCAGTTTGCCCAGCTGGTGCTTTTTAAATGCATACGGGAAGAGATCACCGTCGGATGCCGAATATTCATTGATCAGCATCACCAGGGGGCCACGCATCATCTGACGTGGAGTCTGTGTGGGTACCGTTACATTCCGTGCCATATTCGAGCGGGTTATCTCGCGGCTCAATCGTTCGATGATCATGGGCGAAACATTCCCGCCTCCGTTGCCACGATCATCAATGATCAACGCTTTCTTGTCAAGCTGAGGATAGAAGTACTTCACAAATTCATTCAAGCCTTCGGGCCCCATGTCGGGAATGTGTATATACCCCACTTCTCCATTGGTGGCCTCACTGACCTTTCGGATATTTTCCTGCACCCATTCATAATAGTACAAAGAAGATTCATCGCGAACCGGAACCACGATCACATCACGGCTTCCTTCGCCGGAGATGGTTTTACCCACTGTCAGCTCCACTTGTTTACCCGCCGTACCCAGCAGGGATTCATAGATGTCGTTCATTGAAGTGGTTGGAATTCCATTGACTGCAAGGATATAATCCCCTTCGTTCACATTTACACCGACCTCTGTCAGCGGGGAACGCAGGTTCTCGCTCCAATTCTGACCTTTCAGGATATGGTCCACCCGAAAGCAGCCGGAAGGATCCCGGGATATTTTCGCACCCAGCAGGCCCATGGGGATCCGGTCAGGCTGGGGTTTATCGCCGCCGCCGACGTAGGCATGACCAATGCTGAGTTCGCTGACCATCTCTCCGATCAGGTAATTCAGATCATTCCGGTTATTGACATAGGGCAGCATCACACCATATTTTTCTTTCATCGCCTCCCAGTCGACCCCATGCATATTGGCCACATAAAAGAAATCCCTCATCTGCCGCCAGCTTTCCGTGAAGATCTGGTTCCACTCTGCCTTGAAGTCGACCATTGCCTTCATGCTGGAAAGATCAAGTGGCTTATCTGTTTTGACCGGTCCGGAGGGCAGGTCGGTGATATAATAAGAGGAACCTTTGCTCAGGAGTATTTTTTTCCCGTCAAAGGAAATCTCAAATCCTCCTTCAAAATTCAAATCAGTCTCTTTTTTTTCTTTCAGGTTAAAGAGTTTAATGCTGCGACCGCCTTTTGAAGAGGAGTAATAGTAGTAGATCTTGTCGCCAACACTCCGGATGCCTCCATAGTTCCCGGAGGGGACAGGCAGGCCGATCACGCGCTGGTTTATCCCTTCAAGGTCCACCACCACTCTACCGGGTTCTTTTTTGTCTTTTTCATCCGTGGCCGGTTTTGCCTCTTCCTTACTGGCTGGTTCTTCAGATTTCACCGCCACTTCATCATTCACCGGGGCAAAAGGGGAGGGGGTGTCTTTTGCCAGGGTGATCATATAGATCCCTTCCATATCCTGGTAGGCGTAGTTCCATTCCACCTGGCTGTAGGTGGGACTGAAGTCCCTGTCGGAGACAAAGAAAAGGTACTTGCCGTTTTCGCTGAAGGCCGGGCTGGAACTACCATACCAATCATCGGTCACATCGTATGCCTGATTGGCTTCCAGGTCATACAAGCACAGGGTATTCATGCCTGTGGTTCTTGGCCTGCAGAAAGCTATCCACTTGCTGTCGGGTGACCAGACATAACCATAATATTCGCCTACGGAGGATTGCTCCACTTCTGTGATCTTGCGGGATGAAACATCCACATACTGCAGGCGAAGCTTTTTATCCGACCACATCAGCTTTTTGCTGTCAGGTGACCAGGAAAGGGAATATTTATAGGTATCACCATTCGTAGTCAGCGCTAAAGGTGCCTCACTTCCGTCCTGTTTGATGATATGGATCTCATCCTCGCCGGATTGATCGGAAATGTAGGCTATATAGCTACCATCAGGTGACCACTGGGGATTTCTGTCGTGAACACCTGAAGATTTCGTAAGGTTGCGGGTGATCCCATTTTCGGCCGGAACTGTCCAGATCTCTCCGCGGGCCCAGAACAATGCCCTTTTGCCATCCGGGGAGATTTCATAGGAAATGATGTTCTTTGAAGCATCAACCAGCTCATTCCTGCCTGCAAGAAAGTCATCTGCAATTTTGACGGGAATGTTTGCAACCTGTTCATTGGCCAGGTCAAGGTAGAAAAGGTAGCCGCCTTTTTCGAAGACGATGGCCTGATCCCCCAGGGAGGGGAATTTTATGTCGTAATCGGTAAAGTTGGTTACTTTTCTTGTTTGACCTGTTGTTATGTCATAGGCAAAAAGATTCATGGTCCTGTCACGGTCGGAGAGGAAATAGATCTTGTTTTTATGCCACATCGGGATGATGTCCTGTGCGTCGTTGCTGGTAATGTTGGTGGTAGTGCGCGTTTGAAAGTCATAGATCCAGATGTCGTCAGCCATACCTCCCTTGTAATATTTCCAGGTGCGGAATTCACGAAACACCCTGTTGTAGGCCATCTTCTTTCCATCTTCCGAATAGGAGCAAAATCCGCCCCGGGGAAGTGGAAGCTCGGAGGATAGTCCACCTTCACTGCTTACCTTGAAAAGTTGTCCGGTGAAATCATTGAATGTTTGTTTGCGTGACCGGTAGATAATGTTCTTACCGTCGGGTGTCCACGTCATGACAATGTTGTTCGGTCCCATTCTGTCGGAGATATCATCCCGGCTCAGCGTGGCCGTGTAGGTCAGCCTGACCGGTACACCTCCTTCGGAGGGCATCAGGTACGCCTCCGTGTTCCCATCGTATTGTGCCGTAAAAGCCAGCTTGCTGCCATCCGGTGAAAAACGCGGGAACATTTCATAACCTTCGTGGTTGGTCAGCTTTCTGGCCACGCCTCCTGTTTTCGAAACGGTGTAAAGGTCGCCCCCATAGGAAAAAACGACCTGATCGCCGTGGATTGCAGGAAACCGCATCAAACGGGTGTCATTCTGCGCTCCCAGGTATAAAACGCTGACCAGCAGTACCGAAATCGTAAAAATTACTTGTTTCATCATGCCTGTTTTGTTGATTTATTAGTTTCCGAAATTACAAAAGTTTGTTCAGTCATCGAATAATATGCCATTTTATCTAATGAATTGGCCATAAGAATGTTAAATTTTCCTATCCGAACCGCGCCGGACCCAAGTGTTGAATAGCGGACACTCACGTGTGCATAAGTGAACAGGATGCACAGGGCATGTTCTTTTTATTCTTTTACATCCTCTGGATAATACGTATTTTTGTTGAACGTTAATCTTTCATGACCAGGTTCTTGTTTCGTATATTGTGCCTGTACACCCTGGGTTCCATTATCCTGGTTACCATCCCGGCGGAGGGGCAGAAAGTGTGCCTTGTCCTCAGCGGAGGAGGCGCCAAGGGTGTATCCCATATCGGGGTCATCAGGGCGCTGGAAGAGAACGGGATCCCCATTGATTGCATTGCCGGCACTTCCATGGGCGCCATTGTAGGAGGACTGTACGCCAGTGGCTTTTCACCGGAGGAAATGACCCGGCTGTTCATGTCAAAAGATTTCCTTTCCTGGATATCCGGTAAGATGCCCTCTTTTTATGAGTACTACTTTAAGAAGGAGGATCCCAATGCAACGTGGTTTGAAATTGATATGGATTATGAAAAAATAAAAAGTACGAGCATCCTGCCCACCAACCTGATCTCTCCCATCATGATGGATTTCGCCATCATGGAGATCTTTGCTCCGGCCAATGCCGTAAGCCGGGGTAATTTCGACAGCCTGATGATTCCTCTCAGATTCGTTGCGGCCGATGTTGAAAAAAATCAATCCCTTACGATCAGGGAGGGCGATCTGGCCACCGGCCTTCGAGCAGCGATGACCTTTCCCTTTTATTTCAAACCCATCCGGATGGACGGAAAACTGCTTTTTGACGGAGGGATGTATGATAATTTTCCGATCAAAATGGCTGTGGATGAATTTCAGCCCGACGTGATCATTGGAAGCAAGGCAGCCAGCAATTATGATCCGCCGGAGGAGGATGATCTGATATCCCAGCTGCAGAACATGCTGATGGAAAAAACCCTTTACGACGTTCCACCCGATAAGGGGGTCCTGATCAAACCTGACCTGGATCCGGTGAATGTGACTGACTTTTCACGCACTTCTGCATTTATCGACAGTGGCTATGTGGCAACCTTGCGCCGGCTGGATTCCATCAAGGCATATATCGTCAGAAGCATTCCGGAGGATTCGGTATGGAACCGCCGGGCTCAGTTTAACCGCCGGAAACCCCCGCTGGTCATCGATACCATTGCTGTGACGGGCCTGAACGAGAACCAGGCGCAGTTTGTCACCCGGTCTCTGTTGAGGAAAAGGGATACGCTCACCTCCAGCGAGTTAAGACGGGAGTACTTCAAACTTCAGACGGACAAATTATTTGAACATGTTTTCCCGGTCAGCCAGTACAATGATTCCAGAGGATTCTACAAGCTTGGTCTGGACTTTAAGAAGGAAAAGAACCTTACCCTGCAGATAGGAGGAAACCTATCGTCTTCACCAATTAACGAAGCCTATTTTGGTGCAAAGTTCAACATTCTTTCGAGTTTTTATTTCGGTTTGAAAGCCAGTGTTTACATTGGAAGGTTTTACAGTGCCGCCCAGATCGATACGAAGATAGAACTTCCCACCCGAATGCCTTTTTATTTGAAATCTTCCATTTCGTTCAACCAGTGGGACTATTTTGAAACATCCACCGTTTTTTTTGAGGACAGAGATCTTTCCTACCTCATCCAGAATGAAAACCACGTAGACGCTTATTTTGGCTTTCCGACCGGTACCAATGCCAAATTTGAATTTGGCGGCGCTGTGGCCAGGTTGCGCGATGATTACTACCCAACCAATCAATTCACCAGCAGTGACACGGCCGACCGGACCTATTTTGATTGCTTTACCCTGGGAGCACTCTATGAAATCAACACACTGAACAACAAGTACTACCCCAACTCCGGTTATGATTTTTTGATCTCATTGCGATTTGTCGGGGGGGATGAGGAACATATCCCTGGTTCAACTTCCAATGATACCGATTTTTATTACCAGCGCCATCAATGGTGGAAATTCCGGGCAAAATACGAAACCTATTTTCCCCCGGTGCGGCATCTCACATTCGGGATCTATTCCGAAGCACTGCTTTCCAGCCAGATGCTGTTCCACGATTATGTCTCCAGTGTGCTCTCTGCATCTGCTTTTCAACCGTTACCCGAAAGCAAAACGATGTTATTGCCTGAGTTCAGGACCTACAATTACGGGGCGCTTGGTGCACGGATGATCTATGCCTTTCAGAAAAACATTCACTTTCGGCTGGAAGGTTATGGATTTTTTCCGTTCCAGGAGATCCAGGAACAACCTGACTTATCCGCGGAACTGGGTGGATTATTCGAGGACCAGTACTTCATTGCCTCATCATCATTGGTTTACCATAGCCCTGTTGGACCTGTAAGTCTGAGCATGAACTTCTACGACCGGGAGGTTGACCGTTTTTCATTCATTGTGAATATTGGCTATATCCTGTTCAATAGCAGGGCCCTTCAATGATTTCTCCCCCGTCTCAGCTGGATTATTTTCCTGAAAGGTACCATCATTTTTAATTATTACTACCTTTGCACACCACTAAGGTCTTTACGTTTCACGATTGTGAAGATTTTCAATCTACTTGCCGCATTACAGGCGGGTGGATCATTTTGGTTACTTGACTTAACTATCACAATCCCCTGACAGGGAGGAGAATTCTTAATTTAAAACCATTAAGCGATGGCAGAAGAGCAGTTAACTACTAATCCTTCAGAGGAAACAACAAAAGCACAAATCATCGAAGAAGTCATTACCGATGAACCCTCTTCTAATGAAGGGCCAACCCTTGAGATACCTGATTCAGCGTTTCCCCCTCCATCCGTTTCTGAACCTGATCCAGAACCAGAACCAGAACCAGAACCAGATCTCGAACCGGAACCTGAACCGATCGATGCTCTCCCCGATGATGATGCATCATCGGAAGTTGAGCCAGAACCGGAACTGATCCTTCCGGAAGACGCTGCAGAAGAACCTGCAGTTACGGTTTCAGATCCGGAACCTTTACCTGAATCATTGGTTAATCCCCCGGAAGAACAACCAGCTCCTGAAAAGGCAGTGGAAGTGCCTGAGGAAGTACCGGCACCTGAATCGTTGGTTGAATCCTCTTCGCTGCCGGAACAACAGGAAATGACACCGGCTATCCTGGTGGAAGATCTCCAGGAATCCGTTGAAGAAGATGAAGAAGAGCCGGAAGAGGAATATGCTGAAGTAGCTGTTGAAGCTGATGAGGAATCCCTGAAAAACATCAATGATCTTTCCAGGGAGCAACTGGTGGAACTTCTTGAGGAAACGGTCAGGGAAACAGACATCAATCTAATAAAAACCCGCGTTGCCTTGATCAAAGTAGCCTTCCTGAGGCTGAGCAAAGAATACAAGGATCAACACATTGATAAATATATCCGGGAAACGGATGAAAAAACCGAACACCCGGTTACCGAAGACCCCCTCGACCTTCGTTTTGACCAGGCTTTTGAAACCTACAAACTCAACAAGGCCAAATATACCGAGGTCCAGGAGCAGGACAAACAGAAGAATCTCCAGGAAAAACTGAAGATCCTGGATGATCTGAAAGAATTGATCAACTCAGAGGAAACACTCAAGAAAACGTACGATCAGTTCAGATCGCTGCAGGATAAATGGAAGGAAATTGGCATGGTGCCAAAATCAGAGGTGAATAACCTCTGGCAGAATTACCACTTTTTAGTGGAAAAGTTTTTCGATAAGGTAAAGATCAACAAGGAATTAAAAGACCTGGATCTCCGGAAGAACCTGGAGGCGAAAGTAAAAATCTGCGAAAAAACAGAGGAATTGCTGCTGGAAACCTCTATCCTCAGGTCGTTTAAACAACTTCAGAAGTACCACGAAGAATGGAAAGAGATCGGCCCTGTCGCCCAGGACAAGAAGGATGAGATCTGGGAACGCTTCAAGACAGCCACAGACAAGATCAATGACCGCCGCAGGGAACATTACCGGAAACTCCAGGATGAACAAGAGCAAAACTATGCAACAAAACTTGCCTTGTGCGAAAAAGCTGAACAAATTGTCACGATCCGGAACAATTCACTGACCGATTGGCAAAGTACAACCCAGGAGATCTCCGAACTTCTGAAAATATGGAAATCGATCGGTCCTGCCAGTAAAAAAATAAACGACAAGATCTGGGAACGTTTTAAATCGTCCCTGGATGCCTATTTCACTGAAAAAAAGGAATATTTTGGCAAGGTCAAAGACCAGCAGATCCATAACTTTAACCTTAAACTGGACCTGTGTGTACAGGCGGAAGCACTGAAGAATAACACGGACTGGAGAAAGACAACGCAGGATCTGATACAGCTTCAGAAAGAGTGGAGAGAAATCGGCCCTGTGCCGCGTAAGCACTCAAACCGGATCTGGAAAAGATTCCGCACTGCCTGTGATGAATTCTTTGCCAGAAAAGCCAATTATTTTTCCTCCATTCAGAAGCAAGAAGAGGAAAACCTGCAACTGAAACTCAGCCTGATCAAAAAGGTACAGGATTATGAACTTATGGGGAATAAAAGCGAGGACTTGCAGGTGATCAAGGAAATGCAACGGGAATGGATGGAGATCGGCCACGTTCCGCTGAAAGAAAAGGACGGATTGCAGAATGATTTTCGTGCGGCGATCAACAAGCATCTGGATAAACTGAAGGTCGATGCCATGGAGATCAATACGCTCTCTTTCAAGGCGCATTACGAGTCGGTCAGGGATGTCCCGGATGCTAACCGTATTCTGGGCAAGGAAAGGGGAACACTGGTCAATAAACTCAGTAAACTGAAAGAAGATATCGCTCTTTGGGAAAATAACATCGGATTTTTAGCCGATTCCGTGAATGCCCAGATCCTTAAAAAAGAATTTGAGAAGAAAATTGAAAACGCCAAAAAGGAAAAGGCCATTCTGGAGGCAAAGATCAGGATTTTAAACGGGCAGCGGTCATAGGTTGAATGGCGGCTCGCCTGACAGGCAAGACTTTGGTAGGGTTTCCCGACTGACTACATGCGTCGAATCACAATGAAAAGATTTTTTAAAATCGTCCTGATCGCAGTTGCGGTTCTGATGCTATTACTGCTCATCCTTCCCGTGATCTTTAAGGGACATTTGATCGAGTTTACAAAAAAACAGGCCAACAACAGGCTTAACGCCACCATGTCCTTTACGGGCGGACACGTGATTCTGCTGAAGAGTTTCCCGCTCCTGACCCTGGAGCTGGATACATTCATCATCGCAGGAAAAGAGCAGTTTGCAGATGACACCCTGATCAATACACCTTCATTGACAGTGGGCTTTGACCTGATGAGCCTGTTCGGTCAGCAGTATGAAATTGTGAAGATCAAAATGCAAGACCCTTCCATTCTGCTTAAAGTTACGGAAAACGGAGAGGTGAACTGGGATATCCTGAAAGAGGATGAAAAAGCAGGAGACGCTGCGGAGAACCTGGCTGCCGCTGAGGAAAGTGCTTCTTACGTACTGCAAATGCGACGGGTCGATCTTTTGAATGCACACCTGGTCTATCTGGACAAAAGTGTGGATATGCTTCTTGAAGCCAGTCGGATGAACCTGACCTTTTCGGGCGATTATACGGTAGATCAAACCGATCTGACAGCCCGGGCGAAAATGGATGAGTTTTCCCTCACCTATGCGGATCTTCCCGTCCTGCAAAAAGTTAAAACCGATCTGTCGTCGGTCATCCATGCCGATTTCATCAACGAAAAATACACCTTCAGCCAGTCAATCGTTTTGCTGAATGAAATCCCGGTCGCCATTGAGGGCTACTGGGCAGAACCGAATGAACAGGTTGAAATGGATCTTAGCTTCAAAACCGGAAAACGCGGTTTCAAGGAATTTCTTTCGCTGGTCCCGGCCATTTATGCGAAAGATTATGATAAGGTCAGCGCATCAGGCGATCTTTCAATCGATGGATTTATCCGCGGCCGGTACACGGAAGAATCATTTCCATCCTTTGGCCTGAAGATAGACATTTCAGAGGGAATGTTTCATTACCCGGATCTCCCGGCGAGCGTTTCCAATATCCTGCTGAAAGCTTCTGTTGACAATCCTGGCGGAACCATGGACAATACGGTCATAGTGGTTGATCCACTGCACCTTGTCCTTGCCGGTAATCCGGTCAGTGCAAACCTGTCGGTCCGTCATCCGGTATCGGATCCTGACATCCAGGCGGCATTGAAGGGAAAGATTGACCTGGAAACCATCCAAAAAGTATATCCTCTTGATCCAGGGCAGGATTTTGCGGGTGTTGTTTCAGCGGATGTCGCAATAAAAGGTAAAGTGTCGGACTTTCAGAGTACGAATTTCAAGAACATCCACGCCAGCGGTACCATGGAAGCAACAGGTGTTACGATCCATCCTTCTGCTGAAAGTCAGGCTGTCCGGATTTCGAAAGCATTTCTTGAATTACGGCCCGAAAAGATACAGGTCACCGACCTGGCATTGAGTTACGGGGCCAGCGACATCACGGCAAAAGGGTATCTTGAAAATTACATACCCTATCTTCTTGATGGAGACTTGCTGACAGGACAGTTCAGTACATCCTCCAAATTTATGGATATCGATTCTCTCATCGCCGACCTGTCGCCTTCAGGTGCGGGACAGCAGGGAAAAGCTCCTGATACAGCCACCCTGGTTTTCAATGTGCCGTCCAATATTGATTTTTCGCTGTATTCCACCTGTGAAAAATTAAATTACAATGCTGCAAGCGTTGAGAACGTAGAAGGCTGGCTTAGCCTTCAGAACCAGGAAGTCAGGATCAGGGATCTGAAAATGGATCTGCTGGGAGGATCCATTGCACTGGACGGGCTTTACTCTGCAGTTGTACCCGGGCAGGCAGGTGTTCAGCTCTCCCTGAAATTGCTGGGATTTGATGTTCAGCAGTCCTATAATTCCCTGCAGATGATCCACGCATTTGCACCGGTAGCGCAAAAAACAAAAGGCAGCTTTTCCGCTGGTCTGTCACTTTCAGCCAAACTGAACGACAGATTAAGGCCGGTTTTGAGCAGCCTGTCCAGTACGGGAAACCTGTCGTCATCCAAAGTGGTGATCGAAGACCTGCAGATCTTTAATCAGATCGCGGAAACACTCAAAATTGAAAAGCTGAAAAATGCGACCATTGATGCCCTGAATTTTTCATTTGAACTCCTGGAAGGAAAAGCCCACGTAAGGCAGTTTCCCTTTAAAATGGGATCCATCGGGGCTGTCCTGAGCGGTTATACATCCCTGGATCAGGAGATCAACCTGATACTGGCCCTTGAGATCCCCCGATCAGAATTCGGTACCCATTTCAACGAAGTGATGGACGACCTGGCCAGTCAGATCCAGAAAACCGGAATGGACCTGGAACTGGTCAGTAAGGTCAACGTGGATGTGATCATTGGCGGAACACTTACCCGCCCTACGATTAAAATCGGGTTGAAGGAAGCCATGGGAAACATCGTGGAGGAGATCAAATCGCAGGTGGAGGAGGAGCTGCAGGAAAAGAAGGAAGAAATGGAAGCGAAACTCATGGAAGAAGCTGGTAACTACATTGCCAAAGTTGACGCTGAAGCACAGCAGCTTATTCAGGAAGCGGAAAAACGGGCCAATGAGGTAAAATCGCTGGCACGCCAGTCGGCCGACCGGATCCGCCAGGAGGCTGATTCCACCGCTGTGAAGCTGGTGGAGGAGGGGAAGAAAAATGGAAAAATTGCTGAACTTGCTGCGGTCGCTGCAGCGGATCAGATGAAGAAGGAAGCCGGCAAACAGGCAAACCGGCTGGTTGAAGAAGCTGACACCAGGGCAGATGCCATCATCCGGGAAGCCCGCGATCAAGCCAGCAGAATGAAGCAGGAAGCCCGGGTGAAATTTGGTCTAGCTGACTGATTGTCAACCTGTATATGAAGATCCGGATCAGGATTTTCCTTGTTAAATTTTGTTAAATGGATGATCCTGCCTTTCCGGGGATTTTTCTAAATTTTTTTATTTTGCAAAAAATTTAATTCGAGGATTATGGATATTATCGTTGAAAATTTTACCAAAAAATACGGAACCCAGAAAGCAGTCGATAATATTTCCTTTGTGGTCAAGGCAGGAGAGGTGCTTGGCTTTCTGGGACCAAACGGAGCGGGTAAGACGACCACGATGAAGGCCATCACGACCTTTTTTGCTCCGACATCGGGTGATATCCGTCTTGGCAACGTATCGGTCAGGGAGAATCCTGAGGAAATCAAGAAGCATATCGGCTATCTTCCCGAAAACAATCCCCTTTATTCCGATCTTCCGGTGATCGATTATCTGAAGTTTGTGGCGGGTCTTTACCTGATCCCCAAGTCGAAGGTAAAGGAGAAGATCCTTGAGATGGTCACGCTGTGCGGGCTCGAAGGAGAGAAACACAAAAAGATCGGTGAGCTTTCCAAGGGATACAAGCAGCGGGTCGGCCTTGCCCAGGCGCTGATCCATGACCCGGATGTGCTCATACTGGATGAGCCTACGGCCGGGCTGGATCCAAACCAGATCGTCGAGATCCGTGAACTGATCAAAAAAATAGGGAAACAGAAAACGGTCATTCTCAGCTCGCATATTTTGGCGGAGGTGGAGGCCACCTGCGACAGGATCCTGATCATCAACAGGGGAAGGATCGTTGCCGACGGTACCCCGGCCACCCTTCGGCAACGTGCACAGGGTAACGAGGTCCTTAAGGTGACCATTGAAGGCGGAGATCGTAACGAAGTGTTTAAGGCACTCAGAGAAATGCCTTCTGTTGAAATGGTGGATCTGGTCAGGGATGAAAGCAATGGATTCGAGATTCACAGCCAACATGATCATTCCTCCCGAAAGGCTGTCTTCCAGCTATGCGTCAGGAATAAATGGTTCCTGACGGAAATGACCCCCTACCAGACCAAACTGGAAGATGTGTTCCGCGAACTGACCATGAACTGACCGGATTTAAACAAACATTCAATCAATCATTGAAACAAACTACCTATGAAAAAAATCTGGGTGATTACAACCAAAGAGCTGAGCACCTTCTTTGACTCGCTGATGGCATATATCATGCTGGTCCTTTTCCTGGGATTCAGCGGTTTCTTTACGTGGATCTATGGTGCGGATGTTTTTCTTGTCAACCAGGCAAGCCTGCAGTCTTTTTTTGGAATAGCCTACTGGACACTGTTCTTCTTCATACCGGCACTGACCATGCGCATGATGGCCGAGGAACGACGGTCAGGCACCATTGAGCTGTTGTTGACACGTCCTGTGAGCGACTGGCAGGTGGTCGCCGGAAAGTTCCTGGCAACTTTCATCCTGATCCTGGTCGCCCTGCTTTTGACATTACCGTACTACATAACGGTTTCAACCCTCGGCCCGATCGATCATGGTGCCGTCTGGACGGGTTACCTTGGACTTTTGTTGATGAGTGGCGCCTATATAAGCATCGGTTTGTTTGCCAGCAGCGTTTCATCCAACCAGATCGTGGGTTTTCTGCTTGCACTGTTTATCGGGATTTTCTTTCATATCATCTTTGAAGTGCTGGGCGCAAACATTTCCGGATTCTTCGGAAACCTGTTCTCTTACCTGAGCATGTCAACACATTATGAATCCATTGCCCGGGGCGTCATTGACACCAAGGACCTGATCTATTTTTTCAGCATCATATTCCTTGGCCTGATTGCAACGGAGGCAGTCTTATCCAAACGTAACATCGCGGAAAACTAATTGACAGATCATTAAGCGTTACAGAGATGAAAAAAACGAGAAAATCATTCCTTTATCAGATCCTGTTGATCGCAGGTGTTGTGCTTCTGATCAATATTCTGGCAGATAGCTATTTTGTGCGGCTCGACCTGACATCCGATAACCGGTACACGCTCAGCAAAGCCACCAAAAACATCCTCAGGAACCTGGACGCCCCTGTGACGGTGACGGCCTATTTCACCGAAGATCTGCCTCCTCAGATGGTAAAGGTGAAAAAGGATTTCAAGGAGCTGCTCATCGAGTATGCCAGCATCTCGAAAGGAAATGTGGTATACGAATTCATTGATCCGGCCAGGGATGACCAGACAGAAGTGAAAGCCCAGCAGCAGGGCATACAGCCGGTATTGATCAATGCCCGGGAAAAAGACCAGATCAAGCAGCAGAAGGCTTACCTGGGGGCAGTGGTGCAAATGGGGGAAGAAGCAGATGTTATCCCTTTCCTGCAGCAGGGATCGGCCATGGAGTTTGCACTCTCTTCCAGCATCAAGAAGTTGTCGGTACAGGATAAACCGGTGATCGGGCTGATGCAGGGCCACGGCGAACCTTCGATGGGCGCCATGCCGCAGGTGATGGGTCAGCTGAGCATTCTCAACAGCATCGAACCCGTTTACCTGAATGATTCGAGCGATGCCCTGCTTAATTACAAAACCATCGCGATCGTTGCACCGGCGGATTCATTTCCTGCCAGTCATCTGAACCAGCTGGATGCTTTCCTTGCCAGGGGAGGCAATCTGTACATCGCGCTGAACAGAGTTCTTGCAGATTTCAATACCCTGAACGGATCTGTGGTGAATACGGGCCTGGAAACATGGCTTCGCAGTAAAGGCCTGAATGTCGGGGAAGATTTTATCGTGGATGCACAGTGTCAGTCGGTTGGTGTACGACAGCAGCAGGGGATGTACAGCATAACAACCCCGGTGAGGTTTCCCTACCTCCCCATCATCACTAAGTTTGCTGATCATCCGATCACAGCAGGGATTGAATCCGTTGTTTTCCCGTTCCTCAGTTCTATCCAATATACAGGGGATACATCGGTGTCGTTCACTCCGCTCGCTTACACAAGCGACAAATCGGGAACCCGGTCAGCGCCTTTGTACCTGGATTTTCAGCGTAACTGGGCTCAGGATGATTTTCCGATGTCGGCCATCACCGTTGCAGGTGTGCTGGAGGGACGAATTGCCGGCAACGCCTTTTCGCGGATCATTCTGATCACCGACGGAGATTTTGCCGTGAACGGAGAGGGAAACCAGGCCCAGCAGATCCAGCAGGATAATGTGAACCTGATGGTCAACTCCATGGATTACCTGTCGGATGATACCGGCCTGATCGAACTCCGTACTAAAGGAGTGACCTCACGGCCGCTGGATCAGATTGATGACGGCAAGAAAAGTATGCTGAAATATGTCAATTTTCTGTTGCCTATTGTGCTTATCGTGATTTTTGGGATTCTCCGGATGCAACGCAACCGGAACCTGCGTGTTAAAAGAATGGAGGAAGGCTATGTTTAAAAAACTTGATTACCGTATTCTGCTGGTCACCCTGCTGATACTCGCCGCAGTTTTTATCATCACCAGAACCGTCAGAAAGGATGAGCGGACCTTCAGAAAGGAGCTGGTTTCATTTGCTCAGGATGAAATCACGGAGATACTCTTTACTCCTGATCCCGTAAAGAAAGACCAGGTACGGCTGCAGAGGCAGTCGGAGGGTGTCTGGAAGGTGTACGCGGGTGATAAAGCCTTCAATGCGGATACGGCCATGATCAGCGGAATGATCCGTTCGCTGAACAATCTGAAGCCCTTTCGTGTGGCTGCTATGAACGAATCGAAATGGAACGATTTTCAGGTGGATGACTCGACGGGGATCAGGGTCAAACTGTTGAGAAATTCAGAAGAAATGGCCGACCTGGTCATCGGCAGGTTCTCCTATAAGCCACCTGAGGGGCAGCAGTCGATGTACGGACAGGGTCAGGGCCAGATGACCTCCTATGTCCGGCTCTATGATGAGAAGGAAGTGTATGCAGTCGACGGGTACCTGCGGATGGGCTTTCAACCCAATGTCAACAGCCTGCGTGATAAGGCCCTTGTCAGAGCAAAACGGGATGACATTTCCCGGGTGACCTTTTCAAAACCGGGAACATTATCCTATACACTCGAGCGACAGGGTGCAGGATTCACCATCAATGGAATCCCGGCAGATTCCGCAGCATCGGCGAGCTATCTCTCGGCGATCACGCGGTTATCCAGCCAGGATTTCCTGAACGATGTGCCAACCGGACCTGCCTCGGGATATTCGGTCAAAATTGAAGGCAACAATATGCTCCCGGTCGAGATCGTTGCCCATACCGCTGATACCCTCAACAAATACATCCTGACTTCCAGCATCAACCCCGGAACGTTGTTCAGCGGTTACGGGAAAAGCAAGCTCTTCGAGAAGATCTTCGTTCCGGTGGAGAAATTTGTTAAAAAAGAACTGGTCGCTCCGGGGATCTGAGAACGGTGGATGACGATTATTTTTCTTTTCTGAACCTCAGTTTTCCATCCGGGGTCATCTTTTCGGTGGCATACTGAAAGATCAGTCGCGGAGCTGCATCTTTCCATTTCAACAGGAATTTTTCTGTGTCGTCGGGATTTTTCTTCCAGGCTTCACGCAAAAACCAACCCAGTCCCTGGTGTACTTCCCTTTCTTTGTCCATCATCAGGGAATCGATGAATTGAAAAAGTTCATTGAAGTTGGGATGCGTTTTCAGCAGCTTGATCATCGAAACGGGCACTGCCCTCCGCTGGAATTTGTTTTCTGCTGTTTTCCAGGAAGCCAGGTCAAGATAGGTGATCAGGCCTTTTTTGTAAAAGAGGGCAATGATTTCACTGCAGATGACGTCACAATGAGCCCAGTTGTTGATGCCGGTCTCGAACCATTCGCCGATGACCTCGAAGGTGGAACGCGTAAAATGTTTATGGTAATGACGTAAAAGAAGCGCTGCAAAACTGGTCAGTTCGTACTCGGGTAATCTGACCAGCAAGCGGCCTGTTCCAATCACCAGATCCATCGACATTTCCGGTTTTTGAAGGATCTCATCCACTTTGGCGTAGAGCAGATCCTGGGTAAGGCCATAAGCCTGATATCCGTTTTTAAAATAGCGGGAGTACTTTTTGACAATGTCATCGTTTGCGTGCTGACGGCAATAGAGGATGATTTCATTTAAGAGCACTTCCTGTGTCATTGGAGCATGTTTTTGATTTTTCTGAGGCTACCGCTGGTTTTTGCAGGTTTTATATCCAGTATGCGGGCGATAAGCGAATAAACATCCAGGTTGCTGAACGAAGGCTGAGTGTAGCCGGTCTTGAAGGAGGGGCCCATGGCATAAAAGATGGCGTGCATGTCGGGGTTTTCAGGGACATACCCGTGGGTGCCGCCTGTTTCATATTTTCCTCGTCGATCCCATCTGACCGACCATCCGCTGTCGGCCACGACAACCAGGTCGCCACATCGGGGATTCTTCCCGTAATGAAGGTAGCAGGGGACTTTTCTGGCTTTCCAGGTGGTAATGTGGTCAACGCTACGCAGAGCGTCATAGGCCAGGTCCAGACAGTCTTCCGATGTGGTAATATTATAGTTTGGATTCCCACCCTGGTAATTTTCGATCCAGCCCTCCTGAAGATGATCAGAAAGGAAAACCACTTTTTCTTCAGATATGCTTCCCATTCCGTGATCGGAGAGAACGATCAGGTTGATGAGCGGATAATGGGGTAATTGACGGAGTTTGTGGATCAGAACACCGATCAGGCTGTCCATGACATGGATCGTACTGTCCGTCTGGCGGCTGATGGGGCCATAAGCATGTCCGATAGCATCCGGTTCTTCAAAATAGAGCGTGACCAGATGCGGGCGTTCATCTTCTGGCAGCGATAACCAGTGAATCACGGTATCGATCCTTTCACCGAAGGAGATCTGCTTGGAGTATTCTTTCCAATAGGTTGGCCGGATGCCCTTGATGGGTGCTTCGGATCCCACCCAGAAAAAGCAGCCGGTGGTGACGTTCTGCTTTTCGGCAGTAACCCAGATGGGTTCACCTCCGTAAAAATCAGGATTGGTGACCGCCTCACGTTTCCGGATATAATATTCTTCATCCATCCACGGATCATAGAAGCTGTTGTTGACGATGCCGTGTTCGTCGGGATACAGTCCGGTCGCAATGGAATAATGATTCGGGAAGGTCTTGGTGGGGAAGCAGGGGATCAGTGCCTCGGCCCTGACACCGTGCTGTGCAATGTAGTCGAGGCTGGGGGTTGATGCCCTTGCAGGGTAATCCCATCGGAATCCATCCGTGGAAACCAGGACGACATAGTTGTTCTGACCTTCCGAATGGGAAAAGATCAAAAAGCAAAAAGCAAAGATCAAAGATCTGATCGTTCTCAAGTCTATGTTATTTTTGTTCAACTGATATTTTGCGAAGATATAAAAAAGCCCTGTCTGGATGACCGGGCAGGGCTTTTTTAGTTCTAAGAGGTTTTTTTAGAAGGAATACCTCAGACCGATCTGGGCACCCCAGGTACTGGTGGTTGACAGCACATTCGTATAGGTTTCCGTCGGAAGTTTCTTGTTCACCTGGTTCATCTGGAACATGGGGACACCATCATCGTTGACCTTGATGTACTTGAGCAGTGTGATGTCGTATGTCCCGAGGACCTGTGTTTTATAGGCACCCCAATCGGAATTCAATAAGTTGCCAATATTCAGCAGGTCGAGGCTGAACTGCAGGGTATGCCTTCTGTCTTTCCCGAAATCGGTGAAGACATCCTGAAGGATCCTCAGGTCAAGGCGCCCCAGCCAGGGCATCAGGACTCCGTACCGTTCGGCATATTCCCCTTTGTGTTCCTTGAGGTAACTGTCCTGTTCAACATAGTTCCAGAAAGCTGTATTCTGTTCTTCTGCCGTATAGAGGATGTTTTCGCCACTTGTAATATCCGTAAAGATGATTTCGGATGCATCCTTAGGAATATACATCAGGTCAGCCGTATTTCCATCCCCGTTCATATCATTGGAATAAATATAATCGAGCCTGCCCTGGTGTCTCCCGACATAGGTGAGCGAAAAGGTCGTTCCGAGGTGTTTCACGTACTCCACATTGTAGGAGAGGGTTGCCACAACCTTGTGAGGAACGGCAAACTGCGAGAAGCTCAGGCCCGGGTCGTTCTGGTGAATGACCGCCGGGTTGCTCTGCCATGCTGAATTGGCTGCAGATCCCGGATTGGCCGTAATGTCCTTGGCAATCGAATAGGTATAACTGAAGGAACCAAAGAATCCTTTGGTGAAGGGTTTATTCAGGATGAACATGAAAGAGTAGGCATGGCCCTGGTTGTCATAGTCCAGTGCTTTGGCATTGTCGAGGACCATTGCCGTGGAAATGCCGGTATTGATCCGGCGCCCGGAGGAACCCCCTACAAATCTGGGGCGATTATCCGGGCCGGCAAACGTTTCGGCAGGGATCGCCTGGTTGGCGTTGCGCTGGATGATCGCATTGATGTCCTTGGTGTACATCCCTTCAACGGTCATTTCAAGATCCCAGAAAGGCAGCTTGAAATCAACGGCGAGGTTGGATCTCCATACCTGTGGCATTTTGAAATCTTTATCCACCACGGCGATGTTTCCGGGGGCCGAAGTGCCACCTTCTGAAGGGAATTCACCTTCATAAGCCAAAGGATCTGTATTAAAATGAATATTCGACAGAAATGCGCTGTCGTTGGCGAAATTCTTTTCAACAGTATTCTGCAGGGTACCGCTGTTGGTCGGCTGATTGGTGAACCATACAAAGGGTAGCCTTCCGGTGAAGATCCCTGTACCTCCACGTACCTGCAGGGTACGGTTTCCAAGGGCATCCCAGTTGAAACCAACCCTGGGCGACACCATCAGTTTGGAATTCGGCCAGCTGCCCACATCCAGTGTTTCGTCATTTCCGTCCAGATCTTTGAAGGTCAAAGCTGCAATGGCTGCGTTTTCAAATGGGTCGTCAAAGTAGAACGGCATTTCCAGTCTCAGTCCGATGGATGCTTTAAAATTATCCGTAAATTGGATCTCATCCTGGGCGTAAAGGCTTCCCCAGCCAAAATTCAACTCGGCATAGCCGTCGCCGGCACCTTCGTAGGGATACGTAAGACCATAAGCAATGGGGGCGGCATCCTCCATGAAGTCCGCCACGGAAGCATAGCGGTAATAGCTGGTGCCGTAACGTTTGTAGCTGTTCCCGAAATACAGGTGTTCAAAGGAAATGCCGGCCGTAAACGTATGGATGCCGAGAAAATAGGAGAGGTTGTCGGTGATGGTGAAGATGTTGTTCTTTACATCATTCTCAAACGTAAACAGTTCATATCCGAAGCTCATGTAGGGATCTCCGCCTTCATAAATATCAACAAACGGGAACAGATCGCTGTTACTTCCCCTGGTATCGCGGATCTTGGTATAGGTGACAAGGAACTTGTTGGCCATTTTCTTTCCAAGCACGCTGTTCAATTCGCCTGTGAGTGATCCCACGGTGTTGAGGAAGTTATAATTTGCATTTTGGAATGCCATCGACCTGGCGCTGATTCGTCCCCAGGATGAGCGGGGAAGAGGGGCGCTCGTGGCATTCACTTGCTGGTCGTTGGTTGAATGAACATAGTTGTAACGAACGGTCAGCTTGTGGTTTTTGTGGAGGTTCCAGTCAACACGGGCCAGCAGTTTATAATTCTGGCTAGCAAAGTCACCAAAGCCCTGGTAAGGGCCCGGATCATAATTATAGTTGTCTTTAAGGAAGTTGCTGATGGTCTCCAGATCATTCACCGTTGTCCTGGAGATGTATTTAGTGGCATCGGCTTCAACACCATTCTCAGGATCGCTGGGGCTCCAGAGAATGCCGGGATAAATGGATTTTTCCCACTCCCCGTTGACAAAGAAGAAGAGTTTATCCTTAATGATGGGACCACCGAGGCGGGCTCCTACATTGTAAAATGTGTTGTCAGTCAGTTTAAGGGTGTCAGCTCTGTCCTCTCCAACGTATTTTCCGTTGAATTTTTTATTCCGGTAGAACGTATAAACTGAACCTTCCAATGTATTGTTACCGGAACGGGTGACCGCATTGACATTGCCCCCCGTGAAATTGGATTGGGTAATGTCATAGGGGGCAACGTTAACAGACACTTCTTCGATCGCATCGAGACTGATGGGCTGAGCATCACCACCGGGCAGGGCTTTGGAACTCAGTCCAAAGTTATTGTTGAAATTGGCGCCGTCGATCGTAATATTATTGTACCTGCCATCCTGACCGGCGATACTTCTGCCGTTTACCTGCGGAGAGTATTTGACATAATCGTCGATAGAACGACTGATGGAAGGCAGTGAGGATATCTGCTCACGTGTGATGTTGCTGACAGATCCCATACGGTTTCCATCAAACAGATCATTGCGCGCTCCTACAACTTCCACACCGGGGATCTGGGATATCTCCTCCACCAGCGTTCCGTTCAATCCATAGGTCTGACCCAGGTTCAGGTAGATGTTTTCGATTACCTGGTTCTTGTATCCAACGAATGAAATGGTCACTTTATACGGTCCTCCGACGCGCATATTCAGGATCCTGTAGAATCCGTCAGGATCCGTTACGGTTCCGTACATGGATCCGGATGATTCGTGGGTGACGATCACGGTCGCACCCGGCAGAGATTCATTGTTCATGTTCGTCACCCGGCCATTGATCCCCGAGGTGGTTACCTGGGCAATGGTCCACGACTGGAACAGGACAATCGCTGTAAACAGCAGGATAAATTGGTACAGATTTTTCATAAACAAAAGGTTTTGAGTTAATTACTATTTTGATTTTTGACATTTTTATTCGCCCCTAAAATAAAAAATCCGTGTTAACTGAACATTAATCCTGTCTAAAGTTATTCAGCGTCCTGGTCATGCCACTCAAAGGGATGATTCCTCCGGATGGGAGGGGAGGTTTCTGACCGTGCTGCTTCAGAATCTGTCAATATACTTAAATTCAGTAAGTTATAAATGAACGGATGGCGAATCCGGTGAAAAATCCGGTAACGGATCCAGCAGGCGCGAATGTTAATTAAATGTTGAAAACTACGAAAGGACGGAGCTATCTAATTTGTTAACTAATTTAAAAACAAATACTTACGCTTAAATCGACATTGTTATTAACGTGTTGATAAATGATTTCATTAGAAAGGTGGGTGCAGTCACGGGAGGATGTCCTTAATGATGCCCGGAATGACGTGCAGAACGTTGGGGGCTGCCACTCTCCGGTATTCAATCCAGATAACACTTCACCAACCGCAACGTGTGGCTGTAGGTCCTGGTATCGTGATTAAAGATACCCTGATGGTCCAGGGTATCGATCCGTACGGATCCGGAAGCATGGATGATCTTACCCTGTGGCAGGACAATGCCAGTGTGAATGATCCGGCCTTCACCGTCATCAAAGAAAGCGAGGTCGCCGGGGCCTGCTTCGGAAACAAACGTGCGGGATTGCCCTTGCAAGGCCTGTTGCCACGCATCCCTGGGCAACGCTATGCCGGATAAACGATATACCATCTGGGTGAAACCGGAACAATCCATCCCAAACGGCGTCCTCCCTCCCCACATATAAGGAACGCCTTCGTACATCATGGAAAAATCTGTGATTAACGATCTGGAGCAATGATCTTTCCATTTGACGGCATAACCCTCGAACTGGAAAGTTTTACCGGCCAGGGTCAGCCGGTGGTTCTGCATTCCCGGCAGGGAACTGCCGGCAACCACCAATGTTTTCAGTCCATTCGGTTCCCTTAAAATGGCGATCGGTTCGGCCACAAGGTATAACCCGCCGTTATTCAGCCGGTCGTATGATCCGTTGTCGATGGGCGTTATCTGTTTTCCATTGACCCAGCCTGCATACCCGTCGTATGCGATTTTGATTTTTAACCATCCATTCAGGTCATCCGTTATTTCCACCCACTCACCAAAGAGGAGCTGGCTGACCATTTCAGATCGGTCGGACGCTTCGGCCCTTACAGGCACAATGCTTTGCAGACAAACAGCATATTCCATTGAATTTCGGTGATTGAACTTGTTCGTGCAGGTAAAATTACAATTTTTTTGAAAGGGATTGCCTTTCAAGGTACGCTCTTGTTTCCGGTCCAATGTTGAACAGGAGATCGATGACGCTCAGATTGGCAATGAATCCGAATTTATGCTGAAATACCTGGCTATAGGGTTCTGCAGGTCTCCCGTCTGCCAGATCGGTTGACAGGCCGCACCGCAGATCCCTGCCATACGATCCTGGGGTCATGTAGCGTTCTGAAAGCGAGAAACGAATGTCAATCCCTGCCAGTTTACAGATAAGCCTGAACAGGTCCGTATTAAAATTGACAAGGAAGGTGGATGATTTGTTGTAAAGATAGTGGAAGTCATCCTTGTAGTAAAGAAAATAAGGAGATGACCGGTAAGCTGATTCGATGGCGCGCCAGTGATGGATTTGCCAGCGTTGCGCGTTGTCGGTTTCAATGGCCGTTACCGGAGTGTGATTGCCCAGAACCTTCTTAACCGGGATGATCAGCGAAAGTTTGCCGTTGGCCGAACCGATGGTGGCCCGGTTCCGGCAGGTCTGTTTGACGTAATGTTCGTGGATGTCGATGATTACCCGGTCACTTCGGATCACTTGTGTCATGTAAGCGATGGAAGGCAAGTAAGCCGTGGGCGCCACGACAGGTTCCATCAGGAGGCTTCCTTGCCCAGGAGGATGTCGTCAATGGCCTGCCTGAGCGAATTCTTGGGCAATGCACCCACTGCCATCTGAGGCTGTCCGTTCATCGGGCAGAACAGCATGGAAGGGATGCTGCGGATGCCAAAAACGGAGGAAAGTTCCTGCTCGTCTTCGGTGTTGACCTTATAGATGTCTATTTTGCCATCATATTCCTTGGAAAGTTCTTCCAGGATAGGGGCGACCATTTTACAGGGTCCGCACCAATCGGCATAAAAATCGATCACGCAGGGTAACTTCCCCTCAAACTTCCATTCCTGGTTCTCTTCGTAATTGAAAATTTTTTTAAGAAATGTATCTTTTGTCAGATGTTCCATGTCGTTTCCTTTCTATTATCACAATGATTAATGAACAAGCAGCACTTCATTGATGGCCTGGACGAAGGTGGGTTTTGGCAATGCCCCGACCGACATCTGTGGCTCTCCGTTTTTTGGTACAAAAAGCACCCTGGGTATGCTGGTCACATTGAATACCTGTGCCAGCTCCCTTTCAACCTGTGTATCAATTTTATATACATAGATCTTTCCCTTGTATTCTGCGGCAAGCTGATCCATGATGGGGGCAACCATCTTGCAGGGTTTGCACCAATCGGCGTAAAAATCGATGATGCAGGGTTTGTCCCCCTCGTACACCCACTGATCCGGATTCTTTTCATAATTCCAGACTTTCTTGATGAACGTCGCCTTTGTCAGCATAATCACTTTGCCTTCTTCTCCCTCGGGAAGATCAGGGACTGCTGAAGCAGTTTGCACCTCTGGCTGAGGATCCGACAAGCCTGACACCGCTTTATTTCCGTTCGTATTGCTGCAGCTGACGATCATCAGCCCTGCAAACAACAAACTTACCATAGTGATTTTTTTCATAAATGCTGTTGAGATTTTAAAAGTGAGCCCTTGCGTTATCAAATTTCGTGCAAAATTATATAAATTTCTACATATGATTTTCCTCAAAATGATTTCCGGGAATTTGACGATTTTTAAAATGCACGTTATCAGTAAATTAATACTTTCTTGCATTGAACTGCATCATTTGACCTTACATGCAGGATATACGTGCCACTTTGTAACGCTGAAATGTCGATGGATGTTGTACATTCGTTTTCAGTGACTGTCCACGCAGATTGGCAGGCGACCTGCCCGGTGAGCGTCAGCATTGTCATGATGACGGAGGTTGGCTTACCGGATCGCATCCTGATGAACAGTCTCTCCTTCACTGGAACAGGGTAGACTTCCATCTGGTTTTCCCCGGAGGCGGGACTTATTCCGTTAATGTATGTTTCGTAGTAGGCTTCCCATCCGCCGGCGGTCAGGTCTGAATTTGTCACAAACATGATCAGCATTTTGCCGCTGGGGCAGGATACCGGTCCGGGCAGGTCGGATCCTGAAAAGGATCCAAGCATCGTCATTGATTGCAGATCGTATACTTTCACGATGTCGCCGGATTCTTCCGTATCGAAAGAGGTGAAGGTCAGATGCAAACTTTCTGCTGACTCTGGCAGGATGCGCCACTGGCAGACCGAATTGTTGCCATAGTGGAAGGTGCCGCTTCCGTCGCTGATCTGACCCTCGGATTCCGTCACTGTGGTAATGCCGCTGCACCAGACAGGCGAATATGACAGGTAGGTGCAGGCCCATCCGGACTCCTCTGACAGATTGTCAGTTGTAAAGGTAACCAGCATCTGGTTGGATTCAGAGGAGATCGCAGATGGCAGCGATGACCCCGAAAAGTTTCCCAGAAGGGGATGGCTGGTCGTACTGCCGTCATAAACCCGGAGCGTGTCGCCCGGGGCTGTCTGAAACTGGTGGAAGGTCAGTGCGATCCCTGCAACCGAATCCTGAGCAGTCTGCGGATCGATGAGCCAGGAGCAGAACGTATTTGGCTCATAATCCGCCACCGGGCCACTTCCGTCGCCAAACGAACCCGCCAGGGCACGCAGTGTGTCGGGGCCGCTGCAGAAAGGCGGATAGTTGTAATTCAGGGTGTCGGGGAAACAATTGATGATCAGTTCCTGCGCGTAATTGAAATCTGAACCGCCCGGCGCCAGTTCGTCCAGCAGGAAGAAACCGTCAAGGTACCCGCTCCAGCCCCAGTTCATGTGAAAATATTCCCCCTGGTATCCATCCACCACAAATCCATGCCCGCTGGTATAGGTATAGTCTGCCCAGCCGGCATAATAGCAGGGCATGGCCCGGTCGAGGTGGGCAACAACCAGGCTGTCCCAGTCCATGCTGGTCGAATCACGGTACACATACTGTGTCTCAGGTGCATACTTGAAATAGGTCCTGTAAGAGTAGGCCGCTTTATGGTTCCACATCCCCGAGGACGAAGGCCCGTAATCCATATCCACCGAAACACCGATGTGAAAGAGCAGTTCGGCAATGGCCTCGTTGCTGGATTGGGCGTTATTCGTCATGTTGTTCCAGTCGTAGGTGGTGTTCGCGAAATCTGCACTGATTTCGCCGTAATCCGGATGGGAATAGGTATACGAACCCGTACCGGTGACCGGCCAGCGGTAGTAATACATCAGCTGTCCCATGGCGGTGGCAACGCATCCGGCCAGGCAATGGCCATGCGGCCCGTCAGGATCTTCCGGGCATCGGATATTGTAGGGATAATCCTGGTTCCAGGTTGACGCGAGCAGGGGCTCCACCTCACGGCCGTTGAAAATGGTCAGCCCGGAAGCGTCTTCCACAGAAAATGCTTCCCAACGTTTTAGAATATTTTCATCAGGTGCAGCACCGTTACGAACGACCCAGAGGAGCTCTTCCTCATAGTGTGCCATCCACGAACGGAAATTACAGGGTTGATCCTGTTCCCCAAAGGTACCTGAAAGAGAATACCCAATGACAGGGGGAACGGATTCCCGGGCAGGAACAATGACATAGCCGTCCGGTTTGAGATTGAAAACATAATAAAGCACGGTGTCGTTGACTGCCTTGCGGAATTCATCTTCAATGGCAATGGAATGGAACGGGACGAGCGAATGCTGATTGATCCGCTGATAAAAAAAATTCTTTGCTACCAACCTGGCTCTATCCATTTGCACAGACTGGGAAAGGGCAGGGTGGATGTTCGGCCCGAGCAGGAGGATCAGGAATAGGAACAGAACTTTTCGCATGATTCATTGTTTAAAAAGCCCTCTAATGTATGAAAAATCCTGATGTCCCGGTGGAAATGTCGGGATGGAGGTGCAACTTTTATGTCATCTCGGTGATTTTTGTTAATTTCGCCTGTCAGGAATTTCTGAATGCTTGCACAGTTAGGATGTTATTCATCAAAAACATAAAAGAATTGATCCAGGCCGGGGACGGGCCCCGCCGTAAAGTCAGTGGTCAGGAAATGGCCATTCTTCCTACGGTCAAAGATGCATACCTTTTCATCCGGGATGGATTGATTGCCGATTTCGGTGCGATGAAAGACATACGTGAATCATCTTATCGCGATCATTTTTCATCCTGCCGGGTGATTGACGCCGCCGGCAGAATGGTCCTGCCGTGCTGGTGCGATTCGCATACCCATCTGGTCTATCCTGCCAGCCGCGAAATGGAATATGTTGACAAGATCAGGGGATTGTCGTATGAAGAAATAGCCAGAAGAGGGGGAGGGATCCTGAACACGGCAGCGAAACTGCAAGCTGCTTCCGAAGAGGAACTGATCATTGACGCACTGAAACGCATTCAGGAGATCATTCGTTACGGTACCGGGGCCGTGGAAATCAAGAGCGGTTATGGGCTTTCGCTGGAGGGGGAGGTCAAGATGCTGCGGGTCATCAAAAAGCTGAAAGCAATGACCCCGGTGACCATCAAGGCCAACTTCCTGGGTGCGCACGCCATACCGATGGAGTACCGGTCAAACAAAGAGCGTTACGTGGATCTGGTGGTCAACGAAATGATCCCCTATGTGACCCGGGAGAAATTGGCCGATTTTGTGGATGTGTTCTGCGACAGGGGTTTCTTCACGGTGGAGGATACCGACCGGATTTTGACGGCAGCGGTTGCTGCAGGCTTAAAACCCAAGATCCACGCCAATGAGCTGGATTTTTCCGGAGGCGTACAGGCAGGCGTGAAACACGGAGCCCTTTCTGTTGATCACCTGGAACATACGGGTGAGGAGGAGATCCGTGCATTGCTCGGATCGCATACCATGCCGGTCATCCTGCCGGGTGCCGCTTTCTTTCTTGGCCTGCAGCCGGCGCCCGCGCGCAGGATGATCGACGCAGGATTACCCCTGGCCATGGCCAGCGATTTCAATCCCGGCTCCTCTCCATCCGGAAATATGCAATTCATCCTGTCGCTGGGCAGCATCGTCTATAAACTTCTCCCGGAAGAGGGCATTCATGCGGTGACCATCAACGGAGCCTATGCCATGGATGTTGCCGATTCGCTGGGCAGCATCGCCAGAGGGAAAAAAGCGAATGTATTCATTACTGTTCCCATACCGTCGTATCAGTACCTGCCTTATTCTTTTGGGGATAATAAAGTGGAAACCGTGATTCTCAACGGGGAGGTGGTCAGCACGTAGAGGTCGGCGGTCGGCGGTCAGCAGTCAGCAGCCTGTCCTGATGAGCGAAGCGAAATCAGGATCAGCAATTTAACAATTTAATAATTTGACAATGAATCAGCTTATTGAATGTGTGCCGAATTTCAGCGAGGGCAACGATATGGGGATCATCCGGCAGATCACCGGTCAGATCGAATCTGTTGAAGGAGTGCGTTTACTGGATGTGGATCCGGGAAAGGCGACGAACCGCACGGTTGTGACCTTTGTGGGTGAGCCCGACGGCGTTCTTGAAGCTGCCTTCCTGGCCGTCAAAAGGGCGTCGGAAGTCATTGATATGCGTTTTCATAAGGGTGAGCATCCGCGTTTTGGAGCAACGGACGTCTGCCCGCTGGTTCCCATCCGTGGTATCACGATGGAAGAAGTGGCCGAACTCGCACGAAAGCTGGCCCGTCGCATAGGTGATGAGCTGGGCATTCCGGTTTACTGCTATGAAAATGCTGCTTTTACGGAGGAACGGCGCAATCTGGCCAACTGCAGGGCGGGGGAGTATGAAGGGCTGCCCGAAAAGCTGCGGGATCCGAAGTGGAAACCGGATTTCGGACCCGACGCTTTTGCCGAACGTGTGGCCCTGTCAGGTGCCACAGCGGTGGGTGCCAGGGATTTTCTGGTGGCCTATAACATCAATCTGAACACCACCTCTGTCCGCCGCGCCAACGCGGTGGCCTATGATATCAGGGAAAAAGGACGGCCGGTGAGGGATGGACATCCCATCACCGGAACGATCAAAAAAGATGAGAATGGCCAGGACATTTATGTCCCGGGAGCTCTCAAGGCCTGCAAAGCCATCGGCTGGTTCATTGAAGAGTATGGAATAGCCCAGGTTTCGGTCAACCTTACCAATATCCGGATCACTCCCGTGCACGTTGCTTTTGAGGAAGCCTGCCGCAGTGCCGAAAAAAGGGGAATGCGGGTGACAGGCTCGGAACTGGTCGGTCTCATACCACTTCAGGCCCTGCTTGACGCGGGAAAATATTTTCTGGGGAAACAACAGCGATCTGCCGGGATTTCTGAAAAGGAGCTGATCAAGATTGCCGTCAAATCACTGGGTCTGGATGATCTGAAACCATTCAGGCCTGAAGAAAAGATCATCGAGTATCAATTAAAAGATGCTACGGAGCAAAAGTTGATCGACCGGTCTGTACAGGCATTCACCGAGGAAACAGCCTCTGAGAGCCCTGCTCCCGGAGGCGGATCCGTTTCCGCTACCGTTGGGGCGCTGGGCGCTGCCCTTGGTACCATGGTAGCCAATCTTTCGTCACATAAAGCTGGCTGGGATGAGCGGTGGGAAGAATTTTCGGGCTGGGCGGAGAAAGGACAGCGACTGGTGACGCGGCTCCTGTTCCTGGTGGACGAGGACACGCGGGCCTTCAACAAGATCATGGAGGCATATGGCCTGCCGAAGAAAACAAAGGACGAGGCAGCTGCCCGGAAACGGTCCATCGAAGATGCATCCAGATACGCCATTCAGATTCCCTTCCAGGTAATGGAGACGGCACTGGCTTCGATGGAGATCCTCAAAGCCATGGCTGAATCGGGACTGCCGGCATCCATTTCCGACGTGGGGGTGGGCGCTCTTTGTGCACGCACGGCAGTGATGGGTGCTTTCCTGAATGTCAAGATCAATGCTGCCGGCCTCGACGACCGGACGTGGGCGGAGAAAATGATCGGCAACGGAATCCTGATCGAACAAAAAGCCCTTGAATCGGAACGGGCAATCCTGGAAATCGTGGCAAAAAAAATCTCACCTCACAGCTGAGAAACTGCAGACCCGAGAACCTGCAGACCATCTGGCAAATTGTCAATTGTCATGTGTACAGGATCATCACCAGGGTGCAACTGATGATAAAAAGGATGAAGCCATACATGAAGATATCGTAGGCGATCCGCAATAATTTGAATTTCTTTGCTAAAACCTTCCCCTGGGAATACTGATCCATGATCATCATGCTGAAGGTCTCCTCCTCATTGCGCATGGTCTCCTTGACTGCTTTCTCATAGTCCGTGAAGGCCGATCTGTAAAAATTACCGAAAAAAAGCAGGTTGACACGCTTGTTCTGGACATCCTCTTCGGTAAATTCACCTTTAAGGATGATCGGCCGGGTACTTAAGATGGCTGCGACCAGGGAGCCCAGGCAGGTGACGATCAGGATCAGGACGGGTATGATCAGATGCGGATAGTCCTGGTATCTTCTGACAAACAGTGTTATGACCACCGATATGATCAGGGTGTTCATAGTGATCAGGATGTTCGACTTGTTGTCGGCGATGGCACTCAGGTTGATCTGCTTACGGGAAGTGGTACGGAACATCGTATCTACAGCCCTGGTGTAAGCCGGTTTCACGGCCAGTTCTTTTTTCAGTTTTTTGATCTCCCTGGCAAGTCCGCTGACCAGTCCCGGGTAATCGGTCCCCGACTGCATAAGGCTTTCTTCAGCCTTCCAGAGATCCATCTTTCGCTTGACTTCCTCCAGGTTCTTCTTTTTCAGATCATCCCATATTTTGTTCGCGTAAGCTGTAAAGTAAGGCTTTTTAAGCATCTGGACCGACTCCTTCAGAAATTCAAGTGCCGGCAGGTTTTCCTTCCTGAGCCTGTTTCTTTCGAGGTGCAACAGTACCGTACGTTCAACAAGGTTGGGAAGGGCAAGATGAACCATATCGGCATCACAGATCACCTCCTCCATCCTGTTCTTTGGAGTTTGGGGGATTTTGGTTGCGTCAATGCATGCACAGATGATCCCGATTTTGACGGGATCAACATTTTTACCTGTTAAAAAACCTGTCGCAATCTTTTTGCTTTCCTCCTCGTGATGAGTATAATCTGCCGTATAACCTGTGTCGTGGAACCAGGCGGCGATGGTGACCCGTTCCATCTCCTCCTGGCTTAATCCTTCGTTCTGGCCGATGACCTTGCAGGCTTCGACCACTTCTTTGGTGTGTGCCAGGTTGTGATAAATGTATTTTTCCGGGTCCAGTTCCGCAAAAAGATGCAGACAAAATTCTTCAGTTTCTTTCAGTAGGCTCAAGAGTGTTGTATTAATTGTCGATTGTCGATTGTCGATTGTCAATTGCCGGTTGCCGGTTGCCGATTGCCGATTGCCGATGTTTGACAGATCCCTGCCTTAGGGAGTAAGAATCTATGCGTAAAATTAAATAAAAACTGATTAAGCAAATCATCCTTCTTTTTTACGGAAATTTATTAATTTCGTTCAGTTAAAGTGCAAATTCTGACTGAAATACGAAAGACTGTCCCGGTTCCCTGGTTTTGCCTTGCTGCACTGACAGGGATGGCTGTGCTCTTTTTGGAGGCCTGTAACAAGGTTCCCTCAGCCAAAGACCCTGCCGGACGAGGGATTTCGGTTCTGGGAGAGGCCGATCAGGGAACTGACAATTCCTTCGTGTACACTTATGATCTGTCTTCCCCTGATCACAGGGTGTTGTTGCCCTCTATTCTTGCGGAGATATCAGGAATTTGCATTTACGATTCGGTATGCCTGGCCGGCATCCAGGATGAAGTGGGACGCATATTTGTGTTCAGGATGGAGGACGGTGCCATCGAAAAAACGATCAATTTCGCAGGAGAAGGTGATTACGAGGATATTACAATAGTCAATGATCACTTTTATGTGTTAAAGAGCAATGGTAATATTTACCGGGTAGGTAAAGACCAAACGATCAAAACAGAAATCAGTCGGTACAAAACACGGTTGAAGTCACGGAATGATTGTGAAGGTTTAACTCCTGCACCACAAAACGATGGTCTTTTAGTAGCCTGCAAGGGTTCACCTTCTCTTGACAGGCAACATCCGCCTGAAAATTACAGGGCCATTTACAGGTTTTCATTTCAAACGGCTGACATTGATACCATTCCGTACCTGGTCATCAACACCGATGAAATAGGGTTGGCCGAAACAAAGGATTGGTACCAGGGCATTAGCATCAAGCTTGCGAATCGCCTGAGCCAGTATGAAAATACCGCTTTTCAGCCAAGCGGCATAGCCTGCCATCCGGTCACCCTTGATTTTTACATCCTTGCGCATGTTGGAAAGATGATTCTCGTAACAAATGATTCAGGAGAGATTCTCCGGATTTTACCGGTTGATCCGGCTATTCTGGCTCAACCTGAAGGGATCTGTTTTGACGATGACGGGACCCTTTACCTTGTCAGTGAAGGTGCCGGAACAGATGCAGTCCTGGCGGTGTTCAAGGCTAAAAATCGATAATCCCGGGTCGGTCTTGTTTTTTGACTACTTTTGCCTTTAGCTCAACACCACGAATGTTATGAAAAAAAGTCTTGTTCTCCTGTTCATTACCGGGATGTTCCTGATCAGTGCGGTTTATCTGCTTGTTAGAACTTCACCTGAAAATAAAACCTATCGGCCGGTTACAAAAGTGCCCAAGACCTATCCGGGTGACTGGATTGCGTATCAGCGTGCTTATCCTTACGGGCAGATAAAGACCAGTTCCTACCTGCAGGCGTTTGAACAGGCTGCTCAGATGCAGCGGTCGTCGTCGCGGTCCGGTTTTGATTATGAACTGATGGGACCTACCAACATTGGCGGCCGCATTACGGATATCGCCGTGCATCCCGACTCTCCTTACACGTGGTACATAGGAGCTTCTACCGGAGGCATCTTTAAAACCACTGACGGCGGCTCCTCGTGGGAAAACGTTTTTCTAAGCGCCCCGCTGATTTCCATCGGAGATCTTGAAATTGATCCCACAGATGAAAATATTATCTATGCTGGCACAGGTGAAGCCAATTCTTCCAGTTTCAGTTTTCTGGGAAATGGCATCTATAAATCCACCGATGCCGGCCAGACCTGGGCCCATCTGGGGTTGGACTATTCCGCCTACATCGGGCGGATCGTAGTTGATTACGATGATCCCCAGCGCATTTTTGCTGCAGCCTGTGGCACGTTGTTCACCCCGGATGAACACCGTGGGGTTTACCGCAGCCAGGATGGGGGTAACACGTGGGAAAAGGTCCTTTTTGTGACAGACTCCACCTCTGCGATCGACATCGTACAGCATCCGGAAAATCCCGATATCTTGTTTGCAGCCATGTGGGAACGCATCCGGGGATTGAGCTACAGAACTTCCTTCGGACTGAGCTCCGGTGTGTACAAATCCACGGATGGAGGCGATACCTGGACGGAGATCACCGACTGGCTGCCTTCCGGATATAATGTCGGAAGGATAGGGATCGACATTGCAAAATCCAGTCCGAACGTGATGTACGCTTTTTACGACATGGCCAATGAAGAGGTCCGGGTCTATCGTTCGGATGACACCGGTGAAAGCTGGTACAGGACCAATGATAACGCCCTGCAGGAGATGAACAGCAATTTTGGATGGTACTTCGGGCAGATCCGGGTCGACATTTATGATGCGAACAAGGTATATGTTTACGGAGTGGAGGCCTTCCGCTCCACCAACGGGGGTAACAGCTGGTCAACAATGGGTGGATGGGACTTTCACGTAGACCACCACGCCATGTACATGGATAAAAACATCAGCCTGTACCTGGAAGGGAACGACGGAGGTCTCTATATGAGCACCAATTACAGCACTACGTGGACGAAAGTGAACAACCTTCCGATCACGCAGTTCTATGCCATCGAAATTGATTACCAGAATCCCGAACGAATCTATGGTGGAACCCAGGATAATAATACAATCCGGACCTATTCGGGAAGTCTCGATGACTGGGAAGCGCTCCTGGGTGGCGATGGTTTTTATACCCTGGTGGATTATACGAATTCCAACATCATCTACGCCGAGTACCAGTACGGGCAGCTCTATAAATCCACTGACGGCGGGAACGATTTCAATTACATCGCCTGGTCGATGGGCAACGACCGCACCAACTGGTCATCGCCGCTGGTGATGCATCCCGTGCTGCCGAATACGCTTTATTTCGGAACCTACCGTGTCTGGAAGACCCTTAACGGAGGCTCACAGTGGACCGCAGTCAGCTCTGACCTGACCGACGGGGACGATGGCAGTGGATATCATACCGTGTCCACCCTTGACATTTCCAGGCCCGACCCGGATATTATCCTGGCCGGAACAGATGACGGACATGTGCATATATCCCTGGATGCCGGTGCCACCTGGAATGAAATTTCGGAAGGGCTTCCCAAGCGATGGATCACTCGCGTGAAGTGTGATCCGGTCTACTCCGACGTGATCTACGCCACCCTGTCCGGATTCCGCTGGGACGAGCCCATTGCCCACGTTTACCGGTCAAATGACCTTGGTCAGACCTGGGAAAATATCAGCGGCAATCTCCCGGAGCTTCCCGTGAACGCAATGGCGATCGATCCTGATGTGGCGGACAGGTATCTTGTTGGAACGGATGCGGGGCTCTTCCTGACCGAAGACGGGGGTGAAAGCTGGTGGGGCGTTTCAGGCGGCCTGGGCAATGTCCCCATCTATGATCTGAAAATCCTGGATTACGACCGCGCCCTTTATGTCGGGACTTATGGTCTCAGCATTTACAGGGTCGACCTGGATGACCTGGCGGTAGGCACCCCGGAACAAACAACCATCACCGAAAACGATCCTGCCGTGACCATCTATCCCAATCCTGTTTCACTCACAGAAGCACAATCAGCATTGATCGAAATTGCCGTGAAGGAAAAAGACCATCTGACGGCCATGATCCTTGATGAGCGCGGACGAAGGGTCATTTCACTTTTCGATGGCAGCTGTTCCGAAGGTACCTGTAAACTTACCTGGAACGGAAAGAATGAGGCAGGGGAAAGGATGCGCCCCGGCCTGTATTTTCTGCAGGTGAGTCACGGTTCCCGCCACTCCGTCAGTAAGATCGTTGTTCTCTGATCAGATTCTGCCTTAAAAATGAACATCATTGTCACAGGAGCAAGCCGGGGCATCGGCAATTCACTGGTCAGGGAATATGCAAAGAACCCGGGCGACAGCATCATAGCCATATCAAGGAACCCGGTTGCGTTAAATGATCTTCGTTCCTATTGTATCAGTCACCATCCCGGAAGTCGTGTCTTCCCTGTTGCCTATGATCTTTCAAACATAGCGTCTGACGACCGGTTGATTCCGGAAGTGGTCAATCATTTCGAAAAGACCGATGTACTGGTCAACAATGCCGGCCTGCTTATCCACAAGCCGTTTGCTGAGTTTACACCGGAGGACATCGACCGGCTGCTCGATATCAATTTCAGAGCTTCGGTTATCCTGATCCAGAAATTATTGCCCTTGATGAACCAAGGGGCTCATATCGTCAATATCGGCAGCATGGGAGGAGTCCAGGGAAGCGTCAAATTCCCGGGTATGTCGGTATACAGCGCCAGCAAGGGCGCGCTGGCCATTCTTACGGAATGCCTGGCTGCAGAACTGGAACCTGCCGGAATATCCGTGAATATGCTCGCACTGGGAGCCGTGGATACCGAAATGCTCCGGATGGCCTTTCCCGGATACAAAGCCCCTGTCACACCGGATGAAATGGCCGCATTCATTGCATCTTTCTCCAGAACGGGACATCATTTTTTCAACGGCAAGGTGCTTCAGCTGTCCTTGTCAACACCGTAGATAAATTTTTCCGGTCAGGGAAATGCTTTCCATTTCTGCAAAAAGCGTACTTTTGCAGAAAGTACGGATAAAAATGGGTCGGACAGGTGAAAAAATTTGCCACGAAGGTACAGTTGACAAGGTTGATGGCCAGTCGGTCTATGTAAGGATCCAATCCGCTTCAGCTTGTTCCTCCTGTCAGATCAAGGGAGCCTGCAACCTTGCAGAATCACAGGAAAAGATCATTGAGGTCAGAAATCAGGAGGGAGAGAGCCATCCGGTCGGAGAAACGGTTGATGTGGTCATGGATCAGTCTTCAGGAACCAGGGCCGTTGTCCTGGCCTACCTCATCCCATTTTTGATCGTCCTGGTATCCCTCGTGATTTTACTGTCGGCCGGGGTGAAGGAAGGTATTTCTGCTCTCCTCTCCATCTTCTTGCTGGTACCTTATTATTCAATTCTTTACCATTTCCGCGACAAGTTGAAAAAGGGTTTCGGTTTCACCATCCAATCCAAATGATGGATCGTTACGGAGCGTCATTTGAAAATGAAAGACACAGGAATGAAGTATAATATGATGCACTACGAATGAAAAAAGCGTTTACGTTATTGGTCTGTTTAACATTGCTCCTGCCGGGTATGTTCGCGCAGGAAAATTCCATTGGAAAGGTCAGGGTAAGCAAAGCCACCTATTATGACAAAACTCCTCCGCTGAGGAGCATGCCGGTGGTGCTCCCAGGTGAAAGGATCCGGAGCTGGAAGAACAACATCATCAAGAATCCGTCGCTGGAACGGACGTTCACCGATGAACAGAAAGCTCATTTTGAAACGGTGACCGATCCCGTTGCCCAGCAGCGGATGGGTGAGCGCAACCAGCGCGGCCCTATCTTGAATTTCAAGGGAGTGGGAAATGTCAACAGCGTTTATCCTCCCGACACGGACGGTGACGTGGGACCCAATCATTATTTCCAGATGATCAACCTGTCGTTCGCCATCTGGGACAAGAACGGGAACAAGCTTTACGGACCGGTGGACAACGCGACGCTCTGGTTTGGTTTTGCAGGACCCTGGACCGGAACAAACGACGGGGATCCGATCGTAGTGTACGATCATCTTGCCGATCGCTGGGTTGCCTCCCAGTTTGCCATCCATACGGATGATGGTTCCTATTGGGAACTTGTTGCAGTGTCAGCCACCGGTGATCCGCTGGGAGAATATTACCGGTATGCATTTGAATTTCCTGCATTCAATGATTATCCCAAACTCGGTGTTTGGCACGACGGATATTATGCCACATTCAACATGTTTGGCGGAAATACCAGGGGTGCAGTGTCCTCCTTTGAACGGGAGAAAATGCTTGCGGGAGATCCGGATGCCCAGATGGTCTACTTTGACATGTGGGGAACCTTCAGCCTTCTTCCGGCCGATGTTGACGGTCCTTCACCTCCGGCCAACTCACCCAATTACATCATCCACCGCCGGGTCTGGGATGATCAGCACCTGGAGGTCTATGCCATGCAGGTGGATTGGGACAATCCGGATAATTCATCCATAGAACTGATCGCCGATCTGGCAACGGAACCCTATAATGCCAGTCTGGATGGAATTCCGCAGCCCGGGACAGGCGTACGGCTTGACGACCTTGCCGTGATGCTGATGTACCGGTTGCAATACCGGAATTTTACTGACTACGAAGTTCTGCTGACCAACCATACCGTCAAGGTGAATGGTAACGCTGCCGTCCGCTGGTACGAACTAAGGAAGGAACAGGGACCGTGGTATGTGTACCAGCAGGGCACCTATGCACCTGATGATGAAAACCGGTGGATGGGCAGCATTGCCATGAACGGGGCGGGTGAAATCGCACTCGGCTATACCGTTTCCAGCTCAGCAACTTATCCCTCCGTGCGTTTTACGGGGAGATCAGCCGACGCACCGGCAGGAGTGATGAACTATGCCGAAAGGGAACTCATAGCCGGCCAGGCCCCTCAGACAGCACTGGACCGGTGGGGGGACTATAGTTGCATGACCGTGGATCCAGTGGATGATTATACCTTCTGGTACACACAGGAATATTCAATGGGCAACTGGAGCACACGCATCGGTTCATTTGACTTCGGACCCGTTCAGCCTCCTCAGATTGCAGCAGCCAAAGATACGGTGATCTGTGAAGACACACCCTTTACGGCGGTATCCACAGGCATCTATGTACAGTCGGTCCTCTGGTCAACGGATGGTGACGGCTTTTTCGTCCCTGCTCCGCCCGTCAATATGGAGCAGGGCTATATCCGCGGACCGTTAGACATTGCCAACGGCGGATTTACGCTTGCCGTTACCGCTTTCGGTTACGAGCCCGGATTGCAGGACCAGGACACCATGTATGTCGCCCTTGCCCGCTGGCCGAGTGTATTCGCCGGTAACGACACCACCATCTGTTATAATACCTCCGTCCTGCTAGAAGGGGAAGTCTCCAGCGCTTCGGAGGTCCTGTGGTCAACACCCGGAGATGGATCTTTTGATGATCCATCCATTTTACAGGCCACCTATACACCTGGAGCCTCTGACCTTGCCAACGGATCGGTACGGCTCACCCTTACGGGTTACCCGATCGATCCCTGTGAGGAACCCAAGTCAGATAAGGTCAGGGTGAAGTTCGATCCCTGCACGGGTATCAGTGAGCCTGCCAACCCGGATGTTCAGGTGAAAATCGTTCCCAACCCTGCAACGGATTCATTTCGCGTGACCATAACCGGTCTGAAAGATCAACCTTATGACATCAGCCTTCTGAACCAGGCGGGGGAGAGGATCTTTACCAAGAAAGGCGCCTCAGGTTCCGGTCCGGTTGATGAGCAGTTCATTATGAATTACCAGCCACGAGGGATCTATTTCATTGAGATCAGGTCTGGAAAGGTGATCCGGACAGAGAAAGTGATCGTTCAGTAGCCGGCAGTCAGTCATTCATTTTCATTGTGAAAAAAATAACACGCCGGGCGTACCCCTTCCGTAATTGTTTTTACATTTGTACCACTTGATTTCAATATCCTGGTAATGTAAATCATTTTATCATTCTGAAAGGAGATCTGCTGTGGACAATGTCATGCTCAATGCAGTCATTTCTTTATCCTCTCTCGGGGTTGTTTTTGCCGTCATCCTGTATTTTGTCGCTCAGAAGTTTAAGGTCGTGGAGGATCCCCGCATCGACCTTGTCAACGAAGTATTGCCGGGAGCCAATTGCGGGGGGTGCGGGTACGCAGGCTGCCGCAATTTTGCGGAGAGCCTGGTGAAAGCCGGCAAACTGGAAGGTTTCTTTTGCCCGGTAGGCGGCAATCCGACCATGGCCCTGGCCGGCGAGATCCTGGGCCTGCAGGCCGTCGCCAAGGATCCCCAGGTGGCGGTTGTCCGGTGCAACGGTTCCCGCACCCATGCTCCCATGAAATACCGGTTCGACGGCCCTGCCACGTGTTTCTTTGCCCATACCCTTTTTTCAGGCGAAAGCGGTTGTCCCTACGGATGCCTTAGTTTAGGGGATTGCGTGGCTGCCTGTAAATTCGATGCGATGTTCATGGACGAAACGACCGGGTTACCGGTGGTGGTGGAAGAAAACTGCACTTCTTGCGGCGCCTGTGTCACAGCCTGCCCCCGGGGAATCATTGAACTCAGGAACAAGGGACCCAAAGGAAGGCGCATTTTTGTAAGCTGTGTCAATAAGGAAAAGGGAGCCGTCGCCAGGAAGAACTGCTCGGTTGCCTGCATCGGCTGTGGCAAGTGTGTGAAAGTGTGCCCCCATGATGCGATCACCCTTGAAAATAACCTGGCCTATATTGATTTCCTCAAATGCAAGTTATGCCGAAAGTGTGTTCCGGAATGTCCCACCAATGCCATCCTGGAAATCAATTTTCCGCCGAGAAAAGAGCAGGTCGCCGGTGCCGAACCAAAACCTCAGGCTGTCGAAATCTGATCTTATATTACAACATTGAATATGATCTGTTATAAATTTCAGGAGGATCCATGCTGAAAACATTCAAGCTTGGAGGTGTTCATCCAGCAGAAAATAAATTATCGGCCAGTCAGCCGATTCGGGAAATCCCACTGCCAAAGAGGGTTTTTGTGACCGTTTCTCAGAATCTCGGTGCACCCTCCCGTGTGATCGTTCAAAATGGTGACCGCGTCAAAACGGGTCAGCTGATCGCCAAGGGTGAGTCCTTCATCTCGTCCAATATCCATTCCCCTGTTTCCGGAAAAGTATTCAAGGTGGATGAGGTTCTGGATATCAGTGGCTACAGGAAGCAGGCCATCCTGATTGATGTGGAGGGTGACGAATGGGAAGACTCCATTGACCGGACAGACGGGATCAACTGGGAGGTTTCCCTGTCACCAAAGGAAATCATTGACCGGATAAGCCAGATGGGGATCGTAGGTATGGGCGGAGCCACCTTTCCAGCCCATGTGAAGCTGATGGTACCCGAGGGAAAGAAAGTGGATACGCTGATCATCAACGGTGTTGAATGTGAACCGTATCTGACAGCAGACCACCGTTTGATGCTGGAAAAAGGAAAGGAGGTCCTGATGGGTGCCTTCATCCTGATGCGCGCCCTGAAGGTGGAAAGGGTCATCATCGGGATCGAGCAGAATAAATCCGATGCCATTGCCCATTTGTCGGATCTGAGCAATAAATTTCCAGGCTTTCAGGTTCAGGGTCTGAAGGTCAAATATCCGCAGGGTGGTGAAAAGCAGCTGATCAAAGCCCTGCTCAACCGGGAAGTGCCCTCTGGAAAACTGCCTTTTGAGGTTGGGTGCGTGGTTCATAATGTCGGTACTGCTTTTGCCGTTTATGAGGCTGTTCAAAAAAACAAGCCCCTTTTTGAACGCGTGGTGACGGTCACTGGCAAGACTTTGAAAAATCCATCAAATTTTCTTGCCCGGATCGGCACACCGATCTCGGAACTATTAGAACAAGCAGGCGGATTTCCCGAAAATGCAGGAAAAATACTGAGTGGCGGCCCCATGATGGGGAAGGCCCTTATCTCTTTTGACACACCGGTGGTGAAAGGGATGTCAGGTATCGTGCTTTTACCCGAAGAGGAATCTGTCCGCGTAAAGGTGCAGAATTGCATCCGGTGTTCGCGGTGTGTTTCAGTATGTCCGATGGGATTGGAACCTTACCTACTTGCCCTTCGGGTGGCTGCTGAAGATTTCGAAGGTTCAGAAAAGGACCGGGTGATGGATTGCATCGAATGCGGTTCCTGTCATTATACCTGTCCTTCGGGAAGGCCTTTGCTGGATTACATCCGTGTTGGCAAAATCAGAGTGGGTCAAATTATCAGGAACAGAGGAAAAAAATAACTTATGAGCACATTAATTGTTTCAGGTTCTCCCCATATTCACTCCGACCAGTCGGTGAAGAAGATCATGTATGGAGTCATCTACGCACTCATCCCTGCTTTTCTGGTTTCCATTTATTTTTTCGGAATGGATGCGCTGATCCTGACCGTTGTTTCCGTCGCTGCCTGTTTGTTGTTTGAATACCTGATACAGAAATACATCATCAAGGGCGAGATCACCATCACGGACGGCTCTGCCGTGATTACAGGCATTCTGCTGGCTTTCAATGTACCCAGCAACCTGCCCCTGTGGATCATCATCATCGGTGCATTTGTTTCCATCGGGATCGCCAAAATGGCTTTTGGAGGCATCGGCAAGAATATTTTCAATCCCGCACTGGTGGGTCGTGTTTTTCTTCTGCTTTCGTTCCCGGTGCAGATGACCTCCTGGCCTGTTCCCAATCCGCAGTTCATGCCTCAGATCACCGATGCAGTCACCGGACCGACCGCACTTGGAATATTGAAAGAAGGGCTTCAGGCTGGCAAAACCGTTCAGGAGCTGATGCCTGAGCTGCCTTCCTATGTCAACGATCTGCTGGGCAACCAGGGGGGAAGTATCGGTGAGGTCTCAGCCCTGGCGTTACTGATCGGAGCTGTTTACCTGTTTTACAAAAAGATCATCACCTGGCACATCCCCGTCGCCTATCTGGGTTCTGCCTTTCTGTTTTCAGGGATCATGCATCTGATCAATCCGGCGCTGTATGTCACTCCGTTCTTCCATCTGATCGCCGGCGGGATGATTCTGGGCGTGTTCTATATGGCTACCGATATGGTCAGCTCCCCGATGTCGGCAAAGGGGATGATCATCTACGGAGTGGGCTGCGGAATCATAACCATGCTGATCAGGATCTGGGGCTCTTATCCGGAAGGGGTTTCCTTCGCCATTCTTCTGATGAATGCGGTGACTCCGCTGATCAACCGCGGATTCAAACCGGCCCGGTTTGGATGAGCCTGTACAAAAGTACCTAACGGATGAAATGATCCATTAAAAGATAGATATCGTGTTCTCCTGAAAAGATACTTATTATGGCAAAGAAAACAGAATCGACGTTTATCAATATGTTCCTGAACCTGCTGATCTTTACCGCGGTAGGTTCGTTTGCACTGGCAGGCGTTTACAATATCACGCTGGAGCCCATTGCGAGGGTGGAAAAATTGAAAATGGAATATGCCATCCGACAGGTCATTCAGGATTTTGATACCGTTGTCACAGATACGCTGATCCTCCCCGACCAGGCAAGACCGATTGGAATGATAACCGGATACAAGAAAGATTCCCTTGTTGGTGTGGCCATTCAAACCTACTCAAAGAAAGGTTACAGCGGATTGATCGAACTGATGGTGGGGTTTGATACGAACGATTTCATTACAAAAATCGAAGTGCTTCAACAGAAGGAAACTCCCGGGCTGGGCACCAAGATGGAAACGCCGGAATTCAAGGAACAGTTTTACGGGAAAAATCCTGCGGAATTTAAACTCAAAGTGAAAAAGGACGGAGGTGATGTGGATGCCATTACGGCTGCCACCATCAGTTCCCGCGCGTTTTGCGATGCGGTGCAGCGGGCATATGATACTTATAAAAATGAAGGAGGTAATTGATTATGAACCAGTGGAAAAATTTTACCAAAGGGTTCATCAAGGAAAATCCGACACTTGTTCTGCTTTTGGGAATGTGTCCGACACTTGGTGTTACAACATCAGCGATGAATGGCCTGGGTATGGGATTGGCGACCACCTTCGTACTGGTGATGTCGAACCTGTGTATATCTGCCATTAAGAATTACGTACCTGATAAGGTTCGTATCCCCGTTTTCATTGTGGTCATCGCTTCATTCGTAACCATTGTTGACCTGTTCATGGCAGGCTATGCACCCGGACTTCATAAACAGCTCGGGATTTTCATCCCCTTGATCGTCGTAAACTGCATTGTGCTTGGAAGAGCAGAAGCCTTTGCATCAAAAAACAAAATACTTTCCTCCCTGATTGACGGAGCAGGGATGGGATTGGGATTTACCCTTGCCCTTACGATCCTCGGGTCCATCAGGGAGTTGCTGGGAAGTGGCTCAATCTTCGGATTGAAATTCATTCCGGGAGATGCCATTCTTATATTCATCCTTCAGCCGGGCGCATTCCTGACCCTGGGTTTTCTGATCGCACTGATAAACAAACTGAAAAAGGCAAATTAAAAATAATACGGAGATGGAATATGTAATCATAATAATATTTATTGTATTTGTCAATAATATTGTCTTTGCCCAATTTCTGGGCATCTGTCCCCTGCTGGGGGTTTCAACCCGCATCTCCACTGCAACGGGAATGGCAGGAGCCGTACTTTTTGTCCTGACACTGGCAACCATCATGACGTGGCTGGTCCAGCGGTTTATCCTTGAACCGTTTCACATTGGTTTTTTACAGACCATCGCCTTTATCCTGGTCATTGCCGCATTGGTCCAGATGGTGGAGATCATCCTCAAAAAGGTTAGCCCTGCCCTTTATCAGGCACTGGGAATCTATTTACCGCTCATCACAACGAACTGTGCTGTCCTGGGAGTTGCAATACAAACAATTACACGGGATCTGGCCTTGCTGACAGCAGTCGTATTTGCCATCTCCAATGCACTGGGCTTTGGTCTGGCCCTGTTGCTTTTCGCAGGTATAAGGGAACACCTGGCGCTGGTGGGAGTGCCGAAAGGGATGCAGGGAGTTCCCATCGCTCTGGTCATCGCAGGGATCCTTTCCATGGCATTCATGGGATTTGCGAACCTGGTGAGCTGGTGATTGCGGGAAAAGCTGCAAGTTACAAGCTGCAAGCTGCAAGCTAGAAGCTGATCGAAAAATTTAGAAATGGACAACGAACCGATCATAGATCTTCAGAACCTGGTAGTTTTCCAGAAGAACATACTGGTCCTGTCCAATGTTACCTTTTCCATCAGGAAAGGGGAGTTTGTATACCTTGTCGGCAAAACGGGAACGGGCAAATCCAGCCTTCTGAAAACCCTTTATGCTGAGTTGCCTGTCAGGGATGGTCTTGGCGTGGTGGCCGGTTTTGACCTTTCAACGATCAAACAGAAAGAGATACCCTTTCTGAGGAGGAAACTGGGCATTGTCTTTCAGGATTTTAAACTTCTGACGGACCGGTCTGTCAATGAGAACCTGAAATTTGTAATGAAATCAACCGGGTGGAAGGATAAGGAGAAAATGGAGGTTCGCTCACAGGAGGTACTTCAAAAGGTCGGTTTGGGCACCAAGGGCTTTAAAATGCCTCACCAGCTTTCCGGAGGTGAACAGCAGCGTGTCTCCATTGCCCGTGCCCTGGTGAATGACCCGGAGATCATCCTGGCCGACGAACCAACCGGTAACCTTGATCCTGAAACATCAGAAGGTATCGTGAAGCTTCTGTTTGACATCAGCAAAACCGGGTGTGCGGTATTTATGGCCACGCACAATTATTCCCTTTTCAGAAAATACCCCTCCAGAACCCTGAAGTGTGAAAATGGCAGGGTGGATACTTCAGAATACATATTCTATTAACCGGTCAGCATTCAGCCGGTTGGAATACAGCCGGGCAAGTACTTTTCTGCGGTGAAGTATTTCCGGTTCTTCGAACTCCTTTTCTTTCAGCCTGGTCAGAACAGCTTTCAGTTCTACGGGGGTATCGGCAATTTCACACAGCTCGTTCAGCCCTGTTCCGTTCAGCATGGCACTGTTGACCAGTAAGAACCTCCCCGTAAACAGGGTGTTCAGCAGCTTCAATTTCAATCCTGTTGCCTGAAATGTGACCAGCACATTGATGTGCGCCTGCTCAATCAGCCGGTTCATTTCTTCGGCGGAAGGATTTTCAATGATTTCGACATGCTTGCTGACCCGGGCTAACTTTTTCAGGTATTCGGGTGGATTCAATCCGGCAATTTTCAGATCAAGGCCGATATCATCAAAGACTTCCCTGATGAGGAAGGCAGCAGCCACCGAATTTTCAGCGACGGAAAGGTTGCCGTGGTAAAGACAATAATTTCCGCGTCCCGGTTTTATGCTAACCTCATTATTGAAATGAAAACTGGGAAGGTGATAAACCGGGATGCCGGTAAACTTGTCCTGCAGATATTCTTTATCCTTCGCGGAAACGGCCAGCATCAGGTCGGCAAATTTCAGAACTTTCTCATATCTTTTCAATTTGATGCTTGCGGTCAGAAAGTAGAGTTTTTTGAACAGGTTTTTTTCAGCCCTGCAGAGGTTGTAGTAATAATGATGTTCAATATTGCTCTCCCTGTAGATCTTCACCTTGCCACTGAGTCGCGGATCGTTCAGGTAGTAACATGTATGGAGCCCTTCAAAAAGGACCGGGTAATCGTCTTTTGACAGATTGCTGATCAGTTGCTCTGACCGGCGGCTGATGACGATGTAGGGTGTGCTGCTCAGAGTTGACCTCAGGCCTGTTTTTCGCTTGTAATAATGGACCGACTCACAGAATTTGTCCAGTTCATTGGCATGCTGACGGTCGTATTCGAAGCAATGGAGATGGATCTTTATTCCCTGGTTGTGCAGCGCCATAAGTTTGCAGTATACGTCGATGACGCCGCCATAGTTGGGAGGGTAGGGGACGGTGAAGGATACAATATGTAAATGACGATCATGCATACTTCCTGAATAGTTCAAGGAGTATCCCTTTTTCATTTTCCCAGTTCAGTTCTGCAGCAGCTTTCCGCAGGTTCTCTTTCCAGGTTTTCCGGCGTTCCTGATCAGTCAGCATGATCTTCATTCGTTCCGAAATGTGTTTTGGATCATGCGATTCGATCATCATGCCTATATTATATTTTTCAATGATCTTTTGTATCTCAGGCAGAGGGGAAGCCAGCACGGGCAGGCCGGCATGGATGTAGTCAAACAGCTTGTTTGGCAAACTGTACCGGTAGTTGATGTTGGTATCCTTGTCCAGGGTAATCCCGATATCTGCACATCGTGTATAATGAAACAGGCGCTCAAAAGGTTGCTTGGGAATGAAAAAAACCTTTTCCTCCAGGTGCAGCCTTTGAACCATTCCCGGGAGAACGGATACGATGTCCCCACCTCCAATGATCAACAGGATCGTCTTATCGAGGTACTGCATGGCCTCAATGGCTTCTTCCGCTCCCCGCTGGATGTTGATGCCAGCACCCTGCAGCAGCACAATGTGTTGATCCTCAGGAAGTTTCAGCTCCTCACGTGCTTTTGTTGTACCACTCCCCCTGGCCGGCGGGATATTCCTGACCACGTGCGGCCGTACACCATACTCCTGCCCGTAGAGATCTGCGATGGAATCGTTGACCGTAACGACATCTTTTAACCGTGGGAAGATCCACTTTTCGATCCTTTTCCAGAAATTCTGCACAAAGGGCCTGTTGACCAGCTCCGGAACACCCGTGTAATACTCGTGACTGTCGTATACAAGAGGGATGTTCTTGATCCGATGGATCAAAAAGTTGGGTAACAGCGTGTCCAGATCGTTGGCAATCAATAGGTCGGCTTTATGAAAAAGCAGGTATGAAAATAACCTGGCATTGAATTCCGCGTAGAACGGCGCCCCTTTTTCAAAAACCAGCCGCATCCGCCTGGTGATGTAGCTTCTTTCGCTCAAGGGCAAGCTGCTTCGCATCCTCCTTCCGACAAGGATGACCCTGAATCCGGTTTCCCGAAGGCTTTCAGCAGTTTTATCCACCCGCTGGTCGGTGACAAGATCGCTGGTGACGGAAACAATGGCTGTTTTCAAATCCAATTCCTTCAGATGATCTTATTTAACGAATCTGAGGTTCATTTGTTGCATTATGATTTTCAAGCTAAAATCCGTTATTTTGTCAGACGTTTAACTACCAACCGGCAGCGGCTGATTTGGCATGATCAGAAAAAATGTTTCATTAAAGAACCACAACACCTTTGGCATTGATGCCAGGGCAAGCCTTTTTGCGACCATTCAAACCGTGGAGGAATTGCAGGGACTGTTTCAGGGAAATGAGATTGACCAATCTGAGCCCATGCTGATTCTTGGCGGCGGAAGCAACATTCTTTTCACCCGGGATTTTGAAGGTCTGGTCATGAAAATGGATTTGCAGGGTGTCAGCGTGATCCGTGAAACCTCCGATGATGCTGAAATCAGGGCTTATGCCGGGCAGAACTGGGATCAGCTGGTCAGCTATGGTGTCGACAGGGGACTGGGAGGGCTGGAGAATCTATCGCTGATCCCCGGCACGGCCGGTGCCGCGCCCATTCAGAATATCGGGGCATACGGAGCTGAGCTGAAGGATGTTTTGACGGAGTTGTGTGCCTGGGACCGGAAAACAATGCAAATGGTTACGATCCCGGCTGAAGCGTGCGGTTTTGGATACCGGACCAGTATCTTCAAAACATCGGACAAGGATCATTATATTATCCTCTCCATCACCCTCCGCCTGATGAAACGTCCTGCCTTCAATCTCAGGTACAGTGCGGTTTCAGAGGAATTGAATCGAATGGATGTCTGTGAACCATCGCTGAAGGCTGTCAGGGATGCGGTGATCCGCATCCGGAGCCGGAAGCTCCCTGATCCAGCCCTTCTTGGAAACGCCGGAAGTTTTTTCAAGAATCCTTCCGTAGCTGCAGAACGATATTCTGATTTAAAGGAATCATTTCCGGGCTTGCCTGGAAATCAGCAGCCGGATGGAACGGTCAAACTGGCAGCCGGGTGGATGATCGAACATTGCGGGTGGAAGGGTTATCGGGAAGGCCAGGCCGGCGTTCATCAGGATCAGGCCCTGGTGCTTGTCAACCTTGGAAACGCCACCGGGATGGAAGTCCTGGACCTTGCGGATAAAATACGGCAATCGGTTGCGGGGAAATTTGGGGTAATGCTGGAAACAGAAGTCAACATTCTGTAAAATCCCGAATTCCAAGTACCAAGATCCAAACAAATTCCAAAATTCAAATTCCAAAACCGCTTTCTGACTATCCCAATGCCGACCATTAAGAGCTCCCGTTCATTGCTGACTGCTGACTGCTGACTGCCGACTTTTGTCAGGACGTCGCTTCGCTCCGCTGCCTACCGCTTCCCGCTCAGCTCCCTGAAGGTGATATACCGCTGGTCGTAGAGAAGGGTCAGGAACCGTGTGACCCTTTGTTCAGCCGGGCTGATCTTCTCGCCCAGACTTTCGTGCAATTTTGAGCAGATTTCTGCTACGTTGGATTCACCGTTAATGGCAAGCCAGGTGGCGGAACCCAGTTCATCGAGATGGATCCGGAAATGATCGGATTTATTCCTGGGGATCAGGTATTCCCGGAGCACCTGATTTTTGAACTTGGGAACCATCAGGGTCACTCTGCCATTTTCCGCAATTTCGTGCGCATGGATCCTGACAGGGGTCAGGGTGAGGTAGTTGGCTCCTTTCAGGATCCTGCGACGTTGAAAAAAGTTCATAAACGTGATCAGATGATAGGATTACGATGTTTTCGCCGCCTTCAAAGGTATTTTGACCAGAATGTAGCCGATGATCAGCAGGATAACGATGCCTGCCAGGTAGCTCGGGTGTGCAAAGATGGCCGGCGGGAACATATTTCCGACGGCGAAGATTGCAAAGAGCAGTCCTACGAGCGCTTCCCCGGCAATCAGTCCGGATGCGAGCAGAACGCCGGTGTTTTCTGCAGTTGTTAGCTGACTGGCTGAAAATCCTTTCTTTTTGGTAAAGTAGTCAACGATGCCTTTGATGAGGCCCCCTATGAAGATGGCGAAGGTAGTTTCCAGGGGCAGGTACATTCCGACACAGACCAGCATGGGGCTTTTGACCTGTGCCAGGATGAATGCAAATCCCATCAGCATCCCGGCGATGATCAGCGGCCAGGCCATATTGCCGCCCACGATGCCCTGGGAGAGCAGGGCCATCAGGTTGGCCTGCGGTGCGGACAGTTTGGTACTTCCAAATCCCCCCTCGTATCCTTCCACCGCTCCTTTGGCGATATCGCCGTCGTTGAGGAAACGCAGCACGAAGAACATTACGGCGGCGGAGATGACCACACCCAGAATGTCGCCAACCTGCATCCGCCAGGGAGTACCTCCCAGGATATGCCCTGCTTTAAGGTCCTGCAGCATTTCACCTGCAACAGCTGCACCCACGCAGACAATGGCCGCGACGCCAAGGGTGGTGGCCACTCCTTCCTGACCGTGAACGCCTAACAGTACCATGATCAGTGCAGTGACTACCAGGGCGGTCAGCGTCAGGCCGCTGATCGGGTTATTGCTCGATCCCATGATACCGACCAGGTAACCGGAAACAGCCGCAAAGAAGAATGCCAGGATGATCAGGATGGTGGCTGCCACGATGGCCACAAGAAAGTCGGCGTGGAAGATGAATTTGGTCACCAGGAAGGTCACGATGGCTACGGCGATGATGCCAAGGATGATCCAGTTGAAACGCAGGTCTTTTTCCGTACGCGGAACGTTCAGTTCAATTCCCTTGGCCGCTTTCCGCACATCGCCCACTGAGCGTTTCAGACCGGCACCCAGGCTGGCCCTCATTCGGTACAAGGTGAACACGGCGCTGACCAGCATCCCTCCGATGGCGATCGGACGGACAATGAAACGCCACACTTTATAGGCAGTATCCACCCAGGCTTTATCGATCGCCGCCGCACCGGATAAGGATGGATCTGCGGCCATAAACGAAGAAGCAATGGCCTGGATGTCAAAACCGGGAGCCAGGAAATACAGGATCATCGGTGTTAGCAATCCCCAGGCGAGCAGCGTTCCCGAGAAGTTCAGCGCCGCCAGCTTTGGCCCTATGATGTAGCCGACGCCAAGGTAAGCAGGAGCTATTCCCGGAGAGCCCATCATCATGCCTCCCTGACCCGAAAAACTGGTTCCGGTGATGAGTTGCTTTGAAAATGTGAAAAACTTTTCCCAGTATGTTGAAAAAAGTTTGAATTCGCCGAGGGCTTTGATCAGACCACCCACGCCCATGGCTGCAAAAAGATAACTGGATCCGCGGCTGGCCTTTTGTCCTGATTTGTGGATCTCAGCAGCAGCAATGGATTCCGGAAAGACCAGTTCAGTGTCTTCCACCATGACCCTGCGCAACAGAGCCACAAACATGATCCCCAGAATGCCGCCGGCAATGAGGATGATCGTGGTGGTTCCGTAGGTGAAGAAATCCTCCGCTGGAATACCCTGACGCTGTGAATCCAGGTACACGATGTAAAAAGCAGGAATGGTGAAAATGGCTCCTGCTGCAACGGATTCACCTATGGACCCCACCGTACGGGTGAAATTTTCTTCCAGAATGGTCCCCCGCATGGCTTTGATCAGCGCCATGCCAATTACAGCGGCCGGATAGGTGGCTGCAATCGTCATCCCTGCTTTCAGTCCCAGGTAGGCATTTGCAGCCCCAAGGACGACAGCCAGTATCAGACCGATGACCAGAGCCCGGATGGTGAACTCCTTCATGTTGGTCTCCGCAGATACAAATGGTACATACTTACGTTGTTCTGACATAGGTTTGGATTTTAATGAGAACGATTTGACCAGGCTAAATAAGGAAAAAATATTGACATGACAAAGTGTTGGCTGAATGTGAAGTTACAGGTTGCATCAAAAGGGTATGTGGATGATCTTTTTTTCCCGGAAATAGGGCTCACTGAAAAACGAATCAATTTCGTAAACGCTATAGGGCCTGTTTAACCGGCTCATCTCCCCGGCAACGTCCCCTCCTTTTAAATAAAGGATCCCGTTTGCGAGCAAACCGGATCCACCCTTGATCCCCTTATTCACGCACCACACCAGGAATTCAGGCAATGCAGCTACAGCGCGGCAAACAATGAAATCATACTGCTCATCAAGGTTCTCGATCCGGGTGTTCCGGGTGGTGACATTTCCAATTCCGGTTTCCTTGACGATATGATCAACCACCCTGATCTTTTTACCAATGGAATCCACCAGATGGAACTGTACCTCCGGGAACAGGATCGCCAGCGGAATGCCAGGGAAGCCCCCTCCGGTTCCGGCATCCAGGATCCGAGTTAATGATTTGAAGCTCATTATCTTAGCGATACTGAGTGAATGTAAGACGTGATGAAGATAGAGGTTCTCGGCGTCCCGGCGGGAAATGACATTGATCCGCGCGTTCCAGAAGGCGTAAAGGGGATGCAATTGCGAAAATTGCTCCTGCTGATGCGCACTGATCCCCGGGAAATATTTCAGGATGATCTCCATCACAACCTGGATCTCTTTGCCTCGAAAATGGAACTGCTCTGCCGGGCGAAAGTAGGATTTTTTATTTTATGAACAACTGCCTGTAGAAAACAATCCGTGCCCATTTCTTTTTGGATGGACCGGAACCAATATTTTTGTTCGGATTGATCAACCAGGCAATGAAAAAAATATTGGCGCTTTTTTTCCTGTGGAGCCTGACCCCGGCATCCCTGTTTTCGCAATCCAGCCAGAGGATGACCGCGGAGGAGTACATCCGGAGATACAGAATTATGGCGATCCACGAAATGAACACGCACCGCATACCGGCAAGCATTACCCTTGCCCAGGGTTTGCTGGAAACAGATAACGGAAACAGTGAACTTGCCCGTCTGGCCCATAACCACTTTGGCATAAAATGCAAAAATGACTGGACGGGACAGGTCTATTACAAGGATGATGACGCCGGGAATGAATGCTTCCGAAAATATGACTCGCCCTATGAATCCTATGCAGATCATTCGGTTTTTCTATCCACCCGGGAGAGGTATCGTTTTTTATTCGACCTGGAAATGACAGATTACGCTGGTTGGGCGAAGGGCCTGAAGTCGGCCGGTTACGCCACCAATCCGGAATATGCCGGTAGACTGATCAGGCTGATTGAAGCTTATTCCCTTGATGAACTTGATGATCAATATGTTCCAGGTAAAATTCTGATCATTAACGGAATGCCAATGGATACGGATACCCCTGTCGTCATGCAGCTGGCAGTTACCGATAGCATTGAATCGCGAAGCTTTGAGTCCACCTTTCGGAAGATCTATGAAAACAATGGTGTAAAGCTCATCTTTGCCTTGAAAAATGACTCTTATTACCAGATTGCCCGTGATTTTGGAATATATTCTTACCAGATACCCAACTACAATGAGCTTCCCAAAAGGGGATCTCTCGTGGAAGGTCAGGTCATTTACCTTGAAAAGAAAAAGAAAAGATCGGATTACGACTATCATTTGGTGAAAGAGGATCAAACATTACATTCGATCGCGCAGCAGTACGCCGTTCGCTCTAAGTCGCTGCGAAAGCTGAACCTGATGAGGAAAGCGGATCACCCGGGCACCGGCCGGATCCTGAGGCTGAACCCCGATGTGCCTTTACCCTGAGGGGTAACCCTCTGTTTTCATTCTAAAACGTCAGTTTGAGTTGTTCTTTACAGTGAAAGGTCAACCGGTGTTCCGGCGACAGACCTGCTTGCCGGATCGCTTTTTTGTGGAAGGCCGTTGGATAGCCCTTGTTGTCGTCCCAATGATAAACCGGGTAGGAGGCATGCAGGGTTTGCATGTATTCATCCCTGAAGACTTTCGCCAGAACGGAAGCCGCCGCAATGGACATATAGATGCTGTCGCCCTTTACGATGCAAACATATGGAATGTCTTCATATCTCCTGAACCTGTTGCCGTCGATCAGAAGAAATCCGGGCCTTGGCACGAGTGATTGAAGGGCCCTGTGCATGGCAAGGAAGGAAGCCTGAAGTATGTTCATTTGATCGATTTCCTGTGGAGTGGAAAACGCCACCGACCATGCGACCGCATCGGAAAGAATTTCGTCACGAAGCGTTTGCCGTTTTTTTGCTGACAGCTTTTTTGAATCATTCAGGTCGTCATTACGGTATCCTTTCGGTAAGATCACTGCTGCAGCATAAACAGGTCCTGCCAGGCAGCCACGCCCTGCTTCGTCGCAACCTGCTTCCGGAAGGTCATCCGAAAAATGACTGATGAGCATATTGAATCCCCTTTATGCTTCGATCCTGAAAAAAAGCTTTATGGCAGCAATCAGGATGATGAGAATGGTAAAGCTTAACTCCGCTACGGCTATCCGTCGGATACCCGAAAAGAAGTAGGCGGTCAGAATGCCTGCAGGCACCGCAAGCACACAGGCGTGGATCAGCAAATGTTCACCGGCCCAGAAAAAACTGATCATGCTGATGATCGTCCAGTAGATGATCACATTCATTCTCTTTCTTACCGTAATAACCTTCTCCGTTGTTTCAAGCGATATTTTGAACAACCCGATGATCACCAGCAGTACAACCACGATTCCCAAAACCAGGTATATTTCCCCGAGCCAGGGTTTCATCGGCCCGAACGTGAAGGGGATGAATCGGAACATGATCCGGACATAATCTTCCAGAAATACCCCGAAAGAATCTGTCCAGTAATAGTAAAAGGCCACAAAGACGTAAGGTGCAATCAGCCCGCTGATGGTGATGATCCACTCGCGGAGGGAAGAAATCCGGTAAATGATCAGGCTGAGCCAGAACAGGATCAAAAAGATCAGGGAAGGGAGGTAAAAAAGCGAGGCAACGGATATCAGGAAGGTTCCATTGAATATTTCTTTATAGGGCTCCGGTTTCAGGTAGATGCTCATATTCACGTTCAATGACAGGATCAGAAACAGGTTGGCCATCAGAACGGGATTTACCGTCTGCACGACAGGAGAATAACTCATCCACGTGAAATAGATCAGATAGGGTAAAAGTATCGTTCTTGCAATGATTTTATGATTGATCATGGATGAATTTAAAATTACAGCCTCCGCCACAACCAACAGGAAGGCGATGATGACCTGAAGGATGGCCGGAATTTTTTCCAGAAGAATGACCAGTCCTGAATATAACGGTGTTTGAAACGACAACCGGGAAGCCTCCTGGGGAAAGATAAAGGCATCCACCCACAGCAGGATGCTGAAAAGGGAAAAGACAATGACCTGACTGTTAAATTGTTTCCTGTAAAAATGGATGATCATCTCATTACTTCGTTAAGTAAGTCATTTCCGATATCCGTTCGGAAGTACATGCCGTCGAAAGCGATGATGCGGGCATTTTTATAGGATAGGGCCAGGGCCTGTTCAAGCGTGTCACCCATTGTGGACACAGCCAGCACCCTTCCTCCGTTTGTGCGGATCTCACCCGGGTCCGGCCCCGGGGATGTCCCGGCATGGAACAGGATACAACCGGATACGTCACCTGTGTGGTGTATCGGTTTTCCTTTTTCATAAGGCCCCGGATATCCTTTTGAGGCGATCATTACGGTTGCACATACCCGGGGATCAATTTCAACCGTTGTTTCAGCCAGCCTTCCGCTGGCAGTGGCTTCAAAAAGCTCAAGCAGGTCGGTTTTCAGGCGGGGCAGGATGGCTTCCGTTTCCGGATCTCCCATCCTTACGTTGTATTCGATCAGGTAGGGTTCGTTGTTTGTCTTGATCAGCCCGAAAAAGAGAAATCCGGAATAGGGAATGTTTTCCGTGAGGAGTCCCTGGATGGTGGGCCGGATGATCCTGTCTTCCAATTTCTTTTTGAACGCATCATCGGCAAAGGGCACAGGTGAGACGGAGCCCATGCCTCCTGTGTTGGGGCCGGTATCCCCGTCACCGATTCGTTTGTAGTCTTTGGCCTCGGGCAATATGCGGTAACTGGTGCCGTCGGTGATGACGAAGGCAGACAGTTCGATGCCCTGCAGGAATTCTTCGATCAGCACCCTGTGACTGGCATCTCCGAATTTTTCATGGATGAGCATTGCATCAAGTTCGCGGAGGGCTTCCCCGGTATCCTGGCAGATCAGGACTCCTTTTCCGGCTGCCAGTCCATCCGCTTTTAAAACGTACGGCGGACGGCTGGTCTGGATAAAATGCCGCGCCTCTTCCAGGTGCTCCCGGTCGAACATCCTGCTGGCGGCTGTGGGTATTCCGTGCCGGCGCATGAACTCCTTGGCGAACACTTTGCTGCCTTCCAGACGCGCTCCGGCAGCTGCAGGTCCGATCACCCTGACATCCCGTGTCAGAGGATCGTTCCCGATGAAATCAGCGATTCCTTCAACAAGGGGTGCTTCCGGACCAACCACCACCATCGTGATGTTCTGCTGGTGAACAAACTGAACGATCCGTTCGAAATCACTGACGGCCATCGGGACATTGGTTCCCACAAGAGCTGTCCCCGCATTGCCCGGAGCGATGAAAAGGTGACCGAGTTGCTTGCTCTGTGCCATTTTCCAGGCAAGAGCATGTTCACGGCCTCCGGACCCTAACAGCAAAACGTTCATAGATCACGGATTTGAGTGTCATGAAGTGCTTTTTCGATTGTTGACCACAGCAGTGCAGCGGTTTTGTCCCAGGAGAATTTATTTCCCTGTTCACTTCCTCTGGCAACCAGTTCCTTCCTTAAATCCGGTTCGTGAAAGATGCGCATCAATGCCTCGGTGATCTGGTCGGGTGAAAAGGGGTCTACCAGCAGCGCTGCATCGCCGGCAACTTCAGGCAGGGAGGTGGTGTTGGAAGCGATGACAGGCGTGTGGCAGGCAAAAGCTTCCACAACTGGAATTCCAAACCCCTCGAAATAAGAAACGTACGTGAGCGCAAGTGCGGAGGCCAGCATACGGTGAAGCTCCTCAAGGGCCACCCGCCCGGTGAAGATCACATCGCTTTTATGAGTCATTGATTCGTAAGCCTGGCGCATGGAGGAAGTCCACCACATTTTGGCACCGACGATCAATAATTTACACGGTGAATCGACGCGCTCTTTGAAATGGTCAAATGCGGTGAACAGGGAAGCAAGGTTCTTTCGCGGATGAAGCGCTCCAATGAAGATGAAGTAGGGCACGCCGCCTGTGTATTCATCCCTCACGCTCTGCTGCTGCCTTTCGTCCAGCGGACAAAAGACGGTATTGGCGCCGTTGTAGACCACATCGATTTTTTCCGGGGAAACGCCATAGCGTTCGGCAATATCGCCTTTCGAATAGGACGAAACAGTGGCTAACCGGACTGCCTTTCGGGCAAAGCGCGGGAAAAAGTTCCGGTAGTACCGGCTCACCTGTTTTGGGAGATCCTCGGGATAATGTTCGAAATTCAGGTCGTGGATGACATCCACGCAAGGTACAGATGTGGACAGTGAAAGGAATCCGTCGGGCGAAACGAACAGGTCGGGTTTGATCTTGCGGAGCATGCCGGGTACGGAGACCTCGAACCAGATCGTATAAAGGAGCACATGCCGTGCAGGAGGACGAACGACAACTGGGATCACATTGCCGGAGAATAGGAAGGATTCATCATAGGAACGGTCGAACAGAAAGTAAAACTCGTGCTCGGGATGCTGCTGTGTGATCCTTTTGAACGACTCACAGGTGAACCAGCCTATGCCGTCAAGTTTGTTCTTTATTAACAGCCGGGTATTTACGGCGATCTTCACGTAATATTGAGGTTAAGAGGAAATTATTACGGCGAACAGATGAATATTATGGTAAATTTGCGGCAAATATCTGAATTTTAATGAAGGCGTTGATAAAAAAAGTATTGCAAGTTGTGCTGGGTTATCAGAATTATCTTTTCATTTTCTCCCTCTTTACAATCGTTACGTTACGCTGGAAAAAAGATGAAGGCGATTTTATGCACCTGCTCAGGATCCTGCCCGATGGTGGGATCATTCTTGACATCGGTGCAAACATCGGGATCATGACAGCGCACCTGGGCCGTAAGTTTCCGGGTTCGGCCATCTACGCCTTCGAACCCGATCCTCAGAACGTGGTGGCTCTCAAAAGGATCATCCGGTTTTTCGGGATAAAGAATGTCACCGTAGTTGAAACCGCCCTGGGCAACTTTGATGGCGAGGCGCGTATGCGGAGACCGGTCATTCATTCGGTCAAAATGCAGGGGCTCACCCATGTCGTTACCAGTGACAATGGTTCCCCGGCGAATGAGGAAGGGGATGAATTCGTTGCCTCCGTGCAGAAACTGGATTCCATTACCGGTTTTTTAACGGATTCATCCAGGATCACGGGGATCAAAATCGATGTGGAGAATTTTGAATATTTTGTACTCGAAGGAGCCAGGAAACTGATCAGCATGCATAAACCTGCGATCTACTGCGAGCTCTGGAAAAATGAGCGAAGGCAGTTGGCCATCGGTCTGATGAAACAACTGGGTTATTCGGCTTACATTCTCCATCGCAAACAGCTTATGACGATTGATTCGGTCGCCCATGAAAAGGATAATTTTTATTTCCTCCCGGACTAGCCATCCAGTCTGAACGTGCCATGCAGAAGAAATTTCTTGCCAATCTGATCCTGTTACTTTCCCTGAATCTTCTCATCAAGCCCTTTTATATTTTTGGCATTGACCTGACCATCCAGAACCAGGTGGGAACCGATTACGGTCTTTATTTCGTGGTTTTCAACTTTTCTTTTCTCTTCAATATTTTACTGGATTGCGGCATCACCAATTTTAACAACCGGAACATTGCCCAGAACAGTCAGCTGTTGCATAAACATTTTTCCAGTATGCTGACTGTCAAATTATTACTTCTCCTGTCTTATTTTTTTATCACCTTCGGTGCAGCCCTGATCATCGGATACGAGGGAATTAAGCTGCGTTACCTTTTCTTTTTGGGCATCAACCAGTTTTTGATTTCCTTTATCCTGTACCTCCGTTCAAACGTTTCCGGATTGTTGCTGTTCAGAACCGACAGTTTTTTATCCATTCTTGACCGGGTTTTGTTGATCATCATCTGCGGTGTGCTTTTATGGAGCCGAGTAGCACCGTCGCCTTTCCGGATAGAATGGTTCATTTATGCGCAGACTGCTTCGTACGGTCTGACCGCGCTGGTCGCCCTGGTGATCGTGATCAGGAAGGCAGCCTTCCGTAAGCTGACCTGGAACTGGCCTTTCATTGTGTTGATTTTCCGAAAAAGCTTTCCGTTTGCGCTGCTGGTGCTGCTGATGACATTTTACAACCGGATCGATCCCGTGATGATCGAACGCTTGCTGTCCTCCTCCCAGGGGAAGGAGCAGGCCACCATTTATGCCTCTTCCTTCAGGATATTGGATGCAGTGAATATGATTGGTTATCTTTTCGCGGTGCTTTTATTGCCCATCTTTGCCAATATGTTAAAGAACAGGGAGCCGGTGGCCCAAATGGTGAAGTTATCCTTTACCCTGCTGATGGTCGTCGCCCTGATCATCAGCCTGGGATGTCATTTTTACAGCGATCAGGTGATGGAACTTTTAATGGCGGATCATGCAGAGCAGTCGGCTGACGTTTTTCGTATCATGATGTTTGGATTCATCGCCATTTCGATGAGCTATATTTTTGGTACGCTGCTCACAGCCAACGGAAACCTGATGCATCTCAATTTGATCGCGGGTGGGAGCATGTTGCTGAGCCTGATCCTGAATCTGATACTCATACCCCGGTATCTTGCTGTTGGAAGTGCCTATGCCAGTGTCATCACCCAGTTTGTTTCTGCCATCGCCCAGGTGATCCTGGTGCAGCTCGTTTTCAGGTTTAAATGGTCGTTAAGGTTCCTGCTGACCCTGGCATTGTTTATTTTAGGACTTGTTGTCATCAACCTGGCTACCCGCTCACTGATCCAACCGTGGGGTTACGCATTCGGGGTCATGGTCACGGCTTCGCTTGGTTATGCATTTGCTTTGCGGCTGATCCGTTTTTCTTCTCTCATCGGTATTTTGACGGGTAAGACCACCCAGGCATGAAAAAGGATTCAGATATTCATCAAATGACATTGCATATTTGAAATTTAAGTCTATTTTTGTTGTCCTTTATAAGTCTTTTTGCATATGAGTGATACCTTTTCGGGCAACAGGGATTTCGACTCATCAAATTTTGTCAGGTTTCTATGGGCTTGGAGAGTACCCATCTTTATCCTGACCTCCATTGCTTTTTTAACTTCGCTGATCTTCTCATCTCCTTTTTTTATCACCCCCAAGTATAAATCGGTCGTAGTGCTCTACCCCGTATCAACCAGCTCGGTATCCAAGGCATTGCTGAGCGAAACGTACGGGGGAAAAGAAGACATCATGGAGTTTGGCGAGGATGAGCAAACCGAGCAGATGCTCCAGATCCTCAATTCGAACCGTATCCGTGACCGGATCATTGAGAAGTATGACCTTATGGACCATTATGAAATTGATGCGGGTTCAAAATACAAGCTTACAAGGCTGTATAAGCAGTATGAGAGCAATATCACCTACAGGCGGACGGAATACAATGCTGTGAAGATCACCGTAATGGATAAAGATTCACAGCTGGCAGCAGATGTAGCCAATGACATTGCCAATCTGCTCGATTCCATCAAGATCGACATGCAACGGCAACGGGCCATACAGGGATTTAAGATCGTTGAGGCTGAATATGTTCAGCGCCTCGCGGAAATCCACCGGATGGAAGATTCATTGACCTACCTTCGCCAGAAAGGGGTTCACGATTATGAAACCCAGGCAGAGATGATCAACCAGCAACTGGCCATCGAGATCGCCAAGGACAACAGGAGTGCGATCCGCGCCCTGGAGGATAAACTGGATACGCTGGCCAAGTATGGCGGACCTTACGTTTCGCTGCGGGATGCCCTGGAGCATGAAAAAAAACAGCTTAGCGTGCTGAAAAGCAAATATGAAGAAGCCAAGGTGGATGCTGAGGAGGAGTTACCCCAGAAATTCGTTGTGAGCACGGCCTATGGAGCTGAGCGCAAGTCATATCCGATCCGGTGGCTTATCGTGCTGGTTTCGACCATTTCAGCTTTTCTTCTGACGATCCTGGCGATCATCGTTATCGAAAATGTTTCTAAAAGCGAGATCATCCCTGCCTCGCCAAAAAAAAAAATCAGTTTCAGAATCAGAGTCCCGAAGACTCATTTTGAAATAAAACAACCAGTCAGTGCACATGGTAAGATCTTTAATCATAACAACAAATGGAAAATGGAGCATTTTTTTAGTAATATAAACCTGCTTCAATTATTCTGGAAGTGGAAATGGCATATCATCATCATCTGCCTGGTGGCAGGCATGTTGGCGGCCATTTTCTCGGGCCCTTCCTTCCTTAAGCCCAGGTTTAAATCCGTCGGAATCATTTACCCATCCAACATTGCTCCTTATTCTGATGAAAGTGAAACTGAACAGATGGTGCAGTGGTTGAATTCAAAAGACATCAAGGACAGCATCATCCGGAAATTCAATTTGGCGAAGCACTATAAGATTGATTCCAGCTACAGATATTTCTCTTCAACAATCCTGTATAAATACGGACAGAATGTCCAGATCAACAAGACGATGTACGAATCCGTGGAGATTGTCGTTACGGATACCGATCCCAGGCTTGCCTGCGATATGGTGAACGAGATCATCCATCAATTGGACATAAAGGTCCAGACAACCCACAGGGAGAAATACATTGAAGTGGTCAGGGCCACAAAAGCGATGCTGGATGAGAAGAAAAGGGAGATCGATTCGGTTGAAGCCAAACTGTATGAGTTACGGACCAAATACGAGATCATTGATTACGGCAATCAGACGCGTGAGGTGGCCAGGGGTTACCTGCGGACGGTAGATGGAGATAATGCGGCCAGGAATATCAATACAGCGGAGGTGCTGAAACTTAAGAAAAATATTGAGGAAAAAGGAGGAGAGTTCATTTTTTACAATACCCGGCTTTATGATCTGCTTCGTATGTACAGTGAGTTTCAGGAAGATTATGACCGGGCTGTCTTTGATGCCAACAAGGCATTTACTCACACCAATGTCGTCACGCCGCCGGTGGTGGCTGATAAAAAATCATATCCTGTCCGCTGGATCATTGTATTTCTGACCATGGCCAGCACCCTGCTGCTGACGACTGTTCTGGTGGTCATCTTTGACAGCCGGCTCAACGAAGCGGTCCGCCAGGGATAACGTTTTTCGGCTTATCCTGTTCATCCGAAAAAATAGAACAAATTGATTGAGAAGTATAAATTAAAATGGGTCTACCTGATCAGTGCCTTGTTCATTTTGCTGACCATTGGGCTCATTTTGACGGAGCGTTATTATTTTGCCCTGTTGGTGCCCCTGCTGCTGATCATCGCCCTCCTTTATATCTTCACGCTTGACAAGGTCCTTTTGCTGGTCGTTTTTCTCACACCGCTTGCCGTTAACGTCAGGGACATCGACATTGGGATAGGGATTTCCATCCCCACCGAGCCTCTTCTTTTCGGTGTTCTGGTTTTGTTCCTTCTGAGAATCCTTTACAGGAACGATTATGACCGCAGGATTTTGCGACATCCGGTCAGCATCATCATTATGATCAGCTTGCTGTGGATGCTGTTTACCAGCCTGACGAGTGAAATCCCCCTGGTTTCCTTCAAATATCTGATCGCCCGCCTCTGGTTTGTCATCCCGTTTTATTTCCTTGGCATTCTTATTTTCCGGAAAATAAAGAACATTAAGCTTTTCAGCTGGCTTTACATTATTCCGCTGATGGCCGTGATCGCCTACACAATTTATAATCATTCCAAACTGGGATTTGATGAGGAAGCCGGTCACTGGGTCATGACACCGTTTTACAATGATCACACGGCCTACGGCGCCATCCTGGCCTTGTTCATCCCTGTGTTCACAGGATTCATTTTTGATAAAACGTATTCCAGAACCATGCGACTTGCATCCTCCGGTGTGGTGGCGGTATTGATCACGGCGTTGATACTCTCCTTCAGCAGGGCAGCCTGGGTAAGCCTTGCCGCTGGTGTTGTCATCTACCTCGTCATTTTATTGCGGATCAGGTTCAGATGGATACTTCTGACCATTGGTGTTTTCATTGGTATTTTCATGATGTTCAAGTGGGAGATCCTGGATGCACTGGAGAAGAACAAGCAGGATTCTTCGGCGAATTTCATTGAGCACGTGCAGTCCATCTCCAATATTTCATCTGATGCTTCCAATCTGGAGCGCATCAACCGCTGGCAATCGGCCCTGAGGATGTACAATGAACGACCGTTCTGGGGTTGGGGCCCGGGCACCTACCAGTTTTTGTACGCTCCTTTCCAGCGAACCAAGGAAAAAACGATCATCAGCACCAATTTCGGCGACATGGGCAATGCCCACAGTGAATACATCGGACCCCTGGCAGAGTCGGGATTGCCCGGGATGCTCATCATGGTCGCACTGGTGGTGAGCTTTTTCATTACAGGGCTGAGGGTTTACAGGGAACCAGCATCACGTGAGGTGAAACTGATTACGCTGGTCATTCTTCTGGGATTGATGACCTATTTCATCCACGGAATACTGAACAACTTCCTCGATACGGACAAGGCTTCCGTTCCGGTCTGGGCGATGATCGGAATGCTGGTGGCATTGGATCTTTACCACCGGAAGGGAAGACAGCAACCTGATGTTCAGGGGGATAGTCCTGCAAGGGAGTAGATCATTTCCGGTGTTTGCTCAGAAAATCCGGAAGCTGACGCAGAGCCGCCAATTCTCTCCATTTTCTTCCAACCTCGTCGACAGGTATTCCAAAGTAGGTCTTATGGGGTTCGAGGGATTTATCAACTGCGGAAGTGGCAAGGATCACGGCACCTTCACCGATGACCAGGTCCTTGTTGATGGCCACCCTGGCCCAGACGATGACATTGTCTTCAATCCGCGTCACGCCGGCAATGGCAGCAAAAGCTCCGATAAGGCAATGTTTCCCGATGCAGGTATCATGCCCGACCTGCACGTGGTTGTCCAGCTTTGTGCCCGCACCGAGGGTGGTATTCCCTGAAACGCCCCGGTCGATGGAACAAAGTGCTCCAATCTCCACGTGGTCTTCAATGATCACTGATCCGCAGGACTTTAGCTTTCGGTAGGCGCCGTTTTTTTTCTGGAAATAATACGCATCGGCTCCCAGGACACTGTTTGCGTGAATGATCACATGGTTCCCGATCGTGCAGCCATCGTAAATACTTACATTTGAATGGATGAGGCAGTTTTCGCCAATGGTGACATCGTTGCCGATAAATGCACCCGGCTGAATGATGGTTCCCTTTCCTATACGTGCCTCTGGGCTGACGGGAACCGTGGTGGGTGTGAATGGACTGTAACGGTTCACCAGAAGATTATAATCGCGGAAAGGATCGGTGGATACCAGGATCGCTTTTCCGGCCGGCACCTCGACCTCTTTATTGATCAGGATCGTGGTGGCCTCTGAAAGAAGGGCTTTGTCGTAATACTTGGGATGATCAACGAAGGTGAGGTCGCCGGGCTCGACCATATGGATCTCATTGATGCCTGTGATGAGCAGCCCGGGTTCGCCCCTGGGCATGGCACCCGTCAGGGAAGCAACAAACTCAAGGGTAAGGGGAGGATTGAATTTCATGGATGATCTGCTTATTCTCTGACCCGTTCACCATATTCTCCGGTCCGCGTGTCGACGCGGATCTTATCCCCCTCATTGATGAACAGCGGCACCCTGACGATGGCGCCGGTTTCGACCGTGGCTTCTTTCAGGGTGTTGGTGGCGGTGTTACCTCTTTCCCCCGGTTCTGTGTAGGTGATCTCAAGGGTGACAAAGGGAGGGAGCTCGCAGTACAAGGGTGTTTCCGTATCAGCATGGAAAACGATCTCGACTTCCTGGCCGTCTTTCAGCAGGGCAGGGGCGTTGATGAGCTCTTCATCGATGGGCACCTGTTCATAGGTCTGCGTATGCATGAACATGTACGTGATATCTTCTTTATAGAGATACTGGTAAGGCCGGCGTTCCACCCGGGCCACGTCGATCCTGACGCCCGAATTGAAGGTGTTGGCCAGGACTTTGCCGGTTTTCAGGTTCTTGAGCTTTGTGCGGACAAATGCCCCGCCTTTGCCGGGTTTGACATGTTGAAATTCGATGATGGTATAGAGCTCATTGTCAAGCTCTATGCACAATCCATTCCTGAAATCTGCTGTTGTGGCCATTTGAAAAGTGTTTTTAGCGGGAACGTTGCAAAAGAGGTGCAAAGATAATTCAAAATCGGAAACGTCCAACTCATCAATGGAAGATAAATGATTACTTTTCTGAAAGGAATTCCTGTACTTTTCGGGCAATCGTTTCAGGATCGAATCCGAATTTTTCATCCAGCACCTCTGCCGGGGCTGAATAGCCAAAGTGATCCATTCCCATCACTTGTCCTTTGCCACCTGCCAGTCCCTGCAGGGTGACGGGCAGGCCGGCGGTGAGTCCGAAGACCGGTACGCCATCCGGCAGGATCATTTTCTGATAATCGATTGGCTGGCGACGGAACAATCCTTCCGAGATGGCGGAAACGACACGGGAGGATACCCCTTTTTCCTGAAGCAACTTCGCCACTTCGTACAGGGTTGCCACTTCCGATCCGTTTGCCAGAAGGATGACATCCGGATGTTCTCCGAAAGCACAGACGGTGCAGGCACCCTTTTGTGCCCCGAGAGCGGCCTGGTAACTGGAGGTTCCTTTTGGTGCTGGCAGATCCCGGATGGACTGCCGTGACAGGATCAGGGCAGTAGGTGTTTTCCGGTTTTCCAGAGCCATTTTCCAGGCCACCTTGGTCTCGTTGCCATCGGCCGGCCGCAAAACAAGGATGCTGTTCTCTCCATCATGATTTTTTAACTTTTCCAGCAGACGGATCTGTGCTTCCTGTTCCACGGGTTGATGTGTGGGGCCATCTTCTCCTACCCGGAACGAATCGTGCGTCCAGATGTAGATCACCGGCAGGCCCATCAGCGCCGCCAGGCGCACGGCCGGCTTCATGTAGTCGGAAAATACGAGAAAGGTGCCGCAGGCCACATACAGTCCCCCGTGGAGGGCAATGCCATTGGCAATGGCAGCCATCGAAAGCTCGGAGACACCCGCGTGCAGGAATGTCCCTGTGAAATCCTGATGGGTGAGGGGTTTGCTGTTTTTGAGAAATCCGTCGGTCTTATCGCTGTTGGCAAGATCGGCCGACATCACCAGCAAGTTGTCGAGGCTGACGGAAAGGTACTCCAGTATGTTGGAGGAAGCCATGCGGGTGGCTTTTCCCGGGTCAAGTGAGATGGCCTCAAAATCCAGGTCGGGGAGCTTGCCGGACATAAAGCGTTGATATGCAGCTGCTTTTGCAGGATGTGTCTGCATCCACGCTGTTTCATCCGCTTTTCGGATCGTTGCCGATCTGATCTTTTCCTGCCGGATGCGGGCATAATAGGAGTCCACCTCCGGGCATACCGCAAAAGGATTCTGAGGATCGCCGCCCAGGTTCCGGATCGTGTTTTCGATGGAAGCCCCTGCCTTGCTAAGCGGTTGTCCATGGGTGGAATAATGGCCTTCGAGGGATTCTCCCTGTGCCGTAAGGGTCCCTTTGGCCATGATGGTTTTTCCGATGATCAGCGTAGGGCGCTGTTTTTCGCTGACGGCAGCATCCAGCGCCTTCCTGATCTCCCGGTGATCGTGTCCATCGATCGTGAGTACCTGCCATCCCCAGGCTTCGTACTTGCGGGCCGTATCTTCACGGGTTACCGCACTGGTGAGGGTCGAAAGCTGGGCGTCATTGGAGTCGAAGAACATGATCAGGTTGTTCAGCCCGAGAAATCCGGCGATGCGGCCCACACCCTGTGATATTTCCTCCTGGATGCCTCCATCGGAGATAAGGGTGAAGATTCTGTGTTCCATCCAGTTCCCGAAGCGGTTTGTCAGGTGACGTTCGGCAAGGGCTGCACCAGTGGCCATGGCATGCCCCAGCCCAAGCGGGCCTGATGTGTTCTCGATCCCGTGCCGGATATCCAGCTCGGGATGGCCTGGGGTAGGACTGCCCCACTGCCTGAAATTTTTAAGATCATCTTCCGTATAGATGCCATAGAGGTAAAGGACTGCGTAGAGCAGGGCCGACAGATGGCCGGGATCAAGGAAGAACCGGTCCCTCAGATCCCATTCGGGGTCCGAAGGATCAAAGCGCAGGTACTCGGCAAAGAGGATCTGAATGAAATCCGCCGCTCCCAGAGCTCCACCGGGGTGTCCCGACCGGGCTTTTTCGACCATGGCAGCGCACAGAACACGGAGATTGTCGGCTGCGTTTAGGGCGATCTGGTTTTCGTGGGAGTTATCCATTTGAATAACGTGAGAATCCCTTCATGATGCCACGGCTCGAACGGGCAATAAAGCTCAGTATCTCATCCCGTTCAGGGGATACGCGAAAATCAGCTTCAATGATGGAGACTGCCTGGGAAACGTTTTTCCCTTTGATATAGATGAAGCGATAGATATCCTGGATCTCATTGATCTGGGCCTGGGTAAATCCCCTGCGCCGAAGACCGATCGAATTGACCCCGATGTAGGAAAGTGGCTCCCTGGCTGCTTTGACATAAGGCGGGACATCTTTTCTGACGAGAGCGCCTCCTCCGACAAGTGAATGACAGCCAATGTGCACGAACTGGTGCACTGCGGCCAGGCCGCCCACAATGGCCCAGTCGTCGATAACGATGTGACCGGCCAGGTTGGCCGCGTTGGAAAGAATCACATGGTTGCCCAGGATGCAATCGTGTGCCACATGTGCATAGGCCATGATAAGGCAATTCTCTCCAATGACGGTCTCATAATTGGCCTTGGTCCCCCTGTTGATGGTCGCAAACTCGCGGACGGTGGTGTTGTTACCGATCTTGACCATGGTTTCCTCCCCGTCGAATTTCAAATCCTGCGGAATGGCAGCGATGACAGCTCCCGGGAAGATCCTGCAGTTCTTGCCGATCCGGGCACCTTCCATGATGGTCACATGGGATCCGATCCAGGTGCCTTCTCCAATCTCCACATTCTTCTCGACGTTGACAAAGGGCTCAATAACTACGGTATTGGCAATCCTGGCCTGCGGATGAACATATGCTAACGGTTGTGTCATAGATTTTTGGTCTTTTTTACTAATTGAGCCATTAATTCGGCTTCTGTCACAATTTTGTCACCGACATAGACATAACCTTTCATATGGCAGATGCCTCTTCGGATTGGAGCAACCAGGTCAAGTTTAAATACCAGTGTGTCACCGGGTAACACTTTCTGCCGGAATTTTGCATTATCAATTTTAAGAAAGTAGGCTATATATTCCTTGGGATCCGGAACGCTGCTCAAGGCCAGGATCCCTCCTGTTTGCGCCATGGCTTCCACCTGGAGCACGCCGGGCATGACAGGCTCGCCGGGAAAATGCCCGACAAAGAAAGGCTCATTCATCGTCACATTTTTCATGGCGATCACCCTCCGGTCCGTCAATTCCAGAACCCTGTCGATCAACAGGAAAGGAGGACGATGCGGGAGGATGTTCTGGATCTCGTTAATGCCATAGAGTGGTGGCCGTGAAGGATCGATGAAGGGAGCTTTTTCTTTCTTTGCCTGCGATCTTCCGTGTTCTTTGATCAGGCGTGCCAGTTGAATGTTGGCACCGTGACCGGGGCGGTTTGCGATGATATGTCCCTTGATGGGTTTTCCCACCAGGGCCAGATCCCCGACCACATCCAGCAGTTTATGGCGCGCAGGTTCGTTGGGATAATGCAAGCGGACGTTGTTCAGGATACCTTCTTTCAGAATGGTCACGCGGGGCTTGTTAAAGAAGGCAGCCAGCCTGTCGAGCTCATCCTGTGAAATGATCTTGTCGACAAAAACAATGGCATTGTCCAGGTCGCCGCCCCGGATCAGGTTGTTCTGAATGAGGTATTCCAGTTCGTGCAGAAAAACGAATGTACGGCAATCGGATATCTGGTCCCGGAAATCTTCGATGCGGTCGAGTGTGGCATACTGGTTCGTCAGCACGGTCGAGTCATAATCGACCATGACCGACAGCCTGTACGATTTGGCAGGAACAGCAATCAGCTCAACCTTGTTGCTTGGCTCCTGGAAGGAGAGGACCTCTTCGATCTCAATGAACTCTCTGAAAGCATCCTGTTCGACGATCCCTGCTTTTTCCAGGGCATCGACATACATTTTTGAGCTGCCGTCGAGGATGGGCGTTTCCTGGCAATCAATCCCGATCAGTACGTTGTCGATCTGCAGACCGACCAGGGCGGCCAGTGCATGTTCGGCCGTCATTATTCTTGCTCCGTCCTGCTCCAGCGTTGTTCCTCGTGACACATCCACCACCCGGTCAACATCGGCATCGATGACGGGCTGGTCTTTCAGGTCGGTACGTTTGAATTTTATTCCATGGCCCACGGGTGCCGGAAAAAAGGTCAGTGTTACATGCTGGCCCGTGTGAAGGCCATTTCCGGAGATGACGAACGAATTCTTTATGGTTCTTTGCAAACCGTCCATTGTGGCTGCAAACATAACCATATTATTGATTATTTACAATTTTTCTTTCCAGATCATCGATCCTTTTGATATGATTTTCAAGATTCCGGAAATGAACATAGGAAATCTTGAATTTTTTGATATCGAATGCGGGGGCGCCCATCACTGTCTGGTCTGCCTTAATGTTAGTGGACACACCCGATTGGGCAGCGATCTGAACATTGTCACCGATCACCAGGTGCCCAATGATCCCCACCTGTCCGCCGATGAGGCAGTTCCTGCCGATATGGGTGGATCCGGAGATCCCGGTTTGAGCAGCGATGACGGTATTTTCACCGATGACCACGTTATGGGCAACCTGTATCAGATTATCCAGCTTGACACCCTTACGTATGATGGTGGAGCCCAGCGTGGCCCGGTCAACCGTAGAGTTAGCGCCGATCTCCACCTCATCCTCAATGACCACATTCCCAATCTGGACAATCTTGCGGTAGTGATGGTCCTCCTGTGGTGCAAAACCGAATCCATCCGATCCGACGACCACACCGGGGTGAAGAATGCAGTCACTGCCAACCTGGCACCCCTGCAGGATCCTGACTCCGGGATGAAGGATGGTCCGGCTGCCAATTGTTACCTTTTCCCCGATGTAAACCTGGGGATGAATCCTGGTCCCGTCTCCGATGACCGCATGTTCACCGATGACACTGAAATCACCGATAGATACATCTTTGCCAATGCTGGCAGTGGAAGCCACGGATGCATGCTGTGATATCCCTTTCTTTCCGCCCGTGTACTGGTTATAAATTTCCAGTAACTGTGCAAAAGCGCTGTAGGGATCCTCAACCCGGATCAGTGTTGCACTGACAGGAAATTCAGCCCTGAAATCTTTCTGAACAATGACAATGGAGGCCCCTGTTTTGTAAATATAGGGAGTGTATTTTGGGTTGGCCAGGAAGGAGAGGGTGCCGGGATGCCCTTCCTCTATTTTTGAAAGCTGATCGACAGTTGCCTGCGGATCTCCGTCCACGGTGCCATGAAGGATTCCTGCGATCTGGTTGGCGGTAAAATGCATCTGTTCAGGTGTTGTATTTATTTTCGGGCAAAGATAGGGTGAATATTTAGGACGGGAGACGGTTCAAATTCAAATTTTTCGGATAGCATAAATAATACTTCGTGACCATCCTGGATAACAGGGCAACGCTCAGCTGTTCGGAGGCGCTTTCCAGTTCGGTGATCCTGCCGTCCCTGTTCAATACCTTGATCCCATCGGTGTACTGATCATAGGCCTTGTTGGAGATAAGATCGGTATATACCAGGTAATCACATTCTTCCAGCGGTATCCGGAATGCCCGGGCAACCATCTCCTTTATCTTCAGGACTTCCGCCGGTTCAAAAGGAGCATTTCGTATTTCAATTTTAAACAGATTCCTCATCACCAATCCATTGCAAAGTAACGAAAGAGTCTTATCAGGGTGCGACGCCCAAACTTTTACCGAGGTGAAAATATCCGTGTCGTCCAGCTCTGAAAAGGTCTCAAGCAAGTCAGGACGATCTGCAAGGTCCTGTATTGTCAGGTCATTTTTTAAAAATACGGAAAGAGCAGGGGTCATGAACAGGTCATTTCCCCTGGAAATCAACTCCCGGGCCCGTTCCAGCAGGCTGGTGAGCATTTTTTCTGCTGCAATCACGGTTTTGTGCAGGTAAACCTGCCAGTACATTAGCCGGCGCGCCACAATGAATTTCTCAATGGAGTAAATTCCCTTTGCTTCCACCACCAGTTCATCATCCACCACGTTGAGCATATCGATGATCCGGTCGGTATTGACCACTCCTTCGGAGACCCCGGTGTAAAAACTGTCCCTCCGGAGAAAATCCAGCCGGTCGACATCCAGCTGGCTGGACACCAGCTGATGAAGGAATTTGCTAGAATGTTTGCCTGTGAAAATATCCTGCGCCAGAACAAGGTCTGCTGTTTTTTGACTGTTGAGCGATTTCATATAGAGCAACGACAGGTCTTCGTGGGAAAGCCGGTGGACAATTCTGCCCTCCAGAGTATGGGAATAGGGGCAATGCCCTATGTCGTGCAGCAAAATGGCCAGCAGGGCACCCTTCTCTTCCTCGGCGGTGACCGGGATCCCCTTGAAACGAAGCGCCTCGATCGCCTTCTTCATCAGGAACGTCGCACCCAGGGAATGATGAAACCGTGTATGGAGAGCGCCGGGATAGACCAGGTCGGTCAACCCGAGTTGCCTGATACGGCGAAGCCGCTGAAAATAAGGATGCTCAACGACATTGAACAACGACTCGTCTGATATGGTGACGAACCCATATACCGGGTCATTGAAAATTTTTCTCCTGTTAAATGAGGACGACCTTCCTGTATTCATTAACTTTGTATGAATAAAAAATAAGCGTTCGGGACAATAAAATCCAATTTTACGACTTTATTTTAATAAAACCAAAGCTTACCTGAAGAAAGGTGCCTTCCTGTACCGGCTGCTCCTGATTCAGTGACCGGTTCAATCATTATGTTCAACTTAATCTATTACGATGGCGATACAGATTTTATGGGTAGATGATGAGATTGATATGCTCAAACCGCATATCATGTTCCTGCAGGAAAAAGGTTATGATGTTTACACCTCCAACAATGGCGATGAAGGGTTGGAATTACTGAATAGCCGTTTGTTTGACATTGTTTTTCTGGATGAACAGATGCCGGGGTTGTCAGGGATAGAAACCCTTACCCTGATGAAGAACAAATATCCGAACCTGCCCATCGTGATGATCACCAAAAGCGAAGAGGAGGCCATTATGGAGGATGCGATCGGATCAAAGATATCCGACTATCTGATCAAGCCTGTCAACCCCAAGCAGATCCTTCTCTGTCTGAAAAAGAACCTGGAAACGAAAAAGCTGGTGAGCGAGAAGACTTCCCTTACTTACCAGCAGGAATTTCATACGATCGGTTCGGAGATCTCCGTGGATCTTACATACACTCAATGGATTGAAATCTACAGGAAGCTTGTTTACTGGGAACTGGAGCTCAACAAGGCCCAGGATGATCAAATTGCCGATATCTTGCGGCTCCAGAAAGAAGAGGCCAACCGGGTATTTTCAAGGTTCATCGAATCCAATTACCTGGGATGGGTCAGCGCCAGGATGCCGGATCGTCCCACCATGTCCCATACATTATTAAAAGATAAACTATTTCCGCTGCTCAACGGGAACAAACCTTATTTCCTGATCCTGATCGATAATCTTCGTTATGATCAGTGGAAAACCATCCAGCCGATCATCGAAGAGTATTACAGGGTTGAGCAGGATGAACTGTATTACAGTATCCTTCCCACGACCACTCAATATGCGCGGAATTCACTTTTTGCAGGTCTGATGCCTTCGGAGATCGCCAGGAAGTATCCCCAGTACTGGGTTGATGAAGAAGATGAGGGCACCAAGAATCAGTTTGAAGGCGAACTTCTGGGTGAGCAACTCAAACGTTATGGAAAGGATATCCGGTATTCGTACAACAAGGTGCTCAATCTGACCGTTGGCCGAAAGCTGGCTGATTCGTTGCCCAATCTGCTTGGAAACCGGCTGAACGTGATCGTCTATAATTTTGTTGACATGCTTTCCCACGCGCGTACCGAGATGGAGATCATCCGTGAACTGGCGGATGATGAGCCGGCTTACCGCTCCATCACCCGGTCGTGGTTCGAGCACTCGCCGTTGCTCGATATTTTTCAGTATCTGTCGGATAAAAAGATCCCTCTGATCATCACCACCGATCACGGTTCCGTCAGGGTTCAGAATCCGGTGAAAGTGGTCGGTGACCGTAACACGACCACCAATCTCAGGTATAAAAGCGGCAGGGCACTGAATTTTAAGGAGAAAGAAGTATATGAGATCAGGAATCCGGAAGATGCCTACCTCCCACGTTCCAACGTCAGCTCTTCCTATATCTTCTGCCGGCGTAATGATTTCTTTGCTTACCCCAATAATTATAATTATTACGTTAACTACTATAAAAATACTTTTCAGCATGGTGGCATTTCCATTGAGGAGATGCTGGTTCCTTTTATAACTTTGTCGCCAAAATAGCCACCTCTCGAATGGACACACTGCGATGCGACAGTGTCGAAGATTTGGATCAAGTGTCGATGGAACTGCTGCGCCGGTATCCGGATCAGCGGGTCTTCGGATTCTACGGACAGTTAGGTGCCGGGAAGACCGCCCTGATCAAGAACCTGTGCAGGCATCTGGATGTCGTGGATATGGTCAGCAGTCCCACCTTTTCCATTATCAACGAGTACCGCACCCGGACAGGGCAATCGGTGTATCATATGGATTTTTACAGGCTGAAGAGCTGCAGGGAGCTTCTGGATATCGGAGGAGAAGAGTACTTTGACAGCGGGTGCTATTGTTTGATTGAGTGGCCCGAAAAATTCGAAGAACTTTTACCGGATAATTGCGTATACATAAAAATTCAGGCCGACGAGACAAATCACAGCCGGATCATACAGCTTTAGGGCTTGTGACAGGTGTTCAGACCGATTGGAACGATGCAGGAACAGGGAAACATTTACAATTTTTCCGGTGCGGAAGGGTTGATGCCGAAGGAGGAGACCCTGGAGGTCGCTCAGCGGAAAAGCCGCATCCGGATTGGCGTTCCGAAAGAAATTCACTATCAGGAGAAACGGATCCCCCTGGTACCGCAGGGTGTCGGTCTTCTGGTGGCCAGTGGTCACGAAGTCGTGATCGAAGCCGACGCGGGCAAGGCCGCCAACTTTTCCAATGAGCAATATGGCGACGCAGGCGCTCATATCGTTTATTCCCCGGAAGAGGTCTTTAAAACGGATATCATCCTAAAAATAGCTCCTCCCTCCCTTGCCGAGACAGAGCTGCTCACCTCACGCCAGACCCTGATCTCTGCGCTGCATCTGGCCGGGCAGTCGTTTGACTATTTCAGGATGCTGATGAACAGGAAGATGGTGGCCATAGCCTTTGAGTACATCATGGACAAAACCCATACGTATCCGGTTCTGCGCACCACCAGTGAGATCGTTGGGAATGCTGCCATCATGATCGCCGCGGGCTACCTGGCAGACACCAGGAACGGAACCGGTTGCATGCTGGGTGGTTTCTCGGGAATTGCACCCACCGAAGTGGTCGTTTTGGGCGCTGGCACCGTGGGCGAGTACGCCGCAAGGGCAGCACTGGGCCTGGGAGCATCGGTCAAAGTGTTCGACAATTCCGTTTACCGGTTACGCAGGATACAGAATGATCTTTCGACCCGGATCTTTACCTCGATCCTTCAACCGGGCATCCTGCTGAGTTCGTTGAAACGGGCCGACATTGTCATCGGTGCCATGCATTCCCCCGAGGGAAGGGCCCCCATCGTCGTGTCTGAAGACATGGTGCAAAAAATGAAAAGAGGGGCTGTCATTGTCGATGTGAGCATCGACCAGGGTGGATGTGTCGAAACCTCACGCGTCACCTCACATAACGAACCGGTCTTCAGAAAACATGACATCACACACTATTGCGTTCCCAACATAGCTTCCAGCGTTCCTCATACGGCATCGTACGCTCTCAGCAACTATTTTGCGCCAACTCTGCTGCGCCTGGGTGAAGCGGGAAATATCGTAAATTTGCTGAAAGCAGATAAGGATTTCAGGCAGGGTGTGTACCTCATTGGGGGAACCCTCACAAAAAGTATCATCAGTGATCAGTTTCATTTGCCATTTCAGGATATTGATCTGTTGATGGCAGCATTTCATTAAACAGTCAGGTATGGCAGTGCGAATTCTCAGAGCAGAATCCTATCCGATTGTCGTCGGAGAAGATATTTTCGAAGAAATCCAGACACATCTGCGCGAGCCGGAAATGAGGGATTCCAGGTTCATCATCCTGGTGGACGAGAACACCCGGAATTTGTGTCTTCCGATGCTGACCGCGAAACTGGAACAGCTGAAGGATTGCGCGGTCATGGAGGTTCCCGGCGGCGAAGACCACAAGAATATCCAGACCTGCGTTGAGATCTGGCAGAACCTGATTCATCTCAAGGCTGACAAAGGCACTGTACTGGTCAACATCGGCGGCGGAGTGCTCACCGATATGGCAGGATTCATTGCAGCGACCTTCAGACGAGGGATACGGTTCATCAATTTTCCCACCACACTCGTTGGTCAGATCGATGCAGCCTTTGGTGGTAAGGTGGGTGTGAACCTGGGAGGACTTAAGAACCAGATCGGTGTCTTTGCCGACCCTGCTGCCGTGTACATTTATCCCCTCTTTTTGAAGACCCTGCCCGCTAAAGAAAAGCTCAGCGGATTTGCAGAAGTGGTCAAATATGCCCTGATCATGGATCAACACTTCTGGAAACTGCTGAAAAATGTCAATTTCGCTCAGATCAATCTCTGGGATGACATAATCTACCGGTCTGTCGAAATCAAGAACAGGATCGTAAAGAATGATCCTTATGAAAAGCGGCTGAGAAAACGTTTGAATTTCGGCCATACGATCGGTCAGGCCTTTGAAACGATCGCCCTGGGTAAACAGGATGCAACCATGTCCCACGGTACCGGTGTGGCCATGGGAATCATCTGCGAAACATTTCTCTCCTGCAGGATGAAAGGTTTGCAGTGGGAGATCATGGAAGAGATTGCCAGCTACATGCTGGAGAACTTTCCGTATTATCCGCTGGATGAACAGGACGTGGAGCGCATCCTGAAGGTTCTTCAGCAGGATAAAAAAAATGCCGGCGACGCCATAAATTTTACCCTTCTTCCTTCTTTGGGTCACGCTTTAATTGACCAGTACTGCACACCGGAGGATATCCTGAGTTGCCTGCAGTTCTACCGGGAACTCGACTGACCGGATCCTTATCCCCGCTGAGTTACTCTCCGCTGAAAGCGTATGAATCCGGCCATTGTATCCTTAAATATCGTTACTTTTGCCCGGTGGAGTTAAGCAGGCAATTATGAACCAAGAAGTGGATCTGTTCATCCCCTGTTTCATTGACCAGATCTTCCCTGAAACCGCAATAAACATGGTCAGGGTGCTCAGAAAATGCGGTGTAGGGGTGCGATACAATGATCAGCAGACTTGCTGCGGTCAGATGGCTTTCAATGCAGGTCACTGGGATGAGGCAAAAGCCATGGGGGAGAAGTTCATCAGGGATTTCAGCCATTCAGGGTGGGTCGTTGGCCCATCCGCTTCCTGTGTGGGCTATGTCCGCAATTATTACCGCACGCTGTTTCATAACAGCGCCTATCACATTGAGTACAAACAGCTGGTCGGCAAGATCTATGAATTCACTGATTTTCTGGTGAATGTGGCCCATTGTACGGATTTTGGCGCCCGCTTCGACGCCGTGGTCACCTACCATGATTCCTGTGCCGCACTGCGCGAATATGGCATCCGGGAGGAGCCGCGGATCCTCCTGTCCCGTGTGAAAGGCCTTGAACTTCGTGAAATGAAAAATACGGATGAGTGCTGCGGGTTCGGGGGAATGTTCTCCGTGAAATTTGAACCAATCGCCGTTGCGATGGCTGAGCAGAAGGTGCATCACGCACTGGATACGGGAGCTTCATACATTGTCTCGACCGACGCATCCTGCCTGATGCATCAATGGGGGTACATTCAAAAACACCAGTTGCCCATCAAGGTCATTCACATTGCGGATGTGCTGGCCTCCGGCTGGTAGTGCTTTCAGTTGTATCGCTTGCCGAAAGATACACTCAGGAACAAAGTCAGGAAATAATATTCCTTACCGTTGTAGGCCATCACCGGGATGGGATTCGGAAAAACATCGATCATGGCTCCCAGCTCCAGATTTTTGATCGTGGTATTATAGGTGCCAAAGTCAAAAGAGAATCCTGCCTTTACATAAAGACCGGGATAAAATTTCATCTCGTTGAACCCCTTCATAAAGGAAGCCCTGCCGTAGATGTTATCCGTGAAATGCTCATCCGGGTCGTACTTTTCAGTGGTAAGTCTATATTCGTAATAATACGATGAGATGGAGACCAGGTTGATGATGTTCAGGTAAACCGGTTTGGCCATTCCGATGGATGCGCCTCCGATGTAGAAGTACCTTAATTCAACTCCGCCCCAGTAGGGCTTGGTGGCGATCAAACGCTGGAACCCGTAACCTCCGCGCAGGATGAAAACGCTGTTCAGCTTGCCATAAGCATAGCTTTTGGCATTGGTAAAATAAGGATTGATAACACGGATTTCCTTGGGCGACCGCACATCCACCAGACTGAAATCCAGCAGGCGTTTCTTGACGTAATTGACGTTTTTCCCTTTCTGAAACTCAATGCCAAATCCCTGGGAGTGAAGGATGATCCCCCCTGAGGTTTCTTTGGTCAAAAGAACACTGTCGCTGAACTCAAGAAAACCCTCCCCGTCATCCCTGAAGATATCCTGCTGCGCAGCCAGTTGGGCGGAACAGATGGCTATCAATACCACGATCACTCCTGTACGAAAAAACGAAATCATAAAAGTGGATGAAAGACTCTCAAATATACGCTTTTTTTTTTGAGAATGGGGAAAAAAAACGGGAAATATCCGATCAGATCCGGAAGAAACGAACGAATCAATACTTCTGTTCAATTTGAAATTTTTGTGTTTCTCCATATGCCGGACATTTTTCCCTTGTCTTGCACGAAGAAATGACCATGATCACCAGGATCGAGGCAATGATCAGCACCGCTGCTTTTTTCATTCGAATACCCATCATGATTACGTTGTTAAAGGAACAGCAAAATTAGCCAAACTAAACTACATAACAAATTTTTTCAAAACTTATTGTTTACGTACTATCTTTCATTGCCCACTCCCCACGTTGGTTGTGACCAACCGGTAATTTTTGTATCTTTCCAGCTGATTTAAAATGAGACGTCAATGCACGAAGCCCTTTATTATGAAAAACAGGAGGATGGTGTTGTGTGCACCCTCTGTCCGCATTTCTGCCGGATCAGGCCGGGAAAGGAAGGTATTTGCCGTAGCCGTTACCATCAGGACAATATCCTGGTGACAGCCAATTACGGGAAAGTTTCGGCCCTGCATTTTGATCCCATCGAAAAAAAACCGCTGTATCATTTTCATCCCGGCAGGGTCATCTTCAGCATCGGAAGCACAGGATGCAACCTGCAGTGTTCGTTTTGCCAGAATGCGGAGATCTCTCAGACCTCCCCTTCGGATTTCTTCCATTTACACGAATATACCCCGCAACAGTTGATCGACCTGGCCCTTCAGAAAAGCGGCAATGTGGGCATTGCCTTCACGTATAACGAACCGGCGGTGTGGTACGAGTATATGCTTGACATTGCCGTGCTGTCGGCGGAAGCCGGGTTGAAGAATGTGATGGTGACCAACGGATACATCAATCCTGCGCCACTGGATCAGCTCCTGCCTTTGATGAATGCGTTCAGTGTGGACCTGAAAGCTTTCACGGAAGAGTTTTACCACAAGGTCACCAAAGCAAAGCTTGAGCCCGTGAAAGATACCCTCCAGCGTATCCGGCAGGCCGGTAAGCACCTGGAGATCACCAACCTGGTCATTCCTACCCAAAATGACGACGAATCGGTTTTTGATGCCATGTGCCGGTGGATCGCTGATGAACTTGGGCCTGATACGGTTTTGCATCTGAGCCGTTATTTCCCTGCGTATAAAATGACCATTCCCGGCACACCTGCCCAAACATTGATCCATCTGCGTCAACTAGCCCGGAAATACCTGGATTATGTTTTCATCGGAAACATATCCTTGCCCGAAGGAAACGACACGGTGTGCAACAGGTGCGGCCAGACAGTCATCACCAGAACGGGATACCTGATCTCGGCCCCGGGGCTGGATGCATCCGGAAAATGCGTGAAATGCGGCAATCCCATCGCTGTCGTATGATTTCATTCAACCTTGGACCACTGCAAATGGCGAAGCACAGGAAAAATTCTTTCATCATCTCCATTGCCCTTCTGCTGGTACAGTGTGCACCATTGAATAAAATGAGCTATTCCAACCTTGCTTACCTGTATGATCCGGACCAGAATGACTTCCGGATTGAATGCCTCCCCTGGCACTCCACCAGGGATAGGACGGATCTCTATTTTAGTTTTTCGCTTTCCGACCTGCTGTACGAAAAAAAGTCCGAGACTGATGATTACCTGGCCAACTTCAACATCCATTATGAATTGTTCGACTTATATAATGACAGGATGCTGATTGACAGCGGAACGGTCACCTATCCTGATTTTCCGCAGGATGTGTCCGGAAAGCCTTTCATCTCTTCTTTTCCCCTGAAGACAAGGTACCCGGGTGAATTCGTTCTGAACCTTACCCTGACGGACCTGAACAGGAAGCAGGCCTACACTGCCTATTGTGAAATTAAAAAAACATCCGTTTGCAGCCGTCAGAATTTCATGTTATCCGATGAAGCAGGTTCGATTTTGTTTGAATCCTCCATCGGATCCGGTCAGGAAGTCGTACTAAAGTACAACGAGCCTGAACTGCCCGGGCTCTGGGTCAATTACTATCACAGTGATTTTCCGGTTGCCGGTCCGCCTTTCCTGGAACAAAAGCCTGTTCCTCTTGCGTTTGAACCCGACAGTCTGTTCCGCGTCAGGCTCTTCAATGGCGAAACTGATCTGTTGACCTTCGCCAGGGAAGGAATCTATTTCTTCCAGGCTGATACGGCTGTCAGTGAAGGATTCACGCTCCTGCGCCTTCACGAAGGGTATCCCGGGATCACCCATCCTGTGCAAATGACCTATCCGGTGAGGTATCTCACAACGCAGAGGGAGTATGAGAAGATCGAAACGAATCCCGATAAAAGGAAGGCGGTGGAGGAATTCTGGCTTCAGAATGCCGGCAATCCCGGCAGGGCGGCTCAGATGATCAAAAGATACTATACGCGCGTGGAACAGGCCAACCAGCTCTTCACTTCGTTTCAGGAAGGATGGAAGACCGACAGGGGGATGATCTACATCATCTATGGCAATCCGACAATCGTGTACCGCCAGCAGGATGCCGAACAGTGGATCTATGGAAATGAGGGAAACATCTTATCCCTGACCTTTAATTTTACCAGAGTGATCAATCCTTTTACGGATAATGACTTTGAACTGGAACGGTCGGGCAGTTACAAAGAATCCTGGTATATGGCTGTGGAAAGCTGGCGCAGGTAAAGGATTCGCTCAGTGATACAGCATCGTTCCCGGTATTTCCTGCCTGCTCAGACGAGGTCCCTCGATATGGGCTTTCAGCTCATCCGTCCCTGTTTTTTCAAAGAACCGTATCTCAATGAGATGGTATCCCGCCGACAGTGCACACTGACCTTTTTTTTCCAGCATCCCGTGAAGTCCATCGTTATCCGCCACCAGCTGTCCGTTGATGAGCAGCTGGCTTCCGTCGTCGGAGGAGACCGACAGGGCATACACACCTGTTGAAGGGATCCGGAGATAGCCCCTGAACAGCAGGCCATAGTGTTCCTGCTGGTTTCCTTCCACATCGTGGATGGCAGGCACGACATCGGTTCTGACAGGTTGGAGCTTTCCAAAATCCGGAAGGATGTCCCAGTCGCCTTCAAACAGGTGGCAAACGATGCCTGGCTCCGCGGCGGAGATTTCAATGGATTTCGCCGGCTCCACCTTGCTGAAGATACGCGTTGCCACGCTGCTTACGGGTTCATTGTTCCTGAAGCACCGTGCGCTGACGCAGGTGGTTTCGGTGAGGATCACCGGATGTGTTGCAAGGGGAGAAGCTGCGGTGGGAACCGATCCGTCGAGTGTATAGCGGATCTCCACCCTGTCGCGCCCGGATTTCAGCTCCGTTTTCAGGGAGTCGGTGAACAGGTTGCTGATCCCGGTAATTTCAGGAGGGATGTCCACATCGGGTTTTCCATTAACGTCGAGCACGATCACCGTATTGACCGTATCCGGGCACTGAACGGGCACCTCAATGATCAGTGCAGCACCGGATCTCTGGAGGTTTAATTTGTTTTTCTTTTGATCGGACAAAAGGAACGCACGTTCCGGCTCGCTGTACAAGCCGGGCACCTGGAGTTTTCCATCTGCAGGCCAGTCAAAAACATGCAGGTACAACCTGGTTCCCCGTTCGGTTGCTTTGGCAGTGCACCGCCCCCAGGGCAGGAATGGGAAGGGGCTGGCGGCTGTGCCATAGATGGCTTCGCTGTTGACTGCCATCCACTGACCGATGTCCTTGAGGCGGTCGATGCTTTCCTGCGGGAATGCACCCTGTGCGGTAGGGCCAACGTTCAGCAGGAAATTGCCTCCCTTGGACGCAATGTCTGCCAGCATCCTGATCAGGCTGGCAGAGGATTTCCAGTTCTGATCGGTCCGGTTGTATCCCCAGTGATCATTCATGGTCATGCAGGTTTCCCAGTCGACCCCCGGAAGACCCGTTGCAGGCACTTCCTGTTCCGGTGTGCCGTAATCACCTGCAAATTCGCCATCTTTGCTGAATCCTTCCATGCTTCCATCCCGGCCGACATCCACCCGGTTATTGATGATGATGTCGGGCTGCAATCCCCTGACGTAGTCATAGAGGTCCTTTCCGCGCTGGTGATTCCAGGTGCTTTCCCATTCACCGTCGAACCAGAGAATGCCCAGGGGCCCGTAGCGGCTGGTGAGCTCCTTCAGCTGGTTCTTCAGGTGCCCGACATACCGTTCAAAATCAGCTCCTTCGGCCGAACGGCCTGTTTCCCATTCCCTTCTGGGCAGGTAATCCGGGTGGTGCCAGTCCATGATCGAGTGATAAAAACACAACCGGATGCCTTCCTGGTCACAGGCGTTTTTCAATTCAGCAAGAATGTCTTTTTTAAACGGGGTGGACATCACATCGAAATCTGTATACTCTGAGTCCCACAGGCAAAATCCATCGTGATGCTTCGAGGTAATGACGATGTAGTTGACACCCGCTTCCCTGGCTGTCCTGACCCATTCCCGTGCATCGAAATCCGCCGGGTTGAACTGATCTGCGAATTCATCGTACACTTCCAGCGGGATCTGTGCCGAGTGACGGATCCACTCCCCGTAATGTGCCGTCCCGTTCCACTCCCCGGCGGGTATGGCATACAATCCCCAGTGGATGAACAACCCAAAGCGTGCCTGCCTCCACCAGTCCATCCGGTCATCAGGACTGGTCAGGGGAGTCGGGTTTGAATGACGGCAGGATGACAGCCCGAGGAGCACACCGGACAGAAAAAGCCCCGAGAATACAATTGACAATGCTTTTTTCATGCGCATATTTTTTGACAAGGCAATTTAACGAAAAAGAGGATTGGCACTTTCGAAGGGTTATAATTTTGGAATGAAGTCAGGTCATCAACGATGCATCTGTCGAGGAATATTGCTACATTTGAAATCCGATTTCAAGGAAAAGACAGGCATTAACGGATCATTAATTATCAGCATTTTGGACAAAGATTCATTTATTTATGGGCTTCGGCCGGTACTGGAGGCCATTGATGCAGGAAAAGATGTTGAAAAGATCCTGATCCAGAACGGCATCAGAGGGGAGCTGTCAGCAGAGCTTCTTAAAGTGGCTTCCAATCACCGGATTCCGGTGCAGTGGGTCCCTGCTGAGAAGCTGAACCGTTTCCCGGTGAAGAATCATCAGGGAGTTGTTGCGATTGCTTCCCCCATCACCTATTACCGGATCGAGGATATCATACCCGGATTGTTTGAGCAGGGCAGGAGCCCGGTCATTTTGATCCTCGACGGGCTGACCGATGTGAGGAACGTGGGTGCCATTGCCCGGACAGCCGAGTGCACCGGCGTTGATGCACTGATCGTTCCGACCAGGGGCTTTGCCCAGATCAACGCGGATGCGGTGAAAACATCGGCTGGCGCACTTGCCAGGATCCCGGTTTGCCGCAGCCCCAACCTGCACCGAACCTGCAACTATTTAAAAAACTCCGGATTGCAGCTTGTGGCCTGCACCGAAAAAGGAAAGGATGTTTATCACCGGATCGACTATCAGCCACCAACTGCCATCGTGATGGGTGCAGAAGATACGGGCGTTTCAAAAGATCTCCTGAAGCTGGCGGATCAGCTCGTATCTATTCCCCTGCTGGGAGAGATCCAGTCCCTGAATGTCTCGGTCGCCACCGGAGTGATCCTGTACGAGCTGGTCAGGCAGCGACAGGGATCAAGCGACGGATGAAAAAGACACTGATCAAATATTGCTGTGAGATCGTCCTGCTGATCTATGTGATCCTGTTTGCTGCTTTCAAACACCCGCAGCAGGAATGGGACCGGCTGATCAACAGCGACGGGAAAGCCTATTATGCTTACCTTACAGCGATCTTCATCTATCACGACCTCCAGTACAACTACGTAGAATCCTATGAGTCCAGCTATTATCCCGATGACCGTTCTGCCTTTAAGGAATTCAGGGTAAGGCTGAATGACCGTGTGGTCAACAAGGCTTTTCCCGGACTGGCTGTTCTCTGGCTGCCGTTTTTCCTGATGGCGCATCTTCTCACCCTGATCGCCGGCCTGCCGGCCGATGGGTATTCGATCATATATCAGTATGGCATCGGCTTGTCCGCATTCTTTTTCCTCTGGTTGGGCTGCAGGTTTCTGAAAAAATTACTGTCTGCCCGCGGAATGTCCGGTGAACTGGCCGCCCTCGTCACTGTCGTGACGGCCCTGGGCACCAACCTCATCTATTACACGGTCAATGAAGGCACCATGACCCACACCTACACCTTTGCGCTGATCGCTGCCTGGTCGTATTATGCCACGCTGACCTTCCGCTACGAACAGCAAAGATGGCTGCCTGCTGTTGCAGTTCTCACCGGGTTGATCATCATCATCAGACCCCTCAACGGCCTGGTGCTGCTTACCATTCCGTTCTGGGCCGGAAGCCCTGACAGGATCGGTTCCTTTATTCGCCAGCTGGCCAAAAAACCCAGCCGTGGAGTACTATCACTCTTCCTTTTCTTGCTGGTGATCGCCATCCCCTTCCTTCTCTGGTACACGCAGACCGGCAAACCCCTGGTCTATTCCTACGGCACGGAATCCTTCGATTTTTCCCATCCCCGGGCCTACAAGCTCCTGTGCAGCTATGAGAAGGGATGGTTTCTCTATACCCCTGTGGCGCTGATCAGTTTTTTGGGATTGCTGCCTCTCTTCAGGCAGGACAAGACCGGAACGTTGTCATTACTGTTTTTCTGGGTGGCCTTCATCTACCTGTCGTCCTGCTGGTGGGTATGGGATTACACTTCCCGCTTCAGCCAGAGGATCTTTATCGATTATTTGCCTGTCAATGCAGTGATGCTGGCAGCTTTTCTGTCGGCATTCCCTAAAGGAAGGGCGGTGCACTGGATCCTTGCAGGCATTTTGTGCCTGGCCATCGGCTTGAACATTCTGCAGTATTACCAGTCATTAAAATGGGTCTATCCGCGGGGACCTGTGACGAAAGAGACCTACTGGGAGTATTTTTTCCGTATACGGCCGCTTGCCTCCGTCGAATATCCTTTTGAGGAAACCATCGTTCACAGGAGCATGTTTTGCCACGGCATGGAGGAGGATATCGGCTGGATCCATCCCGAATCATACTCCCGGCAGGCTGCACACACCGGAGCTTTTTCCTCGGCATCCGGCGGGACGGACACGATCGTCGCCGGGATCGACAAGCTTGTCGCCCCCCTTTTGCAGGGCAGCCGTGCGGATGTCATCATCGATGCCTGGGTTCACGCCAGGGCCCGCAAACCCGGGCTGATGCTGGTCGTGGATTTCTTACACAACGGAGTCAGCTATTATTACCAGCCCTTTGAACTGGACCCCTATCTGGTAAGAAATATCTGGAAACATGTTCAGTTCAGGGCGGCTGTACCGCGGTTACAAAGCGACCTGGACCACGTCAGGGTGTATTTCCTGAACAGGTCACCGGAGGCGACTGCTTACATTGACGATGTTTGCATTGAATTTCTTTCCCTGCTGACAGGTCCTGATCCGGTGCCGGCCATCGTCAACATTTCCGAAGATAAGATCACCGAATCCAGCAGGGTGTTCCTGGATATGGAAACAGACCCTATGGAGACGGAATCCCTGTTCCTGACGGAGGATCTGGCCATGAAAGGCCGGCGGTCGTCGCGGGTGGATAAAACGCATCCGTACTGTGTGGGTTTCCGTGGGCAGACCGGCCAGAACCTGCCGGCTTTTGATCCGAAAATTGAAGTCAGCGCTTACATCCACACCGATGCGGAGCCGTCACGGGCTTTCCTGGTGACTGACTTCCAGCGGCGGGGAACGTCCTATTACTATCTACCTGTCAGATTGGGACCCTGCCTCCGGAAACACAACTGGACCCTCTGTGAATTTCTGGTCACTCCGCCTGATTTAATGAATGAAGAGGACAATCTCGTGATCTATTTCTGGAATCCTGACACTGCTGAAGTCGTGCACGTAGATGATTTGACTATCCGTTTCCTTTCATTGAAGCAGCCCGGTGGAAATCCTGCCGGGTGGATGGGCAGGCAGAGCGTTGCATCCGATACAGTGCTTCTGCATACGATGGAATACCGGATAGGATGGAACAACGAAGGTACGCTGACCGGTGAGAAAGCATTGTACGGAAAACAATCCTGCAGGATATCGGCTGCAAATCCGTACAGCGTATCCATTCAGGGAGCACTGGATGAATTTCTGGAAGGAACGGGATGGATACGGATCAGTGCCTATGTACTCTCCAGTTTGAAGAAATCATCGGTAGCCCTGGTTGTGGACTTCAGGAGGGATGGGAAAAGTTACCGGTACGTACCGTATTACATGAATGAGCGGACCCGTTTCAATGAATGGGAACACATCACCTTCACGACTTTTGTGCCGGATGAACGGCTCCCGGGGGATGAGGTTTTGATCTATTTCTGGAGCGCCTCCAGAGAGGAGGTTTTTTACATTGACAACATGCAGGTTGAATTTATGACCATAAACGATCAGCGTCCATGAAATCATTCTCTGCGAAAAAAACAGGGCACATCATTCTCCTGGCGGTCTTGCTCGTGGCTGCTTTTTTGCGGCTGCTTGACCTTGCCGGGTTTTCGTTTTCCAATGATGAGCTCAGCGCGCTTTACAGGGTCAGGTTCGATCATTTCCGCGATCTGGTTTCTCAGGGATTTTATGTGGATGGTCATCCCGGTGGCGTGCAGGTGTTCCTTTATTACTGGGTGAAGCTGGCCGGCACAACGGAATTCGCTGTCCGCCTGCCCTTTGCGCTGGCTGGAATCCTGGCCGTCTATGTGGCTTACAGGCTGGGAAAACGGTGGTTCACTGCCACCGCAGGATTGTTTTGTGCACTTTTGGTGGCCATCCTGCAGTTTCCGCTCCTCTACAGCCAGATCGCACGGCCGTATGTAACCGGATTGCTGTTTGTCCTAATGACCGCCTGGTTCTGGACCCGCCTGGTCTTTGATGGTGAGGAACTTAACCGGCGGTCGAAAATTTTCTGCATCACCGGGTACATCCTGTCAACAACGCTTTGCTTGTACAATCATTACTTCAGTTTTCTGATGGCCGGCATCATCGGGCTGACGGGCTTGTTTTTCATAAAGCGCTCCACCAGGCTACCCTACCTGCTGAGCGGTGCAATCAGCATTCTTTTGTTCCTGCCTCACCTGTCCATCACGCTGAACCACCTTCGAATCGGCGGGGTTGGACTGTGGCTGGGAAAACCTTCCTGGGATTTTTTGTTCAGACACATATTTTATATATTCAATGAATCCTGGTACCTGCTCGTTGTGGTCGTTGGCATTGCCGCCTGGATGATGTGGAAACAGCGCCTGTCAAACCCGTTCACGACATTCCGGCTGCTGGCCCTGCTCTGGTTCTTCCTGCCGATGATCATAGGATTCATCTATTCCAGGACCGTCAATCCACTGCTGCAGCATTCGGTTCTGATCTTTTCCTTCCCATTCCTCATTTATTTTCTGTTCTCGTTTGCTGAACCCGTCCTGAACCGTTCCACACTGCTGCTTCTTGTTTTTTTGTTTGCGGCGGGCCTGGTCAGCCTTCTGGCTGAAAAAAGATATTACCGTACCCAGCATTTCGGGGAGTTCCGGGACATCGCCCGCCAGGTAGCCTCCTGGGACCAAAAATATGGTGCTGACGACATCACCCGGGCCATCAATGTCAACCATCCCTGGTATGTTGATTTCTATCTGAAAAGGGAAGGCTCGCAGGCAACCTTCGCACAGTATGAGAACCGGGGAGGCAAGGATCTCCTGGACCTGAAACATATCGTCTCCCGGAGCACCACCTCCCACTTCGTTTATGCCTGGACAAAACCTACCCCCACGGAAACGGAGGATATCGTGCGGGAATTTTTCCCCTATGTTGTTGAAAAGCATCTTTACGGAGGCCTGTCAGCCGTTGGCCTGTATGCCCGGGAAGCTCCTGTCGTTCCGATAGCGGAGCCTGAGCCGTTGCTGGTGGTCAGGAACGGGTTTGAACAGGCCGGCCGGTGGAAGGCTGACCCTGACCAGAGGGACACAGCGCTCGTTTACGGAGGATCTTACAGTTACCGCCTTGATCCGATGACCGAGTACAGTCCGGCTTTCGATACGGTTCTTCACAAAATATCCCAAAAGCCAATCCGTTACATCAAAGTGTCATTGTGGGGACTGATCCCTCCCAGTCACGGGACAACGCCAATCGTCATATCCGTCGACGACACAAAAGGTCAGAATTATGTCTGGGCATCCATGAATATGGAAAATTTCCTGGATCCGTCCTCCTGGGGAAAAGCGTATTTCAATTACGACCTGCCCCGCATCCGGTCATCCGGTGACCGGTTGAAGATCTATGTCTGGAACCCGGATAAGTACGCCTTTAACATCGATGAAATGGAGATCCGATTTTATGAGTAGCATAAAACAGCTTATGTTTGCCGGGGTGATCAGCCTGTTGCTGCTGGTAACCGGCTGCCAGCGTACAGTGACCACCTACTGGGAGAACGGATTGAAAAAATCGGAGCTTTCTTTCAGAGGGAAGACATTCGAAGGGATTTCGACGTGGTGGCATTCCAACGGGAATAAGCAGATGGAGGCCAGTTATCACAACAATCTGCTCGATGGCAAATCGACACGATGGTTTTACAACGGGAATGTTGAATCCATCACCTTCTATTCCGGCGGCCTGAAGAATGGCCCGGCAATCACATTTTCGGAATCAGGAGAGAAGGTCTCCGAAGAAAATTACCGGAACGACAGCCTGGAAGGGCCATATACGACCTGGTTCCCTGGAGTAGGGATCCGGATCACCGGTTTTTTTGACCACGGATTGTACGACAGTACCTGGACATACTTCAATGAGCAGGGCAGGCGTATCGGTGAGGGTAGGTTCGAAAAGGGTACCGGAACACAGGTGGGCTTTTATCCATCGGGTAAGGTGATGAGGGAGATTCCGTACGTGGAGAACAAAAAGCACGGAGAAGAACGATGGTATGGTGAACAGGGGAACCTCGAACGGGTCCTGGTCTTTGAAAATGACCGGCTGATATCAGAACGGTCAGGCGAGTAAAATATCTTCATTAAAATTCGGTTATATCAAACATTCACTTTAATTTTGCGCCGTCAAATCCGGAACATTGTTATTTAATTAACAATGTTTTTTTCATTCACTAATAAATTCAAAGACATGGACATAGAAAGAATTATGCTTGACCTGGAAAAGAAGCATCCCGGTGAACTTGAGTATCATCAGGCGGTCAGGGAGGTGCTGGAATCGATTGAAGAAATTTATGACAACAATCCGCAGTTTGAAACGGCAGGGATTCTGGATCGGATCATTGAGCCCGACAGGATCCTGACCTTTAAAGTACCCTGGCTGGATGACCACGGGAAGGTGCATGTCAATCTTGGATACAGAGTGCAGTTCAATAATGCCATTGGTCCCTACAAGGGAGGATTGCGTTTTCACCCGAGTGTGAACCTCAGCATATTGAAGTTTCTCGGATTTGAACAGATTTTCAAGAACAGCCTGACCACGATTCCAATGGGAGGTGCCAAAGGCGGATCGGATTTCAATCCGAAAGGCAAGTCCAACAATGAGATCATGCGTTTTTGCCAGTCGTTCATGCTGGAGCTCTGGCGCATCATTGGACCGGAGATCGATGTACCGGCCGGCGATATTGGCGTTGGCGGCCGTGAGATCGGTTTTCTTTACGGAATGTACAAGAAATTGATGCTGGAGCATACGGGTGTCCTGACAGGAAAAGGATTGGGCTGGGGCGGAAGCCTGGTACGTCCGGAAGCCACCGGCTTCGGAGCCGTTTACTTTGTGAAGGAGATGCTGAAGCTGAAGGGTGAAGAGATCAACGGAAAGACCTTTGCTGTTTCAGGATTCGGTAATGTGGCGTGGGGAGCCGTGACCAAGATCAACGAGCTGGGAGGCAAGGTGCTGACCATCTCCGGCCCGGATGGATATATCTATGATCCGGACGGCATTTCAGGTCCCAAGATTTCCTATATGCAGAACCTAAGGGCCTCCAATGAGGACATTGTTCGTCCCTACTCGTTTGAGTTCCCGGGTTCGCAGTTCCACCAGGGCAAGCGCCCGTGGGAGGTGAAATGCGACATTGCGATGCCGTGTGCCACTCAGAATGAGCTTGAAAAAGCCGACGCTGAGCAACTGGTTGCCAATGGCTGCCAATGTGTTGCTGAAGGTGCCAACATGCCCTGTACGCCGGAAGCCATTGAGGTCTTCCAGGAAGCAAAGATACAATATGCCCCGGGTAAGGCAGTCAACGCAGGAGGTGTTGCCACTTCCGGCCTTGAGATGTCGCAGAATGCCATGAAACTGGGATGGCCGAGAGAAGAGGTGGATAACCGCCTGCACGGGATCATGACCAGCATCCACGCCACTTGCGTGACCTACGGAAAAGATAAAAATGGTTATGTTAACTATGTGAAGGGTGCCAATGTGGCTGGTTTTATGAAAGTTGCCAATGCCATGCTGGACCAGGGAATTGTCTGATCCCCGGCAGATCTTTCAAAGAGGCTCCTTCTGCTGATGAGGGAGCCTTTTTTTTTTATATTTTTGCCGCTCGTATTCATGGTATTATTTACATTAAGTTTGATCGAATGAAAGCATTCACATCGGTTGATGACATACTGGATTTTGCCATTCAGAATGAGCAGGAAGCGGTTGACTTCTATGCCAGCCTTGCCCGGGAAGCCCGCAATGAAGAGATGAGCAATGTGTTCACCCAGTTTGCACGGGAGGAAATGGGACACAAGTCACGGCTTCTTGCCATTAAATCCACGGGACAATTTGACCTTGGAAAAGAGAAGGTCATGGACATGAAACTGGCTGACTACCTGGTGGATATGCAGCCACATCCCGGAATGACCTACCCGGAGGCGCTGGTGCTGGCCATGAAGAAGGAAAAGAATGCCTTCAGGCTTTACCTTGACCTTTCGAACAAAGCACCGACACCTGAGCTGGCAGGTCTGTTCCTGTCGCTCGCCCAGGAGGAAAGCCGCCATAAGCTCAGGTTTGAGCTGGAATACGATGAATTTGTTTTAAAGGAATTCTGAGCCGCTCGCATGAACGTTCACACCCGTCCGTAATCCTATCAACCTTTACCCAAAATGCAATTTGTCCACCCTTATTTTCTTTTTGGATTACTGGCTGTTTCAATACCCATTATCATCCACCTTTTCAATTTCCACCGGTACAGGAAGGTTTATTTCACCAATGTCAGGTCTATCCGCAATCTGAAGCAGGAAACCCGGAAGCGTTCAAAGCTGAAACACCTGATCCTTCTGGCCCTCAGGATCCTGACCATCGTTGCGCTGGTCATGGTGTTTGCACAGCCGTTTGTTCCGGTAAACAAGCAGGCGGCGGATATGAACAGGAAAAATCTCGTCGTGGTCTATCTGGACAATACCTTCAGCATGGAATCGGTAACCGGCAGCATCACCCTGCTGGATCTGGCAAAAAATAAGGCACGGGAGCTGGCAGGTGCCTACCGCACTTCCGATGAGTTCCTGCTGATCACCAATGACTTCGAGGGGAAACACAACCGGTTGCTGTCAAAAGAGGAATTCACGGAACTGATCGATGAAGTGACCTTTTCCCCCGTGCACCGCAACCTGTCGGAGATCCTCAGGTATGCATCCGATGAACGATTCAGGTCAGGGGAAAAGAATCATCTGGCCTATCTTCTTACCGACCTGCAGAAAAACTTGTTTGACTGGCCGAAGCTATCACCCGACTCCAGTCTGTCGGTCTACCTGGTTCCCCTTCAGGCCGATAAACCTTCCAATGTTTATATTGATACCTGCTGGTTTGAAAACCCGGTCCAGAACCTGCTCAGCCAGGCTGTTCTGAGGGCCCGGGTATGCAATCTTTCTGAAACGGACCTGGAAAAGGTGCCGGTCAGGCTTTCGGTCAACGGATCGCAGAAAGGACTTGCCAACATCGACATTCCTGCGAACCACACTGTCAAGATTGCGATCCCGTTCATCCATTACGAGGCCGGTATACACTCCGGTGTATTGTCACTGGAAGATTATCCGGTCAGGTATGACGATCAGTTTTATTTTTCTTACCTGGTCAGTGAGTTCATCCCTGTGCTGAATGTTTACCAGGGTAAAGAGAATGCTTACCTCAGGGCTGTTTTTGGCCGGGATTCGACCTTTGTCTTCGATCAGAGTTTTACCGGCAGTCTGGATTACACCTCTTTCGGCCAATACCGCCTGATCATTCTCGATGGACTGGATGAGATTTCATCCGGGCTGGCCCAGGAACTTAAGCGCTTCGTTGAGAACGGGGGCAGCCTGGTCATCTTCCCGGGTGATGCTACGAATACCGAAAGCTATAACCTGTTCCTCTCTGCCGCAGGCTCTGCAGCCTACCTGCCACTGGACACAGCTGATACAAAAGCGATCGCCATTAATTCAGACCATCCCCTCTACCAGGATGTATTTGAAACGATCCCGGAAAATATTGACCTCCCAGTGGTACATAAACATTACCCGATCGCGCGTCTGTCAAGAAGTGACCAGGAATGGCTGATGAACCTTCAAAACGGCAGCATGTTCCTGAGCGTACAATCGGTAAGCAATGGTCTGGTCTATCTGGCTTCCGTCGGCCTGACGGATGCGTTTTCGAATTTTCAGAAGCATGCCGTGTTCGTGCCCACCCTGTTCAACATGGCCATGCTGAGTCATCAGCGTCAGAAGCTTTTTTATACCATTGGATATGATGAGGTGATTGAACTGCGCGGTAACATCCTGCAGGGGGACCGGACGTTTCGGATCAGCAGCCCGGAGAAGGATTTCTCGTTCATTCCCGAGCACCAGGTCGTTGATTCAAGAACGTACCTGTTTACGCACGACCAGGTAAGGCAATCAGGTAGTTATCTTCTGGAGTCGGACGAGTTGGCGGTTACAGGCCTTTCCTATAATTATGACCGGCGCGAATCGCTGATGGAATTCTACACACCGGATGAAGTTACGGCTCAGTTCAACAAGGCGGGGATGCAGGACGTTATGAGCATAAGCGACACCAAACAACCTTTTTCGCTGATCCTGGAGGAGCTCAACAGGGGCGTGCGGCTGTGGAAATGGTTTGCAGTCATTGCACTGGCAGCCATTGCGGCTGAGGCGCTGATCATACGGTTCTGGAAGTAATACCAACGCGGAATTTAATTAATTTTGTCTGCACAGGGATGGATGAACAGGATGATATAGTACAGGAAGAAGAAGCTGCTCCGTCACCGGACAAAAAAGGCGGGACAGAGGAGGTTCACAAGATCAGGCATCTTTCGGGACTTTATGAAAGCTGGTTCCTGGACTATGCCTCCTATGTGATCCTGGAGCGCGCGGTACCGGATGTATATGATGGGCTTAAACCCGTACAGCGGCGTATCCTGCACGCAATGAAAGAGTTGGATGACGGAAGGTACAACAAGGTTGCCAACATCATCGGCCATACGATGAAGTACCATCCCCACGGCGACGTTTCCATCGGGGATGCACTCGTTCAGCTGGGCCAGAAAGAGCTGCTGATCGATGCCCAGGGCAACTGGGGCAACATTCTGACCGGCGACAGTGCTGCTGCACCCCGTTACATCGAGGCACGCCTTTCCAAATTCGCACTGGAGGTCGTCTTTAGCCCGAAAATTACGGAATGGAGAGCGTCGTATGACGGACGAAATAAGGAACCCGTAACCCTGCCCGTTAAATTCCCCCTGCTGCTTGCCCAGGGGGTGGAAGGGATCGCCGTAGGACTTGCTTCCAAGATACTCCCTCACAATTTCAACGAACTGCTGGATGCCTCGGTCAGCATCCTGGAGGAAAAAGATTTTACACTTTTTCCCGATTTCCCGACAGGAGGACTCGCGGATTTCAGCAAATACAACGAGGGACTGCGTGGCGGCAGGGTCAGGATACGTGCACGCATCGTACAACAGGATAAGCGAACCCTGGTGATCACCGAGCTGCCCTTCGGGGTGACCACCTCCTCCCTCATTGAAACAATCATCGCAGCCAACGACAAGGGAAAGATCAAGATCCGCAAGATTGACGACAATACGGCCAGCCAGGTCGAGATCCTGGTCCACCTGGCCACGGGCGTGTCGCCGGATACCACCATGGACGCACTCTACGCCTTCACCGATTGCGAAATCTCGATTTCACCCAACGCCTGCGTGATCCTCGACGGGAAACCCAGGTTCCTGGATGTGAAGGAAATCCTCAGGATTTCCACCACCCATACCATGGATGTCCTCAAAAAAGAACTCCAGGTCAGAAAGTTCGAGCTCCAGGAAGAATTGCTGTTTGCATCGCTGGAAAAAATTTTCATCGAGAAACGGATCTACCGGAAAATAGAAGAATGTCAGACCTGGGAATCGGTGATCGAAACCATCGACACGAACCTGAATCCTTACAAAAAGAAATTTTTCAGGCCGATCACGGTTGATGATATCACCCGGCTGACGGAAATCAAGATCAAACGCATCTCCAGATTCAACGCGTTCAAAGCCGATGAGATCATCAACGAACGGACCGCTGAGCTGGATGAAGTTGAAAATCACCTGGAACACGTTACGGATTATACGGTGAACTATTTCCGTAAGATCCAGAAAAAGTACGGCGCATCCTACCCAAGAAAAACCGAAATTCGGAACTTCGACACCATCGAAGCAGCGATGGTGGCTGCTGCCTCCCAGAAACTCTACGTGAACAGGGAACAGGGATTCGCCGGTACGGGATTGAAAAAGGATGACTACGTCTGCGACTGCTCGGACCTTGATGATATGATCGTTTTCAGGGCCGACGGATCGTTCATCGTGACTAAAGTCCTGGAAAAGTCGTATGTCGGCGAAAATGTGATCCATATCGACATCTTTAAAAAGAATGACGACCGCACCATCTATAATCTCGTCTATCAGGATGGCAAACAGGGAGGGGTGTATATCAAGCGGTTTCCGGTGGTCGGCATCGTCAGGGATAAGGAATACCTGATCACCAGGGGCAAGCCGGGCTCCAGGATCCTCTATTTCACGGCGAATCCCAATGGAGAGGCGGAGATCATCAAGGTGTACTTCAAACCCAAACCCAAAATGAAGATCCTGTCGATGGACTTTGATTTCGGACAGGTTTCGATCAAGGGTAGAAACACTCAGGGCCGGATGCTGACACATAAGGCCGTCAGAAAAGTGGTCAAGGGAGAAGAGGGCGTGTCGACACTCGGCGCGATCGATGTCTGGTACGATGATACGGTCAGGCGGCTGAACTACGACGGAAGGGGAGACTACCTGGGGGCCTTCGCCGGCGATGACAAGATCATTACCGTTCAGCAGTCCGGCGTTTACCGGATCAATGGTTTTGACCTCTCCGCCCATTTCGAGGAAGATATGATCAGGATCCGCAAATTCGAACCGGAAGAGATCCTCTCCGTTGTTTACATCGAAGGAGAAACCCAGGCGCCCTATTTAAAACGTTTCCAGGCTGAAGTTTCCGTAAAAAAGATTAATTTTATTGGCGACGACCCGAAAGCCCGGCTCGTGCTGGTCAGCTTCGACCCGGCACCGCAGCTGGAGATCAGCTTTATGCCCAACCCGAGGAGAAAGACCGAAAGGGAGATCATCCAGGTGGCGGAGTTCATCGCAGTTAAAAGCAATAAGGCGCGCGGCAAACGGATAACCACCTTTCCCTGCGAATCGTTCCGGTTCTTAGAAACCGAATCACCGGAACCTGCTCCGGAGCCTGCAACCGAAGAAAATGCCCGGGAAAGCCGGCCCAACGATGAAGTCGTGCAGGATGAGAGCGTAAATGAACGGGATCCAGTTGACGAAACCCGGGACCAGGTCATTTCCGATGAATTACAACGTTCTGATTTGGAAAAAGATGAGTTAAAAGAGATGAAAGAACGGCGGAAGGAGGAAGAACCCCGCCAGATGGAGCTGGACTTCTAAGATAAAACCATACCTATGAAAAAGCAACTCTTATTGATCAGTAACTCCACCAACGCCGATGAGCTGTACCTGGAGTGGCCGAGGCCTTATATCAGGCAGTTTTTGGAAGGGAAGGGTGTTAAGCGGATCCTGTTTGTGCCTTATGCCGGCATCAGCCTGGATCCTTCCAGCCTTGAGCGTTCATATGATCTGTACGAACAGAAGGTGAACCAGGTATTTGCATCGCTGGGATACGAGATCTACAGCATTCACCGGGAGCCTGATCCGGCAGAGGCCATTGAAAAGGCAGAAGCGATCGCCATCGGAGGCGGGAACACCTTTCACCTGGTCCATATGATGCATAAGCTTGATTTGATTACCCTTATCCACAACCGTGTAAAGGAAGGAATACCCTATCTGGGGTGGAGTGCAGGCGCCAATGTAGTGTGCCCTTCGCTGAAAACGACGAACGACATGCCCATCATTGAGCCGGCAACATTTCAGTGTCTTCACCTGGTACCCTTTCAGATCAATCCGCACTACCTGGATGCCCATCCGGAAGGTCATGGCGGGGAGACCAGGCAACAACGGATCGAGGAGTTCCTGTTGATCAACAGGGATATTTTTGTCGTGGGCCTCCGGGAAGCCACGCTGCTTCAGGTTGAGGGCAACCAGGTCTTTCTGAAGGGGATCCGTCCGATGAGGCTGTTCCGCTATGGACGCGAACCGGAGGAGTTCGAACCGGGAAGCGACATCAACATCCTGATGGATTATGCCTGAATCCGTTAACCTATCATTACACTATGCATTAAATCAAATTGATCATGGAGACCAAACTTAAGGAATTGACGGAACGGATATATGAGGAAGGGATCCTGAAAGCGCAGAGGGAAGGGGAGGAGATTGTCGAAAAAGCAAAAAAGGATGCTGCCCTGAAGGTGGAAGAGGCCCGGAAGGAAGCCGGGCGAATCCTTGACCAGGCCCGCCAGCAGGCCGATGAAATAAGGAAAAACGTCACCGCCGAGGTCAAACTGACCACCCATCAGGCTCTGGGATCCCTCCGGCAACAGATCATGAACCTCATCACGGCAAAGGTGGTCGACCAGCCTGTAAAAAAGGTGTTTGCCGACAGGGATTTCATCCGGGATCTGATCGCAGAGCTGGTGAAGAACTGGCCGGCCAGCGGTAAGTCGCAGGGATTGCAGGTGATGGTTCCCGAAAAGTACAAAAAGGAGGTGGATGATTATTTCACCGCACGCCAGCGTGAATTGCTTTCGGGCGGACTTGAAATCATCAGCGATGAAACCAGTTCGACCGGATTCCGGATCGGGCCAAAAGAGGGTAATTACAGGATCAGTTTCACGGATGAGGATTTTGCCAATTTCATTAAGGCTTACCTGCGTCCCCGCACGCAACAGATGCTTTTCGAAGATAACAGGGAATGAGCAGGAACTACTACTATCTGGTCGCAGGACTCCCTGAACTGCTTTTGGGGCAAAGCAAACGTCCGTTTGAACTGGCCGCGTTCAAAAACGAGCTGAGGGATTTTCTTCATCCAGAAGATTACCGGCTCGTTGAGCTGTTTTTTCTTCCATACGATCATATCAACCTGCTGAACCTCCTGGAGAAAAAGACCGCCCCGTTCCTTACCCTTGGCAGGTACAGTCAGGAAGAACTGGAAGAAGCCATCCGGGAACCGGTGGAGGTACCGGAATATTTCCGGGTCTTTATCGAACGGTTCAGGGAGGAGGCCGGTGTCTGGCAGGACCGGCCGTGGGAAAACCAGATCGCTGAACTGTATTATGACCACGCTGGATCGTTCTCCAACGAATTCATCCGGGACTGGTTCGAATTTGAAAAGAACCTCCGGAATATCCTGACTGCCTACAATTGCCGCAAATACAGCTTGCCGGCCGACCAGGAACTCATCGGGCAGGGTGATCTTGTTGAATCGTTGAAGAAGAGCCAGGTGAGGGATTTTGGACTCAGCGGAGAGGTGGATCATATGGACCGGCTGCTGGGCATCCTTGATCAGAAGGATCTGCTCGAAAGGGAGAAAGGGCTGGATCTGCTGAGGTGGACGCATCTGGATGAGCTCACCACGTTCCATTATTTCAGCACAGAGGTTATCCTGAGCTACGTCGTCAAGCTGCTGATCATCGAAAGGTGGCTGACACTTGACAGGGCAACAGGGGAACAGTTATTTGGCAGATTCCTGGAGGATCTGAAAAACAGTTATGAATTTCCAACAGAATACACGATCAATGAAAGAAGGTAACTCCACCACCGGCAGGGTTGCAGGCGTCATTGCGAATCTTGTTCACATCGAAGTGGACGGACCGGTTCGCCAGAATGAAATATGTTACATTCATCTTGGATCCGTCCGGCTGATGGCGGAGGTAATCAAAGTGAAGGAAAAGATTGCCTATTCGCAGGTTTTTGAAAGTACGCGGGGGCTTAAGGTGGGTGCCTTTGCTGAGTTTACCGGCCACATGCTCGAGGTGACCCTGGGCCCCGGAATCCTGTCGAAGAATTACGACGGTTTGCAGAATGATCTCGACAAGATGAAGGAGATCTTTTTGCAACGGGGAGAGTACACCTTTGCCCTGGATGAGGAGACGGACTGGCATTTCACACCGCTGGCCCGTCCCGGTCAGCGTGTTACTGCGGGTGACTGGCTGGGTGAAGTGAAGGAGAACTGGATGACGCACCGGATCATGGTACCCTTCAGCCTGGAGGAGACCTATACGGTGAAAGAGGTGGTTGCAGAAGGTGATTACAGGATCCACCATACCATTGCCACCCTGGAGGATCTGCGGGGCAATCCTGTCACGGTGACCATGGTTCAAAAGTGGCCGGTAAAGGTACCTGTCAAAGCGTTCAGGGAAAAATTACGGCCATTCCGGGTGCTGGAAACGGGCGTCCGGTGCATTGATACGTTGAACCCGATCACCGAAGGGGGAACCGGTTTCGTCCCCGGACCGTTCGGTTGCGGCAAGACCGTTTTGCAGCATGCTCTTTCCAGGCAGGCTGAAGCGGATATGGTCATCGTGGCTGCCTGCGGGGAAAGGGCCAACGAGGTGGTGGAGATTTTCAAGGAATTCCCTGAACTTGTGGATGCCCGAACGGGACGCAAGCTGAAAGAACGAACCACGATCATTGCCAACACATCCAACATGCCGGTGGCAGCCCGGGAAGCCTCGGTGTATACGGCCATGACCATCGCGGAATACTACCGGTCGATGGGCCACAAGATCCTGCTGCTGGCCGACTCCACCTCCCGCTGGGCCCAGGCGCTGCGGGAAATGTCGAACCGGATGGAGGAACTGCCCGGACCGGATGCTTTTCCCATGGACCTGCCCGCGATCATCTCCAACTTCTACGCACGTGCAGGCCACGTCATCCTGAACAACGGGAAAACAGGCTCCATCACGTTCATCGGAACCGTTTCCCCTGCAGGGGGTAACCTGAAAGAACCCGTCACGGAATCCACCAAGAAAGTGGCCCGATGCTTTTATGCGCTGTCGCAGCAACGTTCCGACAGCAAGCGGTATCCTGCCATCGATCCGATCGACAGCTATTCAAAATACCTCGAGTATCCCGAAGTGAAGGCTTATCTGGATGAAAATATTTCCGACCGGTGGCTCGACCAGGTGATCAAACTGAAGGACCTGCTCATCCGCGGAAAAGAAGCCTATGAACAGATCAATATCCTGGGCGACGATGGCGTTCCGCTGGAATACCATATCCGCTACTGGAAATCGGAGGTCATCGACTTCATCATCCTTCAGCAGGATGCGTTCGACAAAGTGGATGCCTCCACGCCCATCGAACGGCAAAAGTACATCCTGGAAAAAATCCTTCACATCTGCGACAGGGATTTCACGTTCGATAATTTTGAGGAGGTGAATCCATTCTTCAAAAGGATGATCAACGTGCTGAAGCAGATGAATTATTCTGAATTCAAGTCAGAAGCATTCAGTAATTTTGAGCAAGAACTTGAGTCTGTCATATCCGAACGAATGAATTGATGGAAAAAATCGCATTTCAGAAGATCTACACAAAGATTACGCAGGTGACCAAGGCCACCTGTACCCTCCACGCCGATGATGTGGGATACGAGGAGATGGCCGTGGTGGGAGGAAGGCTGGCACAGGTGGTCAAGATCATCGGTGATGAGGTCACCCTGCAGGTCTTCAAGGGAACGGAGGGCATCCCGACCAACGCCGAGGTGATGTTCCTGGGCAAGCCTCCCGTGCTGGTGGTTGGCGATGAACTTGCCGGCCGGTTCTTTAACGCCTACGGGCAACCGATCGACGGCGGCCCGGAGATCGGCGGCGAAGAACGCGCCATCGGAGGCCCGTCGGTGAACCCCGTGAAACGCGAACAACCTTCCAAGTTGATTGCCACAGGTATCGCCGGTATCGATCTGAACAATACCATCGTGACCGGCCAGAAGATCCCCTTCTTTACCGACCCCGATCAGCCCTACAACCAGGTGATGGCCATGGTCGCCCTGAGGGCCCAGGCCGATAAGATCATCCTCGGGGGAATGGGGCTGACACACGACGATTACCTGTTCTATAAACAGGTTTTTGACAATGCCGGCGCCCTCGACCGCATCATCAGCTTTGTCAATACCACCGAAGACCCGCCGGTGGAACGCCTGCTCGTTCCCGACATGGCGCTGGCAGCCGCTGAATTCTTTGCCTCCGACAGGAACGAGAAGGTGCTGGTGCTGCTGACCGATATGACGCTTTATGCGGATGCGCTCAGCATCGTGTCGAACCGGATGGACCAGATCCCGTCGAAAGACAGCATGCCCGGCTCCCTGTACAGCGACCTGGCCAAAATCTATGAAAAGGCAGTGCAGTTCCCCGCCGGAGGATCCATCACCATCATCGCCGTCACCACACTTTCAGGCGGCGACATCACCCACGCGATCCCCGACAATACAGGCTACATCACCGAAGGCCAGCTCTTTTTGCGAAGGGACACGGACATCGGAAAGGTGATCGTGGATCCCTTCAGAAGCCTCTCACGACTGAAGCAGCTGGTGATCGGCACCCAGACCCGCGCCGACCATCCTCAGGTGATGAACACAGCCATCCGCCTGTACGCCGACGCAGCCAATGCCCGAACCAAACTCGAAAACGGCTTCGACCTGACCGAATACGACCAGCGTACCATGCACTTCGCAAAAGAATATTCCAATAAACTGCTGGCCATCGATGTGAACATCGACATCGGTGAAATGCTCGACACCGCCTGGGAGCTCTTCCGAAAACATTTCCGGAAGGAAGAACTCGGGATCAGGAAGGAATTTGTGGACCAATACTTCTAAAAGCAAAAAGCAAAAATTAAAATTCCATTACCCCAAAGGGGTCCTGGTACGGTAGCTATGGCGATCAAATTTCAATTTAACAAAACGGCGTTGCAGGAGCTGAACAAGCAGCTGGCTGTGCGTGAACGGGCTCTGCCAACCATTAAGAACAAGGAGACCGCCCTGCGCGTGGAAGTGAAGAAAGCAAGGGATGCGGCTCAGCAGCTTGAAAAGGACCTTCTCGCCAAAACGACTGAATACGAAAAAGCAGTGGAGCTGTGGGGCGAGTTTGATCCATCCCTGGTTTCCATCAGGGATGTACAGCTGACCGTGAAAAAGATTGCCGGAGTGAAGACTCCAGTACTGGAAAATATTGATTTTGAAATCGGTAAGTTCAGTCTCTTCAATCAGCCGTCGTGGATCCTGGATGGGATCCACATCCTGAAAGAACTTGCATCCATTGGCATTGAACGTGAAGTGTACCTGCGCAAAATGCACCTGCTCGATTTTGCCAGGAGGAAGACCACGCAGAAGGTCAACCTGTACGAAAAAGTACAAATACCGGGTTATCAGGATGCCATAAGAAAAATCAAACGATTTATGGAGGATGAGGAAAACCTGTCGAAATCAGCTCAAAAGATCCTGAAAAACAGGCAACAGAATACAGGGGAGGCCGTATGATCGTACCGATGAAAAAATATTCTTTTCTGGTGTACCACGAGGACTATCCTGATTTCCTGGAGGAGATCCAGCAACTGGGTGTTCTGGATATCCTCGAGCGCAGGGCCGTGACGGATCCTGCACTTGCGGATCGCCTGCTGCTGATCAAACAGGTCAGGAACACGCTTAAGGCACTCGCTGCGCGGAAAACGGCCATCCCTTCCTCCGAACCGGGAGCGACCGACGGCCTGAGGGTCTTTGAAACGGTCAATGCGCTTGATTCGGAGACGGACCGGCTTCGTCATCAGCTGACCATACTCCGAAAAGCGTATCTGCAGGCGGCACCCTGGGGTATCTTCCAGCCCGACCTGATCCGCCGTCTGAAGGAAGCGGGAGTCGGGATCAGGTTGTTTGCCTGCACCGATAAGAAATTCGATCCGCTCTGGCCGGAAAAGTACCCCCTTGCGGTGATCAGTTCATCACAGGGGAAACGTTATTTTGCTGTCTTTCAGAAAGATGGCGAAATACCGGGGATTGATGCCGAAGAGTTGAAACTGCCCGATGGGCCCGTGGATGGGGTGATGCAGGAACAAAAGCAGGTCAGCGACAGGATCCGGCAGATCGGCCACCAGCTGGATGAGATCGCCGGTCGCGACATTCCTGCCCTGACTTCATCGCTCTATCAGCTTCAGAACGAAGCCGATCATACCAAAGCCAGGCTGCAGACCCTCAGGGAGGCCGATGAGAAATTGATGATCATCGAAGGTTGGATCCCGGCCGACCGCGAAAAAACACTCACTTCGATCTTTGATGTCAAGAGTTATGTCTATTTTTCAGGCAAGCCCGATAAAAAGGAGAAACCGCCCGTTCTGCTCAGAAATAATGCATTTGCAAAGCTATTCGAGCCCATCGGCAGTCTGTTTTCACTTCCCGACTATCATGAGCTTGACCTGACAGCTTATTTTGCCCCGTTTTTCATGATGTTTTTCGGTTTCTGCCTTGGCGATGCAGGGTACGGACTGCTGTTCATCCTGGGAGCAACCATAATGAAAATGACGATGGGGCAAAAGACCGCAAAGTATCGATCCATCCTGACACTTGCCCAGTGGCTGGGCCTGGGAACGGTGATCTTTGGCATACTGACGGGAACTTTTTTCGGTATCCAGTTGCTTGAAGTGGAGCAGCTCGGGAATTTCCGCAAGATCATGCTCAACAATGACAAAGCGTTCAATCTTGCGCTGATCCTCGGTGCCATCCAGATCATTGCCGGGATCGCCATCCGGGCAGTAAACCAGTTTCGGCAGAACGGTCCGCTGTACAGCCTTTCGTCCATAGGCTGGATCCTGCTGCTCCTGGGCCTGGCCGATACGTTCCTTTTAAAGATGACCGGTGTTTTCGGGCAGATCCTGATCTACGTCAGTTTATTTCTGATCGTCTTTTTCAGTGACCCGGGACTGGGCATTTTCGGGCGCATTGGTAAGGGATTATGGGATCTGTACGGCATAACGGGCGTTTTTGGCGACCTGCTTTCCTACATCCGGTTGTTTGCCCTGGGAGCTTCAAGTGCCATTCTTGGATTTGTGATCAACGACATCGCCCTGCAATTGCTTTCGGTAGGGCCGGTGATCGGCCATCTTCTCTTTGTCGTTTTTCTCCTGATAGGACATGCCCTGGTCATTGCCATTTCAACGCTTGGTGCCTTTGTGCATCCCATGCGTCTCACCTTTGTCGAGTTTTACAAGAACTCCGGCTTTGCCGGAGGAGGAAAAAAATACGATCCATTTTCAGTAAAAAAATAACCTACTAAAACGAACGTACTATGGAGACAGCTGTTATACTTGCATACCTTGGACTGGGACTCATGGTTGGGTTGTCCGGTGTGGGAAGTGCCATCGGGGTGACCATCGGGGCCAATGCGACCATTGGTGCACTCAAGAAGAATGATTCGGCTTTCGGGAGCTACATGTTGCTCAGTGCACTGGCCGGAACGCAGGGATTGTATGGTTTTGCCGGATTCTTCATCATTTTGAACTCCGGTGTGATCACCTCTTCGATGACCATGCTGCCGGGAGTCGCCATTCTTGCAGCCGGCTTTGCACAGGGTCTGGTCTGCCTGATTTCTGCCATCTACCAGGGAAGGATCTGCGCCAACGGTATTGCAGGCATCGGATCGGGATATGATGTTTTCGGAAAGACGATGGTGCTGGCCGTTTATCCGGAACTTTACGCCATCGTGTCGTTTGCAGCCACGTTCCTGATCAGCAGCTCCATCTGAGGAATCAGACAGTGGGGGATGGGTGCGTTTTTTTGCCGGTTCCTATTCAGGTTTGAAATGGTACTTCCGAAGATCGGCGATCCATTCGCGAATACGCACGGGGCTAAGGTCGGGCTGGTTATGCTCATCCAGGGCAAGGCCCAGGAAGAAGTCATCTTTTAAGGCTTTGGATTCGGTATGTTCATACCCTTCAGCCGGCCATTTTCCAACGATGACCGCTCCGTGCTCTGTGAGCTCCTTTCCCAGGCGGGCCAATTCATCCACGTAATGCCATGGATACAGGATCTGGTCGCCAAGGCCGTACAGGGCAACTTTTTTTCCCTGCAGATCAAAATTTGTCTTGCTCATCTTCGCATTAAAGGCAAGCCAGGGATTGCCCGTATAGGCATCGCGCCAGGTGTCAGCGCCCACTGTTGAACAACCGAAGATCAGGTACTTGTATTTTTTCAGGATATCCAGATCCATATCGCGAAGGGGTATCATCTCTGCATCCGATTCACCCCATTCCTGCCGGATCCTTTTTGCATTCAGTTCAACACTCCCCCTCTTGGGCCAGTAAACAATGCCGATGGTCTTCATGATACCTTGTTTAAAAAATGAACTATGTTGATTTTCTGTATGTTTCAATGATGGCGAGCAGCTGCTTGTCCTTCATCAGCTGTGGATAATAGGAGAACAACTGGTCGTAGCCTTCAAAATCCATTGCAAGGGCTTCTTCGGTCAGTTGATAGGCTTCCCTGATCTTTCCTGAACGGTAGGTGTAAACGGCCAGGCGGTAGAGCAGGTCGTTGTTGTCAGGCTGCAGCTCCATTCCCTTTTTGAGTTCAGCCATCGCCTGCTGCAGGTCTCCCATTTCCAGGAAGACGTGGGAATAATCGAGCCAGATATCGGGATGCTGAGGATCGATCTGGCTGACCTGCTGATACGAATGGATCGACTCCTGAAGCAAACCGCATTTGTGCTGCATATCACCCAGCAGGTACCAGTAGTCGGCGTTCACCGGGTCAAGGTTGATCGCTTTTTTGATATGACCGATCCCTTTGAGCGAATTCCCCAGCTCGTCGTACGCCATTCCAATGCCTATCCAGGCGTCGGCCAGCTCATTGTCTTTTTTCAGGGCAAGACGGTAATTTTCAATGGCCATCTCATATTCGCACAGCTTCTCGTAACACTCGCCGATATAATAATAGGTCATCGCCTCCGCTGCCTCGTACCGGAAGGTTTCCTGGTAGGTCAAAATGGCTTTGCGGAATTCGTCGATGTTGGCCAAAGAGTTGGCTTTGTTGAAATAAGCTGAAGAAAACCGGTCATCAATGGCGATGGCAAAATCATAGGCATCGATCGCATCGTGGTAATTTTCCTGATTGTTATGAGCAACGCCCAGGTTGAACCACCCGGCCCTGGAATACGGATTCTGATGGACGAAGGAACGGAAGAACGCCACACACTCCTCCGGTCTGTTCAGGATCTCATAACAAAACGACAGTTCGAACAAATTGGATTCATTTTCAGGGTTGATCTCCGCCACTTTTTTCAACTGGCTGATCGCCTGCTCATAATCGCCCATGTTTTCATATTCATAAGCGATCGTGGTGTACAGATCTTCCAGGTCGTCGGTGCCGGGAATCGCCTTGTAATACTCTTCAATGGCTTTGTCGTAGCGCTGGAGCTGGCTGTAGACTTCACCTTTGGTGATATGGATATCCGAATTCATCGGATCCACCACCTCGATGTCCGACAGGATCTTCAGCGCTTTTTCGGATTTGTTCGAATAAACGAAGTACTGGGCTTTTTTCAGTTGGAAGATGACGGAACCGGGGTGTTGCTCCAGTGCACGGTTGATGGCAATGCTGGTTTTTCTTAGATTTTGCTTCTCGAAGTAATAATCTATGATGGCTTCAAAATCATCCACATCAAAAAAATAGTTTTCATTGATGTGGATCATCCGTTCAAACCTCTTCACAGCGTCATCTGTCCGCTCGTCCGTATAGTGATCAAAATTTTCTTCCATACACGAATTTACCCCGAACTTCGTTTATATTTACCGGTGACAAAAGTAATAAAAAGAACGGTGTAACAGTGAGGGCATTTATTTATGGCATTAATTAAATCAATATCAGGGATCAGGGGCACCCTTGGGGGAACGCCCGGGGATGGGCTGACACCTCCGGATATCATGAAGTTTACCATCGGGTTTGCTAAATTTTTGTTTACAAAGAAGCGAACCAGGCCGCTTCAGGTGGTCATTGGCCGGGATGCCCGTCCATCAGGCGAAATGGTGTCGGGGATCGTATCTGGGACCCTGCTGGGCCTGGGGATCCACGTCATAGATCTTGGGCTGACCACAACCCCGACCCTGGAGATCGCGGTTATGGAGACCGGTTCCACAGGAGGCATCATGATCACCGCTAGTCACAATGCCAAACATTGGAATGCCCTGAAACTGATGAACCGCTGCGGTGAGTTCCTTTCCGCTGCGGATGGCAATAAGGTGCTTCAGCTTGCCACGACGATGGAGGCGGAATATGCCACCCTGGCCAGTTTAGGTTGCATTACCCGCAATGACACCTTTTTGCTGAAGCACATTGAAAAGATCCTGCGGCTGCCTCTGGTCAACGTGGCGGCGATCAGGAAAGCGGATTTCCGGATCGTGGTTGATCCTGTCAATTCCACCGGCGGGATCGCGGTGCCCCTGTTGCTGGAGAAACTGGGCGTAAAGCAGGTCGTTCTGCTGAATGGCGAGGTGAACGGTGATTTTGCCCATCCTCCGGAACCGCTGCCGGAAAACCTCTCCGAGCTGTCGGGCTCAGTGGTCAGGAGCAATGCCCACCTTGGGTTTGCCGTTGATCCGGATGTGGACAGGCTGGCCATTGTCCAGGAAGACGGTGAGATGTTCGGGGAGGAATATACGCTGGTGGCCGTGGCCGATTATGTGCTGAAGCATCAGCAGGGCAACACGGTATCCAACATGTCGTCGACCAGGGCCCTGAAAGACATTACGGAAAAAGCGGGCGGGAATCACTATGCATCGGCCGTCGGAGAGGTCAATGTGGTCAGGGTGATGAAAGAGGTGAAGGCTGTCATCGGCGGAGAAGGCAACGGAGGGATCATTTATCCCGACCTGCATTACGGACGGGACGCGCTCGTCGGCATTGCCCTGTTCCTCTCTCATCTGGCACTCTCCGGCAGATCGTGCTCTGCGCTCAAAAGCCGGCTACCCTACTACTACCTATCCAAAAACAAGATCAATGTTCCGCCGGATGTTGACCTTGACAATGTTTTCAAGGGTTTGCTGACAAAATATGCCAGCCACCCCATCAACAGGGAAGATGGCGTGCGCATTGAATTTGACCGGGACTGGGTACACATCCGGAAATCGAATACCGAACCGGTGATGAGGATCTATGCCGAAAGTGATTCGCAGGTGAAGGCTGAGGTACTGGTGCGGAAGATCATTGCGGATATCGGGGAGGTCATCCGGTTGAATTGACGCTACCCGGATTGAAGGCGCCTGAATGGTTTAACTGTACCCTACCCCCGTCCCCTCCCCTGCGGGCAGGGGAGGGGAGAGTTAATCCTTGAATCCGATCTTGCGGTGGGTGCCGTCGCAATAGGGCTTGTTGGCGGATCCGCCGCAGCGGCACAGCGCCACGTTTTCCTTGATCGTTGTCTTGCCGTCTTTCCCGGTGAATTTGATCTTTCCGTGGATCTGAAAGGGTCCGTCAGGCACCGCCTCAATGGCTCCGATGACCGTGGCGAACGATAATTCTTCGTTCATGTAATAACTCAGTGCACCGGAAGGGCATTTTTTGATCTGCTCAATGATCTTGTCGGTCGGAGCGCCATTGGCATTGATCCAGGGCGAATTGGCGGCATCGAAGACCCCGGGAAGACCCCGGAAACAATTGGTCGAGTGGAAACACTTCTTCGGTTTCCACACTATCGTAACCTCTCCGTTGGTGTATTCTTTGACAATCTCTTCCATGGTGCATCAATGTTGTCGTTACGGGCAAATATACAATAAAGATGATAAAATTACGATAACCCTGATAATTTACAACGAAACATCCAGGGGAATTTATGGGATCTTTTTTAGGAAATTCAATTAGTATCGCTATTTTTGTCCATTGATTCTCACACCGGATTTACCCATTTAATTTTTTGAACAATGGCTGACCTATCCACTACTTACATGGGACTGAAGCTGAAAAATCCGATCATCGCCGGAAGCTCAGGAATGACAAGGACCCTCGAAAACATCCAGGAGGTTGAAAAGAACGGCGGAGCCGCCGTCGTTATGAAATCCCTGTTTGAGGAACAGATCCGGCAGGAGGTCAACAGGTCGCTGAACCAGAGCGCCGCCGACACACCCTATGCCTATGTCGAAGCCATGGACTACATCAGCCATTATTCCAAGGAGAACGTGCTGGGCGAATACCTGTCCACCATCCGTGAGGCAAAAAAGAGCGTCACCATTCCCATCATCGCCAGCATCAACTGCACCTCTTCGCACGAGTGGATCACCTTCGCCAGAAAGGTCCAGGATGCGGGCGCCGATGCCCTGGAACTTAATATTTTCATCCTGCCCTCCGACCCGCGGGTGAGTGGCGAAGAGAACAAACAGATCTATATTGATATCATTCAAAGTGTCTTGCGTCAGATCTCCATTCCTTTATCTGTGAAGATCAGCTATTATTTTTCCGATCTGGCAAAATTTGCACTGAAACTCTCCTGGACGGGCATTTCAGGGCTGGTACTGTTCAACCGTTTCTTCTCTCCCGATATTGATATTGAGAACTTCAAGGTGACGGCCACCAATGTTTTCAGCTCTCCCGACGAATTATCCATTTCCCTGCGCTGGGTGGCCATCCTGTCGGACAAGGTCCACTGTGACATTGCTGCCTCCACGGGCGTGCACGACGGAAAAGCTGTCATCAAACAGCTCCTGGCAGGGGCAAAAGCCGTTGAGGTCGTCTCCGCCCTGTATAAACACGGGTATGGTCATTTTGGAACGATGCTGGCCGAGCTGGACGATTGGATGGAAAGGCATAACTTCAGCCGGCTTGATGACTTCGTTGGCATGCTCAGCTATAAAAAGGCTGAAAATCCTGCGCCCTACGAGCGGGTGCAGTTCATGAAGCATTTTGCGGGAATTGAGTGATAAGGCACAAAGGCATCCCGGCTTTCGTCGGGACAAGCTCCGGCACAAAGGCACAAAGGGTTGAGAGGCACAGAGGTACAGAGGCACAGAGGTACAAAGTTGTTTTTGGCGGTGCCGTGCTTGAGGGAGTCAGAATATCTTGAGGCATTTCTTTCCTGTGTCAGGAAACAATCGTTCAACGATTTTGAATTGTTCGTCTGCGTGAATCAACCGGATGGGTGGTGGGAAGATCCGGCAAAAAGACCCATTTGTATTGACAATCAGATTACGCTTGATTATCTTTTCCAGTGCAGTGATCTTCCGTTGACCATCATCGACCGCTCTTCGCCGGGAAAAGGGTGGACAGGGAGCCATTTTGGGGTGGGATGGGCACGCAAGACCGTGATGGATGCCATCAGCAACCAGGCGGATGAAGGCGATATCATGGTCAGCCTCGACGCTGATACGGAATTCGGCGATGCATACCTGGCTTCCATACACCATAATTTCGTACGCCACCTGGGATTTGCCGGCCTGTCGGTGCCCTACTATCACCGCCTGACCGGGGATGAGGTGACCGACCGGTGCATTCTCCGGTACGAGATCTATATGCGGTACTATGCGCTGAATATGTGGCGGATCGGCAACCCGTACCGTTTTACCGCCATTGGTTCAGCGATGGCCTTCCCGGTGTGGGCCTACCGGGCCATCGGAGGCCTTACGCCACACAAGAGCGGGGAGGACTTCTATTTCCTGCAGAAACTGGCCAAATACGGCAGGATCCTGCACTGGAACAGCGAACGTGTCTATCCCGCCGCCCGCTTTTCCGACCGCGTCTTCTTCGGCACCGGTCCGGCCATGATCAAAGGCAGGGAAGGGGACTGGAGCAGCTATCCCCTCTACCCTCACCGGCTCTTTGATGACATCAGGGACACCTATGACCTTTTTCCGCTTCTCTATGAAACGGACACGGAAACGCCCATGACGGGGTTTCTTGAGGCAATCTTCAAGACCACCAGCCTCTGGCAGCCACTGAGGAAAAATTACCGGACCCGGGAACAATTTGTCAGGGCGTGCATCCATCGGGTGGATGGGCTGAGGATACTGCAATACCTGAAGATGAAACATAAAGAAAGCGGTCAGGCCGATGAGGAAAATCTGAGGGAGTTCTTTAAGATCAAACCTCAAAGAGCAAAGAGTAAAGATCAAAAGTTAAAGCTGGAGTCGCTTGATTTTACGTTATCGCCCATTCATGAGCTGGATGCGGTGAGGAATGTGCTGGCAGAGGCGGAAGAAGCGAGGAGATGTAACGATGTAGGCGATGTAGCGAAGTAGCGATATTCGAGAAAAAAAGGTTCCTGCTTTCGCAGGGATGACGGTTCCTGCTTTCGCAGGGATGACGGTTCCTGCTTTCGCAGGGATGACGGTTCCTGCTTTCGCAGGGATGACCTTTGCAATCTGGGAAAATGGTGGGGGCTTAAAAATGCTTGCATTTTTAAGCCCCCACCATTTATTGCCCCGGATCTTTGTCATCCTCGCGTAAGCGAGGATCTGAAGGCTCATCAATCACTACACTTTGTGTTACTTCGCTCAATATTTCAGGATCTCGTTCAGCCCTTTTATCACAATATCCAGCTGTTCCACGGTGATCACTCCCATTTTCCGCATCAGTCGCTCCCAGGTGATGGTCATGACCTGGAAGGTAATGATTTCGGAGTCCTGCTGAAGTCCATTGATTTCATCCCTTGTAAGCACCAGGCAACCCGCATAGTTCTTAATGACAGAGCTCAACGGGCAGGCAATGCAGATACCGAGATGATCATTCATGGCATTCCCGCTGATGATGACGACCGGCCGGGTTCCCTTTTGTTCACTTCCTTTCACCGGATTCAGGTCCGAGATCCATATTTCCCTCTGTTTCATTCCTCCTCCTCCAGTATCTTCAGGTAATCATCAAGTCCTTCTTCCGCCATTGTAATCATTTCAGGATCACCGGCCGCTTTTTTAAATGAGTACGTATATTCCGCTTTTTTAAGCCTACCGAAATAGGCATTCAATGCCTGTTCCAGGATATGATTCTTGGGTACGTTGAACTTCTGCGCATAATGATCCAGCAGCCCGATAAGATCGGAAGGAAGGGAGCTCGTAAACGTGATTGGTTTCATAGCAATATTTTTTGCAAATATAATTCATATTTATTATTAATACATAAAAATTACCATATTTAAATTGGGAAGGATCCAGAAAAATTTGAAACGTTATGCATTCTTAGAAGTTTATTTTAAGTTAATTAATGATTATTTTTGTAATACCAATATGATCTATTCGACGCTATGAAACCAGACCAACCTAATGACACCTTGACCTATAAGATCTTGCTTCGCAAGGAACCTGAGGGGAGCTATACGGTTTCTGTTCCTGCCCTTCCCGGGTGCATTACTTATGGTGAAACCATTGATGAAGCCATTGAAATGGCGCGTGAGGCCATCACACTGTACGTTTCAGACCTGAAGGAAAAATCTGCATCGAAAAATATAGCGATGTAGACGATGTAGCGATGTAGCGATATTCGAAGGGCACTTCGTTACATTCCTTCGCTACATCGTTACATTGTTACTTCGCTACATCGCCTATATTTTCCCCCCTTTTCATGGGTACGTTTTTTACCCATTCCGTATTAATTGTAAAAAACGACATGCGAAAGGAATTGGAAAAGAGATTGGTCCTATATGCAATCTCAATTGCTAAAATTTGCGCAGATTTAAAGCCCTGCTATTTGAGTACGCATTTGTCTGGTCAGATATTGAGATCTTCCAGCAGTGCCGCATTGAATTATGGCGAAGCACAAGCCGCAGAATCAAAACGGGATTTTATACACAAAATTAGCCTTGTTCTCAAAGAGTTGCGCGAAACAGATATTAATCTACAGCTTTTAGATGGGACTGATTTGATAGGTGATTACACAAAACTGCCCGGAGTTTTGGATGAGAGTCGCCAATTGATTTCTATATTTTACCGAATGGTGCAGACAGCGAAGAGATGTAACGATGTAGAAGATGTAACGATATAGCGATATTCGAAGTCCTTCGTTACATCGCTACCTCGCTACATCGTCTACTTCGTTACATCTTTGACTTCGTTACATCGTTACCTCGCTACATCGTCTACTTCGCCACATTTTTTACCTTTGCGCCATGATCACGATTCTCGGCCCGACCGCCACCGGAAAAACACGCCTCGCCGCCCTGGTGGCGGCGCAAATCAACGGTGAGATCATCTCGGCCGACTCCCGCCAGGTGTACCGCGGAATGGACATCGGTACAGGCAAGGACATTGCGGATTATGAGGTGGATGGGAAAATGATGCCGGTTCACCTGACCGACATCGCCGACCCGGGTTACGAATACAATGTTTACGAGTATCAGCGGGATTTCCACGCTGCCTACCGGGACATCGTTGCGCGGGGAAAGACACCGTTGCTCTGCGGAGGGACCGGCCTGTACCTGGAAGCGGTGCTGAAGGGCTACGAACTTCAGCAGGTACCTGAAAATCAGCAGCTTCGCGCTGAGCTGGAACAAATGTCCCAGGAGGAGCTTGTCCAATTGCTCAGCTCCTATAAACAACCCCACAACGTATCCGACGTGACGGACCATACGCGCCTCATCCGCGCCATCGAGATCGGGTCGTTCTACCATCTTTACCCGCAGCTCGCCGGGCAGACACCTGATCCTGATCCACTCGTTTTTGGCATTCTTTACGAACGTGCCATCCTCAGGGAAAGAATCACGCAACGTTTGCAGGCACGGTTGCAGCAAGGAATGGTGGAGGAGGTGAAACGACTCCTCGCTACCGGCCTGAAACCAAAGCAGCTTGCATTCTATGGGCTTGAATATAAGTTTCTTACACGGTACGTCCTTGGTGAACTCACCTATGATCAGATGGTCAGCCTTCTCACCATCGCCATTCACCAGTTTGCCAAACGCCAGATGACCTGGTTCAGGAGAATGGAACGAAATGGTATACGGATACACTGGATTGATGGCAATCTTCCGGCTGAGGAAAAAATGGAAATTATTCTGGATGAAATGAACAAAAGTGTTTAATCTATTGTTTGAAGATATTAAACAAAAAATCTTAAAAAATGACTTACCCTGCGCTTTAGCGCGGGGTATCTTAGATAAAAATCAGAGCTGGGCTTTAGCCCAAAAGAAATCAGTTGATTCTGTTTGGGGCTAAAGCCCGGTTCTGTCAACATGTTTTTTACCCCGGCCTAAAGGCCAGGGTAATTGAAATAAGGAATGAGTGTGTGGATCGTTTTAAAACTTTATTAAGCTTACTATGAGAAGGTTGTTCCTGATATCGTTGATTATTATTTCTTTCAGCTATATCTTTGCCCAGACCGGCTCCATACGCGGGCGGGTGTACGATGCCTCAACGAACGAACCGCTGCCCTTTACCAACCTGATCATCTGGGGAGAGCCTACGATCGGATCGGTGTCCGACCTGGACGGTAATTTTGTCTTTGCTGCGATCAGGCCGGGGTTTGTGCGACTGCAGGTGACGTCGGTCGGCTACGAGGATAAGATCACCGAGGAGTTCCAGGTGATCAACAACAAAGAAACCTACATCGACATACCCATGACGCCGCTCATCGTCCAGCTGCAGGGTGTGGTTGTCACAGCATCGCCCTTCATGAAGAACGATGAGAGCCCCCTTTCGATGCAGACCCTCGGCATCTCCGAAATTGAGAAAAATCCGGGCGGAAACCGCGACATCTCCAAGGTGGTGCAGGTACTGCCGGGCGTCGGTGCAACCCCGTTCGGGTTTCGTAATGATTTGATCGTCCGTGGCGGTGGACCCAGCGAGAACCGGTTCTACCTCGACGACATCGAAATACCCTATTTGAACCATTTCTCCACCCAGGGCGCATCCGGAGGACCGGTGGGGATCCTCAACGTGGACTTCGTCAGGGAAGTGAACTTCTATTCCGGCGCTTTCCCAGCCGACCGCGGGAACGCGATGAGCTCGGTGCTGGAATTCAAACAGAAGGAAGGTAACCGCGAAAGGATTAAATTCCGCGCCACGATCGGTGCAAGTGACCTGGGACTAACCCTGGATGGACCGATGGGGGATAATACCAATTTTATATTTTCCGTCAGGCGATCCTATCTCCAGTTGCTGTTCAGCGTCCTGGAACTGCCCTTCCTGCCAACCTACAACGACTACCAGTTCAAAATAAAGCATGACTTCGACCGCAAGAACCAGCTCAGCATCATCAGTATCGGCGCGCTTGACAAATCAAAGCTCAATACGGGCATCAAGGATCCAACCGAAGATCAGCAGTATATTCTGGGCTTCCTTCCCGTGAATGAGCAGTGGAGCTATGCCATCGGGGCCGTGTACAAGCACTTCGGCAATAAAGGATACCATACGTTGGTGCTGAGCAGGAACATGCTCAACAATGTAGCTTATAAATATGAAGATAACGATGAGAATGATCCGGAGAAGAAGCTGCTGGATTACCAGTCGCAGGAGATCGAGAACAAGCTTCGGTACGAGCAAAACACCACCCTATCCGGCTACAAGGTCAATTACGGTGCGGGAGTGGAGTATGCCAAGTACAACAACGAGACCTTTCAGAAAGTGTTCATAGCCAACGAGCAACAGATCCGGGATTACAGCTCATCCATGGATTTGTTCAAATACGGGCTGTTCGGACAGGTCAGCAGGGGATTTGTTGGCGACAGGCTGACGCTTTCGCTTGGGTTGCGGATGGACGGGAACAGCTACAGCAAGGAGATGTCGAATCCTCTGGAGCAAATTTCACCGCGCTTCTCTGCATCTTATGCGCTCGCCAAACAATTTTACCTGAATTTCAATACGGGCCGGTATTACCAGCTGCCTCCCTATACGATGCTGGGCCACCGCAATAACGAAGGAGCGCTCGTAAATAAGGATTTGGGCCTGAAGTACATCTATGTGGATCAGGTGGTTGGCGGTGTGGAATACCGTCCCAACGACGATGCACGGATCACCATTGAGGGTTTTTACAAGCATTACGGCGACTACCCTTTTTCGGTCGCCGATTCGGTTTCGATGGCTTCCAAAGGAGCTGATTTCAGCGTCTACGGCGATGAGGCTTTTAATCCCGATCTAAACTGATACCGGCAAATAGCCGTAAATGATACCACTTTCACGGCGATACCACCATATCATGTTTTCATGAAAGATCATTGTGAATGACATCGGGGAAGTTT
>Ga0209096_1000043_pt1 | contig 201804 bp, 170 predicted proteins | sample AD_UKC034_MetaG_FD_184407 | JGI IMG/M metagenome (GOLD analysis project Ga0209096, IMG submission 184407) | Active sludge microbial communities of municipal wastewater-treating anaerobic digesters from USA - AD_UKC034_MetaG (SPAdes) (version 2) | ecosystem: Engineered > Bioreactor > Anaerobic... | reverse complement strand
TGCACAGCAGGCCCCGCGCTTGCAAGGTTCCGCACAACCTTTGACTCCAGACCCGTCAGAACCGGTGATATACTGACGTTCTGACAAAAAAACTGGCTTTTATTTCTCTCTGCCTGATAAAAAATACCCCTGAAGTGAACATATGTTCATTTTATTTATTATATTTGGGCATGTAATGTTTCAAATGTCAAACTTTAAAAACATCTGTTTATGCCATTAGGAGATCGCACCGGACCTTCGGGAATGGGTCCCGGAACCGGAAGAGCAATGGGTTATTGCTATGGATTTGATGCACCCGGATACACAAGGGGTCCGGGAAGAGGAATGGGCCGTGGAGGCTGGTCAGGGTACGGGCGAGGCATGGGTCGTGGCCGTGGTTTCATGGCAGGAAGAGGCCAGGGTTTCTACGGACAGGGTTATACTCCCGGTTATCCGGGTATCACGCCTGCCATTGACAGGGAGGATGAGATGAAGATGCTGAAAGCACAAATGGAATCACTTGAACGCTCACGGAAGGCCATTGAAAAGCGTCTCGGGGAACTGGGCAAAGAGTAACAGGCAGGACAGCATCCTGGCAGGGTTTTCTTTCGCGGTTGGTAGCGACTGGTTTATGTGCCGGATAGTCAGCAGGTTTTGAGAAATGCCGGCTGTTCCGGCACATTCAGTTTCATTCCGTTCACTCCCCTGTACTTGGCATCAGGATCATATTTAATCCCCAGTTTGTGTAGCAGGGGTTCCACAGCCACCTGATGCGTCTGGAGCCCTATGTCCCACGGATCATAGCCCAAAAGCAGCCCTGCCAGTTCCTCATAGGTGAGAACCGGTATTCCATAACCGTCGGATCCATAGGTTTTAGCTTCCATTTCTGAGATGACATACTGCCAGCGGTCAAGGAAATAGGTGCAACCCGGACAGTTGGCAATAATCAGGTCAGGATGGAACGGGGCCATTGACTCAAACTTCTTTCTGGAGTTGGCCACAGAATATCCGCGGTTTGATTTGATGATATATTGCCTGAATCCAAATCCGCAGCAGTGACGACGCTCAGGATAATCAACCTGGTCGCCGCCCCATGAATCTATTAGTCCTGCAAGAACATAAGGAAACTCAGCCCCTCCTATTCCCTTTTCAGGAAAAATCTTGGCATAGTGGCAGCCAATATGATCTACCACTTTAAGCGGTTCACCGGTTGAAGCGTTAACCAGTCTCTTCTTAATCTTTGCCGCAAGCTTGTCCCTGAATTTGTAGATCACATCACTGGCATGGACCAGGTTTTCCGGTATCACAAATGTTTTACCGGTAGCATTATAGAGTGCCTCGTGTGCCCTCTTTTCAATATCCGGATTATGTTTCCAGGTCTCCAGTACCTCCACATAGATTCCGAAGGATGTAACGCATGATACAACAAAGTTTTTATATCCCGCCTCATTCATCAGTGCAAACTGGCGCGCCACCACCGTCATAATGGTTTCAAAGGGAAGAACGCCGGAATGATAGGCAATACCGGTGCATGAGGTCTGACGCGGATCATCAAACACATCCAGCCCCAGTTCATCCTTCAATATATGGAGGTACAATCCTTCTGCGGCAGGAAAGAAGTTTTGCCTGATGCAGCTTCTTGCAAAATAGTAATGGTCATCGGCTATCTCCTTCTGATATGCCTCCCAGATCTCATTTCTCCTGTTCTTCGCCATTATTCAGCATATTAAAGTATTCATCCCTTTCCCCTGTGAACTCTTTGCCGGACTCAGCCGCTTTCTTTGCGGAAAATTCCTCGATCTTATTGAAGCGTGCTGTGCCTCCGGTCTCATCGAAAATTTTCCGCAGGTCTTCGAGCGACTCCTTCGCGGTGTTCCTTAGAGTGCCGGCCTTGGTCTGACGGTAGCTGGTACCAAACCGGGAGAGGGTGTTCTCCCTGTTTTCCCTGAGCCACTCCCACACCGGTCCCTGCTCCGGGTACCATTCGTTCCTGACCTCATCAATATATACGCAGTAACCATATTTGAGTATATGATCCCCAACCGTTCGCTTGACCACCAGTTGCTTTCGGCCCTCGGCACTCTCTGCAAAGAGTCCTGTCTCAATGGAAAGGGACCGGAGCGACTGTATTATGTAGCACGGCACATTGCCCCTGGGACACCTGGTCTTGCATGACAGGCATTCGCCGCATCTCCAGATGGTGTCACTCTTCAGCAGTTCAAGGAGCAGCGACTCATTCTTCTGCTGAACAGTATCAACAACCATTCTCGGATCATAATCGCTCACTTCGGCAGCCGGGCAGACAGATGTGCAGATACCGCAGTTAATGCAGGCATTCAAACCTTCGCGATAGCGCACATCCTTTTCCAGCTCACTGTAAAGACTTTTCATGATCTCATTGGTCTTTTTGATTGAAGCGAAGGATTGAAAACGACGAAACTGCCTGTTTCAATCCCAAGATATTCAGAGATGACATTGCACTTGGCCATCAGAAGGAAGAATATTCTCCCGTCAGCTTCACCTATCAGCCCTTCCAGGTTCCCCTGACCCTTTGAAATGATCAGGTCAGCCTCACGAAAATACCTCTGAAATTCCTCCCCGGACCTGGAAAGGTCTGTCGTTGGGGAAGCATGCCCGCTTGATATTACCTTTGCCAGTGAGGTCATGCCTGTATATTCAGCATCCTCCATCGTGGCATCATTGATGGCAGGTCCCCCGCGTACTGAGAAAACTAATCCCGGATGCGCAATCTGACTTATGAATAGTTTGTCGAAGACAATCTCCCCCGCGTTGTCCCCGATATAAAGTACGGATTTCGCCCGTTTGAGGGCCTGTTTTAGCTGAAGTGAGTGATCCACAGCCAGCTCTGAATGCAGAACCCTCTCAAGAGTACCATCAAGATCACAACTGTCATTAACCGCAAAATCAATGATATTTCCAGCTATGGCAAGCCTGAGCGCCGTGAGGAACGGATCATCCGACTCTGCAACCTTTTTGCTGAGATCATTGTACATGGCCAGTGCAATATCATTGCTCTCACGCTTAGCATCCCAGAAAGGATCAGGATCATTCACATACGAGCGGTAAAGCTCCTGTATGTCATGTGCACACTGAGGGGCAGAAATGTCATTCCATTTTTCATTCAGGATGGTGAGGAGGTTGTGAGTGAAACGCTCCTTTTCAGCAGAAGTGATATCAGCTTTTTCAAGCCTGTTACCATACGATTTCATCAGGCAGTATATGCAGCGGTAGTCAGAAATCATCCCTGGATCTTAATGTTTTGGCAATAAAAGTTACCCGGCAAATATAATGAACATATGTTCATAAAAAGGTGGTAAATAGTCGTAATTTCACATCTGCTGACTGAGTTCCATTTTGGCACTCAACAGGGCTCTCTGTTCAACAAATCCGGGGATTAGGAGATTTTGTTGAATAGCAATAAGGAAATTATTATATATTTGCACCACAAAAGGTCCCGTAGCTTAATTGAATAGAGCATCTGACTACGGATCAGAAGGTTACAGGTTTGAGTCCTGTCGGGATCACAAGAAATCATCCTGCGCAAGCAGGATTTTTTATTTTGAAGGAACCTCAGAAGCCTGCTTCGGAAGCTCAATCCTGTATACACAACTAAGGTCACCCCTTCTCACAGAGGAGACGACCTCTGCTGAAACCTCTACTCCTGCTACCCTGGAGAACATCCTTTCAGCAAATCCCTCCGAACAATAGCATATCACATCTGAGCCGGGAAATATTTCCCTGTCCAGCACAGGACACACGCAATATGTCTTGTTCTCATCAGCCGTGATGATTCCGGCCGCCTCGTCATAATCAACCTTCCAACCCCATTCCTTTTCAAGAAATCCCATGAATTCATTTAACCTGCCTGTATAGCCTGACAACAGATCATCCATCCTTAGCTGATCATAGTGAATTCCGGCTGACATTTTAATGATTCTCTTCAGTTCGGCGGATTCAAGGTTCTGGTCAAGACTTTCCAGCAACTTTACAAGCCATTGCTGAGTCATTTGATTTCCACTATCCTGATTAGGCCGGCTTACAGTTTCTGCATTCAGGGCAAGCGTTCCAAAGCCGCAACCGCAAAACCCTGCGATGCATGTTCTCCTGATAAATCCCATTCTGTCCATTTTGTGATAGGAATAAAGAAGTTTACAAGGTATTAAAAAACAATGAAAAAATTTGAATCCGGAAGGAATCCGCCCGAATTGAATTATGGAGGATATGTGGAAAGGTGTGGCCTTGTAAAGTGACAGGATTGAATAAGGCTGAGACATCCGAATGACAAGATAGAACAATACTATGGTCTGATCTCGTCAGTAGTAATATTATACAGTTTTTGCATCCGCCGGTCAATATCAGCAATCCCTGCTGCACAGGCCTTAAGCTCTTCGAATGCCTCTACTGACTTCTCCCTTTCAAGCTTGTAGGCCAGTTCATGCTCGAGAGACGCCCAGAAATCCATCGCAATGGTCCTGATCTGTATCTCGACATTAACAAGCTCCACCCTGTCAGACAGGAAAACCGGAACCTTCACAATATGATGAAGACTCCGGTAACCGTTGGGTTTCGGGTTCTTAATGTAATCTGTTGTGCGTACAAGCTGAATATCAGACTGTGACAACAGGAACCCGGAAACCATATATATGTCATTGATATATGAACAAATAACTCTGACGCCGGCAATATCCGTGAGGTTCTTCCGGGCAGACTCAACACTGAGTTCACAACCTCTTCGCTTAAGTTTTTCCACAATACTCGCCGGAGTCTTTACCCTTGTCTGGATGAGATGAATCGGATTGCGCTCATGTATGCTGTTAAATTCATTGTTAAGATTCTCAAGCTTGGTGGCAATCACCCTGGCGGCTGATGAATAGAGGTTTTCAGCGGCAATAAATGACCGGATGGTGTCTATCAAATTTTCCGGCAGAAGCTGACCCTTGATACCCTCAAAAAGATATGATGCCCGTTTAAGGTCCTGTCTGTTCATCTCATTATCCTCTTTGCAATTTACTATCTAAGCTGACTAAAGCAATAAAAAAGTGGAATAAAGATGGTGAAAAAAGGCCGATAATCAAATCCTGATTCTCTACATAATCGGAGACAGAAGCCTTACCGTTCTCTCCGCAAGCCTCACAAAAACAGGCCTGTTCTGCCATTCTCTGAAATCGATTTTTTCCGCATCTGCGATGTCGGCATAGAACATATTTGCCATCCGTTCGGCAAATTCGGCCGAATATATATTGGCATTCACCTCGAAGTCGAGATTGAATCTCCGATAGTTCATATTTGCAGATCCCACAACTGAAATCGACCTGTCTATATCCATGGTTTTCGAATGCACGAATCCCTCGCGGTACAGGAATATCTCAGCACCGGAACCCAACAACTCCCCGTAATATGACCGCGCTGCTGCATTTACAATCCGGGAGTCGGAAATCACGGGGAGCAAAAGCTTCACCGAAACACCACTTATACCTGGCGCTCTTAGGTCTATGGACCCCAAAGTGACACTCCGCACTACGGAATAATGCATTGTTGACACTTTTTTCAAGTAAGCAGCATTTTTTTCTTTCAGGCTTCAGAGGGCTTGTCAACGTATGAGCCGGAACAAGCCCTGGCCTAATCCTCCGGTCCGCCCCTGGTTATAGTCGTTACTGTCCTCTTAATAGCTAGAATAATATCCCGGCCTGACCACATATTAACAGGCAATATGCTGTGTAACCCTGACATTAAACAGCATATGGCACAATAGAAATACTATTCGGTTGTTTTACTCAGGAGTACAAATTATCAGCATCTGCAATGAAATCTACCCGGATGTTAAAACCATTTCTCCTTATCATTGCCTTCGCAATCAGTTCACTCAAACCTGTCTGCGGCAACGAACAACTCACTGATACCACCGGAAACAGAGGCGTTCAATTCACCGGCATGACCAAAACACTGTCCAACCTCCTGAAAACCCGGGATTCGCAAACAATTCTTCTGGGCGCATATGAAATGGACCCGGAAAAACTGGTCGACGATGACCTGGCGGCGGTTTTTGATTGCGATTCGGTGATCATGCAGTACCTCGCTGATGCAGAGGAAAATGCAACGTATGGGATGCTCTCCTATGAGATGAGCCGGACAATTGAAAGCCGGTTCAACCCGGATGATGGCTTTTTATATGTCTATGTCATGTCCGATACCACTGCTGACGGAATGTTTTTTAACATCTCAATAAATTTGAGCAAGCCGGTTTCTGTTCCGGTTGTGTTCTCTGCTTCTGACTCAAGCTTCTCAACTGCGTTTGATACTACCTGTATGATTGAATTCAATGCCGATATTGATCTCTTCGTAGATGCCTGGCTGGCCCTGAGAGATTCAGCATGCCGTGCAACAAGCGTCAGAATCAACACTTTCACCGTTGAGTTGTATTCAGTTGCCTGGGATGAAATAGATTATTATGAATGTTTTGACTGTGATTGGCAAAATGTAGATTTTTCAGCACTGGCTGAAGATTCCATACAAGTGATACCTTTCATTATCAATGATATACCTTTTAAGGCCAGGCAACAGTGCTTTATACTAAATGCCAAAACATATTGGTATCTGAGCCAGACTGATCCGGGCAGTTACTTTACCGATGAGGGCGAAGCACCTGTCCTGAGTTTTGAGCAGATAGAAAAGGGAGAGTTCATGTGGGAAGAATCTCATCTAAGCGCACTGGAATCCGTCATGGTCATGCTTCCTGCCGGTGAGAGCTGGGATTCACTGCAGGTATCCGAAAACCGCACCATGTTTCAGTATACTGTAGACGATCTCTTTGACGGAGAGAGCCTAGAACAACTGTGGCTCCGCTCCGAATACTACCTTGATGAGGGTGCCACGCTCCGAACCAGGAGATACATCCTTGATAAATGAGCTACTGCCGGATGGAGGCTGGATGATGCTCACCCGTTTATTTCCAGGTCATGGACATATTTGTTATCGTCAGCCAGATAGAGCTCGATGGTGATTGAATAGGGTTTCCTGATCACCACTATCTTGCGGTAACGGCTCAGTTTTTCATCGTTCGCCGCCGTGCAATAGTAATACCTGCACAATCCGTCAAACCGGTCCTCCTTGTCTTCAGAATGATAAACATTCAGTACGAGCGGTTCCGTATTACCGCTGAGGTAGTTGGTTATTGTGATACACTTATCGGTGATCTCAATTGACCTTACAGTACGGTCAATCTCAAAACCGTCCCTCCTGATAGTAGCTGACCTGCTCCTGAAAGTCTGTGAAAACAGTCCCACAGTGGTCAGTACAAGCATAATCAACATGATGACCCTTTTCATGCCTGAAAAATTTAAGATCCATACTTTGACTCAGTCTGGTTATACGGACGAAAAATGATTTTGTTTGATTTTACGTTAAACTAAATCACCTCCAGGCATACGTCTGTCAATTCACTGGCGCTAAATGTCAAAAAAGGCTTTCGGGGCTCAATCCTATTTCATAGTTTCAGTTCTCCTTAACGTCCGACTATTATGAGATCAGTTTTTTTCTTAGCTGCCTGGGCTGTACTTATGGCCCTCCATCAGACAGATGCGTTTACACAGTCTGCCGGTTCTGCAAAAAAAGCCCTCGAGGCCATTGTAAAAAGAGATTTTAAGCATGCCGTGGCACTTGTCAGGGCAATTGATGACCCCAATTACAGAGACAGGTCCGGAGCCACGCTGCTCATGTGTGCTGCGGAGATGGGGGCAAAAGAGGTCTGCCAGGCACTGATTGACAAAGGAGCCGATCCGAACCTCCGATCCGCCAATGGCACCACCGCGCTCTACATTGCAGCCCAGAATGGTAACACTGATGTGGTCAGGTTACTGCTTGACACAGGAGCAACCACTGATCTGAGGCCTGATAACGGAGCAACACCTCTTATAGTAGCATCAGAGTACGGTCATGATGAAATTGTCAGTCTCCTGGCGGAAAAGGGCGCCGGCACGGACCTGAAAGACAACCATGGATCAACAGCGCTCATAACTGCAGCCCAGAACGGTTATGGGGCAATAGCTAAGACCCTGCTGGACCGGGGTGCTGACCCGGACATCCGGAATACCGGCGGGTGCACCGCCCTGATACTGGCGGCACAGGAAGGGCATGAGGCTATTGTAAGGTATCTCCTTGACCATAATGCTGATGTGAACATACAGAGCGCCAGCGGGAACACTGCACTTGTGCTGGCTTCACTCAGGGGTGACAAGGAAATTGTTCAGATGCTGATAGACAAAGGTGCGCAGGTGGACCACAAGACAAAGACCGGGGCAACAGCTCTTTTTGCAGCAGCATCAAAAGGCCACTGCCAGATTGCAACTGTGTTGCTGGAAAATGGAGCTGATCCATTGGTCAAGGATGCACAGGGCAGAACAGCCTGTTCATATGCAAAGGATTATGCTGTCAAATCCCTTCTGACATCCTGGAATAAAAAGCAGTAGGCCATAAGGCCTGCCATGAATTAACCTTTTCCATGAAAATTTGTTACAACTGTTAAGCAGTCCTGTGGCACACCGGAAATAATAGCTTATTTTGTTTCCTTATTGCCACATAGACTTAACATCAACACATATAAATCATGACATTGAGCAAAACCGCCGTCGCTTTTACCCTTATTGCCGCACTTACCCTGTCATTCAGGGCTGACAAACCCGCATATTATCTCTTTGATTCCGAAGGCAGGAACGTGAAGTATAACGAAATGATTGAGGCTATCAGCAAGGCAGACGTAGTGTTCTTCGGGGAGCTGCATGACAATCCCATAGCTCACTGGCTTGAATATGAGGTCACTTCAGATCTTCACGGGATTGCGGGAGAAAGGCTGGTGCTTGGCGCGGAGATGTTCGAAGCCGATAACCAGTTGCTGCTTGACGAGTACCTGGGATCGGAATATGCTGCCGATAAGTTTGAGGCAGAGGCGAAGCTCTGGAAAAACTACAAGACAGACTATAAACCACTTGTGGAATTTGCAAAGAAAAACGGGCTGCCTTTTGTCGCAACCAATATCCCAAGGCGATATGCCTCAATGGTATCACGCGGAGGTTTTGAGGAGCTTGATTCGCTGACCACTGAAGCCAAAGGATACATTGCCCCTCTACCCGTCCCGTATGATCCCGAACTTAAGTGCTATAAGGAAATGATGTCAATGCATGGTATGCCGGGGATGGGAGGCAGACCGAACGAAAACTTCCCGAAAGCGCAGGCAATAAAGGATGCAACAATGGCTCATTTCATTGCTGTGAACCTGCCAGAAGGAAAGATATTCATCCACTACAACGGATCATACCATTCTGACAACTACCTGGGAATAATACACTACCTGAAGATCTTGCGCCCTGGCATCAGGGTAGCTACCATATCCACCGTGCTCCAGGAAGATATAAGCAAACCTGATCCTGAAAACCTGGGCATAGCCGACTATATCGTGGTTATACCTGTGACCATGACCCGAACATACTGACTCTGTCAGTGGTTCTCCCCGGGCGGATATTTGCCAGCCGGTCAAAATGAACCTGTCAGCACCCCGCTGATATTCCAGTGTGAGAAGCTCCCGCCCTCAGGCTTGCCCAGAGGTACGGTTACGCTGAAAGTGTGCCTGCCCGGCGTGAGTTTGTCAAGCGGTATTATCAATGGTTCAGAGACTGATCCCGGGCACCACCCTGACCTGGAGTAATCAGATGAGGAGAGACCGTTCCAGAAATTGCCGGAGGCCGGGTTGAGATTGCGGTAGGTCCCGCAGTCTGACCTCCAGGGCACATATGACCATACCCGCCTTCCGTCAACCAGGAGCTCGTTGAGCTTCGGGTTGAACTCATCGCCACCGCCCCATCCTCCGTGGCCGGTAGTGATGAAAACCATCTGCAATGATTTGAGGCCTTCGGGGATATCCACGCTGACTGAAAGAGTATCTCCGTCAAACATCGTTCCGTACTGCTGGCCTGCCATCTCCATTATCGGCAGGGTGTTGAATACAGAACTTATCCAGCTCTCCGCCGATCTCCCGGGCTCCAGATCACGGGTCTCAGGATAATATTTCAGCCTGAGCGAGAGCCTGTGCCCTCCCCTGTCATAATTACCTATGAATGCGCCGATCCAAACTTCACCCCTGAGCAGCGGGAGATAACGGGTGATCTCCTGCTTGTAAAAAGCTGAGTCCTGCCACACAAGCCCCGGAACTGTACGTCTATCATTGAAATCCCTGACGCCGAAAGGAGTAAAAAAGCGCACCAGTTCCACCGGCGGCCTGTAATCTGCTGTTGCCGCCACCCCGGTATACTCATTGCCGTGTCTGTCGGTATGGACCGGAAGAACCTTGTGACCCTTCGTCAGGCCGTCAAGGAACGTTATCGGGTTACCCTGAGGGATCACAAAAACGGTACCCGTGCGGTCATAGGCATCACCGGCAGAGTATTCCGTCACTTCCGCAAAGAGGCTGTAACGGTCATGGACCTCCGGCAGCTTCACCTTCTTTAATATTACTGTCCCTCCCGCAAAGCGATAGAGAGTGTCTTTCATGCCGAAAGCCGGATTTTCAACCTCCCCTTCCCAGTTGATTACTGCGTTGTCAAAAACAGTTACTGTTGTGATAAAGGATTCACGAAGCAGGTGCTCGAAAGTCATCCGGTCGACGCTCCTGCCGAAGTTATCAGGAAGGCTGACAATCAGACCCTTCTTCTTTAACTCCTCCACCTTATCAGCCTCGGTGATATTGTTGCCGTTACGCACGATACGTAATACAAGCCCTTCAGGGACACCGTAGGCAGGTACAGGTGTCCCCGCCACTCCTGCATCTGAAGTATACCAGATGTCAATTGTATTTGAAAAGTAGATGACCCGTGCCCTTACGCACCTGTACCCGGCAATGACTTCAGAATCGTTACCTGGTACCGCAACAGGTAGCTCACTGAAAGGAGTAACTGTACTGATGCGTGACCCATCAGGCATGTCAGCCACCTGGATATATCTCCTGCCTTCCAGGTCGATGAAGGATAACTGTTGAGGTGAAGGCATCTGTGGTCTCTCATTGTTGGGGTCTGCCTGTTTGATGCGCACGGTTGAACCGTCAATTTCCATCACCGTCTGAGGACCTCCGGGAATCTCCCTGCCGTTTATTATGCTTTTGTAACTGACCCTGACTGGCTTCTGGGAATGCACCACAGGATTAAGGAGGACAAATAATACCAGTACAACAAAGATACTTTTCATAATTTTTAATATTTAAACAGGTTTGGCATCACCATAACCGGACTTTTCTAATGATGACTTTTATGTTAGACTGTAAAAGCAAAAATAAATATCTTTGGACTCTTATCCTGAAAATCATGCTTAGCAGAGTCAGAGAGATTCTTGACCACGAATCTGATGCCGTAAAAAATATCCCGGTAACTGAAAATTACGATCATGTTATTAAGCTGATCCACAAACATGTGCATCAGCTCAAAGGCAAGCTTGTGACAAGCGGCATGGGAAAGGCCGGGCAGATAGCGCATGATTTTGCCACCACCTTCAGCTCCACCGGCACCCCGGCAGTGTTTCTTCATCCCAGCGAGGCGCAGCATGGCGACCTCGGTGTGCTGCAGGAGAATGACCTGCTGCTGGTCATCTCCAACTCCGGACGTACACGGGAGATACTTGAGCTCCTTGACCTGAAGGATAATCTCTTCCCTGAGATGCCAGTGGTGGTCATCACCGGCAACAACTCCTCCCCGCTGTGGGAAAGGGCTAATCTGGGTCTGTTCACCGGCGGGCCTGCGGAGGTATGCCCGCTGGGTCTGACACCCACAACCTCAACCACCGTCATGACCGTTATTGGTGACGTGCTGATAGCACTGATGATTGAGAAGATAGGCTTTACCGCCTCAGAATATGCAAAGCGGCATCATGGCGGTTATCTCGGTTACAAGTCAAGGGAACGCTCCGGTAGCCAGGGCGGATCAATCTACTGAAAACCCACATTTTTGCCAATGCCGGCTGCCGGTTATGCGGAAGAGCTCTGTTACTGTATCAGTTCAGACACGCCTTCCAGCACAAACGAAGGCCTGTAGGCAAATTTGTCAACAGTCTTTACAGATGATATTCCCGTCAGCACAAGCAGGGTGTCAATCTCTGACTCAATCCCTGCAATAATGTCAGTGTCCATCCTGTCGCCTATGATGATGGTCTCTTCATTTGAACAGCCTAACTTCTTCAGGGCTATCCTCATCATCAGTGGATTGGGTTTGCCAACGAAATAGGCCTGCCTCGCTGTAGCCAGCTCAATGGGTGCAATGAGCGCCTTGGTGGCAGGGATGATCCCGTTTTCAACCGGTCCCGTGAGATCAGGGTTAGTGCCAATAAGCTTGGCGCCTTTCAGCACCAGGTTGACAGCCTGCTCAATCTTTTCAAAACTGTAGCTGCGCGTGTCACCCACAACCACATAGTCAGGGTTATAGTTGTTCATCGAATAGCCGGCATTGTACATGGCATTGATCAGGCCTGCCTCACCGATGATATATGCTGTGCCACGGGGTTTTTGTGCGGCAAGGAAATGGGCAGTTGCCAGGGCGCTTGTATAAAATACATTTTCTTCAAGGTCAATACCCAGCCTTGACATCTTTTCCTGGAGCTCCTTGGGCGTCCTTTCGCTTGAATTCGTCAGAAAAAGGAACTTCTTTTCCTCCTTTTTCAGCCACTCCACGAACTCCGGAACACCCGGAAGCAGTTTGTTGCCATGGTAGATCACACCATCCATGTCACTGATAAAGGCTTTTTTGCTCTTTATCCTTTCAATAATCTCCCTGTTTTTCATTTTTCTGTTTTCTGTCGCAAAAATAACACTTCAGTGTCAGATTGTAAAGTATAACAGAGAGAGTCTGGCAAGTAAAGAGGTGACAATTTTGTTACTGCAACTGCCAGCCGGCAACCGCTGATATCACCAGGACAGGTGATGCAATTTAATATGCGAAGCATTATTGCACTTTAATTTCAAAAAGAGTAGTTTTGGTGCGAACCGCCGTAGATTACAGTGCAGCGGATAAACTAACCACATCCATATCATATTATAACAAAGATGACGACAGGTGAAGCAGCGGCCCCTATAAGCCGCAAAAATTACATCATGGGCATGACAGTCATTGCTATATTCTTTTTCATTTTCGGATTTGTAACATGGCTCAACGGGATCCTGATACCGTTCCTGAGAACAGCCTGTGAGCTGACTGATTTTCAGGCCTATTTTGTGACATTTGCCTTTTACATCTCCTATTTCGTTATGTCACTCCCGTCATCAGCAGTGCTTAAGAAGACAGGCTTCAAGAACGGCATGTCAATAGGTCTGTGGGTCATGGCCTTGGGTGCACTCATCTTCATCCCGGCGGCCCTGGAGAGAAGTTACGCAATCTTCCTTTTCGGACTCTTTGTACAGGGCACAGGGATGGCTCTGCTTCAGACAGCATCAAACCCGTATGTTACTATCATCGGGCCCCGCGAGAGCGCTGCCAAGCGTATCAGCATGATGGGCATAGCAAATAAGTTTGCAGGTGCTATTGCTCCGGTCATACTTGGCGCCCATATACTGAAGGACTCTCATGTCCTGGACCGGCAGCTGGCCGAGGCGGCCGATGCTGTGGCACGTGCAGGTATCCTTGATGAGCTCGCCACAAGGGTTATCAATCCGTATATCATCATGGCAGTGATACTGGTGGCACTGGGACTGCTCCTTCGCTTTGCGCACCTCCCGGAAGTGGACACCGATGCCGAAGAACCTTCTGTTGGGGAAACAAACGTCAATAAAACAAGCATCTGGCACTTCCCACACATGATCGTAGGTGCCATTGCACTCTTTTTCTACGTGGGCGTGGAAGTCATAGCCGGTGACACAATAATCCGCTACGGACAGTCACTTAGCATAGACATGTCATCAGCCAAATACTTCACATCCCTAACCATGCTGGGAATGATTATCGGATATATCTGCGGCATCATTTTCATCCCCAGGGTGCTTTCCCAGGTCAATGCATTGCGCATCTCCGCAATCCTTGGCGTTATCTTTACCCTTGGCGCAATACTCACGCCTGCCGGACAGCAGATCGTTATGCCCTTCAGGGACCTGGTTACCTTCGAGGCTGTAACACTGACCATACCTGTCACAGTTCTGTTCGTGGCACTGCTCGGACTGGCCAACGCATTGATCTGGCCTGCCATGTGGCCCCTTGCGCTCAACGGTGTGGGAAGGTTTACCAAGACAGCCTCAGCACTGCTGGTGATGGCTGTCGTGGGTGGCGCCATAATCCCGCTGCTTTATGGCAAGCTGGCTGATATCTTCAGCACCCAGGCAGCCTACTGGGTATGCCTCCCCTGTTATCTTATCCTGCTCTACTACTCACTGCACGGGTACAGGCTGAAGGGAAGATAAAAGGGAGTCATGGAACCTGACCTGAGAAAGATATTTGGCCGGTTCAGGACAGAAGGAACATTCCTGGAAGGAAATTCATTCGGCCCCGGGCATATACATGATACATTCCGTATCCTGACCGCGGAGAAGGAGTGCGATGACTACATCCTGCAGAGGCTCAACAGCAATGTTTTTACTGACATACCCCGCCTGCAGGAGAATATGGAAAGGGTTACCACCCACCTCCGGGATAAGATCTCCGCCAGGGACGGAGGCGATGTGAAAAGGGAGTGTCTTACCCTTGTTCCCGACAGGGAGTCAGGGAAGTCATTCATCACCGATGAAGAGGGACGGTACTGGAGAATGTTTATCTTCATCCGCGATCATACCTCATACGAACGGGTAGATACACACCATAAGGCCTTCGAGGGTGGCAGGATCACCGGCAGGTTCCAGGCAATGCTTGCTGACCTGCCCGGCCCGCCCCTGCATGAAACAATACCCGACTTCCACAATATTGCCTGGCGCCTGGAGAACTTTCACAGGGTGTTGACCGAAGACCCCGCGGGCAGAGCTGCATCAGTAAGCCATGAAACAGATGAGATAATCAGCCGTGAGGAGGAGATGAAGATACTCCTCAGGTTAGGCGCCGAAGGACTCATCCCTCTCAGAATAACCCACAACGATACAAAATTCAATAACATCCTCTTTGACAGGCAAACCGACAGGGCGCTGCTGATCATCGACCTTGACACCGTGATGCCGGGATATGTGCACTACGACTTCGGGGATGCCATCCGCACTGCAGCCAACAGGGCAGAGGAAGACTCTGAAGACCTTTCACTGGTATCAATGGATACTGAAATTTTCCGTGCATATGCCGAAGGCTTCCTCTCCGAAGCCGGCGATACCCTGAATGCCACTGAAATCGAATACCTGCCATTTGCACCAAAACTTTTAACCTATATCATGGCAACACGGTTCCTTACTGACTATATTGATGGTGATAACTATTACAAGATCAAACACCCGCTTCATAACCTTCAGAGAACAAGGGCACAACTGACCCTGCTGCGGGACATGGAAGCTCAGCATAATACCATGACTCAGATAATCAAAGCCATAACAAAATGAAAAAACTTATCCTACTGGTAATTGCCTCAATGGGCATTACCCTGGTTGCATTTTCCCAATCGCAAGCCGTAGCTGTTGACAGCTCGAAATTTTCAGCCTACTGGTGGCACAGCAAGGATATGTATGATCATCTTCCGGATATCAGGAATGAGATCGTTTTCCTTGGCAACAGTATCACTGACGGCGCAGAATGGTTTGAACTGCTTGGAAATAAAAAGTGCATAAACCGGGGCATCAGCGCTGACATTACTGAGGGAATCCTCTTTCGTCTTGACGCGGTAACAAAGTTGCAGCCAAAAAAACTGTTCATCATGATAGGTGTCAACGACCTGTCACGCAACATGACCCCTGATGAGGTTGCTGCCAATTACAGACAAATACTTGAGAGAGTACGTACCGAATCTCCCAGGACAAAAGTATATGTACAGAGTGTCCTGCCGGTGAATCCTGCTACCGGAATGGCAAAGAACCATACCAATAAGACGCCCCAGATAATGGAACTAAACGGTAAACTAAAGGAGCTTGCTGCCGAATTCGGGCACACCTATATTGACCTCTTCGCCGTAATGGCTGATGCTGACAATCACCTGCCGCGAAGCCACAGTGTGGACGGACTCCATCTTACCTACAGGGCCTATAAAGCCTGGGCTGACGCCATCAGGCCGTATGTGAAATAATTTTTGTTCTATATTTATCTTCCTGTCTGTTAAACATTAAAGACCTGTCATCTGTTTCCGTTCGAAAATAGATTTGCATAACAGGGGCAAATTGATGACTTTTGTCATGTCATTTTCACGACGTGAGAGCCATTAATTGCCAACATTTGATTTATGGAAATAAACGGGAAGTATTTCAGATCGTTCACTGAGAGAGAAGAGGCGCTGAAGAAGCAATACAGTGCAGAAAGAATCAGGAAACAGCATTCCAAGGGCAAGCTGACGGCACATGAACGCATAGCTCTCCTTTTTGACGAAGGCACATTTGAGGAGATTGATGCCTATGTGACCCCGTCAGATCAGGGAGTTGAGTTTGGGAAGGTTGAGCTTGCATATGGTGACGGAGTGGTCACCGGGCATGGCAAGATTGACGGCAGGCTGGTCTTTGCCTTCGCGCAGGATTTTACCATCATGGGAGGTTCGCTCGGCATTGTCCATGCCCGTAAGATAGCGAAGGTGCAGGAGATGGCGCTGAAGATGGGGGCACCATTCATCGGAATCAATGACTCAGGCGGCGCAAGGATCCAGGAGGGCATTGCCAGCCTGAACGGCTATGCTGCCATTTTCAACAATATCATACAATCGTCCGGCATAATCCCGCAGATTTCCGTTGTCATGGGCCCGGCTGCCGGCGGAGCTGTATATGCACCTGCGCTGACTGACTGGGTCTTCATGACGAGCAATACAAGCTATATGTTCGTCACCGGTCCGAATGTTGTCAGGGAGGTCCTGAACGAAGAGATCAGCAGTGAGGAACTGGGAGGAGCTGAGGTTCATGCACGGCAGAGCGGCGTGGCCAACATGATTTATGACGATGAGGAGAATACAATCATTGCGGTAAGGAAATTCCTCTCCTACCTTCCTTCAAACAACCTTGAAAACCCGCCGGTGTCTGCTTACAGTGAGGACACTCCTGACGTTAATCCCAGACTGCGTGATATTATGCCGGATGACCCCAACAAGGCATATGATGTGCGCGATGTAATCAATCTTATAGTTGACCGGAACAGTTTCTTTGAGACCTCTGAGCTTTTTGCCCAGAGTCTCATTACCGGTTTCGGACGTATGAAGGGACATACCCTGGGTATTGTGGCCAATCAGCCCAAGGTTCTGGCCGGGGTACTGGACATCGACTCATCCACCAAAGGAGCTCGCTTTATCCGTTTCTGTGATGCCTTCAATATCCCGATTCTGACACTGGAGGATGTGCCGGGATTTCTACCGGGCAGGGACCAGGAACACTCGGGCATCATCAGACATGGGGCGAAGATGCTGTTCGCTTATGCAGAAGCCACGGTGCCGCGCATAACCGTGATCCTGCGCAAGGCCTACGGCGGAGCCTATATAGTAATGAACAGCAAGGGCATGGGAGGTGATTTCAACTATGCCTGGCCATCGGCAGAGATAGCTGTTATGGGCCCTGACGGCGCAGTGGCCATACTCTACCGTCGTGAGCTGGCGGAGGCCAAGGATCCGGCAGCGCTGAAAAAGGAACTGGTCAGGAAATACAGGGAGAAGGTAGCCAATCCTTTCATAGCAGATGAGAAAGGTTATATTGATGAGGTGATTGACCCGGCTCAGACGCGTGCCAAACTGCTCTCGGCATTTGAGGCACTTGGTAACAAGAGCGTGAAGGCGCCCTCACGCAAACATGGCAATATGCCGCTTTAGCAGTCGGCAGTCGGCAGTCGGCAGTCGGGACAGAAAATTGGATACGTTGGAATATGGTCGCAGACCATCAAGAATTGCAGGATGGTTGTAGACCATAAAGAATTGTAGAACAGATAGTTACATACCACAGATGGTCGTAGACCATCAAGAATTGCAGGATGGTCGTAGACCATAAAGAATTGTAGAACAGTTAGTTACATACCACAGATGGTCGCAGACCATCAAGAATTGCAGGATGGTCGTAGACCATAAAGAATTGTAGAACAGATAGTTACATACCACAGATGGTCGCAGACCATCAAGAATTGCAGGATGGTCGTAGACCATAAAGAATTGTAGAACAGATAGTTACATACCACAGATGGTCGTAGACCATCAAGAATTGTAGAAAAATGACCAGAATCACCCGCATATTGATAGCCAACCGCGGCGAGATAGCCGTCAGAATAATGCGCACGGCCCGCAGTATGGGAATTAACTGCGTGGCCATTCGCACTGCAGCCGAACCGGATGCGTTGTATCTCTCCATGGCTGACATTATCCACAGTGAGGAAGATGAACTGGCAGAGATCCCCGTATTCCTCGATGTTGAGAAGTTGATTGGCATTGCTCTGACGACGGAATGTAACGCCATCCATCCGGGATACGGCTTTTTGTCAGAGAACGCGTACTTTGCAGAAAAATGCCGTGACAACGGGATTATCTTCATCGGACCCTCACCCGATGCCATCTACAAAATGGGCAATAAACCCGTAGCCAGGCAGATAGCCCTGAAGCACAGGATACCGATGGCAATGGGTTCAACAGGCAGTGTGGCCAACGAGGAGGAAGCCCTCTCCCAGGCTGCAAGGATAGGATATCCCGTGATCATCAAGGCGGCATCGGGTGGAGGAGGCCGGGGCATGCGTGTCGTGCGCCAGGAGTCAGACATGGAAAGGATGTTCATCCTTGCCAGCCGCGAGGCTGAGAAAGCCTTTAATGACCCCGGCGTCTTCATTGAAAAATACATAGAGAACCCCAAGCACATAGAGTTCCAGATCCTGGGTGACACTCACGGCAACATTATTCACCTCGGTGAAAGAGAATGTTCCATCCAACGCAAACATCAGAAGCTGCTGGAAGAGGCTCCCTCTCCAGCCCTCAATGAAGAGCTAAGAAGGCGAATGGGAGAAACAGCTGTAAGAATAGCCAGGGCTGTGGGCTACTATTCTGCCGGTACCGTGGAATTCCTGCTCGACTCAGACCATAATTTCTATTTCATGGAGATGAATACCCGCATACAGGTAGAACATCCGGTAACGGAAATGATCACGGGCATAGACCTGATTGAACAACAGATACGTATTGCCTCCGGCGAGAAACTGACTATCATGCAGGAAGATATCAGGCTGACCGGCTGGGCCATCGAGTGCCGCATCAATGCAGAGGACGTTCAGGCAGGATTTGCCCCGGCCCCGGGAAAAATTGAAAAGATCAGTTTTCCTGACGAGCCAGGCGTACGCATTGATACGGGTGTCAGGGCAGGATCCTCAATAGTTGCCTCGTATGACTCCATGATAGCCAAACTGATAGTCACCGGCAAAGACCGCCATGAAGCCATTATCAATACCAAGCAGGCTCTTGACAAGGTATGGATCAAGGGAACGAAGACAACTGTGCCGTTCTTCAGGATGCTTATGCGCAATCCCATCTTCCAGGCCGGCACCTTCACCACCGCTTTCATTGAGAAGGACCTTGAAAAATTCCATCAGTGCAGTGAATATGAAGAGGCAATAGCTGCATGGATAGCAACAAAGCTTTTTGTGGAAGAGAACCTGACAGACAAGAGTGCAGGCATAAGTTTCGAACAGGGACGCGAGCTCACGCCCTGGCTGCTCAGGAAGAGACTGTCACAGTTTTAAAATATATCTTATGACTCCGGAAAAACCAGTAATAAAGAAATTATATGCCATCCCGAACGAGGGACGCAGATTTGTCTTCACCCTCCCGCTGAAGAATATCATCAGGGTGAACGGCAGGGACTATAAGGTTGAGCTGCGGGAGGATGACAGGTACGGTGTTCACGTACTCTGGAAAAACAGACGCTACCCTGTTGAGATAGTTCGCACCAGGCAGAACAGGTACGAGATTCTCTTCAATGACATAGGCCACACCTTCACCATTGAGACACCTGTGTCGCTCCAGCGCAAAAAGGTGCTAGGGAACAGGAACAGGAAGAATACTGCTCTTGTGGTAAGAGCACCTATGCCAGGAAAGATCACCGATGTCCTTGTGCGTGAAGGTTCTGCGGTTACCCGCGGAGAGGCCCTCGTGATTCTTGAGGCTATGAAAATGCAGAATGAAATTCAATCGGTGGTCAGCGGCACAATAACCAGAATAGGCGTAAAAGCGGGTCAGAATGTGATGAAAGATGATATCTTAGCAGAGATAACTGTAAAATAGCTCTGTCATGACACTTAATGGAAGCCTCTTCCTGAAACCGGCGGCTGCCATGGCAGTCATCTTGCTCATTGCATCATGTACCCGTTTTTCAGGCAACGGGTATTCTTCCGCCTGGGAAAAGTATCCCGACAGCAGGTGGGTTGGACCTGACCTGTGGGCAAACAGGCTGGCTGACTGGGAGGTACGTGACGGCAGACTGGTATGTATTGCCAGTCAGCCTCTGAGAACTGTTCATCTCATGACCCGCAGAATAGCCCCGGGCGAAGGCAACCTGATGACCATAGTCGATATCCGGCGGGAGAAGCTCGCAGGCGCTGCCAGTGAAGAAGCAGCAGGCATCCTCATAGGGGCGGGACCTGCACTTGGTCACCTTTCGGCAAGCCTCATCTTTCATTCATGGGGAGAGGGTGCCGGGCTCTTCATAGGCATCGACAGTGACGGCAAACTCTTCATACGTGACATGGAGAAGGAGAATGAGTTCCCTGCATATGCCACCAGAGGCAAGAAGAACTGGGCAGAGACAATAATCAAAATCACCGCCGAGAGAGAGGGCCAGGGCATGACAAAGATTAATGCCATGGCAGTGGATCCGGTTACACGGCGGGTTATATCAGAGATAAAAGACATTAATGTTGATGCGGAACGACTGACCGGCAATATTGCCCTGGTTGCTCACCATGGCAGGCAGACCGTTGACGGCAGCACCTTTTCCTTCGGCCACTGGAGGGTAAGAGGCTCGCGAACGCATAGTTTCAGGGAGAGAAATACAGGACCCATTGTAACTGCACAATACACCCTCAGCAGAGGCATACTAAAGATGACTGCACAGCTGATGCCGGTAACAGGAGATCTGTGTGATTCCGTTGAACTGCACTTCACCGACGAGGGCCGATGGCAGAAGGTAGCTGTGGCAGCCGTTGATACACCATCATATACTGCACGCTTCAGACTGCAGGGAATTACCGGCAGCCAGGACAGGCCTTACCGTCTGATGGCACGGTATAAATTCGGCAACAGGGCCGTAAACACCCTTGCCGGAACAATCAGGCATGATCCCGTGGAGAAAGATAAGATTAAAGTGCTTGCCCTGTCCTGCATTGAACAGGTGATCAAGCCTGATCCGACACGCTGGATGGGCATTGACGCCGGCTATTTCCCCTTTGACCGGTACATTCTCTACCCCCATTCACGCATGACAGGCAACCTGAAGAAACAAAAGCCTGACCTCCTGTTTTTTGCCGGGGACCAGGTCTATGAGGGAGCCTCACCAACTGCTGCCGTCTATGGCAACGGAGCCATGGAAGACTACCTCTATAAATGGTACCTCTGGTGCTTTACCTATCGTGACCTGACATTGAACATTCCCGCTGTTACCATTCCTGATGATCATGACGTATACCAGGGTAACCTGTGGGGAGCAGGCGGCCGCCCTGTTCCTGAGGGCCTTAATGGTCCAGCCGCACAGGATGCGGGAGGTTACCTCATGCCCCCTGAGTTTGTTAATATGGTCCAGAAAACACAAACCAGCCACCTCCCCGACGCCGCTGACCCCGCACCGGCTGAACAGGGAATATCTGTGTACTTCACTGACTGCAACGTAGGAGGTGTAAACTTTGCAATAGTGGAAGACCGCAAGTTCAAATCGGCTCCCGCACCACTTCTGCCTGAAGCCATGATAGTTAACGGATGGGCTCAGAACAAGCACTGGAGGCCTGAATGGCAGTCAGAAACCGCAGGGGCTTCTCTTCTCGGTGAACGACAGCATGCCTTTCTTGAAAAGTGGGTTGCTGACTGGTCCGGGGACACATGGATGAAAGCAGTCCTGTCCCAGACACTCTGGTCATGCCTGGCAACTCTCCCTGACTCGGCAACGAGTGACGCAATCGTACCATTCCTGGAAATACCCGATTCAGGGACCTATGTAAGGGGTGACAGGATTATTGCGGACTACGATTCTGACGGATGGCCGCAAAGCGAACGTGATCGTGCCATAAAGACAATAAGAAAGGCATTTGCAGTCCACATTTGCGGTGATCAGCACCTGCCTTCAACAATCCATTACGGCACTGACGCCTGGAATGATGCTGGTTATGCCATTGTTGCGCCAGCCACAGGCAACATTTTTCCCCGACGGTGGTTCCCGCCTGAACCGGGAAGAAACAGGGCTGAAAATTCGCCTGAATATACAGGCGAGTTCAGGGACGGATTCGGGAACAGGATGACGGTCCTGGCAGTGGCCAATCCTCACCGTAGCATGGCAGAGCCAACAAGGCAGAATGAGCTCGTAACAGGCTACAGTGCAGTTACCTTCAGCAGAAATGACCGTACAATTGAGATGGCCAACTGGCCTGGTTATGCTGACCCTGCAAAAGACAAACCATTCCCCGGATGGCCGGTGACAGTTTCACAGGCTGACAACTACGGACGGAAAATTACCGGGTGGCTGCCTGAAGTAGTGACACAGGGACTCAGTAATCCTGTTATTAGAATCATCAGCGAACACAACGGAGAGCTGGTGTACAACCTCAGGATCAAGGGCAACAGTTATCAGCCGGGGGTCTTCTCCTATGGGGCTTATACTATTGAGGCAGGAGACCCTGATCGGGATCTATGGAAAGAAATTGAGGGGATCCAGGCATGGACATCCCCTCAACGTGAACCTGTTATAATGGTATTCTGAACCTGTTCAGCAAACCCGATTACGCTTTCGGAGCATTTTTCAGCGTGGCAACCAGGAAGTTCCAGAACTTACCAACCGATTCAATCTCAACCTTCTCATCCGGGCTGTGCGGATAGCGGATTGTCGGACCGAAGCTGATAGCATCAAGCTTAGGGTATACGCCCATAATGATGCCACACTCCAGTCCGGCATGAATGGCTTTTATCTCGGGCACCCTGCCGTACAGCTTGTTATAGGTACTCTTCATTGTCTCCAGTATGGCGCTGTCCATATTTGGCTTCCAGCCGGGATAGTTGCCTGACAACTCCACCTCACAGCCTGCAAGATGAAATCCGGCGGCTATCTTCCACGCCGTCGCTTCCTTGGCCGTTTCTACAGAACTTCTTGTAAGGCAGAAAGCTTCAAATTTGCCCTTGCCGATCCTTACTATAGAGAGATTGTTTGATGTCTCCACCACTCCAGGCATGCTCGGGCTCATCCTCTGTACCCCATTGGGACAGACATAGACGCCCCTGATGATACGGTACTGGTCAGCCTCATTCATTACCCTGTCAGGTACTTCGGTCACCTTGAAGATAAGTTTGATGTCAGGATCAACCTCTTTAAACTCGGACCTGTACATCTTCTCATAGCCCTTCATGAACTTCTCAAACTGTGCCTTCTTTATGGTTGGTACCACGATGGTTGCAAATGCTTCACGCGGTATAGCATTGCGAAGATCACCGCCGGAATAATCGGTAATACGCATTCCAAAGTCATGCTCTGCCTGCTGAAAAAACCTGAACATAAGCTTATTGGCATTGGCTTTGCCCAGGTGGATATCAAGTCCTGAATGACCTCCCCTGAGTCCTTTGAGACTCAGTTTGTATGCAGTCACTCCCGCGGGAGTTTTCTCCTGCTTGTAGGTGCGGGTAGCTCCCACATCAATGCCGCCGGCACATCCCACATATAGTTCGCCCTCATCCTCGGAGTCCATATTGACAAGGATCTCTCCCTTCAGAATGCCCTTTTTAAGATTCTTGGCACCTGTCATGCCTGTCTCCTCATCAATGGTGAAGAGTCCCTCAATTGGCCCATGAACCAGCTTGGGATCAGTCAGGACTGCCATGGCAGCTGCCACTCCCATTCCGTTATCAGCTCCCAGGGTTGTGCCTTTGGCTTTTACCCATCCCTGATCAATCCAGGTCTCAATCGGATCCTTCTCGAAATCAAACTTCTTGTCTGAGTTTTTCTGGGGCACCATGTCGAGGTGAGCCTGAAGGATTATACCCTTGCGATTCTCCATGCCCTTGGTTGCGGGCTTGCGGATGACCACGTTCCCGGTTTTGTCAACGATGGTCTCAAGACCATGATCATTGCCAAACTTTTTCATAAACTCCGTCATCCTGTGTTCCTTCTTGGAAGGACGCGGTATCTGTGTTATTTCATAGAAATACTGCCACAGAAGCTTTGGTTCAAGTTTTTTAATCTCACTCATAGTTATCTGTTATTTACTGTTTTTCTTCAATATTAGGCATCTCCAGACCATAGCCCTTTCTTTTGTTCTCAGCCTTCAGCAGGAAACCGAAAACGATAGCCAGTACGCCAAAGGCAGTAAAGATCATCATGGGTAATGTATAGTCATAACTGGGCACCTCCACTCCTTCTATCAGGCGGGTACCTGTAATGCAGTATTTGTCCAGGACCCATCCAATGAGGTAAGGTACTCCCATGAGTCCCCAGTTCTGGACCCAGAAGATCAGAGCGTATGCGGTACCAAGTTTCTGATAGGGAATAATTTTGGGTACTGAAGGCCACATTGCTGAAGGTACAAGAGAGAATCCTATACCCAGTATAACAATCAGGAAGAATGCCATCCATGGTTTGTTAACAGCCGGGATAGAAAACATTGCATGAACGAAGATGAGGAGAAGGGCGCCTATTATCATTATGGTAGCGCCCTTGCCCTTGCGGTCATACAGGTTGCCGAAAAGGGGTGTCAGGAGGATGGTGCCAAACGGCATCACTGAAGGTATCAGTCCGGCTGTTGCCGGGTCCATTCCAAACTTGTTCACCATCAGGTCTGAGGCATATTTAAGGAACGGGAATACCGCAGAATAGAAGAGGACGCACAGTATGGCAATGTACCACCATCCTCTGTTCCTGATTATAAACAATATATCTGATAGTCTGAAGCTCTCCTCCTCTTCCTGCGGCAGGCCCTCTTTCGATTGGGCTATGGAAGCTTCAAGCTTCTTGTCCATTCCGCAGTAGATAAAGAAGGCGATCAGGCCGATGCAGAGAAGGATAAGTGCAACAAAGATCGGCATTGATACATGTCCCATGGCTTTTGCCAGTGGAGCTGAGCCTGCAAGTGCAAGCCCGGTACCCATCCTTGCCGTTGCCATCTCAAGACCCATTGCAAGGGCAAGTTCTTTGCCCTTAAACCACTTAACAATAATTTTTGAAACAGTAATACCGGCAGTCTCAACCCCGACTCCGAATATTGCATAACCGAGTCCTGCAACAAATACCTGCGGATTTGCATCCCAGAAGAGGAAATGCCATGTCTGGTCTGCAAAAATATCGGTAGAGAGAGCCCAGTACTTAAGTGCAGTACCTGCTACCATAAGTATAGCAGCCATTTTTCCGGTGAACCTCACACCCATCTTATCAAGAATGATTCCTCCGATAATCAGCATGATAAGGAACACATTGAACCATCCGTATGCGCTGGTGAACAGTCCGTATTCTTCACTGCTCCATGACAGCTGCTGCTCAAGCAGCGGTTTTAGAGGAGCCATGGCATCGGTCAGGAAATAACCGCATAACATGGTAAAAGCTACAACTGCAAGGGCAGTCCATCTGGCTGCCTTTGAGTCGGCAAGGGTCTGTCTAATCTTTTCCATTTTCAGATTTCGAGTTTATAAAGAATAACATGGTGCGTAAATGTATAAAAAAATCATTCCAATAAAAGAGTCAAAAAACATCAGTGATGAACTTTGTGGCATAATTTTGGTTATTGAACTGATTCACTATTTTTGTGCACTTATTTATTGAAGATTTAAACTACTCAAATCATTGAATGAAATGAAGAGACTGATAATTATACTTATACTTGCCGTCCCTGCGCTTTTTGTCTCTGCCCAGGACACTGCCGTTAAATGGTACTCCATAGAGGAGGCTGTTGTGCTGGCCAAAACCAGTCCGAGGCCCATCTTCGTGGATGCATATACTGACTGGTGCGGATGGTGCAAGAAACTGGACAAGGATACATTTTCTCACCCCATAATTGCAGAAATACTCAACACACAATATTACGCAGTCAAGTTTGATGCAGAAGGCCGGGAGCCCGTTACTTTTCAGGGCAGGAAATTTGTCAATGACGGAAGCCTTGGAAGAACGCACCAGCTGGCATATGCTCTTCTGCAGGGTAAGCTGGGTTACCCCACGGTGGTATTTCTGACGGCAAGCAGCGAACTGATCACACCCGTCTCAGGCTATAAAACACCTGCCCAGATAGAACCGATGCTGCAGTACTTTGCAGGCACAAGCTGGCAGCGACAGAGTTATGAGGATTTCATGAAAACATTTACCCCCAGGGTGAAGCAGTGACCTCCCCGAAGCAAGGGATTGAGTAAACAGGATCCAAACAAGTGCACAACAGATGATACCAGAACTGGCCCAGTCTCCATACCAGGTAACCCCACAGCTTGAGGATGCTATGGGCACAACTGTCAAGTACCTCACCCGCAAGGTAAAACCACACTCCAAAATTCTGGATGTAGGGCAGAAGAATCCGTTGACCGAATTACTTTCAGAAGGGGAACTGAAGCTAAGTATTGACAATACTGAGGGTGATTTGGACGTGTTTACCATCACTGATGACACAAAGTACGATTATATCCTTTACAGCCATACCATTGAGCATCAGTTTAACCCGCTTCATACCCTTCTGGAACTGAAGAAGGTGATGAAAGAAGACACCCTGATGTTCATAATCCTGCCTCGCAGAGGCAAACTTCTCTGGTGCAGGGGACATTTTCATGAGATTGATGATTACAGGATGAGATTATTGCTTGAGCGTGCAGGCCTTGACATCGTAACCCTGGAATTGCACAAGGCATGGAGACCATGGTACTTCTACCTGACAGGCTTCAAGCCGATCCTCAGATTGTTCCTTGAGTACAACGCTTACTATGAAGTCAGGCTAACACGGTGACCCGAACCGGATGAAGGGAAAAATACTATATATATACCCTGACTGCTCAACATTTATTCAAAAAGATATTGCCTTCCTTTCACGGAAATACGAGGTGGTAACACCCGGTCATACGTGGAGCAACAAGAACAGGACACCATTAAATTTTTTCATCCAGCTTCTCTTCCTCTCCAGGCATATGCTGTCATGCAGGGCCGTCTTTGTAATGTTTGGCGGATACTGGTCATTTCTGCCGGCCCTGTTTGGGAAAATTACAGGTAAGTCTGTTTATATCATTCCTGGCGGCACAGATTGTGTCTCATTTCCATCACTGAACTATGGCAGCCTGCGCAAGCCGGTCATGAGGGCCTTTATCAAATGGTCCTTCAGTCTCTGCACAAAGCTCCTTCCTGTTGACGAGTCACTGGTGGAGTCAGAATATCACTGGCTTGAAAACCCCGATTATCCAAAGCAGGGATTCAAATACTTCTTTCCGAACCTCAACACTCCTTACCAGGTAATTCATAATGGATTTGACCCTGAATTCTTTAACAGCGATCCGTCGGTAAAGAGGAGTGACAGCTTCATTGCTCTGGCTCCGGTATCCAACATGGTGCGAGTGCGGATTAAAGGAGTCGACCTGCTGATTGATCTCGCAAAGCGATTCAGCCACTGTTCATTCACCCTGGTTGGCATCTCGGAATCTATGGCCGCTCAATTGGCACCTTTGCCCGCGAATCTGCGACTCTGCAGCCTCCTGCCAAAGGAAGAGTTCATAAGCCTGCTTGCTGAGAGCCAGTTTGTGCTTCAGCTGTCAGTCTCAGAAGGCTTTCCCAATGCCCTCTGCGAAGCTATGCTGTGCCATTGTATCCCGGTGGGCTCTCCTGTAGGAGCCATTCCTGCCATTATCGGTGAGACAGGATTCATCTTAAGCAGTCCGGAACGGAATTGCCTGTACGCACGGTTTGAGGAGATATTGAAGTCCGAGCCTGAGACCAGGCTCCAGCTGGGGCTGAAAGCAAGGGAAAGGATAGCCGCTACTTATCACATTGAAAGAAGGGAGGCAGCATTTGCCGAACTTCTCGAACAGCAATCCAGAAGCAAAGACCAACGCTTAGGTAAAAGGTTTACTTTCCTATAATGAAATTTGACGGCAGGGCTACCTTATTGCCAAACTGGTAAACCAGCTTGCGAGCTGAGCAGACTCTTTCGGCACCCATAGTGACAGTTATTTCTGCCACATCCGGCACCCTGTAGTAAAGCCTGTCATTTGCGGCCAGCTCCTTCTGCGAGGTGACGGGCCTTACAACCAGTTCAAGTTCCCGCGTCTTACCGGAAGGTATTATCTCCATCTCAACAGGTGTTCCTCCCTCAACCGGATCAGTATTAATCCCGCCCGTCCCGGAAAAGAAAAAGACTGCAGTCTTCCTGCCTGCCATGGAGAGGTCAGGTGTTACCGAGATGCGGAAGTGCTTCACCTCGGTCCATATCTTGCCTGCAAAAAGAGCGGTATATTCCGTTTCAAGCCTGTTTATCTCATCAATTGCAGCGCCGTCCTGCGGAAAGATGTTCGTCTCGCCCGTCAGTATCATATGCCTGCCCTCACGAAGCTCAAATAACCTGTCAGCGGCCTCCCTGGCCTCCTGCTCAAGCGTCATCCCCTGCTTCCTCTGAATAAGGTAAGGCACCCTGATAAATGCCGTGTCTACCTTTACAAGTCTGTAGGCGGTATCTGTCCGGGTGGAAACATATTCATACGCTCCCCTGTCAGGGAAGAGCAGTCCGGTATGATCGGTTCCGCTCTTGAGGTCACTATAAAGTGCATGGTCATACGCCTCAGGGTTGATATCGAGAACAAGCCCGCTTTTCCTCAGGGCAAGCATGTTTGTCTGCATAAGCGAGGTCCCCTGGATTATGTAAAACTGTGAAGGATCAAGTTCCTCCAGAGTGTTAAGCCTTACTTCTGTCAGACTCCAGGATTCATTTTTTTCTTTTATAACGCTTTCCAGGCCTGTCATCTCCCCGGCATACTGTGCATAGGGACCCGGTATCTCCACCCTTTTTTCTGCAATGACATCAAATTCAAACACTGTCAGCGGCAGGGCATAAACAAGGCATCCTTCAGTCATGCGGGCCTCACCGCCCAGGGGAAGGACCACGATATCATTATGAGGTTTTGTTGCCGTACATCCGGCAGCAAGAATAAATACTACTGTGAGTAATAAAGCAGTTTTTCTTCTCATTGAAATATTTATAGATAGACACTTAAATTGGTAAATTGCGTTTCGCGGAATGCACGTCCTATATTCATTAGGATATCTCCTGCGATTATCGATTCTTCAGAATGAATCCGGAGTGCAATATCTCCTGACAGTCCGTGCAGGTATACTCCGGTGATAGAAGCATCAGCAGGATCATAACCCTGTGCAAGCAGTGAGGTGATCATTCCTGTGAGTACATCACCGCTGCCTCCCGTTGCCATCCCGGGATTACCGGTGCTGTTGAAGTAAACATTGCCGTCAGGCAGGGCAACAGAGGTATGGGCTCCTTTGAGAACCACCACGCAGTTATACTTGCCGGCGAAAGCTCTCTGTTCTTCCATCAGCTGGAAGTCAGCACTCTCAGATCCGGTGAGTCTCCGGAATTCTCCGGGATGAGGTGTCAGAACCATGCGCGGTGAGAGGAGGTCAAACCACTCCCTGTTACCGGAAAGAATATTCAGGGCATCGGCATCAAGCACCAGAGGCACGGTAGCAGTCTCCAGCAGTTCCTTCAGCGCAGCCGCGCTGTCAGGGTCTGTACCCAGTCCAGGGCCAATTCCTACAGCATCATAAGGCGCCAGGTCAGGCAAGGCAGTGATATTGCTTGTGCCGGGGTCAGGTGATACCATTGCCTCGGGCAATGCTGCCTGCAGTGCCAGCACTGAGGAAGCCGGCGTGTGTACCGTTACCAGACCGGCACCGGTACGCAGTGCGGCGCCGGCTGAGAGAGTGGCAGCACCCGCTTTGCCATAACTGCCAGCAACAAGCAGTGCATGACCAAAGGTGCCCTTGTGGTCAAACTTATCACGGGTCCTGATAAGAGGCCGCACGGTCTCACGCTGGATGTAGTGGAACGGAGTTGCCATGGACGAGATGGCGTCAGCATGCAACCCTATGTCAATAACCTCCCAGGCTCCTGTGTACCTGCTGTTCCCTGAAAACATGAATGCCAGCTTCGGGAACTGGAAGGTAATGGTACGGGAGGCCATCACAACAGAATCACCTTCAGACCTCTGGTTGTCATCGCAGAAGAGTCCGGAGGGCACATCCACCGAGATGACAAATGCTCCCGTTAAGTTTATGCGTCTGATAACATCAGCCGCCACACCGGCGGGCGGTTTGCGCAAACCGGTACCAAAGATAGCATCAATGATTACCTCATCCCGCCCGATAGTCGGGAATTGTGCAGGGTCAGCAAGCAGCACGGCAATGACCCCGCTTCTCTCAAGACGGTCAGCATTAAGCCGGAACTCACCACTCTGGGTTGATCCGGTCTCAACGAGGAAAACCCTTACGAACCACCCCTCTTCGTGCATCAGCCTGGCCAGGACCAGTCCGTCTCCTCCGTTGTTGCCGGGCCCGGCAAAAATATTTACCTTCCTGTCAGGAGCAATAATGTCCTTTATTCGCTGAAAAAGGGTGGTGGCTGCACGCTCCATCAACCCTGCAGGTGTGACAGGCTCGAGGCGGATAGTGGCAGCATCCAGCTCCCGTATGTCAGCGGATTTGAAAATCTTCATAATCTTCAGCTTGTACCGTCATTACAAATGTAGAAAAATTGAAATGCAAAATAATTTCAGCTAAGATATAATGCATATCTGCAAATAAAAAAGATTAATATATTTGTCACCATCAGTAAAAAATTAACCAACTAATACAGAAAACTATGCTCAAAAATCATCCAAAGGGGTTACTGGTTGCCTTCTTTGCCAACATGGGAGAGCGTTTCGGCTTTTACACAATGATGGCGATACTGGTACTCTTTTTACAGGCCAGGTATGGATTAGCTGCAGAAAAGGCAGGTGAAATTTACAGCTGGTTCTATTTTGCCATCTATGCCCTTGCCCTCGTTGGCGGTATACTGGCAGATTCAACCAGGAAATACAAGACTGTGATACTTTTCGGTATCATAATCATGTTTGCCGGATACATACTTATGGCAGTGCCAGGCATGTCGCTTACCTTCGTGGTAATCGCCCTTTTCACCATAGCCTTCGGTAATGGCCTCTTCAAGGGCAACCTGCAGGCTGTCGTGGGACAGATGTATGACAACCCGCAGTACTCAAAGTGGAGGGACACAGCTTATATGATATTCTACATGGGTATCAACGTGGGCGCCTTCTTTGCTCCATATGCTGCCAACGGCATCAGAAACTGGTGGCTGAAAACAAACGGATTCATGCATGACGCAAGCATACCTGCATTGTGCCATCAGTTCACCGGAGGCCAGATTACTGACCCTGCCAAGCTACAGGAATTCCAGACCCTGGCTGACAAGGTAAATATGGCAGGACCGGTGACTGACCTGGGAATCTTTGCAGACAGCTACCTTAATGTGTTCTCCAGAGGATACAACTATGCATTCGGAATTGCTGCCGTGGCAATGGTTATCTCTCTCCTTGTCTACGTGTTCTTCAACAGGCTGTTGCCCAACAAGGAGAAACCGGTCAAAGCTACCGCCGAATCAGCAAATACCCTCGAATTTGAGATAATGCCTCTCATCTACGCAGCCATCGCCATGGGTATCTTTGCCTTCGGCCTCCAATTTATAGTTGGATGGGCTTCAGGACTGGCATTTGGTCTCTTTGCCGGATTCATAACCTGGATCCTGACAACCGCGAAGAAGGATGAGTATGCACGGGTCTCGTCTCTTATACTGGTATTCATTGTGGTAGTCTTCTTTTGGATGTCATTCCACCAGAACGGCCTTACACTCACCCTGTTTGCAAGAGATTATACCGTCAAGCAGGTAGGTCCGTTTACCAGTCTGTTTTTCAATCTGTGGTCTATGCTGGCCGTTATCGGCTCAATAGCCGGTCTTGTCATGCTGATAAGGAAAAACACGGAGCCAGTCGCGAGGATTATCGGTGGAGCCCTCTTCGTGCTGGCATTTATTGCCGCATATATCTTTGTGGCCAGGGCTGACGCCATGAATTCCATTGAACCTGAAGTATTCCAGTCATTCAATCCGCTCTTCATAGTGGCTCTCACTTTCCCGGTGATGGGAGTGTTTGCATGGCTCAACAAAAAGAACATCGAACCCTCAACACCCAAGAAGATAGGTATCGGGATGCTTATTGCAGCAGTGGGTTTTATAGTGGTCCTGCTATCATCCGTCAAGCTGCCTTCACCGGCATCCCTTGAAGGATCACCAGTGGCCGAAATTTTCAGAGTAAGTCCTTATTGGCTGATCAGTAGTTATCTTATCCTTACTGTTGCCGAGCTCTTCCTGAGCCCGATGGGCCTTTCTTTCGTCTCCAAGGTAGCTCCTTCACGCTTCCAGGGCCTTATGCAGGCCGGATGGCTCCTGGCTACTGCCGTGGGTAACAAATTACTGTTCGTGGGAACAAAACTATGGGATAAGGTGGAGTTGTGGCAGCTCTGGACAGTATTCGTCGTCTGCTGCCTCCTTGCAGCTGCATTTATCTTCTCAATAATGAAGAGGCTGGAAAACGCAACAAAATAATCCGATATCACACATTATCAGCAGAGAGCCGCGCGTGCGGCTCTCCTTTTTTGCCAATAAAGTCATTATGTCAGCAACAAAAAAGGATATTAATAATATATTTGTCGGATTAACCTTATTACGATGAACAACAACAGGATGTACGACAAGATCTTCGCCATATTCGGAACAGTTATGGTTTTCTTCTATTTTGGCCTGGCGATCTTTATTCTGACAACAGATCTGTTTGACATAGATAAAGCCCTGAGGATAGTGCTGGCTGTCCCTCTCTTTATCTATGCCCTCTACAGGGTGTTCCTCTCATACGAAAAAATCAGGGAGAGTTTCTTCAGTAAGGATGAAGATGAAAAATAATCACCACTCTGTCAGGGAAGAGGTATTTCATGGCGGTCATATAAAATTGGCACATGCTTTGAAACATCTCTTATTGAAATTAAAGGAATTTTAACAGCAATTTGAAAAACAAGATAAGGAGATAATTATTAATATTGTGGCTCATAGCGAGTTGAAAAGTGCTGTAACAATGAAGAACAAAAGACATATTATGGCTGTAATGCCGGTAATTCTCCTGGCAACCCTTCTTGTTTCATTTCCTTCGTGTAAAAACAAGGGTACTTCAGCGCTGAAGGAGACTCCCACATCAGGAAATATCCGGATAGCAGTTGATGAATCATTCAAGCCCATTATCGAAGCTGAGATAGATACCTTCACTGCTCTCTATAACTATGCCCACATCACCCCGGTATATCAACCCGAAAATGAGCTTATTGCCTTTTTTCTCAGTGATTCGGTAAAAGTGATAGCCTCTTCATGGACCCCTTCCGAGGAACAAAGACAGGTTTTGCTGGATCTGCAGACTGTAGTGCGAAGCACAGTCGTTGCCTATGATGCCATAGCCCTGGTGCTTCACAAAAGTAATGCAGATTCCCTTCTTACATATAAAAATGTACAGGACATCTTCACAGGAAAAATCACTGACTGGAACCAGATTAATCCCTCGTCCCGCCTTGGGCCTGTTAATATAGTATTTGACAACGTCCGCTCAGGAAACATACGCTATTTCAGGGAACAGTTTGATCTCCCGGATGAACTGGGATCAAACTTCTTTGCCGTAAAAAGCAACCCGGAGGTGATTGATTATGTATCACAGAGCCCGGGAGCAATTGGCATTGTCAGCGTCAACTGGATAAGCGACGAGGATGATCCGCTGAGCTTTAGCATGCTTGGCAAGATAAAGGTGGCTGCGGTTTCACAGCCCTACCTTGATAAATCGTCATATTACCTGCCGCTGCAGGGACATATATACGATAAATCGTATCCCTTTGTACGTGAAATATTTATGCATTCACGGGAATCTTTTACTGGACTTGGCTCGGGATTTGTAAGTTTTGTAGCAGGAGAAAAGGGACAAAGGATAATACTTAAATCGGGTCTCGTTCCTGCAACGATGCCGATAAGAATTATACAGACAAAGAATGAGTAACTAAACTTGATAACAATGATTAAGAGAAGCTTTAAACTCGCGTTGCTGCCCACAGCGGTATTTTGCATGGTCTTTGGCACGGGACTAAGGGCTCAGTCCCTCGATGAGGCCAGGACCTCCACCAAGAATGAACAGTATGATAAGGCAGAAGAACTGTTCCAGCAACTGATTAAGAATGAGCCATCCAACAGCACTTACTATTTTTATTATGGTGAGAACAAGCTGCTGGACTATTTCGCGGATACCATTTCCAATTCGCTCAATATTGCAATGAGGGATGCTGCGGAAGTCTTCAACAAAGGTATTGAAGCAAACCCGGCTGATCCTCTCAACTACGTCGGGCTTGCCCGGGTTGCCTTTTACAACACTGAAGAGGCAAAGGCCGAAGAGCTGAGGGTCAAGGCCAGAAGTCTCCTTCCTACATACAAAAAGGTAACAAAGATCAAGGAACCAAAGAGTTATGCTTTCACCCTGGCCAAGATTGCCGAGTCATATATCCGTTTTGAGCAGGTTGACACAAGCAAAGCTCTTCCCTTCATCAGGGAAGCCGTCTCAATTGATCCCAGAAACAGTGAAGTGTATCTTATTGCCGGTGATATATATATCCTTGTCAATGATGGCTCAAAGGCTATCAAGAACTACAACCTGGCACAGGACTGGGATCTGCAGTCGCCTACTGCAAACATGAAGATTGGAAGCATTTATGTCAAGGGGCGCAACCTTATGGCTGCCATTCCTTACTATGAGCAGGCTATTGCCCTGGATCAGAACTATGCTCCTGCCTACAGGGAGCTTGGTCAGCTCTACAGTATGGCCGGGCGGTTCAATGATTCCAAGAAGTATTTTGAAAAGTATCTCGAACTGACACAGGGAAACATCCCTGCCAAGATCAGGTATGTAAACGCTCTTTTCTATGCCAGGGAGTATGAAGAGGTGATCAAGAACGTGGAGGAGATCTTCGCCATTGACAACTCAAGGACCTACATGAACCGTATAGCAGGTTACTCAGCATATGAAGAAGGCAACTTCCAGCTTGCCAAACAGTATATGGACAGGCTCTTTGCCAATCTTGATGCTGACCGCCTGATCAAAAAGGACTTCATCTATTATGCAAGGATACTTGCCAGGAAGAATCAGAACTATTACAAAATGCTGATTGATGCCGACAATGATGCCGGCGAACTGAGCAAACTGCAGGCCAGGTCTGCCACCCTCAAGGGAGCTGCAAGGGAAAAAGCTCTGGCTGACATTGACACACTCAAGGCAAAGGTTGAGGCAGCCCGTGCACAGATAAAAGAAGCCGAAGCAGAACTTGCTGATGCTTTCACTGCATATGACAGGGCAATCAACTTCGAAAACAAGGAAGACCTGAACCTTCTCTACGAAAAAGGAACGGTTCAGTATGCTGCTCACATGTATGCAGATGCCGCATCCACATGGTCACAGTTGCTGGAAAAAGGCCGAGACAGTGAGAATGATTACATACAGGTAGGGAGAGCTTTCTACCAGGATAAAGCCTATGACAAGGCAGATGAGATCTTCGCCAAAATGGCAGAAAAGTATCCTGACAACCTGCAGCCATACCTATGGATGGCCAATACGGCTGCCGCAAAAGATCCTGATTTTGATCTTGGCATTGCAAGGCCCAGATTCCAGACTCTTCTCCAGAAGGCTGCCGTAGACTCCGTGAAAAACGTAAAGGAGATCTATGACGCTCTAAGGTTCCTCGGATATGAAGCATTGCAGAACAAGAGATATGATGAAGCCAGGGCCTATTACACCAGGATGATGAATCTCTCGCCTGACTACCGGATCAGGGCTCACAGCTCTCTCAGCACCATGTATATGACTATGGGAGAATACCAGAAAGCTGTTGAGGAGAACAATAAGATCCTGGCCATTGAACCGGGCAACGAGGCAGCAAAATCAGCTATACAGTACATCTCGCAACTGCAGAGGAGCGCTCAGCCAAAAGCTCATCCCAATGAGATTACCGGGGTCATTTCCGATTCCTCGGGTGAACCCATAGCAGGTGCCTCCGTCAGGGTTAAGGATACAGCAGCAGAAGCATGGACAAATGCAAGAGGTGAATACAAGTTTGTAATGCCCGAGGCTTCAGAGGCTCTGATCATCAGCGCAAAAGGCTACAGATCAATTGAGATACCCGTCACAAAGAGAAGAACCTACAATGCCACCCTGGAGAAATAACCGGCATGAATCTGATCTGCTGAATTTTCATCTATTTCATTTTGACTATTGTAAAAGAATTTGAGAATAATTATTTTTGCCAACTGTTTACTTAAACCAACTAAAGAATACTGAAATGAGTAAAAAAACCAAGTCGTCCAGCGGTGTATGGAATTCGCTTTTCGCACCTCTTGCAATCATTCTTGCATTTATTGTTGCATATTTGATTTTTACCAGGGTTCTGGGTAACCCGGTCAACTTTGAAGGCGGTAACCCCAAGGGCCATCCCCTCCAGGGTAACCTTCTCGGTCTCATGTACAAGGGTGGCGTAATTGTGCCTATCCTAATCACCATTGTCATTACCCTGCTTATCTACGTAGTTGAAAGATGGATCACACTTTCAAGGGTAAAAGGCAAAAAGAGACTCAATGTTTTTGTTGCCAATCTTCAGCAGATGCTTGCAGAAGACAGGATTGAGGATGCCATCGTAGCCTGTGACAAGCAGAAGGGTTCACTGGCAAACGTTATGAAGGCAGGCCTGTCACGTTACCGTGCGCTGGAAGCTGATACCGAACTTGAGAGAGACCAGAAGATAACTTCCATGAAACAGGCTCTTGAAGAGGCAACAGCCCTCGAGCTGCCGAGCCTTTCGAGGAACATGGTGATGCTCTCAACCATCGCTTCAATCTCTGTGCTTATCGGTCTTATCGGAACAGTTATCGGTATGATCCGTGCTTTCGCAGCACTGGCACAGTCAGGTGCTCCTGATGCCCTCGCACTTTCAACAGGTATATCAGAGGCACTTGTCAATACCGCATTCGGTATTACAGGTTCAACCCTGGCTATTATTTTCTTTAACGTATTCTCATCAAATATTGACGGTTACGTCTCAAAAATAGATGAGGCCGGATTCAGTCTGACACAGACATTTGCCTCATCAATAAAGAATAAGTAGTCCGCCGAATTTATTCTTTTGGTCACAAAAAGAAAGGATTTAGAAGATGCCAAAGATTAAATTAGGAACCAAGTCCCCACGAATCGACATGACGCCGATGGTGGACCTGTTCGTGCTGCTGCTCACCTTCTTCATACTGACAGCAACATTCAGGCCACAGGAAACGGCTCCTGTTGATACACCTTTTTCTGTATCGGAAAAACCGATGATGGATGCCAACGTAATGACGGTGCTCATAGCGAAGGACAACCGGATATTCTTCAATGTTGACAACGGACCGGATACAATTCTGAAATTCCGCCCGAAAATCCTTGCCGAGATGGGCAAACGCTACAACATTGAGTTTACCGAAGACGAACTTCGCCTCTTTGAGAGAACCGGGACTTCAGTGGGCGTACCGATACAGGATATGAAAGCTTACCTTGCCCTGAAAGACACCGAAGACAAAATCGCACTTGAAAAGGGTGTGCCTATTGACTCAACGGATAACCAGCTGGCTTTGTGGATTCTATTTGCCCGCCAGATTAACCCGGCAGTCCAGACACTCATCAAGGGTGATGCTGACGTTGATTTCCCCATAGTGAAGGAAGTGCTTGATATCTTGCAGGATAAGAATGTGAACAGGTTTAACCTGATCACAAATCTTAGAGCTGTTGAAGTTAGTGAAGAAGACATAACAGAATAGGATATGGCAGATATACAAGTAGAAGAAAAAAGCAGAGGCGGCAAGAAGAAACCAAAAAAAGGTGATGCCCGCGTGGATATGACGCCGATGGTGGACCTCATGAGTCTGCTCATCACGTTCTTTATGCTCACAGCAGCTTTCAGCAAGCCTAAGGTGATGGAAATAGTCCTTCCGGAAAAACTCAAGAAGGATGAGACCGTTGAACCCCCGAAGATTGCAGAAAGCCGTACTCTCAATATCATCCTTGGTCCGGATGACAAGGTCTACTGGTACCCCGGCAAAGCCGATCCGGAAGTGACCGTGCTCCAGGAAACCGATTTCAGTGCCGAAGGCATCCGCAGGGTGCTGCTCGAGAGGAACAGGGCTCTGTTCCGCAAGATTGACCAGTTTGAGAAAGATGTTATCTCAGGCAAGATCGATATCAAGCAGGACTCAATGCGAAGCGCAATAAGCCAGCTGAAAAAGGATGATGATACAGGGCCTATCGTTCTTATTAAAGCTTACAAGACATCCAAATACAAAAATTTTGTCGATATTATTGACGAAATGTCTATTGTAGGCATTGCCCGATATACATTTACTGACATAGACTGGATTGAAGAGAAACTGGTGGTTGATGCCATTAACAGGGCACAGGCTACCGCTTCAGGTTCAGCACAATAGGAGGATACGCCATGGCAAATGAAAAGAAACGGTATCCAAGCTTCGATGACATAGTATTCGAAGGCAGGAATAAGGAATACGGCGCCTATCAGATCCGCAGGAAATATTCCAGAACTATGGTAATGTCAATCATTGCCGGGATCATAATAGTGCTTATTGCCGCTATTGTACCTTATATCAAGGCCAAGAATATTGCACAGATCAAGCAGCGGGATGCCAACGAGGTCATAGCCGAGATGGCTAATGACATCAACCAGGAGGAGGCTGCTCCGCCACCGCCTCCGCCACCGCCACCGCCATCAGAACAACAGACAGTGGTGAAATATGTGGCACCTGTTATCGTTGATACCATCAAGCCTGAAGAGGCAACACAGTTCATGACCGCTGACGACGTGGTTGAAACTATAGTTGACGAAGAGGTGGTAGAGGTGATTGAACAGGTACAGGAGGAGGTGCAGGAAGAGGCTCCGCAGGAGGTGTTCGTGGTAGTTGAAGAGATGCCTTCATTCCCGGGAGGGGATACTGAACTCTTCAAGTTCATCTATGACAACATCAAGTATCCGGAGATTGCAAAGGAAAACAATATCCAGGGAAAGGTGATCCTTCGCTTCTGCGTGACCTATAAGGGAAAGGTTGACCAGGTATCAGTCGTCAGGGGTGTTGACCCATCGCTGGACGAGGAGGCAATCAGGGTTATAAAGATGCTCCCGCTCTGGAAACCAGGCAAGCAGGGAGGTAAACCCGTGAACGTCTGGTACAGCGTACCCATAAGCTTCCAGCTTAAGTAAGCTGACTGAATAGAGTAAAAAAAAGGTGTCTCTCAGGGGACACCTTTTTTATTATAATATATCTGAGCCCGGCGGTCAGCGTTCAAGCATCATGGTGATATAACGCTCCGCCAGGGCTGTCTTTTCCATACCCAATCCGCTCACCACGATCATCCTCCCTCCTTTTGTGGCCAGGTGAAGCACACCGTTAAAGCCGTCTTCAAATGCATACTTGAATACCTCTTCATCCTGAGAATACGCCACACCGGCAAGTCTCGCCGCCATCCCTTCTGCCTCTGCCGGATCATCACGATCAAAGAGGTAGATGTCAAACCTGTCACCGTCAACCTCATATGAAGCCCTGAAAGCCCTACTCAGAAACCCATGCCCAAGAATACTCTCAAGCAGGTAGGTCTCCTGATTCTGTAATAAACCTTCCCCGGGAAAAAGTTCCAGCAGTGCAGGAAATTTGTTGCTTCCTTCAATTGCTGATGATATCCCGCCTGCAAGCTCCAGCATGGCATCATTTACCCTCTTGGAGCGGTCATGGCTCATTATCTTGATATAATAACGGTCCTTGTAAAAGTGAACAACTCCCTCCTCATTGTACCCCTGAACTCCCACAGGGATAAAATTATAACCCGGGGAACGCTCCATGGAATAGATGCCGAAAGCCCTGGCATCATCACCAAACCGGTAGATTTCAGCCTTGATGGTCTTCTTTCCTCTGACATACTCCTTAATATTCAGGTCAATAAATCCCAGTGCAAGGTAAGCGTCAGCTGCACCATTTATATAGTCCCACAAATCGTCAGCGGTATAAACGGGGTAATTACTGGAACTCCGGTACTTTTTGAGTTCAGGGAACAGCTGCTGCCCACTGATATATGCAGAGGCTGCAATGAACAGTAAAAATGCAATAATTGACTTTCTCATAACAGTACTTTTTAATTCTACGCAATCAGATCATAAGGAACATTCACCAACCTGGTTATGTCAGTTATCTTACGGCGGATATCAAATCCCCTGACACATGCAGTTGTGCAGGTTGAACATGCAGCACACGGATCAGCCTTTGCCCCGATCTCCCTGAGCAGATCGGAGGCCATGGCTGCGTCGTGGTAACCGTACGCATACATGTAGGCCCTCATCAATTCAGGTATAGGCAGGTTGTTTGGGCAACCAGGAATGCAGTTACTGCACGCGTTGCAATACAATCCCTGGCAGTCTGATTCAGCAATGAGTCCGGCTTTGTCCTCATCTGTCAGGTCAATATCCCTCATTACCTTCAGGTCTGTCTCCAACTGGTCAAATGCCGTTATCCCGGGAATGGTGGTGTGCACATTCGGATTTGCGATGACCCATCTGAGGGCTGCCTGAACATTAACGGGCTTTGTTCTCTCCCTGTCAAGCCAACCTCCTGCCAGTGTCTTCATCGCAACCACACCCATGCCTGCCGCCACTGCCCTTTCCAAAGCGCTGTTCATCTCACTTAGATATGTCTGCCTGTAGTTATATGATGTGAGCACTACGTCCCAGATTCCGTCATCAGCCATTGTGTTTATCACCAGCGGCTCATTCTTGTGTGTAGAGATACCGATAAACCGTACCCTGCCCTTTTTCTTCAGATCAAGCATTGCATTGACAATTTCCGGATGCCTTACCATCTCAACACTGTCCGCGGCATGCATGTACAGGATGTCAACATAATCCAGCTTCAGCCTGGTGAGACTCAGGTTGAACTTTTCCAGGAAGTCCTCTGCAGTGGTCTCCTTCGAAGGAAGACCATTCCGGTCAACACCGGCAGGTTTCACCTTTGTGGCAATCACAAATGAGCCGCGTGGAACCTGGCTGAAAAACCCTCCGAGCATCTCTTCGTTCCTTCCGTTCATATACCCGTGAGCAGTATCAAACATCTTCATCCCTCTTTCATAGGCAGCCCTCACCAGGGCGTTGTTGTCTGATCTCATTACCCCGAAGCTTACAACAGGTAGCTTCAGACCTGTACGTCCAAGGGTTCTGTACACAATCTCTCCGTTCTCCCTGGTGCCGCTACGGGCAATTGCCGGAGCGCCCATCATTGAAATGCCTGCAGCACCTGCTATCCCTGATCTGAAAAATGTTCTGCGCTTCATATATTTACCATTTATGTTATCAATACCCCGGTCTGCAATGTTGATAAATATCCCGGATTCCTCCGTCTGCAGTCGGCAGTAATGAAGCCAATATACAAATATTTTAACTTAATTTGGGATAACTGCGCTGCAGTGAAAAATCAGGCAGACATGGGACGATACATCCATAACCTTATCTCAGGTGGTGAAGGATTGCAGCTTGATTTCAAGTATTGCATCTCTGACCCGCAGAAGATAGCCCGCACTCTCTCTGCATTCTCCAATACTGCCGGAGGAAAGCTGCTCATTGGTGTGAGGGACAACGGATCTCTTGCCGGGGTAAGATCAGACGAAGAATTATACATGATTGATGCTGCCGCACGGCTCCACTGTGATCCGGAAGTGACGATCCGGACCCGGAATCATACAATCAATGGTAAGAATATCCTTGAGGTGGAGGTGCCCAAAAGCAAGATAATCCCGGTGAAGGCAAAGGATGAGCATGGAAGATGGAAAGCCTATTTCCGGCAGAAGGATCAGAACTTTATGGCTGACAGAGTAATACTCCAGGTATGGCGACGCAGTGCAAAAGCCAGTGGCCTTCTCCTCAGATTTGAGGAGACAGAGAACCTGCTGCTGAATCATCTTCGCAACGGCAGTCCGGTCACTGTGGCAGAATTCAGAGCGCTTGCGGGAATCAGCGGACGTGTGGCAGAAAAGATACTGAGTGACTTTATTCTCTGCGGGCTTATTGAATATGAGGCCAGTGAAAGAGGTATCTGCTACCGTCTGAGCAATGACTTTGGCACTGTGCCATTACTCAATCCTTAGGCCTGCTACCAGTATGTCATCTGTCTGGGGAGACTGGCCCATCCAGCTGTCAAGACGCTCTGCGAGGATCTCCCGTTGCTTGCCCATCGGATATTCCCGTATATCAAGTATCAGCTTCCTCAGATTCTTCTTCAGGAATTTCTTACCCGTAACCCCGTTAAACTGGTCGGCATAACCATCAGTGAACAGATAATAGGATGACTCTCTCTCAAGTTTCCACCTGTGCTGGGTAAATACATGGCTGCCCTCAAGATGCATCCCTAGAGGAATCCTGTCACCATAAACCGTCTCAAGAAGATACTTTCCGCTTACAAGTGTTCCCTCATTGGGTTTGAATTCACCCCTCTCCCATCTTGATAGCTCCTGGTCATTCATCTCACGTATCCTGAAACACTGTGATGCAGCCCCTGAGTATTCTACAGTCCTGGCTGACCGGTCAATGGTCAGCAGAGATATATCAATCCCCTCCTTCTGCACCTCCGATTCCGGCAGCGGTTTGAAAGTCTTTGATAATTTGTTCCGGAATACGCGTAAGATTTCAGAAGTACTCAGCGCCGGTGAGCTGGTGACTATCTCTGTGAGAAACGATTGGGCCATGATTGTCCGGAATGATGACGGGACTCCATGCCCGGTGCAGTCACCCACAGCAATAAATGTTCTATTTCCTGCATGCTTTACCCAGAAGAAATCTCCGCTGACGGTCTCCTTTGGCCTGTCAAAAACGAAACTGTTTGGGAATGCCTCACTTAACTGTTCATCAGCTGGCTGCATGCCTTTTTGAATTATCCCTGCATATTTTTCCAGCCTTTGCATCTCCTGTCCGCCTCTTTCCTTGGCCTCATTCCTTTGCTTAAGCAGGCTCTCAAGCTTTCTGTTCCTTATCTTAAGTCTCCTCGCATAGTACCTGATCAGACTGTAGATAATCCACCCTGCCAGGGCTATGTAGAGCAACCTGGCAACAAGAGATGCGTACCAGGGCTTCCACACGGTGAAAGAGTATCTCAGTTCCTCGCTTTCCAGTCCTGTAATGTTCCTCGACTTAAGGAGAAAGACATAATCGCCGGATGGCAGATTGGTGTAATCCCTCCAATTGCGCACTTCCCAGCCAGACCAGTCCCGGTCATATCCTTCAAGCTTCCATCTGTACTCTCTCTTCCTCTCACCTACACATGAGGTTGTAGTCCAATGGAAAGAGATATTATTATCCCTGTGCTTTAATCTTATGCGTGGCGTTTCAGGCTGGATCACTGCAGGTATCCTGAAGCCCTCATCTGTGGTAGTGAAGAATGTGCCGTCCATCAGGGGGGGTGCGTCACCGGCGTTGATCCGGGTAAAAAATGTACTGCATTCACCATATCTGAAGGCAAGCTTCGTTTTATCAAGGATAAAAATGCTGTTCCCCTTGGCAAGCCAGACAGAACCGTCAACGTATGCTACACCCCTGGTGGCAATATCCGGAAGGAAGTCGAACTGGCGCCTGAAGACTACATGTCCCAGCCGGGTGGTGGTGACCAGGGCATCAAAATTACGGGTATCATACCCTGACAGGATGATCTCACCCTCTGGTGTCTGAAAAAGATTATTTACCTGAACATTGTCAAAGGTATTGCCCGTCAGGTTATGGTCTTTTTCAAACAAGTCGCTCTGACGGTTGTAATGAAATATCCCTTTCCCGGTACATAAATAGAGCACATCATCTATTAAGGCAATGCTTCTGATTGTGTCACAGAGGATTCCCTGTTCCTGTCCGTAGTTTATAAAGGTTGTGTCATTCGGCTCACAATGCATGCGGATAAGTGCTGATTGCGATGCGGCAACCAGCCACCATTCTCCCGGAGCTGATTGTTCAATATCTGTTACGGCACCTTGGAAATGGCCGTTGAAGGTATTGTAAACCACCCATTCATAATCATCGTACTTCAGTAGTCGGATAGTCCCGTCATCTGAACCTGCAACAAGAAGAGTAGAGTCTTCCATCGCTCTCCTGACAGCAGTAAAACTCATTTTGCTTAAATACCGGTTTGCATCACCGTCACTTTTTATCTGCAAAATGCCGTTGGAAGTGGCTGCCAAAAGTACCCCTCCGAGATATAGATTATTGACAATCAGGTCATTGACTTTGGATCCGTGGTTTCTGATCCTCTTGAATCGCATAATTCCTTGTCTGTCTGAATAGTTTTTCAAGAGGCCGTCATCGGTGCCGACAAAGACTGAATCAGCAAAACTGATGATGGGACCTGCCGGGCTGGATATTCCGGCTGCGCTCCCGAATTCTCCTGCCGGCAGCGAGACCCAGGCTCTGTTAATGAATCCCCTGGTACAGAACCATAACTGGGAGTTGGACATATGGTCGCAGTACATGGCAGTAACAGACGACTCTCTGATACTTGCTGTCCGGTCTGAGATGTGCTGCAGAAGCTTGCCCTCGTGGCTGAAGATGTATACACCGCCATTCAGTCCAAGTCCGACAGCAATCTTATTACCGGGAAGGATGACCACGTCAGTCATAGTCCCCTTCTTCAGCAATTCATTGTTTCTTTTGCCGATAAAGTCCTCAGCCAGGGTACCGGTCCTGAAATTGAAGAGCATCAGACCCTTGCCAGCAGCAGCAATGAGCAGGTTATCCCTGTCATAGGGCAGGAGTTTCACAAAGAGGGTGTTCACTGCCTTTTCTCCACCAGCAATGCGCACTACATTGCCATCCCTGTATTCAAAAAGACCTGCCCTGTCGTCAGCAATAAAAAGTCGTCTTTCAGCAACCACCAATTTTCTCGCCGAGGCAAGGCTATATTCGTCTTCCAGGTCAGTCATTGAAATAGAGTCGGTTCCCGTTGCCAGCCTGTAGAGGTGTTTACCGTCGACAAAGGAGACACCGTTGCTGTCAACTGCTATCGAACTGATGGTCAAGATCTCCGCAACAGCGGAAGAGTCACTTATTCGATTTGACAATGAACAATATGCTATTTTTCCTGACTTGTCAGGCTGCAGAAATCCCAGGTCTTTTTCGCCACCGGCAAAGACAATTCCTCTGGTATCTGTTGCCAGGACCGTTACCCTTCCTGCTCCTGATGCAGGTATAAGATTCCAGTTGCTGCCGTCGAAGGAGAGAATTCCGCCTCCGTCATTGCCGAAATACATGACCCCTCTGTGGTCCATCGTGACACACAGGTTTCCCAGTTCACCGGGAGTCTCAGCCGCATCGATCCAGCTGACCAACGGGGTTCCATGCCTGTTGATCTGCGAATATGCTGACAGTGAAAAAAACAAAAGGAATAGTACCAGATGAAGCCCCTTCTTCATACCCTGAACAATCTCCCTGAATTTAAGGTTAAATATACAAATTCAATTTATATAACGTCAGCAACAGCGTCAGGCATATAAATTGAGGTATTTTTTAATTATCTTGGCTGAGTATATTCAGGTTATGAGGGTTAGTCATAGGACAACCGCATTCATTGCGGCGTTGATGATTCTGTTAAACATGCCTGATGCAGAATCACAGGCACAAGCCGGAAGGTCATCCGGAGACAATTCCGGGAGGGGATACCCTGACCGGCCCTCATCCATCAACTATAATGCCGAAGAACCACATCTGCTTCATGTCACTGACCAGGGAGTGAATTACCTGAGAATGTTCCTGCCCGGTCATCATCATACCTCTGAGACAGGCAAGCCTGAATTGCCCGTTTACAGCAGGCTGGTGGAGGTACCTGACGGGATGGAACTGGTAGTAACTCTTTCGGATGTGGTTTCACGGAAGATAAAACTTGACGACAAGGGCGTCACTGAGCCAGAGCTTTTTCCTGCCCAGCCTGCCAGAACAAAGAACGAAAGCCCGCAACAAAAGGTTACCGTTAAGGACAAAAAAGCATATGAGGCTAGTGAGATCCTCAGGCATGATACTGTCACAGTAAGCCACGAAGGGATCTTCAGGGGACAAAGGTTAGCCAATATTGCTGTATACCCGGCCTTCTACAATCCCAAAGGAAGATATGTTGAGCTGATCACTTCAATGACTCTCACTATAGAATACAAACCCACTGACACCAAGGGAGAAGATGATGAAATTATTCCTTTTAATAAAGGCGGCTATGCTTCTGATGCTTATGTCCCAGGCTACTCAGACAAACCGCTGCATATGATTATTGTGACCGATTCCCTTTTCACCCGGTTTCTCTCTCCCCTGATCATGTGGAAAAACCTGAAAGGAATCCGGACAACGGTAATACACAGGGATGCCGGTCCGCCGGATACGGTTTTCAAATACCTGAAGGAAAGTATCTCCGATCTCTATTTCAGCCTGCAGGCGAGAGGCATATCGGTACAGTATCTGCTGATAGCCGGCGATCAGTCAATCATACCAACCTCGCGGGGCACAACAAACATATCTGATCTTTACTACGGTGAGTTTGACGGGATGGGCGACTACATCCCTGAGCTTTTCATTGGCAGGCTGCCAGCCAGTGACACCACTCAGCTAAAAGGCATGGTAAAGAAAATTATTGATTATGAAACACTCAATTACCTGCCGGATAATGATTTCTGGGCAGGTGCCCTGGTGACAGCAGGCAACGCACCCGGCTTTGAGCTTTACATGAATGGCCAGGTCTCATACATCTACAATAATTACCTTAAGCAGGACACCTCACTCAATGCCATCAGATGGCTGTATCCCGATTCACCACAGAAGGATGACTCCCTGAAGACTGTATTCAACAAGGGATTGAGCATACTAAATTACACGGGACACGGTGAAGCAACCGGTTTCAGTGATCCGGTCCTCAATACATCCATGGTTAAAAACCTGGCCAACGAGAACGAATACCCGCTTATTATAGCCAATGCCTGCCGGACCGCACAGATAAACGTTGCATCCTGTTTTGCATCAGCTATCACTGCCGCTCCGGGAAAAGGAGCCATAGGATATATCGGCTGCACTAACGACTCTTACTGGAGTGATGACTTTTTCTGGGCTGTCGGTCCCGGGACACCAGGACCTGACGTCACCTACGAAACAACAGGAAAGGGTGCTTTTGACCGCCTGTTTCATACTCATAATGAGCCGCCTGGAGAATGGTATCATACCATGGGGCAGATAAATTTTTCAGGGAATATGTCTGTTTCGGCAAGCACAAGCCCGCGAAAGAAGTACTATTGGGAAACCTACATACTTCTTGGTGATCCCTCTCTCTCCCCGGTGATAGGGAGACCTGACACGTTTGATATTGAACTGCCGGACAAGGTACCCATGTCACTAACCTCACTGAACTTCTTTGCCAAACCCTTCTCCTATGCTGCCATATCGGATTTTGACACTCTCTGGGATGCCAGACACGTAAGTCCCTCAGGGAATGTAAGCCTTGCTATTCCGGGTGGGATCAAAGACTCCTGCCTGGTGGTGGTCACCGGGCAGAACATGATTCCATTTTATAAGACCGTTCACTTCGGCACTGTATCTGAACCATTCATCACAGTGAACAACATCGTTCTCGATGATTCAGAAGGCAACGGTGACGGCATTCCTGATTATGGTGAGTCTATAAACCTGAAGGTATCCCTGAAGAACATTGGTGGATCACCTACCTCCACACTTGCCGCACAGTTAATTGCCACATCAGGAATGATTACAGTGGAGGCCGGCACATCAGCAATCGGAGTACTTGATCCGGGTGAGACTCTCAACATCTCCGGCAAGTTTATTTTCAGTGTCTCTGACGCTGTTGAGGACGGTGAGCTTGCCTCCCTCCTGCTTAACCTCAGTGATAACGGCGAGGAGTACAGGTTCGGTATTGATATGACGCTCCATGCTCCTGTTTTGCGGATAGTGTCTGCCGTGCATGACGATTTGTCTCTCGGAAATGCCAATTTCCTGCCTGACCCGGGAGAGACCATCTGTCTGAAGGTCAGGGTGAAGAATGAAGGCTCCTCGGCTGCCAGCGGAACAGTATCCATTATGCCGGCCGGAGCATGGCTTACAATAGCGGAACCGCAGCTTGAGACCGACACGCTGCAACCGGGTGAAGAGAAGGATATCTGTTTTGAGGCAACTATTTCACTGCTGGCCGGATCAGGTCTGGTGATACCCTATGATATCCGTTTCGTCTGCGGGAATTATGAGGCTTCCGGAAGATGGTCAATAAGCACGGGCAAGACACGAGAGACATGGGAATTCAACAGGTTTGATGTCTTCCCATGGATGCAGGATGAAGAGTATCCATGGATTATCACCTCTGCAACAGCATTTGAGAATATACACTCTGCCAGATCAGCTCCCATCCCTGACAAAACAGAATCGGCCCTGGCTATATATGTAAATAATCCCGTTGCCGACACACTATCATTCTATGTCAGGGTTTCATCTGAACCCACCTATGACCAGCTTACCTTCAGGGTCGACAGCATTGTTGACATGCAGATATCAGGAGATACTCCCTGGGCACTGAGAAAAAAGGTGCTCAAGCCGGGGGTTCACCTCCTTGAATGGATATACTCCAAGGATGTATCACTATCAGGAGGAATGGATGCGGCATGGCTTGACCAGGTATCCTTTCCGGATATCTCATTCCTGGAGGCTGATCTCCACATAGACACGGTTTATGCTCCCGAGACTACGGGAATGCTCAATGACGTGACGGTTAGAGGCAGGGTGATCAACTTCGGAAGGAATGCGCTCACCAGCTTCCCGCTGGCATATTTGGTGAATGACGGAGACCTTGTTCATGAGACTTTCTACAGGAAGATTGACCCGGGCGACACTGTAGACGTCTCCTTCACAAAGAAAATAAGTATTATTAAAGATGTTCCTTACAGCATCTCAGTGCTGAGCCGTCTGCCCGAAGACGCCTATCCGGGCAATGATACGGCAACGGTCTCCTTTGTGATCTCCGGCACCGGGCCTGACCTCACTGAAGAAAAACTGACCGTACTCCCTAATCCTTTCAGGGATAGTTTTACCATTGAGTTTGACTACGAGGGAGGTGGTGATGCGGATATTGAGCTGATTGACATCACCGGAAGAGTGATGACACGCCTTTCGGCCGGACTCTCTGCCGGGAAGAACCGGATTACTGTCAATTGCTCTCATCTGCCCCCGGGCGTCTATACTCTTCGTCTTACCCTGGAAGGGAAAAGCATCAGCATGCGAGTTGTCAGGCAATGATAATACCATGAGTAACAAAAAACCTACAAGAGAAGAGGCAGTTGAGCTGTTCCTGAGATATAACAGTTCGGAAAGCCTGTACAGACACGCCCTCGCGGTGGAGGCGGTAATGAGGTATATGGCTCGCAAACATGGCGGGGATGAAGATATGTGGGGCGTGATAGGGCTGATACACGACCTCGATTATGAGAAGTATCCTGATCAGCATTGTACAATGACCGAAAAGATCCTCCAGGAAGAGGGATGGCCTGAAGAATATATCAGGGCAGTCATCAGCCACGGGTACGGTATCTGCTCATCGGCTGAGCCTCAGACCCTTCTTGAAAGGACTCTCTTTGCCATAGACGAGCTTACCGGGCTGGTGGCCACAAGCGCCCTGGTACGACCTTCACGCAGCGTGCTTGACATGGAAGCCAGGTCTGTGCGCAAGAAATGGACAGACAAGAGGTTCGCTGCCGGGGTTGACCGCAGCATTATTGAAAAGGGAGCCGCGATGCTTGGCACCGACCTCAACGACCTGATCACAGACACAATAATGGGCATGCGCGAGGCGGCAGAAGAAATCGGCCTGAAAGGCAATCCCCGGCAATAGAGAGAGCCCGCACTGTTACACGGCAGTCATAAAATTCTCAGTAAGCATTGAAAAAAAAGCGCCGGATTCACCCGACGCCTTTATTTTGCTGATCAGCAGCTCCTGCTAAAGCTCCCTGATCTGGATATTCCTGAACCACACATCATCACCATGATCCTGCAACGCAATATATCCCTCAGCAGCAATATTTGCCCAGTTGGGATTTTCACCCGGCCATTTGCTGTCAAGAATGATTTCGTTGAATTCAGGTGTCCAGAGATGATATTCAAGAACCGTTTCACCGTTCTGAATGTGCCATACTGACCCCTTGTATACTTTTATTTCAGCAGTGTTCCATTCACCTGCAGGCCTGGCATTCTGTGGCACAGCCGGTATCAGGTCATAGAGTGCGCCTGCCTTGCGGTTTCCGTTCTTGCCAGCCTCGGCATCGGGATGACGCTCATTATCCAGGATCTGCATCTCAGGCCCTGTCTTCCAGGGGGCCGACCATTCAGGCGATTCCTGAACCAGATAGATGATGCCGCTGTTGCCGCCCTCAGAAATCTTCCATTCAAGCTTCAGGTGGAAATTGGAGAATTTCTTATCATAAAGGATATCACCGCCCTGTCCGCCAGCTTCACCTTTTCCTGAACCGATGCAATGAAGCGTCCCGTCAACAATCTCCCATCCCTGTTCGGGAAATGCGGTCTTGTTGTAGCCCCTCCAACCCTGGGTTGTTGTGCCATCAAAAAGGAAGGTCCATACTTCGGCTTCAGTCGATTTTTTCTCGGCGCTCTTCTTTTCCTTTCCTGATCCGCAGGAGAAAAAAGTAGCAGCCAGGATAAGTACTAACAATGTCTTTATCAGTTTCATAAGCTGTAGATTTAAGATATTTGAAGTTATTGTTGGTTTACTATGCAGGCATATCAGGAAGTGACCAGCCGCTGCGATAGGTATGCCTGATCATTTCGGCTGCAAACTGCTTCGCATTGATCGGATCAGTATATTTCCTGTCAAATGTCGGATGGCCGTCAGTAATGCTGAAATGATCCTCAATGCAGATCTTTATGGTCTCTTCGTCATTGATATTGGTGAACTCCATCTTCTCACCATTCCATTCCAGGGTTTTGTTCAACCCCTGAAGCCTTACTGCGAGCACACCCATAACAACCATCTCATTGAAAGGTCCGGCTTCAGAGAAGTCAGATTTGGTCATCACCCTTGACTCCGCCGGCTCCTTGCATGCACGGACCCAGTCCATCTCATGGCTGGTGGTTACACGGCGTTCGGTCTTCGGTGAATTGGGCACCCGGCCTGAAAGGAGCCATGGATCACGGCCATAGCAGCCGCAAATCAGCGTATCCTTTGAACCGTGGAAGATACACCCTCCATCCGGATCATAAGCTTTGCCGGCCGGCCACCCTTCCGGTTTCATTGGCAGTATACCTCCATCGGTCCAGGTAACCTCAACCTCGGGGTACTTTACCTTAGATCCTCTCTTCACCTGCCTTTCGGGGAAGACCAGCTTGACCGACTGGGCATTGGGGGCACAGTCAGTAAGCAGCAGTGTTGAGTTACCCTCTGCCTTCGTGGGGTATTGGAGCTTCAGACCCTTGAAAACAGGATGGAGAATATGGCATGCCATGTCACCCAGGGCACCTGTACCAAAGTCCCACCATCCCCTCCAGTTCCAGGGAGTATAGATGCTGTGGAACGGACGCATCGGGGCAGGACCGATAAAGAGATCCCAGTTGAGGGTGTCAGGCACCCATTCGCCCTTTGCAGGCCTGTTCAGGCCCTGAGGCCAGATTGGCCTGTTGGTGAATGTCTCTACCTTCTTAACTTCCCCTATTTCACCATTCTGGATCCATTCAATAATGAGGTTTACACCCTCTCCCGAGCTGCCCTGGTTGCCCATGGAGGTGGCAACCTTGTGCTCCGCGGCAAGCCTGGTGAGCAGCCGTGACTCATAAACACTGTGAGTGAGAGGCTTCTGCAGGTACACATGCTTGCCAAGGGTCATTGCCTGAGCAGCTGACAGTGCATGGGTATGGTCAGAGGTGGCAATGATGACCGCATCAATAGACTTGCCCATCTCATCATACATCTTCCTGAAATCCCAGTACTTCTTTGCTGTGGGATACGCATCAAAGACCCTTTTTGAATACCCCCAGTCAACGTCACAGAGTGCAACGATGTTCTCTGAGGAAGCCACATTCCTGATGTTTGTGGCGCCTACGCCGCCGATACCTATACCGGCAATGTTCAGCTTGTCACTGGGAGCGCGGTGACCCAGGCCGCTGACAACGCCGGATGGCAGGATGGTAAGGCCGGCTATTGCGGCACCCGTGGTGCCCACAAATGACCGCCTTGTGATTGTTCTTTTGTCCTCTTTCATTTTACAGGTGGTTAGTAATTCCAAACAAACCTTAAAAGTAGAAATTTCATCGGTAAAACAAAACGCGGCCCTCTGCATAATTGTCTCCCCCGCTCCCAAAAAATAAGTAAATTGCATCATGTGAAAAAAATATGGAAGAGACTAAGTTCAACATTGACCTGCATGAAGACAAAAAGGCAGGAAAGATACTGAGGATAATATTTGGCGTTGCATGCCTTGCCGCTGCAACGGGTTTTATGTACAGCATAAGAGGCACCTCATCCTCAACGGCATCAGCCTGGATAGCCACAGCTTTCCTGATGCTCTTCGGCCTGTGGATGATAGCTTCCGGACTCGGCTACACGAGGAGATACATAATTATCAGCGGGGAGAAGATCATCCTTCGCCAGGAATTCTACCGGCCTCCGCTCATTTTTACCCCATCCAACCTTAAGGCCGTGGAGTTTAAACCCCTGACAATAGGATTTCTCACAGCCAACGGCACAATAAAGCTCAGGCTGGGAACATATTACCCTGAAAATACAGCATCTATTATGGAAGCTGTGGAGGATTTCTGCATAAGGAATAATATAGAGATAAGAGGTGAACACGGTTTTTAACACGGAAGAGATATGACAAGACTCAGGATGGGCATGATTGGTGGCGGAGAAGGCTCTCTTATCGGGCCTGTTCACCGCATGGCAGCCCGGATTGACGGTATGGCGGAACTTGTCTGCGGAGCCTTCAGCAGTGATCCCGCCATCTCTGAAATCACTGGAAAAAGAGAAGGCATCCCTGCCTCGCGGATATATAACACCTGGCAGGAAATGATCAGAAATGAAGATCAACTGCCCTCTGACGCCAGACCTCACTTTGTTACAATTGTCACCCCCAATCACCTGCATTACGGTCCGGCCATGATGGCCCTGGAGGCAGGTTTTCATGTAATGTGCGACAAGCCTCTTTGCATCAGCGTGGCTGAAGCTGCCGAACTGCAGGAGGTGGTTGAAAGAACAGGACGATTGTTCTGTCTGACACATAATTACACAGGCTACCCCATGGTCAGAAGGGCTCGGGAAATGATTCTTGGAGGTGAACTGGGAACCATCAGAAAGGTAATCGTTGAGTACCTTCAGGGTTGGATGTCAACTCCCGTTGAGAATACTGGCAACAGGCAGGCGGCCTGGAGAGCTGACCCCGGCAGGGCCGGGATAGCCGGCGCAATGGCTGACATAGGGACTCATGCATTTAACCTTGCTGAATATATCACTTGTCAGGAGGTGACAGCCCTATCGGCTACTCTCAGGTCAGTAGTGCCTGGAAGAATTCTGGATGATGACGGTACTGTAACACTTCTCTTTGGCAATGGCATGAACGGTACTTTGATTGCAAGCCAGGTGGCAACAGGTGAGGAGAATAACCTCTCTGTCAGGGTCTATGGCGAAAAGGGTGGTCTGACCTGGCAGCAGATGGAGCCCAACACCCTGACACTGATGTGGAGTGACGCTCCGATACAGCTTATCCGCACCGGCACCACCTTCCCGGGAACAGGCAGGGCAGCACCGATGCATACCCGGATACCGGCCGGGCATCCCGAAGGATTCATCGAGGCCTTTGCTAACCTCTACAGGAATTTTATGATGCACATATCAGCCCTGGATGAAGGAAGGAAACCGGATCCGCTGGCTGACTACCCTGGAATAAATGAAGGTTTACGTGGAATGAAGTTCCTCGAAGCCGTTGTGGCCTCCTCCGCCAGGAAAGCTGCAATTACTGATCTCTGATAACTATTTCAGCAGCCGTTTAAGATAGTACTCCCGGCTGATCCTGATGCTTTCCATCGGAGTGTGGGTACGACAGTGATCCTGCTCAACAAACCAGTACTTCATACCAGCTGTACGTGCTTCGGCCAGGATGGGTTTGAAATCAATTATACCCTCACCCAGGGTGGCATCCTGCTTCTCAGGGGTCAGATCCTTCATATGCCACACCTCAAACCTTCCGGGATAGTTCCTGAAATAAGCCAGCGGATCCTTGCCTGCAGCTGTAATCCATGCAATATCCAGTTCAAAGATCACCAGCTTTGGATCTGTCAGCTCAAGCAGCACATCATAGGGTACACGTCCGCCTATCTCCATGAACTCTATCTGGTGATTGTGAAACCCAAACCTGATACCCGCCTTCTTGCATCCCGCACCCACCTTGTTGAGGAAATCTGCCGTCACCTGGTAACCGTCAATGGTGCCGGTCCAGTCACCCGGCAGCGATGGAAGTATTATATACTTCATCCCTGCTTCAGCAGCATCATCAACCATCTGTTCGTAATTATCCGGCCTGACAGCGCTGTGGGAGCTTATTGGCAACAGACCACTCCTCCTGACCAGCCTGCCAAACTCTTTCGGCTTCATCCCATAAAACTTGCCCTCACTGTGACTGGCAGCTTCCACCCAGTCATAACCTGCTTCCGCCGCCTCGGCCAATGCCCGGGCAGGATCCTTGGCCATGGCATCACGAATGGTATAGAGAGCCAGTCCGGTCTTGCCTGAAAATCTCGGACCGGCAATCATGTCACTGTTAATCAACGGTGTTGCAGCCACAACCAATGCTGATCTTTTAATAAAGTCTCTTCTGGTGCTCATGTTGTAATTTTCAGGTTAGAAGTCGAAATAAGTTGGCCTGTCCGCTCCAGGTGCTGGCAGGGTAACAAAAATAACATTAAATTTATAAGTTCAAAAGGCCATCCCCCATGAAGCTATGGGAAAAACATAACGATGATGGTACTGTAAGATGCCTCCTATGCCCTCATCAATGCCTTATCAGGCCGGATGAAAGAGGTCTGTGTGGTGTCAGGGAAAACAGGAACGGCGAGATAGCACTGGTAACTGCAGGCATTATCTCAGGATGCGCCCTTGATCCGATAGAAAAGAAACCTCTTTATCACTTCTACCCCGGATCAATGATACTGTCAGTGGGATCGTACGGTTGTAACCTCAGCTGCGACTTCTGCCAGAATTATCACATTTCGCAAAACGTACCAGACGAAGAGGCTGTCAGGCTGAAACCCGAACAGCTTGTAGGGCAGGCTGTCAGGGCAAAAAATAACATTGGCATTGCCTACACCTATAATGAACCGGTAATCTGGTATGAATATGTTGCTGAATGCGCAAGGCTGGCGGCAGATGAGGGGCTGAAAAACGTTATGGTATCGAACGGTTATATCAACAGGGAGCCCCTCAGTGAAATGACAGACTTCATTGATGCATTCAACATCGACCTGAAGTCTTTCAGCAATGAATTTTACAGAAAATACACAGGAGCAACCCTGAAGCCCGTTCTCGATGCAATAAAGATCATAGCATCCTCCGGGAGGCACCTGGAGATTACCACACTTATCCTTCCCGGACTCAATGATTCTCCAGCCATGATGAGAAAGGAAGCTGAGTGGATAGCTGATAATGCCGGTCAGAACGTACCGCTCCACCTTAGCCGATACTTCCCGATGTACCGGAGGCACGATCCTGCAACACCTCCGGAAACAATCATGATGCTAAGTGAGATAGCAGAGGAGTATCTTGATTATGTTTATGCTGGCAACATGCATGGGGATGACGGAGGCAATGACACCATCTGTCCCTCATGCCATGCGATCGTCATCCGTAGAACAGGTTACTCTGTCCGCATAACAGGTCTGACCGATGAGGGGAGATGCCAGACATGCGGCCATCAAATACTCTGAATTACAATGTCTGATTTTCTGCGGTGAAATTCTCAGATCGAAAGTCGAAAATCACTATCGTTTACTGCTTAGAGAGAGCGCTCAACCTTTCAAAATATCCGTCCACCTTCTCGAAGAGCTCTTTGCGAAGAGCTGAATAATACTCCTTAACGATCTTCGGGTTATCCTTTCCATCCGGATGATTAACCCTGTCAATCAACTCATTGCGAGCCCCTACCGCCTCTTCTATCAGGTCCTGAACCTCAGCTTTTTTCTGACCTTCATGCAGACTGGTGAACATAAAACAATCGGAGATCAATTCAAAAAAGAGGTAGTCGATATCCTTTTTCAGATTTCTTATACTGGCCATGGGTGTTGGTTTTGATGCAAATATACGGATTATTATGTTTTGTTTTTCTCTTTGTAACCGAGGATACTCTGGTCGGCCATATGGCAATAAGCCTCACGCAACTTTCCTATCAGCGGGTCAGATACATCAAACATATAATCCTCAATTGATCTGACAGCCAGCACCATGGGCGATGTGCCTGTTATGAAGGCGGACCTGTAATTGCCTGCCTGACTGCTTCTGACCGCCTTATACGTAAGGGACATCTTTTTATCCCTTATGATCTGTGTCACATACTTCCGGGTAATGCCTGAAAGCACCATGCTGTCAGGAGCGGTGTGAATGATCCCGTCCCGGGAAATGAAGAATATATTTGATCTGCTTCCTTCAGTAATTAATCCTCTGTGGTTGACAAGAAGGGCTTCAAAGGCTTTACGCCTCTCGAGCTCTTCATTTACTGCAAGACGAAGCCTGGCATTCATGATCTTCACCCCCGGAGCCTGACGCTCGGCATGATAGAATATCAGGGGGACCCCTTCGCGAACCATTGCCTCAGTCGGATATGATGAATGTATATAGCAGATAAGCAACGAGTATTCCTTTCCGGTGAAGGTAACAGTCACCCTCACATTGATCTCATCATACCGTTCATGACTGACCAGTGAATTTAATCCATACCTTACCTGTGAAGCGATATCTGAACTGACCTTGTACCTCGTCAGAATCCCCTCTTCCAGCCTTTTCATGTGATCATCAAAAAAGAGCGGCACACCCTGACGTGTTCTGATTACCTCATAGAATGATACATCCCCTGATGTGAAATCGTTACTTTTAACCGCCGCAACAATATGTCCATCAAGAAAAATGCAATTGCCCACGCACTCCATTGCCATTTGCCAATTTTTGTCAAATTTATAAATAATCCGGAGCATCCTTAAAAGTAGTTATCTTAGCATTTTGCTGAAGGGATGTTCGCTGTCGTTGACATAGAGACAACAGGTGGAAGCGCAAGGCTTGAGAGGATTACAGAGATCGCCATTTACATCCATGACGGGGAACAAATCGTGGACGAGTATTCAACTCTCGTCAATCCCGAACGCAATATCCCGTACTTTATAACCTCCATGACCGGTATCACCAATGAGATGGTAGAGGATGCCCCAAAATTTTTTGAGGTAGCCCGTAAGATAGTGGAGATGACTGAGGGTCATATCTTTGTGGCACACAATGCGAGATTCGACTATTCATTTATCAGGCAGGAGTTCAGCATGCTTGGCTACAGCTTTAAAAGACCCATGCTTGATACGGTTGCCCTGAGCAGGAGACTCCTGCCTGGTCACAGATCATACAGCCTTGGTAATCTCTGCACTGACCTGGGGATAGAGATCCGGGGCAGACACAGGGCTGCCGGCGATGCGCTCGCAACGGTGAAGCTGCTTGAGATGTTGCTGGAAAAGGACAACTCACTCCTGACGGGAAGCCTGATAAGAAACAGGAAAGCGGCGAAGCTCCATCCCGCACTTGACCTCAGTAAGCTTAAGGATATACCCGAAGAGCCGGGGATCTATTACTTCCATGATGAGAAGGGAGAACTGATCTATGTAGGCAAAAGCCGTAACCTCAGCCAGAGGATAAGCTCACACCTCTCCAATAACACCTCGGCAAGAGAGATGGAGATGCGCTCAATGACTGCTGACATATCATGGGAGACTACAGGCAGTGAGCTGATAGCCCTGCTGATGGAGTCATCAGAGATCAAGAAGAACAAGCCGCGCTTTAACCGGGCCCAGCGACGGACAGGATTCCGGTGGGGAATTTACAGTCACACCGACGAAAAAGGATATATCAGGTTCTCATACAGGAATGTGAATGACGATGAGGTTCCTCTTTCTCTCTTCACCTCCCGTGACCGTGCACGGGGCAAGCTTGAACAGATAATTGATCAGTACAGCCTGTGCCAGAAGCTGTGCGGTCTGTATGAGACTGATGGCGCATGCTTCCACCACCAGGTAGGCCTCTGCAGGGGAGCTTGCTCCGGAGAAGAAGATCCGCGATCATACAATGAGAGGGCTCTTCTTGCCCTTGATGAATTCATCTTCAGGGAAAGGAATTTCTTCATTATAGACCGCGGACGCAACGCGGAGGAAAGAGCAGTGGTCAAGTTGGTCAACGGTAAATATGCGGGTTGGGGCTTCTTCAGCATCAATGATGTCGGATTCGGGCTGACCGCTGTGCATGATTGCATCAGACCAGAAACAGATAATCGCGACATACAGATCATCATAAAGGGCTACCTGAAAAACCACAGGGTAGAAAGAATTATTGATTTCTGACACTGCAGACCACTGTTCTTTTCTTAATATATTTGCTTCAATCAATAATGACCCGCCGATGTCACTTTTTACACGCACAACCAGGGAACTCACTGTAAGGATTGATGAATTCTTTGATACAATTGAGATTGGCATTCTGATCTTCAAGGAGGGCATCAAGGCATACGTCAACGGTGACACCAATGCATTCCAGAATCACCTTACCAAAATTGACGATCTTGAAGGTAAGGCAGACAAGCTTCAGAGAGCCATCGAGAATGATATGATAGTTCACTCTATCCTTCCCCAGCAAAGAAGTGAGATGGTGAAGCTTCTCTGGCAACTTGACGAGATCATTGACACAGCCAAGAAGTCGCTTAACGAGTTTTATGTGGAATTGCCTCACATACCAGCGTCACTGGCACATGACTTCATCTCCCTGGCTGAAGTGTCAGGCAATGCTGCAGAAGAGCTGATGCCGGCCGCCCGGGCCTTCTTCCGAGAACCTCACCTGGTGAGAGAAAAGCTTATCAGGGTCTATTTCTTCGAGAGGGAGACAGATAAGTCTGCCTTCCAGATGAAGAAGAAGGTGTTTCATGAGATGAATGACCTCTCGCTGGCAGAGAAAGCTCATATAAGATACATAACCCATCATATAGAGAATATTTCGGACTCCGCCCAGGCTGCAGCTGATCTCCTGGCATCAATGGCCATAAGGCAAATGCTCTGATCATGATCTTCCTCTTCCTCACCAGCGGCCTCTTTCTCGGATGGACTCTCGGAGCCAATGATGCTGCCAATGTTTTTGGCTCAGCCGTAGGATCCCGGATGGTCTCCTTCACCCGTGCCGCAGTGATTGCCTCCATCTTCGTCATCCTGGGAGCAGTACTCCAGGGAGCAGGCGCCTCAGAGACACTTGGCCGCCTTGGAACAGTCAACGCCATGGGTGGCTCATTCACCGTTGCCCTGGCCGCCGCCCTGACAGTATATTTCATGACCAGGGCAGGACTGCCCGTCTCAACCACCCAGGCAATTGTGGGCGCTATCATAGGCTGGAACTTCTTTACAAATAATGCAATTGACACACAGGCACTTACACAGATAGTAGCAACATGGATCACCGGCCCTGTTCTTGGCGCTCTTTTCGCATATGTTCTCTATCACCTTGTGAAGATCACCAGGAGAAGGATAAGAACACACCTCCTGAAATATGAGTCATGGCTGAGGTTCGGGCTGATGATTGCTGGTGCATTCGGAGCATACAGTCTGGGAGCCAACAACATAGCAAACGTAATGGGCGTTTTTGTACCAAGTATCGCACTGGAGACAACAGATTTTGGCATCTTCACTCTGACAGGACCACAACAACTCTTCTTCCTGGGGGCTATCGCCATCGCCGCCGGCATTCTCACCTATTCAAGAAAAGTCATGCAGACCGTGGGGGCCAACCTGCTCGAGCTCTCTTCCGAGGCTGCCTTCGTTGTTGTACTGTCTCAGGCACTGGTGCTATTCATATTCTCATCATCAGCACTCTCAGGATTCATGGTGAAGATCGGTCTCCCTCCCATACCCCTGGTTCCTGTCTCCAGCACACAGGTGGTGGTGGGTTCTGTTCTGGGAATCGGTCTTTACAAAGGGGTCAGGAATATTAATCTTAAGGTGCTGGGAGGAATCGCTTCAGGATGGATAACAACACCCGTTGCTGCAGGCGTGCTGGCCTTCCTGCTGCTATTCTTTGTCAAGAACCTGTTCGGCATTGACGTCGGACACTCCTTCAACCCTCCGGCTTCCACGGGAGAAGGAATAAGCACTGCAATGATCATAAGGTACAGTATCCCGGCGCTGCTGGCAGTCACAGCCGCATATCTTGTTTACCTCGTTCTCTCAGAAAAGAAGAAGACAGAACGATTAAACAAGGAATATTATAAATAGAAACCAGCTGCGCGTTTTACCAGGCTTGCAGGAAGGAATACTTCTTCCCATACTCCATCATCTGCCCGAGGTAATCTGAACAATACTCAATCTGCACATCCTTGACCCTTCCATTACGGTCGGTGATGGTTATCATCATGGGATTTACAAATCCGCTGTAGGGAGCCAGATTGAGTTTTGCATACCTGGCCAGTATCTCGGCATGAAGCTCCTGATCAATCTTCACCCCGTAGTTCTCAATCATCTCCTTGCCTGCGGCGAAGTCACCCTCTGACTTGATTCTCTGAACCTCCTTCAGCATCTCCCCGAAGAGCCCGCGCAGCTTCTCGTAGTCATTGACCCGGACGAAGGTCTTGCCATCACGCTTAACAACTTCAATGACATTCTCAGCCTTGCCCTTCTCATAAACCCAGTGTGCAATAGCCGACCGGCACCTCATATGCGCCTGTTCAATGTCCTTGCCGGGCTGTATCCTGACGATCTGTGTCAGGAAACCATTGCGGATGTAGTTGTCATACTGCGCTTTGGCTGGTTCGTCAGATGGCACCAGGCCTATCTCGGCCATCTTCGGGTCCATCATGAAGTAAAGGGCAAACAGGTCTGCTCTCATCTCCTCAAGGGGAGAGGCATAGTTTTTCAGAGCGTTGGGATCAGTGCCGGGAGCAAGCTTGCCGCTGGCATGACCTATGCATTCATGCATATCGGTATGGAGAGCGTCAGAGAGTGACCCGTATGTGACGGCCCTGTCAATCTCTGCCCGGTCGAAGGCAAACTCCTCCATGAATCCGCTGCCCCTGGCAACAATATCCTTGGCATCGGTGATATTGGCAAGCGTGACTGACTTTGAACCGGCTTCTGCCCTTATCCAGTTTGAGTTGGGCAGGTTAATGCCAAGCGGTGATGCCGGGTAGCAGTCGCCCCCGAGCATGGCCACATTGATAACGCTGGCTGCCACTCCGGTAACCTTTTCCTTGCGGTATTGGGGATCAACGGGCGAATGATCCTCAAACCACTGTGCATTTTCAGTTATGAGAGCCGTCCTCTTGGACGCCTCCGTGTCCTTGTACTGCACAACAGCTTCCCATGTGGCCTTCATGCCCATCGGGTCACCGTAAGTCTCAATGAATCCGTTGATATAGTCAACTGAAAGTCCCGTGTTGCCTGCCCACATGACATTGTAGTCATCCCATGTCCCGAGGTCAGCCGTCCTGTAATAGTCGATCAGCAGGCCAAGCTCCTCTTTCTGTGTCTCGCTGAGGGCTGCGTCGCGGGCTTTTTCCAGCCATAACACTATCCTTTCAATGGCGGGACCATACATGCCACCGCTCTTCCATGGGATCTCGGTTACTTTACCATCAATCTTTGTTACCTTCGAATTCAGGCCCCATGAGACCGGCCTCGGGTCAGAAGGATCAGCAATGGAGGCATAGTATTCTTCAACCTCCGCCTGGGTCACTCCCTCGTAGAAGTTGTTGGCAGAAGAGGTAATCATGTCAGTACCCTCAGTCTGGTCAACCTTCTTCGCGTAAAGCACCGGATCAAACAGTATCGGTGTAAGAAAGCTGGTCAGCTCATCAACCGTCTGATCCCCGGCCAATGGCAACCGCGCAACGTCTGAACCGCTTACCAGTTGAGCAAAGTAATCTTCTGAGAAACCTGGCACAAACTTGTCATTTGAATAATGATGATGTATGCCATTGGCGAAGAAGACCCGCTTTGCATATGTGATAAACGCTCTGTATTCATCACTCTCACGGTCGCCCCCGTAAGTATCAATTATAGCTTCAATTGTCTTGCGAATGAGCAGGTTATATTTAAAGTTCTGATCCCAGAGTATATCACGGCCACACAGTGCTGCCTCGGAGAGATAGTAGATGAACTCCTTCTCCCCTGCCGTCAGCTGGTCAAATGCGGGCAGGCGGTACTTAAGCACACTGATATCCTCAAATCTGTCAACCTCATAGGTAAATTCGTCATCAGCAGTCTCCTTCCTTTCAGAAGGTCCGCAAGAGGTAAAGAGAGCTGTTCCCATTAATGCAATCATTCCGGTTAAAATGTATTTCTTCATCTGTTAGTAATTTTATTCCAACGGTACAATGAACCCTCCCCTGTAAGGGAAAGGCCTGATGATGCAACTAAGGTAGTAAAAAGGTAAGTACTCTTCTCCATCACTCCTTACACTTTCTGCCAGGAACAAGTCCTGCGTGCTGAATCTGCCGACTGTCAGATGTAGGTTGCAGGCTGTTCTACAGGCCCAGCAGGTCCATCACCCCGTTGATAAATGTGAGAGGATGGGCCGGATTCCCGGGCACATAAAGATCGATGCGATGGTTTTTAATAAAATCTCTCTTCACAGCACTGCTGCCCTCGAAGAGTCCCCCGCTGATGGCATCTGTCCCACATAGAATGATGACCTTGGGCGAAGGGGTAGCCCTGTAGCATATGTCCAGCGCTTCTGCCATGTTTTCAGATACCGGGCCTGTGATCACAATGCCGTCAGCATGTCTGGGTGAAGCTACAAACTCAATCCCGTACCGGCCCATGTCAAAGTTCACGTTCCCGGCGGCGCCGAGCTCCATCTCGCATGAGTTGTCACCGCCCGCTGACACCTGGCGGAGCTTGAGTGACTTCCTGAAGAGTCGCCGCGTCTCTTTTTCTATTGCCTGTTCATTGACCCTGAGAGGACCCTCCTGTCCAGGCATTACAATGAGGTCTTCCCTCCTGGTGGCAGCTATCCGGTAGTCGTTTGTGAAACGGAACACTTCCGGGAATATCAATGCGCATTCGTTGCAGACGGTGCACCTTCCCAGATCAATAGAGCCGGTCTCGCTGTCGATGGCTGCTGTAGGGCACATATCTGCTGCAGCCTTAATCTGTTCCGGTTTTATTCTTCCAGAAATGACCGGTCTCCCCCGGAACCGTTCAGAAACAGGCTGGTTCCTTAGATCGGTTATATACTGTTTGCCGTGATCAGCAAGTATTTGCAGTTCCTTTCTCATGAATCAGTTTTGTTTTTGATCACAGGTCATGGCCGCAATATGAGAGATTGAAGCTCTTGTTGCATACAGGGAAGTCGGAGATCTCCTGACTTCTCACTGCCAGCGCCAGCGCCATCCAGTTGTGCATTGAAGGATCTTTTATCCTGTATTGCGTAATCCTGCCTTGCCTGTCAGTCAATGCCACATGGCAGATCTCACCACGCCAGCCTTCAGTTACCGAAACGGCCAGAGTGCCTGGCTTGAAGCTGGAATTATACACCGGCTTTCCCGTTTCCTTCACACCCTCTTTCCATGCATCAATGAGTTTGCGTATTAAGTATACCGATTCCTTTACCTCCAGAACGCGGAGCATACCGCGTGCAAGTACATCTCCGCTCTCAAGTATTACGGGAGCAACCTTAATGGTCCTGTAATACTGGAATGGATGAGTGGCACGGGTGTCACGGGGTATACCACAGGTACGGGCTGCCATGCCTACCGCCCCGATGACTGATGCCTGCCGGCAGGTTACGACACCTATCTCCTCAAAGCGACCCAGTACACTTGGCAGACTATAGATGCAGTCTGTAACATTACCATATCTCCTTTCAACCTCACCAATAACCTTTAAAATCTCCCGGGCGATATCTTCAGTAAGGGGGTAGTTTGACCCACCAGGTCGAACAAGACCCTTCCCAAAGCGGTTGCCGCACCAAAACTGTGTTGTATTGATCACCATTGTCCTCAGTGCCTCACAGGCTACCTGGCCGAGCTGATAAGCCACATCTCCGCAGAGGGCAGCAGTATCACCTATATGCACAGCTATGCGCTCCAGCTCCAGCGCTATGCACCGCTCTGCCTGAAGAGAGGCAGGAGGGTCAAAGCCTGACAGTGACTCAATAACCTGTGCATGAGCAAGGCCATGCCCCACAGCTGTGTCGCCTGCGATGTTCTCCGCCAGGATGGAACGACACAAACCATTATCCATAAGGGCAAACAGCGTCTCCACACCCCTGTGCTGGTACCCAAGCTGTATCTCCAGATGCAGCACCCTCTCCCCGTTACAGATGAAACGGAAGTGCCCGGGCTCTATCACCCCTGCATGGATGGGCCCCACACCTACCTCATGAAGCTCCTCCCCCTCCATTTTGTAAAACGGATAGACGGTCATTTCACTCAGCTTGTCAGCCCTCTCGTGCGGATACCTGACCGGCTTGAGCCAGGGATGGTCTTCAAATGCCACACCGTGGTATTCATACATCACACGCTCAAAAATATGCATTGCATAGCACCGGGCCGTAATGGACCGCAAGGGAGTGCCGTCGTCTCTCTTCTCATGGCTCAACAGCCTCACCATCCCTGATTCGTCATCAGCCATACAGCATATGAACTTCAGTCCTGCCTCTGTTCTGTAACAGAAATAGTTCAGGCAATGTAAATGTTCGTCTGAAAGCATCGCCGTCACTTCATCATAGAAGTGATCATAACCCAGTACCGGTATCCATGAAAAATCTGCCGGCACCGAGCCATTCATTACCTCTGTATACCTGTTGCTGCTCATCTTGTCTATTTTGGGAGTAAGGCTGTTCCCTGGCTGATCAGGTCAACAAGGAAAGGCGGCTGGTAAAAACAGATCACTATAACCATTGCCAGGAGAATAAACTGGCTGACCGTCTCCACCGGATTAACGCTTCCGGGAATCCTCAGATCTCCATCATTCCTTGGGGAGGAGAAGTTAACATGCATTATCCTGATGCTCATGGCGTAGATAATGAAGCACAGAAGGATTATCACAGCAACGAGTACAAACCACTGTCCATTCTCCACCATAGCTCTGAAGATCATCAGCTCGGGAATGAACATCCCAGACGGAGGGATGGCCAGAATGCATACCATCCCTGTCATCAGCACCATGGCTCCGGCAGGATAGAGTTTCATATACCGGCCGCTGTCATCAAGCCTGAATGTGTGCAGTATCCTTGAAAGCTGCCCCATCTGGTAGAACAGACTCGACTTGGCAAGGGAGTGAAGGACAATAAGAAGTAAAGCTGCATAATAGCCATACCCTCCTGCGCCTATGGCTATAGCCACCAGACCCATATTCTCCAGGCTTGAGTAGGCCAGCATACGCTTTAGGTGCTTTGCCTTCAGCATGTAACCCGCGGCAATCAGCAGTGAGAGCAGTCCGGCCAGCACCAGAACATGATTCATGAAGGCAAGTACAGATGTATTGGAGAAGAGAGTGTAAACTCTGTATATGGCAAGGAATCCAACATTCATAAGCGTGGTGGAGATGAGTGCGCTTACCGGCGGAGGGGCAACCGAGTGGGCGTCAATTGTAACCGTATGCATCGGGAAGAGCCCCATCTTGGTACTGAATCCCACCAGCACAAATATGAAAGCAATCTTGAGGTAGAGCGGATTGGCATGGCTGATGACCAGCCCGAAGGAGGTAAATGAAAGGTTAGGTGCATCACCACGGCCATAGATGAACCCAAGAAAGAGAATACCAAGGTATGCAAGAGCTATCCCTGTGGAGCAGATGAATACATACTTCCACGTAGCCTCCAGCGCCATCTCGGTGCGGTCATGGTAGATCAACACCGCTACAGCAAGAGTTGTGGCCTCCACAAAAATCCAGAGTACAGTCATGGTATTGGCCAGGTATGCACCTGCCATAAAAGTCATCAGAGCTATCAGCCCTGAATGGTAGATATTGAATCGCTTTGCTGTGTCTTCCCTGGTAGAGATAAAACCATGACAGACAGTGGGCAGGGTTAAAAGTGCCAGGACAGAGAGGAGCAGCATCGCAGTGCTGTCATAGGTGAAATAAACAAGCTCAGTACTCCCCCTGTTGATCCAGGCATGTACGGTCAGAGCTATCAGAATAGCAGCATAAGCAAGGGTCAGGGTCATGGTAACGACCCTGCTGCGCGAGAGGAGGATCACTCCACTCAGCAGCATTGATATTATGAAGAAGAACAACAGTATCATCCCTAGTCTTTTAACATGGTAAGCTCATTGGTGTGAGGCTTGAGCCGCAAACCGAAAAAGCCCAGTATAAGTACACCCACAAAGAGGTCAAGAAGTATCCCTATGTTAATGAGCATCGGCATCTCGTTACCCACTGCAAGTGAAAAGAGAAAAACCGCGTTCTCAACCACCAGAAATCCTATCAGGTGTGATATGATAAGTTTGTGCGTCACAATCAGCAACAACCCGGTAAAAAGAGTGAAGAGTGCTATCCCCAGGTATATAGTGTTGATGAATGGATTGACGAGGATCATAGCCAGGATAACGCTAATGGACAACCCGATTATAGAAAAGAGGATAAGGTAGAAGCCGGGCACCGCCTGGCGATGCACCCGGGTGACCCCTGACCGCCGGATTATCCTGCTAAGCAGATAAGGCAGGAGAATGGTCTTAAACAGGAGCGTCTCAGCCACTATGAAGAGCAGGTTGCCGAGGTTAACCTCCTTCAGTTCAAACACCGCTATACCGCATAACAGCAAACCCTGCAGCGCCACCAGCCTGACGTAGGTGCTGAGCCTCTCAGCCGAGGCAAAGTAGATCAGGGTGATCGCAAATATTACTATCAGATAGTTGACCATCTCGTTCAGGCAAGTTTCTCAGTCAGTATCAGGATTACCAGGAATGCTATCAGTGCAATAGCGGAAAGGGTAAAAATAAATTTGGGATTCTTGTTCATTTTGTTTCGTGCCCTGAATGATTCAGCAAAACCTATCACAACAGCAAAGAGACCCTGAACCGCAAAGAAGAGTCCGGCCTGAAGGAATACGTTCCATCCTGCCGGCACAACGAGATTGTAGATGAGAGATCCGTAGAGTGCAAACTTGAGATAAGTGCCAACGTGGATCAGAGCTTTGTCAAAACCGCTGTGGTCAAGTATCATGACCTCATGGATCATAGTCAGTTCCAGGTGTGTCTTCGGGTCATCCACCGGAAGTCTGCTGCTCTCAATCATTGCTATCTGCACCAGAAGATACGCCCCTATAATACTGTAAATCAGCACATAATCATTACCTGTGATATAGAAATGATTAAATATCACTGAGAATGAGGTATATCCGGTGAACATTGCGAAGGTTGCCATAAGAATGAAGAATGCCGGTTCAACGAGCATTGAGAAGAGGGCTTCGCGACTGGCTCCCATACCTTCAAAACTGCTTCCTGTATCAAGCGCTGCAACTATTGTAAAGAACCTGCCCAATGCCAGCAGGTAAGCAAAAAAGATGAAATCGCCCTCAAACGAAAGTAGAGCCTTCTGCTCGGCGAAGGGAAGCAGTAGCATGGCGCCTGCCACCGTGACAAGGGTTACTGAAGGGGCAATGCGAAATATCAGTCCTGCCGTGTCACTGAAGATGCTTCCTTTCCTGAACAGCACCGCAATATCCTTCCATGGCTGGAAAATGCCAGGTCCTTTACGCCCGGAGGCAATGCTCTTCGTCCGGAGTATGATACCCGGAAAGAAAAGGGCTGCAACCGCTATCAGTATAAATCCTGCCATAATCAGATAATATTGAGTATCGCCAGCAGCAATACCAGCAGCATGAAGATAAAGGCATAGAGTATGTAGTGCCTTATCTGGCCAGTCTGCATAACGGCTATCTTCTTCAACAATCCTGAGATCATGTCAACGGGCTTGTCAATCAGGTTCCTCTTGAACAGGTCATCGCTGTGCGATACGAACCGTCCCTTCTCCGGGAAGATATCCTCCTCCCCTGGTTCTTCTATCTCCTTTTGGGTCTGTAGTACCGGTTTTGCTATATGGTTATAATTGTATGCAAAAGATGTTGCCGTATACTGTTGTCTCGGGGTAACAGCCGTGTAACCGCATCCCCATGTGGGTCCGCTCTCAACCACCCTGCGGCCAAGATGATAACGTCGATAGAGGAGCAATGCGGCCAGGGAAAAAACAAAAATACCACCTGCCAGGCTTATCTGCCAGAGATTGGTAATAAATGCACCGGATACCATTGACAAGGCTCCAATGTCCCAGGTACGGGACACAATCCCGAATACAGGTTTTACTGCAAGAGGCGAACTAAGCCCGATGACCAGCATGAGAGCCACAGTAATGAACTGGGGAATGATCATAGATTTGCTTACTTCTGAGGCATTACGCGCACTGTCAGACCTGGGCTCCCCGAGGAATACTATGCCAAACGCCTTGGTGAAACAGAAGATGGCCAATCCTCCTATTAGCGAAAGAGCTGCTATAGATCCAACAATAAGTATTGAATGGTTTAATGATGCTCCAGGGAGACTGTTGAACATCCCCATGTAGATAAGATATTCCGAGATGAAACCGTTGAAGGGAGGTAACCCGCATATGGCCAATGACCCTGTAAGAAAAAGTAATGCGGTCCATGGCATCCTCTTCATGAGACCTCCCGTCTGTTCCAGGTTGCGTGTATGAGCAGAATGATAGACTGACCCGGCATTGAAGAAGAGAAGAGATTTGAAAAGGGAATGGTTAAGCACATGCAATACCCCTCCGGCAAATCCAAGCAAGGCAAGGGTTTGACTGCCAACAGCCAGTCCAATGACACCAAGACCGACACCTATACCTATGATGCCTATGTTTTCAATGCTGTGGTACGCAAGCAGCCTCTTCAGGTCGTGCTGCACGATAGCCATCATGACCCCCATGACACCTGAAAGCAGGGAGACCAGCAGGATAATGACGCCAGTTATCAACAGGTCAGACTGCATTGAGACCAGCACCCGGATTATGCCATAGATGCCCATCTTGATCATCACTCCTGACATCACTCCGGAGACATGTGAAGGGGCAGCCGGGTGCGCCTCAGGCAGCCATGTGTGAAGTGGTATAAATCCGGCCTTTATGGCAAAACCGGCAAAGAAGAGCAGAAAGAGAGGCAGGTTGCGGTATGAGGAAAAAAACCTATCAAGGGCATCGAAGCTCATCTGCCCGGTGGCTTTATGCACAAGAAGGAATGCAACCAGTATGAAGAACATCCCTGCATGCATCTGGATAAGATAGCTTATCCCGGTCTTCAGAATGCTCCTCTCCCCGGCATCAAAGATCACCAGTAAGAAGGAGGAAAGCGCCATTATCTCCCAAACGATAAGAAAAGAGAGTCCGTCACGGATCATCACAACCATCAGCATTGACAGCCAGAGCCAGAGATATGAAAAATAGTGGATTGAAAACCTAAGGGCATTCATCCTCTGTTTATATGGTTCAAGATACCCCCGGGCATAAAGGAAACCCGTCAAAACGGTGATATTGATAACGAGAATGAAAAAGGCTGAAAGGGAGTCAATCACAAGCACTATACGGGTACCGGCGGATGGGATAAGGAGAGGTATCTCCCTGTTTTGTGCCGCTCCTGACATGACACCGGCACTCCATGCTGTAGTAAGCGCAATCCCCGCTATGATAAGACCGAGGGTGAGATAGTACTTCCACGATTCAGGAACTGCAAATACCAGCAGTGACAGCAGCAAAATGACCAGAAAGCCTGTTGAGCTAAACATTAAAAGGGAAATTTGCCCGCAAATGTAAAAAATATATCTCCTGATTATACTCTTTACAAAATATATGTCAACTATAAGAAATTAAACCTCAAGCTGGACCTCAGTGGCATGGAGTTTAAGCACTTTTGTGTTTCCTCCTGTTGCCAGGTTCGGATCAAAGGGAGTATTGTTTTTCCATGAACCGCAGGTAAAGTCAGGGACATTTATGGAGGCCGACCTGTTGGCCACTGACCACTCGCTCAGTGGAGTGATCACGCTCCAGAGGGCTGCGTCATATACATCCTGGTCAAGAGGCAGTCCGTTGCGCAGACAGTCTATCAGCCGCCAGTCCATGATGAAATCCATGCCGCCGTGGCCGCCTATTGCCCTGGCCATCTCTCCAACCCTCTTTACTATCTCCGGCGTGTATTGCTCTTCCAATGCTTTCTGATCTTGTGGTGACATCCACGTGTGTCCCAGTGCTATCCTGGCAGGTGAGGGATATTTCTGTGCAAATCCTTTGGTGCCGCTGAGCAGGTGTATCCTGGAGTATGGCCTTGGGCTTGAGACATCATGCTGGATCATTATGCTCCTTCCCAGATTGGTCTTTACAAGCGTGGTGTTTATGTTTCCCCGGTATGCTTTCCCTGCATATGGAGCATAGAACGGATCCTCCCCGGCCAGTTGCTTCAGATCCTTTCCCATTACAAAATCATTGGACGAGAGTGAGGTAAGGTAATCCATTCTGTCTCCCCTGTTTATATTCATGATCTGGCAGATGGGCCCCAGCCCGTGAGTAGGATAGAGATTTCCGTTGCGAACATTCTCCTTCAGCCTCCACATGTCGGCATAACCGTTCTTGTCATAAGTCCAGTCCCATCGCAGGTCATGTATGTAGGCTCCCTCACCGTGCACAATATCTCCAAAAAGCCCCTGGCGAGCCATGTTGAGCGTAAGAAGTTCAAAGAAGTCATAGCAGCAGTTTTCAAGCTGCATGCAATGCTTCCGGGTTCGCTCAGAGACCTCAACAAGCTGCCAGCATTCATCTACTGTCTTTGCAGCCGGGACTTCCAGTGCCACATGCTTTCCGGCCTCCATGGCATAGGTTGCCATAGGCGTGTGCCACTCCCAGGGAGTGCATATATAGACCAGGTCAATGTCCGGATCATCACACAGACCCTTCCATGCCTCCCCGCTGCCACTGAAGCTTCTTGCCTGAGGCAGTCCGAACCTGGAGAGAAGAACCTGGATTTTATCAACCCTGTCATGGTACTTGTCACACAGGCCGGCTATCTCCACACCCTCAATATGTGCCATTCTTTCAACCGCACCCGGTCCTCTCATCCCAAGGCCGATGAGACCTACCCGCACCTTATCAAGCGGGGGTGCGGCATAACCTGACATATTGAATCTCTGGGTATGAACTGTTTCTGCAGCCTCCCTTACGACGGCCATTGCTTCTTCTTTCTTTGCACTCCGGGAACACGCAGTAACCGCTGAGGCAGTAATGGTTCCTGCCCCGGCAACTGCAGCAGTGCGGAGGAAATTCCTGCGATTAGTTTTCATGGGTGCGGGTTAATTAACTATGGTATTATGTATGCAATATACAAACTTCCCCGTTTCAATCTACTGATTGTTCAGTGGTCATTTATTCACTGCTGAACCGCCTGCACCCCTATACTGCTAGCACCGGATCACCGGTGGCTGCAGGTAAACAGATCTGATTATTCATCAGGCACCGGCAAAGTCATTTGTCTTCATTCTCCTGAGTCTTTCCCCTTTTCCGAATGATATCTCCTGCCACCGATCCTGCCAGATAGCCCAGAACAGCACCCCATGGCACCATCAGGTACCAGTTAGACTTAATGGCACACGTACCTGAAAGGCAGCCCACATATTTCCAGTATATGAATCCTCCTGCAGCGCCAACGAGCGTGCCAACGATCTCAGGAAGGAATTTTTTAATAAAGGCTTTGTTCATCTATTTGATTTTGACTTTACAACACTTCTGATAAGCTCCCGTTCCCCTTCTTTCTCTCTCTCCCAGTTAAGCTCCCTGCGTGCTTCCACGGCATTCTCCTTCAGCGATGAGAGCAGACGCGGATCATCAGCCAGCAGTTGAAGTTCACAGGCTATGGATTCCGGTGTCACCGCCTCCAGCACTTTTCCGCAGCCGTACTTTTCAACCAATGCAGCCACTTCGGGTAATGGCGAGACCAGTGCCGGTATCCCGGCGGCAATGTAGTCAAAAAACTTATTGGGAAGGCTATAGCGCTGGTTGACGCATGTATCTGTATCAAGAGACAGGCCCGCATCACAGCACATCGTATATCGCATCATCTCTGCCCATGGCATCCTCGGGAGGAATATGATCCTGCTGCCAGCCGGGGATGAGCAGGCATCCCTGCGCAACCTTTCAATAATATCACCTGTACCCACCACAAGCAATCGCACCCGCTCAGTCAAACTCATCGCGGCTAGCAATTGTCCGGCTCCCCTGCCCTCATTCAGACCCGAACCCTGTATGATCACCAGCATCTCTTCATTCAACGCACCCAGTTCACTTCTCTCATGTGGTATCAGGTGAGTGACATCAGGTGACACATTCCTGACTACAAGCGGATCAACGTCATACTCTCGCCTGTAGAGATCAGCAATGGAGGCGCTCACCGTGATCATGTGATCTGCCCGGGGCACGATAATCCGTTCGGCACTCTTCCAGAGAAAGTGTTTGAAACGCCTCTCTTCCAGTCCATACTGCCCGGTAAAATACTCATGCGAATCGTAGATCAGAACAGCTCCAGATAACCTGGAAACAAGATAACAGGGAACCAGCGTGTCAAGGTCTGATGCCACAATAATTTCATAACCCCTGAACAAAAGCCTGAAAAATAGCAGGATATTAAAAGAGAGATACATTAAAGGTCCCTTCCTGAAAGGGATTCTCAGAGTGGTTGTCTTTACCCGTGGGATGCTGACCGGAATGGTGGTGCCCGAGTAGCGGCCTACAACCGTTGTATCAAGTCCTTCTTCATCCATGAGCAATGCCAGTTTCCTTACTCTCATGTCAGTTGACAAATCACTTATTACAGCAATTACTGCTTTCATTCCTATATTGTGAGGCACCCTGAAGAAGTACTCAGTTTACCATGGCGGTTGAAAGATACGAAAGAATTATTTTAGCTATGTTTGCATATTCTTATTACGTTTCATGGACAAATCTCCAATCAAACACAAGGTACATCTCGTCAGTTTCAACATACCCTACCCGCCTGATTACGGTGGCATAATGGATGTTTTTTACAAGATCACAACCCTGAAGAAAGAGGGGATCGGAGTGATTCTGCACTGCTTCGGTTACGGCAGGGGCCGATCACGAACCCTTGAAAGAGAGTGTCTCAGGGTACATTATTACCGGCGTGAACTCAACCTGTTCCATCTCTTCCGAAAGGAACCTTTCATAGTATTGTCGAGAAAGAACGATCTGCTCCTGAAAAACCTGACAGAGGACAGTCACCCTATCATTTTTGAAGGACTTCACACAACTCACTTTCTTGACGACCCGGGATTGGCTGACCGGGTAAAGATGGTCAGGACCCATAACATTGAGCATGTCTACTACAGGAACCTGGCATTAAGTGAGACCAATTTTTTCAGGAAGTATTATTTCAATTCAGAAGCCAGGAAGCTTGAGCGATATGAATCAAAGCTGGCAGGCGCCACAAAACTGTTGTCCATCTCTCCCGGTGACACAGAATATTTCAGCAACAGGTACGGCAATGCTGTATTTGTGGGGCCGTTTCATCAGGGTAACGGGTGCCGTTCCATCCCCGGCAGGGGCGAATATGTCCTGATGCATGGTGATTTATCCACAGCAGAGAATAACTCAGCGGCAATGCTGATTCTCAGGGAGGTTGCTCCTCAATGGAAATATAAAACCATACTGGCCGGTAAGAGACCTTCGGCTGAGCTTATCAGGGCAGCGTCATCCATGAGACATGTCAGGCTTGTTCCGAATCCGTCAATGAATCAGATGAATGAGCTGATAGCAAACGCGCAGGTATGTCTGCTCAATGCATCGCAGCCTACAGGGATGAAGCTGAAGCTAATCAATGCCCTCTCTGCCGGTCGTCATGTGATTGCCTCCCGGGAGGTCGTTTCAGGAACCAGTCTAGAGAGTCTGTGCAATATTGCAGAATCGCCTGAAGAGTGGATCAGTCTCACAAGAAAACTGATGAAGGAGGAGTTCACTGAAGAGATGAGGCAGGAACGCGACCGACATCTTCATATGGTGGCCGATAACGCAGTCAACGCAAAGAGGATCATCGATACAATGAACAATTCAGACGCCTCAGGCTGAGCCGGAATTTCGCTTACACATTCTGGCAACTACAGTAAAGGCAATGCAAAAACATAACCTACTGGTATATTCTTCTCCTGTTCAGTTCCCTCCGGTATGAAGCAGCATACCTGTTATGCTCAGCGAGAGTGCGCGAGAAGTGATGATAACCTGTACCGTCAAACCTGGCAACGAAGAAAAGATATTCATGTCGTTCAGCCTTGAGTACCGCCTCAATTCCGCTGCGTGACGGGCAGCGTATCGGTCCCGGTGGCAGCCCCGGATACATGTACGTATTGTAGGGTGAATCAATCTCCAGGTGTTTGTTGAGAATCCTGCGCAAGGAGAAATCACTCATTGCATACTTGACAGTAGGGTCAGCCTGCAGGGGCATTCCCTGGCGGAGCCTGTTGATGTAGACGCCGGCAATACGCGGTTTCTCATCCTCCCTTGAAGCCTCCTCATCTACGATTGATGCGAGAATGGATACTTCCATGGGGCTGAGACCCTGCTCCTCTGCCAAAGCCTTCCGCTCATCGGTCCAGTAATCACGGTACTCACGCAACATGCGCCGGTAGAAACCCCGCGCATCTTCAGACCAGTAGAGCTGATAGGTATCGGGAATAAAGACAGAGATCAGTGTTCTGACATCAAACCCGTCATCGGCGTAGTTGGATTCGTCTGCGAAGAACGCTGACAATGATGCCGAATCAGCCTCAATCTGGCCGCCTACTCTTCCTGCAAGCTCATCAAGTGTCCGGATATTATTGAAGGTAACATTGACAGGCGACTGCCTTCCGGAGCGCAACAGGTTGACCATATTGTTATTGCTCATCCCCGGCTCAATGACATATGACCCCGGCTTCACACTGCGCCCGAACGATTTTAGTTGTGAAGTAATAACAAAACTGTTCCTGCTCCGTAGTATACCTGCGTTCTCAAGGGTATCAACAAGTGCACTGAAGTCGGATCCTGCAGGAACAAAGATCCTCACCGGCTCTCCGGCCTTTACATTCTGCCTGAGGACTATTGCCCAGAGAGCAATCGTCAGAACAAATCCAGCAAAAAGAACTATATAGAATATTGTCAGAATAAGTCTCTTCATAGTGTTTTGATCTAATAGAGCGGTCCGAATATCCGTGCAACAGACTCTTTATATCTCTGCCGCCTTGATCTCAGCATCCACTCCTCAATTTTAACTTCTTCACAGTTACTGAGATCCTCGGCAAAGAGTACTCCAAGCCTTAGTGCAAAATCCTCATCATAGATGAGTGCCGTCACCTCAAAATCAAGGTCAAAACTTCGTACATCCACATTGGGTGATCCCACAGAAGAAAAAATATTGTCTACCAGAAGATATTTTGAATGGATGAATCCGTTTCGGTAAAGGAATATCCTGACTCCGGCTTCAAGCAGTTCATATATGTATGACCGAGTATTCCAGTTTGCAATGATTGAATCAGTATACTCCGGGAAGATCATCCTTACATCAACTCCACTGAGGGCGGCAGTTTTCAGGGCTGCCAGCAGGCTCTCGTCAGGGCTGAAATAGGGTGAGGTGAGATAGATTGAGGTTTTTGCAGTGGCAATAGCTGAAAAATATACCTGCATTATTGTTGCCCAGTCAGTGTCCGGGCCGCTGGAGGCAACCTGCACCAGGCAACGGTGGCCGGTGAGTGAGACATGCTCCGGTGAACCATCCGGAGGCAACTCCTCGCCACTGACAAAATCCCAGTCGGCAATGAACACCCTGTCAAGGGCTGCCACAGCCTCACCCTCAAGCCTGAGGTGGGTATCAATCCAGGGCCCGAGGTCTGGCAGACCATGCAGATACTTGTCCGCAATATTCAGTCCGCCGACAAATCCGACCTTTCCGTCAACCACCAGTATCTTGCGGTGGTTACGGTAGTTGATCTTGCTGGAGAAGCTCGGGAAGCGGACAGGATGGAAGGTGTATATCTCCACACCTGATTCACGCATCCTTTTTATGTATGGCTTCCGTATGTTCCAGCTTCCCACATCATCATAGATAACCCTGACCCTGACTCCTTCCTTCGCCTTGCGCATCATCAGTTCACTGAATTCCATCCCCAGGGTATCAGGCTCAAACCGGTAAAACTCAAGGTGGATAAACCTGTTGGCTGATGCAATAGCATCAAGCATGGCAGGGAACGTCTGCCGTCCATTGACAAGCAGGTCAATCCTGTTGTCAAGGGTTAAGATCGACCTGTTGTTCCTGAGCATGAGGCGTATAAGATGCTCCTTGGACCTGACCGCAGCACTCTCATTGGAAAGAATATCGGAGAGCAGTGCAAGCTGACGATCAGCATTATCAGCCAGCCTGGCCCTGTCAGCCATGCTCTTGCGACTGTAGATACGCTGTTTGCGGTAGTTCCTGCCGAAAAAAAAGTAGATTATCACACCAACAACGGGAACAAAAAGAATCACCAGAAGCCATGACAGGGTTTTTACGGGATTCCTGTTCTCAAAGACAATCATAAGACAGATGGCAAAGACGGAGACAAGGTAAACTACCGTCAGTATGTTCTTCAGAACGATTATAGTATTACCTGCCAGAATCATAGGGGCTCCGTTCACTTGCTTCCGTAAATATAAAAAAAAACTCTTCCGGAAAACGCGGAAGAGTTCTCTGTGATGTCTGAGAGATCAGAACATCAAGCCAACATGTACAAGGATTGCTCCCGTTCTGTCGTCAAGATTAAATGTCTGGTCGCCAATCTCAATCTCATCCCCGAACTGGTTCAGGTTACCCTCATATCTCAGGTCAAAGCTGAGCCTTTTGAGCAGATCAAAACCTACGCCTGCCTGGTAACCAAAGGTAGCCCTCTTGTAGGTGGCTCCCTCAATAATCTCTTTCGGATCAGTGATCATGACTGATGCAGCCGGACCGGCATTGAGTCTCAGCGGTCCTACCTTTACTCCCAGGAGGACCGGAATATTGAGCTTGTTGAACTTCTGACTGTAAATTTCAGCTGCACCTCCGGCCTCCACATCCTCATAGGTTACGGAGTTGGTGGCTGTGGCAAGAAGAAGTTCCGGCTGGATATAAAATCCTGAAAAGGAAGCTCTCATGAAGACACCTCCCTGGAATCCCCACTCAGCATCCTTGGCATTCTGGAGAATAACATTAAAGTTTGTACCCTGGAAGGTCTGGTCGGTAAAAGTGAAGTCTGTACTTGCCCCTGCCTTGATCCCGAATTTAACCTGGGAATATAGCGGAGCCGCCAGAACCAGCGCAAGAATGATGACAATGAACTTTTTCATTTCTTTCAGTTTTAGTTAATAGAACAGTAGTTGTTGTTCTGATTAACGCAATAAGTGGGCCAAAGGTTGCAGAGAACAGGTTAAAAGATGTTCTTTTAATGCTTTTTCCCGAGCTCGGAGAAGATAATTTCTTTCATTTTATCAAACTCCCCGCGCTCGAAGAGGCGGGTCAGAAAGATTATCTTGCCATTGCGGTCAATGATTACATTGCGTGTCACGCCTGACTGCTTTTCGGCATATAAACCGAATATCTCCGCTCCGGGATCAAGGGCCAGAGGATATGTTATTTTCATGTCAGAAGCAAACTTACTGACCGTTGACAGTGGCTCATCACGGTCAATGCCAATGACAGCCAGCCCCTTTTGCTTACCGGGAAGCCATATCTCCTCCTCGATGAATGGCATCTCCCTGCGGCAGACACTGCACCAGCTGGCTGTGAACTGCAGCATCACAACCCTGCCACGCAGCTCGGAGAGCCTGTAACTCCGTCCTCCCGCTTCATTGATGGTGAAGTCAGGCGCCGGATCTCCAACCTTTACCAGGTAGTTGTGTTCATAAACCTGCTGCCCGTTCAGCAGAGTAGTCAAAAATAACATTGTCAAGCCTGCGATAAGCCGGTATCTCTTCATGGCCACTCTATTTAAGCCCCCAAACTTACAAAAAGCGGAGCATAATACTGATATGCGATATATCATACTGATTCAATGTCGCTGAAGTGCATATTTAGTGGTGTCATTCTTCCGGCACTCCGGATGATGGTCACTCTTCCTCCTCAACCATCTCAAGGTAGCTTCTGGATTTCTGCAGGTCAAGGTAACCCTCTTCTGTCTCCATGAACCCATACTCAAAGCAGTAAGACCATCTGGCCCCCTCCCTCGTTTCAACAAGATGTGTAAAGAATGTAAAGTTGTAACCCTGGGCTATAAGGGCATCTCTGTGAATATGGTGATGACCGTCTTCATACAGGTCAGCCAGCACCTTCCGGTTGCGCCTCAGCTGTGAATGGACATTACGAACATAATTGTTCTGATCTCTGTTAATGCGGTTATTGTAATTATTACGGCACTGGTCAGAACAGAATTTCTTGTCAGACCGTCCAAGGAGCCTGGCTCCGCAGTCAAGACATACTCTTTCCACAACAGAATGTTTTCATAAAGATATAAAAACTTTAAGTTCAAACAGACCTTATCAGTCTGATTATTATTCTGAAAAGCGTTTACAAACGGATATAAACGATTCCTAAACGGATAGAAATGTTTATTAACCGGATCAACCGCCGGTCATAGTGCAAATTTGTATCGTTAACAGCATTACTAATTAAAAACAAAAGGTCATGAATGGATTAAGAAACAAGGTACAACTGATCGGTCGTCTGGGTCAGGATCCGGAGGTCAAAACGCTTGAAAGCGGGAAGAAGGTTGCTCACTTCAATGTGGCAACCAAAGAGAGTTACAAAAATGCCGAGGGTACAAAAATTGATGAGACTACCTGGCACAGTATAGTTGCATGGAACGGCCTGGCAGAACTCTCCTCCAGGTTTCTCTCCAAGGGCCGCGAGGTATGCATTGAGGGTCGGATAGCCTACAGAAGCTATACCGACAAGACCGGTATTCAGAGGAATGTCACCGAGATAGTGGCCACTGACCTGGTCATGCTCAGTTCAGGGAACAGGTCTCGTGAGTTGATATCTGACGAGACGGATGTAACCAGTGTTGTTGAACCGGCAGCCGACAGTGACCCAGTGGGACGCATCGGCAAGAACCGGGGCAAATAGTACCGGGCAGGTGATCGTCAACGGCAGTAATGTGTGACCGAGGGGGCGGACAGAGGGGAATGAGTGTTTCGCTGGCAGGTCCCGGCAGAGTGCCGGGACCTGTTTGCTCCCAGCATGTCAATCTGTTTATTCCCGGCAGAACAAGGCACAGGGTACCACCCTACCTGCCTGCGGCATCTCTGCCGGCACGCAATGCCTTGAGATTGACCTCAACAACCTCGTCGCCCTTGCGGCCAAAAATCTTTCTGACTGCACCCTCAAGCGCTGTAAATGGCATGGAGATAAATGAGGATGCTGCTCCGAGGATCACCATGTTGCCTGATCTTGATGAACCGAGATCCCTGGCTATATTGTCAGCATCAATAACAATGGTGTTACCGGCTTTCCCCAATTCAGTCATAACCTGTTCATTATCAGGATAATCAGGAATATTCACAAACGGGACCGAGTTGGTCACCAGCCAGCCGCCGGAGGCAAGCCAGGGAAGATAACGAAGGGCTTCCATCGGTTCAACACTGATGATCAGATCCGCACCGCCATGCGGAATCAGGTCTGACCAAATCTCCCTGTCAGAGAGTCTCAGATGTGATTGCACATCACCTCCTCTCTGACTCATTCCATGCACCTCAGCCTGTTTGAGAAATAGATTCTGTTCCACGGCAGCAAGCCCTATGGTGGCAGCAATGGAGAGGATACCCTGTCCTCCCACACCTGCCAGTATAATATCACACTTCATACTATTTTCCTGATTTGTTTTTATCAGCCGCTTCGGCCTTCTTTCTTCGTGATGCTGTCTGAATACACTCACGCCTGGCCAGGATTACCGAAAGACCCTTATGGTACAGCTCGGTCCGGATAATGGCTTTGTTTTCCTCATGATTTTTACGCAGGGGTACAATTACCTTAAGATGATGCGGATCAACCCCCAGCCCCAGGCAGATACTCTCAAGCCTGTCAGTGGCCTGTGACTTTTGCCCGCCGGTCATCCCGGTAGTTGAATTGTCTGAGATGATCAGTGTAATGGGCGAGTCTTTGATCACTGCGTCAAGCAGGCCTGTCATCCCGGAATGAGTAAAGGTGGAGTCACCAATTACTGCCACGGCCGGAAAGAGTCCGGCATCGGCAGCGCCGACAGCCATGGTAACTGATGCTCCCATGTCTACGCATGAGTTGACCATGCTGTATGGAGGCAAAGCTCCCAGTGTATAGCATCCGATGTCGGAAAAAACCCTCCCCGGTCCTGCCTCTGTCATCACCTCCGCCAGGGCCGAGTAGAGGTCAGCATGCCCGCACCCCTTACAGAATGATGGAGGGCGCTGACGAACCACTGAAGGAACATCCTTGCCTGTCGAAGCCTCCAGGCCCAGTGCCGAGGCAACAATGGAGGGATTAAGCTCCCCGTCACGTGGAACGGTGCCATCCATACGGCCAAGAACAGTCACATCCCTGTCCAGAAGCCCTCTCAGGTGCTCCTCGATTACGGGATAGCCTTCCTCAAGTACCAGCACCCTGTCACTCCTTGCCACAAGGGCCTCAACCTTATCCCTGTTAAGCGGATAAGATCCGACAGATAGAATACTGTACTCTCCTGATCTGTCACCTATATTCTCCATCAGATAGTTATAGGCGATGCCACAGGCAATGATGCCCATCTCCCTTCCTCTTCCCTCAGTGAGCCTGTTGTTTCCTTCAATCACTGGATCATCATGCAGCTTCTCATACACACCGGTGAGCCTCCTGTACTGTTTTCTGGCTATAGCCGGCAACAGGACGAACTGCCTGGGATCGGAAGGGAGTGTGAGGCTGTTCTGCCCTGCCTTCTCCCTGGTTCTGACGGCTGACCTTGAATGAGCCAGGCGGGTAGTGATCCTGAAGAGCACCGGAAGCCTGTACTTCTCAGATAATGCAAACGCATCAAAAATCATGTCATAGGCTTCCTGCTGGTTCCGGGGTTCGAACACCGGCACCATGGCGAACCTGCCATAGAACCGGGAGTCCTGTTCATTCTGGGAGGAATGCATAGACGGGTCATCGGCGGCAACCACCACAAGACCTCCGTTCACTCCCGTCACTGCCGAATTAATAAAGGCATCAGCTGCCACATTCAATCCAACGTGCTTCATGGCTACCATGGCTCTCTTGCCGGCATAGGACATACCCAGGGCTGCCTCCATGGCAGTCTTCTCATTGGATGACCATTCCCTGTGCACCCCGTCGGCAGCAGCCTGCCGGGAAACCTGGATGTACTCCATTATCTCCGTTGACGGCGTCCCCGGATAGGCATACATCCCGCTCAGACCGGCATCCAGGGCCGCCTGTGCAATGGCCTCATCTCCAAGTAATAAGAGCTTCTGCATATATTTTTAGCTTTTTATATTTTCTGTTACGATGACAGTAAAGATGATTAAAGTTAAGTTAAAATCAAGAAGGAAATGTCATTATTGTTTACTTTACGTCACAAAATTATCTGTCGTTGAAGAAGTTTTTGGTGATTTGTGTCATGCTGCTCTTTGCGTTCCTGTCAGTGAACGCTCAGAGTGGCGGAAAAAGGTATATCCAGATTGACGGACTAACTGCTAACGAAAATGGGTATATTGTTCCGGATGTCAGTATATATTCAAAGCATCTGCGCCGTGGGGCAGCAAGTGACCACCGTGGGATCTTTTCCATAATAAGCACTCCGGGTGATACCGTTTTCTTCAGCGCCATAGGCTTCAAATCAACCCTGCTGACAATACCTGTCAATGCCTTGGGTGACCACTATACAACTGATGTTATAATGGTTACTGACACTATCCAGATAGGTGAAGTACTTGTTTTGCCATGGAAGACCTATTCGGAATTCAAGAGGGCAGTGCTTGAGAACAAACCCGTGGATCCTTTGATGGAGAACATGGAATACAATCTTGCCATGGTACAGCAACAGATATGGAGTGACTTGTCTCCCACCCCCGGCGAGGCTTACCGTTTTACCATGCAACAGATGTCAAACGACCTCTATACCAGGGGACAGTTGCCTGCCAATAACCTGCTCAATCCCTTTGCCTGGCAGAAATTTGTCAAGGGTGTAAAGGATGGGATGCTGAAGAATGAGCCATCCAAAACCACCAGGGTAAAAAAGGCAAAGAAGCGCAAGAAAAAAAAGAGTGACTGATGGCACGGTCATCATGGAAAATACTCCTTCCGGTTTTTATTTTTCTTTATATGTTCCCCAACATCCGCCTGACGGGGCAGGAGAGGATAGTCTCAGGAACTGTGACTGACACTGCCGGAGTTGCCATCCCTGCTGCTACCGTCTATCTGCCGGCATTGAACATAGGAACCGTAACCTCAGAGAATGGAACCTTCAGCCTGACCTTTGACTATGACGGCAATGACAGTGTCATGGTTGTTTTCACCTGCATCGGGTACAGAAAACTGACCATTGCACTCGGCCCGAATCAGCCTGACAATCATGTCACAGTCAAGCTCCTTAACCAGGTTATTGTGATGGATGATGTGCGTGTTACAGCCACCCGGCAGGATAATATCACAGTGATTAACATACCTGTAGTGGCCGGCGCCGTCATCCCATCCATAGCAGGGGGAGTGGAATCTGCAATTGTCACTCTTCCCGGTGTCTCTTCATTCAGTGAACTCAGCTCAGGATACTCGGTCAGGGGCGGAAGCTATGATGAGAACCTTGTCTATATCAATGATGTAGAGGTCTACCGGCTTTATCTTATCAGGACAGGCCAGCAGGAGGGGCTGAGCAGGATCAATCCGGACCTTACCAGTTCAGTGAACTTTTCACCCGGAGGGTTCAGTGCTGCTTACGGTGACCGTATGTCATCGGTACTTGACATCACCTACCGTGAACCTGAGAAAAGGGAGGGATCGGTTTCTCTCAGCCTTCTTACATCGTCGGCTCATGCCGGAGTAAGAAGCAATGATGATCGTTTATGGTTCATTGCCGGGGCACGATATCGTTCCAATGCCATCCTGCTGGGAAGTCTTGATGACAGAGGCGCCTACAGTCCTCATTTTGCTGATTTGCAGGCCTTAGGTGGTTTTGAGCCTGACAGCCGGACCAGGCTGACACTCTCGCTTTGGGGTTCATCAAACATATACACTTTCGTTCCCAGGAGCCGGACTACCACCTTCGGCACATTTGAAAATGCCTATCGTCTGTATGCCTATTTTGAGGGAGGTGAAAGGGACAGGTACCACACCGGAGGCGGTGCCCTGACCCTGGATATCAAACACAGTGACAGGCATGCCTCAAAGTTCATCCTCTCGTCATGGATTGCCGGTGAATACGAGAACTATGACATAAGGGGCGCTTACAGTCTGATGGCTCTTGACAAGAATGAAGGAATGGAGAACAGGCCGGACACAACCCTTAATGCAGGGATAGGCAGCTGGCTGTCACACGCCCGAAACTCATACAGGAGCAGTGTAACGGCACTGTCATACAGGGGCAACGCCCTGGCAGGCAGTAATGGCCTGGAATGGGGTGTCACGGCCAGATACCGGAACTACGATTCCAACAGGAACGAATGGCTGCGGGTTGACTCTGCAGGGTTCACCCTTGGAGGCACGGGTGAGGGGCTGGCTCTGACAACAGTTACTGACCTTGCCGTCACCACCGGGAGCCTGACAGCTGAGGGATGGTTCATCAGCCGGACCGGTTTCCTGATTGCAGGAAGGAAAAGCGACCTCAATGCCGGCTTAAGAGCATCATATGATACATATGGTTCCGAGCTTCTTGTCTCACCGCGCGTATCTCTGAGGACTGCTCTCTCAGAGCGGCTTTCACTATATCTTGCGGCCGGCGCCTATCATCAGCCCCCCGCAGGACGTGAACTGCTGACAGGCACCGATCCTGACGGGCAGCAACTCAGGGCACAGCGATCATGGCACCTAACGGCCGGTACCCGGTACGATTTCATTGCCTGGGAGAGACCTTTCAGGTTCACAGCCGAAGCATGGGGAAAGAAGTTCAGCCGACAGGTGCCTTACCTGATAGACAATGTAAGGCTGGTCTATTACGGCGGCAATATTGCCAGAGGTTATTCAGCCGGAGTTGACCTCAGGGTCAACGGTGAATTCGTCCCCGGAGTAGAGTCATGGTTCAGCCTCTCATTCATGAAATCGGAGATGATGATTCCCTCACTCTCAACGGATTGGTATCCCGCTCCCTTTGATCAGAGGGTGCACTTCAGCATCTTCTTCCAGGATTACCTGCCTGATCATCCCGATTTCCGGGCCCATATAAATATTGCTTTCGGCACGGGCCTGCCGACCTCGCCACCGGGGATGGAACAATGGGATATCTGGTTCAGGATGCCTCCCTACAGGCGAATAGATATCGGATTCTCAAAGGTAATGATTGGAAGCTCTGCTAAAACAAAAGTGCCGTTCATGAAAGAACTGATCGCCGGCATTGAGATTTTCAATCTGGCTGATATGCGAAACACCATTTCATACACCTGGATCCGCACCGTCAGAAACAGCCAGGGAGAGAGCAGAGAATATGCCGTGCCCAACTATCTCACCAGAAGAAGCCTCAACCTGAAACTGACAGCACAATTCTGACGTATAAGGATGTCAGAGCAACATTTATTCTTAATTTCGTATCCTGATGAACAGGTTTGAGATCACATTTACAGCCATCATGGCCACAATCATAATACATCTGACTGTGGCTGTGATCTTTGTGTCTGTGAAGATATCAGCCCTGAAGCGTGAGATCGCAGCTGAGATCATTCTCTCATTTGATGAGGAGCCTGCTGATCCGGATTTGGAGAAAGCCGTTGAACTTGCCAGAAGTGATCTGTTTGCGGGAGCCTCTGCTGACGAACTGGTGAACATCATCAAGAACATCGCCGACAAGCCTTTGGATATTGACCCTGAAGAGTACGAGAACATGGTCAAGGAGGAGATGATAAAGAGTGGCCTGTTGAATGAAAAGAACTTCATTGATGACAGGAAGATGGCGGAAGAAGAGGGAGCAGAGGAGATACCAATACCGGAGGAAGAGTTAACGCCACAGGTGACTGAAAAGAACGAGAAGCCGGAAGAGCAGGGTACCTTCAGGGGGCCAACCCGTATCTTCTATGATCTTGCCGGGCGGCATCATATATACCTTCCAATACCGATCTATAAATGTGAGGGAGCAGGCCAGATCACTCTTGCCATTGTGGTTGACCGTAACGGAACAGTAATTAAGGCAGACCCCGCCTCCAGGCTATCATCCACAAAGGATCAGTGCCTCATTGAAACGGCAGTGGAACATGCCTTCAAGACCCGCTTCAACAGAGATCAGAGTGCCCCGGAAAAACAGGGGGGATTTCTCACATTTGTATTTGTATCACAGAACTGACGGTCCTAGAACAGAGTCCCCTGTACCGGGTAGGCATAGGGCATTATGAGCTCCGGCCGGTTGCGGTCAGCACGTATGTTGGTTATCAGCGGACTGACTGTATGGGCTGCCAGCATATCCGAACCTGCCGGTTCCATGAGCAATGAGAGGTCATTGGCATTGGCGCCTTCACTGAGCCATGCTTCATCAGCCCCGGCAGGAATGATCACCGGCATCCGCTTCTTTGTGTTGTGTATCTCTTCCATCAGTTCATTGGCCCGGGTGGTGACCACTGAGAAGGTATTCAGCACAATCCCTCCCTGCATGACCCATGAATCCCATATCCCTGCCAGCGAGAAGATGTCTTCATCCCTGAGGGTGACATACCATGGGATCTTGCGCCCTCCCAGGTGTTGCCACTCGAAGAAACCTCTTACAGGCACCAGGCATCGCCGGGAGGCGAATGATTCCCTGAAGGCCGGTTTGGAAGAGATTGTCTCCGAGCGGGCGTTGAAAGTCTTGAGCATTATCTCTTTAGCCTCCTGTTCATCCGCCGCCCATGAGGGTACAAGCCCCCACCTGAACAGCCTGATGCCGGCACTACGGTCGGAACAAACAACTGGCATTAAGGGAAGACTGTATGCATGGTAATAGTAACTCGGCCGGTAACTGTCATGATCAATTAACTCGCTGCCGTAGCGCTCCTCGAGCTCTTCCCTCACAATATTTACATTAACTGTAAAACACACCTGAGCGCTCTTTTATCCAGATTTTACCAGGTTAAGTTCAGAATCCGATAGCCACGGGTGCCGAATAGGCGAACAGGTCCGTCTCCGGCCAGTTATTCACCCTGTGCAGGAATTTGCTCATCATCTGATCAATGTCTGATGACAGTTCAGGACCGTTCCATGCACTGCTGTTCATCAGTACAACCCATGCGGTGCCGTCAGGCAATCTCTTCATCATGGCTGTTGTGCCGGAGAAAGACCCGGTGCGCCACCAGGTGCCGTTCGGTAGTGTAGCCCTCCATCCTACCGGAGCATACCCGTTGTATACATCTGTCATGAACTCAATGCTCTCAGGCGCAAGGATATCTTTCGGATAGTCAAATCCGTCAACAGCCATTAGCAGTCTCATGAGATCGGGGGCGGTAGCCACCCATCCTCCTGCTGCACCAAGGGTCTCTATATCATTTCCTCCCCTGCTCGCCGGAACCATCTCCCCGGTACCGTAGACTGAAGGTTTAAGGGGTGCATTATCAACCTCATAATAAGATACCTCAAGAGGAAGTGCATCCTCTGGCAGGTTGTTGCCCAGAGCCATGTCATATATACCCAGCGGCTCAAGAATTTTGATTCTGCAATAGGTCTCATAATCCATACCCGAAGCCTTCTCCACCACCAATCCAAGGATACTGTACCCCAGATTGCTGTATGACTGACCTGTGCCGGGAGTGAAGTGCAGGTTTTTGCTCAGTGCAAAACGGATTATTGTCTTAAGATCAACAGGCAGTGAAACTTCGAGGGTACGAGCAACCACCTCGGGCATGAACATCTGGTCTCCGTAACGTTGTGACCATCCACCTTCATGTGCCAGCAGGTGACCAACTGTTATGTCAAACACACGCCGGTCTTTGGGATGCGCAAAAAGTGTATCATCCAGTATGGCGCCTGGGCCGAATACCTTGTCATTTATGGAGAGCAGTCCCTCTTCCTGCAGTTTCATCACAGCAACAGCAGTGACCAGTTTGGAGACACTTGCAACGCGGAAACGGTGATAAGGCTCCACAGGCAGTGAGTCAGGAAGGGAAGCGTAGCCAAACCCACGGGCGTAAAGCAGCTTGCCATCCCTGGCCACAGCCACGGATGCACCCTTGATGTCCCAATGTTTCATAAACCAGTCTACCCCCTTTTCTGCGCTGTTAAAGGCCTCATTTTCACTCAGGGAGTTGTCTATGCGCAGCCGGGCAGGAATTGTATTTCGACCAATAACAGCATACTGTTCTGTTCCCACCTCTGGCACAAAAAGAAGAAGAATCAGCAGTATGATAACCAGATTTCGCATTGATTTCGGAGAAAGGTTCATAAGGTACTTCAACACTGAAAACGGCGGTAAAAATAGGATATTATGCCTCTCAAACCCAATTTCAGCATCATTTTTGTCAACCGGCAAAAAAAAATATCAACAAAATAGGCAAGCTGCTAAACAGAAATTAAATTTGTATGCATGATATCTGCAGTAAGAAAATTAATTGTTCTGGTAATACTAATTATCCCAGGGGTTAACCTCAGGGCGCAAACCGACTCGCTGGCAATTGATTCAATCACAAACAGAATAAAGGAAATACTGGAGGTGTACAACTCCTACTCCGTCTTTGTTGACACCTCTGATTACATTCATTTCCATGAAGAGGCAAACAACTTCAATCTTCAGATCGCCTCATCCTTGGGAGCATGCAATGAGATCATCAGGTTTTTTGTAAGGGGAGCTGATGTCAACACGTTTGTGGGGGAGACTGCCAGGCCGCTGCATCATGCAGTCAATTCGGGTAAATGGGAGGCAGTGGAGATACTGTTGTTACTGGGAGCCGATCCAGACAGCCACGATATGTTCGGGAACACCCCGCTGGTTAACGCCGTGAGGGCGAACACACCAGACATAGCAGAAAAACTGATTCGTTACGGTGCAAATATGGAAGATGGTGACAGGTTCAACTCAACCCCTCTTCACCATGCTGCAGCAATAGGTAATTTTCTTATGGCAGACATGCTGCTTTATTATGATTCTCCAACGGAACTGCATGACAGTGAAGGCAACACACCGCTTATGGCAGGCGTTTGTTTTGGCTATCACGAAATTGCGGACCTCCTTTTGCAGTCCGGAGCTGACCCTAATGCTGCAGATCGTAAGGGATACACACCGCTGATGGCGGCATCACAAAAGGGAGATACCCTGATGATGAGCATACTGATAAATGCCGGAGCCAGTCTTTACAGCGTCGACAATCAGGGGTTAGATGCCCTGGGGTGCGCAGTCATTGCATCTCAGGAAGCATCTGTAAGATATCTGCTTGAAAGGGGGAACCGCTGGAACAGAGCAGATGCCACCAATGCCGATCCGGTGACCCTTGCCAATACTTACGGTCGCAGCGGAATACTCAGGATGATGCTTGACCACGGGATTGAAGGGAAAAGAACATTTGCATTCAATGAGCTTTCCTTCTCAGCCGGCACAATGATCACATCCATCTACAGCATGGCCGGGGGGGGGCGTCTCTGTCGCGAGTCCGGGCATTCATACAGGAATAACCATGGGGGCCTGGGCCAATCCCGTCAATCAGCGATTGCTTGTTGAAGATAATGACACCTATTACCAGTACAGGGTAAAATCTACAGTAATCTATACCGGCCTCTACAGGGAGTTCCAGCTAAGTTCCCCGTACAGCAGGGTCAAAATCAAATCTTCCGCAGCGCTTTCAGTGGGTTACAGGTTCCACTCCCTCTATGAAGGAACAGAAGAGCGGCCTGACAACAGCCTTCTTCTCAGCCCCTCTGCAGATATCGGGATAAGCATACGCAACCTGGGAGTGAATGCTGGTGTCTCATATCTCAGAATGCCATTTCACAGAGCCGGACCATTATGGATGACTCTGAGGGCTACATTTACCTTCACCCGCCCGGCTGACAATTACTCAATAAAAAAGGTAAGACTCTACAGCTATGAGCAGAACTAGCCTAATACTTTCTATCCTGTTATTGCTGCTATTCTCCTGTGAAGAGGGATACCTTACCAATTGCAGTCAATGCTATACCTCGGAGGACTATGCCGTGAGACTCAAAATCAGTATCCGGAACCCGGAACGCATTTCTGAGAACCCGGTGGTCACACTTTATGAGGGCCCGGTCAGTGACGGGATAGTAATCGAAAGGTATAGTATCATTGATCCCAATGCGACAATCTACTATGATGCAATCCTCTACAAGGATTATTCGGCCACCCTGGAAGTCAGGTATGACGGAAAAAACTACGTTACCACAGCCGGTGCCTGTCCGAAAGTGCGTTATGACGAAACCACCTGCGAAGAGCCATGCTGGTATGTCTATGATAATATCCTTGATCTGAGGCTGCGGTATGATTAGCTATCCGGGCCGGCAGTCATCCTTTCCCGTCACAAAGTGCTTATAGCCGGAGTGTCAGCAGCAGCTGGCGCAGTTCGTTGGGAGTAACATCTTCCTGTATCTTACCTGCATCAGCAACTGATATCCGCCCCCTCTCCTCTGACACAATGATGACAACAGCATCTGTCTGTTCGGTAAGCCCTATCCCTGCCCGGTGGCGCATACCGAAACGTGCCGGCAGACCTGTCTGGTCCGTCGACGGAAGGGGGCACCGGGCGGCAAAGATCTTTCCGTTCTGTATCAGTACGGCCCCGTCATGCAGGGGCGATCCTTTATAAAAGATTGTCTTTAGCAGCTCATCGGTTACCAGCGCATTGAGCAGTTCACCACCATCAGAGTAGATATCCAGCAGGCTAGTCCTGCCAATGGCTATGAGGGCGCCGGTACGCGACTGTGCCATAGACTCCACTGCATGGACAACCTCCTCAACTATCTGGCTTGTAGACTGGTCTACACCTCCTGAAGGGAAATACCTGTCAAATGAGAACCTGTTTCGGCTGATGTACCTGTTGCCAATGGCCAGAAGAAACCTTCGTATCTCCTGTTGAAACACAATAATAAGCGCAATCACTCCCACTCCTATCACCTGTCCGATTATGGCGCTTATCAGCTCCATATTCAAAGCCTTGACCACAAGCCAGAAGAGGTAGACAAAAAAGATGCCCAGGAAGATGCTGAATGCAGCTGTTCCCCTGATAAGCCGATACAACTGGTAAAAGATAATGGCTACCAGGAAAATATCAATGATATCAAGGATTGTGAATTCAAACATATCCGTGCGTGCAGTGCCCGACAAATTTAAGAATAATGATCAAATAGGGGACCGGCAGGATAAATCTTTTCGAAAAGAGTAACTACCTCTCTCGCCTCGCGGACATCATGCACTCTCAGTATTGATGCCCCGTTTATCAGGGCTGCCATATTGAGAGCTGCGGTGCCATTGAGCGCTTCATCCGGTGTTAATCCAAGCGTTTTCCAGATCATTGATTTGCGGGAGAGTCCTGCAAGAAGAGGAAGTCCCGCAATCTTAAACTCTGAAAATCTTCTCAGCATCTCATAATTGTGGTCAACAGTCTTTCCGAATCCAAAGCCAGGGTCAAGGATAATGTCCTTCACTCCTCCCTCTTTCAGGGGTGAAAGCCTCTTCCCGAACCAGGTCAGGATATCCGCCACCACATCGTCATACCTGGGATCAATCTGCATTGTGCCCGGAGTTCCCTGCATATGCATCATTATGTACGGCACATTGAGCCTGATAACAAGAGGAAACATTCCTGCATCCATCCCGCCTCCGGATATATCATTGATGATTGATGCCCCCGAATTTACCACGGCAGCCTCAGCCACTGAAGCCCTGTATGTGTCTACTGAAACCACAGCATCAGAAAAATGATTTATTATCAGTTCTGTTGCCCGACAGACCCGCTCCCTCTCAAGCGACTCCGGCACTTCCACGGACCCCGGACGGGTTGAACATCCTCCTACATCCAGTATGTCCGCGCCATCCTCCAGCATCTGTGATGCAGCCATAACCACATCCCTGTCACCAGTATGTCTGCTCCCGGCATAAAAGGAATCATCCGTGATGTTGATGATGCCCATAACCTTTGGCCTCGAGAGATCTATCAACCTCCCCCCTGCATTGATGTTCATATGCATTTAATAAAATTTGCATAAAGATAATCATTGGCCGGGTTCAGGGCCAGATTATACGCTTTCCATTGCTGCCAAAATAAGTATATTTGCTTCCGGCCAGGCTGCAAATGCCGGATCAGTGCAATTATTTGCAGGTTCCGGCGGAGCATGCTGACAATAATAAACAGGCAGCAATGAAACTAATCGTAATAGAAGGACTGGATGGAGCAGGTAAATCAACCCAGATCTCCCTTCTCAAGGAGTGGTTTGCAGAGAGAAACCTGCAGTGCAGATATATCCATTTCCCACGCACTGATGCTCCTTACTTCGGCGAACTGATAGCCCGTTTCCTGCGCGGAGAGTTCGGGAATATAGACACCGTTGATCCTTACCTGGTGGCAATGCTTTACGCAGGCGACAGGAAAGATGCCGCCATAATGATAGAAACATGGCTTGAAGAGAAATACTTTGTTGTTCTTGACCGTTATACTTATTCCAACATAGCCTATCAGTGTGCCAAAATGCCCACTGAAACTGAGGCGGGGAGACTCAGGGAGTGGATATTGAATCTTGAATTCAATCATTTTGGTATCCCAAAACCGGATATCAATATCTTTCTTGACGTCCCCTTCAGGTTTACTGAAGAAAAACTTAAAAACAGGCGGCTTGGAAATGACAGAACATATCTTATGGGAAGCAGTGATATACATGAAAGCAGCCTCGAATTCCAGAGACGGGTAAGGGACATCTATGCAGCCGTGGCATCCGAAGATGATAGCCTGCAGGTAATAAGCTGCCGCGGTGAAAATGACCTCATGCCACCGCCTGATGAAATATTCAATATGATCATGAATAAGCTTAAAGAAAAAAATATTCTCAGATGAAAAGTCTGATCCAGATAGCAAGAATAGTTACAGGGGCACTGTTTGTATTTTCCGGGTTTGTTAAAGGGATTGACCCGATGGGCACCGCCTTCAAGCTGGGCGATTATCTCGCAGCTTTCAGGATGGGCTTCCTTGATGACCTGGCACTACCCCTTTCGCTCCTGCTGTGTCTTGTCGAGTTTGTTGCCGGCATGATGCTTGTGACAGGTGCCCTGGTGAAACAGGCATCCTGGATGGCTGCAATCTTTATGGCTCTCTTCACACCGCTCACATTGATCCTTGCATTGTGGAATCCGGTTTCTGACTGCGGCTGCTTCGGCGACGCCATCATAATGACCAACTGGCAGACCTTCTTTAAGAATGTGATAATTACATTACTAGTGGTCTTCGTCTTTTTACGCCGGAATGACGAGACCGGTGTCATGTCAGTAAAAGCCGGGCTGAACTTTACAATAGCATTTGTATTCCTCTTTCTTCTCTTCATGAGGATGAACCTCGCGTACCTTCCAATGATTGATTTCAGGCCTTACAAGGTGGGCACCAATATTGAGGCAGCAATGACTCCGCCTCCGGATGCGGAGCCGGACAAATATGACATCAGGTTCATCTATGAAAAGAATGGAGTGCAACAGGAGTTTACCCTTAATGATTACCCTGCCAATGATACTACCTGGAAGTTCATTGATCAGAAATCAGTATTGATTTCCAGGGGCTATGTGCCTCCCATACACGACTTCACCCTCATAACGGCCGATGGCGTTGACATGACTGACCACATAGTGAGATCTGATGGAGACATAGTGCTGATGATTGCCCGGAAGCTTGATAAGTCAGACAGGGACGGACTGATGAAAGGCTATAACCTAGGTATGGAACTGATGAAGAGAGGCATTGATTTCTATATTATTACCGCCACAACTCCATCTGAGGCAGGATCACTGCTCACAGGTTACAATGCCCTCTTTGCCGATGAGATAACACTTAAGACAGTGATACGATCAGATCCGGGCTTCATACTGCTCCATAATGGAACCATCGCTGCTAAATGGTCATACCACAACCTTCCTGATCCGGAGGAGTTCAATGGTGACATAAATGCACTGGCTCTCACTACACAGGAAATGGAAGGCAACAGGCTTGTTGTTGCCGGAACAGTGCTCGCCGTACTGCTTGCAATGGCCCTGGCCTTTCCCCTATGGAAGAAAACAACAGATAAACATAACAATAAACAACTTTAATATAACAGAAATATGAGAAAGAAAATAGTTGCCGGTAACTGGAAAATGAACCTGGAATTAAATGAGGGAATAGCCCTGGCAACAGAGATAAATCAACACTTCAGCACCACCCCTCTGAATGCTAAGGAGGTTATCCTTTGCACTCCGTTCATTCACCTGAGCATGGTCAGCAAGCTGTTGGATGCTCCAGGGTTGTCGGCAGGGGCCCAGAACTGCAATGATCACAGATCAGGGGCTTACACGGGGGAGGTGTCGGCAGCAATGATAAAGAGCACCGGAGCAGCCAACGTCATCATTGGCCATTCGGAAAGACGGAGCTACTACGGAGAGAGTGATGAACTGCTGGCAGCAAAAACCACTGAAGCCCTTCATAACGGCCTGAGAGTCATCTTCTGTTGCGGAGAAGTACTTGCTGAACGAGAGTCAGGCATTCATTTTGAAGTGGTAGGGCGCCAGCTGGAAAAAGGCCTCTTCATGCTTGCAGAAGGGGAATTTAAAAAATGTATCATCGCCTATGAGCCTGTCTGGGCCATTGGTACCGGTGTGACTGCCTCCCCTGCACAGGCACAGGAAATGCACCGGTTCATACGTGATCTGGTGGAGAAAAGGTACGGAAAGGCCGCCGCTGAAGAGACAACAATACTGTATGGCGGAAGCTGCAAGGCATCAAATGCGGCTGAGCTGTTTGCCAATCCGGACGTTGATGGCGGACTTATAGGAGGAGCTTCCCTCGTCAAGGAGGAGTTCTGCAATATTGTCAAAGCGCTCTGAAGCGACAATGAAGAAGATCATCCTCACCCTGCTGGCCGCCATGGCCCTCAATACAGGGCTTTTGGCACAGACACAGACGCAGTTCTCGGGAGATACAGCGCAGTTCACAACGGAACTCCGTGCTTACCTTGGAACACTGGTGAGCAAGCCGGAAATGGCTGAGATTGATCTTTTTGCATCAATATATGACAGCACCATCTTCTCAAGACAGGTAAAAGACAGGATAATAAACGTAGCCAGCCAGCTCAGGGGCAGAAGGATCAGCCAGATACCCGGGTTTATATTCTACGTGAGAACACTCACAGACTTCATAGAGACAGAACAGGACCAGGAAGAGATTGATGCCTGGCTAACAGGTCTGAGCGAAATGGCATTTGATCCGCGCTTTACAAACGCATCCGTGGAAAAATTTATTGAGGTAACAGGGCTGATGCTGGTTGACAATACTATTTACAGGGCGGGAACAGTGCGATGGAAAACCAGGGACGGTAAGGTTGAATTTGCCAGAGACACGGTTTTGAAAATTAACATAGAGGCTGTTACATTGACTGGCTTCCTGGGCAAAGACAGTACCACCATCCTGAATTTCACCGGAACATATTACCCTGACATATTCCAGCTCTGGTGCAAAGAAGGCACAGTAACCTGGGAGAAAGCAGGTTATGAGCCGTCAGCAGTCTATGCAAAGATCTCTGATTTTGTCATCGATGTCACCAAAAGTGAATTTACCTGTGACTCCGCTCTTCTGACCCACCCGACCTATTTCAGGGAACCGGTGCCTGGAAGGCTGTTTGACCGGGCAGTGGAGATCGTTTCCCCTGACAAGGCTACAATGCCACGCTTTGAGACTTATGAAACACGGTTTTTCATTGAGGATATCTACAAGGATGTAGACTATGAGGGAGGGCTTGCCCTGGAGGGAGCAATCGTCAGAGGTACAGGCTCCAACTGGCTTCCGGCCAGCGTTAAGCTCTACCGCGAGGATACCCTCGCAATAAAAATCATCTCCAGGAACTTTATCCTCTCACAGGCTTCAATCACCAGCTATGAGTCATCGCCCACACTATATCTTGGGAATGATTCCATTTACCACTCCAACCTGGGATTCTCTTATAACACAGACAGCAGGGAAGTGAGCATGTTCCGCACCACCAGCCCGCTGTCACGCAGCCCCTATTTTGACTCATACCACAACATGGACCTCTACTTTGAGCATCTCTCATGGGACATGGATGAGCCCACCATTACCATGTCAAGGACCAGGGGATCATCAATCGGAGCTGCAAAATTCGAATCAGTCTCTTTTTACAATGAAGCCAACTTCTTCAGGCTGATGCGCATGGATGATGTTCATCCCCTCTACCGGATCAGAGACTACGCAAAAGTCTACGGCTATGACGTTTTCCCGGTGGAGGGATTTGCGAAATGGGCCCGCATGCCGGTAGAACAGGCAACTGCCATGTTTATTGAAATGGCAAACAACGGATTTATCTTTTATGACCGGAACTTCAATGAGGTTGCCATCAAGCCTAAAATAGACGACTACATTGCATCCTTCGCTAAGAAGAAGGATTATGATGCAATAACAATCTACAGCGAGACAAGAGACGAACAGGAAAATGCCGTTCTGAACCTGAACGACTACTCCCTGGATCTTTGGGGAGTCAGGGGAGTCTCGCTGAGCGACTCGCAGCAGGTTGCCATAAGACCCTACGGGAGCCACCTGACCCTGGGAGAAAACAGATCAATGCAGTTCGACGGAATCGTTAACGCCGGCCTCTTCACCATCTATGGCAAAAAGTTTTCATTCAATTATGACACGTTTTACATAAGGCTGGAAAAGATAGATTCAATAAAGATTGCCATTGAAACAGGCGAAAAAGACGGTTATGGCAGACCCATTATAAGAAAAATAGATAATATGCTCGAGCTCGGCTCTGCCAACCTTCTCATTGATGACCCGAGGAATAAGTCGGGAATCAGGAGCCTGAAACAATACCCGATAATCAACTCGACCTCTGATCTGTTCATTCATTACGATGAGATAACCGATCTCGACGGGATGTACGAGAAGGAGAAATTCTATTTCCGGCTTGATCCATTCACATATACGAATATAGATCATTATACCAACGAAGATCTTGCACTTTCCGGCGAGTTTGTCGGTGGCGGTATAATCGAACCTATGCGCCAGACTCTCACCATCCAGCCGGACACTTCACTAGGATTTACCATGACAATTCCACCGGAGGGCATCCCAATATACAACGGCAGAGGAAGGCTGTACAACCACCTGAGCATGAGCAATTCGGGCCTTATCGGAAGCGGAAGGATAGAACATTTGACCGCTACTGCCGTAGCTGATACCTTCCGTTTCTTCCCGGAATTCATGTATGCCAGGGCCAAAACCTTTAATCTGAAGCCTGACACACTAGGCAGATTTCCTGTAATCAAATCCGAAGATGTTGACCTGCAATGGCTTACCGACAAAGACGAATTGTATGCAGTTAACAGTGAAGGGAAGGAGTTCAACATGTTCGGCAATGGTACCACCATGCAGGGGACCCTCGTCCTTTCGCCGGACAAAATGAAAGGCGAAGGTGAGGTCAATACAGCTGATGCACGCATCACGTCAGAAACATTCAGTTTCCACCCGATGGCATTTGATGCTGACACTTCGGACTACTATCTAAGGGCTCTCAGGGGCAGCGGTTACGGGTTCGTTGCAAGCAATGCCCGGACGCATGTGGACTTCGCCAGGCAAAAGGCCATCTTCAGCCTTAACACTGATTCTTCATTTGTTGTATTGCCTGAGGTTGAGTACATCTCCAGGATGACCAACTTTGAGTATGATATGAACAGGAAGGTAATGAACATGACGCAGAAAGGGCGGGAGTCAGTGAAGGTCATGTCACCCGGGGAGCTCCTGAAGATACCTCCCGGCATGGAGGAAAAACCCACCTTCCTGTCTACCAACAACATGAAGGATACAATCAAGTTCCAGTCAGGTTCTGCATCATACTTCCTCCAGGATGAATATCTGATGGCAAAAGAAATCAATTACATACCTGTTGCCGATGCCCTTATACAGCCGGGAGGAGGTGTACTATATATTGACAGGGGAGCGAGGATCAGGCAGACAGACAGCGCTGTTGTGGCCATTAATAACCGGCATCTCATTCACTCTGCGAAGCTGAATATAGAAAGCAGCGCAAATTATTACGGATCAGGAAAGTATGATTACATAAGTGAGGATGGCAGCATTCAGCCTATAGAATTCAGGGAGATAAGGGTAGATACATTGGCAACAAAGGCAACAGGGAATATACCTGTCGGCGCACAGTTCAAACTCAGCCCTGCCTTCACCTTTGCCGGTGACGTGTCACTTCGGTCTGCCACGGAGCACCTCCGCTTTACCGGGGCAGCAGGTATTGTCACCGACTGTGGCAATATAAACAGTGCCCCGGTTAAGTTCAATGCCCTGATTGATCCGGATAACGTTATGATACCCATTACTGATAAGCCCCGTGACCATAATGACAACCTGCTGTTCTCAGGCACCTTCGTCACCCTTGATTCAGCAGGCGTTTATGGCACCTTCCTGTCGGAGAGGAAATCATGGAGCGATAATCCGATGCTTAATGCTGAGGGCTATCTTTTCTATGACAGGGGTTCCGGCAGGTACCGGATAGCCGCAATGGAGAAGCTGGCTGATCTGAGAAGCCACGGCAACATGATCTCCTTTGACCGCAACATGTGCCTTCTCCTCAGCGAGGGCAAGATCAATTTCGGTACTGATTTCGGTATGCTCACGCTGAACAGTGCCGGAAATATTGTGCATAAAACTGACTCATCAAAACTGGAGCTGCAGACAATCATGGGCTTCTCATTTCATTTTAACTCTGAGGCCCTCCGGTTAATGGCTGAGGACATAAAGAGCAATCCCACACTCAGAGCAGTCAATCTCTCATCCGAGTTCAACCTTAAGGCAATGAATGATCTCCTCGGCGCCGAAGCGGCAAGAACACTGACCGAAGAACTGCAGCTTTTTGGCGTCGCCCGTTCACTGCCGAAGGAATACTCGGCCCAGCTCCTCCTCAATGAGGTGAGGCTTGAATGGAATCCTGGCACCATGTCCTTTGTCTCAAAGGGAAAGATCGGGATCGGGTTCATTGGGAATCAGCCAATGAACGTCTATGTTGACGGCTGGGTTGAACTCCAGCGCAGAAGATCAGGTGATCTGCTGGATATCTACCTCAAGGTAAATGACAACTCATGGTATTGGTTCTCCTATTTCCGGGGAATACTGATGAGCTATTCGTCAAATCTTACCTACAATGAGGTAATCAGTAAAACAAAAGACCGTGACAGGAGAGATCCCAAAGCAGCCTCGAGGGACGACTACGAGTACATGCTTGGTCTGCAGGACCGACTCAGGAGCTTCATCAGGAGGATGGAGAGAGGCGTAACCGGCTACAATGAATATTGATCATTGCCCGAAATCCGGTCTCTGTCCTTTGCTTCCGAATTCAATAACCTCCATATCCCTTATATCTTCACCCTCAATGCTGAACCGCAGCAGAGTCATAACTTTATGTATGCCTGTACGGCCTGCGGCACCCGGATTTATGCAGAGCATACCATGAACCTTATCATAGACAACTTTCAGGATATGTGAGTGTCCGCAAACAAATATGTCGGGTTTTAAACACCTTATCAGATCAAGGGCACGCGGGGCATACCGGCCCGGATATCCTCCTATGTGAATCAGCAGGACTTTTTTTTCACCTGCAGTGAAGAAAAGATATTCGCTGGTAGCTTTCCTGACTTCAAACCCGTCAATATTACCCCACACCGCACGCAGCGGCCTGAAAGACTCCAGCTCGGCTATTACATCTGCACTACCGGCATCTCCCGCATGCCATATCTCATCCACAACAGCAAAATGCTCATAGACTGCCGGATCAATCCATCCGTGAGTATCAGACATCACTCCTATCCTCATTTTTCCGTCTATTCTCTTTTCCACCGCTAAAATCAATAAATTTGTACAAAGAAGAGCATAAATGCAGATTTTTTATTCTGGAAACATAGATGGCAACACCGCTCTCTTCAGCCGGGAAGAGTCAGGTCACTGTCTGAGGGTCCTGCGCATGAGGAAAGGTGATACCCTGAGCTTCACGGACGGCCTGGGAAATATCTATGAGGGAGTGATAACAGATGACAATCCGCTCTCCATGGTCGCAGCAATAAGATCAGTGACACATACCGGACACAGACGATACAGGCTCCATTTGGCAGTCTCTCCCGTGAAGAACGATGACCGTTTTGAATGGTTAATAGAAAAAGCCGTGGAGACAGGAATTGATGAGATCACACCACTGATCTGCAGCCGCACGGAAAAGAAGAGAATAAGACGCGAAAGATTGGAAGGACTTATTCTATCAGCAATGAAACAATCGGTAAAAAGCTACCTGCCCCGGCTGAATGATCCTGTCTCCTTCACCGAGCTTATTAATGCCAGCCAGCCGGGGAAGAGACTTATTGCCTGTTGTGAGCCGGGGATTGAACGTGTGTTTATAAATTCTGCCTTCAACCCGGGTGAAGAGGTAACAATACTGATCGGTCCTGAGGGCGATTTTACACATGAGGAGATCTCTCTTGCAATGCAACAGGATGTTATCCCGGTCCATCTCGGTCCAAGCCGCCTGAGAACAGAAACAGCAGGCGTTCTCGCCTGCTGCTCCGTGTATCTGGCAAACATCTGAAATCAGGTGCTGGTAAAGAAATCAAATACACTGGTTATCTTCTTTACCGGCACGTTATAGAACTCGGTATAGCTGCATTTTTCGCAGATCATGGCAGAGTATTTCCTGGCCTGAATGTCAAAAAGCTGTGTAAAGAAGTTGTGAGCAACCCTTATCTCACTTAGCCTGTACTTCCTGCCGCCGCATTTCGGGCAGGTATACTTAATCATCGGCATTTCACTTTTCATTTTTCTTCTGATTTGATCTTTCCCTGTCGTCACGATGCCTGCCGGACTTGCGCAGTGCCTGGTCAAGGATCCATTCAATCTGACCGTTGGTGCTGCGAAACTCGTCAGAGGCCCATTTCTCAATGGCACTCAGCTTATTCGGATCAATGCGTATGACGAACGATTTCTTCTGCATGATTACTGATGAAGCGTTCCGGCGTTAATGATCGGATTCGGATCCTTGTCGCCGCACAGCACCACCATCAGATTACTGACCATCGCGGCCTTCTTCTCTTCATCCAGCTCAATAATCTGCTTCTCAGAAAGCTGTTCGAGAGCCATCTCAACCATCGAAACAGCCCCCTCAACAATCTTGAACCTTGCAGCAACAACGGCGGTAGCCTGCTGACGACGCAACATTGCCCCGGCTATCTCCTCGGCATAGGCAATATAATTTATCCTGGCCTCAATTACATGTATGCCAGCAATCTTCAGCCTGTCACTGATCTCTTTCTCAAGCTCGTCATTGACCTCCTCACCTCCGCTGCGAAGCGTTATCTCCTCCTCATGAGCCTCCCAGTTGTCATACGGATACAGCCCTGCCAGCTTCCGTAATGCAGCATCACTCTGAACAAGCACGAAATGTTCATAGTTGTCAACATCAAATGCTGCCTTGTAGGTGTCCTCAACCTTCCAGACAAGCACAAGACCAATCTTGATGGGATTGCCGTTCTTGTCATTCACCTTGATGGGCTCACTGTCAAAATTACGGGCACGCAACGAGATTTTTTTACGTGAATAGAAAGGTATGTTCCACCAGAAACCGTTCTTCTTTACCGTACCCCGATAAGCCCCAAAAAGCACCATGACCATCGATTCGTTAGGGTTGACAACCATGAGACCCGCAAGAAGCAGGATGTCAACCAGAATCAGTATGCTCCCCAACCAGAATACACCCTTTATAAAGGCAAATACAGTTGTGGCAATTGCCAGCAGGGCAAGCACCAGGAAAAGATATCCCGACGATGCTTTGAAATTCTTTTCTTCTTTCATTGTTTATGATATTATTATGATATCACAAAGATATCACACATTTTCAAACAAGTCAAGAAAAAGAAGAAAAAAATACATTTGACAGGTGCATGTCAGGCTAACCGCGGTCTGGCATCAATAAACAGCTGTGACCTTTTCATTTCAGTGCCTCATCCAGTGCCCTGAGAATGGGCTGCGGCGAGATCTTTGCGCCGACTGCCTGGTTCATCCAGTGCTGCGGAGTAAGGCGCCCCAGGCTGTACATGCGGTCAATCTCATCCGAAAAGTCCTTCCCCTTCAGATGCTCATCTATCTGAAACTGAATTATCTGACCGTAGGCATAATTCTGCAGGTAAAGAGGGGTATTGATCATATGGGAGTAGATTGCCAGCAGTGGCGAATCACTCACTTCAAGCACCGGTGCGAAATATCTGTTCCAGATCTCTGTGGCTATGGCTATTGTCTTCTCCTTAAGCTGTGCCGGGCTGGCTGAAGGATTCTCATAGAGCCACTTCCAGACCTCCATCTCAACCATGCTAACACCCATAATCTCCATCAGTGACCAGGCAGCATCCAGTGTCTGCAGCTTTCCCTTCTCCGGATTGTCATCATTGATACCCAGGAGCATCAGGTCGCGATCCTGGAAGAGGAAGGCTGTTGCTTCAGTGAAGGCGGTGTTGGGAACGCCTGAAAGCATATAGTAATCAACATCATAGAGTGATATTGTCTGTTCCACATTATGACCGAACTCATGGACTGCAATGTTGTAACCCTTGTAGTCCATCCCATTTTCCGGTATACGGGTGCGCAGGTGTGAGACTGAGCCTCTCATGGCGGCGCCCCATGCATGGCCAGAACCACGGGCAGGATCAACTACAATTTTTTCACCAAGGTATTTTGCTCTCTCCGGCGACCAGCCCAGTTTGACAAGCATGCCAGGCATGGCAGCCCTGAAAGCAGCAGGGTCCGGATAGAGGGCTGATGTCTTCGTGGTAAGCGTTGCCTCAGGCATTGAGCTTCTCGATTTGAAACCATCATACCATATGTCATACGGTCTCAGGTCACGGCCAAGCCTATCCCTGATTATTCCTGCAAGCTGCTTAAGCTGCGGTGAGCTCAGATATTCGCTGAACATGGCCGCGGCATCCTCCCTCGAAATCTCCATTCCGCCCGAGAAACTGCGTGCGATGGCAGTGTTCATGCCAGGATAATACGGATCAATGGCTCTTTCAGTATTGAAGATATTGATAACATGAGAGTAGCGTGTATCAGGCTCAGCTTCAAGGTCTGTCTCCGCACCATCCTTCATAACCTTATTGGAGAACGGGGCCCATTCATATTCAGGATTGTTTATAACCTTCCCGGGTATCTCCTGGCGGATGATCCGTTCCATCACCTTATAGACCATCTCCTGCTTTGCAGTGCCGTTTTCCCTGTCGGCATAATTTGACTTGATCTCGTCACGAAGATTCCAGTGTGAAAGCAATACCATATCATCCGGGAATAGCTGCCGTCCGTCGTCTGTCCTCAATTGGCCCATGCAAATATTGTATTCCGCAATATACATCTCAGCGTTGCCCACCGCAGTTGTTGCAGCCTGGCCAAGCTCCGCAGGCACACGTGAGACAAACTGGTCACCCAGGCGGGCCATGGCCCACTGCTCACGGCTCCATGCGGCACCCGCTTCCTCCTTCTCCTCAAGCGTGAAGTACGGAAAATTGAGTGCTACCAGGAAGGCAATCTTATTCTCATACAGGTCGGACTGGAGGTGAGATCCCACAGAATAGTTGCCGAACATGCGGTCTATCTCGTCTATCTCGCCGGCTGCCTCATCCAGCACCTTCCTCAGATCGAGGGTGATCTCGTTCATGTTTCCAGAGATTGACTCGAAGTAGTTACTGAGTTTCAGAAATATTGATCTTCTCTTTTCAGGGTCAGCAACATAGCTGGCATCAACGAAATCCAGAAAATCATCAGTTGTTCCGTCTGACCCCCGCCACAGTGATGCAGCATGCTTTACACCTCTGGCAAGGAGGTCACGGTCAGATGCGGGCTGACTGGCGATTACCCGCTCAATGCCATCATTAACAATGGCTTCACCAATGAAGCCTGCAGATACATCACCCTTCCTGTCAACTGGTGTTGAGCAGGCAGTCACAATCACGGTCATAACCAACAAAAATTTTCTCATTTGTATAATCATTTTTAGTCCTTTTTCAGCTATAAAGATGGTGTAACATGACCCGGGGAAAGTCATTACCGGCCGGTTTCCCGCCCATTCCTGCCACTTTATTTACTTCAGTTCTGAAAAGGCCGGCAATCCGGGAGACGCTAAGGTATAAAAAAAATGGAACCGGACAGGATCAGCCTGCCGGTTCCCCGACCAATGTATTAAGTATTTGAGGAAAGTCAATCAGTGCACCTGGTCTTTCTTAATCTTTTTGAAGAGACGCTCAATAACCTCGTCAGATGGTGCATCATCCATGTCAGGAAGCAGAATACCGAGAGCCGTATCTATGCCGAAGGCATCTGCTATGAGGTCTGACGGGGTATTGGTGACTTCAAAATAAGAAAGTAAGAGGGTAGAATTCTTGTCCATAGGCGTCTCTCTTCTCATATCAGAAAAACGCCTCTTGACTCAAAAAATTGTATCAGCTTATTGAGAGGGTAATATTTTTTTCGGTCATTATCTTGCGCATGTTTATCAGAGCATATCTCATGCGACCAAGAGCTGTATTGATACTCACGCCAGTCATGTCAGCTATCTCCTTGAAACTCATGCCTGCATAATGGCGCATGATAACCACTTCCCTCTGATCCTCAGGCAATCCGTTGATAAGGCGCCTCACATCACGCATCACCTGCCGACGTACCATCACATCCTCCACGTTATCATCCGTCAGCCTCTTTGAATTGAACAGGTCAGTTTCATAATCATCATTGAGTACAATTCCCATCTGCTTCTCATGCCTGAAGTGGTCAATTATGAGATTATGAGCAATCCTCATCACCCAGGATATAAATTTTCCGTCATCCTGGTAACGTCCTGCCCTGATAGACTGAACCACCTTCAGGAAAGTGTCCTGAAAAATATCGTCAGCGAGATCGCGGTTCCGGATGTAAAGGCTGATATAGGAGTAGACCTTACTTTTGTGACGCAGGATGAGCAGCTCTATGCTTCTCTCATTACCGTTTATGAAACTCTTAATAAGCTCATAATCGGTCATTTTGCTCTTCATAACTAACTCTTGTTTTGGTTCGGGTAGAGTTATACGATAGGCGGTCCTCCTTTGTTACATTGTTTCTTTTAACTGTTGACTTATACGGGACCGGGTCCCGGTTTGTTTCATTTCTGATACGGACAAAGAAAACAAAAAATAGTAATTTCAAAATGTTTAATTTTGCCAACTTATCAACGATGGCAGGATGAAGGGTAACATTGAGATAAAAGGTGCACGTGTTCACAACCTCAGGAACATTACCCTTACGATACCGCGTAACAACCTGATAGTCATAACGGGAGTATCCGGCTCAGGCAAGTCTTCACTGGCTTTTGATACTATATATGCCGAAGGGCAGCGACGTTATGTGGAAAGCCTCTCTTCCTATGCCAGGCAGTTTCTTGGCAGGATGAATAAACCCGATGTGGATTTTATCAACGGAATACCGCCTGCCATAGCTATTGAACAAAAGGTCAACTCCCGCAATCCCAGGTCAACCGTGGGCACCTCTACGGAGATCCATGACTACCTCAGGCTTCTCTGGGCGCGTGTGGGGCGTACTATCTCACCCGTTTCCGGGCGGGAGGTGCGAAAGCATAGCGTTGATGATGTGGTCAAATATCTGGCTGCGCTTACCTCAGGCAGCCGGGTGGTTCTGACTGCCCCTGTAGATGTGCCGGAGAAGGTCAGTATCTCTGAATTCATCCGGTTCCTTGTCAAGCAGGGATTCAACCGTATCAGCACCGAAAAGGGCATTCTCCGTCTTGATGATGAGGGAACAGCCGAATTGCTGGGATCCGCAAAGAGACTGGAACTGATTATTGACAGGTTCGCGGCTGGCACCGAGGCAGATGACCTGAGCCGGGCAGCCGACTCAGTGCAGACGGCCTTCATGACCGGCAGGGGCCATATAACCCTTACCGTGACTGATGAGGAGACTACCCAGACAGTGCTTTTCTCGGACAAATTTGAAGAGGACGGCATCACTTTTGAAGAACCGACGGAGCATCTTTTCAGTTTCAACTCTCCGTTGGGAGCCTGCCCGGTATGTGAGGGTTATGGCAAGATCATCGGCATTGATGAGAACCTGGTAATCCCAGACGAGAACCTGTCAGTGTATGATGATGCCATTGCATGCTGGCGGGGAGAGACAATGAAGCAATGGAAGGAGAGGCTGATCTACAGCGCTGACAAATTCGACTTTCCCATACATAAACCCTGGTACAGGCTCACCTCTGAACAGAAAGCACTTGTCTGGAGCGGCAACAGATACTTCTTTGGCCTCAACAGATTCTTTGAATACCTGGAAGAGAAAAAATACAAGATACAGTACCGGGTGATGCTGAGCCGCTACAGAGGAAAGCGGATCTGCCCCGAATGCAACGGTGAGCGGCTGCGCAAGGAGGCATCCTGGGTCAGGGTTGGCGGGAGGTCAATAACAGAGATCACCGGCATGCCTGTCAGTGAAGCACACATTTTTTTTGAGAAGCTGGTCCTTAACGGCGAAGAGAGAGAGATTGCCGGCCGACTCCTGAAGGAGATACAGCAACGATTGAGTTTTCTTGTAAACGTGGGCCTCTCCTACCTCACACTCGACAGGCTTTCAAATACTCTTTCCGGCGGAGAATCTCAGCGTATCAACCTGGCCACTTCACTGGGAAGCAGCCTGGTGGGCTCACTCTATATCCTCGACGAGCCAAGCATAGGCCTTCACCCGCGCGACACAAACCTTCTTGTCAACGTGCTGAAGGAGCTTCGTGACCTGGGAAATACAGTCATTGTGGTTGAACATGAGGAGGAGATAATCAGGGCTGCTGACATGATAATTGATATGGGGCCTGAAGCCGGCAGCCACGGTGGTGAAGTAATTTACCAGGGAGGAGTAGACTTCTCCGTCAGGAACAAATCTCTTACTGCCGACTACATGACCGGGGCAATGCGGATAGAGAAACCGGCCATGCGCCGCAAATGGCACAGCTACATAGAGGTATTAGGGGCAAGAGCCAATAACCTCAAGGAAATTGACGTGAAGTTTCCTCTCCATACCATAACAACCGTAACAGGTGTCAGCGGATCAGGCAAGAGTACCCTTGTCCATGAGATTCTCTTTAATGCCCTCGCTGCCAGGCTGGGCAGCAATGAGGCAAGGCCGGGGAAGCATACAGCAATGAAGGGAGACATAAACAGTATCACTGCCGTGGAGCTGATTGACCAAAATCCTATTGGCAAGTCAACCCGTTCTAATCCGGTAACCTATCTCAAGGCATTTGATGATATAAGAAAACTCTTTGCAGAGCAGCAAGCAGCAATACAGGCCGGATTTAAACCGGCACATTTCTCCTTCAATGTTGATGGCGGACGATGCGAAGAGTGCCAGGGTGAAGGTGTGATCAGGGTGGAGATGCAGTTCATGGCCGATGTGGAGCTCACATGCGAGGCTTGCAAGGGCATGCGCTACAAAAGAGATATCCTTGATGTGAGATTCAACGGGAAGAATATTTATGAGGTGCTTGAGCTTACTATTGATGAGGCTATAGAATTTTTCGGAGAGAGCAGGGACAAAACCTGCAAGAGGATTACAGCCAGGCTGAAACCGCTTGCCGACGTGGGCCTGGGATATGTACGGCTGGGACAATCATCATCAACCCTCTCCGGTGGCGAAAGTCAGCGAGTGAAGCTGGCATATTATCTCAGCCAGGAAAAGAGCGACGCCAGGATGCTTTTCATTTTTGACGAGCCTACTACAGGCCTTCATTTTCACGATATAAACAAGCTCATGAAATCACTCAACGCACTCGTGGATCACGGGCATTCAGTGCTGCTTATTGAACACAACGTAGAGGTGATCAAATGCTCAGACTGGATAATTGACCTGGGTCCTGAAGGCGGAGAGAACGGAGGTTATCTTGTATTTGAGGGTACCCCCGAGCAGCTTGTTCAGTGCCGGAAATCATATACAGCCGCCTACCTGAAGCATAAGCTTGGTCCCTGATGCTGTCACTCTGTTATTCTATCGGGGTGAACCTCCACATGTCTTTTTCATAATTGCCACCGTAACCTGCAACAATATAGGCAGCAGCCCCGACAACGTAAGCCCTGGCTCCGCATCGCGCAGTGCCAGGAAAATCCATAACTCTTGTCCATGTATCAGTAACCGGATCATACTCCCACATATCCTTCTGATATTCCATCTGTGGCTTTGCCAGTCCCATACCAACGTATCCTTTGCCATTCGGAAGCGAAAACGAAGTGGCAGCATCTCTCAGATATCCCGGGAAATCTGCTTTCCTGGTCCATTTGTCCGACAGCGGATCATACTCGTAAAAATTATTGACATCCCCGCCCAACTGATGAACCCATCCAATCCCCAGATAACCTTTCCCGTTAATTGAGAAAGCCACGCCTCCTCCAAAATAGCCCAATTCCGGGGGGAAAGATTTTTCAGTCCAGGAATTGGTGCCCGGATCATACATATACATGTGGCCGGCAGCTGGAACATATGCCTTACCGTCAATAACAAAACCTGGAGAATCCATGCTTGAACCCTCTCCCGGTATGGGAGCCATTGCCTGCCATTGATCATTTACAGGGTCATACCTCATCAAATCTGTGTAGTAGTAACTCCAGTTTTTACCGATAGCGAAATAGCCCATTCCATTCAATGACAGACCCGATGCATACGCAATGGTTACCGGATATGTGGATTTTGTAGTCCATTGATCCGTATCCGGATTATATTCCCAGAAGTCTTGTTTTAGAACCCTGTCATACTCCAGTCCGGTTCCAAAGTATATTTTGCCTCCAGGTGAGAATCCTGCTGCTCCGGTTCTGCCTGTTGAAGGGAAATCGGCCAATCTCACCCAGCTGGTTTTTAATTCCAGATAACCATTCCAGGTAACGGGCGATCCGACTATTGTAGTGACAACCACCTGGTGACTGCCGTTATCAAGTCTGGGTGGAACGTTGACACGTATTTCATTTGGCGTACTGCTGATGACCGGAGCCCTAAATCCTCCAATATCCACAATGTTCATACCCGGATCAGGATTGAAGTTGCTGCCTGATATTACAATCGGTTCCCACTGCTCCAGTGTTTTTGGTGATACATCATTCACCACTGCCGGATTCAGGACGAACTTGTCGACCCACGTATAAACATCATAATACCTGACAGTTATTGTGACAGGCGAGATGTTGTTGCCGGTAGGCACCCTGACCTTCAGACGTAAACGCGAGGCTTCAGTGACCACAGCCCTCACATCATTGAAAAATACCTCGATCAGTGACGGATCTGTAGGAAAGTTATTGCCATACAGGTTAACAGTGTCCCCGAATGTTCCGGTAAGGGGCTCAATACCAAGCAATACAGGTCTCAGAATCTCGAAGCTAATATTATTTAACGAGGGAATTCCGTTGATAATAACTCGAATATTCGCAGAAACTTGCGGCGTAAAGGGCACTATCACCCTTATTTCATTAATGGTTGAGGATAATACCAACGCTTCCTGATTCCCGAAGAATACATTACAGTCTGCAGGGTATTCCGAAAAGTAGTCACCTTTTATTACAACCGTGTCACCCGATGGAGCCGCCCCTGGGGTGATTTCGTCAATTACCGGCTTCAGTATATTGAAATCAAGAGCATTGGAAGAGAGAAGGCCGGAAATTGAAACACGTATCTTAACCATTTCATCCGGCACGTACGGAACAACTACATGTATACTGTCAATGGCTGATGATACGACATTGGCTTTTGCAGTATTGAAAAAAACCGAACAGCTTGAAGGATTATTGGAAAAATAATTGCCGTTGATAACAACCGTATCACCAACCTGTGCGGATGCCGGCGAAACGTTATCAAGCTCGGCGGGCTTGCTGCCTTTCCCGACAAAAGTGATCTCATTACCGTATGATGTGATCTCCCGCGATGCTATAAATGCCCTTACGGAATAGGTTACATCCTTCTCAATGGCACTGTTGACTGTAACTGAAAATTGAGTCTTACCGTTAAGAGTTCCAAGATTTATGTATTCGGCATTTCCGGGGAAGGCTTTATTGTCATCTGACCATGTGAAGCCGTGTTCTGTTACTGTCTCTCCACCGTCAGAAAGTATCTCTCCGTATAAAATCACCCCGTCGTCCAGGATCTCAACTCCCATTGTTTCCACTTCCATTATCCCCTTGTCGGCGAACTTCTCACTCTGGCATGAATACAACAAACCGAGGATAAGGATCGTGACTAATTCTGCTCTGAATATCGGTTTCATAAGACTAAAAGTTAACCCCTATTTTCAATCCTGCTGACCTGTAACTCCCGTACACCACGGGCATGATCAGCTCTGAATAATTAATGGCAACTGTAATGGAAAAATCCCGGGATACTTCATATGTAAGTCCTGTTGCCAATGCCAGCCCAACGCTGTTCTTTTCTTCACTTATGAAATCGTCTGTATCTGAGATAACCAACCCTTCATAACTGATATCGGTCTCCATCCTGGAGTCGTCTTTCAGTACCAATCTCATGCAGATACCACCCGAGATAAATGGTTTAAGATTTCCCCTGCCGAAACTGTACCCTGCAAGCAGGTTGCCTATGAGCAGATAACTATGCTGATGGAGTTCATGGTAAATCTCAACTGACGGGGGTTGGAGATTGGCTCCCTTGTAATACCCGTAAACATACCTTTTACCGGCTGAAAGATCCAGAGAGACCCACAACGCCCTGCTTATCCTGGGAAGAGATGCCCTTACTGAGATCCCTGCTAAAGGATAAATTGCAGGATCCAGCCTGAAACCATCCAGATCAGAAGAGCTGCCAGCCTTCATAAAATCAACATTATAACTGGCAATGAAACCTGCCTGGGGTATAAATGCCGGCGGTGGATACTCATATATAATCCCTTCATCAGATCCAGTTACTAAAAGATGATAATCATGCAACAGCGCTGTCAGCTCATGTCTTACCGGCCTGATTGTCTCAATGCGCTCAAAAAGCTGCGGAGCATCATGCAAGATCTGCTCAAGGATTGTTATGACGCCCTGTCGCCAGCTTCCTGCCTCACTCTCCTCTCTGTCCTTCTGACTGTATGGAACACTCAAAGTAAACAACCTGCCGTCAATGTCCGATATATAATAGATGCCAGCATTTCTGTCCGCTAAAAAGTACATGTCAACCACGCCATCGAAGAGCACCTGTAAGGTCTTCCCCTCAAGCGAGGGAGAAAGTGATTGGCCTGGCATGTAAATCCCTTTACCCCTGATGGCTTCCTGGCCATTCAGAGACGGATGTACTGCAAAAACGACAGTCAGGCCAAGCAATAACCTGAAAGCCACGCCGCAAGGACGATTACATGAAGTCATTTTCAACATGGTTTGTAAGTAGACTGCTTAAAATTATCAAAACTATTCGATTAAATATTGACAGGCTGAAAATTTTTATTCACCAGGCCGGCAGGGAAATACTTTAATACTGAAGTGCTGACTCTCACTCATGGCAAAAAGATACTTTTTTTCAGATGAAACTCCGTGATCTGATCATTTGTTGCATATTTGAAGGAATAATTTTCTGCCGTTATGAGTACCATTGCTTTTCTTGATGTTTCCCGAAGATTTCTTTCTGGTTATGATCCCGGTTTTCAGACTCTTGTCTCTTCCTGGATCAGCCTGATGTTTATTGTAGTGATCATATGCTTCATTGTTAGCGAGTTGACACGCAACTACAGCCAGGTCGACAAACTATGGAGCCTGCTGCCTCCTGCATACAGCTGGATGACTGTGGCCGCCTTTCCGACGGCAAGGACGGTCATCATGGCTCTGCTGGTTACTCTGTGGGGTCTGAGGCTCAGCTACAACTTCTACCGCAAGGGAGGTTACAGCATTATCCCGTGGCAGGGTGAAGAGGATTACAGGTGGAAGATTCTGAGGGAGAGCAATGCCCTCAGGGGCAGGCTCAGGTTCGGACTGTTCAACCTGCTCTTTATTTCTTTATATCAAAACATAATCATACTGCTGTTTACAACACCTATACTGATGACAGCGCTGCACCCGGGCAAGCCTTTTACCATTACGGATATTGCAGCAGCCATTCTAATGCTTGCATTCATAATAACTGAGACCGTGGCCGATAACCAGCAGTTCAGATTCCAGACAATGAAGCGCTCTGAGCAGAGTGATGCTGAAATGTTCAGGGATTCGTTGAAAAGGGGATTCCTCCGGGAAGGTCTCTGGAAATTTGTGCGGCACCCCAACTTTGCCTCCGAACAGGCTGTCTGGATCAGTTTCTATCTCTTCAGCGTAGCCGTCTCGGGCAGATGGATCAACTTCACCCTGCTGGGACCGGTGCTGCTTGTGATCCTTTTCATCGGCAGCTCAATCATGACAGAACAGATCAGCAGCAGCAAATACCCTGAATACTCAACCTATCAGAAGGAGGTACCAAAATTCATTCCACGGATCTTTCGAAACAGGGATTGAAAATTACACTGCCTTAAATGTTATCCGCGATCCTGAATCACTTCGTTGAAAAAACGAAGGAAAACGTTATGGATCTGATCGCGTATCCTGACATATTCACTGTGAATGAACTCTGGTGTGCCGGTGGCATGTGAGGGATCCTCGAACCCGAGATGGAGTCGGTGCATCACCTTGCCGAAAAATGCAGGACAGGTTTCATTGACATGATCACAGACAGTGATAACATACTCCCACTCCTCATCCAGGTATTCATCAACAAGGTGCGGGGTGTGGTGGCTTATGTCAATACCCAGGTCAGCCATAACCTCCACCGCCTTTGGATTGATCATGGCTGCCGGCTCCGTTCCGCCGGACCTGACATAAAGATTTTCATCAAACGACTGCAGGAAGCCGTGAGCCATCTGGCTCCGGCAACTGTTGCCTGTGCAAAGAATCAGTATTTTCATTGTGTGCCTCATTTTTAACTTCGTTGTCTGAAGGTCTCAGGTCTGAAGGTCTGTTACTTCAGTCCGTCGTACGGTTATGCGGTCATGCAGTCGTGATGTGATATTAGCTAAAACAATCTCCCATAGATCAATCCGGATAGCATTGCCATCACAACCACAAGGCACACATATACAATAGTCTTCTGTGTGCCTATTATACCTCTTATAACCAGCATATTGGGCAGAGAGAGAGAAGGACCTGCAAGAAGTAGTGCCAGGGCAGGGCCCTTCCCCATTCCTGATGCTATCAGTCCCTGCAGAATTGGAACCTCGGTAAGAGTGGCAAAGTACATGAAGGCTCCTACTATGGAGGCGAAAAAGTTGGAGAATACTGAATTGCCTCCCACCAGTTTCGCGATCCATTCATTGGGGATGATGCCGGCTATGGTCTGTCCGTCATGCGTTGAACCAAGGAGGAACCCTGCAATCACCACCCCTATTCCAAGAAGCGGAATAATCTGTTTGGCAAATCCCCAGGCAGAAAGTGTCCATTCCCGATTCTCATCATCCTGCTTATCAAGAAGTGTAATTACGCTGAGCGCGGCTATGCCCACAACCATCGGCACCAGTGGTCTCAGCTTCGCACTTTCAATTAGAGAGTTCGACAACAGCACGGATATAACAGTAACAACTGCCGCTACCAACACCCACTGCCATTTTATCTTAAGTATCTTTACAAGTGACCATGCGAGCACCAGACTGAAAAATCCCGTTATGTACCATTTGTAGGAAAAGATATAATACCAGGCACCTGACGTATCATTTGCCGTGGGGCTGCCCCAGTTGGCAAATACAAGTATCAGCACCAGTGTAAAGAAATGTGTCACTGTCTGCCATACAGGTCTCTTTTCAGGCTCAACCATAATGTTCATCTGGTCTTCTCTCTTCTTCTGCTCTTCCTTGCGATATATAAGTGACATTAACAGCCCTATCACAACACTGAAAACCACCGCGCCAATTATCCGGGCTACACCCATCTCAAAACCCAGTATGCGGGCTGTAAGTATGATTGCCAGTATATTGATCGCCGGACCGGAATAAAGGAAGGCAATGGCAGGTCCGAGGCCTGCACCTCGCTTGTGAATGCTTGAGAACAGGGGCAATATGGTGCATGAGCAGACAGCGAGTATCGTACCCGAGACGGCAGCAACAGAGTATGCAAGCCATTTCTTTGCATTTGCACCAAAATACTTTATTACCGATCCCTGGCTGACAAAAACGGAGATAACACCGGCAATAAAAAAAGCAGGAAGAAGACATAAGATAACATGCTCCCTTGCATACCACTTCACAAGATCAAAAGTTGCTGCAACAGCAGTGTTAAACCGGGCGCTTTCAATCGGCATGAAAAACGCAAACACAAATACCACAATGATCCACAAAAGAATCTTTATCTCTTTCTTCAATTCCATACTATAGTAATGTTGTCATTTCGCACAAACACGCAATATGCAGATAAAAAAACTCTATAACCAGACTGAAAATACATACCATATGCCGACACCGATGAACAGCACTGCCACCACCCTGCGGAACCAGAGCTCAAAAGTCCTGATCCTGCTGTACATTTTTCCCACATTGCCAACGGCATAAGCCAGCAGCCATGCAAATATGATCACAGGTATACCGGTTGCAATGGCAAAAATCAACGGGAGATATAGCCCATCGGCACTTGCAACTGTCATAGGTATAAGCATGACGAAATAGAGAACGCCGCTGTAGGGGCAAAAGGCCATTGCAAACAATATACCGAGCAGAAGTGTATTGAGGTAGCTCCTTCTGCCCTTCTCCCCTATCTTCTCCGTGATTGAAGCAATGCCTCCCGGCAGCCTGAGCTTAATGAAATCGAGCATGAAAAGCCCAATGACAATCAGCGCAGGACCTAAAACCTTCTCTCCCCATCTCTGAAACCATCCCGATATGTCCATCTGGCTGGCACCGAAAAATATTATCAGCGCAATGCCCACATATGTTATTGCCCTTCCGAGAGTATAAACCAGTCCATTCATGAAAACCCTTCTACTGTCGGTAAGGTCACGGCTTATAAAACCAATGGCAGATATATTTGTGGCCAGCGGACAGGGGCTGATTGCCGTCATCAATCCCAGAATCGCCGCCGTAAGAAAAGCATACTGGGAGTTTTCCAGTATCCCCTGCAGAAGCTCCATTAATCTTCCTTTAAGGCCTTCAATAACGGATCAACCGCCTTTTTGATCTCTTCCTTCAATTTTTCCGGATTGTTACGGGCATGCATGAACGCTTCACTCGTCAGATCGACTCGCTTTTCGCCACTTACAACCAGAAGGCATTGCCCGGTGGCTTTTACCCTTTTGGCATCAGCTTCACTGGACTTATCCTCAATATTCAGAGACCTGAAAACTATCAGGCCTCTTTCAATCTCTGAAGGATAAAGCTCATGGACCGCCTCGCCCGACACGTTCTCTACCGCCTGGCAGGTAACACACCGACGGGTCAGGTGAAAATAGATTACCTCTACTTTGCCCTCTGACAGGCTGGTGGATATCGTTTCCTCAAGGGTATCGCCACCACGGAAAGCCAGGATCACAACTACTGCCGCAGCCACAGCTACAACAGCCAGTACTGGCAGAATTTTCTTCATCATGGTTAAGTATTATCTGGTTATTAATTTCAGAATCTCAGTCGCAGATGGCACCCGGCCCTTCACAACCACTTTACCGTCAACCACAAGCGCCGGTGTCATCATTACCCCGTAATTCATAATGTCAACGATATCTTCCACCTTGATGACAGTGGCATCTATACCGTTCTGTTCAACAACCTCGCGGGTAAGCTTTTCCAGGGTTTTGCATTTGGGACACCCGGTACCCAGAATTTTAATCTCCATATCTATTATCCTCCTTTCATTTCGTAAAACATCGAAATACTATTATAAATTTTTTTACCTCTTGAAAAATTTGTTAAGTAAAATCTTTGCCTCATCCCAGTTTTCGGGATTGATACAGTATTTTATATATGGTGGATTGATCTCGCCCTGTATCAGCCCGGCCTTCTTCAGTTCCTTCAGATGCTCCGAGAGGGTTGAGCGAGCAATCGGGAGCTCCTCTGCCATGTCACCGCTGTAACAACATTTGTCAAGATTATTCGCCAGGAAATCCATCACAAATACCCTGACCGGGTGAGAGAGTGCCTTGGCATATCTCGCCAGCTTCTCCTGGTCATCCGAATAATATTTTTTCCTGGTCTGTTTAGCCTCCATTTCATTTCGGGAAATGACGAAACAAAAATATATGTTTTTTTTAACAAGTGACACGATTGCAGGATTTTTTTACTTTTTATGCTTCTACAGCAGAAGTGATTGCGATTATCCCCTTTTGGTGCTAAATTCACGCTGGCAAATCCGTGATCCATCTCACCATGAAATGTCCGCTATTGAACAGCACTGCAATTCTTGCATCTCTCCTTATCATGCTCTGCATCTCATGCGGCAGGCCTGATAATATCAGCGATGCAATGCTGAACCACAAAAAAAGCTTCTTTTACATCGATTTCAAAAACTACCCGTCAAACGACGCCTCTCTGCCAGTGGGAGTTTTTGATTCAGGAACAGGAGGACTATCCGTGCTGGCAGACATTGTCAATCACGAGGGTCTGGCACATGAATCCTATATCTATATGGGTGACATGGCCAACATGCCATATGGCAGTTACTCGCTGGAGAACAACACTGACCTCCTCCTTGAGCATGTAATGAAGGATGTGCAGTTCCTCCTGGGCAATAAATATTACCAATCCGGCAAGTCTGCCTCTCCGCAGACTGACAAGAAACCGGTGAAAGCAATAGTCATAGCCTGTAACACGGCAACTGCCTATGGTCTGGACACGGTGAAGAGATTTCTTGAAGAGGCCGGATCTGATCTTGGTGTTATCGGAGTGATTGATGCCGGGGCCAGGGGAGCCTTTGGCAACTTCACCCCTGGTGAAGCCGGCAGCATAGCGGTGATTGCTACTGACGGAACAGTGAAGTCCGGCGCATATCCGGAGGCAATAATGATTGTAAACAGGGAGGATGGCCAGGAAGAAGAGATTAAGGTGTTCCAGCAGGCAGGGGTAGGCATAGCCGAAGCCATTGACGAAAGTCCTGATGCAATTGACAGGAAAGCCATATCACCCCGTGCTGATTACAAAGGTCCGTCTGACAACGCTGAAGGGGAACTCAAGATTGATATGGCACTATGGAACCGCTATAACTTCAATCCTGAAAACAATGGCCTCCTGTTCGAAGGAGATGCCTCATCACCATACAATATACAGATCAACTCCGTTGAAAACTATATCGCTTTCCATGTAGTATCACTGATGGAAAAGATCAGGAGAACTGAAGGGGCACTGCCTCTTAATTCAGTAGTACTGGCCTGTACCCACTATCCTTTCTTCACCGATACCTTCAGAAGTGAATTCAACAGACTGAGAGACTACAGTGAAAACGGGCAATTTCTTTACAGACCATTCATTGCTGAAGACCTGATAATTGTCAATCCCGCCGTGGAGGTTGCGGATCAGCTGTATGAACACCTGGCTTCCCGTCAACTCTTAAATGAGGGAACCGGCGAAGGCAGTGAGTTCTATATCAGCATTCCAAATCTTCGCAACAGTAAGATAATATTGAGAAATGACGGCTCCTTTACCTACGGGTACAAATACGGCCGCAACGCAGGCGACATTCAGGAATATGTGAAAGTGGTGCCTTTCAGCCGGATTTCAATTCCGGAAGATATATTGCACCGACTTGAGAAGCAGATACCCGGTGTGTGGGATCTGATCACGGAATTCAATACCGCTAACCCAAAAACCGGCTACCTCTCCCCTGCTGAAAAAATCACTGGTGAATAAACTATATTTGTGCCTAAATGAAGCATGCCATGAAAAGACTCTTACTGTTCATAACGGTTGCCTGCCTGTCAGTATCATTATTGGCCCAGGACTTCTTCAGGGAAGAATTCCGCAAGGACAAAAAGTATGTGATAATCGTAAATCCAACCGAAGGTAATATAGCCACGGTTAACTTCCTGCTTGGCAGGTCTGTCCTTACCACTGATCCTGATGATATTGAATTTGTGGGTGTATATCATTCCAGCCAGAAATACGATTTTAACAAATCGGCAGGTTACATTGCTGATAACGGCCTTACCCGGTTTCACCTGTATGAAGTGAAAGGTCCTCTGGCTGAGGAGATGATCTACAAACAGAATCCATGCAGTGATGACTTCAGGAAGATTTTTATAAACTCCGTTGGCATTATCTTTTTCGGCGGTGAGGATATCCCGCCTGCGGTTTACGGTCAGGAGAACTGGTATTCCGTCACCGGTGACCCGGGCAGGCATTATTTTGAGGTCAGCTTCCTCTTTCACCTTCTTGGGGGTTCCCGCAATGCCTCCTTCAGGCCTCTTCTTGAGGAGAACCCCAAATACATGGTTACCGGCTTCTGCCTGGGCCTGCAGACCATGAATGTTGCTGCCGGCGGAACGCTCATTCAGGATATACCTGCACAGGTGTACGACAGTCACAGTCCCGAAAAAACAGTCCTGATTGACCGCAAAAACCTGCACCGCAACTACTGGGAGAAGGTGAGTGGTGACAAGGAATTGATTGGGAACAGTTTGCATCCTGTCAGATTCACTTCAAACAGATTCTTCGGAAAGACGGTAAAAGTACCTCGCAGATGGCAGCCGGTTGTTTACAGCCATCATCACCAGGCAATTATGGATGTAGCCCCGGTTTTTGAGGTGACGGCGCTCTCTGACGACGGAAAGATAGTTGAAGGAATTGTCCATACCAGGTACCGGAATGTTTTCTCTGTGCAGTTCCACCCGGAGGTGGCAGCCTTATATGAGGATCGTGCCCTGGTCAGATTCGCACCTGATGACACACCTGCCACCCTCCATTCTATGCTTGACAGGAAGAGCCTGAAGTTCCACCACAGGTACTGGAGGCATATCTCCGATATTATTGCGGAACAAGCCCGGTAAGAAAGTCGGCAGTTCGCAGTAACGTCTCACTTATTTCCTGATTTACAGTGCCTTTACCTCACTCACCAGGGCCTGGAGGGTTGATTTGGCATCGCCGAAGAGCATGCGGGTCTTGTCATTGTAGAAGAGAAGGTTCTCTATGGCGGCGTAACCCTTCCCCATACCCCGCTTCATTACTATGATGTTCTTTGCCTCACGGGCCCTGACAATCGGCATACCGTAGATCGGACTCGAGGGATCGTCCTCTGCTGCCGGGTTGACAACATCATTGGCGCCTATTACAACTATCACATCCGTGTTGGGCAGGTCCGGGTTTATCTCATCACTCTCAACCAGCTGTTCATAGGGCACATCAGCCTCGGCCAGCAGCACATTCATATGGCCAGGCATTCGTCCTGCCACCGGGTGGATGGCATATTTCACTTCCACTCCTTTCTCCTCCAGCATCTTATCGAGTTCATGGCATATATGCTGCGCCTGTGCGACGGCAAGTCCGTAACCCGGTACCACCACCACCTTCTTTGAGTAGCTTAAAAGCACGGCCGCATCAGCCACTGTTATTTCCTTTATTGTTCCGGCAGCGCCTTCCGCGGCGCTTCCTCCTCCTCCGAACACTCCTATAATCACGTTCAGCAGTGACCTGTTCATGGCCCTGCACATAAGGATGGTAAGTATTGTGCCGGCCGAGCCCACAAGGATTCCTCCGGTAAGCATAGCCTGGTTATTGTAGAGAAAGCCTCCCATGGCGGCAGCCACGCCGGTGAAGCTGTTCAGGAGCGAGATCACCACAGGCATGTCAGCACCGCCAATGGGCATTACGAATAGTACCCCGTAAAGTACAGAAACAACAAAGAGGATAATAATTAGATGTGTCAGCTCCGCCGAGGCTGCCACGTCGCGGGTCATAATATAGACAATGAAGCCAATAATCCCGGCAAGTATAGTCATGTTCACATACCTGAGTGCCTTTATCCTCAGGTCACCTATCTTCCCGTCGAGTTTGCCAAAGGCTATCATGCTGCCGGCCCACGAGACTGATCCGATAACCAGCCCGAGAAGAATGGCCAGCACATGGCCGTTGGCCATGCCTGATCTCATCATCAGTTCCTGGCTTACATGCGGGAATTCCATCATTGAGATAAGCGCCGCGGCAGCGCCGCCCATACCGTTGAAGAAAGAGACAAGCTGCGGCATGGCAGTCATCCTGACCCTCTTGGCTATCACCCAGCCGATGATTGTTCCGATGACCATCGCTCCCAGTATCCATCCGATGTTCCCGATAGGCTTGCCCTCCTTCTCATGAAAGAGTATGGTGGCAGCAATGGCCAGAATCATGCCTATGGCTGCCAGAATATTACCCCTCCGTGCTGTGAGAGGATGACTGAGCATCTTGAGTCCGAGTATGAATAATACCGATGCCAGTATATATGATATTTCCATTACGGAAATACCTGCTGAAAAATGCATAACGTCGTTCATGAGGCCGTTGTTTGTAACTGTCAGGGTATGTTATTCCTTATTTCTTTTTCTTGAACATCTCAAGCATTCTGTCGGTTACCACAAAGCCGCCTACTACATTCAGGGTGCCCAGTATCACCGCAAGGAATCCGAGAATCATTGCGCCGGTAGTTTCAGCATGTCCCATCACTATGATGGCCCCGATGATGACCACGCCATGGATGGCGTTTGCGCCTGACATGAGGGGCGTGTGAAGTATTGCAGGCACATGGCTTATCACCTCAATGCCCAGAAAAACAGATAGTATAACCATGTAGATCATACCCCTGTTAGCCATAAAAAAATCGAGTACTCCTTCCATTTTCAGATCTGTTTAATGTCAAGGAACTGTTTTACCCTGGGACTGCGGTATTCTCCGCCGCTTACTGCCATGGTCCCTGCCACTATCTCATCGGTGAGGTCAGGTTTTACATTTCCTTCACCGTCGGTCATTATCCTGAGCAGGTTAATCAGGTTGTTGCCAAACATCCTGCTGGCATCAACTGACATGGCTGACGGATAGTATGATCTTCCTGCAATGGTCACTCCATTGACTACCATATCCCTTTCTTTGTCGGTCAGTTCACAGTTGCCGCCTGTTGAGGCCGCAAGATCAATAATGACCGAACCGGATTTCATTCTTGACACTGTCTCCTTCAGGATCAGTACGGGTGCTCTCCTGCCGGGTATCTGTGCAGTGGCAATTATCACATCAGCAGCAGCAGCTCTTTGCTGAATCAGTTCCTGCTGTTTCTTTTTAAATTCTTCACTCTGTTCAACGGCATATCCTCCGGCTGCTGCATCTTCCCTGGCTCCTTCAACCTCTATGAATTTGCCCCCGAGGCTTTTTACCTCTTCCTTTACTGCTGACCTGACATCGAACACCTCCACCACTGCTCCCAGTTTACGGGCTACGGCTATTGCCTGGAGCCCGGCCACACCTGCCCCAAGAACAAGCACTCTGGCCGGTTTGATGGTGCCGGCTGCCGACATGAACATCGGAAAGAACCGGGGCAGCATCGAGGCTGCTTCAAGCACAGCCTTATAGCCGGCGACCGTTGCCATAGAACTGAGGATGTCCATAGACTGTGCACGGGTTATGCGGGGTACCAGATCAAGTGCCATGACGCTCAGCCCTCCCTGTCGTGCTTTTTCAAGCCACTCCCTGTTTGCAACGGGGTCAAGGACAGTGAAGAGCATCTGGCCCTCTTTGAACAGCGAGATGTCATCCAATGGAGGATTGACAGTCAGGAGCAGGTCTGCACCTGAGATGACCTCTTTTCTTGAGGCTGTTGTGGCGCCTGCAGCACGGTAATCATCATCAGGGGCAAGGGCACCTGTGCCGGCGCCTTCTTCAACCATGACCTTCAGCCCCATTTTTATTGCTGCTGCTGTTTCACCGGGAAGGAGGGCAACCCTCTTCTCATCACCAGATTCTCTTAAAATTCCTGCAATCATATGCTGAATATAACAGATTATTGAGTCATTCAGGTTTTGAGAAGTGATGCAGCCCCGGTATCCAGCATCCATACCAGATGCCCTGAGCCCGGCATTACATGAGAGGCCGGATAAAGTTCCGATCCACTCTTCCCTTCGATGATATCCGACACAATGGCGGCCTTCCCCTTCCCGGTTACAATATAGTAGATTTTCGAGGAGTTATTGATAAGCCTTCCCGTGGCTGTGATTCTTTTTTGTTTTTTATCCGGCCTGTGTGCCACCTCAAACAGCTGATTGCTTGTAAAGAGGTCAGGTCTGTCAGGGAAGATTGAGGCAATATGACCGTCATCACCAAGGCCCAGTAGCATGAGATCAAACTGCGGGATACCCCTGTAGAGCGGAACCATATCAGTAACCAGTTCCGAATATTGCCTGGCCTCTGTTGCCGGATCATCCTCACCTCGTATCCTGAAGATATTCGCATCAGGAAGAGGCACATTCTGCAGCAGGCTTTCATAAGCCATCCTGTAGTTGCTCTCTTTGTCATCAGGAGGCACACAGCGCTCATCACCCCAGAAAATCAGCATTTTCTCCCAGCTGATCCTTTCTGCATAATTATCAGAAATAAACCGGAAAATATATTCGGGAGTGGAGCCCCCGGAAAGGGCAACTGTGTAGTAATGATCAGGCTCTATGCGGTCCAGGTCTTTAATCAGGATTGCCGCAAAGCTTTGAGCCAGGGCTTCACGGTCGGGGAACACTCTGACTGAATGTGACATGTTGATGATAATCTGAATATAAAACTAATTATAATTCGCAAAAAATACCATCTTCTGCAAGATTTTTACAGGGATAACGCCATGTGAGCTCAGGTTCTTCAATAAGGGAATCTGCTGTCTCAGGGCCCCATGTACCTGCAGGGTACCCATAAACAGGTATCGAATGGTCATTCTTCCATGCCTGAAGCACCGGATCAAGGAATCTCCATGCTGCCAGAACAGCATCAGACCTGGTGTAAAGAGTTGAATCACCGTTCATGCAGTCATAGATCAGCCGTTCATAAGCCTCCGGAATGTGACCTTCGGCAAGGTCAGAATAGTGAAAATCCATATTTACGTTCCTGACATTGAATCCGGATCCAGGTATCTTCATGCCAAATTTAAGAAGTATCCCCTCATCTGGCTGAATTCTTATAATCAGCTGATTGCAGCCTTCGCAGGGCGACTTGCCGGAAAACAGGTAGTGTGGCGTCGGCTTGAAATGTATCACCGCCTCGGTCACCCTCGTTGGCAACCGCTTACCGGTCCTGACGTAGAAGGGAACCCCTCCCCACCGCCAGTTGTCAATATAGAATTTTATTGCCGCATAGGTCTCCGTAAGGGAATCCGGGTTGACTCCCTCCTCTTCACGGTACCCCTTCATCCACTCGCCTCTGACATGTGCGCCTGTATACTGACCCCTGATTGCAACTTTTGCCGCCTCTTCCTGTCTGACGGGGCGAAGTGATTCAAAGACCTTTGCCAGCTCGTTCCTTATTGATGTTGCATCTATTGAAGAGGGAGGTTCCATTGCTATGAAGCCCGCAAGGTGGAGCAGGTGATTCTGAATCATGTCACGCATAGCGCCCGTTCCCTCATAATAGGCTCCCCTCTTCTCCACTCCCAGGCTTTCACATGAGGTTATTTCTACATGATGGACATAGTTCCTGTTCCAGAGGGGCTCAAAGATACCGTTGGAAAATCTTGTCACAAGAATATTCTGTACAGTCTCCTTGCCCAGGTAATGGTCAATACGATAAAGTTGGCTCTCATCCCAGTGATCAAGAAGTATGTTGTTGAGACTAACCGCGCTATCATAGTCATACCCGAAAGGTTTTTCGATGATCATCCTCTTCCATCCCTCATCCTCCAGGTTCATCTTTTGTGCTGCCAGGTTTCTTGTAATGGGAGCATAAAGTTCAGGCGGCAGGGAAAGGTAAAACAGGGTGTTTCCCGGGATGTCATTTTCTTTCCTCATTTTCTCAAGTATCCCTGCCAGTACCGGGTAATCACCAGGTGCGGAAGGATCAATTGCCGCATAGTGAAATGCAGAGATATATTTCCTGACCGACTCTTTTTCCTCATCAGCTTTGTCTATCCCTGCTGCCGTTACGACTTCTTTCCGATACTCCTCATCTGTCACCCGGCTCCTTCCGGTAGCCAGTATACTGTAACGGCTGGGCATGAGTCCCTGTCTATGCAGTGCATACAGTGCCGGAATGATCTTCCTGGTGGCCAGGTCTCCCCTGCCCCCGAAGATGACTATTATCTGATCATCTGGTTTTGTCATGGACCTGTTGTTAACCTGTCACTATACCGGCAAACGATGATGACAAATATAAAAAAAAGGAAACACCGTAAACAATACCATAAAATAATTCAGGGTGCTCATTTCCGCTGAGCACCCTGAAATTTCATATCCTGTCAGGCCCCTGAGAACCTGCAATAGCAACCAGGCAGTTTATTTTGCCTTAAATCCAAACATGATAGCCACGCAACCGCTGACAGGCAACTGGTCACTTATGCCGAAGGTGGTCACCTTCACCACAACCTTAAGCTGCTGGCTTGACTCCAGCTTGAAGTCCCACGTCTTGGCAAGTCCTTCATCCTTGTTGGAGTAAAGCACTTTGCCGGTAGCGTCCATTACCGAGAATTCCACTGGCGGCATACCATCAGCTGTGCAGATGGCAAGCCGGTATTCGAGGTCAGAATAAAATGTCTTGTAGAGTTCAGCCTCTTCACCCTCAACCAGTACGGCAGCGTGATAGTTGCCATCATGAAGATAGGCGCCCAGCTCTTTCTTGCAGATGTTTTTGGCAAAGCCCTTGCATTGTGCGGCAGCTTCAACCGGGAAAATAACTGAGAGAAGTGCCGTGATAAGTAATGTCTGTATAAGCTGTCTCATCGGTATGGGATTATTTTACGTAAGTATTTCTGATCTCTGCCACCTTGTCTCTGATGGCCACAAAGGTCTCCTGTTTCATTTCCGATCTGGCCGCACCGGAAATTTCAGTCATCTGCAACTTTTCATTGTATGATGCTGTTGAAGGTTCCGTGGAACGTTCTATTTTATCAAACAGAGACTTCAGCTCATGGATGGGCCCAAGAAGCTCACGGATGGCCGCATTGTCAGTATAGGTTTCAAGCAAGCGTATCATGTCATCTACTGACATCTTCTGGTCTGCTATGGTTTCCACCAGCCTGTTACCCCTGAATTTCTTCAGGTCAACCAGCTGGGTTGATATATACAACCCTTCAACAAATCCTCCTGCAATGATCGTTGCAGCCACAGCATGCTGTTCATCATCCTCCAGGTATGCCTGAGAGTTGAGAAATGTTTCAGAGACAATCTCCATGATAACATCACGGTTATTGATATTCTGTTCCAGCCGTTCAATGGTGGTCTCGTCCACGGCATCAAGTATGCCCAGTCCGGTGGCCATATCCTCAGCTGCCTCCATATAATTGACCAGCAGAGATGTTTCATCATACATGCTGGCAAAACTGAGATCACACACATATGTTCCCAGGTTCAGCGCCATGCTTTTGCTGGTGGTGTAATTGGTCTTGTTCTCAACAGGGTTGAGCAGTGTGGCGTCAAACTTCGCACCTGCTTCCTTTATCAGATGAGCCACCTCCAGAGGAGTTGGAAGAGCATTGAATACCTTTTCGGCACTTTTTATCTGCTCCATTGTCTGCTCGTCAGGACTGACTGTCTCACCGCTATCCCTGGTAACTTCGCCCCTGGTTTTTCCCTTGCATGATGAGGCAACCAGGCAGAGAGCCAGAGCAGTCACGCCCAGAATCAGTGGCAAAATTTTAAGCTTACTGTTCATGTCGATTCTAATTTTAAATTTCACAGGCCTTGATACGACCAATTTACACTTTTTTAATAAACGCATTAGCCGTGAAGTTATTATTTAGCGATAAATTTGTTCCAAATCAAATGTGATGGAAAGATCGGAAAAGAAGCTTGCAGAGCTGGAGAAAGTGCTTAACGGGGGCAAAAGCGGAGAGATAAATGAAAGGATCAGGCTGTTGCGCACTGAAAGGCCATTTACAGGGGCTCTGAAGATGCTTGCACTCTACTATGACAGGACGGAGGATGAAGGAATAAGGCTGACTATTTCGGGTCTGTTCAATGATTTGAAAGAACAGGGTGCAAAAGCTGAAATAATTGATGCCATAAATGCCGTTATCAACCAGGGCACAAAGGCCATGCTGCTCTCTTCATGCTGGCAGTCGGGAATGGATTATTCTGAACATGCGCACTCAATGGCAGGCTTCTTCATGACAGGCGATTACATGACATCACTTGAATGCTTTACTGTCTTTGAGACCTGCCTCTCATCAGTAAGTGAGACAGACCGCACCTCCATCATTGCCAGGCTGAGGCAGGAGATTGGCTCATGGGACACACCCAGGCAGAAACTCGGAGAAGAACTGATTTCACTTCTTGAGGGCTGATGGTCATTACCCTGCAACCGGCACGACCCCACAATATTCAACAACACTATATGTATGAGCTGTAATGCTTCATAAACTGCGATCTTTCAAAGAGGGAAGGATTCTCCACATTCCTGTAGTTCAGCCTGCCCCTGAAATCGCTTATCGACTTGAATTCCTTGGCCGTCATCCATTTATGCAGAGCCTCATTGATCTCGGTGATCACAGTGAAACCCCTCTTGTAGAGTGCCGAGCATACCTGAACCGTTGTGGCACCGGCCAGCAGGTATTTTATGGCATCCTCACCCGAGTATACGCCTGTTGAAGCGGAGATATCCATCTTAATATCCTGTCCGCTCACCATACCTATCCAGCGGAGCACATACCTCTGCTCAACAGTAGCAGAAAGAACCGAGGCAGGGTGAATTGTAAGATTGTTTATATCAAAGTCAGGCTCATAGAACCTGTTGAACATGACTATTCCGTCAGCGCCATGGTTCTTCATCTGCCATACGAAGTTGAGCAGGTTTGAGAAGCGAAGGCCGATCTTCACGCTGACAGGAATCTTAAGTTTCTTCCTGAGATCATCAATGATCCTGAAGTATACCTTCTCGGAATCGTTGCTGCTAAGGTGCTTGTCTGTCGGTATGAAGAAGATGTTCACCTCAAGTGCGCTTGCGCCCGCCTTTTCAATCTCAGCGGCAAAATCCATCCACCCCCTGGGCGAAAAGCAGTTGATGCTTGCTATGACAGGTATTTTTACGCTCCGGCGTGCCCCGGCAACCAGGTCAAGATAAGCATCAACACTGTTGGTGCGGGTATAATACTGAAGATAATCATCTGCTTCCGGGTATGACTCCCTGGTTGACATTGAGTGGGCCTGTGACACTATCTGTTCCTCAAACAGGGACTTCAGTACCACGGCGCCGGCACCGGCAGCCTCAGCCTCAATGATTGATTCAACCTTTGAAGTGAAATTGGAACTTCCGGCAATTATCGGACTGCTCAGTTCAAGTCCCAGGTAACGCGTGTTGATTGTGCTCATCCTATTTTTTTATTCTTTCTCCAAATATAAGTGTTCCTACCCGAATCATTGTACTTCCCTCCTCTACCGCCACCTGCCAGTCGCCTGTCATGCCCATGGATATCTCCCTGAAATGGCTGTCATGAGAAAAGTATCCCTCGCGGAGTTGCCTGAAGAGGTCTGCCAGGGTCCTGAACTCAGACCTTACCTTCTCCCTGTCATCAGTAAATGTTGCCATCCCCATCACTCCGCATATCCGTGCAGCCCTGAGTGATGATGCCACCTCGCCCCAGTTGGTTGCCTTCATCTCGGTAAGGGAGAACCCTGACTTTGACTCCTCCGAAGCAATATGCACCTGCAGCAGACAGTCAATGTTCCTTTCCTGTGTCAGGGCTTCCGCATCAATCAGCCGCAGCAGTCTGACAGTATCAACTGACTCAATCATTGCGGCTGACGCCACTGCAGGTTTAACCTTGTTAGACTGCAGATGACCGATCAGGTGCCAGGATATATCACCCGGAAGCTGTTCTCTCTTTGCAGCCAGCTCCTGTACCCTGTTCTCGCCGAATATGCGAAGACCTGCATTGTATGCCTCCATGGCCTCTCCGGCACTACGAGTCTTTGTAACTGCTACCACGGTAACATCCGGGTTGAGGCCCTCACGCAGTCTCATTATATTTTCAGCAATGGTTCCCATGCCGGCATTATGCAATTATCAGTCAAGCCTGTGAATGACCAGGCCGCTCCTGAGCTTGGGCTCAAACCATGTTGTCTTTGGCGGCATGATATTGCCGGTGTCAGCGATGGTGATCAGTTGCTGCATCGATACCGGATAGAGTGCAAATGCAACCTTCATCTCTCCGCTGTCAACCCGTCTCTTCAGTTCTCCCAGCCCCCTTATTCCCCCCACAAAATCGATGCGCTTGGATCTCCTCAGGTCCTGGATGTCCAGCAGAGGCACCAGTACTTTCTCTGTGAGGATGGTTACATCCAGCACACCTATGGGATCATCGTCATTGTAAGTACCCTTCCTGGCAGTAAGGCTGTACCATCTGCCATTGAGATACATGCCGAAATTATGAAGTCGCCGTGGCCTGTATGTGCGAGTACCCTTCTCCCTGATGTCAAAAGACTCCTGCAATTTTTCAAGCAACTGTGAAGGTGTCATGCCGTTCAGATCCCTGACAACACGGTTGTAGTCAAATATCTTTAACTGGTCATCGGGAAAGATCACTGCCATAAAGAAGTTGTACTCCTCATCGCCCCTGTGATTCGGGTTTTTGTCCTTTTTCTCCTTGCCGACCAGGGCCGCTGCAGCAGTACGGTGATGGCCATCCGCAACATACATGTACGGCACTTTATCTGCAAATAGCTTTTCAATGGCTGTATTGGTCTTTTTATCCCATACCACCCAGAAGTGATGGCCTATGCCGTCTTCGGCAACGAAATCGTACACAGGCTGTTCTTTCCTGACTATTTTTCCCACAATCCTGTCGAGCTCCTTCACGGCAGGATAGGCAAAGAAGACAGGTTCGATGTTTGCATTATTGGCCCTGACATGCACCATGCGGTCCTCCTCTTTATCGGGGCGGGTAAGCTCATGTTTCTTTATCACCCCCTCAAGGTAGTCATTCACTGCTGCAGCGCCTACAATGCCGTACTGTGTGCGGCCCTTCATAGTCTGGGCATAGATGTAAAAATGTTCCTGGCGATCCTCCAGCAGCCACCCTCTCTCCTGCCATGCTTTAAAGTTCTCAAAAGCCTTCTGGTAGACCTCTTCCGAATGCACGTCAGTACCCTCCGGCAGGTCTATCTCCGCTTTCGTAATGTGCAGGAGCGATTTCTCTCTGCCCCTGGCCATGGCGGCGGCCTCTTCTGAATTCATCACGTCATAGGGAAGGCAGGCTATCTCAGATGCCATATCTGCCGGGGGCCTCAGCCCCCGGAAAGGTTTAACAACAGCCATATTGAATTATTCTGATTTCTATTTGGGTTTGTTCACTCTGAATGTCTCATCACCTGTGGCAAAGAAGGATACAATCTGACGGCCGGCAGCCACCCCTGCGTTGATGTTGGCCTCTTCAGTCTGGGCCCCCATCTTCTTGGGAGTGAAAAAGTAACGTCCCGGAAACTTCTGTCCAAACAATTCAGCATTGTCAGGAGAAATATCCGACAGGTACTTCAGGTCACCTCTCTTTTCCATCAGAGCAACCAGTTCAGGCTCATTTATGACCTCCTTGCGGGCTGTGTTGACAAGCACTGCACCCTGTGGCATGAGAGAAAGCAGTCTCTCTCCTATTGATCCTTTTGTCTTCTCATTGGCAGGGATATGGAGTGAAACATACTGGCTTACGGAGTAGAGCTCCTCAATTGAATCCACCGGGATAACACCGGCATCAGCTATTGCAGTTTTTTCCACGAAAGGATCAAAGGCATATACCTTCATCCCGAAGCCGGCAGCGATGCGGGCCATGCACCTGCCCACATTGCCGAAGGCATGCAACCCCAGGGTCTTGCCCATCAGTTCTGAGCCCGACTTACCGTCAAAGCCGCCGCGTGCAGCATAGATCATCATGCCAAAAGCAAGCTCGGCAACAGCATTGGAGTTTTGCCCGGGAGTGTTCATGGCAACAACGTTGCCAGCGGTACAGGCGTTCAGGTCAAGATTGTCATAACCGGCGCCCGCCCTTACCACTATCTTCAGCTTCGGGGCTGCCGCAATCACAGCAGCATCGACGATATCTGAACGTACTATCATGGCGTCAGCATCAGCCACGGCAGCGTGCAGCTCCTGTGGACTCTTGTATTTCTCAAGCAGTACAAGGCTATGCCCTGCATTCTCCACCACATCGCGTATCTGTGTGACAGCTACGGGAGCGAAGGGTTTCTCAGTTGCTACAAGTATCTTCATGACTTCCCTCCCTTTAGTATTTGTTGGCAAATTCCTTCATGCACTCAACAAGTGCCCTGACACTCTCTATGGGGAGAGCATTGTACAGCGATGCGCGGAAACCTCCCACTGAGCGGTGACCTGCAATACCAACCATTCCTTTTGACTTGGCGAAATCACCGAACTCCTTCTCAAGCTCCCTGTAATTCTCAGACATTACGAAGCAGACGTTCATCAGCGATCTGTCCTCGGGATCAGGAATGGTGGGAATGAACAGCTTATTGCGGTCAATCTCGTCGTAGAGCAGACCAGCCTTCTCCTGGTTGATCTTCTGCATAGCACTAAGCCCGCCTTTCTGCTTCAGCCATTCGAGGGTCTTGAGAGCGGCAAAGACCGGAAGCACGGGCGGAGTATTGAACATCGATTCCTTGTCAATGTGAGTCTTGTAGTTCAGCATCGTCGGTATGGTCCGTGTAACCTTTCCAAGAGCCGAGTCCTTAATGATCACGAAGGTTACACCAGCAGGCGCCAGGTTCTTCTGTGCCCCGCCATAGATTATTGAATATTTTGACACATCAACCTGGCGGCTGAAAATATCAGAAGACATGTCGGCTACCAGTGGCACACCCACATCCGGGTCCTTCTTCAGTTGTGTCCCGTAGATGGTATTGTTGGTTGTGATGTGGAAGTAATCAACATCTGACGGAACCACGTATCCTTTCGGGATATAGTTGAAATTCCTGTCTTTTGATGAGGCCACCTCAACCACCTCGCCGAAGTTTTTTGCCTCCTTGAGTGCCTTGCCGGCCCACTCTCCCGTGTTTATATATGCTGCCTTCTTTTCCAGCATGTTCATAGGGAGCATCGCAAACTGAAGGCTGGCTCCGCCACCGAGGAAGATTACCGAATAACCTTCCGGTATGTCAAGCAACTCCTTTACATGAGTGACCGCACTCTCCATAACAGCCACAAACTCCTTGCTCCGGTGAGAGACCTCCATGATTGAAAGTCCTGTTCCTGCAAAATCCCTGATAGCTTCAATTACCTTCTCATTGGTGTATTGAGGCATTATTGAAGGCCCTGCGTAGAAATTGTGTTTTTTCATCTCTTATAAGTTTGTTTTAGTTGATCATTCTTTTTTCATGCCCTGCTGCCCGGAGGCTTTGCCACCCTGTGATGGTTAGTTCAGAGGGCCACCAGCTTCTCTTCCCGGAGCACCGGGATAACATCAGTAACATCAAATGTATGACAATAAGGAATACAATCGTCAAGTCCCTTGTCCCGCAATCTTGATCGCTGTGCCGCCTTTTCTATATATCCGGTCAGATCCTGCCTGGCCGCCATCCACAGGTCGGTTGCTGCATGCACTGAATCACAGATAGTTGTAAACCTGCCGCCATCCAGCAGCCGTTGTGCCATAGCCCCTGCGCAGACAGCATCCTCGAGGCTGAAGCGCCGCTTCCACCCGGCACAAACGATAATCACCTTTCGATCCTGTTCTTCAAGCCACCTGCAGAGAGCAGACATATTGAGATATGAACCTATTACCACATCATGACTGCCGGCGGCTTTCTTCATTATGCCGGTTCCGTTGGTAGTGCTGTAAATCACGCTTTTTCCCCTAATCTTGTCAGCGGAGAAGTTAAAGGGTGAATTCCCGAAATCGGCAAAATCAAGCACGAAGCCATCCCGTTCGGCTGCAATGAGGCGCCCCTGTGCTTTCATCTCCCTGGCCTCCTCAACCGTGGCCACGGGGATTATCTCCCTGACACCGTTGGCAAAGGCAGCGCAGATGGAGCTGGTTGCACGAAGCACGTCCACCACCACTACAATTGCCTCGCTGTCAGCATGAGCATCGAAGGCAGCAGGGGTAAAGCATATTTCCAGGCTTTTCTGTGTCATTACGGCCGGAGATTTCTGAATTTTTCAGGGTTTATAGAAAGGAAGTGCTGTGACCTTCGCTTTCAGGTCCCTTCCCCTGACACGTATGTATATCTCCGTGTCACTCTTCCAGAAACCCTTGTTGAGATATGCCAGGCCTATTCCCTGCTTCAGTGAGGGTGCCATGGTTCCTGATGTCACCTCGCCAATCAGGTTACCCGCGGCATCAACAACCTCATAGTGTTGCCTGGGAATACCCCTGTCTATCATGACAAATCCTTTCAGGCGCCTGTCCGTTCCCTCTTCCTTCTGCCTCAGTAGCAGATCCCTGTCTATGAACTCCTTATCCGGAACAAATTTGGTTATCCATCCCAGTCCGGCCTCAATTGGTGATGTGGAATCATTTATATCATTGCCATAAAGACAGAAACCCATTTCCAGTCGGAGGGTGTCCCGGGCGCCCAGGCCTATCGGTTTTATCCCATACTCTTCACCTGCCCTGAAGACCTCCTCCCAGAGGCGCGGGCCATCCTCATTTCTGACATATATCTCACATCCGCCTGAACCTGTGTAGCCTGTAGTGGAGAAGATGACATCATCTATGCCGGCAAACCGCAATACCTTGAATGTATAGTACTCCATCTCAGTGACGTTCTCCCCTGTCAGCTTCTGCATTGCCTTCAGAGCCAGGGGGCCCTGTACGGCAAGCTGTGCAGTGCCCTCTGATGCATTGTTCAGCTCCTCGCCCGGACCAGCTGAGATTCCAAAAGCAGCAGCATGCCTGACACACCAATTCCAGTCCTTTTCAATGTTTGCCGCATTGACAACAAGCAGATATTTTTCAGCGCTGAACCGGTAAACAAGCAGGTCATCAACTATGCCCCCTTTGCCGTTCGGGAAGCAGGTATACTGCACCTTGCCATCAGTCAGGGCTGACACATCATTGGTCGTTATATGCTGCAGGAATTCCAGTGCGCGCGGGCCATTGACCCAGAATTCACCCATATGTGAAACGTCAAATACTCCAACTCCTGAACGTACCGCGAGATGCTCCTCGTTTATCCCCGCATACTCAACTGGCATATTATATCCTGCGAAAGGTACAATCCTGGCTCCCAGAGCCTCATGGTACTTTATAAAGGGAGTGCTTTTCATGTTATTAAGCTTTTGGTTATAAAACAAAAATAGAGCTTTTCAGATGATAAAAAAGATGCTTAAAATCATTTTTGAAAAAGCCGTTCAGACATTTCTCATGTTCTGATGGTTACATAATGCATATATTTGTACCCTTAAACCAACTCAGAGAAATGGAGTACACAATATTCAAACCCGATTATCTCCTGAGCATCACGGGAGGCGACAGGGAGACAATGGCTGAGATCGCCGGCATCTTCGGCAGCCAGGTGCCTGAGTTCCTTGATGGCATGAAAAGCCTCCTGGGGCAGGAGAAGTATTATGAGCTCGGCCTGCTGGCACACAAGGCCAAGGGATCAGTCACAGTCCTGGGAATGGAGGAGACGGCAAAGATGCTCAAGGAGTTCGAATTGCTGGCAAAAGCAGGCGAACAGAAGGAGAAATATACTGACTTCATTGCCAGGTTCGAGACTGACTCCACTACAGTCATGGCTGAGGTTAACGACTACCTCGGAAGGAAAATCTGAAAGGTTATGGTAGTAACGGAAAAAGTTGACGGGGTTGATATCATCAGCTTCAGGAGTGACCGTATCAATGCACTGAATGTTGATGTTGTCAGACCAGTGATAATGAAGTTGTTTGAAACTCCTTATACAAGGGTGATAATTGACATGGGAGGAGTGAACTACCTTGACAGCACTGCATTTGCAATGTTCCTTCACCTGCTCAGGGTTGCACGTTCAAATTACTGCGCCTACAGGCTCTGCTCACTCACTCCGGGAGCAACCGAACTGTTTGAGCTGCTCCAGCTTAACCAGTCACTTGAGATATACCCTGACCGTGCCAGCTGCCTTGAGAGCTTCCGGCTCAATTCACCCTATTAGCTGTTGGTCATAACCAGGCTGCCAGCCTTGACATCTATCCGTACACTCCTGTTTCTGTCTATCGTTCCGGCGATTATCTGCTTTGACAGTTCATTCACTATCTCTTTCTGAATCAAACGCTTCACCGGCCTTGCGCCAAAGAGCGGATCAAAACCCCTGTCAGCCAGCCAGGCAACTGCCCTGTCTGTTATCTCACTATGGATACCCTTCTCCTCCAGCATCTGTGCCACCCTGCCGAACTGCATTCGTACTATCTCCCTGATCTGTTCAAGGGTCAGTGGCCTGAACATCACTATCTCGTCAACGCGGTTAACAAACTCTGGTCGCAGTGTGCTGCGAAGCATCTGAACGAGTTCCTCCCTGAGTTTGTCAGCCTTCTCCTCCGTCATCCCGCCATTGTTCTCGCCGATACTTTCACGGATAAGGCCTGAGCCCAGGTTGGAGGTCATGATGACAATAGTGTTGCGAAAGTTGACGGTTCTTCCCTTATTGTCAGTAAGTCTGCCGTCATCAAGCACCTGCAGCAGGATGTTGAACACATCCGGATGGGCCTTTTCGATCTCGTCAAGCAATACCACCGAATATGGTTTGTGCCTTATAGCTTCCGTGAGCTGGCCTCCCTCATCGTATCCGACATATCCGGGAGGTGCTCCGATGAGCCTTGACACACTGTGCCGCTCCTGGTACTCAGTCATGTCTATACGGGTCATCAGATTCTCATCGTTGAACAGGTATTCAGCCAGTGCCCTTGCCAGCTCAGTCTTGCCAACCCCTGTTGTCCCCATGAAGATGAATGAACCCACCGGCCTCTTCTCATCCTGCAGGCCGGCCCTTGAACGGCGTACAGCATCAGAGACAGCTCTGATGGCTTCATCCTGTCCCACAACTCTTTTGTGAAGCTCTTCCTCCAGCCGCAGAAGCTTCTCCTTTTCACTCTCCAGCATCCGGGATACCGGTATGCCTGTCCATCGGGAGACTATCTCTGCAATGTCATCAGCCCGCACATCATCACGCACCATTGAACCTGCATTGCGCTTACGGTCAACCTCCTCCTTGAGCTGTTCTATCTCTTTCTCAATCTCCACCAGTCTGCCATATCTGATTTCAGCCACCCGCCCATAGTCGCCCGCTCTCTCAGCCCTCTCCGCTTCAAACCGGAGCTCTTCAGCCTCCTGCTTTTTCTTCTGCTGATCCTCTACCAGCTCCTTCTCGGCACGCCACCGGGCCTTTAGCTCATCACGCCCAGCCGACAGATCGGCAATTTCCCTTGAAAGCTCCTTCTCCTTGGCTGTGTCTCCGTCACGGCGCACTGCTTCACGCTCTATTTCCAGCTGCCTGATCTGCCTGTCAGCTGTATCAATCTCCTCCGGCACAGAGTTCATCTCCAGCCTAAGCCTTGCCGCTGCTTCATCAATAAGGTCGATAGCCTTGTCAGGCAAAAACCGGTCAGTGATGTACCTGTATGAGAGATCAACAGCTGAAATGATGGCTTCATCCCTTATTATCACCTTATGATGAGTCTCATATTTCTCTCTCAGTCCGCGAAGGATGGAGATTGCATCAGCCCTGCCAGGCTCATCTATCATAACCACCTGGAACCTTCTTTCAAGGGCTTTGTCAACCTCAAAATATTTCTGGTATTCATTCAGGGTGGTGGCGCCAATGGCACGCAATTCACCCTTGGCCAGTGCAGGCTTGAGTATATTGGCTGCATCCATGGCACCCTCGCCCTTGCCTGCACCTACCAGCGTGTGTATCTCATCAATGAAGAGTATCACGTCACCGTCTGAAGCAATCACCTCATTGACCACTGACTTGAGTCTCTCTTCAAACTCGCCCTTGTATTTTGCCCCTGCAATTAGCGCTCCCATGTCAAGCGAATAGATATGCTTCTGCATCAGGTCCTCCGGCACATCCCCCCGCACTATCCTGTGAGCTATGCCTTCGGCAATGGCTGTTTTTCCAACGCCTGGTTCACCAACCAGGATAGGATTGTTCTTTGTGCGTCTTGAAAGTATCTGCAGTACCCTCCTTATCTCCTCATCACGACCGATGACAGGGTCGAGCTTGCCGGCCCGGGCACGCTCGTTGAGGTCAATGGCATACCTGTTCAGTGAATCATATGTCTCCTCCGAAGTCTGGCTGTTCACCTTGGCACCCTTGCGGAGGTCATTTATTGCAGTGGTCAGTGAACCACTATCCATACCGTTCTCCTTCATCAGTACGGCCACCTTGCCTGAAGACTCAGCCAGTGCCAGCAGAATATGTTCAACGGAAACGAACCTGTCCTGCATCCTGGCAGCATGATCCGCCGCACGCCTGAAGACCGTGGATACCTCCTGGGAGAGATAGGGCTCCCCTCCGCTGACGCGCGGATAGCTGTCAATGATCTCATCAAGGGCTTTCACAAAAGCTGAAGCGTTGACCGTGGTCTTTGACATTATATATGACACTATGCTCTCCGCCTCAGTCATGATACCCTTGAGCAAATGACCGCAATCGATCACCTGGTGTCCCTTGCCGGCAGCAATGGCTACCGCCTTCTGTACAGACTCCTGTGCTTTTATAGTAAAATTTTCGAAATCCATTTTTCTGACTTTTTTCTTTTTATGTTCAATTTTTTTGCCATTCCTCTTCGTCTCAACGTTTCATGTCATAATGACAGTAAATGTATAATATAGGTGAACGGAGGCCGTTATATATCATTCAGGAACTGCTTACCGGAACCTGAAACCTCTCCGGGATGAATGAGAAAATACTTAATACCCTGATGCATCTCTTTGCCATCATTGCCCCTGCTCAGGGCAATGAGAGCGACAGGCGTCAGGTAGTGGAAGCCTTCCTCAGACCACAGCTAAACCAGGAGGGGGTTCAAGCATATCTGAAGATTTTCGATGCCTACTACGCTGAAGCCCAGGAAAGGCTGAAAAAGGGCAAGGAGGCCCGCAGAAACTCCTCCATCTCGGTAAGGATAATAAAGATATGCTTTGACATTGGGATGCAGCTCACCCTGAACCAGAAGATCATTGTCCTGGTCCAGCTGCTCGAATACTGCCGCTCAGACAATGCAGAGGTAAGTAACACCGAACTGGAGTTCATCATCACCGCTGCTGAAGGATTCAATATCAATCCTGAAGACTACCAGCTGATCCGGCAGTTTGTTCTCTCATCACGTGACGAGGTGCTTGAATCACCTCAGATACTGTTAATTGACAGTGACCGGACAACAAAATATGAAAAGACGCATCATATCATAAACAGCACGATCAGGGGACAGGTAAGAGTGCTCAACCTGCCTCAGGCTGACCTGCTGTTCATAAGGTCATTCGGCACCGGTGAGATGCTTCTCAGCGGACAGCTCAGGCATGAGGACAGGGTTTATCTCTTTGAGAGAGGGTCCTCACTCAAGTTCATGAGCAGCAAGCCCATCTATTACTCCGAAGTGATCAGGCAGTTCCTTGATGAGAGCGCACTGGCCTCCAGAGTGGTATATGAGGTGAATAACATTGAATACAGGTTCAAGGGCGGACAGGTGGGCCTGCACCGTATGAGCTTTGCCGAAGAGTCAGGAAGGCTGATTGGCATAATGGGCGCCTCGGGTGCAGGAAAATCAACTCTGCTGAGTGTCCTTAACGGCACCAACAGACCTGACTCAGGAGAAGTGCTCATCAACGGCGTGAATATCCATAATGACCCGGACAAGATCAAGGGCCTTATAGGTTATGTTTCCCAGGACGACCTGCTGATAGAAGAACTCACTGTCTTTGAGAACCTGTTCTACAATGCCAAACTCTGCTTTGGCAACCTCAATGATGAAGATATTGCCGTCAAGGTTGACGAGATGCTTCACAGTTTGGGTCTTCATGAGATAAAAGACATGAAAGTGGGCACTCCTCTCAATAAGAAGATCTCGGGCGGCCAACGGAAGAGACTCAACATTTCACTTGAGCTGATCAGGGAACCGGCCATCCTCTTCCTTGACGAACCTACATCAGGCCTCTCATCACTCGATTCGGAAAATATCCTTGACCTGCTCAATGATCTTAAACTCAAAGGGAAACTGATATTCGTAGTTATCCATCAGCCTTCCTCTGACATCTTCAAGATGTTTGACAGGCTCATCTTCCTTGATACGGGCGGGTTTATGATCTATTACGGTATCCCAGTGGGATCAATAGGATACTTCAAGGACAGGATGCATCTGCCGAGATACAATGACAGTGAATGCCCTGCCTGCGGGAACGTCAACCCTGAACAGATCTTCAGTATAGTTGAATCAAAGGTACTGGATGAGTTCGGCCGGCCGACAGCCACCAGGAAGGTATCACCATCAGAGTGGAGCGCCTATTACAACTCCCGCAGGGAGGAGAGTCCACCGCAACCCAGACCTGGCAACGGCATCCCTGAGATAACTTTGAGAACTCCAGGAAAACTGAAACAGTTCATGGTCTTCGTCAAGCGTGATATTCTGGCAAAACTATCCGACGCACAGTACCTCGTTATTACACTTCTGGAAGCACCCGTGCTGGCATTCTTCCTGGCCTATATTATAAGGTATTTTGATGAGAGTGCATCCAACCCATCTTATACGCTGTTGCAGAACAGCAACCTGCCGGTATATATTTTTATGTCAGTCATAGTGGCCATCTTCATGGGCCTCACCGTGAGCGCGGAAGAAATCATCAAAGACAGGAAGATACTCAGGCGCGAGTCTTTCCTAAACCTCAGCTGGAACAGTTACCTGCTGTCAAAGATTGGTGTCCAGTTCCTCATATCAGCAATACAGGCAGCCTCTTTTGTGGCTGTGGGCAATACCATCTTCGGCATCCGCGGCATGTGGTTCGAGTACTGGCTTGTGCTCTTCTCATGCTGGGCAACGTCAAACATGATGGGACTCCTCATATCTGACAGCTTCAAGACAGTTGTAACAATCTATATCCTCATCCCCTTCCTGGTTATCCCGCAGATAATCCTCAGCGGAATCATAGTCAAGTATGACAAACTCAATCCGAATATCTCATCACCGATATCCATCCCGGTATACGGAGAAGTCATAGCTGCACGCTGGGGCTATGAGGCACTGGCTGTTGACCAGTTCATCAACAACCGGTTTGAAAGACAGTTCTATAACTTTGACAAGGCAATAAGCATTGCCAAGTTCCGCAAAGACATCTGGTATAACGAGATGAAGAGCATTCTTTCCAGGCTGGAGAGCAATATCGAACGTGAAAGACTTGATGAGTCAAGCCAAAAGGACATGGAGCTGATAATTAACGAGATCACCGAGGAGATGGGTTTCACCACTGCCATCACCTTCGATTTGAGCCTGCTTGATCCCGGCAGGATAACAACAGAGTCAGTGAATGCAGCCCGTGAATACATAGAAAAGGTCAGACGTTATTATATTGAGGTATCGAGGAATGCCGTAGAGGCGCGTGACCAGAGTATTATGGCCTTTGAAAGTGCTGACAGGGAAGCTTTCATCAGGATGAAAAAGCAGTACACCAATGAATCCCTTGAAGAATTCGTCCGCAATGACAATGAAAAGGACAAGATCAAGAGATACCGCGACAGACTATACCAGAACTATGATCAGATATTTTTTGACCCGGTGCATCCGCTTGTAAAAGCGCACTTCTATGCCCCCCGCAAACAGGTTTTCGGCATCTACGCCGGCACACTGGCAGTCAATACCGCCGTTATATGGGTAATGACACTTGCCCTGTACATTCTCCTCTATTTCAGGGTTCTGCACAGAATACTTGATTCATTGGAGAAGTTCATGAGGGTTATGCGCGACAGGCGTGAGAAGAACAAAAGCAGGTAATGGCGAGGTAATAAGAGAGGGGGTGCCTCTCTTTTCAGACAGACGCCCCCTCTGCTTTATCTTAACCGATCTTAAGACCTTTTTTCCTGCCTTCTACTCAACAATCTCAATCATCTTGAAAGGCACCTTGATGATGGAATCATAATCCTCACCGGCCTCAAGCATGTCTTCATCATCCTCCTCGTAAAACCAGTTTATCTCCACGTCATGCTTTGACCTGTGGATGGCTTCCAGACGCTTGAAAACGTCAAGAATACATTTTGAGGAGCTGGTGTTGAAATACTCCAGCCTGATGTTCACTACCGTCTTGTCAAGAGGTACCTGCATGTACTGATCAAGCCACTCATTCAGTGGTTTATAGAACTCTACCGAGTTCTCGGGTATTGACCTGCCTTTAATCTCAAATACTCCCTCCCCGGCATCAAACTTTATTGACGGGGTTTTTGGTGTTCCTTCAATGATGATCGGTTCCATAGCTTTCTGTTATCTGTTTTTGTTAATCTTTCTATACCGGTGCCACTACTGCACTTAAGCGAAAAGCTGTATTCAGGTTATCGTATTTTTTAAACCTGAAATCGATCCGGTGGCCCGTCTTCCTGGCGATGTCAAGTAATCCCAGGCCGCCAAGTCCCTTCTCCGTTATCTCCTGGTGGTTAAGGATGTCCTTGTATAACTCCTTAATCTCCTCCGGAGTGGAACGGTTGATCCTTGTCAGCTTCTCCTCCAGCTCTTTTACTCTCACAACAGCCACAAAGTTGCATGTTGTCACACGATATCCCCTGCCGATCTTTTCCATAACCACCAGACCAAACCTGTCCGGCTTCCTGGCATGATACCCTCTCGGCACCCTGTCTGAGTGATGATATAGGTTCTGAAGGCTCTCCACGAGAACATTGTAAACCTTTTTCCTCAGCCTCGGGGCTTCGCGCGTGTCCAGCAACTTTCTCTCCACAAGGTCCAGAGCTTTCGTTATCGTATCCGAGTCAACATTTCCCTTGTAATAAAGGATGGCACCCCTGATGTCCAGGTCGCTCACAAGATTTTCAAGGTCAAAGCTCATCGGGCCTCTGTGAAAGTATCATATGCTAGAACGAGTAACAAAAATAGATTATTGTTGTAAAAAGCCAACATACCCGCCTCTTTATTTCAGTTATGACAACCGTTTGGGGCACATGGTTGCATTCACGCTGCAAAAAAACTATCTCAGAGGCTGGCTGATCCTTTCATTTTCCTGCTCCCGCCGTAAAGCTCGTAACCCTGAAACCTGCATTCGATATCTCCGTTGAGGAGCATGTATTTTCGGAAAGGTCTTAGTGCAATCTGTTTAAGGGCAACAGTATCACCCGAAAGAATCCACGCGCTGTAACCTGCATAACGGTGCTTGAGTGTTGTGCCTATGTGGCCATAGAACTCAGTCATGTCCGGGGCCCCCAGCCTATGCCCGTACGGCGGATTGATTATCAGTGTTCCCGTTTCAGCCGGTGGCGGCGAAGCAAAAAAATCCCTCTCTGCAATCTCCACCGTATCTTCCAGTCCTGCAGCCTTTATGTTTCGCAAGGCGATGGCACACGCTTCGGCGGATATATCACTGCCATGTATTCTGACAACCGGCTTTCTTTCACCTTTTTCAGCATCAAACCTGACAGACCTGAAGAGAGCAGGATCATAATCCTTCCACCGCATGAACCCGAAGCTCTTCCTGAACCTGCCGGGAGCAATATTCCGAGCCATCAGAGCGGCTTCGGTTACAATGGTTCCCGAACCGCACATCCCGTCACAGAGCGCTGTGTCTGCTCTCCATCCCGTCAAAGCCAGCATGCCTGCAGCCAGCACTTCGCTCAGCGGCGCTTCTCCGCTGCCCTGACGGTACCCCCTCCTGTAGAGCGGCACCACGGTGGAATCAAGGGAGATTGTCACCCTCTCATTGCTTATATGTACATTGACAAGAAGATCAGGATCACACGTATCAACTGATGGCCGGGCAACCTGGAGCCTGCGAAAGAAATCTGCAATGGCATCCTTGACAACCAGCGCCGGATAACCCGAATGAGCAAAATGGGGTGAATTTACTACGGCAGTCACTGCAAATGTTCGTCCGGGATCAAGGTAACGGTCCCAGTCCACTGCTACTGCCCCGTCATAGAGATCGTTCTTCCCTGAGATACCGAATGATGCTACAGGCATGAGCACCGAGAGTGCAAGCCGGCTCCGGTAGTTGACGGTATATAGCATGAGTTTCGTGCCTTCAAATGCCACAGCCCTGTTCAGGGGTGTGACCCCCGCGGCACCCATCGCTTTCAGCTCCTCCGCCAGAACCTGCTCAAGGCCATAATGGGTCTTCGCAAGAAGCTTCATCCTGCCTCCTTGCCATACCCCAGAAGCCTGTCATAAAGCTCCGGATCATTCAGTACCTCCAGAGCCCGGAGAATAGCATAATCATCCTGATTCACAACCATGAAGTACTCATTCACATCCCACAGGTCACGGGCTACAAGCGCCTTCATAACCCTCCTGATCTCAGAGGCGGAGACATCAAACTGAGCCTGGTCAAATTTTACACCATTCTTTTCCCCCGCTGCCCTGAGCTCTTCAATGGTACCATTGTCAATCTCAAACCCGCTGCTGAAATCGTTAAAAGTCCTGTACCTCCGCAGAAGCTGCCTGCGATTCAGATCAGTATAGGCCAGCATGAAATTCGTGAGCGTGGAGGTCCTGATCAGATCACGGTAGTAATCAGAGTAATATGTTGTATCAATAGGAATGAAGAGATCAGGGGTGATCCCTCCGCCACCATAAACCTGTCTCCTGTTTTTTACAGTGAATGCCCTGAGTGAATCAGGCAGGTTGAGACTGTCAGGATGGATCAGTTCCCCGTTGAAATACCTCATATAATATGTCTGGAAGTATTTATCAAAGCCCTCATTGTAGGGTGTTTGTATTGAGCGGCCTGAGGGTGTGTAATAGCGGGCTATCGTAAGCCTTATCTCTGAACCGTCAGGGAGCCCGAAGCCGTTCTGCACCAAACCCTTGCCAAAGCTTCTGCGACCGATTACAACACCCCTGTCCCAGTCCTGTACCGCTCCTGCCAGGATCTCGCTGGCAGATGCCGAACCCTCATCAATGAGTACGGCAACACGGGCCCTGGTCAGGGCACCCGACGGAGCCGACTTGTATTCCTGGCGTGAGGTATGCAGCCCCTCGAGGTACACTATCAGCTCATCTCCTGACAGGAGTTCATCTGCTATCTGGACGGCTGGTACCATGTAGCCCCCCGAGTTGCCCCTCAGGTCAATAACCAGGTGTTCCATCCTGCTGGCGCGCAGTCTCTCAACAGCCTCTGAAAACTCACGTGCTGTCTGCTCTGCGAACCTGCTCAGCTTGATGTACCCTATATTGTCTGAAACCATGTAGGCAGCATCAAGGGTGTTAACGGGGATTTTGTCACGCGTTATTGTGAAGTCAAGCAACTCCTTCTCACCCTTCCTGAAGATGGTCACTTCCACCTTCGTCCCCTTCGGCCCCCTGAGCCTCTTTTGTACCCCGGTTGTTGTGATCCCTGTACCTGTCACCTTCTCCCCGGCAATGGTGACAATCCTGTCACCTGCCTGAATGCCAAGCCTCTCAGAAGGACCACCGGGGATGGGTGAGATGATTATTATTGTATCATTGAGAAGGTTGAACTGTATGCCGATACCTTCAAAGTTACCCTGAAGCTGCTCATTCTCTTCCTGAACATCCTTGGCAGGTATATAGACCGAGTGAGGATCAAGATTACGAAGAGCACCAGTGATCATATCCTCCGTGATGGCTGATATGTTAACACTGTCAACATATATTGCCTCCAGCAGCGCAAGGGTCTTTCCAATCTTGAAGGTCTCCTGTGTCAGACCCTGGGCCCTGAGCCCTTCCCAAACCATAATAACCAGTAACACGAAAAATATAAAAACCTTTTTTACCATTTCCTTATCCTTCCCGGCTCTAACCTTTAACCATTATCCTTTATCCTTTATCCTTTATCCTTCCCCTACTCCCATTCAATAGTTGACGGGGGTTTGGAGCTGATATCATAAACCACCCTGTTGACACCCCTGACCCTGTTGATTATCTGGTTTGACACCCCGGCCAGAAACTCATGTGGGAGGCGGCTCCAGTCAGCCGTCATGCCGTCAGTTGAAGTCACGGCCCGGAGCACAACTGCATTCTCATATGTCCGCTCATCACCCATGACCCCCACTGACTGCACCGGCAGCAGGATCACGGCAGCCTGCCAGACCTTATCATAAAAACCATTGTTCCTCAGACCGGAGATAAAAATATCATCAGCATCACGAAGAGTCTCCAGCTTTTCAGGAGTAACCTCTCCTAATATCCTGATAGCCAGCCCCGGACCCGGGAAGGGGTGCCTCCCCAGTATCTCCTCAGGCATCTCAAGGGCTATGCCCACACGCCTAACCTCATCCTTGAACAGGAGGCGGAGAGGCTCAGTTACCTGCAGGTGCATCTTCTCAGGCAGGCCGCCAACATTGTGATGCGACTTAATGGTTGCTGAAGGGCCGTTTACCGAGACCGACTCAATGACGTCAGGGTAGATCGTCCCCTGGGCAAGCCATTTGACGTTCTGAACCTTATGTGCCTCGCGGTCGAAAACCTCTATAAAAACCCTGCCGATAATCTTTCTTTTTGACTCAGGATCATTTACACCGCGAAGAGCCCCTATAAAATCTGCCGAGGCATCCACACCTTTTACATTCAGTCCCATTCTGCGGTAGGCATCAAGCACGGCGGCATATTCATTCTTCCGCAGCAGACCGTTGTCAACAAAGATTGAGGTAAGCCTTTCGCCTATGGCCCTGTCAAGCAGTATCGCAGCCACGGAGGAATCTACGCCCCCGGAGAGTCCCAGCACCACCCTGTCATCACCCAGCTGTTGCCTCAATGACCGTACCGTCATCTCTACAAACGACTCCGGAGTCCAGTCACCCCTGCACCTGCATATGCCTTTGACGAAATTGCCCAGCATCCTGGTGCCTTCGGTGGTGTGGTATACCTCAGGGTGAAACTGAATGCCCCATGTCTGTTCTCCTGATATCCTGAAAGCAGCCACCTTAACATCGCCGGTAGATCCGGTAATATTATATCCCTCCGGTATGCGCACAATTGTGTCACCATGCGACATCCATACCTGGGTGCCGGCAGTTACACCATTAAAAAGAGGGTCATTCTCATCAATGCTGACCAGCCTGGCCCTGCCATACTCACGTGTGTCTGAAGGCAAGACCTCCCCTCCGTAATTATGGGTCAGGTACTGTGCCCCGTAACAGACACCCAGCAACGGGATGTTGCCCTTAACAGCCTTTAGGTCAGGCAAGGGGGCCCTGGCATCACGTACTGACCAGGGGCTGCCTGAGAGGATTACTCCCCTGACACTGCTGTCAGGAGGAGGAAAGTGATTAAAGGGATGTATCTCACAATAAACATTCAGCTCTCTCACACGCCTGGCAATCAGCTGTGTATACTGTGATCCAAAATCGAGGATCAATATCTTCTCCTGCACGGGAATTATTTAATGCGGTTATTTAAGTGGCAAAGATAATTAATCTGCCGTTTCGCCGGCATCAGCTTATATCATATGTCACTCCCTCATGCGCTGCCTCTGAGTCGGGGAATATCTGCCTTGCCTCCTCCTCCAGGGGGACCGGCGACCTGTACCGGGCTGAAAAATGACCAAGGAGCAACCTTTTAACACCTGCATCACGTGCCACTTTGGCCGCATGACGGGCGGTGGAATGCCCTGTCTTCAGTGCCAGGGCGTCATTATCATCTCCGAAAGTAGCTTCATGATAAAGCAGATCAACCCCCCTGACATAGGAGGAGAGCTTTTTGAACCAGCCAGTGTCACTGCAGAAAGCGTATGATACCGGCTGACGCGGGTCAAGGGTGACTTCGCCACATGGAATGACCTCTCCACCCTCCCTGATTATATCTTCTCCCTTCCGGGCTCTGCCAATCTCTTCAACTGACAGACCATATTCAGCTATCTTCTCTTTGATCATGTTCCTTTCGGCGCTCTTTTCACGGAACAGGTATCCATAAGTGGGAATCCGGTGCCTGAGAGGAAAGGAGAAGACCTCCACCTTCCTGTCATCAAGAATTAATTTCATTGACCGGCCAGTGACGGTTTGGACTATTAGTTCATAACCAAGGTGAATGTCAAAATCTGCCAGATGCCTTTCAATCATTTCTGCCGCAGGTGCCGGCGCATACAGGTGAAGATCAGCCTTCCTGCCCATCAGGTTGTATGTGGAGAGAAGCGGATATACACCAAAGAAGTGATCACCGTGAAGATGACTGATAAATATATGGTTGATTCTCCCGAAGCGGATCTTATGTTGGCGCATCTGCATCTGGGCACCCTCGCCGCAGTCTATCAAAAACAACCGCTCATGCACATTGAGTACATGAGCGGTGGGATATCGGTCTGAGGTGGGCAGAGCAGAGCTTGTACCCAGTATGGTAAGCCTGAAAGCCATGCCTCCTCCTCTCCTCAGGAGATCAGTTTCTCGGCCTCTTCAGTATCAGCGGTTATGGATAGCACAGTGTCAAGCTGAGAGATGGTAATAAGCCTCTCAACAGCTTCATTGAGTCCGCACAGAACAAAGGTACCTCCAGCATTCTTGCAAAGCCTGTTGGCCACCAGAATGGCGCTCAGACCCGAAGAGTCACAATACTGACACTTCTTCAGATCAAGAATAATATTCCTTTCTCCCTTGCCGGAGATGAGTACCAGCTCCGATTTGAGTGAGGGAGCTATATGTGTGTCAAGCTTCTCAGTCTCAATACTGATTACTGTACAGTGATTCTTGTTTTGAATATTGAAGTCCATAGCTGATTGTTTTGGCAACTAAAAGTAAGGTTATTTTTTCTTTTTACCTATATTTTTAGCCTCTTTTTCTTCCATCTCCTCCTTAAGAGCAGCAAGCTCAGTTATGTCACCGAGAGTTGTCTTCTCAAGACTGGCCTTGATTTTACGGGTGGCCTTCCTGGTGCTCTCGCTCTCCGAACGTTTTGAGGAGGCTTCTGATCCTTTTCTTTCATCCTCAAAAACACGACTGTGAGAGACGATGATCTTCTTGGCTCCCTTGTTGAATTCAATCACCTTGAAATTGAGCTTGTCATCAACAGCCGCCTGTGTGCCATCCTCCTTGACAAGATGCTTCGGTGTGGCAAAACCCTCAACACCGTAGGGCAGTGCAACAATTGCGCCCTTGTCAAAGACCTCGATAACCGTACCTTCATGTATTGAATCAACTGTGAAGAGATCTTCAAACACATCCCATGGATTCTCTTCAAGCTGCTTGTGCCCCAGGCTGAGACGCCTGTTCTCCTTGTCTATCTCAAGAACAACAACCTCTATCTCTGCATCAATGGATGTAAACTCAGCAGGATGCTTGATCTTCTTGGTCCATGAAAGGTCAGATATATGTATCAGTCCGTCAACACCCTCTTCTATCTCAACAAAGACACCGAAATTGGTGAAGTTGCGCACGCGGGCCGTATGATGTGAGTTGAGACTGTATTTCTGTTCAATGTTTTCCCATGGATCAGGCTTAAGCTGCTTGATGCCGAGTGACATCTTACGCTCCTCGCGGTCAAGAGTCAGGATGACTGCCTCTACCTCGTCACCTACCTTCATGAACTCCTGCGCGCTGCGCAAGTGCTGTGACCATGACATTTCCGACACATGGATGAGCCCTTCAACACCCGGAGCTATTTCAACAAAAGCGCCATAATCGGCCATAACAACTACCTTGCCCTTAACCTTGTCTCCTACCTGCAGGCTCTCGCTCAGCGAATCCCACGGATGCGGGGTGAGCTGCTTGAGACCCAGGGCAATCCTCTTCTTGTCATCATCAAAGTCGAGAATGACAACATTGAGCTTCTGGTCAAGCTGCACAATCTCTTCAGGATGGTTAACCCTACCCCATGAGAGATCTGTTATATGTATGAGTCCGTCAACACCACCGAGGTCAATGAATACACCATAAGATGTGATGTTCTTGACAGTACCTTCCAGTACCTGGCCCTTCTCAAGCCTGGAGATGATCTCCTTCTTCTGCAACTCAAGCTCAGCCTCAATAAGCGCCTTGTGCGACACAACCACGTTCTTGAACTCCTGGTTGATCTTTACAACGCGAAACTCCATGGTCTTGCCTACATAGACGTCATAGTCGCGGATGGGCTTGACATCAATCTGTGATCCGGGAAGGAACGACTCAATTCCGAAGACGTCAACTATCATACCTCCCTTGGTCCGGCACTTGATGTAACCTGTGATGATCTCATTGTTTTCCAGGGCTGTGTTGACACGGTCCCATGAATTGTACGCCCTGGCTTTCTTGTGGGAAAGCACCAGCTGACCCTTCTTGTCTTCCTGGCTCTCAACATAAACCTCAACCATGTCACCTACCTTGAGATCAGGATTGTAGCGGAATTCATTAAGGCTCACCACACCCTCGGACTTCTGCCCGATATTGATAACCACCTCACGGTTATTCATTGAGATCACTCTCCCTTCAACTACCTCGTCAACGGCAACGGTTGACAGGGTCTCCTCATAAAGCTTCTCCTGATCTGCGCGACTGCTCTTTGATGAGAAGCCATCCTTCTCATATGCGTCCCAGTCAAATTCTTCAGGTGTTGCGGCTCCAGCTGCCATGGCTGCTGCAGACTCTTCAGCCTTCACCTTTTTTTCTTTCTTCTCTTTCAGAATGGGTTGTTCCTCATCAACCATCTCACCTGCTGACTCAACCACTACCTCATCCTTCTTTTCAATTTCCGCTCCGGTCTCATTCACGTTAACCTCTTCGTTTGCAATGCTGCCGGCCTTTTCGTTATTTTCACTCATTTTAATAAATTAATTGAACATTAATAAGTTAGACATTATGTTGTTTAAAAATTGCTTGCAAAGATAATTATTTTTTGATTTCAGACACGAACAAGAGACAGATTTTCAGTGTATAAGAATTAAAAACAGGGTTAGAGTGTCTGTCACTGTTTAGATTGGTGCTTTTTTCTATTTTTGTCATCTGTATAGCTAAAGAATATACAGATAAACACCGTTATCTCCGGAGACTGTTCCCTTGTGTACCGGAGAATGCAGACCGGTGCTGTTTGAATGTAGGTTGACAAATCAAAATTATATCTATGAAGGGTATCATACTTGCCGGCGGATCCGGCACACGGCTCCATCCGATCACCGAGGCCATCTCCAAACAACTGCTGCCGGTATACGACAAGCCAATGATCTATTATCCCCTCTCAGCACTGATGCTGTCAGGTATCCGAGATGTGCTTGTGATCTCCACTCCCCGTGACCTTCCAAGCTTCAGGGCTCTCCTGGGTGACGGTACCAGGATCGGGATGCGGTTCTCCTACCTCGAGCAACCATCTCCTGACGGACTGGCACAGGCTTTTATCATAGGCGAAGAATTCATAGGTGATGATAATGTGTGCATGATCCTGGGTGATAATATCTTTTATGGTCACGGGTTCGGCCATGTCCTTAAACAGGCTGCCGCCCTGAAGGACGGAGCCATAGTTTTCGGCTATGCGGTAAATGATCCTGAACGCTACGGCGTGGTTGAATTCGATGATAGCCTGAGAGCAGTAAGTATTGAGGAGAAACCGGCAAAACCCAAATCAAACTATGCCGTCACGGGACTTTACTTCTATGACAACACCGTTGCCTCACGCGCCCGCAGCCTGAAACCATCACCGCGCGGTGAGCTGGAAATAACCGACCTTAACAGACTATACCTGCAGGAAGGGAAACTGGAGGTGAAACTGCTTGGCCGCGGAATGGCCTGGCTTGATACAGGAACGTTCGACAGCCTGCTCCAGGCTTCCAACTTTATCGCAACCCTTGAACAGAGACAGGGACTCAGCGCTTCATGCATTGAGGAGATAGCTTACAAGAACGGTTTCATCTCAAGAGAACAGCTTGTGGAGATAGCTAAACCGCTGGCAAAAAGCCAGTACGGACAATATCTTCTCAAGGTGGCAAACGAACTGGCCTGACAATGAAAGTACACAAGACAGAATTCCCTGGCCTGCTTATCATTGAGCCCGATGTATATAACGACCCGCGCGGCTATTTCTTTGAGAGCTACAACAAACTGAAATACAGTAATAACGAAATTGTATACGAACCCGTTCAGGACAACGAATCGAGCTCCTGCCGGGGAGTGATCCGTGGACTGCATTACCAGGAGGAACCCTTTGCCCAGGCTAAGCTCATACGAGTCATCGAGGGACGCATCTATGATGTAGCTCTGGACATACGCCGTGGATCCCCCACTTTCGGCAGGTGGTTCGGACTCATAATAGACTCCGAGAAAAAATTGCAGTTCCTCATACCCAAAGGATTTGCTCACGGCTTCTCAGTGCTGAGTGAGCGGGCCATAGTGCTGTATAAATGTGATAACATTTACTCAGTTGAGCATGAGAGAGGCATCAACGCCCTCGATCCTGCCCTGGGTATAGACTGGATGATAAGGGATGAGACTCCTGTCATCAGTCCCAAAGACATGAAGCAACCCCTCTTCGGGGATATTACAACCAAATTCATATTCAGCAAATGACAACCATATTGGTAACAGGTGCATCAGGACAGCTGGGTAGTGAGCTAAGAGAACTATCCTCACGCTACGGCGGATACGGATTTATCTTTACCGATACCGGCGAGCTGGATATTACCAACGCTGAAGCCACCGGTGAATTCTTCAGGGAAAATTCCCCCGCATGGGTCATCAACTGCGCAGCCTATACCGCCGTTGACCGCGCAGAGGAGGAGGAGACAATGGCCACAGTGATCAACGCCGGCGGGGTGACCAACCTGGTTAATGCCATGAAGGGAAGCGAATGCAGGCTGATACATATCTCCACTGATTACGTCTTTGATGGCACCAGCCCGGTGCCCTATACCGAGGATGACACTCCCTCACCGGCATCTGCCTACGGGCGCAGCAAACTTGCAGGAGAGAAGGCTGCACTCGGTTGGCCAAATACGATGATTATACGGACCTCATGGCTCTACTCTTCATACGGAAACAACTTCGTGAAAACCATCCTTGGCAAAGCCGGCTCGGCACAAAGCCTCAGTGTCGTCTTTGACCAGGTCGGTTCGCCAACTTATGCAGCCGGTCTTGCAGCCGCCATCATGGATATAATCAGCGGTGTGATCCGAAACAATCACAACTTCGTCCCAGGCATCTTCAACTATTCTGACGAGGGCGTCTGCAGCTGGTTTGACCTTGCCTGCGAGATTGTCAGGGAGGCAGGATCACCCTGCACTGTCATTCCCGTAAGAAGCTCTGCCTGGCCTTCAAAGGTCAGGAGACCGGCCTACAGCGTCCTTGACAAGACCAGGATAAAGGAACATTACAACATTAATATCCCACACTGGCGTACAAGCCTAATCAAATGCATCACAAAAATTAACAGGATATGATCAACATTGACGAAATCAGGACAAAGGCTGCTGCCTGGCTGGGCGAAGAGTTCGATGAACCCACCCGCGCCGAAGTAAAAAATATGTTGGAGCACGATGAGAAGGCGCTTATCGATGCGTTCTACCAGGACCTTGAATTTGGTACCGGAGGCCTGAGAGGCATCATGGGCGCCGGCACCAACAGGATGAACCGATACACCCTCGGAATGGCCACGCAGGGATTTGCAAACTACCTGAAGATGCACGCCGCTAACCCGTCAGCCATAAAGGTGGCTATAGCACACGACTGCCGTAACAACAGCAGCTACTTTGCCAGGGTGGCTGCCGACATATTCACCGCCAACGGCTTCACGGCTTACCTTTTTGAAGCCCTCAGGCCCACACCGGAACTTTCATATGCAATCAGACTCTACGGATGTGACGGAGGAGTCAATATCACGGCCTCCCATAACCCGAAGGAATACAACGGATACAAGGTCTCATGGAACGATGGCGGACAGGTGGTCTCCCCTCATGACAGGGGAATCATTGATGAGGTACGCAAAATAAAGTCTGTCAGTGAAATAATGACTGGCGGCGATGAATTAAAGATTATCACCCTGGGAGCTGAAACCGACGAAAAATACCTGGCCGAGGTTAAGGCGCTAAGCATCAACCCTGATATTATCAGAAAAAATCATGACATTGGAATTGTCTATACCCCTCTTCACGGAACCGGATATAAAATAGTCCCGGATGCCCTTGCCCTTTACGGGTTTACCAATGTGCACACGGTAACGGAGCAGTCCGTCCCTGACGGCAACTTCCCCACCGTTCACTCGCCTAACCCGGAAGAGCCGGATGCTCTGTCCATGGCCGTTGCCCTTGCAAAGGATAAAGGGGCTGAACTGGTTATGGCTACCGACCCTGACGGCGACAGGCTGGGTGTTGCAGTAAGAAAACCTACAGGTGAATTCGTGCTGCTGAACGGTAACCAGACCGGCGCACTGCTGACATGGTACATACTCTCACAGAAGAAAAAGAACGGTGAGCTCAGGGGAAATGAATACATCATCTATACTGTTGTCACCTCTGATATCTTCGGGAGCATAGCTGAAAAGACCGGGGTCAAATATTACAGGGTGCTTACCGGGTTCAAGTATTTCGCGGAACTGATGAGAGACCTGGAGGGAAAGGAGAAGTATATCGGAGGCGGTGAGGAGAGCTTCGGGTACCTGGCAGGCGACTATGTCCGTGACAAGGACGGGGTCTCGGCCATCACACTGGTGGCCGAGGCTGCTGCATGGGCACGTGAGAGAGGCAAGACTCTTTGGGAACTGCTGCTCGATATCTATTCTGAATACGGACTCTACCGTGAGAAACTGATCAACGTTGTCAGGAAGGGGGCCGAGGGTGCTGCTGAGATTAAGGGCATGATGGAAGGTTACCGCTCCACTCCTCCGGAAGAGATAGCCGGCAGCAGGGTGATAAGGATGAATGATTTCCTGGAACAGGTCTCCCGTGATCTGGTCACCGGTGAGAACACTCCTCTCATGCTGGAAAAATCAAATGTACTGCAGTTCTTCCTGGCTGACGGAACAAAGATATCAGTGCGCCCGTCAGGAACCGAACCGAAGATCAAGTACTACTTCAGCGCCAATACTGAAATGAATGATCCGTCGCAGTTTGAAACGCTTTGGAAAGGCCTTGAGGAGAGGATCGATGCCGTTATCCGTGACCTGAAACTCTGAACACCCACTGCCATGAAATCCTACCGGAAAGAGATAGTTCTGGAAACCCCACACCGCAGAGATTATGTGAACATCACACCGCAGGTGCAGCAATGCCTTGAAGAAAGTGGTATCAGGGAGGGCCTGGTGCTTGTGAACTCAATGCATATCACCAGTTCCGTCTTCATCAATGACGACGAGAGCGGGCTCCATCATGATTTTGAGATATGGCTTGAGAAGCTGGCACCGGAGAAGCCTCACTCACAATACAGGCATAACGGTTTTGAGGACAACGCTGATGCCCATATGAAACGCCAGCTCATGGGCCGCGAAGTGGTTGTAGCCGTCACCAACGGCAGGCTCGACTTCGGCACCTGGGAACAGATATTCTACGGAGAGTATGACGGCATGCGCCGGAAAAGAATACTGGTAAAGATCATTGGTGAGTAGTACTGCCGGAGTACCGGCAGACCAGCTGATTCAATCCGCGTATTTCGATCTCCACTCCCGGATAACCTTCGTTTGCCTGGGCACAAGGTAAAGTGTTGATGCACACTTCCCGATAACATAGGCTATGGAAGCAGCCACAACACCTGCCATGCCAATGAAGACCACGCATACCAGTAATACAACAATGATTGTGACCAACTCCACTGCGGTAGCCTTTGAAATGGGGCCCGTGGTGCCGTGAACCACCAGCAGCGACCTCTGGAAGTTGAGCAGCACCGTCAGCGCTGGCAGAAGAATCATTATCTGAAGAGGCAGGTATGAGAGATCAGCAAGCTCTTTGCTCAGTCCTGATACATCTATGAACCACAGGTCGGCAAGAGGAGTGAATGCCAGCAGCGAGACCAGCACCGTCACAACTATGCCAAGATATACCGCATAGTTTCTCAGCAGCCTGTAGTTCTGCCGCTGCCTGCCAATCAGCGCTATGTTGACCTCCTGGTAAGACAATCCAAGGCTCCTGAAAACAAAGACCAGTGAACTGACAACAGGCAATACGGCCAGTGACTCCACAGGCATGTAGCTCCTCCCCATGAAGAAGGTTACAAAGGGATGAACCCCGAGGGAGAGTATGGAGGTCAGTGCCAGCGGGTAATAGAACCGTGTGATTGACCGAAGCCCCAGATGACCATTCTCCATGTCTTCGGTAGTAATCAGTTTCTTCACGGCTCCCGATGCCATCATCCTGGTGGCTATGGCTTCGGCCAGAACAGCTATTGACATGGCTCCGGCCCCGACATATGCACCCTTTATCCCGGTATTGTACAATATCAATCCTGCAACAACAATGACAGAGATCCGTACCATGGTTCCGTATGTTACCCTGCGCGTCAGGTTATTCCGTATGAGAATGCCCTGGTAAAACCTCCGGTAACCGATAGATGCAGCCCATGGCAGAAATATCAGCAGTGCGGTGTGCGCTATCCGGGCCACCTCCTCAGGCACCCCCATGAGCCTGATTACTATGAAGTTGAAGACCGGAGGTATCAGCATGATGAGCTGAATGCCTGTCACGCCAAAATTCAATATGTCAGTGAAGCGTTTGAGCTTTTTGTATGAATGGTGCCCGGTAACAAGTGCCGTGGAGGCACTCATCAGCATAATTATCGGCGCCTCAATGATCATTGCAAACGACCCTGCTATGCCGAAGGCGGCAAGGTTGATCTTTGCCGCACCAAGACGCGCAATAAACGAGATGAGAAAAGGCTGCTCGAAGGCCATCATCAGCCAGGTAAGCGCCAGCGGCCCCCAGAAAAGAAATATTTTCCGGTACGTTAGTTTTTCGGTCAGATCCACCTTTTACAGAAAGCGCAAATATAATCAAACCGCACAGAACCTCCGCAGCTCTGCTGCCAACTGAGGACTGCCTGCTGAGAACTACTCCCTGAAAAACCTGTCCGGGAAGTTCACCAGGTACACCTTTTCCGTAGCCCTTGTCAGCGCCGTGTAGAACCATCTCAGGTAATCAATAGTAGGCTCCTGCCGGTTGAACATTCCCTGATCAATGAAAACCCTCTCCCACTGCCCTCCCTGCGACTTGTGACAGGTGACCGCATAGGCAAACTTTATCTGCAGGGCATTATAGTAGGGATCATCTCTTACCGCCTCATATTGCTTCCTCTTGGACCTGATGCCCGGATGGTCAGCCAGAACGGCGAAATAGAGCTCGCGCGACTTCTCTGCGGAGAGCGACGGGGTGGGCATCATCAGAGTGTCAAGCATCACTTTGGCATCAAGCTCGAGCTCCGCGTCACGAAACCACAATGTCATTTCCGCAAAGCGCATCCCGTACATCTCCTCATATCTCCTTATTCTGCGCACCTCGGCTATATCACCGTTGGCAATGAAGGAGGCATTCTCCTCATCCTTCAGCCAGAAATAATTGTTCTTCACCACCATGATGATGTCACCGGCGCTTATCTCCTCCTCACGGAAGAACACGCGGTTGCGTATCCCCTGATTGTACCTGTTGGCAAGATTGTTTGAGTTGACGACAACTATGGCACCGTCAGTACCACACCTGTCGTAGGCTTCAGTCAAACGGTCAATAAGCTCGGTTCCACCGAGACGGTCAATGTCAGTGTAACCATCAAGGACAAGTTCCGGCACCGAGAGGTCGCCATCATTCACCTGCTGCCTTACCGCCGTGGCATTCATCAGGATGCCCGATCCCTCACTCTGCCTGATAACCTGTCGCAACTCAAACATCTCAAGCGCGAAGCCAGTGGTCCTGAGTACATTCTTATCGAGCGCCGGACTGACAACAGACCCTACCGGGGGAAGCTGGGCCACGTCACCAACCAGTATCAGCTTGCAGTCTGTCCCGGAATAGACATACTCAAGCAGATCGTCCAGCAGCCTGCCACTGCCGAACATTGAGCCGTCAACCGATTCGTCAGGTATCATAGAGGCCTCATCAACAATGAAATAGGTATCTCTGTGCAGGTTACGGTCCAGAACAAACTTGCCAACACCGTCAGTGGCCGACTTCTGCCTGTATATTTTCCGATGAATGGTGTAAGCTTCCTTACCGGTATAGGAACGAAGTACTTTTGCAGCTCTGCCTGTTGGTGCCAGCAGAACTGATTTCTGCCTCAGCGTGGTCAGGGTGGAGACCAGTGATGCTATCACGCTTGTCTTGCCGGTGCCTGCATAACCGGTCATCAGGAAAATCACGTCATTGGTGTTCTCCGATACGAATTTGGCCAGCATCCGCATGCAGTCAGACTGATCCTGCGTCGGAAGATATCCAAGGTTTTTGTTGAGTAAATTGTAAATGTTTTCCTGCCTCATTTTATTTTGACAAACCGGATAACAGTCTGCTTTTTTTTTAAATTTGCACAAAGTTATTCAACAATCGATCAGAAAAGATATGAAAACGGCTCTCAACATCGTATTTGCAATCATAATTGTGGTGCTGGCCTATATCCTTGTGGAAAGCATAATGAAGCCCATTCGTTTCAATAAGGAGAAGGATATCAGGGAAGCCGCAATAAAAGAGAGACTTATTGACATCAGGACAGCCCAGGAGGCTTTTAAATCCGTTAAGGGCCGTTATACAGGCAGCTTTGATACCCTGATCACCTTCCTCAAGACCGACTCTCTGCCACTGGTATTCAAAAGAGGATCTCTCACTGACGAGATGATTGCTGAGGGCATCACCTCAGAGAGAGAGGCTGTGAAAAAGGGTCTTATAAGCCGTGACACAAGCTACATAGCCGTCCGTGACTCAGTATTTGACAAAAATTACCCCATTGATCAGCTCAGGTATGTGCCGGGATTGGAAAAGACAGAATTCAAGATGGCTGCCGGCACGGTAATGACCACCTCAATGGTACTAGTTAACGTGTTTGAAGCCTATGTGCTTAACGATGTCTTCCTGGCTGACCTTGACAGACAGCTGGTGGTCAATTACAATGACCAGAGGACGAAAATCACCGGTTTCCCGGGCATGAAGGTGGGTGACATCAGGGTGCCCAATAATAATGCCGGGAACTGGGAGGATTGATGGCCACGTCGCAGATATATCCCCTGGAGCTCATTGATGAGACCCTCGACATAAACGCGACAGACAATTACGATCTTACTATTGAGCTTTCTGATGAGGGTGTCTCCCTGGCAATACTGGACCTTCTCCGGGGTAAGTATGTGATGCTCAGACATTACCCTCTTGAAGAGCCATCAGGTGGCACTCGCCGTAGTTTTTCGGACATCCTGGACACGGATGACTTCCTGAGGAGGAGATACAGGAAAATTTTCATTGTAACACCAACTCTTAATAGCACCCTGGTACCGGCCTCAGTCTATGAACCTGGTCTGCGTGAAGACTATTACCGCTTTAATTTCGGTTCATCGGGTGACGAACATATCTTTTCAAACAGTCTTGCATTCCCTGATGCCGTTGTGCTCTTTGCACCAGAAAAGGAGGCAGCTGAAACCATTGCATCGCGTTGGCGCGACATAATGCCGTTGCATCATTTCAGGCCTCTGCTCACCCATGTGGCAACGGCCTGCCGTTCAAATGAGAACTGTTATGTCCACCTTCACCGGGAAAAGGATTTTGTGACCGTGGTGGTAGCGGAAAAACGCAACCTCACCTTCTGCAACAGCTTCTCCGTCTCCGATCCCCAGGACAGTGCATACTACCTCTTCAGTGTCCTTGACAGGAAAGGTATCAGGCATGACGAAACCATTCATGTCAGCGGATTGGTTGAACCTTACAGCGAGGCACATATAGCCCTGCTCTCCTTTGCCCCGGGAGTGAAATTTGCATCACCTCTGATAAGGCAGAGCTACAGCTATGTCATGAACGAAGTACACCTCCATCGCTGGCTGAACCTCTTCACTGCTGCCTCGTGCGAATAACCGGAGGACAATACAGGGGGCGTCTGATAGAGCCGCCCCCGGGCTTTACGGCCAGGCCAACAACCGACTTCGCCCGTGAGGGCCTGATGAATATTCTTATTAACAGGTATGACTTCCCGGCTTTATCATTGCTTGACCTCTTCGGGGGCACAGGGGCCATAAGCTATGAATTTGCATCCAGGGGAACGGAAGATATTGATATTGTGGAGATTGACAGACGAAACAGCGAGTTCATCAGCAGGACTCTGCGCACCATGGGCCTTACAAAGGCAAGAGTCCACCGTCTGGATGTGCGCCAATGGCTGAAGATATGCCACAAACAGTATGATATAATCTTTGCGGACCCCCCATATGCTCTCCGTTGGCTCCCGGAGCTGCCTGATCTGGTAATAACCTCCGGAGCCGTGCATAACGAAACAATCTTTATCCTTGAACACCCGAAATCATATAATTTCTCCGGTCATCCTTTGCGAGCCGACCACCGGAAATACGGAAATGTAAACTTTTCCTTCTTCAGCTTAATAGCCTCATAAGCTGAATTTTTTATCCAATTTTTAAATTTTTCAATAAACATTATCATTATGTATTGGATAAACAATTATTTAAGAAATGTCTATGATGGTCAACAGGCAAGTCAATAGTTTTTTTTTGGATAAGGACCATGTTATACTATCGCCATTTGTAAGCCTTTTCGAGCTCAAAATATATTTACACAAAATATTTTGAGGAATGAAAAATTGAATTAATTTTGCCTCGCTTTTGGTGCGGTAGTTCAGTTTGGTTAGAATACCGGCCTGTCACGCCGGGGGTCGCGGGTTCGAGTCCCGTCCGCACCGCAGGAAAAACAAAAAGCCCTTTGCCATCGGCAAAGGGCTTTAGTATTTTAAGATGGAGGTGATGACAGCTTGCTGGCAAAAGCCGACAGATTAAAATATTTAAAATGATGCCGTGGTATCATTTTTTGTTTTTCCTGCAGGGTAACCTCAGGATGAAAGGGTCCGGCCGAAGCGCCGCAAGGCGATGAGGCCAACCCCGTCCGCAATTCTTATGAATCGGAAACCCTAAATTTTCTATCTTCAATACACTCGCATCTCTAATCTTATAAATAATCTGAATAGCATCCTTCAACCGGAATACAGTTCATTGAATCATTTTTAACAGAAATGTATAAAACGTTATTATTATGATCTTTACATTCTGTAAATAAAAACAGTATTGGGATCATTTGGTATATAAAAATAGATTAACTAATTTTAACAGTTCGGACTACACTAAACGAACCGGGAAGAAGAAAGAGTTTCCTTTATTTATTAACTAAACAATACTAACTATGTCAGAAAGTATTTTTCAAGTTCTGAAAAACGCATTCACAGATAAGGCCGTTGACATGATCAGCCGGAATCTGGGTGAAGATGCTTCAAAAACAAAATCAGGCCTGACGGCCATGATCCCAACCGTTCTGTGAGGGCTGCTGGGGAAAACTTCCGGGGCAACAACCGCTCCAACATGGTGGAACACCGTTGCAGATCTGTTTGATGGCGATGACGATGATGACCTGAAGCTTGGCCTGCTCGGTGACACAAAACTCGATGATGCCGGCAAGGGCCTTCTGGGAAGCCTTTTCGGAGGCAATCTTGATTCCATCCTCGGCTCTCTTGCCGGAGCCAGCGGACTGGCCAGGGACAAGAGCAGCAAATTGCTCTCAACCGTAGCACCAATGGTTATCGGGTTCCTGAGCCGCTGGGCAAAGAAAAAAGGCCTCTCATTCACCGGCCTCATTGGCAACCTCATGAATGAAAAATCGGCTATCCTCGGCGCCCTTCCGTCAGGCATAGGCGGCGGCCTGCTCGGCTTCGCCGATAAGACCAGGGATACTGTTGATGACACCGCAAGAAAAGTGGCAGACGTTAGAACCTCCAAGCCTAAGTTCAACTGGACATGGCTGCTTTTACTGCTCGCAGCCCTGATACTGCTGTGGCTGCTGCTCGGACGGGGATGCAACCGCACAAAGGAAAAGGTGGAAGATGCTGCCACTGAAATGGTCAATGATATAGATCAGGCTGCAGCTGATATCAAGGAATCCATTAAGGGAGCGCTTAATGATGCAGGCGACTGGGTATACGATCTGGGCGCCACCATTAAAAAGAAACTGGCTGACGGCACTGAATTCGAAGTAGGAGTAAATTCGGTTGAATACAAGCTTCTGGAATTTATTGAGGATGTGAATCTGCCAGTTGACAAAACCACCTGGTTCACCCTTGACCGCATCTATTTTGAGACCGGCAGCAGTAACCTCAAGGCTGAATCAAAAGACCAGCTTGACAGGTTAGCCGCAATCATGAAAGCCTATCCTTCCGTTAAACTCAAAATAGGTGGATATACTGACAATACCGGATCTGATGTGGTCAACATGGCCCTTTCATCTGAGAGAGCAGAGGCTGCCAAAGCAGAACTGATCAACAGAGGTGTTGCAGAAGAGCGCCTGGAGGCTGAAGGCTATGGCCCGCAGCATCCGGTATGCCCGGCTAATGACACCCCTGAATGCAGGGCTAAGAACAGAAGGGTTGATGTCAGGGTAACTGCCAAATAAACCTCACTTCTATTCATTACAAAAAAGCCATGCAGAAACATGGCTTTTTTGTTTTCTTCAGCCCGTAATCACAGACGGGCAAATACTTGTTCATGGCCGGGGCATAAGCCGGGGAGAAATAACAAACCCATCTGTTGAAATTGAAACGCCGGCTGTTATAAACAGACGCTCCTGGTCAGGATTATATATCAACTGAGCTGTGACCGGCAAAATAAAAGTATCACTGACACTTATCTCCCTGCCAACCTCCAGGCCGATGCTGCAGGCGGTGAACCTGCCATCCTCAGTGTGCCAGCCGTTACCGACACCCATGATAACAGTGAAATAGTCAAATGAGAACCTGCTCTCAAAGTATAAGTCGCCACCATATGACCCTATCCCCCCTGCTTCATTGAAGATGTAATTTGCCATCAGGCTGACATTCTCCGACTCATAGCCGAAGCCCGCTTCCAGAACATGACTGCCGCTCTCTGATGAGAAATCAGCCCATGGCAAGTCAGCCAGGTAGTAATCCTGAAGGCTGACATTGAATCCGCCAGGCAGGTTAATTGCAGCATAAAGATCCACCTCCTTGTATCCATGGAGGTCAAAGGTCCCCCAGATGCCTGCTGTCAATGGTCCTGCAGAATATTCAACCGAGGGTTGAAGATGAGGCCCCTTGCCCTGCCTGGAGCCGCGCCAAACGTAACTGCTGACAATATCAGCGCCGGCTGTCCATGCCGAACCCTCGCTTTCCTGCGCACAGAGAGGCTGCGAGGGTAAAGCAATTGCACATACAAAAAAAAGGTATAGCAACCTTAGTTGTAACATAAGGTAAAAATAACGAAAGAGTCAGAACTTCCCGCTTAGCCGCAGGCTTAAATTGCGATGGGGCTGAATATCGCCGGGGCGTCCCATGTACTCTGTATTGGTAATATTCTTAACTGCCAGTGACAGCTTCAGGGCACGGCTCAGGTTATATCCCATAGAGCCATCCATCAGGAAATAACCTCTGTTGTTCTCCTGCCAGTAGTCGAAAAAACCGGGAAGTATGGACTCTCTTGTCAGGGGATTAAGAAAGACATCATCAATGTTAAGTGTCTTTGATCTTGCATACATCTCCACCCCGGCCTCAAAGCGATCAGTCACAGCCAGGAGTCCGATTTTGGCTGTATGCTTTCTCCGGTATTTGAGAAAAACCCCTGTGCTCCTTCCTGTGAAGGCATTGATTTCTGCCGGATGAATGTATGTATAGCCTCCTGTGAGGGTTGCATTTATCTTTCCCACGGTTCTGCTCAGCATCAGTTCCATCTCGGCACCATATATTCTTGATTGTTCGACGTTTGTTGCCTTGAAGCCAAGACCGGAGATTCCGCTTTGCAGGTCAGTATATAGCCCGAAGATGTACTCTATCATGTCACTGTTCTGTGATAAAAAAACTGACAGGTCGCCCTCCCCTCTGAACAGGCCGGCAATGAACCCCTGCATTACTCCTGCCTCGGCACTCCAGCCCGATTCAGGCTTCACGAACGGACTGGGGAAGATCCTGACCGATCCGAGGGTTGTGGCTGCATGCCTCTCGGCGATTGAGGGAAAACGGTAACCCTGGCCGAATGATGCCCTCAGGAAAGTGTACTGTGCGGCCTGAAAATTCAGTCCGGCACGAAAGACAGGCACCAGTTTGTCTGGCTCCTTATCCAGGTAATTCTGTTCAATACGAACTCCACCGGTTATCTTCATCCGGTTTACAGGCCTTACCTCTGCCTGTGCAAAGCCAGCCAGATTAAGCCCTCGATGATCACCATAGAAGTTTGAACTGATGACACTCCATGTCTCCGACAGTCCCGCCGTAAGACTGAGATGGTCGGAAAAGCTGTACCAGAACTGGTACTCTCCGTAAAGGGAAACAGATCCGGCATTGTTTGCCGTCCTGACGGGAAACCTGTTTTCAGAGGCCTGCATCCTCATCCTTATATCATGCTTTATCCGGCCACGTTTGCTCAGGGTGATATAAGGATCAGCCGCAATGTAGTAGCCGTGCAACCTTGATACTGTGGATGTATCCTGTTTGAGACCGCCCGTCAGGGCATCCTCCCACAGCACGAAATCGGTCTTGTAGCTTTTTCCCCCGCTCAGGTTCAGACCATATTTCAATCCCTCAACCCTGGCACTGTGATGTTTAAGCCTCAGGCTGACCCTGCCCAGAGTCTCATCATTATACTTCCTGTACCCCCTGTCAGTTGAAAGGTTCACTCCAAGGCCCAGATCTGTCTGACGAATCTTCTGCAGGTGGGAGAAAGAGGCACTGCCAAAGAGCCGGGGCGTATCCCACCATTTCCAGTCGCTGTTTGCAGGAGAACCATATATCCCGGCTTCAGTGAAGAAACTGGTGACAGGAATGTTGGAAGCATCTGCAGTCCTGAAGTTGATCACCCCGTTGAGAGCAGAAGAGCCATAAAGAACAGAAGAGGCGCCTTTGATAATCTCTACCTGGGATAGGTTCTCCAGGGGCAGGAAGTGCCATTTGATATTTCCCGCATCGGCTGACATCAAGGGAAGGCCGTCAATGAGTGCCAGCACACGGCTGCCGGCACCATAGCTGAACCCGCTCCCTCCCCTGATGGAGGCCTGTCCGTCTAGCACCTCTATGCCCTGAATCCTGGTTACCAGCTCCTGTGCATCGGTGATGTGAGTCCTGTAGAGGTAATCCTGCTTTATAACCTCCATAGAGACCGTAAGGTCTGACCTCTTCTGCTCCATCCTGTCAGCACTGACAACCACCTGGTCAAGCGACTGTGCTTCTGAATCCATCTCCATCATCAGCTCCAGGGCTTTATCAGCTGTAACTATGATAGTTACCTGTGCCGATCTGTATCCGATGTACCTGAACTCAACCGTCAGAGTGCCGGGTGAAGCCGTGAAGGAGAAGTGTCCGGTGGCGTCAGTGCTTGTGCCGGAGCTCTTTCCCCAGATCACATACACTCCTGTCAGGGGCTCACCGCTCTGCCTGTCGGTCACCCTCCCACTGACCACCGTCTGCGCCTGCAAACCTGCAGCAATAAGCAGGTAAAGGCAAGCAACCAGTGAAGTACGAATAAAGATCATTTAGGCTTGAATGTCATCCTGACATTTATGATCGTTTCCGCTGGAAAGGGAAATGTCACTTTTAGTGAGTTTTCAGTCAACTCAACTATGTGTGCCGGCACGGTAATAAGCAGGTCAGGCGAATCGATCGCCAGAGAGGTCTCATTGTCGGTGAACACCCAGGTTCCCGAATACTGACCGAAGGTCCCCGTACCATCCTCCCTGAAGATCACATCTCCCTTGAATTTTTCCAGAATCTGGCCCGGTCCCCCGGCTTCAACGCCGTCAGCCAGCAGGCTGTCACTGGTCCATTCGTGGGCTGTCAGGAGCCGAAACCGTTCTGAAGTTTTTTCTTTACCACAGGAGGCTGCCAGCATCAGAGTGACGGGCAACAGCAGGAACAGGATCTTTTTCATAGGACATTTCTTTTTCGTTCTTCTCCTTTACAACAACCATTCAGCACGTCAGTTCATGTGCGGATGTCATAAACAAAGGTATGAAAGTCCTGTGGAAAATCTGCAAGAGCATTACCGGCCCATTTACTTCAGACCGGAATCCCTCCTGTATAAGACCGCATTTACACCCCATTCCGTTGCCATCATGACGCCATTATGATCAATGAAGAGATTGTCAATCTGCCGGTTATACCATAAATCCTCATATTGCCTCAGGTCTTTGCTCTTCATTATTCCATACCCCGGAATGGTGACATAATAATCATCCTTCCATTTGAGGAATGTGTTCAGCATGGAGGTCCGGAATGCTGGAGTCACATCTTCAACCATTTCGAAGGTAGCACCCAGGTCTGTTGACAGGTATATTACCACAGCCAAACCCAGATCACAACAAATATAGATCTCATCATCTTCAGTCACATGGAGCTTCTGGGAGTATGAGGGCGCGGTTATCGGGGTCCATGTCTGACCGTCATCATCTGATCTCGACAGGCTGCAGCAGTCGAGACCATGCATTACCAGGCTTCCGTTCTTAAGCCTGAAGATATCTCCTACACGGTGTTGTGACATTCCTACGCCTGCATCATGCCAGCTGGCACCCATGTCATCCGAGTACCTGACCGGCACCCCCTCCGTACAGACCCATAACCTGTTATCATTGGAGACATAAATCTGAAGATATTGAGACCGCTCCGGCCACGGTTTATCGCATAGCTGCCAAGAAATGCCATGATCAGTGCTGCGCACGATATTGCCGCCGTTGGTACTGACATATAATACTCCGTCACTGTCTGACTTAACCGAACGCGGTGTATCCGGGTTGTTGAAGAGGGGATCCGTCACCTCCTCCCAGATGTAGTACCTTGTGCCCTGCCTGTACAGTTTATTTAAAGTGGAAATGAAGGTTAAACCATTGACTGTGTCCGTTGCCATATCAGTTATCATCACCTCAGCCGATCCGGCAACCTGGTTCCACACATCATCCCTGAATACATAAGCTAACAGGTCAGAAGAAGCTATCTCTTTATCAGACTGGTCATGAACCACCGCCCGCAGAACCTGGCCGTACGTCTCATCTCCCACGGTCCAGGTTGTGGCGGCCGGCTCGCCCGGTCTGATATAAACATCATCAATCGTCAGGGCACCTCCCCCGGTCACCTCGAAATGTATTCTTACCCTGTCCAGCGGCAACTCTTCATCCTGCAACACTTCAAACCAGAAGAGCACATCAACGCTCTCCCCCGGTATCAGTTTCTGACCCTGCATATTTGAGAACCAGAAGTGATAATCAGCTATAGTCCTGATCTCAGGGTCTTTGCTGCATCCGGCAATTGCGATCAACAAAACCATCGGCAGAATAATTCCAATCTGTTGTATCCTCTTCATCTCACCTGTTTTATTTTGAGTTGCTGACAAGGTTCATTTTACCGTCCAGTTTTGTAAACCGGAACTGTTACACCCGCCCTGAGAGTCAGAACACTGTTCCGTACATATACATCCTTTTCACTCTCGTCAATGCCGGCATTGTCAAGGTTCAGTATCTCTGGTATCCCCTGTCTGAACTGTACCCCTAAATTAATCCTGGTCATTCCCCTCACGGGCAGTGACACCTCTGCTCCGGTCATCCAGCCAAAGTCATTTCTCCTTGTCACTTCTGTGATATCATCATTGACCGTGATCTCCCGCAACCTGTAGGATGTTGAGGTAGAAACCGTATTAATTGCTGTCCCCCTGCACTGCGAGTTCAGTCTTGCCGCAAACCATGGGCCGGTGCTTATACTCAGGCACTCATCGCGACCAAAATGAAAGTCTAGCAAAGCCGGAATCACTACATAATCAGAACTGATCCGGGTATTAACCTCTGCGGAGGGTTGGTCATACAGATAATAACTGTTACTGGAATCGCGCATGGAATAACCTGCTCTCTCCAGGATAAGCCCGGTGCTGAATCGGGTCCGTGATCCGCCAAGCCTGAAATCAGCCAGAAAGCCTGCTGAAGGCCCTGCATACACAGAATATTTATCTCTGTTCACATTGCCCGAGTTCCATGAGAGGTTTGCTCCAGCAAACCAGGTGAGGCTGATATTTTCATTTACCGGGTTTTCCCCCTTGCCTTCCTCAGTAACACCTGCGCCATCTCCTCCCAACCCGAATGAGAGTCCTGCCATCAGATCTGAATAACCATGTTTGTAATCTCTCCCTTCACACATAAGCTTCCGGCCTGTAACAAACCTGACCCCGGCAAACAGGCTAAGGCGTTCATTAACAGGATAATCAACCGACACTGTAAACAAATAACCATGGTCATTACCTGACAGGTCGTCAGTGAAGTAAAGGTCACCCCTGTCCTGGTCCATAATAATCGAATAAAACATGCCTGCCCCCAGGGTGAGTGAAGGTCTGGACGGAATTGTCAGGGTCAACTCCAGGGGCATTGTCAGGAAACTGTGGTTCGTACTTTCAATCTGCGGCAACATGATGAAGTCAGGGTATGGCAACAGTTGTGGTTCATAGAAAGGATATATAATTGGCCCCTCCTCAAGAAGATAAGGATGGTACTCATAATATACCGTTGAGTAATCAAGTCCGGTCTGCAGGCCCAGGAGAGGTGTCATGTTCCACCGCACAAACAGACCGGCTGAAGGACCCGGCTTTGGCTTCCAGTACCCGGTTGTGCCAACCCGGTGAATGTCCGAGAAGTTTATACCGGAGCCTGCACCTATTGTTAAGTTCTGAGATTTCAGGTCATGGGAAATGGCAGCAATGACCATCACGGTGCAAAAGAGAGCAATGCGTTTCATGGTTACTGGTTAGGGTTTCACGTCAGACAGGTCCTCAAAAATCAAGCCAGTGAATAATAAAAAGAATACTTTCTTACGTTTCATATACTATATCCCGGATAATGTCCGTCAGATATCTTTTTACTATTTTTATTCATTGGTTTTAATAATTGTCATTTCATTGGTCAAATGGAGCCTGCATGAAAAAAACAATCATATTCACTTGTAAGTTTCTGCACCTGCAAGTTTCATCTGATTTAAACATTATAAAGAAAAACATATGAGCGAAAAGTATTCTGTCAGCCCTAACGGCGAAAAGTTCCCCCTTCCGAAACCGGAAGACTATAAATCCGAGTTTGAAACCATCAGCAACCGGGTCAGCCAGGAGCGTGCCAAAGGCCGTGAGATTGTTGTGGTGATGGGTGTGGGATTCGTGGGAGCGGTAATGGCTGCCATCGTTGCCGACACTGTAGACAGGAAAGGCAAACCCTCCAAGTTTGTCATCGGCATGCAGCGCCCGAGCGTGCGCAGCTTCTGGAAAATACCCATGCTCAACCGCGGCGTCTCACCCGTGAAGGCTGAAGATCCCGAGGTTGATCCAATGATTGCCCGGTGTGTGAAGGAGAAGAAAACGCTCATGGCCACATACACCTATGATGTACTCAAGCTGGCCGACGTGGTGGTGGTAGATGTTCAGTGCGATTACATCAAGGAGGAGCTTGGCAACGTGCGTGCCGGACAGACAGATATGGCAGCCCTCGAAGCCTCGCTGGCGGTCATTGCAGAACATATCCCCGCCAAAGCTCTGGTATTGATAGAAACCACCGTGGCTCCCGGTACCACCGAACAGGTGGCATACCCCATCATGAAGAAGGCATTCACCAAACGTGGCATAAAGAGTGATCCCCTTCTTGCCCACAGCTATGAGAGAGTCATGCCCGGCCGCAATTATGTAGCCAGCATACGCGATTTCTGGAGGGTCTGCAGTGGCATCAACGAAGAAGCCAGGAAGCGCGTGGTCAAATTCCTGACTGAGGTGCTGAACACCGAAAAGTTCCCGCTGACAGTCATGGACAGGCCCATAGAATCAGAGACGGCCAAGATAGTTGAGAACAGCTACCGAGCCACAATACTGGCCTTCCTTGATGAATGGAGCCTCTTCGCAGAGCGAAACGGGGTTGATCTGCTGAAGGTGATCAAGGCAATAAAGATGAGGCCCACACACAGCAACATGATCTTCCCGGGACCGGGGATAGGCGGATACTGCCTGCCCAAGGACGGCGGGCTGGGGGTTTGGGCATACAAGCATATCCTCGGCTTTGAGGATGACATCTTCAGGATCACACCCATGGCCATTGATATAAATGATACCCGCGGCCTGCATGTGGGGCAGCTCACCCGCGATGCCCTCCGCAACATGGGTAAACCCATTGCAGCCGCTGACATCCTGGTACTTGGCGCTGCCTACCGTGAGGATGTGGGAGACACACGCTACAGCGGCTCGGAGATAGTGATCCGCAAACTTGCAGAGATGGGTGCGGAAATACGCGTTCATGATCCCTACGTGGAGCACTGGTGGGAATTTGAACAGCAGGAAACCTACCCGGCTGCCGGTCAGAGCAAGGCTCAGTTCTTCCGCAACCAGGAAAAGCTGAAGGAAATAAGGATAGAACAGAACCTGAACAAGGCTCTCAAAGGCGCTGAGGCAGTCATCCTCGCCGTCCCCCATTCAGCCTACCTTGACCTTGACCCGGATAAGGTGGTTAAGACCATCGGACAACCTGCAGCTATCATTGATTGCTTCGGCATATTAAGCGATGACAAAATCCGCCGCTATTTCCAGCTTGGCTGCGAGGTGAAAGGACTGGGACGAGGCCATATACAAAGGATCAAGGAGGAAATACGCAAATCTTAAACTGCCTGTTTTATTAACCCTGCATAAACCAACAAAACTATGAAGAGGAAAGTAGATGAGCTGTATGAAGAGTACCGCACCGGCAACGTAAGCCGGCGCGAGTTCATGAAGAGACTGGCTCTTGTCACCGGCGGCACCGCCGCTGCCGTGGTTATCCTTCCCGGATGCAACGGAGCCTCAACCAGGGCAAAAGGATCAGATGCCCTGAAGCTGATCAACGAGTTTATCACCTACCCCGGCGCTTCGGGTGACATCCGTGCTTATCTCTCCATGCCCGAAGGCAAGGAGAAACTGCCCGGGGTGATTGTCATCCATGAGAACAGGGGACTGGTGCCTCATATCCAGGATGTCAACAGGCGAATGGCAATGGAAGGATTTATCTCCCTCGCCCCTGATGCTCTCTCTCCACTGGGAGGAACGCCTGAAGACCAGGACAAGGGGCGCGAACTGATCGGACAGCTTGACCGTGAGGAGACAATCCGCAACTTCGTGGCAGCAGTGAAGTACCTTGAAACCCATCCCCGGTCAACCGGAAAAGTTGGCTGTACAGGATTCTGCTGGGGTGGTGCAATGACCAACCAGGTAGCTGTCAACTCACCCGAACTCGATGCAGCCGTGCCTTACTACGGATCAACACCTGCCCCTGAAGACGTGCCTAAAATAAAGGCAAAGATGATGGCTCACTATGCCGGCGACGATGAGCGAATCAATGCAGGAATACCCGCTTTCGAGGAAGCCCTCAAACAGGCTGGAATAGAATACGAAATATTCATCTACGAGGGTACCAGGCACGCTTTCAATAATGATACAGGCGACCGCTACAACAAGGAAGCTGCTGACCTGGCATGGAAAAGGACCACTGACTTCTTCAGGGAAACACTGGGTAGCTAAACCTCTCCCTTCCACAGACGGGCAACCTCATTGATGAACGGCCGACAGTGGTTGAAGAAATACCTGTACCCCTCACAGAGGTAGTTCAGCCCTGACTCACCATCAGGAGTGATTATAAACCTGTTTTTGGGACACTCACCATTGCACATGTCAAGCACCCCGCAGTCAAGACAATAACCGGGCAGCGATGTCATTTTGGCTTCGCCGAAGGCTGACTGCCGCGGATCATCAAGAAGAACTGCCAGTGACTGATCCATTATATTGCCCAAACAGTGATCCTCATCAACAAAATGATCGCAGGAATAAAAGTCGCCGTTCACCTCCACCACCGGAACCGCACCACACACCTTTTTGAAGATGCAAAGGGTGTGTTCCTGTCTGAAAGCAGTGCGCAGAGCCTCCTCAAAGATCTGGATCTTTATATTCCCAATATCCTCTGTGACCCATTCGTCAAAGACAGCTGCCAGAAACATGCCGAAGTCCAATGCACCAACACTTCTCTCAGTCACCGTGGAAGTACCGGGGCTGACCCGCTCCACGAGAGGCAGAAAAGTTATATACTGTGCCCCGAGGTTCCTGAAAAACCTGTATACATCAAGCGGAGCATGCACATTTTCGCTATTAACCACGCAGAGGATCTCATGTGGTACGCCCTGTACTCTGAGTATCTCAAGTCCTCTCATCACTTCCGAAAATGTCCCGCTGCCGTCCGCCCTGAACCTGTTGCTGTCATGGAACCGCTCAGGACCATCCAGGCTGACACCAACATAAAAATCCTCCTCTTTCAGGAACCGGCCCCACCGCTCATCTATCAGGGTTGCATTGGTCTGCATGCCGTTGACTATCCTGCAGCCTGCAGGAGCATGCTTCTTTTCAATCTCAACAGCACGCCTGTAAAAGTCAATTCCCGCCAGTGTAGGCTCACCACCGTGCCATGAAAAGAATAGTTCACCACCACAGGCCGCATCAATATGTTGCTTTATGTATGTCTCCAGAACATCATCACTCATCCTTTGCCGGCCGTATGCTCCTGCCGGCTGACTGTGACCGAGGTAGTAGCAGTAACTGCACCTCAGGTTACACCTGGCGCCGACGGGCTTCACAAAGACCTGGAACTCGCGGTAATTATTTCTCATGACCAGACTCTCCCATCATTTTGTCATCCGGTCCGGTATCTGTCAAGAAGGTACTCCTCAAGCTGTTGCGGACCGGGTTTCATAATCACTGATTGCTTCTCCCCATCCAGGAAATGTCTGAGACTATCAGGGATTTCCACCGTCTGCCCGATAAGCGGCTCCACGATGTCCCTGAATTTGGCCGGATGTGCCGTAGCCACGAAGATGCCGGATAACCCTGGATGATGCTCCAGGTAAGCATCAAGACCGAGGCTTGCCACTGCACCGTGAGGATCAAGCAGGTAACCTGTGCGACGATACTCCTGACCAATATGTTCCCTGATCCGGTCATCATCATACCAGAATCCTGAAACCGACCCGGAGATTGTTCCAAAATCGTCATCAAATACCCTCCTGAACCTGTCGAAATTGCCTGGATTGCCTACATCCATGGCATTGGCTATGGTGGCAATTGATACAGCAGGAGTATAAAGACCCGTCTCAAGGTAATCAGGCACCACCCTGTTGATGTTGGTGGCGGCCACCAGGCGGTCTATGCCGAGACCAGACCGCCATGCCATGGCTGCTGCCGTTATATTGCCGAAATTCCCGCTGGGGACGGACATCACCTTCCCATTACCTGACCGGCCTATGACATAATAGTAATAGAAGCTTTGCGGTATCAGCCGGGCTATATTGATAGAGTTAGCAGATGTGAGTTTCACTCTTTCCCGGATGGCAGAACCGGCAAGAGCACTCTTTACCATAGCCTGGCAATCATCAAAGGAACCCTCCACCTCAATGGCGGTGATATTCCTGCCAAGAGTGGTCAGCTGGTTCTCCTGGAGACTGCTCACCTTGCCCGAGGGGTAGAGAATAATAACGTCAACCCCCTCCACACCAAGGAAGCTTGATGCTATCGCTCCCCCTGTGTCGCCCGAGGTAGCCACCAGCACCACCCTTCGTTTGTCATCGTTTGAGGAGAAATACCTGAAGCAGCCGGCCATGAACCTGGCCCCGAAATCCTTGAAGGCAGCCGTAGGGCCATGAAACAGCTCCAATGCCTGTTTTCGGTCATCCACCTGACTGATGACAACCGGGAAGTTAAAAGCCTCTTCACATATCTGCCGCATCACTTGTCGGGGTATATCATCTCCCACATAAAGTGATCCAATCTCCATGCCTATTTCAGGCAGGGTCAATTGAGGCAACCGTCGGAAGAAATCATCATCCGGCCGGGGTATCCGCCCGGGCATGAATAATCCCAGATCGGAAGAGATGCCCCTTTCAACTGCCTCCCTGAATCCTGTGATTATCCCCGGGTCTTTGAGATTGTAATACTTCATTCTATTCAGGCATTATCTTCCGGCATAAATGGGTTCCATGACTGTTAACGGGTGAAAGATAGGCATCGAATGCAATGCCAAGGGACCTCATGGTCTCAGACATTCCCTCAAGTACTCTGGATGCGGACTCCCTGCCCCGGCAGAGTGCGAAGACTGAAGGTCCGGATCCGGATATTCCTGCTCCCAACGCCCCGTGATTCAACGCAGCTGACTTCAGTTCATTGAAACCAGTTATCAATGAAGAGCGCCTGGGCTCTGCAACATAATCCACAAGAGAACGCCCAATGAGCTCATAATCTTCCCTGTAGAGTCCGGCAACCAGACCTGCCAGGTTACCCCACTGCCTGACAGCGGTAGTAAGGGGTATCTCTCTTTCAAGCAATCCCCTTGCCAAGGAAGTATTTATCTCACTCTCCGGATGAACAACCACACAGGACAGCTCCGGAGGAACATGGAGTTCAACTATATCCGGGGGCTCATAACTGCGCACAAGGATAATACCGCCAAAGAGTGCCGGCGCCACATTGTCGGCATGAGCTGAACCTGAGGCAAGCCTCTCTCCCTCCATGGCCAGCATGACCTGTTCAACCAGGCTGAAAATATTGCCAAGCAGGCGATTGGCGGCGAAGGCGGCAGCTGCGGCACTGGCACCACTCGACCCTATGCCGCTGCCGGGCCTGATACCCTTCTCAATGCTGACCTTGAAGCCGTACCGGCTGCCGGCCCTGTCAAGGGCAGCCCTGAGCACAGCGCCCACAACATTTTTATCCGGATCCTGACTGAGCCCTGCACAGCCCTTTATCCCGGTAATCTCAATGCCGGACCTCTCAGTCAGCTCAAGCTCCAGGATATCAGACGGTTCATCCAGTGCAAGCCCAATGACATCAAACCCGCAATTGAGGTTTGATATGGTTGCCGGCGCTTTGACCCTGATACTCTTTCCCATCATGTTAATTATTGACAACTGAAAGTATATCTGCAAATATACCCGCTGCAGTAACATCTGCACCAGCACCAGCGCCTTTTATTATAAGCGGCTGGTGAGAATACCTCTCTGAATAGACTGACACAATGTTATCATTCCCCTCCACGCAATAGAAAGGATGCTCCGCACTGACCCTTACGGACCTGACAGAAGCTCTTCCTGACTCATAACCCGCAATTATCCTTATCTTCTCATTGCGGTGAGACAGATCAGCCCTCTGCCGTTCGAAAAAATCATCAAAATCCCTCATTTGTGAAGGGAAAGCCGCGCTATCATATCTCTCCGGAACAGGTCCCGGAAGATAATCTTCAAATTCTATATCAGAAGCCTCCAGGGGAAATCCGGACTCACGTACCAGTATCAGCAGCTTCCTGGCTATATCCACTCCCCTGAGGTCTGTCAGGGGGTCAGGCTCTGTGTACCCGTTTTCCAGGGCCAGCAGAACCGCTTCACTGAATCTCATTCCGTTGGAATAGCTGTTGAAGATGTAGTTAAGACTGCCTGAGAGTACGGCATCAATCCTCAGGATCTTGTCGCCTGTCTTTACCATGTTTTGAATGGTGTGAATGACAGGAAGCCCGGCCCCGACATTGCTCCCGAACCTGAACTGCACCCTCTTGCTCACGGCTGTTCGCTTAAGTCTGCTGTAGTTCTCATATGATGAGGAGGCAGCCAGCTTGTTCGAGGTAACTATTGAGATGCTCTTCTCAAGAATTCTTTCATAGATGACGCTCACATCGCTGCTTGACGTGTTGTCAATAAAAATAGTATTTGGAAGATTGAGTGAAAACATCTGACCGATAAAGTCCTCAAGATTGCTCTTCTGGTCACTGGCCATCATCAGCGACTTCCAGTCGGGACCAGCAATCCCCTCCTTTCTTATTATCATCCTCCTGGTATTAGCCAGCCCAGTTATCCTGAATTCGGTCTGATACTCCCCGACAAACCAGGCGGAGCGGTCCATCACCTGTCTTACCAGGGCAGAACCAACGTTTCCTGTCCCGACCAGGAAGATGTTGATCACCTTTTTTGCTGAGTGGAAGAACTCCTGGTGAATGGCATTGACAGCCTTGGGGGCATCTGTCTCCTTAACCACCACAGAGACGTTCAGTTCCGAAGAGCCCTGCGCTATGGCATGAATATTAATACCGTTCCTGCCCAGTGCTGCAAAGGCCTGACCACTTATGCCTACCGAGTGTTTCATCCCCTCTCCTATCATTGCAACGATAGCAAAGCCGTCCTCACGGAGGGCAGGCTTCACCCTGCCTGCTTCAATCTCTGATTCAAAGCCGGCATTGATGGCATCACATGCCCTCTCTCCATCTTTCTGATCCACTGCAATGCATATTGATTGTTCTGACGAAGCCTGGGTGATGAGAATCACGTTTATGTTGTTTTTTGCCAGGGCGGTAAAAAGCCTCGCCGCAATACCCACCACTCCTGCCATGCCGCTGCCTGCCAGCGAGACAAGGCATACAGAGCCTGCCGAGGTGACAGCCTTGATTGCACTGCCATTGGATGATGTAACAGAGGAAATGAGTGTCCCCTGCTCTGATGGTGCAAAGGTATTCCTGATGGAGACCGGGATCTCTCTTTTCATCACCGGCTCAATTGAGGGAGGATAAATGACCCTGGCACCGAAATGACTTATCTCCAGCGCCTCGGCATAAGTCAGCCCGGCAATGGGACAGGCATCCGGAGCAATTGCCGGGTTTGCCGTGTAGATGCCGCTGACATCAGTCCATATCTCAAGCAATTCAGCCCCCACAGCAGCAGCTATAATAGCTGCGGTATGATCCGATCCTCCCCTCCCAAGGGTAGAGGGATAGCCTTTTACGGAGGTGGATATGAAGCCTGAAGTGATCACGATTTTGTTGTTTCGCGACAGCTTCTCCCTGATGGCTTTTTCGCTCACCTCATAGTCGATCCGCTCTGAACCGTTAAAGGGCCTGGTAAAAATCATCTCCCTGGCATCAACCCGTCCCACATCAGCCCCGCACTCCTCCAGAAACAGTTCTAGCAGGTCAAGCGACATCAGCTCACCAAAACCTGAAACCAGATCAGTGGATCTTCCTGTAGCCTCCCCCAGCCTGGAGATACTGTCAAGCACTCCGTCTATCCGGGAGATGTGACCGGTAATCCTGCGGGTAAAGTCATAATACCGGTCCTTATCAAGCAACTCAGTGGCAACGGTCAGGTGGTGCTGCTCAATTTCCCGGATAACAGAATGATACTCCATGTTACCATCTGAAGCAAGAAGAAGGGCCATAGCCAGCCTGTCTGTTGTTCCTGCCAGGGCTGAAAAAACAGCTGTTACCTGACATTCCTGGCTCTGCAAGATCTCTGCCACAGTGCGTATGGCACCGGCACTCCCCACAGAGGTGCCTCCAAATTTCAAAACTTTCATAAAAGTGCAAAGATTAAATAATACAAGGGTGTTGTTCTTTCCGGCTCAGCCGGATTTGCGGACTGCAGTCCGCCAGGGGATCATATGAATATACCTACTCCCTTACCGGGAGTGGTCATGGTGGTTGATGTGACATCGCACATTGCACCCTGCATACTGCCAGGCGTAAAGTATGTGTTTCTGACTCCTATGGATGTATTATCAACCAATCTATAAATCTTAAAGACCCAAAGATATATATTATTTACCAATATATCCTATTTGTTAAATATTTATTATTATCCGAAGTTACCGCCTGCCACTCTGCAACATTAATGCCACTGCCAGTCAATATCATCAGCCGCCGTGCAGGAATTCATTGACTCTGCCGAAACACTCAGTTTCAGTACAATTATATTAATTTTGGTCCCTATGCGGGGATGCATCAGCAGACATATCACACTGAAGGCCATATTATTCCTGCTCCTGTCGGTACAGCTTACAGGACAGGGACTTACCGACAGCAATCTGCCCATTGTGATAATCAACACTGACGGCAGCCTGGCCATCCCTGATGAGCCCAAGATCAAGGCTACAATGAAAATCATTGACCGTGGAGCGGGGCAACGCAACTACGTCTCAGACCAGAATAATCCGCTCTATCTCAACTACAACGGAAGAATTGGTATCGAACTGAGAGGCTCCTCCTCACAGGAATCGCCCAAGAAAAATTATGGCTTCACCACCCGAATGGCTGATGATGCCAGCAACAACAATGTGAGCCTGCTGGGGATGCCTGAGGAGAATGACTGGATCCTGGGTGGAATGGTGTTCGACACTGCCTTCATACGCGATTATTACTGCCACAACCTGTACCGTCAGATGGGAAACTACGGTTCCCGTGCAGCATATTGCGAGGTGATTGTAAACAATGTTTACATGGGTCTTTACATGCTCCAGGAAAAACTTAAGGCTGATGATAACAGGATAGATGTAATTAAAATTGGCAAGAATGACAATAGCCTGCCTTCGCTTACCGGCGGTTATATCTCAAAGGCAGACAAGAGAACAGGAGGTGATCCGCTTGCCTGGAGGATGTATTCATTTCAGAATTCAGAGGTTGAATATATCCATGAACTGCCAAAACCAGAGGATGCCACCTCACAACAGACTGCATATATAAGTGGAGAATTCTTCAGGCTCGAATCTGCCGCCCATAACAATGATATCTCGGTGGTGAATGGCTATCCTGCCCTGATAGACATACCATCTTTCATCGACTTTATGATTGTCAATGAATTTGCCTCCAATCCTGATGCCTACCAGTACAGCACCTTCTTTCACAAGGACCGTAACGGGAAATTGCGTGCAGGGCCGGTATGGGATATCGACCTCTCCTTTGGCAATGATCTCTTTCAGTGGTATATGGACAGGAGCAAGACTTACCTGTGGTACTTTGAGGACTACTATTACAATAACGGCTCCCGCTTCTGGCGTGACCTGTTCCACAACAGCACCTACAGATGTTATCTCTCAAGAAGGTGGAATGAGTTGCTCCAGCCGGATATGCCTCTGAACAGAGCTGTACGGGAGGCTTTTCTTGACGAAACTGTAGCCCTGATCTCGGAAGCGGTGGCACGTGATTGTCAGAGATGGAACAAATCTGCCAACCACACGGCAAGGATTGAAGCCATCAAAACATTCATGCAGGCCCGCGAAGAATGGATAACTGCCAATATAGGAGGCTACAGTCTGTGCAGCAATGTGGCCGTACCACAGCTTACAATAACGAAGATCATGTATCACCCTCAGACCTCCACCCAGTTTCCTGACGGTGATGACCTGGAATTTATTGAGATACGAAACACCGGAACCACGACGGTCAACCTCAGCGGTATATACTTTATGGGAACAGGACTGGTCTACCAGTTCCCTGCCAATGCAACCCTTGGCCCTGGATTATGTGTTATTCTGGCCTCCAATGCCACCGTTTTCCAGTTGCAACATGGTTTCTCACCCTTCGGGCAGTTCACACGGCATCTCTCCAACAACAGCGAAAAAATCTTGCTGGCTGATGCGTTCGGTAACCTGATAGACCTGGTGGAATACTCTGACAGCAGCCCCTGGCCTGCCGCTGACGGCAACGGCGCCTACCTTCGCCTTAAAGACCATAGGCTTGACAATAGTGTCGCCGAAAACTGGGAAGCTTCATCTGATGTGATCACCGCCGTGGATGAACTCCATCAGGACCCTGAAATAACCCTTTATCCAAATCCTGTTCATGAGATGCTGACGGTCCGAAGCGGATCAGGAATAAGCAGTATATGTGTCTATGATCTGCGGGGTTCCATTATCCTGACCCTGGAAGGCAGCGGCAATGAGGTATCAGTTGATATGAGCCCTATGAAGCCCGGGATCTACATAGTCAGGATATTTACACGTGTCGGCAGTTTTCCGCGACGGGTAATTAAGGATTGACCTCCTACCAAATCCAGGTTCCGACAGCGCCTCCGTGGAGACTCACAGGCATGGTCAGTCCCCTGAACCTGACATTGAAATTTTTCTTAACATCCGAAGTGTTCAGTACAATGAGTACCTTCTCTCCTTCCGGAGTCATGAAGGCTACGTTTGGCAGATTTCCCTGAATTGTTGATGATACACGTACCGATCCGGGTCTTACAAATTTCGAGGCATGAGCCAGGATATACCAGGCCGGATTACGTTCTACCCTGTTGCCGTCAATGGTCACTGTACCCAGACACCTGTCGCATCCTCCTTCAGTGTGAGGATCGTATGAAGGGTCAGACGCCAGGTTCCACTCCAGGACCGTACGGCACCAGTTCCGTGTTGCCCCGATGATCAGGTTCTCAACATGCCATTTGAGATCACCGGCCAGATCTCCCGGACCACCTACCCATTGTTCAGTAAAATAGAGGTTTTTTGCTGGCCAGGCATTATGTACTGCAGTGAGGGCGTCTATCGATCCTCCGTAAAGGTGAAATGCTGACCCGTCAATATACTGGCGTGCCTCATCATCAGCTAGTACAGCCAGCGGATAATCTGTTCTGTCAGCATTATGATCATATATAATGATTTTTGTGTCTATTCCTGCTTCCCTGAAGGCAGGGCCCAGACTCTGGCCTATAAAGTGAGCCTGATCAGCCGCCGTCATTACCATGCTTGGATTATTACCACCATGAAGCGGCTCATTCTGGACAGTGATGGCATCAACGTGTATGTCCTCAGCTTCCATCGCCTCAATGTATCTTACAAAATAGAGCGCATAGGCATCAAACCACTCCCTCTTCAGGCTGCCGCCCACAGAGGCATTGTTGGTTTTCATCCAGAGGGGTGCGGTCCAGGGTGAACCCATTATCTTCAGGGAGGGATTGATTGACAGTATTTCCTTCAATACAGGTATCAGATCCTCTTTCTCCGGCTCTATGCTGAACTGTTCCATCAGGGGATCAGTCTCTCCGGGAGGCAGCTCACAATATGTGAAGACCCTGTCACTCAGGTCCGATGCCCCGATGCTTATCCTGAGATAACTGATACCGATGCCGTTTCCTTCAGGGCTGAAAAGCTCGCGCAACAATGCAGTGCGTTCGGTATGCCCCATTTTCTTGAGAAGGATGGCGCTGCCACCTGTGAGACAATTGCCGAAACCATCTATCTCCTGGTACGTGACCGTCGTATCTACAACTATCGTCGGGTCAGAATTGGCCGCAGTAACGAATTCAGTTGCGTCATCCTGTTTTTCAAAAAGTATGCCCTGCTGAGGAGCAGTGATCCATGCTGTGGCTGTGATGTCCGATCCGTCACCGTTACCAGGCCCGTTTTCTGATTGTCTGTTGCAGCCTGCGAGCAGGAGGGCCAGTAATATTGCCAGTACCTGAGGCATATGCTCTATTTTTTCTGGTAAACCCTTATATAATCAACAACCATTGTGCGCGGAAAAACTGAGTCATCAACACCCTGCTGCCCCCCCCAGTTGCCTCCTACAGCTACGTTGAGCAAAAGGTGAAAACGTCTGTCAAAAGGCCATGCTTTGTAATCCGTTCCCTCATTCTGAAAAGTAAAATAATGATTATCATCCACATAAATGCGAATCTCCTTCGTATCCCACTCCAGGGCATAGAGATGAAAATCAGTGTAACATGTCTGGACGTTGACGGATGCCCCTTTATGAGTGCCCAGGATATGGTTGTAAGACTCGGTATGGACGGTCCCGTGGATCTTATATGGGTCATACCCCACATTCTCCATGATATCTATCTCTCCGCTCGATGGCCATCCGCCATAGGACCAGTCTGTTGGCAACATCCATATTGCCGGCCACAATCCCCTGCCGTCAGGGATTCTGGCCTTCACCTCAACACGACCGTACAGCCAGTCACCCTTCTGCCTGGTTACAAGCCTTGCAGAGGTATAACTGAAGCCCTCATATTCCTCCAGGTGGGCAGTAATATGCAGGTATCCGTCCTTTACCTCTGCATTCTTCAGCCTGGATGCAGTATAATACTGTAGCTCATTGTTGCCCCACCCTGTGGTATTGCCTTCGGTGTCATAACTCCACTTTACCGGATTGGGCAAACCGTTATAGTCAAACTCATCGTTCCAAACAAGGACCATTTCTCCGGTCCCGGGTTTATCCGGATAGTCCGTCGGTTTCTCTGTCTTAATGCATCCTGGCACCAGCAGTACTGTTGCCAGAAAAACAACTCCCGGATTAATAACCTTCATTATCTATAATAACTCTATTCAAGTATAAAATCATCATGAAGTCCTTCATCTGAGTTGGGACCTATCCATACGTCAAACAGACCCGGTTCAGTGACCGTCTTATGTCCGTTGAAGAAGGCAAGGTCAGACGCCGTCAGGGTGAACTCAACATCAGCAGTTTCTCCCTTATTGATGCGGAGACGCTTGTACCCCTTCAGTTCCTTGATGGGCCGTGTTATGCTTCCTACCCTGTCACGTACATAAAACTGAACAATCTCGTCAGCATCCATTTCACCGGAGTTGGTCACCTTTGCCCTGACCGTCAGTGTACCGTCCATCTTCATCACCTGTGATGAGAGAGTGAGATCACTGTAATCAAAGGTTGTATAGCTGAGTCCGTAACCAAACGGCAACAGTGGTGTATAGCCGTAGTCAAGGTGGAATGTACGGTATCCCAGTGAACTCTGCGGGTTGATGGTGGGGATAGAATCGAACGGTGTCCAGGAGGCATCGGTTGCCGGTCTGCCTGTGTTGTTCCTGTAGTAATAGAATGGAATCTGTCCGGCCCCCTTTACAAAGGTGACAGGCAGTTTGCCTGAAGGAGACTCCTTACCGAAAAGAAGATCAGTTATAGCTGGTCCGGCCATGGTCCCGGCATGCCATGCATACAACACTGCATCGGAAAGGTCAAGCTCCCTGCCAATGGCAAGGGGTCTTCCTGCCATTACAACCAATATGACCGGTTTGCCCGTGGCCGCCAGCGCTTCAAGTAACTCTGTCTGCGCACCGGGCATATCAATTTCTCCCCTCGACTGTCCTTCGCCTGAAAGTATCCACTCCTCTCCTCCGAAGAAGAGAATGGCATCTGATCTGCGTGCAGCAGCCACTGCCGCAGCAAAGCCTGCCTCACTTTTATCACGGCTGTATGCAAGCGCCTGCACATAATTGACTTTATTCTCGCCGAGCAGATCACGCAATGCCTTTAGCGGAGTAATGGAGTTCTCTTCCCTGCCATCAAAACACCAGGTACCGAGCTGATCACGCGGTGCATCAGCAAGCGGACCGATTACTGCCACTGACGAGATCTTACCAGCATCCAGGGGCAGTGCTGCATTCTCATTCTTCAGGAGGACAGCACTCTGGCGCGCCACGCTACGGGCATGCTCAAGAAAAGCGGGATCAAGGATCTTTTTCTCTGCCTCAGGATCAGCATATGGATTATCAAATAATCCGAGACGGTATTTTACTTTCAAAATATTCATTACAGCATCGTCGATCTGCTCCATGGTAATCTTCCTATCATCAAGAAGGGCCTTGATATTCTCATAATAAGATGTGGTTGCCATCTCCATCTCCACACCTGCCTTTATTGCTATCTCGGCAGCATGCTTCTCATCCTCCGCAAAACCGTGATTGACCATCTCCGTTATCGAGGCCCAGTCACTTACTATAAATCCGTCAAAGCCCCACTCTTCTCTCAATATCTTCTTTAGTGTAAACTCATTGCCCGAGGTAGGCACTCCGTTCAGATCATTGAAAGCCGACATGAATGTCTGTGCACCGGCCTCCTGCGCAGCATGGAACGGTTTGAGGACCACGTTCCTGAGCAGGGGTTCGGGTATCCAGGTAGTGTTATAGTCGCGTCCCGCCTCGGCAAATCCGTATCCCACATAGTGTTTGGCGCATGCTGCCAGGGATGTCGGGTCATTGAGACTGTCGCCCTGCATCCCTTTGACCATTGCGGCAGCAAGCGTTGACGCGAGAAAGGGATCTTCGCCGCATCCCTCAGCTATCCTTCCCCATCGGGGATCCCACGTAATATCAATCATTGGTGAAAAGGACCACCTTATGCCATGAGATGAAGCTTCAATGGCAGAGATGCGGAAGGCCTGCCGTACTGCCTCCGGGTTCCATGAGGCCGCCATCCCGAGCGGAATAGGGAAAACTGTTCGGTAACCATGAATCACGTCCCTGCCTATTATAAGTGGTATTCCCAGTCTGCTCTCCTCAACAGCTATTCGCTGGAGCTCATTCACCTGCTCAGTGCCGAGAAAGTTAAGCAGTGACCCGCACCTGCCATCCCTGACAGCCTGCTTCAACTGTTCCTGATCCCTGAAAAAGCCAATATCGAGTTGCGACATCTGACCGATCTTTTCGTCGAGGGTCATCTGAGCAACCAGCTTTTCAGCCTTTTCCACGGTACCGTCGGACACGCTCTTCTCCCTGTTACATGAGCCGGAAACCAGCATAAATAATCCTGCTGACAGAACCAGCAATAGTCTAGTGAGTTTCATCTCTGTTTTCTTAATGGATTTGAAAATAGCAATATCATTGCCTGCCCCTTTGCGGGGCAGGCAATGATCAGCAAAAATAACTATTTATGGATACCCTCCACATGCGGGCCTGACAGTTCATCCAGGTAGAAGCTGTGAGTGCCGTCGGCAACCGTCGGATTGCACATCAGGCGCAATGTGTTGTAATAATCATGATTGAACCGGTCATCTGCAACAACATCCGGGGCATACATATCGCCCGTCCAGTCAAATCCTCCTGGCACACCGTTGAAGTCATACACGGCAACCTCCCATGAATCATCATTCTGGATTGTATATGTTTTCTCTGTTCCGGTTTTCCATGGTTCTGCAGGATCAGAATTCTCAAGCTTGAGAAGGATTACGTCACCTGCCTTGCCGCGTACCATAACCTTGAACACCTGCTGCAGCCTCAGGTCAAACCTGAATCCTGCAGGCAGTCTGATGTAGGCATTGGCGTACTGGTTGCCGGTCCTTGAGAAGTGAGCTACCTTGGAAGACTTGTTTGGATATTCCTTATCAGGATTGTCTATAATGTCCAGTGAACAGTTTTCTGCAAGCAGCGGGAAAACCTGTACCTCGCTCAGGTCGTTGTAAACAATCATCATGTCAAGAAGGAAAGGCACATAGGCAGAATTGTTGTTGACCAGTATCACCTGCTGTGTGCCGGTAAGCACTCCAAGGCTGGTGTTCAGCTTGGCCGTTACATTGAATGTACCCTTGCGCATATAGATGTGTTTCACCTCTTCATCCTTGCCTGCTGTTACCTCATCACTGCCGTCTCCGAAGTTCCAGGTCACGTTGGTGACACTCTGGCCGTCAGGTATTGAATAGTCTGTGATTGAACAGGAAACTTCGTTGTCAACTCCTTCAGTGACGTTGACGGTATAGGTAATCGTAGGCCTGACGTAACCCTTTGGTATCAGGTAGTAGTGCCAGTTGTTCCAGCCCTCATAAGACTCAAAGCAGGTTAGCTCGAGGAGGTTTTCCTCCACTTTGCGGATTGTGTAGGTGTTGTCCTTTGCCCCGACGTCAAAGCAGGGGAATATTGGCTTCTCACCATTCAGGGTGATGGTATACTTGCCTTCTGCAACTTCAATGATATTAAAGGTGCCGGAAACTGGTGTAGCATAGTCGACATCATAGTCACCCTTGTTTTCACGTGGATTAAGATATATGGAAGCGAGAGCCGGATCATTGGCCCTGTATGCTTTCATGTAACTGACACCCTTATTGTCATACGTTACAACAAATCCGTCGAGTTTGAAGGTGATCTCATCATCCATCAGGCCAGTACCCTCCTTATCATAAGGATTAGCTGCCCACCAGGTCATCGCGGTGGGATCATCAAGCGGACCTACTCCCAGGTGACCCCTGGTTGCCACATCAAGGACCCATGTCTTGCCGTCAGTGTCATCTATGCCACCTGTAAGGTTTACATATACCGGATCTGTAAAAACAGAGAAGTCAGTTTCAGTCTGTGTCAGGATTTTGGTCAAGGTAGCCATTCCTCCCCTGGTAACAAGTGTCAGGGTGACGGGATATTCTCCCGGCATAGGATACCTGGCCACGTTTTTATTGCCGGAACCTTTCGATCCGTTCCCAAAATCCCAGGAAGCGATTCCTGTCAGGGAGGAAGTGTTCTCTATCACGAAGTTGAACTCATCACTTCCCGGTGTGATCGTGAAGTCGAGTTGATCGGATGTCGGAGCCGCTCCCACTTCGGGCTTGTCCGCCATCTGCGGTTCGCAGGCATTGACAGCCAGCACAATGGCCAGGATGCCCGCTAATCTGCTTATATATCTGATGTTTTTCATTGCTGTTAGTTTTATTTGGACGAATCATAAGCCAATGTAGGCAGGAACCATTTGCTTCAGCACTCCGCTGTTCATATTCCTGATCTCGCTGGCAGGAATCGGAAACATACCCCATGAATCTGCCTTGAAGGTGCGGGGTGCAAAGTCAGAGGCGTTGGGAGTGCCGGCCGGGACATTGAAGCTTGCATTTATCTTTTCTCCGGCATAGTCAAGGCCCCTGCGAAGGAGATCCCACTTTCTGAGCCCTTCACCACCGAATTCGACACGCCTCTCATGATAGATGTCGTCAAGGGTGATTGAGGTCTTTTCAGCGGCTTCACCAAGAGCCCTGGTACGGACCTGGCTGAGATAACCGGCAGCTTTGCCCGGATTATCTGCAAGCCATACCTCGGCAGCCATGAGCAGTACATCTGCATACCTTATATCCATATGGTTGCGCGGGAAGTTGTGGTTTGGATCACCTCCCGAACCCTGGTAATCAGCCCTGGCCATATACTTCTTGTTGAAGTATCCGGTATTCATGAAGGCCCTGTTGTAATCAGAAAGCATCTCTTCAGCATCATAGAGGGTCACATACTTTCTGGGATCTCCGGCTTCGAACTCATCAGCAAGGCTCCAGCTGGGTACTGCCAGTGACCATCCGGGAAAAACTGTGGCGTCACCCTGCGGATTACGGATACTTAACCATACACAGGCGAAATTGCCGTTGATGTTCCATCCGCCCCAGTCGCCTGATTTGGCCTTGTCCGAATACTGCATCTCGAGAACTGCTTCCGCATTATTCTGGTTATCCCAGTCAAACAGGTCAGCATAGTCAGGGATGAGAGAATAGACGCCGCTGGTGATCACCTGATCAAGAGCGGTCTGTATGTAGGCCTTGTTGATCACAGTGGAACCGTCACCCCACTGTTCGGCAGTAAGACCCATACCACCGATGGCACTCATCCCGGTATGATATAGATATATTCGGGCCATCATGGCCTGAACGGCACCTTTTGTGATACGGCCCTTTTCAGATGCGGGCACCTGTACGGGAAGAACGTCCACCGCATCAAGCAGATCCGATGCAATAAGTGTAAAAATCTCTGAAGGAGTACTCTGGGTAAGATTCCTGTAATCCTCAACAGAGGGCAGCACTTCAGTCATCACCGGCACCCAGCCGAAATGACGAACCAGATCCCAGTAGAGATAGGCACGCAGGAACTTCACTTCAGCTTCGTACCTCTCCTTCAGCCCTTCCGTTTTCCAGTCAATGCCCTCCTGCTTCTGCAGATAGAGATTGGCCCTGTAGACTCCTGCATAGCATCGGCTCCAGAAATCTGCTGATGTATTGTTCTCCGGTTCCATCTTGAACATCTCCATATCCTGCCACTGACTCATATCAGAAGCATCAGAACCGCCGCAGAATGCGTCATCTGACCATATATCGGCCATCGTCGGGGCAAACTGCCAGTTCTGCAGCGCATAGGCATCATAAACCGATGTCATGGCCAGAAAGGCATCAGCCTCTGTCTTGTAGTAGTTGGCTTCCGTCTGACCGGTTTTGGGTTCAAGCTCCAGGAAATCCTTGGAACAGGATGAACCTGCTACCATCAAGGCCAGAAAGAAAAAACTGTATAAAATTGACTTTTTCATAACTCTGTTCATTTTTATAGTGTCAGAAAGTAACATTGATACCGGTCATGATTGTCCTCGGCTGAGGATAGATGCCACGGTCAATCCCGTTATCGAATACCCCGCCGCCAATCTCCGGATCGTAACCTGTATACTTTGTGAATGTATAGAGGTTCTCGGCCGATACATACAGACGAAGCTTGCTGAGCTTAATTGCATTTGTAATATTCTGCGGGAGGGAATAGCCAAGGGTAATGTTCCTTAACCTTATGAAACTCCCGTCCTGAATATAGAAGTCGCTGACTGTCTTTCCGTTCAGGTTGTTATCAGCAAAGGTAACTCTCGGATATGTGTCAGATGTGCCTTCACCCGTCCACCTGTCAAGCCATTCAGCGGGGTAGTTGGCATAGTTCATGTCATACCTTCTCGTTGCACCGTATATCTCCTGGCCAAGAGCCGCATAAAGGAACATATTGAAATCAAATCCGTAGATCTCGGCATTCAGATTAAGTCCTCCCGTGAAATCGGGCAATGGAGAACCAATCTGGACCCTGTCACCGTCACTAATGGTACCATCGCCGTTTGCATCCACAAACCTGATGTCACCGGGTCTGGCATTGGGCTGGATCTTTCCTCCCGTACTATTGACATATGAATCGACCTCCGCCTGGTTCTGGAAGATACCATCAGTCTGAACCCCGAAGAAGACACCCATAGGCAGACCTACCTGGACATAGATCAGTTCGCTCTGCCCAAATCCGCCGTCACCTCCCTTCAATACTTTCTCGGTGTTCTGAAGGTCAAGGACCTCACTCTTGTTGAACGCACCATTTACCGAGGCGCCGAAGTAGAGTTCGCCAATCTGTTTACGGTAGGAAATCTCTGCCTCTATACCTGAGTTCTTGACTTCGCCTCCGTTGATTGTGGGTGCACCGTTACCCACAAGTGTTGGTATGGGAGCAGCAACCTGCCAGTCTTTGGTTTTCTTGATGTAATAATCAAGTGTCAGTGTGAGTGAACTGCCGAGTGTGGTCATGTCCAGACCAAAGTTGGTCTGTTCGGAGGCCTCCCATTTGAGTGATGGATTGGCCAGTTTGGTAGGCACCGTTCCGTTGTACTGGGTCTTGCCGTCACCAAAATAATAGATGGCACCGTTTCCTATAATAGATGTATAATTGAAGTTGCCAATATTCTCGCTTCCGTTCTGCCCCCAACTTGCCCTTAATTTCAGCACATTGAAGATGTCATTCAGGTTACTCATGAAATCCTCCCTTGAAATCACCCAGCCAATTGAAGCTGAGGGGAAGTAGCCGTACTTGTTCTCACTTCCGAACCTCGATGATCCGTCCCTCCTGATTGTGGCGGTCAGCATGTAGCGGTTCATCAGGTCATAGTTAAGGCGGGCAAAAAGTGAGGCCACTGTATGTTCGGTGTAACCTCCTCCGGCATTGGCACTCTCAGGATCAGTAGCATTATCAAGGTAGGAATGGCCAAAGTCATCAAAGATCAGGTCATTCTTTGAACCCCACAGGTTCTCATGCATGTCCATGAAAGCCGTGGTCCCGGCCAAGAGGGTCAGGTTATGAACATCAAACGACTTTGTATAGGTGAGCACATTTTCAAAGTTCCATCTTGACCACATGTCAAGGCCCTTGTACGCTTTGTCAATATTGCTGAAGTGCATGGCATCAAGGTAATACTCCGGGGTGTAGGTGTCTGTATTAACAATTGCATACTCACCTCCGAATGAAGACCTGAAGGATAGACCCTCAAGTGCCTGGGATATTTTACCGAAATCAAACTCTCCAAACAGGTTGCCTATCAGCTTGTAGGTTCTCGTCCTTGAATTGTTGTAACTGGCCATGGCCACAGGGTTGGTAATCTCCTGCAGGCCGAATCCGTATGCCTCGGAAGTGCCCCATGTTCCGTCTGAGAACATAACGGGAACCACCGGTGGCATGTTCAGTGCCTGGTTCAGACCCAGTCCGTACCTGTCATTGGTTGCAATACCCTTGCTTGTTATCCCTGCAAGATTGACATTACCGCCAAGCTTAAAGAAACCAAAGGTGCCGGCTGCATTAAGCCTGTAGCCGACTCTTTCAAAACTGGACTTGCCCTTTGACACAATACCTTCCTGGCTGAAGTAGTTCAATGAGGATGAATATTCAATTTTATCACTCCCACCCATGAATGAAAGGGAATGATTCTGCTTGGGTGCATTGTAATAAAACATCTCATCCTGCCAGTCGGTGTTTGCGGTAAAACCATCAATCTGCTCCTGCGTGAAACGTTTCCCGAGACCTGCATTTACAGATGCCTCATTGATAAGCATAATGTATTCCTCCGAATTGAGCAAAGGCATCTTTTTCCAGGGATTTTGAAAACCATAGTAGCCGTCATAGGTCACGGTCAGTTTTGTGTCTGTGCGCCCGGTCTTTGTCGTTATCAGGACTACTCCGTTTGCTCCGCGGGCACCGTAAATGGCAGCTGAGGCCGCGTCCTTGAGCACCTCTATAGACTCAATATCTGCCGCATTAAGAAAATCTGTCCCGGCACCGCTCATGGGTAATCCATCTATAATATACAGAGGTTCGGCATCACCATTGGTACCTACTCCCCTGATCCTGACAGAGATCTGTGATCCGGGCTGGCCTGAGTTGGCCGTGATTACCACCCCGGCAGTCTTACCCTGCAGAGCCTGGGTGACCCTCATGTCTGCAGCCTTGCGCAGATCATCACCTTCAACCTTGGCTATGGCACCGGTTACGAGGCTCTTTTTCTGGGTACCATAACCCACAACAACTACCTCGTCTATCAGCTCCACATCTGAAGCCAGGTTAATATCTATCGTGGCGCTCTCCGTCACCACTATCTCCTGTGTTACCATTCCTACAAAGGAAAAGACCAGGATAGAGTTAACGGGTACATTGCTCAGGCTGTAGTACCCGTTCATGTCAGTCATTGTTCCGGTGGTTGTTCCCTTGACGAAAACACTGACACCAGGAACAGGCTGTCCGTCGTCTGCTGACGTTACAACTCCCTTGATCTGCAGCCCCTGAGCATTCAATAACAGGGAACATGCAATGAAGAAAAGAGTCAGGATTGTCTGTTTCATAAATTGGTTTGGGTTTTAGAGATTGGTTTAGTTACTTGCGGGCAGGTCCGCAGACCGCCCGTTTTCAGGTATAAAGTTAAACCATTCAAATGACCCGGGATGCTGGTTTTCTTACATCAAATATACATCACTTGAATTTAAATAATACAACAATAATTTCTCACGTTGAATATTATGATATTGATTATCTGCTATATGAATAGCAATAGATAATTTTAATAAATACACCTTAAAAAAAAAAGGATACTACAACGACTGGAATTGAATCATACATCGAGGAGATGGGTGGTCAGATTAACATCACGGGTGATACCCATCTTTTTCCTGATCCTGTATCGGCATATTTCCACACCCCTCACCGAGATATTCAGCAACGGAGCGATCTCTTTTGTCGGAAGATTCATTTTCAGGAAAGCACAAAGCCTCAGCTCGGTAGGCGTAAGGTCAGGATATTTTACTTTCACCCTCTGCAGGAACTCCTCATGCACCTCATCAAAGGCGCTCTCAAAAACCTCTCTCTGCCTGTTGTTGTCAACCTCCCTGTTTACCCTTGAGATGATCTCCGAGACCTTCCTTTCCGTCAGCACGTTACCACATCCATGTCTCAGGCTGTTAAGCTCATCCTTGAGCTGGTTGAGAAACTCATTCTTGCGAACCAGGTTCATTGCCTGGTTGGCAAGCTCCTTGTCGCGCAGTATCATCTCAGCATGCAGTCTTTCGTTCCTGATCCTGATAATCTCCTTTTCTGACTCCAGGGCCTGTCTGATGTACTCCTGCTCTTTCGCCTCATAAATCCTCTGGTTATTTAGCTTAACCCTCCGGCTTGTTATCCTTATCCTCCACCGGATAAACATTGCAAGGATGGAAACAAGCCCGATACCGGCAAGCAGATATGCCATGTAAGCCACTGGTGATTTATACCATGGATGGTCAATTGTGAATTCAAGTGAGTCAGGCAGACTCTCTATGCCAAGCTGGTTTCTTGCCTTTACCTGGAATATAAACCTGCCATCCGGAAGGTTGGAATATTCCTTATAGTATATCTTACTCCAGGCTGACCATCTGTCATCATAACCTGTTAATCTGAAGCTGTACTCGATATTCCCAGCATTATCATAGACCGGCGAAGCAAAATTGAACCTGAGATTATTATGCCCGTATCTGAATTTATATTCCGGACCTCCTTCGGCATTCGGCCTCGTCCGGCCGTAGTAAAAAACCGAATCCTGATGCAATGCTTCCCCGCGTGTAATATATACCGAGAAGCCATCATAACCGGGCAAGGTGGTACGTGAGGAGTAGTGCGCGAATCCATCCTCGGTACCAATGATCACATGATCTGGTGAATAGGGATAAAAAGACTCAAATCCATGCATGAACCTGCCTGAAAGTAGCAGGAACGGGGTTGTGATATGCTGGTAAGAATAGTCTTCTCTTAGCCTGAAAACTCCTGCCCGGTTCCTGGCTACATACCAGATATTGCCATCACTGTCTTCCTTCAGATAGGATATTGCAACTACAGGACTGAGAATCTGGTTAAAGTATGCTGACCGCACAAAGCGGTCCTCATCAGGTGAATATTCATAGATCTCTGTCTCGGATGTCACAACCAGTTGACCCTGTAGGCGACAGATATTAAGGTAAAAGTCTGATGGCAGGCCGTCTGAAGAATTATAAAACCTCACATCAGTTACGGATTCGAGGTCTGCCGACAACCTTATCCTGAAGATTCCCTTGAAACCATGACTCATCCATATATCTCCCTTTGAATCCTCTTCAAAGACCCTGAATGATTCAGTCATCCCTTCAATCTGCCTTACATACCTCCATGTTCCCTTCTCCCACCTGAAGAGGATGATACCGCTGTAGGTCCCTCCTATCATGTAACCGGGGTGATTGGTGAGCTCATGGTATTTCCATCCTCCCGGGATACGGTTTATCAGTGAGGCAGTCTCACCTTTCACCAGGTAGGTCCCGTTGTTGTGTCCGCATAGCAGTACGCCATTATGAACACCCAGATACCAGACCTGCCCGTATGTGCCGGGTATCATTCTGTATCCGGTTTCACTATCCTCCTGCGACCAATCCCTGACATAGAGTCCCTGGTTTGTGCCCAGGTACAGCAGTCCGTCATGAATGACCGAAGCATAACCTGCTCCGAAGCCGTCCGCACTCTGAATGAAGGTTACCGGAGAGTTCACAGTTATATGATCAATGCCGTTGTCTAGCGCGAGCCAGAGGTTTGCGGCCCTGTCAGTGAAGAGGTCCAGTACGGTGTTGTTCTGCAAGCCTTTCTTCTTGTTGATGTGCTGAATAATGTTTCCCTCCCCGTCAATGATCATGATGCCGTTCAATATTGTGCCTATGGCATAATGATCATTGTACAGCTTTGTGGCACTGAATATCTGGTCGCGCCTGAGCATATTGCTGACCGGCACATTCCACCTCCTTAACACGGCACCGTCATAAACAAAGAGGCCCTCACCCAGGGTACAGACCAGCATCTCTCTGGAATTGCCGAAAGGAAGTATCGACCATATATCCTGACCTGCAAGGGATTCACATCCGGGCAGGCTGACGAGCCTGGTTCCGTCAAACTCCATGAGCCCGTTCTCAACATCATTGAAGAGCAGTCTCCCCCTTACACTGTAGGAGTTCTGGAATCTTGAGGGAGCAGGAACAACCGTCATGGGTGTGCCGTCTCTGTGGAAGTAAGCTGCGTAATAAGATTGAAAGACGACCTTGCCCCGGTATTCAAAAACATTCCAGACATCATCAAAGTTTCTGTATTCTTCAGGGATCAGGTCCCTGAAAGAGCGAAAGGTGAGTTCACCGTTTGGCCCAGTGACCATCTTGCCGAAGTCATTGTAAGCTCCAAGATAAATGTCACTTCTGTCATCAATGTAAACTGATCTGACCATTGAGTGGTTCGGCATGCGATAAAGTTGCCAGATTACACCGTCATACCGGAGGAGGCCGTCATTATTGGCAAAATACATGAATCCCTTTGCATCCTGGGCTACCGCCCAGTTCTGGGTACTGGCACTGTAATCTCCCTTGGTAAAGTTCCTTATGAAAGGGGTGCCTGGCTCCTTTACCTGGCCGGTGATTGTTCCGGATATCAGAACAAACCATAATACCATTGAAATCAGCCTCCTGTTCATAATCGGATTTATATTGCCAATTTATAGCTTTTTGTCAAGCTTCTTATGTTTCGTTTTTCAATATTTTGGAATCTTCTATGGCAATAATGCAAAAAAAAGCCACCTCCTGCCGGTCATTACCAGAGCCATTCTATCCCTTCTGGTTCTCTACCTCCCGTTTAGCCAGGAGAAACATGCACATACACAACATCCCCATATCCATAACAGCTCCTCTTCTTTGACAGTATTGTAGCAGCTCTGAATAATCTTTTACCAGTTATGTGTGATTTTGATTTTTAGGTATATTTGTCTCTACCGGTTCAATGCCGGTTTTGAACCCAAATTATTGATATGCGAAATGGTTAAAGTCTTCCAAAACAGAATCCCCCATGAGTTTATTGTGACCCAGGGCTCGGGATGCAGCGAATATGCAATCCATCCCGGCTCCTATCACATGGCACTGCATGACGCAGGAATAGCCGAATTCAACATAATGAACTATTCATCGGTACTGCCTGCCACTGCCAAGCTGGTAACCCGTGATGAGGTTGATATGCCTCCATACGGTTCCGAACTCTGTACTATAATGGCTGTAGCCAACGGTTACTACGGCGAGCACATTTCAGCAGGAATAATCTTTGCCTGGATGTACAAGGATGACACCTGCGAAGAAAAAATAGGCGGCCTTGTATGTGAGCTGGCAGGTTACTTTGACATGGAGGCTCTCGAAGAGAGACTATACACTGTCCTGCACGACCTGCATGACAGAACCTTCGCTGAGTTTTACCTCGGGGAACCAACAGTCATAAGGGAGTCGCTGACCATTGACAAGCGCTACGGCACAGCTCTTGTCGCGCTCTGTTTTGTGAATTTCCTTTAACCGCCTCTGTCTTAATCCGGCAAGTCAGAAGCAAAAAATAATCCGGACTAAAAAAAGGCAACTGCAATGAGCAGACCTGGAAAACTCATAAGTTTCTTTACCCCGCCACCACAATGGCGCATTCCTGTTATCCTCCTTCTGGGAGCAATAACAGGGCTTGCATTCTACCTGCTGAAGATATCCAACGCTACCTCTTATCTCTCTGATGATCCAAGAGTATGCATCAACTGTCATATAATGACCCCGCAGTTTGCCACCTGGTCACACAGTGCACACCGCAGTATCACCGACTGCAATGCCTGTCATGTGCCTCATGACAGCTTCGTGCGGAAGTACTACTTCAAGGCAAGTGACGGATTGAGGCACGCTACCATTTTTACCCTTCGCAATGAACCCCAGGCCATATATATCAGGGAACCTGGCCGGCGCGTGGTGCAGGAGAATTGCCTGCGCTGCCATGAATCACTCTTCTCGGATGGCCCGGGAAGGCCATTGGAGGCCATGACAGGCAGACGCGACAGACACTGTCTTGACTGTCACCGCAACACACCGCATGACAGGATTAACAGCATCTCCTCAACTCCTTTCGTAATAACACCCACACTGAAAGAGAACCTGTAACCACCTAATAAACAACCATCTATGTCAATCAGGGAATTCATCTCCAAAAAGCCATGGGCAGGCTGGCTGCTCTTTCTTGCAACGGCCCTGGTGGTCTTCTTCCTCGGCATGCTTGCCTCCTCAATAGTTGAAAGACGCAGCGAGGCAAAATATGCATACCGGCCTCCTACTGACCTTCAGCCCTTTGAAACAGACAACAGCGCCTGGGGCAAATTCTACCCCAGGGAATACAAGTCGTGGCTTATGACAGCTGACACATCATTCAGGAGCAAACATGCCGGCAGCAAACCGCTCGATGTACTGGCAACCGACCCTGAACTTGTGGTACTCTGGGCAGGTTATTCCTTCTCAAAGGACTATTCTCAGGCAAGGGGCCACTATTGGGCCGTGGAAGATATCCGGAACACTCTCCGTACCGGCGGACCACTTACCCCTGATGCCGGGCCACAGCCTGGAACATGCTGGGCGTGCAAGAGCCCTGATGTACCACGGATGATGGCAAAGATCGGCCCTGAGAGCTTCTATAAGGCTACCTGGGCGGAGCTGGGACCGGAGATAACCAACCCCATCGGGTGCGGCGACTGCCATAACCCTGAGAACATGACCCTCACCATCACCCGCCCTGCATTGAGAGAAGCCTTTGAAAGACAGGGCAAGAAGATTGAGGATGCAGGTCACCAGGAGATGCGCAGCCTTGTCTGCGCACAATGCCATGTGGAATACTACTTCAAAGGTGACGGTAAGTACCTCACATTCCCCTGGGACAAGGGAATGATGGCAGACGCCATACAGGATTATTATGACAGTTATGAGTTTGCCGACTGGACCCATGCCATCAGCCAGGCCCCGATGCTCAAGGCCCAACACCCTGATTATGAGCTGTTCAAAATGGGTATTCATGGCCAGCGCGATGTGGCATGTGCCGACTGCCATATGCCGTTCATTGCAGAGGGAGGCGTAAAATACACCAGCCATCACGTTCAGAGCCCGCTGAACATGATCTCCTCCACATGTGCCGTATGTCACAGGCAAAGCGAAGAGGAACTGATGAACAACGTGTATGAAAGGCAGGACAAAATAGCTGATCTGCGAAACTACCTGGAAGAGATCCTCGTCATTGCGCACTATGAAGCGAAAGCAGCATGGGATGCCGGGGCTGATGAGGCAACCATGCAACCGCTGCTTGCACTCATAAGGCAGTCGCAATGGAGATGGGACTTCTGCGCAGCCAGCCATGGCGGTTCGTTCCACGCCCCGATTGAGATGGCATCAATACTGAGTAACGGGATAATGCGGGGTCTTGAGGCTCGGATAGAGCTGGCAAAGGTGCTTGCTGCCAGGGGTATTGACAAGGTGATGGTACCCGATATCTCCACAAAGGCAGGAGCCCAGAAGGCAATCGGACTCGATATGGAGGCGCTCATAAAAGAAAAGGAGACCTTCAGGGAACAGGTGCTCCCCATCTGGGACAAGAGCGCTGTCTGAGCACTTTTTTGTTTTAACAATAAACATATCAAGGATCATGAATGACAATCATGTGATTTGTCGTCTTGCCTGTTCTCTGGCACTGCTTCTGATCGTCTCATCACTTCAGGGACAGTCTCAGAAAGCCAGGCATACCTTTACCCTGGGCACGGAAGAGTTCCTGCTTGACGGGAAACCGTTCCAGATCATAAGCGGCGAGATCCATCCGGGAAGAGTACCGGCAGAGTACTGGCGTCATCGCATACAGATGGCCAGGGCGATGGGCTGCAATACGATATCGGCGTATCTCTTCTGGAACCATCACGAGAGCGAAGAGGGCATCTATGACTTCCGTACTGACAACAGGGATATCTCACGTTTCATCACTACCGCCGCTGAGGAAGGAATGTGGGTAATAATAAGACCCGGACCCTATGTCTGTGCAGAGTGGGAGTTCGGAGGCCTGCCTCCGTACCTGCTCCGTCACCCCGGGGTGAAGGTGCGCTGCATGGACCCCGTTTACATGAAAGCAGCAGAGAGGTATATCTCCCGCCTGGCCGACGTGCTTCGTCCCCATCTGATTAACAACGGTGGTCCGGTGCTGATGATACAGATTGAGAATGAATATGGGAGCTATGGTAACGACCGAGAATATATGGGCCGGCTAAAGGAAATCTGGTCAGAAAATGACATAGACGGTCCTTTCTTTACCGGCGATGGTCCCACAACTTACATGCTAGAGGCCGGGACTCTCCCCGGATGCGCCGTTGGTCTTGACTCGGGAAGTTCAGAGAGAGATTTTGAACTGGCACGCAAAATGAACCCCGGCGTTCCTGTCTTCTCCAGCGAAACCTACCCCGGCTGGCTTACCCACTGGGGTGAGGCATGGGCAAGACCTGATACGGCCGCACTGCTTCAGGAAGTGAAGTTCCTGATGGAAAACCGTAAATCTTTTAATTTTTACGTGATTCATGGCGGCACCAATTTCGGCTTCACTGCCGGCGCCAACTCAGGAGGCAGGGGATATGAACCGGACCTCACGAGCTATGACTACGATGCCCCCATAGATGAACAGGGAAGAGCCACCCCAAAATATATGGCATTGAGAAATCTTATCGGGTCTTTCCTCCCGAAGAGAGCAAAGCTGCCTCCAATCCCGGAACCGATACCGGTCATGAGCTTCCCCGAGACCGAACTGGTACCCTTCACTTCAATATGGAACAACATGCCGGAACCCGTCCGGACAGTCCAGCCCAAACCCTTTGAGGCTTTCGGGCAGGATTACGGATTTATGCTCTACTCAACAAGACTGATCGGACACAAGAGAGGAAAGCTTAGCGTCATTGACATTCATGACTATGCCACAGTTTTTCTTGATGGCAAATATATCGGAGTCCTTGACAGGAGACTGGGCATCAATACAATTGATCTGCCGGCTACTGACTCCGAATTTCCTCTGCTGGAGATCTTCACCGAGGCGATGGGTAGGATCAACTTCGCCAATGCCATGATTGATCACAAAGGCATCACTGACAGGGTCCTGCTCAACGGCATGACCCTCATGAACTGGGAGGTCAGGGGATACCCGATGAGTGACGGCTATGTTGAATCTCTTAGGGCTGCGGATAGTGAAATGACGAGGCCTGGAGTATTCTTCAGGGGCACTTTCTCCCCGGAAAAGAAGGCTGACACCTTCATTGATATGACGAATTTTGTAAAGGGGTTCGTCTGGATCAATGGCCATAACCTCGGCAGATACTGGGAGATCGGCCCCCAGACAAGGCTCTACTGTCCGGCCACATGGCTGAGAGAGGGAGAGAACGAGATCATTGTATTTGATATGCACAAGACCACCCCCGGATCTGTAAGGGGATTTGAATCGATGCTCTGAGGCATCGGGTTGAGGTGCATCGTCTCTTAGGCGGAATAAAGGTTTCCCGCGTTATCAGTGAAAAGAGGAGGAACAGCTTCTAGTTAATGCCTGTAATAGCCGAAAGAAGGTAATAGATTCCGGCAGCCAGCAGCATGGATACCGGTATTGTCAGTATCCAGGCATAGAGCAGGTTGATTGTCACGCCCCACCGGACAGCCGTCACTCTCTTGGTAAGTCCAACTCCCATAATTGCTCCGGTGATGGTATGGGTTGTGCTTACAGGTATGCCGAACGCCTCTGTGCCAAATAGCAGCACTGCCCCGGCTCCTTCAGCTGCCACCCCTTCAAAAGGAGTCAGTTTGGTTATTTTTGAGCCCATTGTTTTTACTATGCGCCATCCTCCGATCAGCGTTCCGAGCGCTATCGCAGTGTAGCAACCAAGAACGATCCAGTGAGGTATGTCATGCACTTTGCCGTTAACCATCTCTATCTGGGCCCAGTGAGGCACCTCATGCGCGCCCTGAAAATAAACAATGAGAGCAGCTGAAATTATGCCCATCACTTTCTGGGCGTCGTTCCCCCCATGACCAAGGCTGAAAAGTGCTGATGAAAGTAACTGGAAGCCTTTGAATTTCTTCTCCAGTCTGAAGGGATTGCCTTTACGGCTAATCCAAAGCAGCGCTATGGAAAGAAGGTATGACATGAACATCCCGAAAAGCGGCGCCAGGAAGATAAATGCAGCTATCACGGCTATCTTTCCTGTGTGTACAACACCCCATCCGGTATACGCTATGGCAGCTCCCGCAAAACCGCCCACCAGCGTGTGTGATGAACTGGAGGGTATTCCCAGGTACCATGTCAGAAGGTTCCAGATAATAGCAGCAAGAATACCGGCAAGGATAACCATCATTGTGATGGCAGAAGTGTCAACTATCTTTGCTATGGTGTCAACAATGTTGAGCTCAAAGACTAGATAAGCCAGCCAGTTGAAGGAAGCTGCCCAGAGCACAGCCTGGAACGGGGTCAGCACCTTTGTTGAAACTACGGTTGCAATGGAGTTCGCAGCATCATGAAATCCGTTAATCAGGTCAAAAGCAAACGCCAGAACTATGATGATGATCAGGATTGTAAAGTCCATCTGGGAGTCTTTATGCAATTTTGATAATTACTGAAGAGAGAATGTCTGCAACATCATCGCAGCGGTCGACAGCCTTTTCGAGGGCTGCCAGTACATCCTTCTTCTTTATCAGTTCAATCGCATCCTTCTCCTCCTGGAACAGCTTGGCAAGATACCTGTGGTTTATGTCGTCAGCATGCTCCTCCAGCTCTCCTATCCTATGGCAGTTATCCTTGTATTTCGAAAGATTGAGCACATCCCTCAGACCGTTGAAAGCAGTATTGATCTCTATTGATGCCTTCAGTATTGTGTCAGCCATCTCCCGGAACTCATCAGGTATATCCGTCAGCTTATAAAGATGGGCCTGCTTGGCGGCTCCGTGCATAAGGTCAAGGACCGAATCGGTGGCATGGATCAGCTCAAAAATATCCTCACGGTCAAACGGAGTAATAAAGGTGCCGCTTAGCGCCTTATACAAATTCTTGGCTATCTGGTCTCCCACCAGCTCAGCCTCCTTGATCTTGTGTCCCAGGATCTCTCTCTTCTCCGACGAGGGATCATTCATAAACTCTACCAGCAGCTCTGCACCAATGATCAGGTTTGCCGAGGCATCCTTGAAAAGCGGATAGAACTTGCCCTCCTTCGGGGCCAGGTACGAAAAGATCTTGTCAAGTTTCATCAGTCAGCTCGCGTATTTTTTTGCACCGCCAAAAATATACTAATGACTTCACTAAATAAAGAACAATTGACATATTGTTTATTAAATGTTGAATATTAATCTGAAGCCGGTTCCGGCAACTTTAGCTATATTAGCAGATCACAAAATATCAGATACAGCATGAAATTGACATTTTACGGGGCTGCCCGCGAGGTGACAGGCAGCAAGATACTTATAGAAACTGAACATGGTAAAAACATATTGCTCGACTGCGGACAGTTCCAGGGTAAGGGGCTTGAGACTGAGGAACAAAACCGGGCACTCGCTTTCTCACCTGCCTCAATTGATCATATTATTCTTTCTCACGCCCATATTGACCACTCCGGGCTGATACCCTTTCTTTCCAGAAACGGCTTCGCCGGGTCAGTTATATGTACAAATGCCACACGTGATCTTTGTTCCATCATGCTGGCTGACTCGGGGAAGATACAGGAATATGATACCATAACATTCAACAAGAAGAGGGCAAGAAAGGGCCTGCCGCCGGTGGAGCCGCTTTATACACAGGCTGATGCTGTAGCATCAATGAAACTGTTCATCAGCGTGGCCTATGACCGCAAGTTCCGGATTGATGAATTCACAACCGTCAGGTTTACTAATTCAGGTCACATGTTAGGCAGCGGAGTGGTCACGCTGGAGCTGAAGGAGAAAGAGGGAATCAAACGGCTTGCATTCACCGGAGATATCGGCAGACCTGTCAGCAGATTGCTGAAGAGCCCTCAACCGTTTCCCCAGGCTGACTATCTGATAACTGAATCAACATATGGCGACAGGCTCCATCCCACTCTTGAAGAGTCAGATGAAGATCTCTTCAGGGTTGTGCACCATACCTGCGTAGAAAAAAAGGGTAAGCTCATTATTCCCGCCTTCAGTGTAGGACGAACCCAGGAGATAGTCTATTCTCTCAATAACCTCTACAATGCAGGGAGGTTGCCCAGGGTGGACACTTATGTAGACAGCCCTCTGTCAGTCAACGCTACAAGCATTTTCCGCATGCATACAGACTGTTTCAATGAGGAGGTGGCGGATCTGATGCTTACTGACCCTGATCCATTCGGGTTCAACTCCCTCTTTTACAACACCTCGGTTGAGGGATCAAAAAGCCTGAATGAAATCAAGGGACCGGTCATTATCATCTCATCATCGGGCATGATGGAAGCAGGACGTGTCAAACACCACCTGGCCAATAACATCAGCAATCCTGCCACCACTGTGCTGGCGGTAGGCTACTGCGCACCAAACACCCTCGGGGCCCGCCTGCTAAGGGGAGAAAAGGAAGTTTCCATTCACGGTAAAAAGTATCCGGTAAGAGCTGAGATAGACAGGATTGAATCTTATTCGGGCCACGGCGACTACCGCGAGATGGCAGAATACCTTTCATGCCAGGATCCGGACAGGCTGAAGAACATATTCCTTGTACATGGTGAGTACGAAACCCAGGTCAATTACAGGGCATATCTTGAATCGCAGGGCTTTGACAGAATAGAAATTCCCTCCTTCGGCACATCATACAATCTCTGATAATTGCAATAATCATTTTTTTGTTGATTGTAAATCCTATTTTTGCATCAAAATTTTTTGAGCTATGTTTATTCTTATGGTTGTGCTCTTTCTGCTGGGCTACCTGGCAATAGCACTTGAACATCCGATAAAGGTTGAAAAGGCAGCCAGCGCTCTTCTGCTGGGCAGCATCCTATGGGCCCTCTATGCCCTCTTCAGCGAACAGATACTGGCACTTGGATTCTCTCCTTCCTGGGAGGAGCTGAAGATGATGGGACAGCAGATAATGAACAACATTGCCCCTGCCCTCACCAATGACCAGTTTGCCACATCACCCTTCCGTGAGACGGTTGAGCTGGCCGGGCACACCAATGCTTTCGTTAAGCATGAGCTTGCACATCACCTGGTAGATATAGCCGAGATACTGTTCTTCCTTTTCGGCGCCATGACCATTGTAGAGGTGATTGATCAGCACCAGGGCTTCACTGTCATCACCAACAGGATAACCACCAGAAGCAAGGTCAGACTGATCTGGGTGCTCGGAATAATCACCTTCTTTATGTCAGCCGTGCTGGATAACCTGACAACTACCATAGTGATGATCGCCCTGCTGAGGAAGCTGATTGCGGACAAACCCACCCGCTGGCTTTTTGCAAGCATGATAGTCATCTCTGCCAATGCCGGAGGTGCCTGGTCTCCCATAGGTGACGTGACAACAATCATGCTGTGGATCGGAGGTCAGATAACCACTGTCAACATTATTGTAAAAGTGATATTGCCGAGCCTTGTTAATATGATCGTGCCTCTGGCAATCCTCTCATTTATGGTCAAGGGTGAAGTCAGGAGGCCGGAAAGGGCACAAAATACAGTTGATATCACTACTCCATTTGAAAGGACATTCATACTTATCCTGGGTGTTTCGATGCTTCTCTTTGTGCCGGTATTCAAGACCGTGACCCACCTGCCGCCTTATGTCGGGATGCTATTCGGCCTCGGTGTGCTGTGGCTCGTCTCAGAGATCATGCACCGAGACAAGGAGGACGAGATCCGCAGAAAACTGACCA